>Ga0228535_1000036_pt1 | contig 426845 bp, 363 predicted proteins | sample SJ1metagenome_FD_168457 | JGI IMG/M metagenome (GOLD analysis project Ga0228535, IMG submission 168457) | Enriched culture of PCE-dechlorinating microbial communities from Ithaca, New York, USA - SJ1 | ecosystem: Engineered > Modeled > Simulated communities (microbial... > Unclassified... | reverse complement strand
ATTCATAAGCTATATTGTTTAAGTTAAGATTGTTATCTCTCAAAAACAAAGTTAACTAAAATGATATAGCTTTTTTACTGGACTACCTATCCGTCTTTTCCAAGTTTAAACATAGGAACTAATTTATTTAATTAGTGCATTAATGTAATCTGATGTTTTCATTTTGTTCATTGATAACAGAAGTAATATAATGTTTACGACATTCTAGAATGTTAGATTGACTCCGAGATTAAAACTCTTATTTAGCGGGTATACCCAACCGGCATTATATGCTCCCTCGATACGCTCCGGGTCAAAAGGTTTTACAAACGGATCAGTTAAAGTAAGTAGATTATAGCCGTTTATGTATACTCTAAGATTTTGCATGTTGAGTGAATTTACAAACTTTGAGGGTAGACTGTATCCAACTTCTAGTGATTTTAATCTTAAATAAGATGCATCGCGTCTCCACACTGAACTTTCATGGTACATGGCTCCCACATCAGGTTGTCGTCTTATCGCAGGCCAGTCACCTTTTATCCATTCGCTGTCTGAGGTATATGGATCGGACAAATGCCATCTGTTGTAGAAATATGCTGGCATATTGCCATCATTCCAGAGCATTGTTGCATAATTGTGTGTAAATCTTACGCTATATTTACCTGATCCCTGCCATAACATGTTAAAATCAAAATCTTTCCATTTTGAATTGAATATTAAACCGTAATGCAATTTTGGATTACCTCCCCATGCTAAAGGGATAATATCATTTCCATCAATTACACCATCATCATTGACGTCTCTGTATCGAAAATCACCTGGAATCTCGAGACTGTTACCCAAAGTGCCATTTTGAATTGGAGCATTAACAATTTCTTCTTTTGATTGAAATTGACCAATATAGTCATACATCCAAATTACATCACTCCATCTTTCATTTTGTCCGTTGCGCCAACGATCCATACTATTTACAAAAGGACCCCTTTCTGCATATACAACCATTCTGCGTGCAAAATTGACATTCCCGCTAACATTAAATGAAAAATCAGTTGTCACTTTTTTAGCGTAGCCGATAGAGAGTTCAATACCCCTCACTCTATCTTTATTTAAATTCTCTTGAGGTAAACTTGCTCCAAAAGTATTTGGCAGTGTGGCATTTCGGTAAGCCAATAATCCCGAACGATCTCTTTGATAAACATCAAATTCAAGATTTATTTGATTGTTTAATAATCCTAAATCAAATCCAAGATCTTTAACGATCGAAGTATACCATGTCAATTTTTCGTTAACAACCCCAGGCGCAGATGCCCCACTTGTCCATGTTCCATTAGCAAATTCATGCCCGCCAGCGTTCAAAGAAAAACCACCTATGTATTGAAAAGGACTTCCTGCATCTTCACCTATAACACCATATGAACTTCTTAATTTTAGATTTGATATGAAGGGTACATTATTTTTAATAAAGTTTTCTTCCGATATTCTCCATCCCGCAGAAACAACGGGAAAAAATCCCCACCGTCTATCCGGATGGTATCTAAAAGAACCATCATACCTTGCTGCAAATTCAAATAAATATTTTCCCAGATAATCGTAATTTAATCTCCCCAATAACGAACGAAAACCTGATCTGTCTTCCATTCCACTTGTCCTTTGATTATTCTCATCACCCATATTAATTTGGTCAATAGTAAAAAACTGGAACTCTCTTTGTAATGCAGCAGAACGAGACCAACCATTACGCTCTTCATACACTCCTGTAAATCCTAGATTGTGTTTTTCATCAAACGTTTTCTTATAATTTACATGAGCTTGTAAAGTAATACCATTTCCATCGGACCATCCATTATTTAAAGTGGTTGGATGACCAAAGCGTATTGGAACATATTCATCACTTGTTTGATCGTAAGTGAACATGTTAAAACTTTTGTATAACGATTTTGAGTAACCGTTACCATGTTCATAGTATGCTATCCCTTTTAACTCAAGGCCTTCAACAAATGGCACATCATATTTTAATGATACGGAAGATTTAAAGGATTTAGCAACACCTTTGGTATAGCCAACTAAGTCTGAATTTGATGTGACTAATGGATTATATGCTTGACCGTCATAAACATAGGCCGGGTAATCTACATTGTTGTTTGCATAGGGAGTATGAATTGGCAGCTCCGAAACAGTTCCTCTTATGATATCCATTATTGGCCATCTTGAGCCATCCTTTTCATCATACCACCCTGATAAATCAATTTCAGTAGTAAGATTATTATTCAAGCGTGCAGTAACATTTGATCGAAAAGAATACTTTTCGTACTGGATGGCATTTGATTTTAACAATCCGGGATCTTTTAGGAATCCCAGGCTGGCGTAATAATTAACTTTATCACTTCCGCCTCGAACGGAAAAAGTATGTTGTTGCTGGATGGCTGTTTTTTTCATTGTTTCATTATACCAATCAACACTTTCATAGCCTTCCCCTCCTTGTCGCCACAATTCGACTTCTTCTTTGGTGTAAATAGGAGCTAATCCCATATTTACAGCGGCATCATTACGCATCTCAATCCACTGATAAGCATTTGCCATTTCGGGCATTTCAGTTGGATTGCTAATGCTGATAGATCCGTTATATTGAAATTTTGGTTTACCTTCAGAACCCCGTTTTGTGGTAACCAAAATAACCCCGTTTGCCGCATTCATACCATAAATTGCGGCTGCTCCATCTTTAAGAATAGATATGTTTTCAATATCTTCTGGATTGAGACGTTGAAATTCTGTACTGCTGACCCTGGTCGTGCCATCTATTATAAATAAAGGAGATCCGAACCCACGAATGTTGATCATTGCATCGTATTCACCAGGAGCACCTGTGTTTTGACGAATCTGTAATCCTGGTATTTTACCCTGTAACCTTTGAGCCAAGCTTGTATGCGTGGTTGTTAGAATGTCTTCATTTTTTATTGTGCTAATTGCAGCTGTCAGATTTCCTTTTTTTTGTGTACCATAACCAACGACCACTAATTCGTCCAATGTTTTCGTATCTTCCTGGAGTACAATGTTCAAAACATTTCTGCCATCCACTTTAATTGTACTTGTAATCATGCCTATGTATGACACTTCTAATATAGCATCCGAGTGCACATTGCTTAATACGAAATTACCATCACTATCCGTAACTGTCCCATTATTACTGTTTTTCTCTATAACAGTTACTCCTATCAACAATTCTCCGTTTATATCAGTAACAGTACCTCTGACGGTAGTGTTCTGAGCAAATACACATAGTGGAAATATCCACAACATGGTGAATAATATCCCTTTAATTAGCTTTAATGATTCTTTTTGCATTTCATTCTCAATTTAAGTTACATTTAATTATTTGGTAAAAAATAGGTGTCACATTACAGGTTTTTTTATTTTAAAAATTTATATATTTGATTATGGAAAATATAATTAGCGGCTTGCTAAACCGGTTAACTATGTTTTTCGAAATTTTTCCTAATTTATTAATGTAAATCTTTACTTAAACTAAATCGTTGTTTAATATTTTTTTGTTGATAAAATTATATTTATCTACTAGTGAGTTATGGCATGAGTCAATTTTTTAAAATACTTTGAGAGATCTCATCAAGTATGCTAAACCGGTTAACTATACTTGTCTACAATTATATATCGTATTTTTGTCAAAAATAAGTAATTTCTATCAATAATACAAAACATATACAATAAATTAACTAAGATTAACTAAACGTGGAGTGTTATAGATATTTACGAGTTTCTCGGGTTTTTAAAAAGCTATCAAAATATTTTTAAATTTACACGTAAAACGAAGAGTCGATGTTAAAATTTTAGTTTCAAGTCGCATGACGAATGCTTCAAATCCCGGGCAAGTTCACCCATGAGTTTATTATTTAATCTTCTGTTCGGTTTAATCCCTGACATGCAAATAAATCGTTCAAGCAGATAAACATTGTTTATCATTGTTTTACATGATGCCTTCAAAAGGAGTTTCCTCCTTCTTTTGCCGGGTTAACAGAGGTAAAAGATGCGTTAAAGTTGAACAATGGCTTTGTAACGTTCCTTGCCTGCGATTATCTGTGTCCGGAGAAATTTTTGGTATCCCTGAAACAACACCCAGTTTGGAGATATTTTCGGGATCAATGGCTATGGCTTTTCGATCTCCGGTTAGGACCCTGTCAGACAAAGACAAGTTGAAGTCCATCCAATCAAAATCCTTCGATAAGTTCTCGCTATATCGCCATTCACACGATTTTCCATATCTTCCCGATTGTCGGAAATTAATTATCCCGGAAACGACCAAGTATAAAAATAAACGCCCCCATAAGGAATCATTGGAAACTTTTGTTTAACTTCGTGGCTAGTTTACCAGAAACATCACTACAGATACCTCTATATTGGTCAAGCACGCTGAACTTTTTTACGTTTTTAATAGTTTTTAATCAGCTGTAATTATGTCGAAACCAGAAATATAACTATCTTATTTATTTTGAACTATGTTGTGTAAATCATTGAAATTAATCAGTTATTTGAATATTTACCGAAGTATCCCCTAAAAAGATATCTTCTCTTTTTATTTTTTACATGCAATGGGAACAATAAATTATCGCCGTTTTTCATGCAATGTTGTCACAATTGTTTTCATCCTGTTTTTGGGGATGAAAACCCCTCTGCAGGCCCAACAGAATTGTTCATTTCCTCAGCGGCGTACATTCTCAGTAGAAGATAACAAAATTCGAATATACACCCCGGAAGTCGAGGATACCGTCAAACTACTGGTAGCATCCGATACCCATTTATGGATGAGCGATGAACGTGAAAACGATTTTCAAAAATTCAGTAAACGAATGTCAGACGCATATCACGTTACAAGGCATTACGATACAAAGGAAGACACCAATCCCGAAAAAGCTTTTCTCGAAACAATTTCAAAAGCGAGCAATTTAAAAGTAGATGCCATTGCACTGTTGGGTGATATTTTCAGTTATCCGTCAGAGGCTGCAATTGAATGGGCAGCCAAAAATCTGAACGATTCGGGCATACCTTATTATTACGTATGCGGAAATCATGACTGGCATTATGAAGGTATGCCGGGACCATTAAAAGACTTGCGGCAAAAATGGATTAATAATCGGCTCTTAAAAATGTTTCATGGAAATGATCCCATGAAATATTTTGTCGATTTAAAAGGAATGCGACTTCTTTTTATCGATAACTCAACGTATGAAATTTCATACGAACAATTGATGTTTCTGCAACAACAGATTGAAACAAAAAAACCACTTATTGTGATGATGCATATTCCCTTGTATGCAACAGGGCGAAATGTCGGATTTGGCTGTGCTCATCCAGATTGGAAATCATCAAACGACCACTCATTTGAGCTTGAAAAACGCGAACCCTGGCCGCGAGATGGGCATTCTCCAGTTACATTTAAATTTAGAGAAGAAATAATTAATGCTCCTAATGTACTTGCGGTTTTTGCCGGTCACATTCATAAACAGTCGCTCGATGTTATGGAGGGAGTTCCTCAATTTGTAACACAGTATAATGCTTGTGGTGCATTTTACGACGTAGTGATTATTCCCCAACGAGCTATAAGTGTAAAATAGAAAATTAATTGATGTCGTATAAGTGGTTTATTACATATCGATTTTGAATGATTTGTTCAGTTGCAAGAACCAATAAGAGTCAATAAAAATATGGAGGGAATTAAAATAATCTATTTAGGAATTATTATTGCAATACTTTCAAGTTGTAGCGGTAAAAACCCGAAATCAGACTACCTCTTTGATGAAACAGGGATATCAAGAGAAAATCTGGAAAACTATCTTCACCGGTCGGTAACGATGGCAGAATTCCTGACGGTAGACCCTTTCTGCAACGACGCCACCTACCCGGATAAGGAAAGAGATGTGAAACTGATTCAAAATATTGGAGCCAAATTTATTGGTCGCTCCATTTATCGCTGGGGGGATGAGGAAGACTTTAACGACCCCTGCTTTTTGCAAAACGCGAAGATTCTTGTGTCGAAGGTACACAAAAATAATCCGGATGTAATTTTTCAGGCGGCAATTTTTGAGGCAATAACCACGGAAGTAAACAGTATCGAGTTACCAGAATGGGTTTTTGTCGAATTTGGAATGCCTTACGAAAAACGTAAATTCCGCTACGATGAGATGTTGAATAGGGACGGCAAATATGTTGATTTTTGGGACAAAAACTCGAGTGTTCCCGATATCACACGTTCAGAAACTCAAATGTGGTTCATGTTTCTCGCCGGCACATACATGCATATCGGTTGCGAAGCGCTTCATTTGGGACAGATCGCGCTGATAGGCATGGAAGACCGGAATTACGAACACTGGGGGAAAATGCTGGACAAGATTCGCGGTTATGCAAGAAAGCATGCCCGCAGAAAATGGGTGTTGCTGGATGCACATACACCCTCTGGCGGGATGGTTGTCAATGGTGAAAGCCTGTTGGATTTCAATTCGTTCCCGTTGCGGATCAAAGAGATCCCTGACAAACCACAACATTCTGTTCTGGAAATGGGTTATCTCGACAGCTTTTTTGGTCGCAGCCAAGGAGGCATCACTCCTTCCGGATGGGAATGCGAGTCTTTGCCATACCTGGTTGAGTTCGACAATTTTGGGGTGAGCGACAGGCCGGGTGAGGCGACTATTGATTCGCACTATGTCTGGGGGTACGATGAGATCACATGGTTTTGTCTTCAGAAAGAAGTCTACCGAAAAGAATGGCTGAGGTATGCCTACGACTGGATCCTAAAACATGACCCTAACGGATTTTTACAGATGCCTGTGTGCCGCATCATGGTGACAGGTGATGGGCAGCCGGTTAAGAAATGCCACGCTAACACACGAACAGCCGATTTCCCCCATGGGCTGAACCTGGAAGAGACCATTAAAAATATTTGGTTGCAATAAACAGAATACAGTGAAAAACTACAATCGATTGATCCTATTCATCCTATTCAGCATGCATACAATCTTTGCAGAATCCCAGCTACAGCAGCTGGACTGGCAGATAGCGTATCACAAAGAAGAAGCGGCTTCACCCCAAAAATGGGTTAACGCACAGGTTCCCGGAGCTGTACAGTTGGATGTAATGAGCGGAGAGGAGTATGCACAGCCCTGGTGGTACGGAGACAACTTTCGTCAGTTCGACTGGATGGAGTCCTGGTATTTCACATACAAAACCCGTTTTAAGAAACCCGTTTTAAAAAGAGGGGAACGGCTGTTCTTTTTTTCGAAAGGGATCGATTATCAGTTTAAGATGTACCTGAACAGCCAGAAGATATGGGAACAGGAAGGGATGTTTACTTATGTTGATCTGGATATAACGGACTACCTGGAAAGGGAAAATGAGCTGAAAATCGTGCTCATGCCCATTCCAACGATTGGCGTTCCCTATGAAAAGGGTAAGGAGACGTACCGCCAGAACGCACGTGAGAGTGTTAAGCCCGCAGTCAGCTATGGCTGGGACTGGCACCCGCGCCTGGTCACCCGCGGCATATGGGATGAAACCGGACTGATAGTCCGTAATCAGTCGCGTTTCTGTGACGTTAAACTGGACTACAGCCTGAATGAGGCCCTGACAGATGCAGATATATCCCTTGGGATTGAAGGGAATGAAATTGCCGGGAAAAAAATCAGATGGATTTTGACCGATCCGGAAGGAAAAATTGTTGTTGATAAACAGTTTCTGGTAAACGACGACAAGAGTATCAGCTATCATTCCCTGCCTGAAATCAAGCTTTGGTGGCCCAACGGATACGGCCTGCCATCGCTATATAGCAGTAAGCTGCTGCTGTTGGATCAAAACAATAGGGTGTTGGAACAACATGCCGAAAGGATAGGGTTTCGCAAGGTGCGGCTGATCATGAATGAGAAGCTACAGGAAGAATCCGATTTCCCAAAAACCCGCTCTGTGGCACCCATGTCGCTGGAAATCAATAACCGTAGAATTTTTGCGAAAGGCTCCAATTGGGTTCATCCCGAGCTGTTCGTCGGATTAATCACCTCCGAGCTGTACCGGAAGCAGCTCATCCTGGCCCAAAAAGCCAATTTTAACCTATTACGCGTGTGGGGTGGGGGCATCACCAACAAAGAGGTTTTTTACGATATTTGTGATGAGCTGGGCATCATGGTGTGGCAGGAGTTTCCATTGGCTTGCAACAACTACACCGATGATGAGAAATATCTGAAGGTTCTGGAGCAGGAAGCTCGTTCAATTATCGACAGAATAAAGAAGCATGCTTGTCTTGCCATCTGGTCGGGGGGAAATGAATTGTTCAACAGCTGGAGCGGGATGACTGATCAGTCGCTGGCCCTGCGCCTGCTCAATAGTCTTTGTTATGAGCTGGATCGCCACACTCCCTTTATATACACATCACCGCTTTACGGCATCGGCCACGGACATTATATTTTCTACGACAGAGAGCGGGATGAGGATGTGTTTCAATGGATGGCACGAGCCAAAAATACCGCGTACACAGAATTCGCGGTTCCCGGGGCTGCCAATATTGAAGTGTTGAAAAGCTTTATCCCGAAAGAAGAGTTTTTTCCTCCAAAACCGAATACGGCCTGGGAGAGTCATCACGCCATGGGGGCATGGCAGGCGGACAGCTGGCTGGACATGCCAACACTGGAGAACTACTTCGGCAAAATAAAATCAATCGAAGAGCTGGTTGCCTACAGCCAGTTGTTACAGTGTGAGGGATTGAAGTTTATTTATGAAGAGGCACGCCGTCAAAAGCCTTTTTGCAGCATGGCGTTGAGTTGGTGTTACCAGGAGCCTTGGCCAACAGCGGCGAACAACAGCCTGATCAATTGGCCGAACGAAGTGAAGCCTGCATACCACCATGTGACCAAAGCATGTCGACCCATATTGGCCAGTGCGCGCATTCCGAAATTTGAGTGGAGTGCCGGAGAGCACTTTTCATGCGACCTATTCATGTTGAACGATGCCTATAGAAGTCTTGAAAAATCAAGCATGGAGGTTGTCCTGCAATATGATGATAAGGAAATGCTGTTGATGAGATGGGATTGCCCTGCATCCGATGATTTCCGCAATGTGGAAGGCCCCACAGCAACAGCAGTGATTCCTGAGATGGAGAGAGATCTGTTCACCCTGTCAATACGGGTAGCGGGTAAACCGGAATACAATTCATCCTACCTGCTATACTATTCAGGGAATAACAGTAAAAGAGCGCTGCCCTCAGAGGCATACTATAAAGGAGAAACAGAATTTACCTACAATAATAATTAACAGATCAACAGTCGAGTTGATAATTTTTTTTACTTGTAAGCTGTTATGAAAGTTATTATTCAATTTCAAGTATAAGCTTGTCGTTCAGTAATTTTTCTTTTAACAGTGTGTAATCAATATCCTGTACCGCCTTCCTTTGGTCTATTGCCTGGCATGCAGCCGTTGCTGCGGATTGCCCCAGTACCATAAATACGGGTTCCATACGAATTGAACCAAACGCAATATGGGTTGCGCTTAAGCACACGGGCACCAGTAGGTTTTCGCATTCATCTTTTTTAGGAACGATTGATCGATAGCTTATCGGATAAGGATTAGGGACATGAGCTTCCACGTTCCCTTCGTTCTGCACAAAACCGTTGGCATCGACATGTCGTTTTACGTGGTGCGAATCCATACCGTAAGCTCCCATACCCACAGGATCTTCAACGACCTCTATTCGTTCGCAATTTTTCTGCGTCATAACATATTCGCTTTTCATGCGGCGGGCCTCCCGGATATAAAGCTGTTCTTGCCAGCCGTTGCTTCCCTTTTCATATTCATCCTTACAGGTACCCCACTTTGATACTGCGTCTCTTACTTTTTGAGGAATCCTGGGATGATAAGCCAATGTCCACATTAGACCTTGCTGATAGTCGCGATGAGCCTGAACGATTTTTTCTCTCTCTTCATAACTTGCTTCGGGATAATCATAATTCTGTCCAATAAAATCGGTTGAAAATCCTTTTTGATTGTTTGTGTCCGTTTTCCTGTTTGGCATGGGCGAATTTATCCAGGGAACCAGTTTGTCGCCGTAAGTATACATTTCTTCAATCGGGCCGATTGCTGCTTCGTAATTTCTGAAAAGGAGTTCGTAGTTTATCTCTTTGTAATTATCAGGTTTTTTGAAAGGAATCCTGTTCTCTGGGTGATCCGTTAGCGTCATCCGAAAACAGTATGCCTGGATGCCTTTGTCTCCTTGCCCATCGATCCCCGGTTTTCCTCCTTCAACGATGTAGGGTAACAAACCACTGCTTGGGTCACCTTTAACCACGTAAGGATCTACCGCATCGATAAAATTATGGTTATGGGCGTTTCTGGAAAGCGTCCATTTTAAAGTCCTGTTTATTCTGTTTGCCTGAATACCGTTCAACGTTTCTCCATATTCGTTATTTGATTCTCGGCCAACGCTGTACGATACTTTGGCTGCTGCCATTAAGTCGCCCTCATAGGTTGCGTCGATAAACATTTTTCCGAAATATCTGGTGCCATTTTCCATTTCAACGGAGATAATTTTACCGCCTTCTTTTATTACACCGCTTTCTCTGTTTAATCTTTCTCCGTACACAATATCGACTTTCTCATGAGAGAGCATTTGATGATATACTTTCAAGGCTGCAGAAGGTTCAAATGTCCACATGGCATCTTCACCTTTTTCGGTTCTTGTTTGCCCTTCGTCTACATAATCACTTCTTTCTTGCCATTTCCAGTTTTCAGGAATTTGGTAGTACTTGCCAATATTTTGGTAAAACTCTCTGGAGATTCCGCCCACCACGTGCTTGTTTCCGATATCCGTTTGACCCAGTCCTCCTGTAGTCAGCCCTCCGAGTCTTTTACCCGGTTCGATAAGTACGACCGATTTGCCCATTCTTGAAGATTGAATAGCGGAGGCTATGCCTGCGGATGTGCCGCCATAAACAACAACATCGTAACTTTTTGTTTTTTGGCCAAAAGAGGTTACAATAAAAAAAGCGAGAATAATGTTTGTCAATAATAATCTCATAGTCTATTTTTTTGAAGTTATTCCCATCCAAGATGATTGTGTTAATCCTGGGTTTATCTGTTTTTCAATTCCCGAATATAATTTTCAGTGAAATGACGGAGCGTTATGTGATCGGTTATGTCGTTTTGCGAGCATAGTTTTTCGCAGGATTTATAGTTCAAATGTACATAGACTTGCAGATATAATCAAGAAAAATTGATTAAGTTTTACTGTATACTAACTTTAGGTATTGAAATGGGATATTTATTGTATGGATACTGCTAAGAATGACGAAGAATCATTTTATTGACTTGGAGCCAATAAAACTAATAGAAAGATTTTGTTAAAACCTACATTGTTTTTAAAGCTATTCTTTAGTCGTCTGTTTTATTTCTTGTATAAAATAGAAAGGTCGAAAACACGAGGGCTGTGACAGCGAATCCTGTAGCGTATGAGACAGGTTTTGAAAGGGCAAGCCCTTCGGGGGCAAGCATGATGTATGTTGTCACCACGGCTGTCATGAACAGGGCCGGGAGCAGGGTTATCCAATACGGTTTTCTTTTCTGGAATAGGTATACGGTGATGGTCCAGAGAACAACCGTGGCTAACGTCTGGTTAGACCAGGCAAAATATCGCCAGACCACGTCGAAGTTTATTTTAGTAAGCAAGAAGCCCACTGCGAAGAGAGGAATCGTAATTATCAGCCTGTTCCTTATCGGTTTTTGATTGAACCTCAGCAGGTCGCCAACGGTGAGTCTTGCGCTCCTGAAAGCGGTGTCGCCTGAAGTGATCGGAGCCGCCACCACCCCCAGTATGGCCAGTATGGCCCCAAATTTTCCCAGCAGGGAGTTGGAGATTTCATTCACCACCCATGCGGCGTTCCCCTTTTGTGCCACCATCACCTCGCCCAGCTCCCGGATGCCGCCGAAGAAGCTCATGCTGATTGCAGCCCAGATGAGAGCGACAATCCCTTCGATAACCATTGCCCCGTAGAAAACCTTCCTGCCCTCCTTTTCATTTTTCATACAGCGTGCCATCAGGGGTGACTGTGTGGCATGGAAACCGGAGATGGCACCGCAGGCAATGGTTATGAACAGCATGGGGAAGATGGGAAACTTTTCCTTGTCGTAATGAAAGTTCCGCCAATTTTCGGAGGTCAGCTCCGGGATGGCATACCCTTTAATTATCAGGGCGATAATCAGGCTTGCAGCCATAAACAGCAAGGCAAATCCAAAGACCGGATAAATCTTTCCGATGATCTTGTCAATGGGTAGCAGGGTTGCCAAAATATAATAGAAAAAGATCACCCAGACCCAAAATCTAAAATCCAAAGTGGCTGGTGTCAGGTTGGCGAGGATACCGGCAGGGCCTGATATGAAGACTACCCCCACGAGCACCAGGAGCACAATGGTGAAGATTCTCATTAACTGCTTTGTTATATTCCCCAGATAGATGCCGATGACTTCAGTTATGCTCAGCCCGTTGTGCCTGACAGAGAGCATTCCCGAGAAATAGTCGTGCACGGCTCCCGCAAACACGGTTCCCAGGACGATCCATACGAATGCGACCGGTCCCCAGAGAGCGCCGGCGATTGCGCCGAAGATCGGGCCCAATCCGGCAATATTCAGGAATTGGATAAGCAGGACTCGCCACCAGGGCATCGGAACGAAGTCGACCCCGTCACCCATGGATACAGCCGGGGTAGGCCTGTTCGGGTCAGCCTCCATAGTCCGTTCCAGGTATTTGGAATAAAAAATATAACCGGCTAAAAGGATGGCCAGGGACGTTAGGAAAGTAATCATTTTCTTCTATTTATGAATAGTTACTATTGTAAAGTGTTATGGTTTTTTTTAATCAATTTCAAGTATTTGATTTTTACTCAGCAACTTTTCCTTTAACAGTGAGTAATCAATATCCTGAACTGCTTCTTTCCGATCTATTGCCATGCATGCAGCAGTGGCTGCAGATTGGCCCAGAATCATAAATACCGGTTCCATGCGGATCGAGCCAAAAGCGATGTGGCTTGACGAAACACAGACAGGAACCAGCAGGTTGGTACATTCTTCCTTTTTAGGGATAATGGAACCATACGAAATCTTGTACGGTTTTCCCGGGTGAACGCCTACGTCACCTTCATTTTGTACATAACCTTCCCCAGTCACGTATCGCTGTATGTTGTGGGAATCCATGGTATAAGATCCCATCCCTACCGGGTCTTTGACGTTTATCTTTCCAAGAACTTCATTTTCAGTGGTTACATAGTTGCCAATCATTCTTCTTGCTTCACGAATATACAATTGATGCGGCCAGTTACCGTTATCCGTAAATTCGTCCTTGGCTAGGCCCCACTTGCTCATTTCGTTTCTGACGTCTTCGGGTATCCGTTTGTCAGTCGATACAAAATACAACAAGCCTTTTTGATAATTCTCATGTTCTTTGATGATCTCCTTTCTTCTTTCGTAAGATGCCTCAGGGTAATCATAATTCATCCCGATAAAATCGGTACTGAACGGACCGTGATTGTTTGTGTCTGTTTTACGGTTCGGAATCATGTCATACTTATTGAACCATTCATCCCAGCCCGATTCAAACACACGTGCCAACAGTTCGTAGTTCTTCGGATCGTAGTTCTCCGGTTTTTCAAACGATACCCGATTGTCCGGGTGATTACTCATACACAACCTGAAACAGTAAGCCTGAATCTTATCATCACCCGTACAATTAGGTTGTATAGGTTCACTGGAAATATAAGGTAAGAGTCCACTGTTAGGATCGTCCGGAATGACATAAGGGCTAATGTCGGATTTAAAATAATGCCCGTGGTGATATACACCGGCCTGTACTCCGTTCCATTGTTCATTATATTCCGAACAGGCTTCTCTCCCGACTGTATAACTAACATTCGCACTAGCCATCAGGTCTCCTTCATAGGTAGCGTCAATAAACATTTTTCCCTCAAATGTTTTGCCGGAGAGTGTGGTAAAGGAAACAATTTTACCCTCTTTCGTAACTATCCCTGATTCCCTATTCAACCACTCATCCCTATATATCGGAATGTTGTACTCACTGATAAAATCTTCAAAGACTTTTTCCGCCACGTGTGGTTCAAAAATCCACATGGTACGGTTTTCTCCATCCATAGCCGGTGTTCCCTGTCCCTTGTTGCCATATTCCTCGTGTCTTTCCCATTTCCAGGAGTTCGAATCATTGTAATGAAGCCACACCCTGTGGTAAAACTCCCGGGACAACCCTCCAATGGTGGCTTTGTTGCCTGTATCCGTATACCCCAGACCGCCTGAAGAAAGTCCACCCAAATGTATATCCGGCGATACGATTATGACTTTCTTGCCGGTTTGCATTACCTCAACAGCTGCAGTTACCGCGGCAGAAGTTCCTCCGTAAATAATGACGTCTGCTTTGTAGGTGGCTGAATTTCCACACGCTTGTAATAGGATCAGCAACACTATACCCATTAAATATCCATATTTTTTCATGACGATTCCGTTTTTAATTTAATCTTTAAAAAATGTGTGATTTACTATTTTATTTATAATGATGAATAAACTTTGTCGATAGCAAAGCGTGCATAATGTCCTTGTAATCCATTAGCATAACTTTTAAGTATACTTTTACCCAGTCCATTTTTGTCACCACAAACAAATAGGGCATAGGCCAGATGAACTTCTTTCAACGCAGCATTTCGCACACTGGTGTCGTTTAATCCTGGAACAGTTTTTCTTCGTGCATCTCTAAAAGATGAAATGTGATGAAAACGCATCCCTGGCTTTGTAATGAGTTCGTACAGAACCGGAACAGCATCCCTGCTTTTTATCTCTCCTAACGCAATTGCAATTGCTCTATAATGAGAAAACGAGCTCTCTGGTTCTAAGATTGACGCTTTTTTCAGAATTACAGGAAGAGAGTTGCTGTCTTGGCAGCTTCCCAATGCAATTAACAAAGAGTCTATTTTGCTCATGCATGGGCCGAATTGACCCATGCCGGTGTAATCCCATCCCTTATCCCAAAGGTTACTTTTATTGATTTCATTGGCCAGAACGGAAGCATAAGTATTGTCACCCAGTATACACAAAACCGAACTATATATGACTCGATGTTCCTGTAAGGTGGTATTTATGATTTCCTTTTCTACTGCTCTTCTGCATCTCTCATGATCTGTCAGTAAAAGTTCCAACCCGCTATAGTTATCTCTTAAATTCCTTGCCGCTTCTCTAAATTCCTTGTCGCTATATCCTTTGTGAGGTTTTTCTTTCAATATGCGATCCGGAAGATTTCCAATTTCAACAAGATGCTTTTGAATCTTTTTTAGGTTTACTTCCCTAACAGCTTTACCTTCTCTTACAGCTGTTCCAGCTAGGATACCAACAGAAAATCCTTGGGTCTGGAGACAGGATTGCATCCGAATGACAGGCATTGCATCGCGATCGGCGCTAGCCCCCAATCCTGTGACGATAATTCCATCCAATCCTTTGGGCAACAATGCTCTTAAAGGAACATCCGCATCATATATTGTATGTCTTGCTTCAGGTGGAGATAATATAAAATAGGGATCCACAATCATTCCATGGGTGTCAAACGAACTCTTGTGGTATGAGATCGTGTCCGGGTAACGCTTTTTGCTTATTACATCGTATACTGAAACGGTATATTCTCCGATGATTCTCCTTCTTTCTCTTGTCTGGGGTAGCTTAACCAAATCGTACTGCCCGTTAATTTTTTTCTTGGCTTGAACATACACTCGACTTATATCGAGAACGTCTGAATCGTCCACAAAGTTCCAATCGTTGTTATTGTAATAATCTCCTGGATTCCAATGTCCCATGCCGGCACCTTGCACGGCAACATTTTTGCCGGTATAATTATAATCAGCTCCGGCAGCTATAGCAACATCGGCACTTCCTGTGCAGTCAATAACAATTTTCGACAAAACTATACCCCTGCCGTGGGATGTGGCTATCACAACACCCGAAATCGTGTTATTTGTCACCAGTGCTCCACAACTCAAAGTCCCAAACCATAGATCACCTCCCGCCATCCTGAGTTCTTTACGGAAAAACTCCTGTTTCCAATCGGACACGTGATCGCTGTTCCAGTTTTTCAATTGACGAGGGTGATCTAATGGAGCCATTGAACGAACTCCTTTGTCTACTTCTGACGAGAATCCTTGTCTGTATCCATCCCAGTATCGTCCGATTAAACCCAGGGTTGTAATTCCACCCAATCCATGGAGGTATTCAAGAACTAGTGTTTTTGCTCCTTGTCTTGCAGCTGATATCCCTGCAGGTGCCCCCGCAGTTCCTCCTCCTACAACAACAATATCGTAGTTGCCCAAAACAGGTAATACATCGTTTGAAGAAGTGACAAAGCCACAGTTCATGTCTGGTCGAAGCGGGTTCAACAATTCCCTGATTTCTCCTTTCTTATTTCCTTTTGTTGATGGAGTGCGAACTTTTGCGTTCATTTTTAGTTGATTATCTCTGGCATACATTGCAGCTGTTTCACCCACTATTACTCCCAGTGAAGTTCCAAATACCGGCTGCATTATCTTTTCCGCGGTTTCGTTTGTGACGTGGGCTGAAGGGCTTAAAACCCATACATTTTTTACACCTTTGGGTTTTAATGACTCAAGTGCTAGTTCCTGCATGTGGGAAATATTATCTCTACTTTCACACTCTGATAGAATAGAAACGAAAGGAATGTATTCAAGAATATCCGAACTATCACTTTGGTCAGGCGTCCATGTCATATCCCTTATTGTTTGTTCAATTTCCTGAATAGTGGCGTAGGAATCATCTTTAACATGCAACTGGAACGTATAGCGAACAACCGGTAACTGCTTGTTTTTAATTGTTACTGCATAAGGAATTTTTTCCAGTTTTGCACCGGGGATGGTTTGTGGCTCACTACCAACGGTTACAAAGTTAAATGCATATTCTCCAGCTTTGAAGTCCGTAAACCGTACACCCGCAACCCGGGCAACCGATGCAGTGTGCGTAGCGTCAATAATTGCCTTGCATCTTATAGCCTGACGACCGGAGCGGTTAGTAATAACGATACCAGAGGGAACGTCATTTTCATCAACCAGAATATTCGTGGCGTAGCTGCTGTAAAGAAAATCTACATCGTTATCAATTAATTCATTTTCGAGTTCGGTTTTTATAAAAAGAGGGGTAGGGTTTTTACTCGTCAGAAAGAGGCGTTTGCTCAAGGGATTGTCAAGTTTCTTATTGTCGTCGCAGATTATTCTAAATGAACCGCATACATCGTCGCCCAAATATGATAATGGGGCAATGAGAAAGACTTTACTTCCGGCTCTAGAAGCAGCTCCTGCTGCTGCAACTGCTGCGGATGTTCCCCCAACAACAATGATGTCCACATCTTTGATTACAGGTATTTTTTTTTCACTGTCCTGAATGAACCCAGAATCAGGTTTTGTTGCAGAATGGATAATTGTACGGGCATTTGACATTTGTCCTGTTGCTATTAATGTCCCTCCCAATGCCGTTGTTTTGATGAAATCTCTTCGTGTAACCATGATTTTAGGCTAAATATTTAGGGAATTATCTAGAACTTTAGAAAACTCCAGATAATTCCCAAAATTAAAAATTTATATTACTTTATATCAATTTCCAATACTTGTTTGTCCTTTAGCAGTCTTTCTTTCAGTAATGAATAGTCAATATCCTGTACCGCCTTCCTTTGGTCTATTGCCTGGCATGCAGCCGTTGCTGCGGATTGCCCCAGTACCATAAATACGGGTTCCATACGAATAGACCCAAACGCAATATGGGTTGCACTTAAGCACACGGGCACCAGTAGGTTTTCGCATTCATCTTTTTTAGGAACGATTGATCGATAGCTTATCGGATAAGGATTTGGGACATGCGCTTCCACGTTCCCTTCGTTCTGCACAAAACCGTTGGCATCGACATATCGTTTTACGTGGTGCGAATCCATACCGTAAGCTCCCATACCCACAGGATCTTCAACGACCTCTATTCGTTCGCAATTTTTCTGCGTCATAACATATTCGCTTTTCATGCGGCGGGCCTCCCGGATATAAAGCTGTTCTTGCCAGCCGTTGCTTCCCTTTTCATATTCATCCTTACAGGTACCCCACTTTGATACTGCGTCTCTTACTTTTTGAGGAATCCTGGGATGATAAGCCAATGTCCACATTAGACCTTGCTGATAGTCGCGATGAGCCTGAACGATTTTTTCTCTCTCTTCATAACTTGCTTCGGGATAATCATAATTCTGTCCAATAAAATCGGTTGAAAATCCTTTTTGATTGTTTGTGTCCGTTTTCCTGTTTGGCATGGGCGAATTTATCCAGGGAACCAGTTTGTCGCCGTAAGTATACATTTCTTCAATCGGGCCGATTGCTGCTTCGTAATTTCTGAAAAGGAGTTCGTAGTTTATCTCTTTGTAATTATCAGGTTTTTTGAAAGGAATCCTGTTCTCTGGGTGATCCGTTAGCGTCATCCGAAAACAGTATGCCTGGATGCCTTTGTCTCCTTGCCCATCGATCCCCGGTTTTCCTCCTTCAACGATGTAGGGTAACAAACCACTGCTTGGGTCACCTTTAACCACGTAAGGATCTACCGCATCGATAAAATTATGGTTATGGGCGTTTCTGGAAAGCGTCCATTTTAAAGTCCTGTTTATTCTGTTTGCCTGAATACCGTTCAACGTTTCTCCATATTCGTTATTTGATTCTCGGCCAACGCTGTACGATACTTTGGCTGCTGCCATTAAGTCGCCCTCATAGGTTGCGTCGATAAACATTTTTCCGAAATATCTGGTGCCATTTTCCATTTCAACGGAGATAATTTTACCGCCTTCTTTTATTACACCGCTTTCTCTGTTTAATCTTTCTCCGTACACAATATCGACTTTCTCATGAGAGAGCATTTGATGATATACTTTCAAGGCTGCAGAAGGTTCAAATGTCCACATGGCATCTTCACCTTTTTCGGTTCTTGTTTGCCCTTCGTCTACATAATCACTTCTTTCTTGCCATTTCCAGTTTTCAGGAATTTGGTAGTACTTGCCAATATTTTGGTAAAACTCTCTGGAGATTCCGCCCACCACGTGCTTGTTTCCGATATCCGTTTGACCCAGTCCTCCTGTAGTCAGCCCTCCGAGTCTTTTACCCGGTTCGATAAGTACGACCGATTTGCCCATTCTTGAAGATTGAATAGCGGAGGCTATGCCTGCGGATGTGCCGCCATAAACAACAACATCGTAACTTTTTGTTTTTTGGCCAAAAGAGGTTACAATAAAAAAAGCGAGAATAATGTTTGTCAATAATAATCTCATAGTCTATTTTTTTGAAGTTATTCCCATCCGGGATTCTGAGTCAAGGTAGGATTTGTTTGCCTTTCTATATAAGGAATAGGCCAGAGATAATCCTTATTGGGGTTAAATATACGTTTGTCTACGGTACGCATGGACGTATTGGGATGATTCTTATCAGAGGCAATGGGAATGCCTGCAGCTACATAGTCGGGAGTGCCCCATTTATCTATTTCCGGGGCAGTAAGAGGATAGGACTTTTGCATTCTTCCAAGGATAAACCCGTTCATAACATCCTCTGCAATTTTCCAGCGTCTAATATCAGATAGCCTTTGTCCTTCTCCTGATAATTCATGCCTGCGTTCTCTTGCAATAGCATAAAAGAGTTCATCTGCACTCATTTCCTCCAAGCGGGGCATCATGGAACGTTCTCTTATTTTGTTTATGGCAGTATAAACTGAATTGTCAATCTGGCCTGCTTTTACTTTAGCTTCCGCATAAATTAATAATACTTCTGCATAACGAATAACAATGATGTTGTTGTCACAATTGTTAACATCTCCATAATTTTCATCATTTACATATTTGCGCCAATTAATGCCGGTAAATGACGCGTAAGCATTTAATGCATCTTGGTTATCGACATAGGCTGCTGGTGTTTTATGGTAATTCCAGCACTTCACGCTGTCACGGTGAGTTTCATACTGGAACCCTTGGAAGATAGCAGCGGGTTCGTTACGCCAGTCTGCAAAGCCGGAAGATGGTAGGGCAAATGTCCATCCCAAGCGTGGATCCCTGTTATCCCAGGGTTTGGCAGGATTGTATAAAGGGGATTCATCGATGGGGAGCCCATCGATACATCCGTAAGAATCAACAAGTTGATAGGAAGGTACTTTGTTGGCATGACCTCCGCCATTTCTGCCTCCAAAGAGTCTGAAAATAGGATGTACGCGATAGCCGAACAGGTATTGAATAGAGAAAATAATCTCTTTGGAATTTTGTCCCGCATAAGTAAACAGATTGGGGAAACTTGGATTAAGCAAGACATGTGTGCCTTCATATTTCATCACCTCTGAGGCGGCATTAATTGCCACATCCCATTTCTGATTGTACAGCGCTATTCTCGCTTTCAGCGCAAGTGCAGCAAGTTTGGACGGACGTCCTGATGTAGGATTATTGGTTTCACTCAACACAGCCGCAGCCTCATCAAAGTCCTTAAAGATCTGATTCAAAACTTCTTCTTTAGTACTTCTTGGAACTTGTGCATTTTCAAGTGTAAGCGTTTCCAGAATGAGAGGTACGTCTCCATACAAATCAATCAGGTAGGAATAGTAGTACGCTCTGAGGAACTGAGCTTCTGCCTTAGCCTGAGAAATAACTTCAGTACTTACCCCTTCTGTATTATTTAATTTGTTAATCAGGTAGTTACATCTGCTGATTCCACTATAGCAAGATCTCCATACATCTCTTGCAAAAGTACTTGTAGCATCATTTGCTCCCTGAGACATTTTTTGTACATCGTTCGTATTACGGTCCCATCCATTATCCGATAATTCTTCGAAAGCCAGGAAAAAGGGCATTCCTTCCCAGGCGGTGTATAGATTCGTATAACAGCTGACCACAGCCATCTCAATTTCCGTTTCATTTGCCAAAAAAGTCTTGTCGGAAGGCGAGTCCAAGGGATACTTTTCGAGAAAGTCGTTGCACGATGTGAATAATAATATGCTTATTATAAAATGTAAAAATATATACTTCTTCATAATATCAATATTTTTTAATTAAAAGGTTAGGTCGATTCCGACCGTGGTTGTGCGCATGATTGGGTAAAAATTTCCATATCCGCTTAAGACAGGAGCTTCCACATCAAAATATTTCCAGAAATTGGAAATGGTAAAAACATTGTCTGTACTGACGTACAATCTTAAATTAGAAATACCAATTTTAGAAATAAGATTTTTGGGAATAGTATAGCCGAGTTGAATGTTTTTAAGGCGTAAATAAGAAGCATCCTTAACCCAGAAAGATGAATTTTGTTGGTTGTTGCTGTTATTAAAAGCTAGCCTTGGGAAAAGTGCATCCCTGTTTTCCGGGGTCCAGTAATCTTTACCAATCTCCGGCATGGAACCTCCTTCATAAAATGAAGCGATAGAATGACCCCATACATACCCGTCGGCTTTACCTACACCTTGAAACAATAGGTTCAGGTCAATACCTTTGTACTCTCCGTAAAGATTCAATCCAAAAGTATAGCGCGGTATGGTATTCCCAATAATTACGCGATCCGAGGTGTTGATTACACCGTCTGCCTCATCGGGTACGCCGTCACCGTCTGTATCAACAGTGAGCTGGTCCTTGTATTTGATGTCGCCGGGCCCGTAATTTCCAATCTGAGTTGCTCCGGTGTAGTTCCCTTCGGAATCATAGTCTTCCGGTACGATATACCCGTCTGCCTGGTATCCAAAGAGCGATCCCATGGGATAACCTTCTCTGTTGACCGTAAGCCCCGTCTCATTGATCCCCTTGATATCGAGAATCTTATTTTTTACATCCGAGAGATTAAACGTAGCACTGAATTTAAAATCGCCGAAAGTATCGTTATAGCTGGATGAGAGTTCCCATCCTTTGTTTTCTACCTTTCCGGCATTTTGAGCTGGCGCAGACAGTCCAATGATCAACGGAATATCAAGAGTCAGAAGAATGTCGTCGGTAACCCTGTAGTAATATTCAGCAGTAAAATCCAGTTTATTGAACAAGTTAAACTCTGCGGCAATGTTGCTCATGGTTGTGGTTTCCCAGCTTATTATTGAGTTTGCCATTTTTGTTATTGCCGCACCGGAAGTAATGTTCTTATCAAATATATAGTTCGGGCTCAGATCGACAGTAGATTGTGATGGATAATAACCATTCAGCGTATTCTGATTACCTAATTGTCCCCAGGATGCTCGAAGCTTTAAGTTCGGCACCGTATTTCTGATGTCATCCCAGAAACTCTCTTCGCTAATTCGCCAACCTCCTGAAACGGAAGGGAAAACGCCCCACCTGTATCCTTCTGCAAAGCGTGAGGACCCGTCGTACCTGAGATTTGCTTCTAACAGGTATTTCCCGTTAAAATCATAATTCACCCGTCCGAAATAAGCCTGAAGGGCATATTCTTCAGCGGAACCGCTCGACTTCTGGTTCTCACTACCTCCCGCATCCAAAACCGGATAATCGGGGAATGGGAACTCTTCCCGGTACCCTTCGTGCCATCTTGTCCAGAATGTCTCTTGTTGGTAACCGGCCATTAATTTTATGTTGTGTGCATCGAGAAATGATTTGCTATAAGTTGCCCGGCCAACCAGCATGTTGCGTAAACTGCGTCTTGTGGTTTCGGTCAGCGTGGACTTGGACTGGGTTTGTGGATCTGGGGATCCGTCATTGAGGTATAGTTGCACGCGTTTATTCCAGTTAGAATTATGTCCTTCCCAGTAATTGAGGGCATATTGTCCTTGTAATTCAAGATCCTCTATTGGATTAAAAGTAGCCGTTAAATTCCAGACGCCGGAAGGGGCGGCATTTGTGATGATACCTCCGTCCTTGTAATATGCAACAGGATTAACTCCCTGCCATCCCGGTCCATATCGTCCATCTGCCAGATAAGCTGCTTGATTGGCAGGAATACGGCCAACAAAGTTATAGCCGTTGCCAAGTTTAGTTGGTTCCTTTCTGTCGACATAGCCCAGAGAGAGGTCAGACATAACGGTGAGCCTTGGTAAAACCTGATAGTCATTATTTGATCTCAAGGTGTATCTTTTATAATTTGTATTTTCTGTGATACCGTTTTGTGAAATGTAGCCAACCTGAGTCATTGACTTAAGCCGTTCATTCCCTAGGCTGACAGTGGCAAAGTGATTGGTCATTAATCCATTGTTGGTAGCGGTTGCTTCAAACCAGTCCACATCGGGGTAGTTCGGATCATTTCTGGCGACACCCTCTTCGTATTCTTTTATGTATTCTTCGGTATATTCCGGGGTCATGCCTACTGCACGTTTGGCAATGGATATATATTTCATAAAATCTACTGCGCCTACATACTTAGGAACATTGGTCGGAACGCCTTTGGCTAAAAAAGTTTTGTATGACACGAAAGCTTTTCCGCTTTCTGCACGTTTCGTGGTAATGAGGATTACTCCGTTTGCTGCACGGTTACCGTAGATAGCTGAGGAGGCGGCATCCTTAAGTATTGAGATTGATGCGATGCTTTCGGGATCAATGGAATTAAGACTCGACTCCACGCCATCAACCAGTACCAGCGGGTCATTGTTGCCTATAGTGGTATTACCGCGAATACGAATAGTTCCTCCGTCACCGCCCGGTTTTCCACTGCGTTGAGTTACAGTGAGGCCCGGCACCAACCCTTGTAAGGCAGACGAAGTTTGAGCCACTGTCCGTTTATCCAGCTGGCTTATCTGAACATTTGACACAGCGCCCGTAAGATTGGCTTTCTTCTGTGTTCCGTACCCGACAACGACAAGCTCTTCCAATGCTCTCGTATCTTCTGAAAGTACAATATCGAATCTTCTTTTTCCTTCTGTATCGATGTTTTGTTCAAGATATCCGATATAAGAGATATGTATGGTAGCATTGTTTTCAACGTCAAGAGAGAAGTTGCCGTCAACATCAGTAACGGTTCCATTTGTGGTTCCAACCTCAACAATGTTAGCCCCAATTATGGGAACCCCGGAAACATCAGCGACTGTTCCGGTAATATTCTTCTTTTGCTGTTGTGATCTTTCAATAATACTTGAGATAGAACTTGTATTCTTTTTTTCTTTTTTCGAGAGAACAATATAGTTTTTCTCAAAATCGTAACCGATATCTGTGCCGCTGAATGTCTGGTTCAGGTATTCGGATACTTGGTCCGATTTGTTTTTTAGGCTTACTGTGCGCGAGGTGTTTACTTCGCGGTTGCTGTAAACGACCAGATAGTCCGTCTGTTTTTCAATTTCACTGATCAGCTGACTTACGGTTACAGAGTTGGATCTCAGTTCAATTATTGCATCCTGGGCATTTGTATTTGTTGCCATCAGTTGAAATGCGAAGGCAAACAATAGAAATAAGCAGATTTTCATGATGTTAAATAAATCTTTAAAGTCACTTTTTTTTATTAAAAAGTGATCGGATGAAGTGTTTATTTTCATATATTTGTGTGTTTAAAGTGAATAACTTAGACTTGTTGTTGAGTGTTTGCTTTATTATAAGCGATAAGTGTTGGCGCACTTATCGCTTTTTCTATCTTACGTTTTTTCTCATAGGCACATTTGTTTTTAAGGAATTAATAAATTTATTTTGTAATTGTGATAACGTTGTTTTCTGTATCTTTTTGAACATTGAACCTCTGTATTTTCTGAATTATTCTTAAGATCTCGTCGATACCATCGCGTTGGCGAAATTTTCCGGTGTAATGCACGTTGAATATTTCGGGATCTTTTACCACGATCTTTACATCGTAGTAAAGTTGAAGTTTTTCGATAATGTCCAACAGCCGTTCATTTTCAAAGGTATAAATCCCGTCTTTCCAGAGGAAATAATCGGAGTTCTGAATTTTCCGGAGAGACATTTTTCCGTTTTTTACAACAATCTGTTCGTCGGGTTTTAGTGTAACGCTTGTATTTGGTGACTCTTTGCTGTAAACCATCAGCGAACCTTCTATGAGGTCGGTTTTGATACAGCCGGCTCCGGGATAGCTGTACACATTGAATTGGGTCCCGAGCACTTTCATTTCCATGTTCTGTGTAGAGACAATGAAGGGCTTCCTTGAATTCTCTGCAACATCGAAATATGCTTCTCCGGAGACAGTCACCCGCCTCGACCTCCCTGAAAAACGGGCAGGATAAGTGAGCGTGGATTGTGCATTCAACCACACCGAAGTGCCGTCTTGCAGCGTCAGGTGTGCCCGCTGTCCGGCAGGGACAACCAACGTGTTTATCTCCCTGTCGCTACCGTTATCTGTGAGAAGATATCGGGTGGCGAAAAAAGTGGAGGCAATGAGTATCAGCGCTGCTGCTGCATATTGCACGGCCAGTCGAACAACCTTTTGTCGCTTTTTTGTCTTTAATTGCTGTAGGAATTGTTGATAGCTCCTCCTGCCTTCCGATTCATTGGTTGAAAATTTGGATAAGTGCGTAAGCGCATATATGTTTTGCATACGTACAAACTCCTCCCGCAAGAGTTCATTCTTTTCTAACTCATTGAACAATTCGGCGGTGTCGGATTGTCCCAGTTCTCCCGAGAAATATTTAAAGAGTTTTTCCTCCATTCTTTATCTGCTTTATTCATTAACGATCGAACGTGAAAAAACCACTAAGAAAAAACAAAAAAGATTAAACAAGTAAAAAGATAAGTAAAGGAATGTGATCTTTCAGTACCTCTTTTAATTTTTTGTAGGCTATTGCCATTTGGCTTTCCACGGTATTGATAGAGATATTCAGTTCCTGTGCGATGGTTTTTTGTTTTTTTCCCTCAATTTTATTTAAAACAAAAATTTCCCGGCACTTTTCAGGCAGGCTTTCTATAGCGTTTTGAATGATGGTTTCAATATCGGGTTCAGAAAAAAGCTGCTCATCGAAAGCTTCCAGGGATTGAAACTTAATCTGCAGGGCTTTTGTATAGTCGTCCTGTAATTTTTGTGCTGTATTCTGCACAATTGTCTTGTGCCTTAAAAAATCGATACACCTGTTCTTTAGCGTCGTAAACAGATAAGCGAAAAGATTGGTGTGCGTCAGCAAAAGAAAGTTCTGCTCCCACAAATCGAGAAAGACATCCTGCACAATATTCTCTGCATCCTCTTCGCGAATAACGTATTCCTGTGCAAAACGTTTCATCCTCGAGTAGTGGGCAACATAGATATTCTCGAATTCAATCCTGTTTTTAATGGTATTGCTCATTCTTGTCTGCTAAAGCTCAAAATGAAATTACAAACTCAAAAAACCAAAAAAACAACATAAAGGAAGTGAAAACCTTCCCAAAATAGAAACACTACTCCCTGAAATCTGAAACTTTAATTACCCACGCATGTTGGGAAGGTAGTTCATCAACAGTTAAGGAGGGGGGGAAGGTGATCGTCAGTTTTCCCTGTTGTTGTTTTGTATTCAAAGTTCCCTTGTATCCCAATAATTCAACTTTTCCCGCACCTTTCAGGCCGGTAAGGATGACAGGTGTCTTTGGCCACTTCTTTAAAAGGATATACAAATTCCCTCCTTTCCGGGTGAAGAGCAGGTTTTCGTTTTTTGGCCTGTTGGGACTTTTCCACGGCTGCGAAAAATAGATGGCATCTCCGTTCACTTTCAGCCATTTCCCTATATCCAATAACCTTTCCTGCATAACGACAGGGATCATGCCGGTTGCATCGGGGCCTATGTTCAGTAGGAAATTACCGCCATTCGCCACTTTATCGATAAGGATATCGATCAGCTGTTTTGAAGAAAGGTAATGTTCCGTTGTTTCGAAACGGTTGTATCCGTAGGATGTTCCTATACCGCGGCTTTCTTCCCACGGGTGATCCGCGTTGTCTCCAATACCCTGCTGACTGTGCACCAGATCGTATTCCGTGGTATAGTAGCCCCCGTGCTTGCTTCTGGTCTCCTTTCCCCACCTGTCGTTTACTACTACCGAGTTTTTTACGGGAGACTCGTTGTACAACCAGGCTAGGAACTCTTCGCTTTTCAAGGTTTTGCTGTCGTAATCCCATTCTCCATCGGAGAAAATGATTTCGGGCTTGTAATTGTTGACCAGCTCCTTCATCTGCGGAATCATGTGCCTGTCCACCCATTTTTCAATGGTGGGCTGGGAGTACAACGGATGAGCCCATTCCAACAGGGAATAATACAACCCGAAACGGAGACCGGTATTGCGGACTGAGGTGGATAACTTACCGATTAAATCGGTATGCGGCCCCATCACCACGCTGTTCCAATGAGGGGATTGTGTACTGGGCCATAAACAAAAACCATCGTGGTGCTTGGATGTCAGCACGACGTATTTCGCACCCGCTTCCCTGAAAAGTTCTGCCCACTCGTCGGAATTAAAATATTCGGCTTTAAAGAGGGGTGCAAAATCAGCGTATTTGAAGTGTTCACCGTATTGTTTTGCGTGAAAATCCTGAAAAAACTTGTTGCCGGTTAAGAGCCGGTTGTAATAATGTTCGGCATACTTTTCGTAAATACCATCTACTTCATTGACAGGAGCGTAGGCGGGAACGGAATACAGTCCCCAGTGAATAAAAATACCGAACTTGGCATCCTGCCACCATTGGGGTACTTCCCTTTTATCCAACGAATCCCAGTGGGGTTGGTATTGAGCAGACAGTGATGCAAAGGAAAGTAATACGAATAGCAGGCTGATCCCTTTTTTCTTCAATTTTACCGACATAATTAGCTCTATTTGAAATTTTACTAAATATAATAATCTCCCAACCGATTTTGATGGAGATTCCGAAGACTGGAGCAATTCCGGGAATTACTCATTCCTCAAACTTTCGAGCCCAAATATACAAATAAAACATTAAAATCAGCTTGTAAAGAAAAAAAAAGTTAAAAAGCCTATTCTAAAAAACCGGCTGCCTGGGAAAAGACATTCATAAAAGAACGGTCAACGGATGAAACATCTTTGAGGTTCACGGGAAAAGGATTTTCGTGGGAATAAGGATATGGAAAATCCAGTAATTCAATTCTTACTTCCGTATTCTTTATCCCCAGCGCTTCTTGTACTCCATGGTATGGAATTACCACATCTTGCGCAAGAACAATGCCTCTGATTTTTTCCCCGATCCGTTCAAAAAAGCTTTCGCGCTGTGTTTGAAACCTCTCGGGTAAAATCATCTGGAAAAATGCGTCGAAAGCTTTGTCCCGAAACCATTTAGCAATTGGTTCCATGCCGAAAGTATAAACGTAGTAGTTATACAGCTTTTCAAAGGCGGCCCTATCCATAATGCTTCGGGAAACGCCATGCATGGAACGGAATATACTCCCTCCACAAAACATAAACAGGCGCGTATCGGCGAAGAGCCCTTTTGGGTTTGCCATGAGTGCCACCTGCGAAAGGAATGCTCCTATGGAATAGGCAAAAATGTCAATATGCGTGCCTTCCGTGAAAAGGGGATGTTTTCCTTTTTTTATTTCTTCGTATAAAGAAGTCAAGTCGGCACAGGTTTGCCTGCCCGATAAATAAAAGCGTTCCGGGTTCTGGCTGATGCGTTCGCTCAACGCTACGTTGGCAAAACTTATGGAGCGGTCGTCTGTGTATTTATTTCGTCTGCAGTTCAACAGGGAAGACAAGGCACGCGGAGTTGACCACGACAGGGGCGAGCGGTTTATGTGGAACGCGATAGGAAACAGGATGACGGGTTTTCCCGTGTTGCTGCACAGGTATTCGGCCCAGGTGAGGTATTTAGTCCAGTTCCTTTCGTTTAACCCGTGCAAAAGCAAGATAGCTTTATCCTGTTTTTGTTTTCCGCAGGGGGTAAATACGGGATATTCAAAGGAATAATTTTCCTCAATGTGGCAGTCGGCGGGTAATGTTTCGCCAGAGCATAAGGTGCTTCCGAACGAAAAAAAACGGATGCTCGTTTTTGTTTCGGGTAAGCGGCAGTCGGCCCCTTGTTTAAAAAGATTTCCCAGCTCGGTAAATCGTTGGCAATAATTCATTTTTTCTTGTAAAGAAATATCCTTTTTCAGGTATCCGCAAATCAAAGGGAAAAAGGATGCCTGCATGTGGCAGGAGCACCTATGTGGGGTGGAAATCGCTATAGCGGGGTGAAATTTTTTTAGGGCAGCGTGCAATTCATTTGGTTAATCCTTAATAAAAAACTATTTTTGCATCGGGTCGGTAACTGACGCTATTAACATGAATGGGAAAATACCCGCATACTTATACGAGAAAGGCAACACGGTAAAAATGATTGTGTTCACAGCGGTTTTTGCATTGCTGTTCATCAATATCTTCCAACCTTTCGGCTCAAGGGCATGGTATCCCGCTATTTCCGATTTTAAGTATTTTACTTTTTCCAGCCTGATCATTCTTACCGGAATGTTGGTGGTGGTTGTCAGCCGTGTTATTCTTGCGGTCTATTCGAAAAAAAACGATATCCTTTATTGGCAATATGGTTTCTGGATCTTGTGTGAGGTACTGGCCATGGCGGTGTTTTATTCGCTTTTTTCGAAATTTGTGCCCAAGGAGAGTGCCGACAGGGATTTTATGGATATCTTTCGTCAAAGTGCTGTAAACACAGCCTTGGTGCTGTTGTTGCCCTATGCTATTTCGTGGCTTTACTTCTCGTGGAAGGAAAAAAGTTTGCTTTTAGCAAACATGGAACAGGAAAAAACGGCGGACTCGCATACAAGAACCCTGGTAGCGTTTCCGGACGAAAAGGGTGACCTGAAGATTTCGATCACCCTGGAAAACTTGCTCTATATTGAATCCGCTGATAATTACGCCACCATTTTTTATTTGAACAAATCCAGGCAATCCCGCTTCCTGCTTCGCAATTCGCTAAAATGGATGGAGGAGAATCTGACAAAAGATACTCCGTTAGTACGTTGTCACCGTTCTTATATTGTGAACATGGACAAGGTGAAGATACTGAAAAAAGTAAAAGGAGGGATTGTGCTTGAACTGGATGCAGAGAACACACCTGACCTTCCGGTGTCAAAAACGTATTATGAATCGTTTATGCACAAGTTTTCGCAGTATTCGGTTAACTAAACCTTTCGTTGGTGTGTCATTCACAATCACCTTTTCCTGTACAAAAAGCCACCTTACGATGCCTGTTGTAAAGGACGGTGCGACCTGGACGGCTAATTGTAGCCGGTAGATGTACACAATTCGTAATATGCTTCGTGAGTTGTAAAAAATCAGGTATAATTACGCTAAATCGTTAATTTAGTATTACTTTTGCAGTCGCAGCAGGCCGGTTTGTCGCTTCGGTCCCGATATTTGTCGGGATTCGGGGAGGAAAGTCCGGGCAACGTAGAGCACCATACTTCCTAACGGGAAGCTGTTCGTGAGGGCAGAGTAGCGTAACAGAAAACAACCGCTTCGTTTTCTCGGGAGATTACGATGCAAGGGTGAAAAGGTAAGGTAAGAGCTTACCGGGTGCCGTGGCAACACGGCATGCCGTACGTCTTATGGGTTGCAAGACCATGTATATCGGATAGGTAGGGTTGCTCGCCCGATGCCGAGGGGTAGGTCGCTAAAGAGCGATGGTGACATCGTCTCGCAGATAAATGACAAACATCCCGACTTGTCGGGATACAGAACCCGGCTTACAGGCCTGCTGCTTTTTTATTTTGAGGTATGCTGAAAAGGAAAAAAAGAGTTTCGAAACAGGAGGAGGAAGACAAGCCTGGGTTGTTTGAAAGGATCAGGCTCCAAATAAAGGAATGGGTTCACTTTCTTACTTACGAAATCTGGCGGCTAAATCCCGAAAATTTCTCCAATAAAAAGAATGTTTTGCACAATGTTCTTAAAGTCACCATGCTCACCGTTAGAGGTGTGCAGGAGCAAAACCTCGGAGCCAGTTCCCGGTCGTTGACATACCGTACAATCCTTTCTCTTGTTCCCATGTTGGCCGTGTTGTTTGCTATTGCCCGCGGTTTCGGGTTCGAGAAAATCCTGGAAAGCCAGATTTTCGACTTCTTCAGCAACAGCGATACGGAAATAACGGCTGCTTTGCCTGAGTCAAAAATGGCGACCGATACCCTTATCGATGTGTCGGAATCCATAGGTGTCAATCAGGAAATAAATATTGTGAGTACGGTCCAAAAGCCGGACTCTTTAGACGTCGACAGTTCGATTACGGAGACGACCTCCTTCACCATTGAGACAATCATCAAGCTGGTTAACAACTCCCTGGAGCATGCTAAGGGAGGGGTTTTTGCCGGAATCGGGGTTATCTTGCTGTTATATACCGTCATCTTACTGTTTTCCGATATAGAGAACAGCTTTAACCGTATTTGGGGAGTGAAAAAAGGACGATCTATCCAACGGAGGGCGGTCGACTACTTCGCGCTCATTCTACTATTGCCTATTTTTGCTGTCCTTAATTACAGTCTGACAGCTCTTATACAAGCATCTACGGGCCCGTTTGATAAGTTCAGTTATATCCTTGACCCTGTGGTAACCCAGGTGTTGAATTTTCTTCCTTTTTTAGTAATGATCATCACCTTGACACTTCTGTACAGGTTTATGCCCAATACAAAAGTGAAATGGGCAAGTGCATTGATCGGAGGGATTGTCGGCGGTGTTGCTATTCAGCTTTTTCAGATGATCTATTTAAACGGGCAGCTGTGGATAGCAAAATACAATGCCATTTACGGGGCTTTTGCCGCCATACCGCTGTTGCTTTTGTGGGTACAGATGTCTTGGTTTATTGTACTAATAGGTGCAGAGTTGTCGTATTCGGCACAAAATGTCCGAAAATTTTCTTTCGATAGGGAAACTAAAAACATCAGCCGCCGTTTTCGGGATTTCTTTACCATCATGATTGCATCGGTAATTGTAAGGCGGTTCGCAGAAGGTGAAACCCCGCTTACCGCCGACCAGATATCGATGAAGTGCAAAATACCCATTAAGTTAACCAACGATATTATTGATGAACTGCACAAGCTTCAGGTGATTTTACCGACCCCCACACCGGATGATGACCGCGTTATGGCCTACCAACCCGCTTTGGATATTAATTTGCTGACTGTTAATGACCTGATAGAGCAGATAGACAAGGAGGGCTCAGAAGATTTTCTGATTGATGTAGAAGGGGATTTCGCTCGGCACTGGAATGCCTTGATGCATACACGAATGTCTGTTTATGAATCTCCCAGTGACATAATGCTGAAAGATTTATAAATCAAGGCCTCAACAGTTGATAGGCTTTTGATGGGTACTTCCTGAGCGACCGGCTGATGGTTTTGGCGTCCTCACCGCAAAAACGATTGAGCAAGTTCCAGAATTTTTCACTGTGATTCAGTTCGACCGTATGAGCCAGCTCATGAAGAATCACATAATCAATCTGTTTTTCGGATAGCAACATCGTGTAATAAGAGAAATTGATGGTTTTCCGGCGGGAACAACTCCCCCAGCGCGACACACTTTTGTTGATTTTTATATCGTTTACCTGCAGGTGGAGTACTTGTGCAAATTTTCGTGTTTTTTCCGGTAAAATTCTCTTGGCTTCGTGCCGCAAAGCCTGCCTGATCATTTCTTTAACAATATGTTGAGAAGTGGAGTTCTCCAAATCAAAATTCCCGGGGACAAAAATAGTTAAATTGCCATCTTTCAACCTCATTTTCACATTTTCTACCAGGTGTGTCCTCGACAGCCTCGCGGTAAACGAGAACGTCTCTAATACGGAGTCTTCCGTAATAAGTTGATCTCTAGCAGTAAACAGCTTTGTTAGCCGATGACGCATATCGTCAAGCAGGGAGGGTAACCTTTTTGGGGTAAATCCGAACGGAACGGTCAACTGGATATATTCCCCTTTTCTTCGGGCGATAATCCTCTTTGCCCGAGTGTCGGGTTTCACGATTATCTTTCCCAGTTCTTTATCGTTGTATTCGTACATTTAACAAAGATAATGCAATTATTTCTCCCAATTGTTTTACCCCGCCAATCATCAAAATAAAAAACATTGCCTATCTTTGTGCACGTTAGGAATTGTAAACAAATAAACTATTCGTTCTGGCTTGTGAACTGTTGCATACTTATTTGTTTACAATTCCTTAATTTCCGATGAAATGAGCATTATAAGTTCTTTAGAGAGTGTCGGCGAGTATGTCGAGCTGATGAGAAGAGTGATAGCTCCGCCCGACCGAGCTCGAGAATTTTTTAAAGAATTCTCGAAGGAAGTATATAAACTGGGGGTCAACTCCATTTGGCTGGTTATAATTATCTCCTTCTTTATAGGGGCGGTTATTGTTATGCAGATTGCTATAAACGTAGCTTCTCCTTTACTGCCCCGCTTCACGGTTGGAGTGGTTTCGCGCGAAATTATTTTGTTGGAATTTTCTTCCACCATCATGTGTTTGATCCTTTCGGGAAAGGTGGGCTCTAACATTGCTTCGGAAATTGGTACGATGCGTGTTACAGAACAGATTGATGCGTTGGATATTATGGGTGTGAATTCGGCGAATTACCTGATTATGCCCAAAGTTTCGGCGTTTGTGTTTTTTATGCCTGTGTTGGTGGGATTGAGTATGTTTCTGGGTATGTTTGGCGGGTACGTCATCTGTCTTTTCACAGGTACTCCCCCGGTGTCCACGTATATATACGGGATTCAGTTTTTTTTCCGGGAGAGTTTTGTCTGGACTTCCATCCTGAAATCGATGATTTACGGGTTTATAATCGCTTCGGTTTCCGCATACTTTGGTTATCACGTTAAAGGCGGATCACTTGAGGTGGGAAAAGCAAGTACCGACTCGGTTGTGATCAACAATATCCTGATACTGGCTGCCGATTTGGTTTTCACGCAATTGGTCATGGGTTGAAAAAGATAAGTCTTGATATATGATTCAGGTAAGAAATTTAATCAAAGAATTCGAAGGGCGTCTCGTTCTCGACGATATTACGACTTCCTTTAAAAAAGGAGCCGTGAATATGATCATCGGAAAGAGCGGTTCGGGCAAAACGGTTTTTTTGAAATGTCTTATCGGCTTGATACAGCCCAGTTCTGGTGAGATCAGGTATAACGGTCGTGACATTACCGAGATGCGTGCAAGAGAAATGAAACGTTTGCGCCGTGACATGGGGATGCTGTTTCAGGGATCGGCCCTGTTCGACTCCAAGACTGTGCTTGAAAATGTGATGTTCCCGTTGGACATGTTTTCCCGGATGAACCTTCGTGAAAGAAAAAAACGTGCCGAATTCTGTCTGGAAAGGGTAAACCTCTCACATGCGGCAGATCTTTATCCGTCGGAGATATCGGGCGGTATGATGAAGCGGGCTGCTATTGCCCGTGCCATTGCGTTGAATCCCAGGTACCTGTTTTGCGACGAACCAAACTCCGGACTCGACCCGAAAACAGCACAGCTTATTGACGAACTTATTTCGGATATAACGGAAGATTTTGGGATTACTTCTATCGTGGTCTCACACGATATGAACTCGGTAATGAACATCGGCGATAATATTATCTTCCTGAACGAGGGAATCCTGGAGTGGCAGGGATCGAAAGACAAAATAATGGACGCCAACAATGAAAAGCTGAACGAATTTGTTTTTGCATCTGAACTTTTTAAAAAGATAAAAGCGGCTGACACCATTATCACAGAAAACAATGCTTCGGGACAAGAGGCTGGCTAGAACAAAACAATTGATGAAAAAAATTGTTATTCACATAGAACACATAGAACATGTGCATAGAAATAGAAACCACAAGTAAGAATAAGTAGCGAGTAATATGACTAATTTATTGAGAATAAAAAATCTACATGCAGTAGTAGAGAATAAAGAAATCCTGAAAGGTATTCATCTGGAAGTAAACGAAGGCGAAATTCATGCTATTATGGGCCCTAACGGGTCGGGAAAAAGTACGTTGGCTTCTGTACTTGCCGGAAATCCAAAATATGAAGTGACACGCGGTAGCGTAATTTTCAAAGAAAAGGAACTGCTCGATATGGAGCCTGCCGACAGGGCCAAGGAGGGAATTTTCCTCAGCTTTCAGTACCCCATTGAAATTCCGGGTGTAAGCATGGTTAATTTTATGCGTGCTGCGTTAAATGAACAACGTAAATACAGGGGCGAAGAGCAAATATCGGCATCAAACTTCTTGAAACTGATGCGTGACAAGCGCGAATTACTGGGTATCGACAGTCAACTGGTAAGCCGTTCGGTGAACGAGGGTTTCTCGGGAGGGGAGAAGAAGAGGAACGAGATCTTTCAGATGGCCATGCTCGATCCTACGTTGGCTATACTTGACGAAACCGATTCGGGATTGGATATCGATGCATTACGGATTGTTGCTGCCGGGGTAAATGCGTTGCACAGTCCCGAAAAAGCTGCCATTGTAATTACCCATTATCAGCGACTTCTCGATTATATTCAACCTGATGTGGTTCACGTGCTTTACGACGGAAAAATCATTAAAACCGGAGGGCCGGATCTGGCTCTCGAACTTGAAGAAAAAGGATATGACTGGCTTGTGAACCCCTAACCCGTAACAAAAATGATTGAACAACAATATATCGATTTATTCAACGACTACAGAGACGAGATCGATGCGAATTCCGTTGCCGGACTCAATCGTCATCGCGACGCTGCTTTTGAAGCGTTCAATAGATCGGGATTCCCCACCTCAAAATCAGAAGATTATAAACATACGGATGTGTCCCGCGTGTTCGACTGTGATTTAGGGTTGAACCTGCGGAACGTCCCTGTTCCTGTTGATCCGTACGAAGCATTCAAATGTGACGTGCCTAACCTCAACACCAATGTATATTTCCTGATAAACGACCGGTTTTACACCAACGGACATCATCAGGGACCCCTGCCGAAAGGAGTTTTTGTGGGTAGTTTACAGCTGTTTTCAGAAACTCATCCCGATATTTTCGAAAGGTATTACGCGAAAATAGGCGATTATTCCGGCAATGGCGTAGTGGCATACAACACTATGTTTGCCCAGGACGGTTTTGTGATTTATGTCCCCGAAAATGTGGTCATCGAAAAACCGCTTCAATTGATCAATATCCTCCGGGGAGGGGTTGACCTGAACGTGAACCGCCGCATTCTTATTGTAGCTGAAAAAAATGCACAGGTTAAACTGCTTGTTTGCGACCATACGGTCGATGATGTTCAGTTTATCGTGACACAGGTAGCGGAGATTGTCGCCGACAGAGATGCTCAAGTGGATTTTTACGAACTGGAAGAGAATTCGGTAAAGGTCAAATTATTGAACAATGTTTTCGCCGAGCAGGCCGAAAATTCAAACGTAACGGTCTCTACGATCACACTGCATAATGGGTTCACCCGGAATAACTATCGCTTCCGCCTGCTGGGTGAATACGCTGAGGCCCATATCGGGGGGCTGGCCATTTGCGACAAGGAGCAGCATGTTGATAATTATGCATTTTTAGAGCACGCTACTCCCAACTGCCACAGTAACGAGTTGTTTAAATATGCACTTCAGGAAAGATCAACGGGGGTTTTCTGTGGAAGGATACTGGTGGATAAGGGTGCGCAAAAAACACTGGCCTATCAGAACAACAAGAACCTTGTCACCTCGGATGAAGCCAAGATGTTCTCGAAGCCGCAGCTTGAGATTTATGCCGATGATGTAAAATGCTCGCACGGGTTAACTACCGGACAGCTCGATCAGGATGCCCTGTTTTATCTGCAGGCGCGCGGAATTCCTGAAGAAGAAGCCCGCATGCTCCTGATGGTGGCATTTACGCAAGATGTAGTAGACCTGGTCCGTATCGATTCGCTTCAGGACAGGCTTGTACAACTGATCAACAAGCGCTTCAGGGGCGAACTGATGCGTTGCGGAAATTGCCACGTGTGTAAATGATTAATGTAAACGACATACGCGCTGACTTTCCCATTCTATCGCTTCAGGTACACGGTAAACCGCTTGTTTACCTGGACAATGGTGCGACAACACAAAAACCGCTTTGTGTGATAGATAAAATCCGGGAGATGTATTGTTCCGTGAATGCCAACGTGCACCGCGGGGTGCATTTTTTGAGCCAGGCCGCCACCGACGAGCACGAAGCATCGAGAAGAACGGTGCAGGAGTTTATCGGTGCCGCTTCTTCAAACGAGATTGTCTTTACACGCGGTACCACGGAAGCCATTAACCTGATCTCCTCTTCGTTCTGCCGTGAGTTCTGCAAACCCGGTGACGAGGTCATAATTTCCGCTATGGAACATCATTCCAACATTGTTCCTTGGCAGCTGCAGGAGGCAATCTCCGGAATTAAACTGCGGATATTGCCTATCTCGGATGAGGGAGAAATTCTTTTGGAAGAGCTGGAAAAATTAATCTCTTCCCGCACAAAGCTGATTGCCGTCACTCATGTCTCCAACGTTCTCGGTACGATCACTCCGATAGAGAAAATTATTGAAACGGCACACCGGTACGATATCCCTGTTTTGGTTGATGCCGCGCAATCGGTTCAACACATACCGGTTGATGTTCAACGGATGGATTGCGATTTTCTCGTGTTTTCGTCACACAAAATCTATGGGCCAACCGGTATGGGAGTGCTGTACGGGAAAGAAAAGTGGCTCGATAAACTTCCTCCCTACCAGGGCGGCGGTGAGATGATTGCGACAGTATCGTTCGAAAAAACCACTTTCGCCGGGTTGCCGTTCAAGTTCGAAGCAGGCACCCCCGACTATGTGGGGTCCACAGCGCTGGCCACAGCACTGAAATATATATCACGTATCGGCATAGAAAATATTGCGAAGCATGAACAGGGAGTGCTTGCGTATGCCACAGAGCAGTTGTTGTCTATCGATAAACTCAAAATATACGGAACCTCAAAAAACAAATGCAGTGTAATCTCTTTCCTTGTGGACGGAGTTCATCATTACGATATGGGTGTATTGCTTGACACGATGGGGATTGCTGTCCGTACTGGCCACCATTGCGCTGAGCCGCTGATGCGCCGGTTGGGTGTAGAGGGAACTGTCCGGGCATCGTTTGCGGTGTACAACACCAGGGAAGAGGTGGATGTCCTGGTGAACGGAATCCGACGGATAGTTAAGATGTTTTGACCGTTTGGGAGAATACCTACGGCAGGGCCTATCCTTTATTTTTTCTTTTCCTTTGCTTTTTATCCTCCTTAAACTGAATCATACGCGATTCAATTCCGTAAGCCGCGATATAGTTCTGGATTAGCTCCAGAAACTTCGCACCGAAGCGTTCTGTTTTAACTTTTCCGAAACCGTGGATCCTCAGTAACTCCTTTTCCGTCTCCGGTAGGTAATCCGCCATTTGTACCAATGTTTTTACTGAAGCCACAATATAGACCGGCAGATTTTCCTCTTTGCTGATGCGGTTACGGAGCTGTACCAACTCGCTTAGTAGTTCGGGGTGGATCGATTTCAACTGTATCCCCGTGCTGTCACGGCTGTAGGAAGTGAGGGAGAAAGGAGGTTGCCTGAACTGGCGTCGCGCATTGTAATACGACTCTATGCAGAAGTTATCTGAAGTCGCAGAGATCAGGTGCGCCTTCAGGGCTGCCGCTACAAATAGGGAAACGATGTCCTCGTCGTATTCCTGCGCATTTGCCTTGCTATCCGTGGTTGCGGTCGATTCCTGCAATGTCCGCAGCAATGCTTCTATTTTTTCGGTGAAATAGGATGAGGATGCTCGGAGGCGTTCTGCAAAAAAAACCTTGTTGACGGGTGTTTGCCCGGTAATATGTTGTAACTGTATCCTGAATTTGCCGGCTACCTGCTCCAATTCCGTCAACTGATTACAGACCTCACTTACGAAAGGAACAGTTCCCTCGCTGAAAGAAGATTCGTTTTCCTGAGTATTGGAGTACCAGGAACGTGCTGCCTGGAGAAGCGGGTCGAAGTCATACAGTTGCAGTAGCAGGTTGATGCTGAACTGCTTCTTTGCCAACTGCAACTCTCCGGCAACCTGGTTTTCTTCTGGTTTAGAGGAGGAGAACCGGACAACCTGTTCGTCTACCCCTATGCTATAACGGTTAATCGGACTTTTCAATACCAGGCTGTCGAGCGACCGGCAACGACTCAGTGCCACATACACCTGTCCCGGTGAAAAGGCTTTCCCCGCGTCGATGATGGCCTTATCGAAAGTAAGTCCCTGGCTTTTGTGGATGGTGATGGCCCAGGCGAGCCGCAGGGGAATTTGTTTGTATGTGCCGATTATTTCCTCTTCCACCGTATTGGTCTCCGAATGGGTGGTGTATCGGATATTCTCCCAGAGTACAGGAGAAACGGTGATTTCTTCCGTGTCGTCCGGACACTGTACGGTGACACCCTCTTCCAGGATGTGTGTGACCGTACCAATTTTACCGTTGAAATAACGTCGCGGTACTTCCGTATCGTTTTTCACGAACATTACCTTGGCGCCTTCCTTCAGGATGAGAACCCGGTCCACGGGAAAAGCATTGTCGGGGAATTCCCCTTTCACCACCGCATGGAACGAATGAGCGGTTGTGTTAATTTTTTCCAGCTCGGCACTATTGATCGCATCGGCGCTGAAATTATGCGTGGTGAGCGTGATGTAATTTTCTTCAGGCGTCGGGTTAAAGTGCGGGTCGTAACGGCTTTGCAAGAGCTCGAGCCCTTCAGTTGAAAGTGAGTCGTTCCTCACCTGGTTCAACACATCGATAAAAAGGTTGTCGGACTGCCGGAAGATCTTGTCGAACTCCACATAGACCGGTGGGTGTTCCTGGATGACGCGACTGTGAAAAAAATAAATTCCCCGGTAGTAGTCCGACAGGATCCGCCACTCATCGGCCTTGGCCACGGGCGACAGTTGGTATACATCCCCGATAAAAACTACTTGCACACCGCCGAAGGGTTCAGAACGCCTGTGGCGCACACTGCGAAGCACCGTGTCGATGGCATCCAGCACATCAGCTCGCACCATGCTGACTTCATCGATCACCAGCACTTCCAGTTCACGAATCACACGACGCCGGGAGCTGTTCATTTTCATACGGGCAATCAACGCTTCACATCCGGCAGGTGTTGGCGTAAAAGGGGTAAACGGCAACTGAAAAAAAGAATGGATGGTTGCCCCACCCGCATTAATGGCCGCTACACCCGTTGGTGCTACCACGGCTACCTGTTTCGTGGTTTCCGTACGAAACCGGTGCAGAAAAGTCGTTTTTCCCGTGCCGGCCTTTCCGGTGATAAATATATTCCTGCCGGTATAGGTGACAAATTCCTTCGCACATTCATATGGAGAGAGGTAGGACATTTTTTCCATTACCTGTAAAAACAGGGATATTTGTTATTGAACCGGTACCCGATACCCAACATCAGGTAATTCGGCGTTTGGAAGTTCTGAAGATTATAGCCGATATGGATAAACGAATTTCTGGTAACTTCCACTTTAAGCGCCAACATCTGGTATAGTCCGGCCAGGTCGCCACCTCCGTGGACGATATTCGAACCGATACCCACACCCACCGTAAAGTAAGGCATCACATACTCCGCCCGTGCAGAAATACCTAAAGCCAATTGTTTGTTAACCGGTGGATTATGAAACGTGTATCCGGGATTTTTACCACCGGGCTCAACAATATAGTCTTCGGTATACACGTTTGCACTGCTGTCGTAAATACCGTCCAGCGATAAACCGGCACGCAGCTTGTAACCAAAGTTATACATGGGGTTGATATTGAAGCCGCCTACCGGATATTCGTGCGGTGAGGCTATTCCTTTGCCTTCAAGATAAACACCTTTTCGCCGCCACGAACCGAACAAAACAATATCGTAACTCACATGGCGGGGAAAATCTGCCACTGCTCCCCGGTATGGGGACTGCCGGGACATTATACTAGGATTAAGCGTGTACATCAGCCCCAGCTTGACTCCTGCCGTATTTAATCCTGCATTGGGAAACTGTGTGTTCCCGTTGGAAAAGTGTGCGATGCTGATACCCCCAATCAGGTTGAAGTATTGTGAAAGTGTTTGGTTGAGATAAAATCCGGTGTTCATATATGCGTTTATTTTCGAGCCGATGACGCGGCTATCCGGATTTGTTTTGGGATGGTAAGGTTTCCATCCGCCCGATAACCCGAAGTTCCACTCGTAATGAAGCGACAACTTGGAGGTCATTTGTGCTAAACGAGCACCTTGAAACAAATACACGGCAAGGGGGGCTCCCAATTGCTGAGGCTCGCCAAACGTAAAATATGCAACTCCAATCCCTTGGTGCGGTATACCGTAAATGCTCCCTGCAGGGGAGCCGGGCTTAAATTGAAAGGAGTACTTCAGGTGGGTGGAAAACGAATTCCGAATGGGTTTGGAGCGGGCATTCTCGCCTTTCAGAAAATTATGGGTAGGAATAATGTATCCTGGCCGGGCTTCGAATTCCAATCTGTTCCGGAACCTATCCGGTTGGAGCACAGAATCTGAACGTGTTTGAGCGGACGAGGGTTTCGTGGCGAAAAACAGGAAAACAGTAGCAAAAATTAATAATTTGTATGTGATTTGTTTGTTCATAAAAATCTAATCCCCGATTCCCAACTCCGCAATCCGATTACATCCTTTCCGGCACTTCAATCCCAAACAATACCATTCCCTTTTTGATGGTTATGGCTACGTTCTTCGAAAGCAGCAGGCGGAACGCACGCAGGGCTTCGTCCTTTTCACGCAGCATGGGGAAATCGTGATAGAACTGGTTGAATTCTTTGGCCAGATCGTACACGTAATTTCCGATTAGCGAGACGTTGTATTCGTCTCCGGCCTGTTTGACGATATCCGGAAATTCAGCCAGCAACTGCACCAACCCTTCTTCTTTTTCAGAAAGAACAATGTCTGCCTGCATTGATTCAGGAACAGGAATCCCTTGTTCCTCGGCTTTGCGCAAAACTGATTTGATGCGGGCGTGGGTGTATTGGATAAACGGACCGGTATTCCCGTTAAAATCAATGGATTCTTTCGGATTGAAGGTCATGTTTTTTTTCGGATCTACTTTCAGAATGAAATATTTCAGGGCCCCCATTCCAATCATGGTTACAACACGATCGGCTTCCTCTGGTGTTACACCGTCCAGCTTTCCCAGTTCTTCCGAAGTTTCGCGGGCGGTCTGAATCATCTCGGCCATCAAATCATCGGCATCCACTACGGTCCCTTCACGCGATTTCATCTTGCCTTCGGGCAGTTCCACCATCCCGTAAGAGAAATGGACCAATCCTTTTCCGAATTCAAAACCCAGCTTATCGAGCAGTATGGAGAGCACCTGGAAATGGTAGTTTTGTTCATTTCCAACCACGTAAATCATGGTGTCTATGGGATAGTCATCGAACCGGAGCTTCGCTGTGCCGATATCTTGCGTCATGTACACTGAAGTTCCGTCGGAGCGAAGAAGGATTTTTTCATCAAGCCCTTCATGGGTTAAATCGGCCCATACCGACCCGTCTTCACGCTGGTAGAAAACACCCTCTTTCAATCCTCGCAGCACCTCGTCTTTTCCAGCCAGGTAGGTTTGCGACTCGTAATAGATCTTGTCGAACGAGACCCCCAGCTTTTCGTACGTCTCATCGAAACCGGCATACACCCATCCGTTCATCATTTTCCATAAATTCACAGTTTGGGCATCGTTTGCTTCCCATTGACGAAGCATCTCGCGCGCTTCCTCCATCAAAACCGATTGGGCTTCGGCTTGCTCCCTTGATAGTCCGGCAGCCTGCAGGTCGGCTAGTTCGGCTTTGTATTTTTTATCGAAAAGCACATAATACTTGCCGATGAGGTGGTCGCCTTTCTTGCCCGATGATGCGGGTGTTTCCCCATCTCCCCATTTCTGCCAGGCCAGCATCGATTTGCAGATATGGATACCTCGGTCGTTCACGATATTGGTTTTTACCACCCGTTTACCGTTGGCTTTCAGTATTTCACAGAGCGAATGTCCCAGGAGATTGTTACGGATGTGTCCCAGATGAAGCGGTTTGTTGGTGTTGGGCGACGAATATTCCACCATAAACAAGGGTGCGTCATTAGCAACAGGTGTGAAGCCGAATTCGGGATTTTTATCGATGTTCTCGAGCAGATCAAGCCATACTTTCGAGGCAATCGTCAGGTTTAGAAAACCTTTTATCACGTTAAACTCCGAAACAACGGGTGATTTATCGGCCAGGTACATACCGATTTCCTGTGCCGTTTGTTCGGGATTCTTCTTCGAAATCTTTAACAAAGGAAAGGTTACGAGGGTGAAATGTCCTTTAAATTCTTTCTTTGTTTTCTGAAGTGTGATTTGCGATGCATTTACATCTACGCTGTACAATTCTTTTATTGCGCTTATAATTGCAGTCTGAAGTATATTCTCGATGTTCATAATGTGAATTTGCTGATTGAGTGTGCAAAGATACAAACAATCTACGAAAGAAACTTCCTCTCCGAAGCCCTATCCACCAGATATACCAGCGATTTATACGTTACACCGCTGTTTATCGACAAGCCGATTTCGCAGGTGCGACTGTTGGAATACCCTTCGGTAGCATCGCCGATATCGTGCTTAAGGGATGCGAGCGCCGAACGGTTCAACTCGGGATAGAAAAAGCCGCGATCGCCTGCCCATCCGCAACACGAAACGTTTTCGGGGACGATGACTTTGTCGGCACAAAGAGCCGCGACAGTATATAGTTTTTCTTCGAGGTGCATTTTCGTTGAACTGCATGTGGTATGAATGGCGATGGACACAGGTTGCTTTTCGAAGGTCAGTTTGTCTAACAGAAAATCATGAATAAACTCTACCTGGTCGTACAGTCTCAGGCGGGAGTCGAGCGTTTCACGCATGTGCAGCAGACAGGGACTCATGTCGCACACGATGGGCAGTTCGCCGTTCCGGCTCGCTTTGAGCAATGCACCGTTCAACTCCGACTCTTTCTGCCGCGCTTGCTTCCGAAACCCTTTACTGCTGAATGCCATTCCGCAGCACAGGTTGTCCTTTCCTTCAGGGATTATAACGGTATAACCTCCTTTTCGCAACAGCGAAAGCATTTTCGAAGGGATATCCTCTTTTTCTGCGTAGCCGAAAGAAGGGCCGCTCATGGAGCGCGTGATGCACGATGGGAAATAAACCACTACGGGCGCATCGGCACTGTGGCCCGGAAAAATGTTACGAACAATTTTCCGGCTCCCCGACGGCGTATATCTTGTCCATAAGGGAAAGAGGCCGTCGCCCATTTTGTATACCCCTTTCGTTATATCTTCCATTGGGTTGTAACCTATAATTTTTGCGATGAAATGGGGGATTTTTAACATACCACGTATCAGTGATGTGACCGGTGCCATATTATTAGCCATGCTGCTGGCAACTCTGTTCGCGAATTTTCCGTTTTCTTTCCAGCGAAGTTCTTTCACCAGCAACCCCGTATCGATGTTTACAGGGCAGGCAATGGCGCAAAGTCCGTCGGTAGCGCAAGTTTCGTTAAACTCATATGCCATCTCTCCTGCCCATCTTTCGCGCAACTTTTTATCAAAACGACTATCGGCTAATTCCGTTAACCGACGATACGCTACAATACGCTGACGTGGTGTAAAGGTTAACTCTTTTGACGGACAAGTTACTTCGCAAAACCCGCATTCGATGCATTTGTCAATCAATGGATTGGCATCGGGGATATTTTTTAGGTTCTTGATGAAAACGTCTTTATCGTCGTTGATAATTACTCCCGGATTCAATATGTGATTTGGGTCGAAAGCCGATTTTATGCGTTTCATTAACCCATAAATCTCCGTGCCCCATTCCTTTTCCACGAAGGGAGCCATGTTTCGCCCCGTTCCGTGCTCGGCTTTCAGGCTGCCGTTATGTTTCACAGCCACCAGATTGGCCAGTTCATGCATAAAACGGGCGTACTTGTCAACACCGTCCGGTGAATTTATGTCTGGAAAAACGGTAAAATGAACGTTCCCATCCAGCAAGTGTCCCCACATTACGGCATCGGCATAACCGGTCCGCACCAACAGTTCACGCACGTCGGTCAGCGCGTCGCCTAAAATTTCACCGCTAAAGGCAATGTCTTCAATAATGCTTGCCGTGTGTGGTGGGCGTGATGCCGCTGCCGAAGTAAACAACCCATTACGTACGTTCCAGTAAAGGTTATACAGATGAATGTCGGTTGTAAACCGTATGGGATAAAGTGTTTGAATGTGCGCCAGTTTTGCTTCAATGTCACGCATCTGGACAAGCAGCGTTTCTTCGTCGTCGGCAGAGGTGTCTATAAGCAATGCCGCTGCCCCTTCCGGAAGTGACTTCAGTTCGGCAGGCATCCCTTCCTGATTTTCCACAGCACGTAAAGCGTTCCTGTCCATCAATTCGGCGGCGCTTACCGAACACGAACGCAACGGTAGAATGGTTTCGCACACATCGCGCAAGTTATGGAAATAGAGCATGGCTGTAGCTTTGAGAGGCGCATCATGTACGGTTTCGAACGTGGCTTGCGATACAAACCCCAGTGTACCTTCTGAGCCGATCATCAGGTGTTGCAGAATATCTACAGGGTCGGAGAAATCGATTAACGAATTTACGCCGTATCCGCATGTGTTTTTCAACCGGAATTTCTCCAAAATGCGCGATTTTATCGATTTATTTTCGGTCGCTTCGCGACGAAGTGTTTCGATTTGAGCCACGAGCGCTGGATGCGATTTCAGAAAACTATCGCAATTCGCTTTATCGGATGTGTCCAACAGCGTTCCGTCGGCAAAGATTATCCGCATCGATTTTACGGTATGGTAACTGTTGTGCTTAATGCCGTAACTCGAACCGCTGGCGTTGTTGGCAATAATGCCTCCAATTTTCGCCGAGTTGATGGATGCTGGTTTGGGGCCTAATTTGCGACGGTAGCGCTGCAACATACGGTTGGCTGCCGTTCCGGTAAGACCCGCGCCGAAAGTAGCCGTTTTCCCGTTGTCCGTTATGACTGAAAACTCAAATCCCTGCCCGGTTTCCATCAGGATAGAATCGGATACGGTTTGTCCGCTCAGGCTAGTGCCTGCCGCCTTGAAAGTTACGGGTATGCTTTCTTTGCTGCAAAACTGCAGTAATCGGATAACTTCGTCTTCCGTGTTGACTTTTACCACTGCCTTGGGAACAAGCCGGTATAATCCGGCATCGGTGCCTTTGACGAGGCGCGAGAGTTCGTCGGTGAAAACCTGTTCTTTGGGAAAAAGTTTTGTTAAGCGAGAATGTAGTTGTTTATTTTCCATAAAATCCACTCACTGTTTCATCCAATTGTTCATAAAACGTTTCAAGTTCAGATGCTTGCGGCAGCATGCTTCTCCACGAGGTCAATTTCTCGTCCGTCCATGCAAAAATATATTTTTCCAATTGTTCGATACGTTGAATATAGCCGTTGTTTTGGGAGTTGACGAGCACGGGCACTTTTAAATAGTGATACCCGTCGGAACGACCGATGGGGTAAGCCTCTTTCTTCCACAGGGAGGCGAAGTAATTGAGTGGGCTGTTTTTAATGGATTCTTCGTATTGTACCAGTTGTGGAAGATTTTTTTCGCCGCGTACCCAGAGTGGAATTGCTATACATGTTCCGGGAAATCCCACTTGCGCCCAGATGGTTGACATATCGGGCGATTCGCCTTTCTTTATGCTTTGTACAATTATGGATGATGAGGAACTATGGCGGGTAAGGAGATCGTCGGATGCGATAAAGACGGTTTCTGGTGTGGAGGTTTCGTATTTTTCCCGATAATCCAACCCGAAAACCGGATGATAGAAACACCGCGTAAATTCTTGAACAATGGTTTGATAATTCAACCGATTCATCCGTTTCGCTTCTGCGAAAATTTTCTCTGCCGTTTGTCTGCGTATAAAACCGTATCCTGAATCAGGAGTGCCGGTTTCGGAATAATTGGTGCGGATCACGTAACCTTCGGAAGCGGCATTGGCATCAAATTTTGTCCAGGTGTAATTGTTCACCTCGTAAAAGACCGCTCCGCCCCTGGCATCTATAACGCCGAAGTGTGCCGCCAATCCTCGCGGCTTTGGGTATTCATTGAGCAGTTTTTCGAAATCCTGCAGCGATGCACATGTTTGCAAAGCGAGTTTCATGAAAATACCTTCCCTGTCTTTCAAGGAGGTGGTATCGTTTTCGTTCACGTTATACGATGCACTGTTCATAATGGCAAATCCAGCACTATTGGATCCGCCCCACACGTTTTCACCTTTCATATCCCCGGAGTTTACCAGCCCGATATAACTGTATTCTCCGTCATTGAAATAGCGGAAACAGTTTTCCAGGTCATCCGTATCACGCAGTTTCCATATCATGCTTCGCCCATCAGGCGTGGCTTTCCCGGAAATAACAGCCGTTGTGCAGGGAATGGATTTTTCGGAGAGGGTGAGAAATATCCATAAAAGAAGGATGGCCAACTTTCTCATTCGCTTATTTTTTAGTAAAGATAGCGGATAAAAACAGATCGTCGAAAAAAATGGATACAAAAAAGCCGTCTTTAAAGACGGCTTTTACTTTATTTTTTCTTAAATCGTTGGTTGTGTGCTTTTTATATCAGCGAAACGAATAATTCTTTTCCGTCTTCCACCAACGCTACTTTTCCTTCTCTGGCTAACCAGCCAAGAGCAGCATAAAGATCTTTGTCCGTCAATTTTGAAGACTTCTTCAGATCTTTTACGTTTTGTGTTCCGGCCTCGTCCAGCAATGTCCAGACTTTACCGGCATTGGTCCCAATTTTTTCTATCATTTTTTTAATTTTAAATAAGTAAATTACATTTCGCATGTATTTATAACGAATACGTTCAGTGCGAAAGTCCACTAGATAACCTAAATCCGATACAAAAGTAGTGAATTTATGTTTAATGTCTTTTATTGATAGTATAAAAATACTTAATTAAGTGGTTGATTAGTACGTTTTTCTACAGGCAGCCCTCCCTGAAGCCCTGTATTAATAAAGGGTTGAAATATCTTGTAGGATTTGGGCAACCTGTTCCAAAAGGGAATGCCGTCCATCGTTATGGATGATAAAATCGGCCAGTCCTGCTTTTTCTTCGTCATTCATTTGACTGTTGGCGCGTGCCGTTATTTGTTCTTTGGAGAGACGGTCCCTTTTTGCCGCTCTTTCAATGCGTGTTTCCAAAGGAGCCATTACGACAATGGTCTTATCCAGCAACGATTGGAATCCTGCTTCGTACAAAACGGCTGCATCAATGGCAATAACAGCATGGTGTTTTCGTTGATCCACCCATTTTTCGAAATATTTTGCCAGCTCGGGATGTATAATAGCGTTTGTTATACGAAGATTTTCTGCATTATTGAAAATAAGGTTTGCCAGTTTTTTGCGGTCGAGCTTGTTACCCTGGTAAAGGTCCGGGCCGAAGTTGTTGATCAGTTTTTCACGGATTACGGGAGAGGTGTCGTTCAGCTTTTTGGCTTCCCGGTCGGCATCAAAAACAGGGATATCGTGAAGTCGGAACACATCGCAGACAACCGATTTTCCACTTCCGATCCCACCAGTAACTCCTAGCTTTATCATCTTATCTGCTTTCTAAAAGGAACTCTACCGACGAGGGCGATAGCTTGACGTTACGTATGGGCGAAGGGCTTGCAGATAATTCCAGGTCTACGCGTCCATCCTCGTTTTTGAAGAATTTTTTGTAATCCAGTTCAACCTCAAAATCCTCTGGGGCAATTTTCTTGTATTCTTCCAGAGTTACCGAGAACGATACTTCTGTTTGTGATGGGAAAAACTTCACGTCGATATTATCAGGAACATTTCTTGCCGTGACGGGAACTTCAAATTTTCTTTCCGTATACTCCAAAACGGGGATATAAAGTTCTACCTCGTCGGGTATGAACTTGACTCCGCTCACAGGCATAATTTTTACTTTCAGTTGCGAGGTAGCTTTCAGGTTGTTGAACAGGGTATACTCGGTTACAGCTGACGAAATTTCAGCTAACTGGCTTTGAGAACCGTAAGCTATTACGGTTCCGGGCAGAAATGTAGCGCTGTCTGCCACCAGATTACTGCGGCTGGTAGCGATAACCCCGTCGAAAACTACCTTCAGTTCTTTCTTTTGAAGCTTAGAGGTAACCAGCGATATGTTTATGGGGTAGTAGGCTTTGAGGTTTGTGCTCTGGGATAATTTTTTCCGGATGAGTTGCATTAGTTCAGTCCCCTGCAGGTTATTGATCCGTTCCTCTTTGTACTTGGCGATATTAATTTCAATAGAATCCTTCAAGGTAAAGGTGTATCGGAATATTTCCGAACCTTTGTCGGCAACTCGTATTTCAATATCGTCAGGCAATACAGCATCAAAAACCACATCGTCAGGGATATTTGTGTACTTCAGCGGTATTTTATAGGTAGCCTCAATGTCGCGTTGGAAAAATAACATCAACCAAAAAATAAAAGCCAGAATGAAGAATCCGAAAAAAAGAAGAATGTTCTTCCAGTTTAATCTGGAGAAGAACGATCGTATCTTCGCAATCCATCTATCCTTGGTTGATGCCAAATCCATAATTAAACAAACGGTTTCTTAAGGTGTAGTCACATCGGATGAAGAGGCAAAAACCGATGTTTTTTCAAATTTTAATTTTACACCATCGGCTACCTCTACCAGAAACCAGGTTTCGCCAATTTCTTTTATGCGTCCGTGAATACCGCCGGCAGTAACCACTTTGTCGCCCACCTTCATGGCTTCGCGGGCCTTTTGCACGTCTTTTTGTTTTTTCTGTTGTGGGCGGATCATGAAGAAATAAAATACGGCAATGATAGCCACCATCATCAATAACGATGTTCCCATTCCTCCACTTGCACCTGAAGCTGCTTGTAATAAAATATCCATACGAATAACGTTTTAGAGTGTTTAAAATTAATGTTTAAAAATAATATTATTTTTTCTAAGATCGGCAACAATTGCGTCTAAAATTCCGTTGACAAAGGTGCCACTCTTGGGAGTGCTGTAAGATTTTGCAATTTCGATATATTCGTTGAGTGATACACTGGTGGGGATCGTTTCAAAGGTATGGATCTCTGCCAATGCAATTTGCATGATAATCATATCCATAAATGCAATACGGTCGAAATCCCACTTCTCACTGTGGGTTTCAATTAGTTGACGGTACTTCTGTTCATTAAGGATGGTATCGTGAAGCAACTTCAGTGCAAACTGACGGTCTTCGTCGTCTTTAAACATTGGCAGAAGGCGTTGATTCTCCCCATTTTCCTCCGAAAATTGTCGGATGGATTTCATAACGAAGGTTTGTACAATTTCAATATCATCGTTCCAGAAAATACTTTCATCTTCCAGAATTTCTTCCAGTTTTTCGTTGTCGAGGATAAACTGCTTAAAGATTTTTCGCCAAAACTCCCTGTCGTCGTTGTAATCCGTTTTTGTTTCGTTGGCATATTCAGCATAAATATCGGATGCGATGATTTCGTCGAGCAGGTTCTTTACAAACGCATCATGTTCTCTCCAAGACATGGGGCGCTCATTTAGGTACTTGTTGAACTGATGGTTTTGCGAAAGTTGCCCTATAAACTTGTTTTCGATCAACCGGGTGTTGGGATTTAAATCCTCATCCGTAGGAAGATACTTGTTCCGCTTGGCTTCTACGCGGGCGTCGTAAGCTTTTGTCAGCTCAACCATTAACAAAAGGAGGTAGTAATAAAGATCGTAGGATTTTTGTAATCCGAACAGAAGTTCTTTTTCGGCTGTACGTAAATCTTTATTCGTATTCTGATACCAGGCGTAAACAATCTGTACTATCCGGGTACGAATTAAAATTCGATTAATCATTTTTTAAATGAGCATTTTAAGAATGCAAAATTAGCCATTTTTTTGGATATACAAGTAAAATGGTTTTGAAAACTATTTGATTGAAGACAAAACAACTTATATACAAATAGATATAAACACCCGGGTAGAGATATTGTTTTTTCTGAAATCATGTTTCAAACATTCTCTAAAATTCATTATCTTTGCCGTTTATAGTATTTTGAGAAAATTAAACGGTCAATTATACATATACGCGAAAATTATAAAGAGTATGTCATTAGAAATCAGACAAGTAAAAGACAAAGATACGCTGAGACAGTTTGTTCAGTTCAGTATCGATATATACGAAGGAAACGATTTTTTTGTTCCGCCGCTCGTTTATGATGAAATTGCCACGTTGAGCCGGGATAAAAATCCGGCCTTCGAGCATTGCGATGCTGCTTATTTCTTGGCTTATCGGGAAGAAAAAATAGTTGGCAGGATTGCGGTAATGATCAATCATAAAGCGAATAATGTCTGGAACGAAAAGAACGCTCGTTTTGGTTTTGTCGATTTCATTGATGACCCGGAAGTGGCAGATGCGCTTTTCTATGAAGCTGAAAACTGGGCTCGTTTTCGCGGTATGGAAAAGATGCACGGACCTATGGGATTTACCGATTTCGATTACGAGGGTCTGCTGGTAGATGGCTTTGATCAGATTGGTACCATGCAAACCATTTATAACTACCCCTACTATGTAGATCATATAGAAAGATTGGGCTACAAAAAGGATCAGGACTGGTATGAGTTTCTGATCAAGATACCCAAGGAAATTCCCGAACGGTTTGTGCGTGTTGCTGAAATCGTAAAAAAACGTTTTCGACTAAATGTTGTCAAGCTTGAAAGTAAAAAGGATGTCTGGCCTTATGCGCATGAGATATTTGAGTTGTTGAACCGTTCCTATAAAGATTTATACGGTTTCGTTCCGTTGTCCAAAGCGCAGATAGACTATTACGTGAACATGTATATTCCTATGTTGCGTTTGAACTTCCTGTCGCTCGTGCTGCGTGAAGAAGACAATCGGCTTGTGGGAGTGGGAATCGGATTACCCAGTCTGGCAAAAGCACTGCAGAAATCGGGCGGAAAGTTCCTCCCTACCGGGTGGTATCATTTATACAGGGCTTTGAAAGGGAACGACAATAAAGTTCTTGACCTGCTGCTGATCGGCGTTGATCCTGAGTATCAGGGCAAAGGTGTGAATGCCCTTATCTTTAGTCAGTTTATCCCCGAAGCTATTCGGCTGGGATTTGAATATGCGGAAAGCAACCCCGAGTTGGCAGTAAACAATAAAGTGCAATCCATGTGGGATGATCTGGAGGCGAGACATCATAAAACGCGCCGTGCTTTTATAAAAGATTTATAATTATCGGAAGAAGGAACAAATTTTGACTTTAAGAAGTGCAGAAAGGTTTTAAAACAGGCCCTGCACCTGAAAAATTATAGGAGAAAGAGAACAAGTGACTGAGTTAGAAAGAGAACAAGCAATACTGAATTATAGCGAAGAGAACATTGTAACCCTGGAGTGGCGTGAACATATCCGCCGACGTCCCGGGATGTATATTGGGAAATTGGGAGACGGTTCTTCGTCAGACGACGGTATATATGTCCTGCTGAAAGAAGTAATGGATAATTCCATCGACGAATACCGGATGGGTTTTGGGAAGAACATAGACATCTGTATTGATTCCGGGAATGTAAGTGTGCGTGATTATGGACGGGGTGTGCCGTTGGGAAAGGTGTTGGATGTCTCCTCGCGGATGAACACCGGAGCCAAGTACGACTCCAAGGCGTTTAAAAAATCCGTGGGATTAAACGGTGTTGGGATCAAAGCGGTAAACGCCTTGTCTTCGAGGTTCCTGATCGAAAGTTATAGGGAAGGTGAATCAAAGAGTGTTGAATATGAGCGCGGACATGTAGTAAACGATAGCCCGCAGCAATCTTCTTCGCAAAGCAACGGAACCGTTATCGAGTTTACTCCCGACACCGAAATTTTTGGGGATTATGCTTATCGTGACGAACATATCGAGCCTCTGCTTAAAAATTATGTTTTCCTGAATACGGGGCTGACCATTACGTTTAACGGAAAGAAGTTTTATTCAAAAAACGGGCTCGAAGACCTGCTCAACGACAACCTGACAACTGAGATTCTTTATCCCATCATCCATCTTCACGGTGATGACATTGAAGTGGCGATTACTCATTCCAACCAGTATGGCGAAGAATACTACTCTTTCGTCAACGGCCAGCATACCACACAAGGCGGGACTCATCTTTCCGCTTTTCGTGAGGCAACTGCCCGGGTTATCAAAGAATATTTCACCAAAAATTTCGAATATTCCGATATCCGGAACGGGATGGTGGCTGCCATCAGCGTGAAGATCGAAGAGCCGGTTTTTGAGTCGCAGACAAAAACAAAACTCGGATCAAAGGACATGACCCCCGATGGAGTTTCGATCAATAAATACGTAAGCGACTTCCTGAAGAAGGAGCTGGATAACTACCTGCACAAACACCTGGAGACGGCCGATATCCTTCAGAAGAAGATTCTCGATTCTGAAAAAGAACGAAAAGCCATTGCCGGGGTAACAAAATTAGCCCGGGAACGGGCGAAAAAAGCAAACTTGCACAACCGGAAACTGCGGGACTGCCGCATCCATTATAACGATTCAAAAGGGAATAATCTCGATGATTCCTGTATCTTCATCACGGAAGGTGACTCAGCCAGCGGTTCCATCACCAAAAGTAGAGACCCTAATTTGCAAGCTGTTTTCAGCCTTCGGGGCAAGCCGTTAAACTCTTTTGGGTTGACAAAAAAAATTGTTTATGAAAATGAGGAGTTTAACTTATTGCAAGCTGCCCTTAATATCGAGGACGGGATGGATGGATTGCGCTACAACAAGGTTATCATTGCTACCGATGCCGATACTGACGGTATGCACATTCGCCTGTTGTTGCTCACGTTTTTCCTGCAATTTTTCCCCGATCTGGTAAAAAAAGGACACGTTTATATCCTTCAAACTCCCCTTTTTCGCGTTCGTAACAAAAAGAAAACCTTGTATTGCTATACGGAGGAGGAACGGCTTGCCGCCATCGAAGAGCTCGGTCCTAATCCGGAGATTACCCGGTTCAAGGGTCTTGGTGAAATTTCTCCCGACGAGTTCAAGAATTTTATCGGAAAAGATATGCGGCTTGACAGGGTATCCATGCGAAAAGAAGATCTTATCAAAGAGCTTCTTGAGTTCTATATGGGTAAAAATACTCCCGACCGGCAGACTTTTATCATAGAAAACCTGGTTGTTGAAGAGGAGTCGTAGCTTGTGGAATAATTGTAAATATGATAAATAACCCCGGAAAATGGACAATTTAGAATCAATACCCTCTCCCCGTCTATCTGTCACCCCGTCGAGAAGTAGCCGGATTGCATTATTCCCGGGCACTTTTGATCCGTTCACTATCGGGCACGAGTCGCTGGTACGGCGCGGATTGGAGTTGGTAGACGAAATTGTAATTTCCATTGGTGTGAACGAAGCAAAAAAGGCTTACTTCGAGTTAGAAAAGCGGATGGAGATGATTAGAAGCTTATACAAGGATGAACCCCGGGTGAAAGTTGGGAGCTACGATTCTCTCACCATCGAGTTTGCCCGGAAAATGGATGCAAAGTTCATATTACGGGGAATACGCTCGGTTAATGATTTCGAGTACGAGAAAACCATAGCCGATATGAACCGGATGATTTCGGGAATAGAAACATTTGTATTATTTACCGAGCCTGAACTTACGCACATCAGTTCCTCCCACGTACGTGAATTATTGCGTTACGGACACGATGTGAGCGCTTTTGTTCCGAAAGGGATGATACTTGGATAACAATTGAATAACAATGTCTAAAACAACTTTTTTTCTTGCAACACTTTTACTGGTATCCTCCTTGTCGTTTGGCCAATCTCGTTTATCCCCTGATGGAGTAAAGCTGGAGAGGACGCTCCAGATGATAAACGGTTTATACGTCGATGACGTTGAAACCTCTCATCTGACAGAAGCGGCCATCCGTGCCATGTTGCTTGAACTCGACCCACACTCCACTTACCTCAACAAGGATGAGGTGAAAGCGATGAACGAACCGTTACAAGGCAATTTTGACGGTATTGGAATCTCGTTCAATATGCTTACCGATACACTTTACGTAATGGAAGTCATTTCAGGCGGACCTTCACAAAAGGTGGGTCTCCTGCCCGGCGATAAAATTATTTACGTAAATGATTCGCTTATTGCCGGTATAAAAAAGGATAACCAGGATGTTATAAAGATGCTCCGAGGTCCCAAAGGCACAACCGTGAACGTGAGGGTTTTGCGTCGTGGAACTCCGCAGTTGCTGGACTTCAGAATCGTTCGCGACAAGATCCCCATTTACAGTATCGATGCCAAATACATGGTGGATCATCATACCGGATACATTCGTTTAAGCCGCTTTGGGGTCAGTTCATCCGAAGAATTTCTGGCAGCAGAGAAAGAACTGAAAGCAAAAGGAATGAAAAACCTTATTCTCGACCTGACCGGAAACGGAGGAGGTATTTTGCAAACGGCATCGGATATTGTGGATGAATTCCTGGGTGCCGGGAAATTGGTGGTATATACCGAAGGGAAGAACCAGCCTCGGTATGATTTACGCACAACGTCGGCAGGAAGCTTTGAACAGGGGAGCCTGGTTGTTCTCGTGGATGAAGGTTCGGCGTCGGCAAGTGAAATAGTGGCCGGGGCCGTTCAGGATTGGGATCGGGGTGTGGTGGTTGGCCGCCGGACTTTCGGAAAGGGGTTGGTGCAACGTCAACTTCCGCTTCCCGACGGAACGATGATCCGGTTGACCGTTGCCCGGTATTACACACCTACGGGCAGAAGCATCCAGAAGCCTTACGAAGAAGGCAATATCGACGCATACAACCGTGATTTCTTCAACCGGGTACAACACGGTGAAATGTGGCACGCCGACAGTATCCGTTTCCCCGATTCGTTAAGGTTCAAGACGCTTGTCAACAAGCGCACTGTTTACGGTGGAGGTGGGATCATGCCCGACTATTTTGTACCTGTGGACACGAACTCGGTAACGGATTTACACCGTAACCTTATTGGCCGGGGAATAGTCAACAAACTCGCTATTGCCGAAGTGGACAAAAACCGGGCAAAATTGTTAAAATCATATTCCCACGTCGAAAAATTCAAGTCGGATTACCGGATTCCCGAATCCATGATAACCCGGATGAAGGAAATGGCAAAAGGAGAAAAAATGGAATGGGACGATGAGCAATTCCGGAAGTCGGAACAATTTTTGAAAATACAGCTCAAGGCACTGATGGCTAGGGATCTGTTTGATTCATCCGCCTATTTTGTTATCATCAATGACGAAAATGATCTTTTCAGGGAAGGCTTGCGTATCATCAGCAATCCCGGGGTTTATGATGAACTCTTAAACGGATCGTTCTCTGTAGCCCGAAAGTAACCGGCGACGGGAACAGTTGTATAATTTTCATAAAATAGATACTTTTGTTTTCCTAACGTTTAATTATAAAATCAGAAAAAATGAAATCAAGATTTTTTTTATTGTGCACAACACTGCTTATGACAATGGTATTTGCCTCTTGTGAACCTTCCGCGAAACACAATGTATTGACGGAAGCTGAAAAAGCCGAAGGCTGGCAGCTCCTTTTCGATGGAGAAACCCTGAACGGTTGGCGCGATTACAACGGTGATTCATTAACCGCTCCGTGGTTTGCCGAAGACGGTATGATTCAGGCAAAAGGCGAGGGCGCTGATGAACACGGTTATATTGTAACGGATAAATTGTATGAAAACTTTGAATTGGTGTGGGACTGGAAAGTCGCCGACGGTGGAAACAGTGGGGTGCTGTACCACGTGGTTGAAAATCCAAAATTTACAGTACCGTACGTTACGGGACCGGAATATCAGTTGATTGATAATCTTGGATTTCCCGACCCGCTGGAAGAATGGCAGAAAACGGCTGCTGATTATGCCATGTATGTTCCCGATACGGCGAAACTTATTATTAAACCGGCCGGAGAATGGAACACCTCGAAAATCGTCTTCGATAACGGACATGTTGAGCATTGGCTGAACGGTGAAAAGGTGATCGAATTCGAAGCATGGACAGAAGATTGGTTTGCACGCAAAAACAGCGGAAAATGGGAAAATGCACCCGAATACGGCCTGGCTCGTAAAGGTGTTATCTGTTTGCAAGACCACGGATCGGCAGCCTGGTTCCGCAACGTGAAAATCAAAGAACTTCCCCGTAAAACCCAGGAAGTAAATCTTTTCAACGGTGTTGACCTGACTGGATGGGAGGCTTACGGAACCGAAAAATGGTATGTTCAGGACGGATTGTTGGTTTGTGAAAGCGGGCCTGATAAACAATATGGCTATCTGGCTACTCGTGAGTATTACGACAATTTCGACCTTTCGGTAGAATTTAAACAGGAAGCCGATGGAAACTCGGGAGTTTTCATTCGTTCATTTATTGAACCGGGGGCTATTGTGAATGGCTGGCAAGTTGAAGTTGCTCCCAAAGGAAATGATACAGGAGGCATTTATGAGTCTTACGGAAGGGGTTGGCTCGTACAGATCCCTGACGAAAAAGAGGAGATCCTGAAAGTGGGCGATTGGAACACCTTGCGTATTGTTATTAATGGTGATAACGTGAAAACTTATCTCAACGGTGAGGAAATGGTGGATCTGACCGACGAGAAAATCGGAAAGGCTCAGGGTCGTATTGCCTTGCAAATCCACGATGGCGGTGGTATCAAAGTGCTTTGGAGAAATTTGAAGTTGCAGACGCTGTAATCCGACCTGTAATCCGGCCTTACGTCTTGTTACGCTGGAAATAAACAAAACCCACTGAGCCCTTTTCGCTTAGTGGGTTTTGTAATATGAATACAGGGGATTATTGAAAATTTCCGAAAATAGTTTCCGAAGTCAGCATCAAATCAACATATTGCGCCCTTTTATAAACCAGTGAATGTTCGTTTTTGTCTAAATTGACATTGGCCAGTTTGCCCCTGAACTCATCAAGGTTGTTGTATCCCTTCTGTTGCATCCACTCTGTTATGCCGTTCTTTATGGAGGCAATTCTTTCTACGCCGTGTTTATATACCGAGCTGACAACCTGCACTGTTGTTGCACCCGACAGGATCAGCTTCACCACATCTTCTCCGGTGAAAACTCCCCGGCTACTGCAAATATCAGCTTTAATATTGCCGTACAACATTCCAGTATACCTCAGCGTTTTTTTGTAATCGCCTTTTTGGGTAAGGTTAAAAACCTTTTTATGCTTTTCCTTCTGAATATCAATATCGGGTTGGAAAAATGCATTAAAAAGGACTAAGGAACCTACCTTTGCTTCGTCCAACCTTTTCGCGAAATGAAGGATGTTCGTATAATCCGAACTCAACTTCACGCTTACGGGAACGGACACGGCTTTCTTTACCTCTTCAACGATAGCTATTTGATTGTTTTCAACACTTTCACTGCTGCTACTAAAATCGACGGGGGTCTGGTAAAGATTTACTTCAATCCCGTCAATCCCGGTTTGTTCTAACATCCTGGCATAGCTTATCCACGATTCTCTATTCACAGCATTAAGGCTGGCAAACACAGGTACGGATAAACTTTCCTTCGCTTTACGAAGTCTTGACAAGTGATAATCGATATCGGAAAAATTTACATCGGGATGAATACTGGTCATTTCTGCGTGAATGTGTGCGTACTGGCTTAACCTTTCATCCAATTGCAGGTTTTCCAACTGTACCTGCTCTTCAAACAAGGTTTTATAAACCACAGCTCCAATGCCTTGCTGTTCAGCCTTTTTTAGCTGGTCGAGGTGTGACGACATATTGCTGGCGCCCAATATAACCGGATTGTCCAGTTTTATTCCCATAAAGGTAGTTTCAAGATTTTTCATAGATTCTTTAAATTTTATGTTGTGATTTTAGGCCAGGCATCCACTACTGGTCAAGGGACTCCGGTCACCTCTTAACCTTTAATGTCCGGCTCCTGTCCGCATATGAATATATAACATTTTTTCGCTCGAATAGTTTTGCCCTTACAATATTACGGTTTAATTTGCTTTTTACCGTTACCTGAGAGGGAAAATGAGCGGCTAGCTACAATTAAAATCGGGGTGGATAGTTGTATTTCTGTGCAATATAACTATATTTGCCAAAGAGTCTGTTTTCAGTCAAACTCAATCAGTTTTATATATGATTTGCACTTCTCTTCAGCTCCACCGGACAACAATATGAATAATAAAACATAAACGGATGAAGGTTGTAACAGGATTGGTTTTATTGATCTGTTGTAGTTCTGTTTACGGACAGAAAAACAGTATCATTTCGAAAAATGCGAAAATTGAAAAAGTGGGGACCGGTTATTCTTTTACCGAGGGTCCGGCCGTTTCGGGAGAGGGTAGAGTCTATTTTACTGATCAGCCGAACGATCGCATTTATGTCTGGGATGAAGGAAAAGGCATTTCTCTGTGGGCTGAAGAGACCGGTAGATCCAACGGATTGTATGTTGATGCTGACGGTCAATTGGTCTCCTGTGCTGATTTACACAACCAGATCGTGCGTTTCGGGAAAGATAAAAAAATGCAGGTTGTATATGAAAAGTACGACGGAAAACAGTTGAACGGTCCCAACGACTTATGGATTACCCCCAAAGGGGGCATCTATTTCACCGATCCTTATTATCATCGGAACTATTGGAGAGAAGGGCATGCTGAAGTTCAGGATGTGCGGGGAGTTTATTACCTAAGCCCCGATGGAGAGGTCATCCGGGTTATCGCCGATTATAAACAACCCAACGGATTAGTCGGTACGCCCGACGGAAAAACGTTGTATGTTGCCGATATCAATGACCGGAAGATATGGAAGTACGACATCCAGCCGGATGGAACCCTGGCCAACAAGACTTTTTTTGCACCCCATGGATCCGACGGAATGACCATGGACAACAAAGGAAATGTATACCTGACCATGGGAAAAGTTTGGGTATACTCCCCCAAAGGTGAACTTATCCAGGAAATAGAAGTTCCCGAAAGCCCTTCAAATGTTTGTTTTGGCGGAAAAAAAAGAAACATCCTGTTTATCACCGCCCGGACTTCGGTATATACCTTGAAAATGAGTGTGAAAGGGGTTGATCTTAACTCTTTACCATAAAAATAAAATTATAAATAAGATAATTTATGAATACAGTTTTAGTTGGTTTCGGGTTCATGGGAATGACCCACACGTTGAATATTTTGAAAAATCCGCGTATTCATTTGAAAGCCATTGTTGATAAAGTTCCCGGGAACATCTTCACAAAGCTTACAGAACAGTCGGGTAATTTCGCCACCGGTAATGTCGATGCAAAAGATCTTTCGGGCGTGAACATTTATTCTGATTTTGCAGAATGTCTGAAAGTGGAGAAGCCCGATGCCTGTGTTATTGCAGTTCATACAGCATTGCATTATGAGATGGCTGAAATGGCGCTTCAGTCAGGAGCAAATGTCTTTCTTGAAAAACCTTTTTGCATTGATGCAGGGGAGGGGGAAAGGCTGATTAACCTTGCCCGTTCCAAAAACAAGGTGTTGATGGTTGGTCATGTAGTACGTTTTATGCCGGCTTACGAAACATTGAAAAAATGGATAGATTCGGGTGAATACGGTCGCCTGGAGTTCTTAGCGTTGTCGCGTTTCTCGGGTGTACCTATCTGGGGGCAATGGAAAGAGAGACAAAAAGAGTTTGGATCGTCGGGTGGTGCTTTGTTCGATTTGGTTATTCACGATATCGATTTTGCTCAATGGGTTTGCGGTGTTCCCGATCAGATAGAGGCCCGGTGCTTGCCGGGAAAATTAAGCACCCATGACTACGTGAGCGCATTGTGGAAGTATAATGATTCGGATGTCGTTGTCAAAATTGACGGAGGCAATACGTTTCATGCCAGTTATCCGTTTCATGCGGGGTTTAGTGCCCGGTTCGAGAATGCCAGTGTTTTCTTTTCCTCGCAAGACCCGCACAACATACAAGTAGCTACGGACACTGAAACTATGCTGTTTTCAGGAGGTGATTCAAACGATGGTTTTTCGAACGAACTTTATTATTTCGCCGAATGTGTTTTACAAGGTGCTCAACCTGTCAAGTGTACTCCAGAATCGGCGTTGGATTCCATTCGGATTTGCCATAGGCATACTCTTTAAACGGCCTGAAACCAGAAATCTTCCATACCGGTAAATATGTCAACACTCTTTTTAACTTTTATCGTCGTCTCCGCAGTAGCAATACTGTTATTCCTGGTTTTAAAACTCAAGGTCAGTGCGTTTATCGCTTTGTTGCTCACATCCATATACGTAGGCGTCCTTACCGGAATGCCTCTCAGCAGTATCACCAAGTCCATTCAGGAAGGAATGGCGGGAACGCTCGGTTTTGTGGCTACCGTTGTAGGATTGGGGGCCATTTTCGGGCAAATGCTGGAAAGTTCCGGAGGAGCGGAATCATTAGCACACCACCTGGTGAAAAAGTTTGGCAAGGAACGGGCTCCCTGGGCAATGGTAACAACGGGCTTCTTGGTGGCTATCCCTATTTTTCTGGATGTGGCCTTTATTATTCTGGTTCCCATCGTGTATGCACTGTCCCGGGATACCAAACTCTCGTTATTGTATTACGCCATCCCGCTTCTGGCAGGATTAGCGGTAACGCATAGCTTTATTCCCCCAACGCCCGGGCCGATTGCGGTGGCAGATATCATCAGTGTGCCGTTGGGCTGGGTAATTTTTATGGGATTTATTCTGGGTATCCCTACTGCGATAATTGCGGGGCCAATCTTCGGGAAGTATATTTCTAAAAAGATTTACCTGGAATCGCCGTATTCATCCGGCGATGTTTCACCGGAATTCGATCCGGAAAACTACCCGTCGTTCCGGTCGATCGCGGTGATTATCTCTATTCCGTTGCTGTTGATTCTACTGAACACGATCACAGCGGTGGCGGTTTCTAAAGGCGTTGTCACTAAATCCGTTTTTACAGACATTGTTGAGTTTATTGGGCACCCTTTTTCAGCATTGATTATTGCCACATTGATTGCCACGTACTTTTTATGTATCCGAAGGGGCATGGACAAGCAAAAGGTACTTCAATTAAGCACCAAGGCACTTGGCCCTGCCGGAATCATCATTCTGATAACCGGTGCCGGCGGTGTTCTGAAACAGGTATTGATCGATAGTGGTATTGGCCAGATGATGGCGGAGTCCATGGCAAATTCTGCACTGCCGCCTATTCTACTGGCATGGATTCTTTCGGCGTTGGTGCGGGTGACGCAAGGGTCTGCCACTGTAGCCATGATCACTGCTGCCAGCATTATTGCCCCAATTATCGCTGAGTTTGGCTTGAATGATCCGCAACGGGCGTTGGTTGTGATCTCCATAGCTTCGGGAGCTACGTTGCTGTCGCATGTCAACGACAGTGGATTCTGGTTAGTAGGAAAATACCTGGGAATGAACGAGAAGCAAACACTCCAAAGCTGGACAGTAATGGAGACCATTATCGCTTTTTGCGGATTGGGATTTACGTTGTTGGCGAGTTTGTTTTTTTGATTTATTTTTTGGCACTCTTCTTGCTGTTATTTTTGTGTATGAAAGATAAGGTGATTGTGAAAAAGCGACTATCTTTGTATACGTAACTCATTAAAACAGCGAATGAAAGAAAATAACAAGTTATTACAAAGCATCATTGAAGGGATACAAGAGAAAAAAGGGAAGAACATCACTCAAATTCAATTGAAAGGAATTCCGGGAGCAATTTGCGACTATTTTGTCATTTGTGAGGGAAATACCCCTACTCAGGTTTCTGCATTGGCAGAATCGGTAGAAGAGGTGGTGAAAAGAAATACCTGGGAAAGCCCTATCAGAGTCCAGGGAAAACAACGTGCCGAATGGATAGGTATGGATTACGGTACAATAATCGTACATATTTTTGTGCCCGAATTACGGCACTATTACAACCTCGATCATCTGTGGGAAGACGCTTCATTGGAGCAAGTTCCGGCATTGGATTAAAACTTATTTTCATCTGAAGTGTTACATATATTCATCAAAAATTTCATAGGAGACGTTAATGGAAAATAACAACCAAAATCAACAAGATAACAATAACCCAAAAAAGCCGGTCCGTCCCGGAGGATTGGGAAACACAAATCCCAATCAACCCTTTAATGTTTACTGGATATACGCCATTTTGTCGATGGGGCTTATCGGAATGTTATTTTTCGGACAAAACAAAACCATAAAAAAGGTAGATTGGTCGGATTTTCAGGAATACGTAAACGATAACCGTATTGAAAGCATCGTTGTCTACAGCAATAAAGACATTGCCGAAGCCAAAGTGCGTTCCGAGTCCGTTAATTATGTTTTTGGAGAAGAGGCTGGCCGGTTTGGCGCCAACCCGTTTATACAGGTAAATATCCCCTCTACCCAGGGAACTTCGGAGTTTCTTGATACCGTTAAAAAAGAAAAGGCATACGACATAAAAGTCCGTTTCGATACTACGTCAGAGATTTGGGGCATGTTGCTAACCTTTGCGCCTTTTCTGCTGATCATTGTTTTTTGGATATGGATGATGAGACGCATGCAAGGCGGTCCCGGAGGCGGTGGCGGTGGTATCTTCAGTGTGGGAAAATCCAAAGCACAGCTTTTCGATAAGGATGCTGGGCCCAAGGTTACTTTTAAAGATGTGGCAGGGCTTTCTGAAGCCAAGGAGGAGGTTCAGGAAATTGTTGAGTTCCTCAAGCATCCGGGTAATTACACCAACCTGGGGGGGAAAATTCCTAAAGGTGCCTTGCTGGTAGGCCCTCCGGGAACAGGGAAGACACTTCTGGCAAAAGCGGTTGCCGGCGAAGCCAACGTGCCGTTCTTTTCCATATCCGGTTCCGATTTTGTGGAAATGTTTGTTGGGGTAGGGGCATCCCGTGTTCGCGACCTGTTTCGTCAGGCTAAGGAAAAATCGCCGTGTATTGTGTTTATTGATGAGATAGATGCTGTTGGGCGTGCCCGTGGAAAGAACGTCAACTTTGGATCGAACGATGAGCGTGAAAATACGCTGAACCAACTTCTTACGGAGATGGACGGCTTTGGTTCAAACAGCGGAGTGATCATTCTCGCAGCTACCAACCGGGTGGATATTTTGGATAAAGCCTTACTTCGGGCCGGCCGTTTCGACCGGCAGATTTACGTGGAGTTGCCGGATTTGAACGATAGAAAAGAGATTTTCAAGATTCACCTGCGCCCCATTAAAATTGACGAATCGGTGGATGTGGAGTTTCTGGCGCGCCAAACACCCGGATTCTCCGGTGCGGATATTGCCAATGTTTGTAACGAAGCCGCTCTTATAGCTGCCCGAAACAAAAAGAAATTTGTTGAAAGGGAAGACTTTATCAGTGCTGTTGACCGGATTATTGGCGGTCTGGAGAAGAAAAACAAAATCATCACGCAGGATGAAAAAAAATCAATTGCTATCCACGAAGCCGGACACGCTACATTAAGCTGGTTCCTGGAGCATGCCAATCCGTTGGTTAAAGTCACTATTGTGCCGCGCGGAAAAGCGTTGGGTGCAGCGTGGTATCTCCCGGAAGAGCGGCAGATTACCACCAAGGATCAAATGCTAGATGAGATCTGCGCTCTGCTTGGCGGAAGGGCTGCAGAAGAGATTTTTATCGGCAAGATATCATCGGGCGCTATGAATGACCTGGAACGTGTGACCAAACAGGCATACGGCATGATAACATATTTGGGTATGAGCGACAAGATGCCGAACCTGAGCTATTACGATTCGTCAGGACAGGACTATACTTTTCAGAAGCCCTTTAGCGAAAATACAGCGGAACTGATCGATGCCGAAGTCAAAGTCATGATCGCTGAACAATATGAAAGAGCCAAGGAAATGCTGCTCAAACATGCCGATGGACACCATCAACTGGCTCAGATCTTGCTTGAAAAGGAAATCATTTACGCGGAGAACCTGGAGCAGATTTTCGGAAAACGTCCCTGGATTTCCCGTTCGCAGGAAATATTGCAGAGCGAAGACAAGTCTAAGAACGTTAACGACGATCTTTCACTGCCGCCCATTCCTACAGCGTAAGTTTTATTGGAGCAGTGATCTTATTTCTCAGTCCGGGTTTCGGTGCCCGGACTGTTTTTTTATTGTTTTTTCATCCTGATTATTAAGTTTCATTCTAAATAGCGTGAACATTTTTACGGCTGTTTCGTTAATAGGATACGAACAATCAAATTTTCAATTATGAAAGCAATGAAGTATTCCGTGTTAGCAATAATTTTTGCAGCGTCAGTGGCCACGTGCAACAATTCAAAAGCAACCAACAACGAAAATAATAATTTTAAAAATAAAGAAACTATGAAATTTGAAAAAGTAGCATTACCCTATGCAACCGATGCCTTAGAGCCGGTAATCAGTAAAACAACCGTTGAACTCCATTATGGCAAACACCATCAGGCTTATGTGGACAACCTTAACAAGTTGATTGTGGGAACAAAATTTGAAGATGCAGATTTGGAAACCATCGTAAAGAAGAGCGACGGAGCAATTTTTAACAATGCGGGGCAAACCCTTAACCACAACATTTACTTTACATCGTTCAAACCGAATGGTGGCGGCGAACCCAAAGGGAAGTTAGCTGAAGCCATCAACTCACAGTTTGGATCGTTCGATAAATTTAAAGAGGAGTTCAACGCTGCCGGTGCTACGGTTTTCGGATCAGGATGGGTTTGGTTAGCGAAAGATGCCGGTGGCAAGCTGTCAATCGAAAAGGAAGCTAATGCCGGAAATCCGTTGACAAAAGGTCTAACACCGATTTTGGGTTTCGACGTCTGGGAACATTCTTACTACCTCGATTATCAGAATCGAAGAGCCGATCACTTGAAAGAGCTCTGGAAGATTATCGATTGGGATGTAGTGAGCAACCGCTATTGATAAGCTGTTGGTATACAGAATATAGTATGAGTGCCATATCCGAAAAGGATATGGCGCTTTTTTTGATATCTACACCCTATAAAAAAAATCACGAAGCACCATAAGGGAGCTCCGTGAGTGGATGTTTTAAAATGGGGAGAGTAGCATCAAAGATTCTTCTCTATTTTTTCGGAGAAAAGAGTTTTGGCGCCGGCACCCACTACCTTATCCACTACCTCGCCGTTTTTGATGAAAAGAACGGTGGGAATATTGCGGATACCGTATTTTGAAGTGGCTTCATCGTTGTTGTCAACATCTATTTTTCCCACCACTACACGGTCTTTATATTCTTCACTCAGCTGATCGATGATGGGACCAACCATCTTGCAGGGTCCGCACCATTCAGCCCAAAAATCGATAACCACTAACTTGTCTGTTGCTAACACTTCGTTAAGTGTTGCATCTGTAATTTGTAATGCCATAGTTATTTTTTTGAATTAATTAATTTTGAAGTCGATGTTCAAATTGTTCTTTAAGTTGTCTATCAGGTGTTTGTTTACCTGAATTTTAGACGGACGCGAAAAAAGTTGTACATTCATGTTGTACGCTTCGCCGATAATGTTGAAATATAACAACGAATGGCCCGAATTGTTTTTCATCAGAGCCGATAATTCCGAAACCAACGTGTCGTCCAGTTCGGTAATCGGGAGCTGAAGTGTTATTTTGGTAACCAGTTTGTCTTTCACCTCCGAAAGCAGGTTGATGGAGCTTACCTTTATTTCCAGCTCTTCCTGGCGGAATCGCTTGGGTTGGATTTTGGCCGTGACATAAATAGAAAGTCCGAGGCGTGCAAACCTCCCGAAATTTACACTGTCATCTCCGAAAAACGCCAGCTCACAGCTGCCAGTATAATCTTCTATAGCCATGATCGTGTAGGGGCTACCGCGTTTTGTCTGTCCCTCCCTTACGCTGGTAACCAGGCCGCCAAAGCTGACATCCTTGCCGTTAAGGGGATTCAGGTCCTGTAGCAATGCGCAACTGGAAGTGCAAACATAGTTCAATATGAATTCATAATCATCCAGCGGATGTGCCGACAAATAAATCCCGATAAGTTCCCGTTCTTTATTCAATCGTACCAGGTCGGATAATTTCTCCACTTTCGGCAGTTCGGGGCGGCTGATCATAAACGATGTATCGTCTCCAAAAAGTGAATTCATGGATAGATACTTGTCCTGCTGAAACTTGTTCCCGTACCGGATAAGCGTTTCCAAAAAGTCCTCCCCTTTGCTGTTTACCGATAGAAAATGTTCCCGTTTTACTCCGGGAAGCGAATCGAAAGCTCCAGCCAATGCCAGTGATTCAATGTTTTTCTTGTTACACGAAGATAGATTCACCCGCTCCACAAAATCAAACATATCTTTAAACGGACCATTGTTCGTCCTTTCTTCCAGGATGCTTTCCACGGCTCCGTGGCCGACACTTTTTATGGCAGCCAGTCCGAAGCGGATATGGCCGGATTTGTTCACCGAGAACTTGAGTACCGATTCGTTGATGTCCGGCGAAAGAACATTGATGCCCATGGCTTTGCACTCGTCCATAAACTTGGTGATTTCAGTGATGTTATTCAGGTTGTTAGACAACACCGACGCCATATATTCCGATGGGTAGTTTGCTTTCAGCCAGGCGGTCTGGTAGGCAACCCACGAATAACAGGTGGAATGCGATTTATTGAAGGCGTATTGAGCAAATTTTTCCCAGTCCGTCCAAATCTTTTGCAGGTCTTTTTCTTTGTAGCCGTTGGATTTCCCTCCGAAAATAAATTTTTCTTTCAAGGCCGCCATTTTGTCCGCCAATTTCTTGCCCATGGCCTTGCGCAACTCATCCGATTGTCCCCGGGTGAAATTGGCCAGCAGTCGCGACAAAAGCATCACCTGCTCCTGGTAAACCGTGATTCCATAGGTCTCGTCCAGAAATTTCTCCATTACCGGAATATCGTATACGATCTTCTCTTTTCCTTGCTTGCGGGCGATAAAAGAAGGGATATAATCCATCGGGCCGGGACGGTACAGGGCATTCATTGCAATCAGGTCTTCAAACTTGCTGGGGTGAAGCTCTTTCAGGTACTTCTGCATCCCGGTTGACTCAAACTGGAATGTACCGGTGGTTTGGCCGTTACTGTACAGTTCGTATGTTTTTGGATCATCCAGCGGAATGGTGTTGATGTCTATCTTGATGCCGTGTGTTGTTTCGATGTTTATGAGCGCATCCTTTATGATGGTCAAGGTTTTAAGTCCCAGAAAGTCCATCTTTATCAACCCCGTCTCTTCGATGACGGAGCCTTCGTATTGCGTCACAAGCAGCTTTTCCTTTGTTTCCTTGTCGTCAGCAGTGCTTATAGGGACAATGTCGGATATATCGGTTTGTCCGATAATAACGCCACAGGCGTGTACTCCGGTACTGCGAACGTTCCCCTCGAGCATCTCAGCATATTTGAGCGTATCCCGGACCAGCGGGTCGGGGTTGTTGGCGGCTTCTTTGAGTTCCGGAACGTGTTCAATGGCTTCCCGAAGATTTATTTTTTTTACGTTTGGAATCCTGTCGGGAACCAGTTTTGCCAGCCGGTCTGCTTCTGCCAGAGGCAGTTTATGCACGCGGGCCACATCACGGATAGACGATTTTGTAGCCATAGTCCCGTAGGTGATGATGCGGGCGACCTTTTCGAATCCGTATTTTTCAGTAACCCATTGGAGTACTTTGTCGCGGCCTTCGTCGTCGAAATCAATGTCTATATCAGGCATGGAGATACGGTCCGGGTTGAGGAACCGCTCGAACAGCAGATCGTATTTCAGCGGATCGATATCCGTGATTCCCAGGCAGTATGCCACAGCCGATCCGGCTGCCGATCCACGGCCCGGACCAACCGCAACGTCCATTTGGCGTGCCGCGTTAATAAAGTCCTGGACGATCAGGAAATACCCGGGAAATCCCATGTTGGTAATGGTATCGATTTCAAACTTCAACCGTGAGGTAACCTCTTCGCTGAGTTCTTCCCCGTATTTTTTGCGTGCCCCGATTTTGGTAAGGTGCCTAAGATAGTCCGACTCGAGCTGGATACGGATTGCTTTGTCGTATCCTCCCAACCGCTTAAAATTGGTTTCACCAAACTTTTCGATCAATGCTGCTTCCGGGTACCTGGTTTTATACTCTTCTTCGGTTCCAAATGAACTGTCGATGGGGTAAAAAGGCATCAATGCCGGATTATCAATGGAATAAATTTCTACCTTGTCGGCAATCTCCATCGTGTTGGCGAGCGCTTCAGGCACATCACTAAAAATTCGATTCATCTCAGCCGTGGTTTTTATCCACTCCTGTTTGGTATAGCGCATCCGGTCGGGGTCATCGAAATCCTTCCCCATGCTCAGGCAGATAAGCCGGTCGTGCGCTTCGGCATCCTCTTCGTTTACGAAGTGAGCGTCGTTGGTAGCAATCACCTTCACACCGTATTTCTTGCCGATTTTGATAATCTCTTCGTTGACACGTTGCTGTTTCGGAAAAGTCGTTTGGTCGGCATCGGGGCGGTCGGTTTTGTGGCGTTGAATTTCGAGGTAAAAATCGTCGCCGAAAATGTTTTTAAACCATTCAACCGCTTCTTCTGCTCCGTCCACGTTGCCATCGTCTATTTTCCGCGGTATCTCACCCCCCAGGCAAGCCGTGGAGATGATGAGTCCTTCGTGATATTGCTCAAGCAGTTCCTTGTCGATGCGCGGACGGTAATAAAACCCTTCGGTCCAGCTTTTCGATACCATCTTGATGAGGTTTTTGTATCCGGTCAGGTTTTTGGCAAGCACAACAAGATGCCAGCCACTGCCGTCAATTTTTTCCGTTTGTGAAAAACGGTTGCGGCGCGCACAGTAACATTCGCAGCCAATAATGGGCTTGAAATTGAGTTTGGCGGTTTTGGCAGCAATCTCCTCTTTTAGTTTTTGGCTGGCAGGATTGCTTTCCAGTTCCTTGCTCAATTGTTTTATTTCGTTTTTTGTTTTCGATTTGACACTGTTGATATAATTCACGAACTCCTTGATCCCGTACATCGCTCCGTGGTCGGTCAGTGCGATTCCGGCCATCCCGTCGTTCATGGCTTTATCAACAATCCGGTTGATACTGGCTTGTCCGTCGAGCAAGGAATATTGGGAGTGGACGTGTAAATGTACAAATGGCTGCATAAGAGAAAAATAAATGGATTTTCCGTTTTAACAGCAACAAATTTAGCCAAAAAAACAGCCGGCCCGAGAAGAAATAGATAGAAGTTATCAACATTGGGAACAAACAAAAACCGGTGAGCATTGCCCACCGGTTCAGTTCAACGTTTTCGAAAAAGTTGATCCTATTCTATTTCGCCACCCGTTCGAGCCATTTCAGCATATACAACATGGTGAACATAGAGATAAGGCACGCGCCCACAAATACCAGCCAGGTTGTCCACAACGGTAAGCTTTCGTAGAAAATGGTGCCGAAGATCAGCAGCTGGTTCCCGAGAGCCGTAGCTCCAAGCCATGCTCCTTGCATAATTCCCTGATATTGGGGTGGAGCCACTTTTGACACAAAAGATAATCCGAGAGGGCTGATAAACAGCTCAGCAACAGTTAAAATAAAGTAGGTGCCAATAAGCAAAAATGGAGTCACGCGTTGCGCATCGGTCAGTCCGCCCATAGCCCTTGCCGTATCCGTGTCTGGCAGCCCTTGTGAACCAATGGACATAACCAGGAAGGCAGTGGCTGCAATCCCCATCCCGATAGCTATCTTCTTTGGAGTGGAAGGCTCTTTTCCCCTTGCTCTAAGCCAGCCAAAGAGTCCGATAATTACAGGAGTAAGAAATACCACAAAGAAAGGGTTGAAGAACTGGAATATTTCAGCACCTTTTATACTTGTAAATCCCAGGTCGATATTGATTGTGCTCAAATCCGTGTATTCATTGGCGAAGAAGGTGAGGGTCACGCCGTTTTGGTGAAACGAGAACCAGAAGAAGATTACTACAGCAAACACCGAGAACAGGGCATACAGGCGCTGACGAACTTCTTTTGAATCCATTTGATTTTCATTCGGTTGTGCATCGGTGCTTTCTTTGGATCTCGCAGCTTTCAGGGCCGGGTCGGGGAATTTTCTTTTGTTTATAATGAATACTGTCAGAGAGATCAGCATGGCGAAAATGGCTACGCCAAAAGCATAATGAAAACCGGTGTTGAATACATTCAGGTATTCGTTGGCAAAAGCGGTGAGGTCGGCCGGTGGTGTTTTGCTCACAGATGCAGAAAGTTCTGTGAAACGTTGTGTGGCCTCCGGCGTTATGGTTCCTCTTAGAAACTGGTGGCTAAGGGCCGGAAGATCGGAATTGTATTCAAAGCCATTGTGTTGAACCCACCAGTTACGGATGCCCACGGCAATAAGCGGAGCAAAAAGGGCACCGATATTGATAAACATGTAGAAAATCTGAAATCCGGTATCTCTCTTATCGGAATACTTGGGGTCGTCGTACATTTGTCCTACCACCGCTTGTAGATTGCCCTTAAACAGTCCGTTGCCAAAAGCAATGACAAACAGTCCGAAGCAGGTCATGGCCAGGAACAACGCAAAATTCGGAACGGGAGTAGGTGTTGGAATGGCAATCAGGAAGTAACCTATTGTCATAAGTATCAAGCCCCACAAGATGGTTCCCTTGTACTTTTTTGTTTTGTCGGCAATGAAGCCGCCGGCAAGTGCAAGCAAATAGATCAGAGCATAAAAAATCGAATAAATGACAGTGGCCTGTGTCTTGTCCAGTCCGAATTTAGATAAAAGGAATAACGATAGTATCGCCATCATGATGTAGAAACCAAAACGCTCGCCCATGTTGGAAAGGGCGGCGCCAATAAGTCCTTTAGGATGATTTTTGAACATAAATTGTTTTTTTAGATGGTTTGGAATTTTTTTAATTTGCAAATATACATAAATAAATGAAATATTTAACTTGGGCAAGTTGTAGATTCAGCCACTAACGGGAATAACATGCGGTACTTGAATGGAATATAAAAATATCGACAAACGGGGTAGTTATTCCTGTTTTGAAAAAAATGAACAAAATATTTCTTCCTTTTGTTGTATTATTTAATTTTTGTTGTAATTTTGCAACCGATATTCGCAAATAACGAATAAAATGAAACAGAACCATTTTGCCTATTCTTTCTATTTTTACTTTTACTTTAGTAAGTAGAACAGGATTTGATGTGCAAAATGAAGAAATAAAAAATAACTTTTTTGAATAGAAAATCCTGTCGATAGCACGACGGGATTTTTTTATTTTAATAGACTTAGCTCTCAAAACAGATGAAAAAAGTTGCCATACAAGGCGGATTAGGCGCCTACCACGACATTGCTGCCCGCAATTACTTCGGGGAGGAGATAGAGATTGTACCTTGCCTTACGTTTAAAGAGATTTTTTTAAAAGCTCAAAAAGATGAACATCTAATTGGAATTATGGCGATCGAGAACACGATTGCCGGGGGGCTGTTGCTCAATCACGACCTGCTTAAGCTCAACGACATGAAGATTGCGGGGGAGCATAAATTGCGTATCTCCCATACGTTATCGGCGCTGCCCGGACAACGTTTGCAAGACATAAGGGAAATTGTTTCGCACCCGATGGCACTGATGCAATGTTCCGATTTTATCGAAAGCCTGCCCCAGGTGAAGGTCGTTGAGCACGAGGATACTGCTTTGGCTGCCCGGGAAATAATGGAAGGAAACACCCCGGGGATAGCGGCCATTTGCAGCAAGCTTGCCGCCGAGGTATATCACCTGGAAGTTATAAGGGAAGGAATAGAAACCAACAAACGTAACTTTACCCGGTTTCTGGTATTGGCTCACGAAGAAATGGTCGGTGAAATACGGAAGTCATCCGATATAGACAAGGCTTCGCTTGTTTTCGTTCTGCCACACAGTGAAGGGAGCCTTTCCCGGGTGTTGTCGGTGCTCTCGTTCTACGACATCAACCTTACGCGGATTCAGTCGCTGCCGATTATCGGTCGGGAGTGGGAATATCAGTTTTACATCGACCTGACTTTTTCCAATTTCGAACGGTACCGTCAGTCTATCAAGGCCATACTGCCTTTGGTGGGAAACCTCAAGGTGCTGGGTGAGTATGTCGAAGACAAACACATTGTTGCCGACTGAATAACAACCGAATAACTATTTAACAACTATCGAACAAAATGGATAAAGTACTTAACATAGAACCTGCCGGGCACATAAAACGTATTTCGGAATATTACTTTTCGGTGAAGCTTGCCGAAGTTGCCAAAATGAATGCGGAAGGCAAAAACATCATCAGCCTGGGGGTGGGAGCACCCGATAAAATGCCGTCGCAGGAAACGATTGAAACTTTGTGTGATACGGCATGTCGCCCCGATGTACATGCTTATCAGCCCTACTCCGGGATACCGGAATTGAGAAAGGCTTATGCCGGATGGTATAAGAAGTTTTACAACGTCGACTTGTCGACGGACGAAGTATTGCCGCTTATCGGCTCAAAAGAAGGAATTTTACACGTTTCGATGACATTTCTTAACTTTGGTGACTCGGTATTGGTTCCCAATCCGGGGTACCCAACCTACAGATCGGTTTCGGAACTTCTTCGTGCGAACGTCATCGAGTACGATTTGCTGGAGAAAAATGAGTGGCTGCCCGATTTTGATGCCCTGGAAAAGCTGGACTTGACCCGGGTAAAGCTAATGTGGGTAAATTATCCCAATATGCCTACCGGTAAAAATGCATCCTTGGCGTTGTTTGAAAAATTGGTGGCCTTTGGTAAAAAACACGGTATTGTCATTTGTCATGATAATCCATACAGTTTTATCCTGAATGATCGTCCGATGAGTATCTTGTCGGTGCAGGGTGCAAAAGACATTTGCATTGAGCTTAACTCGTTGAGCAAATCACACAATATGTCGGGTTGGCGTATGGGGCTGCTGGCATCCAATCCAGAGTTCGTAAGATGGGTATTAAAAGCCAAGAGCAATATCGACAGCGGCCAGTTTAAACCCATGCAGCTGGCAACCGTCGCCGCTTTGCTGAACACCCGGGAGTGGCACGACGAGATGAACCGTATTTATGCCGAACGCCGTTTGTGGGCGGAGAAAATTATGGATCTGCTGAACTGCAAGTACGATAAAAGCCAGGTTGGCCTTTTTGTTTGGGGAAAATTGCCGGAATCTGTGGTGTCGAGCAAAGACTTTATCGATGATATCCTGTACAACGCCCGCGTTTTTATTACCCCCGGTGTAATCTTCGGAAGCAATGGCGAAGGGTATATCCGGATTTCTCTCGGCGCATCCGTTGAAAAAATGGAGGAAGCCTACAATCGAATTTTAACTTACAACACATGACAAAGAAAAATATGGAATTTGAATCAATTTTATTACCCGGGGTCGAGGACAAGCGCCCGATCATTATTTCCGGCCCATGTAGCGCGGAAACGGAAGAGCAGGTCATGGAGACGGCAAAAAAACTTGCTGAAAAAGGGGTGAAGATCTTCAGGGCGGGTGTGTGGAAGCCACGCACAAAGCCCGGTGGATTTGAAGGGGTCGGCACCCCGGCATTAAAATGGCTCCAGCAGGTACGCAAAGAGACCGGTATGTATGTGGCGACCGAGGTGGCCACGGAAAAACATGTGTATGAATCTCTGAAATACAACATGGATATGTTGTGGATCGGAGCCCGCACCACAGCAAATCCTTTTGCCGTACAGGAAATAGCAGATACATTAAGGGGTGTGGACATCCCGGTTCTGATAAAAAATCCGGTGAATCCCGACCTGGAGCTATGGATCGGTGCCATTGAACGTTTATACAACGCAGGCATTAAGAAGATCGGGGTCATTCACCGCGGGTTCAGTACCAACGACAAGACCGTTTATCGCAACATTCCTCAATGGCACATCCCCATCGAATTGAAACGCCGTTACCCTGACCTTCCCGTCATTTGTGATCCAAGCCATATTGGTGGAAAACGCTCCATGATTAAAACGATTTCCCAACAGGCCATGGACCTGAATTACTACGGGTTGATCATCGAGTCTCACCGTAACCCCGATGATGCCTGGAGCGACAGTTCCCAGCAAATCTCTCCCGAAACGCTGGCTGAAATTCTGAATGAACTGGTTATTCGCGACAAGGTGCAATCGACGGAGGACTTATCCGACCTGCGCCGGCAAATAGATGACCTGGACAATGAAATCCTGCAACTCTTATCGAAACGTATGCGCGTATCCCGCGAAATAGGGCTCTACAAGCTGGAGCACGATATGCCCGTACTCCAGACCGGACGCTACGATCATATCCGCAAGGACCGCGTGGAGCAAGCCGAGAAAATGGAGATGGCGGGTGAATTTGCCTTGAAAATCCTGGAAGCCATTCACACGGAATCCGTTCGTCAGCAGTTTGAAGTAATGGAAAGAGCAAAAAAATGAAAATACTCATCTTAGGAGCTGGCAAAATGGGATCGTTCTTTGCCGATGTGCTCAGTTTCGATCACGAAGTAGCCGTATTGGATACCGATCCCCAAAAACTACGGTTCATATACAACACACTCCGGATGACAAAGCCGGAGGAGGTGCGGGATTTTGCCCCCGAACTGGTGATCAATGCCGCTACGCTGAAATACACCGTCGAGGCGTTTCACAGTGTGCTGCCTTATTTGCCGCAAACGTGTATCCTGAGTGATATTGCATCGGTAAAAACCGGATTGGAAGAATTTTACCGGGAACGTACCCGCCCGTATGTTTCCACTCACCCGATGTTCGGGCCTACGTTTGCCAGCCTGAGCGACCTCAGCACGCAAAGTGCCATTATCATATCGGAGTCGTCGCACCTGGGAAAGGTTTTTTTTCGCGATCTGTACCGCCGGCTCAAGCTAAACGTGTTTGAATACACTTTCCGGGAGCACGACGAAACCATCGCTTACTCGCTTTCCATCCCGTTTGCATCCACATTGGTGTTTGCATCGGTAATGAAGCATCAGGATGCGCCGGGAACCACGTTCAAAAAGCATATGAACATAGCACAGGGGCTGCTTTCGGAAGATGATTTTCTCCTTACGGAGATCTTGTTCAACCCTTATACTCCCGATCAATTGGTGAAAATCAGGGAGAAGCTGAAAGAACTATTGGCTATTATCGAAGTTAGGGACAGCGAAGCCATGAAGGTATTTTTGACGCAGGTAAGAAAGAATATTGAGTAGGGTGGCTATTTAGACTCCACATAAATCCTCACAATCTTCGCATCTGATCTAGGGCGGCTGTTGCTGTCGACAGGCAGGGCGGCAATCTTGTCAATAACCTCCAGCCCTTCGGTGACTTCGCCAAAAACGGTGTATTCACCGTCCAGATGACGTGCTCCGCCAATCGTGGAATAGGTTTCTTTGAGTTCTTCAGGAAGAAAAAACTTGCCGGGAGCGGCTTCATACAACGAATCCACCACGTGGAGGACCGAATCCAGCATAGCGTTAAAGGCACTGGCATCAGTGGCTTTTAATTTAGCCAGGTCGTCTTTATGCGGTAAGTAATGGTCGCGGATAATCTTGTTTTTGATGGGCACGTTTACCGCCATTTCCATGGAATCCAGCCGTCCCGGTGAATATACCTTCCCGTGCACGATATAGAACTGGGAGGCGTCTGATTTTTTCTGCGGGTTTTCGTTATCTCCCCTTCTCGGAGCAGCCAGAGCTCCTTTTTTATGAAAATGATTGTCCCTGAACTCGGGCATAATATCCATATCGGTACGTCCGCCGCCGATCTGTGCTCCGGCAGGAGCATTCTTCGAATCCTGTGCTCCTCCCTGAATCATAAATTCCCTAACTACCCGGTGAAACAACGTTCCGTTAAAGTATCCCTGTTTTACTAATTTCAGGAAATGGTTGCTGTGGTTGGGGGTGTCGTCGTACAAAACGGCTTTCATTGTACCGTAATTGGTTTCGATAATGATAACCGGGTATTCCGTTTGAGCATTGGCGAGCAATGAAAATGCGAACAGAACGGTGGAAAGGATATATTTTTTCATGTCTCAACTGATTTTTTGAATTACAGATCGCAGGCATGCCTGCTGCAACGGATTGTAAATCCTAATTTGGCGCCTTCTTGTAAAGGAAGAACGCGATGCCGATAAAAACAATATTGGGTATCCATGCCGCCACAAAAGGACTCATGCTCCCTTTTACGGCGAAAGATGAACTGATGGTCATGAACAGAATATAAGCCATACTCAAAGCCAGTCCGATTCCAATGTTCAGCCCCATGCCCCCCTTCACCTTCCGTGCTGAGAGGGAAGCTCCGATAATGGTCAAGATAAAAGCAGAAAATATAGAAGCGTAGCGCGAATGGTATTCAATCTGAAACGCTTGAATATTACCTAATCCCCTTCTCTTCTGGCTTCTGACGTGGCGGAGCAATTGCGGGGTAGTCATCATCTGCTGGTCTGTTTTGGCCACGATAAAATCGTTGGGGACGATTTGTATGATGGTATCAGTGGTGGTTCCGTGGGTGATTTTCTCTTCCAGCCCGTCGAAATCCCTTATCTGGTAATTGCTAATTGTCCAGTGATACAACGAATCGTACTTAATGGATTGGGCGGTCAGCCGGGAGACCAGCTTCAGGCTGTCGAAATGATCAATGGAAAAATTATAGCCCGTTTTAGACTCCATATCGAAATTACCGAAATAGACAATCGTCCCTTCGGCTACCTTAAACTGTATATCCCTGTCACCCGTTTTCCGTTTGCGCGGGTCGATGTATTTTTGTTCAAAATCAATACGCGTTTTGTTGGCGGGGGGGATAATAAAGCTGCCCATCACGAAGGAAAAAACAGCAATAATGGCTGCTGAAACCATGTAGGGTTTGAGCAACCGTTTAAAACTGACTCCGTTGGATAAAAGAGCAATTATCTCCGAACTGGAAGCCATTTTGGAGGTGAAAAAGATTACTGCCAGAAAGATAAAAAGCGGACTGAAAAGATTGGCGTAGTACGGAACGAAATTGATGTAATAATTAAAAATTATTTCTTTCAGTGGAGCGCTGTTGCTCATAAACTTATCAATCTTCTCATTGATATCGAACACTACCGAGATCGACAAGATAAGCGTAATCATGAAGATGTATGTCCCCAGGAATTTCCTGATGATATACTTGTCTATACGTAACAGGTTGAGTTTGTTTTTCATACTCAATAGGTATTCAACCACAATCCTACAGACGTTGCATGGTCCTTTCCACCATAGTTCGTTTCCAGGAAGGGAAATCGCCTTCAATAATATGTTTACGGGCTTCCTGCATGAGCCAGGTGTAAAACGCAAGGTTATGCACCGATGCAATCTGTAACCCTAAAATTTCATTCGTGTTAATAAGGTGCCGCAGGTACGCTTTGCTGTAGAGGGTGTCTACGTATGAGGCACCTGCCTCTTCGATGGGAGAAAAATCCTTTTTCCACCGTTCGTTCCGCATGTTCAAAATGCCGTTTTTGGTGAAAATCTGTCCGTTTCGGCCGTTTCGCGTAGGCATGATACAATCAAACATGTCTACACCTCGCTCTATACCCTCCAGAAGATTGGCCGGAGTACCTACTCCCATCAGATAGCGTGGTTTGTCCTTAGGCAGGATCTCGTTGACCAGTTCCACCATTTCGTACATTTTTTCCGTGGGCTCGCCCACGGCCAGTCCGCCAATGGCATTTCCATCCGCTTCAAACGAAGCCACATTTTCTGCTGCGCGGCGACGAAGGTCGGGATACACACATCCTTGCACAATGGGAAACAGCGTTTGCTTGTGTCCGTACAGGCCTTCGGTTTCGTTGAACCTGTCCATGCATCTTTTCAGCCAGCGCTCCGTGAGCTCGAGCGACTTTTTCGCATAGTCGTAATCGGCATCGCCGGGTGTGCATTCGTCAAAAGCCATCATGATGTCCGCTCCGATTATACGCTGGATGTCTACCACCTTCTCCGGAGAGAAAAAGTGTTTTGAACCGTCGATATGCGAGCGAAATTCAGCCCCCTCTTCTGTCAACTTCCGGTTTTCAGCCAGTGAAAATACCTGAAAGCCACCGCTATCTGTCAGAATGGGCCTCTCCCAGCTGTTGAACTTATGCAATCCTCCGGCAAGTTGCATAATATCCAATCCCGGCCGCAGGTAAAGGTGGTACGTGTTTCCCAGAATAATTTGCGCTTTGATGTCGTCTTTCAACTCAGTTATTTGCACGGCCTTCACGCTTCCCACGGTACCTACGGGCATAAATACGGGTGTTTTAATCTGTCCGTGGTCAGTTGTAATCAATCCTGCCCGCGCTTGCGAGGAGGAATCGGTATGTTGCAGTTCAAATTTCAAAACGATACAATTCTTTTGGTCCAACCGGGTTTTGTGTGAAAACCGTGCTTACTACTGCCGGACGCTGACAGCGAATAAGTCCTTAATCACAGAATACCCCTGGTCTCTTTTTATTACTGGTCTCTTTTTATTAATTGAACGCAAAGATAAGAATTCTGCTCTCACAATCTTAGCAGTTGTGGATTAAAAATAGTTAGAGAGCATTTTGGATGAGTCTTCATCCGATGGCAAGATCTAAATTTTTCTGCCTTATTCTTGCAAATTCGGGCAAAAATGTTATCTTTGTAACCACCTGGACCGAATCTTTCTTCTGCAGCGCGTTTTTATTTACAACAACAAAACCTGATGGAAATCTATTCTCCATTTAGAAATTAGTACCGGGTTGTCAAAAGATAGACATCCTGGTAATTGCTTCTTCGATTCTCCGTAAATGAGCAAATTCAATCAATCGTAACAATTAATAAAACAACAAAAAGATGAAAATTGCATACATTGGAACATACCCGCCCAGACAATGCGGAATAGGTACATTCACAGAGAACCTGTGTAAATCCATAGCTTTGAATGTGCGGCAGAATACAAAAACTCACGCCAGCGTAATAGCTATTAACGATTCTAGCTCGTTGCAGGAATATGATTATCCGCCTGAAGTTAAGTTTGTTGTCCGTCAGAACTACCGTGAAGACTATATCAATGCAGCGGAACAGATCAACTTAAGCAATTCCCGGGCTTGTATCCTTAATCACGAATTTGGAATCTTTGGAGGGGAGTCGGGGTTGTATATCCTTTCCCTTACTGACCGGTTGAAAATTCCACTTACCGTAGTTTTTCATACTGTCCTGAAAGAACCCTCTTTTCTGCAAAAAAACATCATCCGGAAAATCAATGAAACAGCTGCCAAAATAGTGGTGATGAGCAATAAGGCGGTAGAGTTGCTGATCGGTATTTACGATATACCTCCACACAAAATTGAAGTTATTGAACATGGTGTCCCTGACTATCAGGATGTTTCGCACGATGCGATTAAAAAAGAGTACAATTTGAGCGACAGGAACGTGTTGCTTACGTTTGGTTTTTTAGGACGGAACAAAGGGATAGAGACCGTGATTGACGCGTTGCCCGCAGTAGTGCAAAAACATCCGTCATTGCTTTACATTGTTCTGGGAGCCACCCATCCCAACATCTTGAAGTATTCGGGCGAAGAGTACCGGAATTACTTAAACAAATTGGTGAGGGATCGTAAATTGCAGGATAACGTGATTTTTCTTAAATCCTTCGTTACGGAAGATGTTCTTTTTGAATACCTGAGGGCATGTGATATATACATAACTCCGTACAACAACAAAGAACAGATTACCAGCGGGACACTGGCTTACGCCGTAGGAGCTGGGGCTGCTGTATTGTCTACTCCATACTGGCATGCCGAGGAATTGTTGGCGGATGGGCGCGGACGCTTGTTTGATTTCAAAAAGCCGGAACAGTTGTCGGATATTTTGAACGAGTTGCTTGATCATCCCGAAAAGATGAACGCGTTGAGGGAGAAAGCGTATAATTACGGAATACAATTACGCTGGCCAACGATCGGGAAACGTTATCTCAAACTGCTTAACGCAGTGAAAGATACTCCCTTGGTGGCAAAGAAACCCCGAAAATCCTTCATCGAAGTTGAGCTTTTACCAGAATTTACCTTAGACCACGTGAAAAGGCTGACCGACGATACAGGCATCGTACAACATGCCCGTTATGGTATTCCTAATCTAAAAGAGGGCTATTGCCTGGACGACAACGCCCGTGCACTATTGATGTCGCTGATGGCTTACGGACAAAACAAAGATCCGTTCGCGTTGGATTGTATGCGTATTTATCTCAGCTATATACAATACATGCAGACAGAGCAGGGTACATTCCGTAACTTCCTCAGTTTTAGGCGGGATTTTCTGGATAAAGAGGGTAGCGAAGATTCTTTCGGAAGAACGATCTGGGCGCTCGGATATCTTCTGTACGCTTCTCCAAACATCGCTTACAGGGAGTTTGGCAAAGAACTGTTTGACAATTCGCGAAAGCACTTTTCTAGACTCGAACATTTGCGTGGTATTGCAGATACCGTCATAGGAATTAGCTATTATCTGAGGAGCTTCCCGGGCGATGAATCCCTGCTGCAATTGATGAAAGAATTGGCCACCAAGCTTGCCGATTCTTATTTCGAGAACCGGGACGGGCAATGGCAATGGTTTGAGCCGGCTCTTACCTATGACAATGCCGTGTTACCGTTAAGCCTTTTCCATGCGGCAGAGATTTCTGATGATGATGTTTTTAAGGAGATTGCCGTGAAAACAGCTGCGTTTTTAGAGGAAGCCACGTTGAGTAAAGGATATCTTTCGCCCATAGGGAGTTACGGCTGGTACACGAAAGGTGGGGAACGGGCGAGGTTCGATCAGCAGGCCATCGATGTTATGGCAAATGTACAGTTGTATTTTCAGGCATTTAACGTTACCAGGAACCCGGATTATATTCAAAAAATGTTTCAATCTTTCCTGTGGTTTTTGGGTGAAAACGACTTACGTGTGCCGCTTTATGATTACGAAACGGGAGGATGTTGCGACGGGCTCAAAAAAGATGGCGTGAATAGGAATCAAGGTGCAGAGAGCACATTAGCCTATCTTATTTCTCACCTGACCGTTCTTAAGGCATGGGAGTGCGAATCATGAAAATAGCCGTTCTTGCCCCTATTGCCTGGAGGACACCTCCTCGCAAATATGGACCCTGGGAGCTGGTCGCTTCAACCATTACCGAAGAACTGGTGAGAAGAGGATTCGATGTGACGCTTTTCGCAACCGGTGATTCCATTACCGGAGGGAAATTGTCGTATGCCTGCTCTCAAGGCTACGAGGAAGACAAAAATGTCGATCCGAAAGTAGCTGAATGCCTGCACATCAGCTCCCTGATGGAGCGGGCCGGTGAGTTTGATATCATTCACAATCACTTTGATTTTCTCCCCCTGACCTATTCAAGGTTGATTGAAACTCCAATGATAACCACCGTGCACGGTTTTTCATCACCCAAGATTGTTCCCGTATACCAACGGTACAACGACATAAATCACTATGTATCCATCAGCTACTCCAATAGAAATGAACACCTGAGCTATATTGCCAATGTGTATAATGGAATCAATCCCCGAGATTTTACGTTCTGTCCTGCTGTGGGAGATTATCTGCTGTATTTCGGCCGCATTCATCCCGACAAGGGTACGCGAGAAGCGATAGACATTGCTCTAAAAGCAAAAATGAAACTGATCATTGCAGGGTACATCCAGGATAACGATTACTACAAAAGGGAGGTGCATCCTTTTGTTGACGGCCGGCAGATAGCCTATGTGGGAAATGCCGATCCCGTTCAACGGGATAAATTATTGGGCCAAGCCTATGCGTTGCTTCATCCGATTAACTTTGAAGAACCTTTTGGGTTAAGCGTTGCCGAAAGTATGTTCTGCGGTACACCGGTTATCGCTTTTAATAAAGGATCGATGGAGGAACTGATCGAGCACGGGAAAAGTGGTTTTCTGGTCCGCAATGTGGATGAAGCCCTGGCGGTCTTACCCCGGATTGCGGAATTAGACCGCAGCGACTGTCGGCAACATGCCCAGTCAAGATTCTCGATAGAAAGATCCGTCGACGATTATGTGGAAGTGTACAAGAAGGTGCTATCGTTGCAGCGGGGTTGCACCTCTTAATTATTCAAAATCTTATTTAATAATTTACGGACATTAACCGTCATGAACCCCGAGCCGGTATCTGACAATCCGTAGGGAACAATAAGCTCATCATTATGGATGATGGACCCGCAGGAATAAACTACGTTGGGTACATATCCCTCTCTTTCTTCGTCGTTAGGGACAAGAAGGGGGTCCCTGAGCCTTCCGATTTCTTTTGTGGGGTCATCCAAATCGAGCAGAGTCGCTCCTAGGGAATACTGACGCATCGGCCCTACGCCATGCGTAATTACCAGCCAGCCTTCGGAGGTTTCAATCGGGGCGCCGCAGTTCCCGATCTGAATAAACTCCCAGGAGTATTTCGGTTCCTGTATTTTGACAGGTGCCGGCCACACGTTTATGTTGTCTGAGAAGGCGATATAGCTGCTTATTCCGTCGATTCTGGACAACATAGCGTATTTGCCCTTGATTTTTCGGGGGAACAGCGCCAGGTTTTTATTCTGTGTCCCGTCGCCGTGAAGTGGTTTTATTTCAAACGTATAAAAATCTTTGGTCACGATTAGTTTCTGTAAAGCCGCATAGCCATCGTAGGCACTGTACGTGGCATAATAGGTTGTTTCACCGTCATCATCGGTAAACTTCACAAAGCGGGCATCCTCAATACCTTTCCGCTCGGTATAGGACGTGGGAAAAATTACGCGTTCCGATATGTGCGTATCGCGCGAGAAATGTATGGTGTAGTGCGAATCCGCCAACCAAATTATTTGCTTGACGGAACGCTGTACCTCCTCTTCCAGGTTGCTGTTGTTTGCCAGATATTCATATACCGATTTCAATAACTCTCCATAGATAAACTTGTCTGTCAAGGAATCCATTACCGGTTTTATGACGAGTTCATCAACTCCCATCTCATGAAGCTTAGCGTGAAAGCTTTTTTTATCGTAGATGTGTCTTTTTGTTACTTCGGCACTGTCAACATGGTATCCCGCTTTTTCAAACTCCAGTTCTCCCCGGTGATTTATCACCCCTGTTTGGAACACAATACTTGATATGTGTCCTTCGCCGGTTGCGCGAAAACTGACTATAATTCGTTTTGATCCTTCACTCAGGCCGGTTTGATCTGGAGATTCAACAATTGAGGGATTGAAAAAAGCCGCAGAGCTGATAGAATATTCCATGGAAAAATAGGAGCCGATCAGCAATTTCTTCACCATGCTGATCTGCTCGGGTTCAGTGAGTGTGTTAGTGACAATTTCCATCGCTTTGCTATAGTGCTTTATGAATTTGTGTGTCAGGTTACGGTGCCGTTTTGAGAACTCTCTCAACGTGTACATCAATGTTTTGTCCGCATCGCTTTCATCCATTTCCAATACCTTTGTTATCAAAGCGCTTGTCCGCTCCTCACCCAAATCCAGAAAACGGATGATTACTTGTTTGTAATTGGAATAAAACTTATTGGGTAAGCGGTTGATAATAATTTTCATACGATGTAGTATTTAAAAGAATTGGCAGGGGTTATTCTTCGGAATAGGACCCTGAAACAAACTTACATCAATAAAAAGACATATTCAAATATCAACGCATAAAAATTCTCCAACCTTGTTAAGAAAAAGGGAGGATAATTGTCAAATTTCCGTTTTAGATGAAACGGTATGGTGCATCTGAAAATAATATGCTATTTTTGTGGCACACTTTATTATTAATCACAGCAAAGAAAAATGTTACATCATGATGCAAAGAAAACCCGACTGGCTTAAAATTGAGCTCCCTCAAGGGAAGCAATACCTCGATATAAAGGAAGTTATCGCAAGAAATAAACTCCACACCATTTGTGTGAGCGGCAAGTGTCCTAATCTGGCGGAATGCTGGGGAAACGGAACGGCAACATTTATGATTCTGGGAGAAATATGTACCCGTTCCTGTGGCTTCTGTGCTACGAAAACCGGCAAACCCTTACCGGTAGACTGGGATGAACTGGACAGGCTGGCCGACACAATTTCCAAAATGAACCTGAAACATTGTGTAATAACCAGTGTTGACAGAGATGACCTGAGGGATTATGGCGCGGAGTTCTGGGCGGAAACCATCAGGTACGTAAAGAAAAAGAATCCGGGAATTACCCTGGAAACACTGATTCCTGATTTTCTGGGAAAAGCAGAGCTTATTCATAAAGTAATCGATGCCGGCCCGGAGATAATCTCGCACAATATGGAAACTGTACGTAGGCTCACACCGCTGGTGCGTAGTCGCGCTAAATATGACATAAGCCTGAAAACCATTGAAACCGTGGCAAAAAGTAACAAAAGCAAACCAAAATCGGGAATGATGGTTGGTTTGGGAGAGACACCTGAGGAGGTGGTGCAAACTATGGATGACCTGAGGGCTGTTGGATGCAAGGTGCTGACGATCGGGCAATACCTTCAGCCTACACGCAAGCATCTTCCGGTGAGTGAGTTTATATCCCCCGACCAGTTCAAGGAATACAAGAGGATAGGACTGGAAAAAGGATTCGAGTTTGTGGAAAGTGGCCCGTTGGTGCGTTCTTCCTACCGGGCAGAAAGGCACGTATAAACGTTGAACTTTTCTACGTATGGACAACAAAAAAGTAAGCTTTCAAAATCTTGGCCGCATTCGTTACAAAAAGGCCTGGGATTTGCAGGAAGAACTGTTTCAATCGGTGGTGGATGCAAAGGTTCATCACACCCTGCCCAAACCGCAATACCTGCTTTTTTGCGAACACGAGCCGGTGTATACCCTGGGAAAGAGTGGCAACAGGCAGAATCTTCTTATTGCCGAACAGGTGTGTAGAAGCAAAAATATCGATTATTACCCCATCGACCGGGGTGGAGACATTACTTACCACGGTCCGGGACAACTGGTAGCGTACCCCATCATAGATATGGAAGAGTTTCATGTCGGGGTAAAGGCATATGTTCATAAACTGGAGGAGGTGGTCATTCAAACTCTTCGGCCGTACGGAATTGCTGCGGAGAAGGACGAGAAAGCCATGGGGGTCTGGATCGATGCGCAACGTCCTGCCAAAGCCCGTAAGATCTGTGCCATCGGTGTGCGTACCAGCCGGTTTGTAACCATGCACGGCCTGGCGCTCAATGTAAACACCGATCTGGCATACTTCAACTACATCAATCCCTGCGGGTTTACCGACAGAGGAGTAACGTCCATGCAGAAGGAACTGGGTAGGGAAGTGGATTTTGAGGAAGTTACGTACAGGATGAAAGCAGCATTCTCGGATGTGTTTGGAATGAAGGTGGTTGAGGAACTATGTAGTCCTACGCCGTCTTTTTGATGGCTAGTCACTCTGCGGGATATGCCCGGCTGGTAGCGAGTATCGGGTAAAAAAACGGCATGATGTTCGAAAACATCATGCCGAAAACATATGTAGATCTGTTTAATTATACCATCAGCTCTTTTTCACTACTTTTACGGTAATGGTACCTTTTACTTTGTTCTTGTCCGTAACCGCAATCGTGGTTTGACCTTCCTTCACTCCCGTAACTTTCACATCACTGTTCGTTACCGTGGCAGTGGCGATGGTTTTGTCAGCTTCTACAACTGTAAATGGAGCGGTGCCGCCGCTTACCTTGACGGTTGCATCCTCAGTAACTTTCACTTCAACCGTTGAAGGAGTTAATGTCAGTTTTGGATCGGGCTGATCTTTTTTGTCACAAGCCACAAAAAAGAGCGATACAAGAAGTATGCTCATTATAGAACTTAGTCTTTTCATACTTAAAACATTTAAAATTTGAAATTAATTTAATGATTGTTCAAAAACGGCCAAAATTTTAGGCTGCCAAAATTCGAATTTATTTCGGTCGTTTTAAACATAGATGCGGAAAACTGAAAAACGCTGCATGGAAATGCTGTATTTAACCATGATTAACGTTGAAATGTGATTGTGGAAAAGGGATTTGAAACTATAAAGCCGAGAGTACGCTCCTATTTGGCAAACAGATAACCCGTTTGAAAAAGATAAACAAGGGACGAAAAAGAAAGAACCCTCAATTTCAAAGCATAACCTTAAACATTTTTAACTGCGAAATCAACCGTAACGATTTAACATTTCCTATTTTTGTGTTTCGAAAGCCGAAAGGCTCGTTTGGGGTTAACGGATGTTGTGAAAATAGGATCTGACTTGTTCTGCTTTTGGCTGACAGCTACACGATATTTTCAGACATTTCCTTCAGCACCGTAAATTTAAATAGATTACAATATGAATCAAGTAGTTGATATCAAGGAATTAAACGAGAGAATTGAGCGGAAAAGCGCCTTTACCCAAACCCTGTTTACCGGAATGGATAAAGTGATTGTGGGACAGAAACATTTGGTGGAGTCGCTTTTAATCGGATTGTTGTCCGACGGACATATCCTGCTTGAAGGGGTGCCCGGGCTGGCAAAGACATTGGCCATAAAATCCCTGGCCCAACTGATCGAGGCAAAGTACAACCGTGTCCAGTTTACGCCCGACCTGTTGCCGGCCGACGTCGTTGGAACCATGATATACAGTCCCCGCAACGAAGAGTTTCAGGTCAAACACGGTCCGGTTTTTGCGAATTTTGTGTTGGCGGACGAAATAAACCGTGCGCCTGCCAAAGTGCAGAGTGCGTTGCTTGAGGCTATGCAGGAACGTCAGGTCACTATCGGCGAAAAAACCTATAAGCTGCCCAATCCTTTTCTGGTGATGGCCACGCAAAACCCGATTGAGCAAGAAGGGACCTATCCGTTGCCCGAAGCTCAAGTCGACCGTTTCATGCTGAAGGTGGTTATCGGTTATCCAACCAAGGAGGAAGAGAAACGCATCATTCGTCAGAATATTTTTGAGCCGGTAGCCATTGACAAGCCGGTAGTCTCTACCGAAGAGATTCTGGAAGCACGTAAAGTAGTGCGCGATGCTTATATCGATGAAAAGATCGAACGTTACATAATCGATATTGTGTTCGCTACCCGTTTTCCCGACCAGTTCGGCTTAAAGGGCATGAAAGAGATGATCGGATTCGGTGCATCGCCGCGTGCGTCCATCAACCTGGCGCTGGCTGCCCGCACATTTGCCTTTATCAAGCGCCGCGGTTATGTGATCCCCGAAGATATCCGTGCCGTTTGCCACGATGTTCTCCGACACCGCATCGGACTCACTTACGAGGCAGAGGCTAACAACCTGACATCGGAAGAAATTGTCAGCGAAATCTTGAACAAGGTAGAGGTACCCTAATAATAACGGCCGGGAGGCCTGAAGAATGGGAGAGAGGACGATGTTGACAGGTGGCGCTTGCGTCTCAAAAAAAAGGAGTAAATGGAAACCAGCGAATTACTAAAGAAAGTACGGCATATTGAAATAAAAGCACGGGGGTTGTCGCGGAATATTTTCGCGGGGCAATACCACTCAGCCTTTAAAGGACGCGGTATGGCGTTTTCCGAAGTTCGCGAGTACCAGTACGGCGACGATATGCGTGATATTGACTGGAACGTTACTGCCCGGTACAACCGTCCGTACGTGAAAATTTTCGAAGAAGAGCGTGAGCTTACCGTGATGCTGCTTATTGATGTGTCGGAAAGCCTGGGTTTTGGATCGTCGGAGAAGATCAAGCGTGATACGGTGGCCGAAATCGCGGCAACCTTGGCGTTTTCAGCCATCCAGAACAACGATAAGATTGGTGTCATCTTTTTTTCCGACAAGGTGGAAAAATTTATCCCGCCCAAGAAGGGAAGAAAACACATTCTTTTTATTATCCGTGAGATTCTGGGTTTTGAACCCGAAAGTGCCGGAACCGATATCAACCTGGCGTTGCGTTACATGACCAATGCCATAAAGAAACGTTGTACCACATTTTTAATCTCCGATTTTATTGACACGGGCGACTACAAGCCTGCGCTGCGTATTGCCAACCGCAAACACGACATAGTCGCTATCCAGGTATACGATAAACTCAGCACACGGTTGCCGTCAGTGGGGTTAATGAAGGTGAAAGATCCCGAATCCGGGGGCGAAATGTGGATAGATACCTCATCCGGAAACGTAAGGAACCATTATGCGAAATGGTGGCTGGACCGTCAGGCTGAGATGATGCTCACATTCAAGCAGAGCAGCGTGGATAACGTTTCCGTTTCAACGGAAGACGATTATGCGAAAGCGTTATTGCTGTTGTTTCAAAGAAGGAGATAGGGGAAGAAGTTGGAATTTAGAAGAAATCAAGAAGTGGGAAAAAAGGTTCTGCATATATTACTGCCGTTATTTTTGCTGATAAGCATTACGCACCGTTCTTTTGCGCAACGTGCTTCGGTGCAGGCAAGTATTCAGCCCGCCGAAATTCAGATCGGTGAGCAGGCGCTTATCAACCTGAAGGTTATCGCCCCCAAGGACAAGACCATCCAGTTTCCCGTTTATCAGAAAGAAATCATACCCGGACTGGAAGTGTTAACCATGCTCCCGCCCGATACCGTTATTGAGAACAACGTGGCCACCATGAATTTCAAATACGTGGTCACGTCGTTCGACTCCACGCTGTATTACGTTCCCCATATGCCCGTTTTCGACGGGACCGACACCATCTATTCCAACTCTTTCGGGCTGAAGGTGACATCGCCTGTGCTGAAGGATTCCACAGTAGCATACCTGGAAAAAATGAATACGGGACAAACCGATTCCATTGATTTCCACCAACTTCAGCTTAATGACATAAAGCCGGTTCAAAAGCCGGCATTTGTATGGACGGATTATCTCTGGATACTGTGGATAGTGCTGGGTCTCATTTTGCTTCTGCTGCTGATCGGCCTGATTATTGTCCTTGTACTCCGGAAAAAGAACAAGGGCTATTTCTTCACCCCGCCGCAAGTGCTGCCGCCGCACGTCCGTGCCCTTCAGGAGCTGGATAAGCTCAGGGCCGGGAAAATCTGGCAACAGGGCCGTGAAAAAGAGTTTTACACGAAGATTACCGATATCCTGCGGGTGTATATGTTTGAACGCTACAGGATAAATGCCATGGAGATGACTTCAGGTGAAATTCTCGTGGAAATAAGAAAAAGGTCGGAAGAAGATTCCATTTACAACAACCTGGTTCAGATTCTTTCGGTAGCAGATATGGTGAAGTTCGCGAAGCATAAACCCTACATGGATGAGAACGACTTAAGTTTGATGAACGCCTATTTCTTTGTCAACCAAACGCGCGAACCCGATCCGCTTCCCGATAAAAAAGAACAGGAAAAGCTAAAAGACGAGATTGATAAAGAAAAATAGACAAAAAAGACGAAAAGTCTGAAACATAAAGGTCTTACAAGAATATGCAATTTGCCAACCCTACATATCTTTATTTGCTGCTGATACTGGCTCCGCTGATCGCGTGGTACATCGTGCGCATGTCTAAAACACAGGCGTCCTTCAAACTGGCTTCCACCCATGCCTTCAACAGTAAGAACAGGGGAGTTAAAACGTACCTGCGCCACCTGCCGTTCGCGCTAAGGATGATGGCAGTTGCGCTGATAATTGTTGTTGTGGCACGCCCGCAGGCGGTGGATAGCTGGGAAGAATCTGAAACGCAGGGAATTGATATAGTGCTGGCTCTTGACGTGTCGGGGTCGATGCTGGCGCAGGATTTGCAACCCAACCGGCTGGAAGCCGCTAAAAAAGTGGCTGCCGAATTTATCACCGACCGGAAGAATGATAACATCGGATTGGTGATTTTTGCCGGGGAAAGCTTTACACAATGCCCCATGACCACCGACCACAAGGTTCTGTTGAACCTGCTGAACGGTATCGATTTCGGGCTTATCGAAGACGGAACGGCTATCGGGTTGGGGCTGGCAAATGCCGTGAATCGGTTGAAAGACAGTGAATCCAAATCGAAAGTGGTGATTTTGCTGACGGACGGCTCAAACAACCGCGGGCAGATTGCACCGCTCACCGCGGCCGACCTGGCTCAGTCTTACGGCATCCGCGTATATACCGTCGGCGCCGGAACGAAAGGAATGGCGCCAACACCGGTGCAAACACCTTTCGGAATGCGGTTACAGAACATGCCGGTGGATATCGACGAAAAAACGCTGACCGAAATTGCATCCCTGACCGGAGGAAAATATTTCCGGGCCGAGGACAACGAAAGTCTAAGCAATATATACAGCGAGATTGATGAATTGGAAAAATACCTCATCAGCGTGCAGAATGTTACGCGAAAACAGGAATTGTTCCTCCCGTTTGCACTGCTTGCCCTGGGATTGATTCTGATGGAGTTGGTGTTGAGAAGGACGTGGTTGAGGAATATACCGTAGATGGGGTGTGTTAAGAGAATAAAAAAAAGAAATGTTTAGATTCGAAAATCCGGAATACCTGTACTTGTTTATCGCCATGCCTTTTTTGGTGGCGCTTTACATTTACCTGAACATTAGAAAGCGAAACGATGTGAAGAAACTCGGCGTTCTTTCTACTGTAAAAAAAATGATGCCTGAACTGTCACTCAAGCGCTCCTACTTGAAGTTCTGGCTGATTTTTGCAGCGCTTTGCACGGGAATTATCATGATTGCCCGTCCACAATTTGGGACTAAGGTGGAAAACGTTGAAAAGGAGGGGATTGAGCTGGTAATTGCCATAGACGTTTCCAATTCCATGCTGGCGCGCGATGTTTCTCCCGACAGGTTGTCACGGGCAAAACAGATCTTGTCGAGGATCATCGATGTTCGCAAAAACGATAAGGTAGCCCTCATCGTCTTTGCAGGAGAGGCATATGTCCAGATGCCGCTGACTTCCGATACGCAGTCGGCAAAACTGTTTCTCAATACCATTGATCCGAGTTTGGTGCCCGTTCAAGGGACGGCTATTGCTGAAGCCATAACATTGGGAGTAAGTTCCTTTTCAGGAGACCAGGACGTAGACAAAGCAATGATTCTTATCACCGATGGTGAAGATCACGAAGGGAATGCCAACGAAGCTGCCAGGCAAGCCTCCGATGCCGGAATTATGATAAATGTTATCGGGATAGGGTCGGTGGAAGGAACGCCTGTGCCTGAGTCGGAATACAGCAACAATTACAGGACAGACAGCGGAGGACAGGTGGTTGTCTCGCGGCTGAATGAACAAATGGCTCAGGAGATTGCTCAAAACGGAAAAGGGCTGTATGTGCAGGCCGATAATTCCAATACCGCCGTACGGGCTCTGGAGACGGAATTGAATGAACTGGAGACCAAAAAAACAACCAGCCTTTCTTATTCGGAATATGACGAGAAATTTCCGTTCTTTGCCTGGATATTATTGATTATCTTAATTGTCGAATTCCTGATATACGACAAGAAAAATCCGCTGTTTAAAAATATTCGCTTATTCAGATGAGGTTAAACATATTGAAATACAGTTTGTTGTTGATGATGATGGCTTTGACTCTGCCGCTATCGGCTCAGAAAGAGGTGCGAAAGAATGTACGCAAGGGTAATAAAGCTTACCAGCAGCAAAAATTCTCGGAGGCGTTTACGTTTTACAACGATGCCCTGGCAGAGAACCCGTCGTCGCCCGAAGCCAATTACAATGCAGGCAATACGCTGTACCGCCAAAAAGAATGGGACAAATCCATGGAGAGCTATCAACAATACCTGGCGTTGGAAAAGGAAAATCCGAAAAAAATGTCGGCTGCCTGGCACAATATCGGAAATTCATTGCTGCAAAAGAAAGAACTGGAAAAATCGATGGAGGCTTACAAGATGGCTCTTCGGATGAATCCCGAAGACGAGGAAACACGGTATAACCTGGCGGTAGTTCAAAAGATGATACAGGATCAACAGCAAGACCAACAACAGGAGCAGCAGCAACAGCAAAATCAGGACCAACAGCAACAGGAGCCGCAAAACAACCAGGATCAACCGAAAAAGCCGGAAGAGCAGCAAGAGCCCGAACAAATGTCGCGCGACAATGCACGTCAGCTATTGCAGGCTATTGAGCAGGACGAAAAAGAAACGCAGGAAAAAGTAAATAAAATAAAGGCGGAGGAGCGAAAACAAAAGGCGGACGAAAACAGGCGAAGAAACAGGGACTGGTAAAACGGATAAAATTACAAATGACGATTTTAGATTTACAATTTTAATGAAATATTTTTTAGAAAAATATAGAGTTACATTCCTTTTTCTGGTCTTACTCTTGACCGGGACAACAACCCTTCAGGCGCAGGTGACTTTTCGCGCATCGGCCCCCAACGGAGTGGTGAAGGGGGAGCAGTTTCGTTTGAGTTACACGCTCAACCAGGAAGGGAAAGACCTTCGTTTGCCTGATTTGAAAGGGTTTGATGTCCTTTTCGGGCCATCTACATCGCGGAGTTTTAGCCAGAGTACGGTCAACGGAAAAACCACCTCTGAAAGTTCGGTAACGTACACGTATATCCTGGTGGCTCCTGAGGAAGGTATCTTCACCATAGAGCCGGCCGCCATTACCGTGAACGGGAGCAGTTACCGCTCTAACGCGCTGACTGTGAAAGTGCTTCCTCCCGATAAGACAGCCGAGAATCGTCAAGGCGGAAATTCAGGTAGTGCCGGTTCAGGTTCTTCATCTGCAGCGCCTGCCACAACCGTAAGTGCCAACGATGCCTTTATCCGTGCTATTGTCTCGAAAAACAGCATGTACGAGCAAGAGGGGTTTACCGTCACTTTCCGGCTCTATACTACACTGAATATTACCGATTTGGGCAAAATAGAGTTTCCCGAGTTTGAAGGGTTCATGGTTGAAGAGGTGACGATAGCATCGAACCAGCAACTCCAGATGGAGCGGTACAACGGACGAAACTATTATACGGCTGATTTAAAGAAAACACTTTTGTTCCCGCAACGGTCCGGTAAAATTACTATTCCGTCGGGACGGTTGGAGATGGTGTTCTCCGTTCCTTCCGGAAAAAAAGTTTCCACCTTCTTTGGAACCCAGGAGGTGATGGCTGATGTGAAAAAAGTCTTGGTTACTAATCCGTTGACAATAAATGTGAAGCCGTTGCCCGAAGGAAAACCGTTGAGCTTTTCCAACGCTGTGGGAACCTTTGCCTTTGCTCCCTCTATCAGCACGCAACAAACCCGGGCAAACGAACCGGTTACCGTTTCGGTCGAAATATCGGGAACAGGAAATATGAAACTTATTCAGAACCCTGAGATTAAATTTCCTTCTAATTTCGAGATCTACGATCCGACCGTGACCAATAATTTTCAGGTCACCACCAACGGATTAACCGGCTCCCGGAAAATAGAATACCTTGCTATCCCCCGGTACGAAGGAGATTACGATATTCCGTCCATTGAGTTTTCCTATTTCGATTTGAATACCCATTCCTATAAAACCCTAAAATCGCCCGATTATAATTTACAAATAGCCAAAGGTGACCCCGGAAAAGCCTCGGCAAGCAGCTACGTGAATCAGCAGAACGTCCGCGTGGAACAGGATATCCGTTTTCTGAAAACCGAAGGACCGCAATATCAATACCAGAACAACTTCTTTGCCGGATCCACCGGATACTGGTTGTGGTACTTGATCCCGCTTATTGCACTGATTGTTTTTTACCTGTTTAACCGGAAAATGGCTAGGGAAAATGCCGATGTGGCGAGAATGAGGACCAGAAAAGCGAACAAGATGGCTATCCGAAGGTTGAAGGTTGCGGAAAAATTCCTGAAGGAGCATAACAAAGAAAAATTTTACGACGAAGTACTGCGTGCCCTTTGGGGATATTTCAGCGATAAGTTGTCTATGCCCGTGGCAAACTTAACCAAGGATAATATAGAAAAAGAGCTGTCCGACTACGGAATGGACAATGAGTTAACCGGTAAGTTTATGCAGATACTTAATACTTGCGAGTTTGCGCGTTACGCACCGGCAGAGAGTGATGCGGCTATGGATAAGTTGTACAACGAAACGGTTGATGCCATCGGTAAAATGGAAAGCAAACTAAAAAGAAAGTGATATGCAAACAATCAAAAATACATTGACCCTGGTTCTGCTTTTTTTTGCCACCGTATCTTCTGCACAAAGCACTGTGGAAACAGCTTCCGAAGCGTATCGGAGTGAAGATTACAAAAGAAGTATCCAGCTGTACGAACAGGTGGTGGCCCAACAATTATCGGAGGGGAAAGAGTCCGCAGAAATTTACTACAACCTCGGAAATGCCTATTTCAGGAACGGAGAAACCGCAAAAGCAATCCTGAACTATGAACGTGCTCTGCTCCTTAACCCGGGAGATAGCGACATACGCCACAACCTCCGGTTTGCCCGTACGCGTATCGAAGACAAGATCGATACTTCTGAAAGCTTTTTCCTGACAACCTGGGTAAACAGCTTTAAAAACCTGTTCAACTCCAACACGTGGGCAACCATAGCCATAGCACTCTTTATCGCTTTTCTCTCTTGCATCGCGACGTTTCTTTTTGTAAGAAAAGTGTGGATTAAAAAAACGGCTTTTTACACCGGTATTGTTATTTTTGCCCTACTTCTTTTGTCCAACGTGTTTGCGTTCAGTCAGAAAAACAACCGCATTCACCGCAACACCGGTATCGTGATGGCTGCGTCTGCATCTATCATGGCTTCGCCCGATGCCAACAGCCAGGAACTTTTCCGTCTGCACGAAGGGACTAAGGTGAAGCTTAATAAGACCGATGGGAACTGGATTGAAATAGAAATTGCCAACGGTAGTGTGGGCTGGACATCGAAAGAGAATGTGGAGGTAATATGAAAGAAGCGGTTGAAAACTTTTTGCCGGTTGAACGGGACCTTTTTTTTGCTTTGAACGGTAGCGATTCGATCTTTCTGGATAATCTCTTCTGGACTTTCACCGGCAGATACGTTTGGGTGCCGTTGCTGTTGTTTCTCGTGGTCGTGTTTTTCTACAAATCGCCGCGCCGGGAAGGTATCCTGGCGACTGTTTTTCTTATTTTGCTGTTTGCCTTGTGCGACCAGGTTTCTTCGGGGTTGTTCAAACCCTTTTTTGAACGATTTCGTCCCACGCACCATCCTGACTTCAAAGAGTTGGTAGATACCGTTAACAACTACCGGGGCGGGCGATTTGGATTTATATCCGGGCATGCCACCAACAGTTTCGGCTTGGCTGTCTTCTTTTCGCTTGTTTTTAGAAATCGGTGGGTTACCCTACCTGTCTTCACCTGGGCAATCCTCAACAGCTATTCGCGAATCTACCTGGGCGTACATTTTGTTTCGGATATTGTTGCCGGAGCCATCATCGGATCGTTGCTCGCCTGGATGCTTTATGAACTTTATGCCTGGATAAGGATCCGCTACTTTCATGTTCCGGCTCGGGAAGGCCGATTATCGGTTTACCCGGCTAAAAGCGGCAAGATAACAGGCGTGGTATTTACAGTCTATATACTTTTAATACTATTTTTTAGCCCTTTTTTAGCAACTTTACCACATTGAAGTTTGTTTAGAGGATACAAAGTAACATTTTCGTCATTTTTTTGACGAAAATAATTGGCGTTATCTGAAATATTGTGTAAGTTTAGGGCATAATTCACTAACGAGATTTATCAATCATAAAAATTAAGCAACCATGGCAAGAACTCTCACTTTTAACGAATTAAGAGCATTGAAAGACAAGCTCCCTGACGGTAGTATCCACCGGATAGCTGAAGAATTGGGCCTAAAACCCGAAACGGTAAGAAACTATTTTGGTGGATACAATTACAAAGAAGGCAAAAGTATCGGTGTTCATATCGAGCCCGGCCCCGACGGAGGTATAGTTGTTTTAGATGACTCTACTATATTCGATAAAGCGTTGTCCATATTGGGACTTGAAGATTATCCTGTTTATCAGGAAGAACCTGTTGAGGAAGAGGATAATATCTGATCCATCCTGAGAGATGAAGCCCAATATTTGATGGATTACAGGCAAATATTGGGTTTTTTCTTTTGATAGCTATAAACCATTTTAACGATAAGAACATGGAAAAAGACGATAGAAAACCAGGCAATCCCGAACAGAAGCTGGTGACCGTAGCGATTCACTCCTACGAGAAAGCGGTCATCCTCAAGTCGATCCTCGAGTCGGAAGGAATTCCCGCAGTCATTCACGGTGTGAGTATCATTCAACCTACTGTTCCCGGAAACGTGCGTGTGAGGATAAACGAAAGTGATCTGCCCAGGGCGCTTACCATCATAGAGCAGGTTGATTTTACCTCTAACGTTGAGTCTGAGGATGATCTCGAAAAAGTGAAAGTTAAAAACGAAGTGTTGATACCGGTAGATTTTTCGAACTATACGTTGAAAACCTGTGAATTCGGATTTAATCTCGCTTTTGACATCGGCTGTGAAGTAAAATTGGTCCATTCTTTCTTCACCCCTTATTATCCGATGGCCATACCTTTTGGAGATTCTTTCTCAGTCCAGACATCCGATAAGGATCTTTATAAAGACATTAGAAACAAGATGGAATCGGAAATGAACACGTTGGTCAAAAATATCAGTGAGAGGATTGCCAACAACGAATTTCCCGATGTCAAGTTTTCATACTTGCTGATGGAGGGCCTTCCCGAAGAAGAGATCATCTCCTATTCCAAAAAACAACGTCCACGGGCTATTGTGATGGGTACCCGGGGAAGCAACGCAAAAGATCTTGACCTGATCGGCAGTGTTACCGCAGAAGTGATTGACGGCTGTAAGACGCCAATCTTCGCCATTCCCGAGAACTCCAAGGACCAGGATATTTCTCAAATGAAGAACATTCTTTTCCTGACCAACTTCAGGGAACGTGAATTTAAGGCTTTCGATATCATGATGGGTTTCATAAAGCCTTATCCTGTGAAAGTGTATTTAGCACATATGGCCAGGAAAGAGGATATGTGGGACGAAATCAAGTTGTCGGGAACCCAAAAGTACCTGGAGGAACAATATCCCGATCTCGATATTGATTATGAGGTGATTGACCGTGACAAGCAACTCGAGGTCGTACTCGAAGAATTTGTGAAGGAACATGAGATAGATATGATCGCCATGTCGAGCTCGAGAAGAGGACTGTTTGCCCGTATCTTTAACCCGGGAATCGCGCGAAGGATGCTTTTCCATTCCGATACACCGTTATTGGTGATCAAGGGATTATAAAAAACGAAAAGAGGCCGTCCCGCAGAAATAATTTCCTTTTTGAGACGGCCTCTTTTTAGAGGTACCTGGCGGAGTCGAACCGCCGTAGACGGTTTTGCAGACCGCTACCTAGCCACTCGGTCAAGGTACCGATTTTGCATAAAGCGAATGCAAAGATAATGTATTTATTTTTGTGAACAAAACTCTTCCCTACAATTTATGAAAATAATGACCGAAATGCGTCGCTCACTTTCTTCACCTGCACAATTTCAATTTTTACTTTCGACTTAAAACCTTTCAGGTTGTTGGCCGGAACGATAATGCGTGAGAAGCCCAGTTTTTCGGCTTCGGTAATCCGCTGTTCGATGCGGTTTACCGGGCGGATTTCCCCCGATAGTCCAACTTCTCCGGTGAGGCAGGTATCTCTGTCGACAGCCATATCCAGACTCGACGAAAGGACCGAGCTGATTACCGCCAGATCCATCCCCGGGTCGTTCACACGCAACCCTCCGGCAATATTCAGGAAAACATCCTTTTGTGCCAGTTTAAACCCGGCCCGTTTCTCCAGAACCGCCAGCAGCATGTTCATCCGCCGGATGTCGAATCCCGTTGCCGAGCGCTGCGGATTCCCGCCGTAAGCTGCCGTGCTCACCAGGGCCTGTGTCTCGATAAGAAAAGGTCGGATGCCCTCGATTACTGCTGAGATGGCCACGCCGCTTAGTCCTTCGTGGTTCTGGGTAAGTAAAAGTTCGGACGGGTTATTCACTTCGCGAAGCCCCGATTGGTTCATCTCGTAGATACCCAGTTCTGATGTGCTGCCGAACCGGTTCTTGATACTTCGTAATATGCGGTACATGTAGTGTTGGTCGCCTTCAAACTGCAACACAGTATCCACAATATGTTCCAGTACCTTGGGGCCGGCAATGTTACCCTCTTTGGTGATGTGCCCGATAAGAACGACGGGTGTTCCCGATTGTTTGGCATACTTGAGGATGGATGCGGCACATTCGCGCACCTGAGAAATACTTCCTGGCGATGACTCCATGGCATCGCTGTAAACGGTTTGGATGGAGTCGACAATTACGAGTTGCGGAGAGGTGTTTTTAATATGTTTGAATATTTCGTCGAGATTGGTCTCGCAAACAATCAGGCAATTGTCGTTTTCAATACCGATGCGATCGGCTCTCAGTTTCAATTGTCTTGCGCTCTCTTCACCGGAAACGTAGAGGGTTCTGATCTCTCCCAGCTTCAGCATGGTTTGCAGTACGAGGGTGGATTTACCGATTCCCGGCTCTCCCCCAATCAGTACCAGGGATGCAGGTACCAGTCCGCCACCCAGTACACGGTTTAATTCCTCGTCGTTCATGTCGATTCTAGGCTCTTGTTCCGCCCTTATCTCGCGAAGCGGTAAAGGTTGGCTCTTCACGCTTTCGAACGAACGAGTATCGGTAACTCTTGAAGGAGCATCTTTTCGCACCAGCTCCTCCACCAGCGATCCCCATTCGCCACAGGCAGGGCATTTCCCCATCCATTTGGGCGATTCGTTGCCGCAGTTGGTACAAAAGTAGGTTGATTTTAGTTTGGCCATGCGTTGAGTTTGTTTACAAAGATAGCGATATTTTTACCCTTCTGAACATTTTTGTATTTTTGTATCCTAAAAAACAAATTCGAAATGAACAGTCCCGTCATCCCTTCACTTATTTCCAACGCTTTAAACATCCGCCTCAATAATGTGGAAAATACCATTAAACTGTTGGAAGGCGGTGCTACCATCCCTTTTATCAGCCGATACCGGAAAGAAGCAACCGGATCGTTGGATGAAGTACAGGTTTCAGAAATTAAATCACTGAATGATAAATTCATTGAGCTCGAAAAACGGAAGAAAACCGTTCTGTCGTCCATCGAAGAACAGGAAAGACTGACACCGGAACTGCAAGAGAGGATCGAAAATTGCTGGGATGCCGTTGCGTTGGAGGATATTTACCTGCCTTACAAACCCAAACGGCAGACGCGCGCGGAGATGGCCAGGAAAAGGGGATTGGAGCCTTTGGCGAAATGGCTGATGCTGCAACAGTATGGGCCGGTTGAAGCGAAAGCCGGGCAGTTTGCCGGAGAAGAACTGGATGATGCCGTTTCGGCGTTAAAAGGGGCGTGTGACATTATTGCCGAATGGGTAAACGAAGATGAAAAAGCCCGTCAGCTCATACGAAACATTTTTGCCCGTGAAGCGGTCATAACCGCCAAAGTGGTGAAAGGCAAAGAACAGGAAGGCGAAAAGTACAGGGATTATTTTGACTTTTCTACTCTTCTTTCCCGGTGTCCCTCGCATCGTCTTCTTGCCATCCGCCGGGGAGAATCGGAAGGGTTTCTTCGGGTATCCATCTCTCCCGACGATGAAAAATGCTTGGATAAGCTGGTGCCCCGATACGCCAAGAACGATAGTGAGGCTGCGGATTACGTTGAAAAAGCGGTGGAGGATGCCTATAAACGCTTGCTCAAACCTTCCATTGAGACTGAGTTTGCCAACCTCTCCAAGGAAAAAGCCGACGAGGCCGCTATAGCTGTTTTTGCCGAGAATCTGCGTCAGCTTCTGCTTTCACCTCCACTGGGGCAGAAGCGGATACTGGCAGTCGACCCGGGATACCGGACGGGATGCAAGCTTGTTTGTCTGGACGAGCAAGGCAATTTACTGCACAACGAAACCATTTATCCGCATCCGCCGCAAAACGAATTTTCGAAGTCGGCGGGTAAGGTTTCCAAGCTGGTTTCCACTTACCGTATCGATGCGATTGCCATCGGCAACGGTACGGCAAGCCGGGAGACCGAGCGCTTCATTGCGAACCTGAGGTACGACCGGGAGGTGAAGGTTTTTGTAGTGAGTGAGAACGGTGCCTCCGTATATTCGGCCTCAAAGACGGCACGTGAAGAGTTTCCGGAGTATGATGTTACAGTGCGCGGGGCAATCTCTATCGGCAGGAGGTTAAGTGATCCGCTCGCGGAACTGGTGAAAATTGATCCGAAATCCATAGGGGTGGGGCAGTATCAGCACGATGTGGACCAGGCAAAACTGAAACGTTCCCTGGATCAAACCGTGGAAAGTTGCGTGAACCTTGTGGGGGTAAACCTTAACACGGCGAGCAAACATTTGCTGATGTATGTTTCGGGTCTAGGTGAGTCCCTGGCACAGAATATCGTGAATTACCGGGCCGAGAACGGTCCTTTCCGCGCACGCGCAGGATTAAGGAAAGTACCCCGTCTGGGTGAAAAAGCTTTCGAGCAATGTGCCGGTTTCCTTCGGATTCCCGACGCTGAAAACCCGCTCGATAACTCTGCCGTCCATCCGGAAAGTTATCCGGTGGTTGAAAGGATGGCCAAGGACCTTAAATGTTCCGTCAAGGAGGTGATCAGTAATAAAGCGCTAGTCGGTACTATCGATATCAACCGCTACAAAACAGATACCATCGGTACCGAAACGCTGACCGATATCCTCCAGGAGCTGGAAAAGCCCGGCCGCGATCCACGCACGAAAGTGCAGGTGTTGGAGTTTGACCCCTCTATCCGTACCATCGCAGACGTGAAAGAAGGAATGGTGGTAAATGGAATCATTACCAATATCACTAACTTCGGTTGTTTCGTGGATTTCGGCATCAAGGAGAACGGCTTGGTCCATATCTCGGAACTGGCCGGCCGCTTCGTATCAAACCCCACCGATGTTGTTTCGTTGCACCAGCACGTGAAAGTAAAAGTGTTGTCGGTAGATTTGGAACGGAAGCGGATCCAGTTGAGCATGAAGGATGCATGAAGCGTAACTTTTATCTGTTCCCCAGAACCGAAACGGCCTTTTAAGCGTTTACTGTTTTAATTCACCCAAAAAATGGAAACGTATGTCGGAAAAGTCCACCCCCATCGATTATAACCGTTTGTTTGAAGGGATCCGCGGTTTTAAAGCGAATGAATTTATTCCGCACCAGCGATTTTTTGAAGAACTGGGTCAGCAACAAAATCCACATACGCTGTTTATCGGATGTTCCGATTCGCGGGTTGTTCCGCATCTGGTAACCCAGACCTTTCCCGGCGAATTGTTTGTTGTAAGGAACATTGCCAATCTAGTCCCTTACTACAAAAAATATTCCGATACCTTCCTGGCCACCTCTGCGGTTATAGAATATGCGGTTAATCAGATGAATGTCAGTAATATTGTGGTGTGTGGACACTCCAACTGCGGGGGCTGTGCGGCCTTATATCAGGATAAAGAGCTCAAAAACCTTCCACATACAAAAAAATGGCTCGAACTGGCATCGCCGGTGAAAAAGATCGTGGAGGAAAAAATCGCCAAAAACAAGATCAGCCTTGAAGAGCGCAGTTCATTTACCGAAAAAATGAATGTGGTGGAGCAGGTCAATCACCTGATGAAATATCCTTATATCCGAAAACGGGTAAGGGAGGGGCGTTTAATCGTCATGGGCTGGTACTACCACATAGACAAGGGGGAGATTTACAATTACGACAAGAAACGACGGAGATTTATCCGGGTTGAGTAATGAATCTTTTGTTTACCACTCGAATTTCAGTTGTTTTTCAATCAAGTGAAAAGTCTGCCGGTGGTGGATCGTTATCCCGTGCTGTTTAATCGCTTCGCGATGCGCATGTGTAGGGTATCCTTTGTTGTGCATCCATCCGTAAACGGGAAATTGATTGTGTAGGTTTTGCATATACTCATCCCGGTATGTTTTTGCCAGCACCGATGCTGCCGCAATCGACAAGTACTTTCCGTCACCCTTTATCACACATGTGTGTGGAATCTGTTGGAACGGATGAAACCGGTTCCCGTCTATCAGGATATGTTCAGGCGTCACGGTCAGCCTGCTTAGGGCTTTGTGCATGGCTTTAACCGATGCCCAGAGGATATTTAACTCGTCAATTTCATCCGGGGTGCACATTTCAACGGCGTAGCACATCGCACTCTGCTCAATGATAGGTCGGAGACGGTTCCGTTCCCTTTCCGATAATTGCTTGGAATCGTTGAGCTCTTCACACCGGAATCCGGGCTTGAGGACAACTGCAGCTGCGAAGACAGGGCCGGCAAGGCATCCGCGTCCCGCTTCGTCGCAACCGGCTTCGATGCAACCGGGGTGAAGGCAGCTCTCCAACGGTTTGTGTTGCTTCATTTAAGATTAATTTTCAGTTTGTTGTCTGCCGGGGGGAAATCGAGCTGAAAAGAATTTATGTCGAAATTCTCATCATCCATTACTTCAGCAAATTGTTGGATTGAGCGGAGCATGCCCTCATCAAGAACTTCATCGCCCTTCAGGTGCAATACATTTAAGCCAGTGAGCAGTTCGACCAACGCTTCCCGGGCATCATCCGCGAAAGGTATTCCCGTTTGTTGAAGTCGTGCCCGGACGCCTCGACGAATGATCGATTCCGTTGTTTTGCGGTATTTATCCTGCAAACCGGCTGTCCCGGGAACAGATTCGATAAAGCGGGTATCGATGGAGAGAGACGTGGAGTCGAGTGTTATCAGTCGATAAGGGAACGGATACTGTGACAGGCTTCCGGTTTCTACATCGTACAAGATGTTTTCTGCAGAACCCGTGAACTGTGTAATATCGTTGGAGTGGAAGTGTCCGGTAAATACGATTTTCAAGCCGGCAGCGGCAAGGATTCCTGCGGCAGACTCCCAGTTTTCCAGTATATGGCCCGGAAAAAACGTGGCCTGATAAGGCATGTGTTCTACAATGCCGTGATGCATCATGCCCAGGACAGTAACGTTTTTTGCTTTTGCCTGGCGAAGGATATCAAGTGCCCAATTCATCGTTGAGGGGAGAATCCGCCCACCCGAAACTGACGTGGTTTTATGTTCTGCATATCGATTGGTATCGAAACAAAGCAACCACGTGTTTTCGTTAATTTCCGCCAGATAACTTAATGAGGCAGTGTCGAGTTTTAGCGCGCCGTTATAGCCGAAGGGCCCATAAATTTCAGGAAACTCTTTGGCCGAAATGCTTTGAGCTGGAGCAGGGATCTCACCGATATATGCCCTCGAGTCGGGGATGTTGATGTCGTGGTTCCCGGGGATGACCTGGATTCGCATTCCACGCTGTTGTAAAGGATAGAGCTTTTTGGTAAAGTCTATATGGCTTTGTTTCTCGCCATGGTTCGTTAGGTCTCCTGTGATGAGTAATATATCTGTTCCCGCAGCTTCTATCTCCGCGAGAGTTTTGTCGAGAACGGCGTGTAAATCGGAAAGGTTTCTGCCCGTGGCTGTTTCATACTTTTCCAGAGCTGCTCCCGGTTGAGCTATCTCTGGACTCAAGTAATGTATGTCGCTGAGGATGGCGATTCTCACCGGTTGCGAAACGACATTTGTCGATGGGAAAAAGAATAAGAGCAGCAAAAAAAAGGTGTATTTCTTCATGGCAATATTCTACTTCAGATTAAAAGGTTGATTCTTCTTATTTCCCCACACATGCTCTGCCAGTTCGGGATGGTCGATAAACGGATTTCGGTTTTTCTGGATGCCAAAGACGGCTTGGTTGCGGTCCCGTTCCTTGGTACTGACCGGATCTTCGCGATGCCACCGCAGAAACATTTCAAGTGCCCAGTTTTTAATGGCCGGATAGGTGTTTCCTCCAACCTGTGGCGATTCCCAGCTGGCAACGTTGCTCTCATAAGCCGTAACCATATAGAAATAGGTTCGGGCAAAATCGCCCTTGTACTCATCTATTGGCTCAAAAACGGTTTGAGTGAAATTACCGGATGTATTTTGTCCGATTCTCGAACCGTTTGCCGACTTCCAAGAAAAAATACCAACTTCACCCAGCGGCAAATTTCCCCGCCGGTTGTTCACGTATCCGTCGGTTGGGTAAATGTGGAAAAGGTCGGAATACATGGGTGATGCTCCCTTAAACCAGCTTTGAGGAATGGTGTGTTCGCGGTTATAGCAATCACCTTCGCTGCGGTAAGTGCCACATTTCTTATGATGAAACGAGAAGGAGTAAATTATTTCCCCGCCGGGATTATCGGAATACATATCCCAGACAGAACCGTCGGCCTTAACGTCGGTTTTTTCAAAAGCCGACCAGATCTCAGCGTACGAAACGATATCTGGATTGCCGATTATACCGAAAAGTGCTGTTTTTAGTTCCGCCCCTTTTTTCCCCGTAGCCGCGCTGTAATATTCCCGGTAAGTGTTTGTAGACAGGTTTGTGCCGGAGTCCGACGGCTTTTGTTTGCATGCCAGATAGAGGGCAAACAGAGACAGATACAGAAGAAAACGAAAAAGTCTCATTGTATGCTGTGGGTGAGATACCCGTAATGTTAAGATTGCAGCAGACGCTCTATCTCCTCAATGTCGGCGCGAAAACCTTTGTCTACTTCAGACAGGTCCCTGATGGTGTTGCAAGCGTGTAGGACAGTAGCGTGATTTCGGTTTCCCACCTGAATTCCGATCTGAGAAAGCGACAGTTCGGTGTGTTTCTTGATGAAAAACATGGTTACCTGACGCGCCTGTACAATTTCTCTTTTTCGGGAGGCTGATTGAATCAAATCTCTCTTTACATTGTAGAAATCACTGACCGTTTCCTGGATCTTTTGCACGGTAATCTTTTTCTTCTCGAAACGGATATTTTGCTCCATAACGCGGCGTGCCAGAGTAATGTCAATTTCACGGTTGTTGATGATGGAGTGAGCCATTAGCGAAACAATGATGCCTTCCAGGTCGCGCACATTTTCCGTCACGTTTTCAGCAATAAATTCGATTACCTGATCGGAGATAGTCAGTCCGTCGGTTAAGATCTTATGCTTCAGTATTTTTTTGCGAAGTTCTTTGTCCGGACGCTCCAGTTTGGTGGAAAGCCCCCAACGGAAACGAGTTAATAAACGTTCTTCCATTCCCTGCATTTCGGTGGGCGAACAATCCGATGTCATGACCAGTTGCTTGTTGTTCTGATGCAAATGGTTGAAGATGTGAAAAAAAGTGTTTTGGGTTTTTTCCAATCCGGATAATTCCTGAATATCATCAATAATGAGGACATCAATGCTTTGGTAAAAGTTGATGAAATCGTTTATCGTGTTGAAACGCCGGGCATCGGTGTATTGTACCTTAAACAGGTGTGCCGTAATATAAAGAACTTTCTTGTCCGGATATAGTTCAAGCACTTTCGATCCAACAGCGTGACAAAGGTGCGTTTTTCCAACTCCCGATTTTCCGTACACGAAAAGCGGATTAAAAGCGGTTTTTGCCGGATTTAAACCCACGGCTTCGGCTGCGGTGCGCGCCAGGCGGTTGCTTTCGCCTTCGAAGAAGTTGTTAAACGTGTATTTGGAATTTATCTGGGAATCGAACTCAGCCGGTTCAACCCTGTCGAAAGGACTAGGTACCTTTACAGAAACCGGATTTTGATTTTTCTTGTCTGAAACAGTGAATTTGGGCTCCCCGCGCATCTCCACCATAGTATTGCTTTCCGCCTCCACCAGGATGCGGTAGTTGAGAATAGTTCCTTCTCCTATTTTGCGGTAGAGGGTCTGCTGGATAAGATCGATGTATTTGTCCTCAAGATATTCGTAAAAAAACTGACTGGGTACTTGAATGGTGAGAACATTGTCTTCATATTTCAACGGGACAATTGGACTAAACCACGTGTTGAATGCAGCTTCGGGGATAATATCACGAATTACATCAAGACAGTTCTTCCATAAAATTTTGTAGTCAGTGTTCATTCGAATAAATTAACGATTTTCCTCTCTTCTATTGGTTGTGTTTAATTAATTTGGGGAATACAAATTTTCAAAAAAAAATCGAGAAAAAAAAATCCTGTTTCCTTTGTTTTTCCTGAAATAAAAACACTCGCTTAATTATCAATTGGATAGGCGTATGCTGCTGTTTATAAGCGGGTTGGGCCTGAATTCATTATCGTAATCAATTGATATATAGAACTCTGTGATAAGTGTATAGTCTTTACCCGTTTGTACAAAATAAGCATGTGTTTTATGTCTTAAACTCAATTACCCAAAGGGTTTATCATACGACGAAAAACAGGGCTGATATTTAGAATCATTCTATATAAAGTTTGATCGGCAAATTTATTCCACATTTAGGAAACTCAGAACAGGCGCACTCTTATGCTCAAATATCGTTCGGGATTTTCACGAATATCTTCCAGCAGTTTTGTTGCAGTTTGTATGGTGTTTGTCAAACTATCGTGTAACTGGGTGTCGTTAGTTAATTTCCCCAATGAATTGTCGGTGCTAGTCAGTTTCGATGACAGTATCTTCAGGTTTTCTACCGTATTGTCGATTGAGTTGAATGTCTTTTGGAGTTCCAACGAATTAAGTTCTGCCGTAACCTCTTTTAAATCGTTGGAAACGGCTGTGAGGTTTTGGGTTACTGTTGGTAAATCTTTTCGGATCGATGCCATTACAGCGTTCACGCTTTTGCTGGATTCATCCAGTTGGGCAACTGTAGATCCGATACCTGCTATCGATTGTTCCCACATTGGATTAGACATCAGTTTGTTCAGTGTCAGGACTACAGAGTCTATGTGTGTCAGAATGGAGTCAGCCTTGGGGGCAACGTTGGCAACGCTGTTCATCATCCCTTGTTTCTGCCGGCCGCGTAGTGTGTCTCCCGGGGAGAGAAGCTTTGAAACTTCTTTGTTTGCAACCAGGCTTACCGTAGAGGCTCCCAGTAGATCCGATCCAAATTCGAAATAACTCCCCTGCGGAATCCGATAATCGCCTTCGAGGTTGATGTCCACAGCGAACTGGATCGGGTCTGTACTGTGCATTTTGATGGCGTTGACCAGTCCGATCTGGTATCCGTTTACATAAACCGGTGATGAGGGGTAAAGTCCGGTAACATCATCGAACATGACAACGTAGGTGTTTTGCTTTTTCAAAATATTTGTTCCCTTCAGAAAGTTCACTCCAAAATAAAGGAGAACCAGGGCTATAAGAAAGGAAACTCCGATGATGAAATTTCTGCTGAACTTGCCTTGAGCTTGCATAAATTATTCTTATTTTACTCTTTTGCCGTCCCTGAATTCAACAATGAAAGCGTCTTTGAATTTTCTTTGAACGGTTTTGAGTGTTTTGTTTGCTTCATTAAGATCGGATGACCGGCCGTACGTGTATTTATATGTTTTGCCGTCTAAATAAAAATCTACCGGATTCAACCCTTTCAGTTGCGAAGAATTATCGGCCAGTTTTCGGGGAGCTGTAAGGAACTGTATCCTGTATTCGCTTGTTCCGGTTACATCCATCCCGGTAGAGGGAGGGTTGGCTGCAATTGTCTTTCGTTGTTCCGGATTGGTAAATACATGACTTTTTTTGTCGTATTCGTGTTTGTATTCCTTAAAAGCCAAATAAACGGAGTTTGCCAATGATCTTTGTCCGCTTTCGGTTTTCATATACTTTTCGTCGGAAGGATTTGAAATGTACCCCAGCTCCACAAGGATACTCGGCATAGCCACTTCCCGGAGCACCAGAAAACCGGCCTGCCTGACATCCCGGTTAGTCCTTTTCGAGTTGTTTACCAGCCTGTTTTGTACCAACGATGCAAAGTAAACGCTTTGCTGAAGGTACTGGTCGGTCATAAACTCAAACATGATGTATGACTCTGGCTCGTTAGGGTCAAATCCCTGGTACTTGGTGGAATAATCATCTTCATAGAGAATTACCGAGTTTTCCGCTTTGGCAACATCCAGGTTGTCCTTGCTCCGGTGCAGCCCCAACACAAATGTCTCCACGCCTTGCGGAGACCTTTTTCTCCTGTCAAGCGCATTACAGTGTAGCGAAATATACAGGTCGGCCTTAGCTTTGTTGGCTATCTCGGCCCTTTTGTTTAATTCTACGAACCTATCGGTATCTCTTGTATATAAAACTTTTACGTCCGGATGGTTATTCTTGATGAGTTCGCCTAGCTTTTTCCCGACAACGAGAACGATGTCCTTTTCTTTTGAGCTTGATCCGATCGCACCTGGATCGCGGCCTCCGTGGCCGGGGTCAATAACAACCGTGAATCCGTTTTTTTGAGCGAAAGCACTTTCTGCCGGAATCAGAAATAAAACTCCTAAACCGTAAATAATAAGTTTTTTCAGTCGTAACAGCATCTTTCTGTCAGTTTTATTTCATACAAAAATAGATAATTATTTTGTACTAAAGCGCAGTAAGCCGTGATTACACTATTTTTAACAAAAAAAAGCCGCACCAACGGCGCAGCCCTTTAAATAGGTAAAATAACGGAATTTTATTCTCCCAGCAATTCATTCAGTTTATTGTGAAGTTCTGCTCCACGCAGGTCTTTGGCAATAATGATCCCCTCCTTGTCCAAAAGGACGGTGTGCGGAATACCGCGGAAAGCGTACAGCTCTACCACCGGGGTATCCCAGAACTTAAGTTCAGACATCTGGGGCCAGGTCATGTTCAACTCTTTTATGCCGCTCAGCCACCTTTCTCTTTCCCGGTCGAGAGAAACTCCCACAACTTCAAAACCTTTGTTTTTGTAATTGTTGTAAGCTGCAACCACATTGGGCATTTCGTCGCGGCAAGGGCCGCACCAGGCTGCCCAGAAGTCGATCAGGACAACCTTTCCTTTTCCTGCGTAATCCGATAATGAAATATCGTTTCCTTCCGGATCTTTCATTGTAAAATCGAGAAATTTTTGGCCGATAGCTACTCTTTCGGCATTTTCAAGACGTTTAACGATGCGTTGAATACTTTCTTGCGATTTATAAGCTTCATCCGTTAACGCAAGGATTTCGCGCTGGGTTTCCGGTTCAAACATCTCTGCGGAAGTCATAAAGAGGAATTTACCCAGCGGATTGGCTATGTTGGCTTTGATGAAATCAGCTGTTTTGCTAGATATATCGCCGGATAACTTTTCGTATTGCGCGGTAAGTGCGGCATCCAGTGAGTCTGTCATTGCACCCGTCGATGCAGCTTCCTGGTATTGTTGAGAGAGTGCGCGAATTTCTTTCGTTATATTTTCCTGTTCTGTCCTGAACGTATTGTAGGCGTCGTTTAGCTGTGAACCTGAAACCGTAACGGTGGAATCGAACTGCACGCGGATGGTTCCCGGCTCTAAAATGGCAAGCACCCTTGATGGTTTCTGAGGGTTAACCGTTTCGTCCAGAGCGATAAAGCGTAATACGGTTGAGTCGGCAGATCCTTCGAATTTGAACGAGCCGTTTGTTACAACGGCAGTGTCAACCGACACCATCTCGTTGGTTGTCATTTCCTGAATATATACGTTTTTGCCTTCATAGGCAGGATCAGTAACGGTTCCGTCAATTTTGTAAGTTTTGTTGTTTTGACAAGAGATCAAAACGAAAGCTGTGATTAATAGGAGTGAAAATTTTTTCATACGATTTTTCTTTTATTCTTTAAACGGTGCAAATATACATAAAAAAAGAGAGTTAGCCCATTCTTTGCTGTTTTTTTGTTGCCTTGATAATAAATGAATGATAAAGCCGTTTTAAAATAAAAGAGACAGAAATGGCTAATCCTGATTTTACCCGACGATTCTCCCTGTCCCGTGAATCTGATGCAAAAGTTCCGGACCGTTTAAGCATATGTATTGTTCTTCAATATGCAAGATCGCTGCGTATAGAGAAAAAACTGCCTACCCATTTAGGTTTGTTCATCATCAATTGATTTTTTTATTATCTTTGACACTCAAAATGGATAACGATATGAATCATCTGGTTGCGCCGTCATTGCTCTCGGCGAATTTCCTAAATCTTGAAAAAGATATCGAAATGTTGAATCGGAGTGAAGCCGATTGGATACACCTTGATATCATGGATGGTGTTTTTGTTCCCAATATTTCTTTTGGGTTCCCGGTTCTGGACCTGTTGAAAGAAAGGACGAGCAAGTCTCTGGATGTGCACTTGATGATTGTTCAACCCGAGAAATTCGTAGACGAAATTGCCGCTGCGGGTACGGAATACATGAATGTCCATTACGAGGCATGTACACATTTGCATCGTGTGGTTAGCGAGATCAAGAAGCGCGGAATGAAAGCCGGGGTTACTCTTAATCCGCACACTCCGGTGTTGTTGCTCGAAGACATTATCCGAGATTTAGATATGGTTTTACTCATGTCGGTTAATCCTGGTTTTGGCGGTCAAAAATTCATCGAACATTCGCTGGAGAAAGTTAAGGTGTTGAAAGAATTGATTCTTCGGAAAAATGCCCGGGCACTTATCGAGGTTGACGGAGGAGTGAATCTTGAAACCGGAAAAAGGCTGGTAGAGGCTGGAGCTGATGTGTTGGTTGCCGGAAATTTTGTTTTCTCTTCTCAAGATCCCATACATACTATTCATCAACTGAAATCGTTGTAATTCTCTGAAAAACACTCCCTCATAAGCGTGACAGTTATGAGCGATATTGTGGCTAAAATACCCTTTATCAGGTTGTTGCTTCCGGCAGTAGCCTCTATATCGATATCGGCTTTTCTGATTGAACTGACTTATTCCTGGGTAATCTGCATGGCAGGAGTGGGAATAATGGCAGTCTCTTTTTTTATTTCGGAGAGAAAACAGTTCACCTGTCGCTGGCTTTTTGGAGCAGGTTTGTTTATTTTTGTTTTTGGCTTGTTTTCTCTTTTGTTCCAGCAAAAAATAGAGGAATCCCAATGGCGTTTTGCAGACAAACCGACGGTCTGTATAGGTACAGTTGTTGATGTTCCGCGGGAAAAACCGCGGTCATTTGCCTGTAATGTGAAAATCAGCTATCCGGTAAGCCATAAAATCGTGGCTTACCTGCAAAAGGAGGATAGGGTGAGGAACATTACCCCCGGGGATGAAATAGTTTTCGTTGCCCAGATCCGGACTTTTAAGAACTTCGGAAATCCCGATGACTTCGACTACGTCCGATTTATGCGAAACAACGGTTTTTCAGGCACCACCTATTTGTCTTCATCTAATTGGCATCCCACCGGAAAAGAGCACGCCTCGTTGTATGTTTCGGCGCAGAAAGTTCGAAAAAAGGCATTGGAGTTTTACCGTATGTTTGAGTTGGATAACGACGCTTATTCGTTTATTTCCGCTCTTACGCTGGGTTACAAGCACTATTTGACAAACGAACTACAGGAGGCTTTTCGTGCGTCAGGAACAGCTCACGTGTTGGCCGTTAGTGGGTTGCATGTGGGAATTGTTTATGGTGTTTTTGCATTTCTGTTTTCTTTTTTAGGGAAAACAGGCAGGAGGTCCGTGATAAAACAAATCATGGTTATTGCCGCTTTGTGGCTTTACGCTTTTGTTACGGGGCTTTCTCCATCGGTTCTCCGGGCAACTTTGATGCTCACGATTGCTTCTGTGGGATGGATGGGGGGAAGAAGAGGTTTTACGCTAAACGCGTTGGCTGCAGCCGCTTTTTTTATTCTTGCTTTTAATCCGATGAGTCTTTTCAACGTTGGGTTTCAAATGAGCTTCATAGCTGTTCTGGCTATCTTATCCTTTAGTCCGGTACTGGATAGCCTGTATCAGCCTAAGAACAAGATAATAAAAAAAAGCTGGGGTTTATTTTCTGTTTCCATATCCGCTCAAGCAGGTATTTTCCCCATTGCTTTGCATTATTTCGGTACTTTCCCAACCTTTTTCTTTATCGCCAATATGTTGATAGTGCCGTTAATAGGTGTGATTATCTATGCTTGTATTCCGGTGATTCTCCTTACAGGATTGAAACCCTTCCAGTTTGTAATTGTCGACTGGCTTTATCCGGTTTTTGGATGGATTTTGAAAGGGTTAATCTTCGTTGTATTGAAGGTCGTCTGCTTTATCGAAACCCTTCCATACGCACAATTGTCAGATAAGCCTATTTCTACACTACAGATGATGATGTTGCTCTTTATCGTTGTTACTGTTTTTAAATTTTTCACACATAAGAGAGTTGCTAGCCTGATTGCTGGTTTAACTTGCTCCCTGTTCTTTATCTTGACATTCACGTACGCTGAACTATCCCGGAAGCCTGTTCAATTAGCCGTATTTAATAAACCCGGCTTTAGCGATATCGGTCTTTATGTGGATGAAAAACGGGTTTACTTCGACGTAAAAGAAAACGGTTTTATCCAACATCCATCGACGTCGATACTGCGTTTGTCAGGGAGTAGTTATTCGCATGTGGAAACATCCCGGCCGTTGGAAATCGATGTGTTGATCCTGTCGCATGACCCGGCCTTCTCAATGATGCAACTGACGAATATTTTCCGTACCGGACAAATCGTGCTGGACAGTTCAATTCCTCTGTACGACAGAATCCGGTTAATGAGGGAGTGTGAAAAGCTGGGGATTTCCTGTCACGATGTGGGAGAAGATGGGGCGTATCTCATAAATTTGTAGTAATTTTGATCTTTTCTATAAAAAATGAACTATTTCGAACCCTTATCGGAGATTATTGACAAGTCATCCGTACAACAGGTGCAAGAGCTGATCGAAAACAGCAGCCAGATATTGATTACCACACACCTCTCTCCCGATGGCGATGCATTGGGGGCCTCCCTAGGGCTGTATCATTTTCTGAAGTTGAAAAAGAAAGATGTCAAGCTGATGGTTCCCAATTCGTTTCCTTATTTTTTGAAATGGATGACCGGATCCGGTGAAATTCTTGTTTACGAATATAATCCGAAAGCAGCACAGGTTATTTTCGATCACGCTGATCTGATTTTCAGTCTCGATTACAACATACCCAAACGAGTAGGGAACATGGCATCTCTTTTGGAAAAATCCAGTGCCCGTAAAGTGCTTGTTGATCATCATCTTTTTCCCGGGGATAATTACGATGTGGTTATCTCTTATCCTGGAATTTCATCGACTAGTGAGCTGATTTTCCGTTTGCTGTACCAGGCAGACCGGTACGAAGAAATCGACAAAACGGTTGCAGAGTGTATTTATTGTGGGATGATGACCGATACCGGTGGTTTTACGTTTAACTCCAATAATCCGGAAGTTTACCTGATAATCAGTTTATTGCTTAGGAAAGGGATTGATAAGGACCGGATTTATTCACTGGTTTATAACAACCTTACGGAAGACCGGTTCCGGTTGCTGGGCTTCACCTTGTCGCAGCGAATGAAAGTTTATCCCGAACTTCACACGGCACTCATATGGCTCTCGCTTGAAGACCAGAAACAATTCAGCTACAACAAAGGAGATACCGAAGGATTCGTGAACTATCCGCTCAGCATTAAGGATATTATTTTTTCCGCATTTATTCGCGAAGACGAGGAGATGGTGAAGCTCTCGTTCCGCTCTCAAAGCACGTTTCCCACCAACGAATTTGCGGCTCAATTTTTTCACGGCGGAGGACATTTAAATGCCTCTGGTGGAGAGTTCTATGGCACGTTGAAAGAGGCTATTTCCCGGTTTGAAGACGGTATAGGATTGTATGCTGAAAAGTTGAGAAATACGCCGAAATAAGATGTATCTCTCGTTTTTTCGGATTGTTATAGTTTATTTTGTGTGAAATAACATTTTTTTTAAAGGGGATTGCTTACATTTGTAGCCAATTTCTAATTTTTCGTAATTCAAAAAATGAAAAAAACACATTACATAATATTCTGTTTACTGGGGCTTGCACTAGTCAGTACTTCTTGCAACAAAAGAAAAACGTATGCGGAGATCCTGAAGGATGAAACCCGTGCCATCGAAAAATTTATCCTGGAAAATAAACTGGTTGTACTGGATGAATTTCCCACAAGTTTGGTCTTCAAAACCAACGAGTTTTACCGTGATCCGGCTACAGGAGTTTATTTCAATATCATCGAGCCGGGAGATACTGCCAGCAAAGTAAAAGAAGGTGAGGAGGTTTATGTCAGGTTTATCGGATTGCGATACTTCACCTCTTCGAACGACACCACCGAATACTCTAATCTCGATCCGATACGTAGCCCGTTTCCTGAATCGCTCACATACAGGGGGCCTGTAACGGTAATGAACCGATCCCTGTATTCCGGAACAACACCTGGATGGGCTGTCCCGCTTACTTATGTGGGGCACGCCGGAAGAGTAAAAATGATTATCCCTTTCAATATGGGTTCACAAAGTGACCAGCAGTCCTATTCAACAACCTATTACGATAACGTTCAATACCGATTCGAATCGCAATTATAACGTATTATGACACTTATTAAATCCATATCCGGTATCAGAGGCACAATTGGAGGACGGGTGGGTGATAACCTTACTCCGGTTGATATCGTGAAATTTGCATCGGCCTATGCCCTGTTTATCAAAAAAATTACCGGAGATGCGAAGCCGAAAATAGTGGTTGGCAGAGATGCGCGGATGTCGGGTAATATGGTACATAGCCTTATTACCGGAACCTTGATGGGTATGGGTTGTGATGTGGTGGATGTGGGTATGGCAACAACGCCCACCACAGAAATAGCCGTTGTGAAAGAATCGGCATCAGGAGGAATTATAATTACTGCTAGTCACAATCCTAAACAATGGAATGCTCTTAAATTGCTGAACAGCCGGGGCGAATTTCTGAATGCCGACCAAGGCAAAGAAATACTGGAGATGGCTGAGGCAGAAAGCTTCGAATATGCTTCTGTGGATGAATTGGGAAAAGTTAGTCACAAACAATACCTGCACGCTCATATTCAGAGTATTCTTCAATTGGACCTGGTGGATCCGGATGCCATAAAGGCTGCCCGCTTCAGGGTGGCTGTGGATGCGGTCAACTCTGTTGGCGGAAACGCCGTCCCGGAGTTGTTGTATGCCTTGGGAGTGAAGGAGGTTTTTAAATTGCATTGTGCCATTCACGGTAACTTTTCGCATAACCCGGAACCGTTGCCGCAAAACCTGACGGAGCTTTCGTCGCTGATGAAAAGCTCCCGGGCTGATGTGGGTTTTGCCGTTGATCCGGATGTAGACCGGTTGGTCATTTACGCCGAAAACGGAGAGCCGTTCGGCGAAGAGTATACGTTAGTAGCTGTTTCAGATTATATATTGCAACATACCCCCGGAAATACAGTTTCTAACCTGAGTTCTACCCGGGCTTTGCGGGACATTACCCAACGACGGGGCGGTGATTATTTTGCTGCTGCAGTAGGCGAAGTGAATGTGGTGGCAAAGATGAAAGAAGTAGGGGCTGTAATTGGCGGCGAAGGTAACGGCGGAGTTATTTATCCGGCCTCGCATTACGGGCGTGATGCATTAGTAGGCATCGCTTTGTTTTTGACGCAACTGGCGAAATCAGGAAAAAAGGTGAGCGAGCTCAGGGCGGAGTACCCCGGTTATTTTATGTCGAAACAAAAAATTGAACTTACTCCCGATATCGACACCGATGCCATCCTGCAAAAAGTGAAAGAGCGTTTCAACGGAGAACAGGTGACGGATATCGATGGTGTTAAAATTGATTTTCCCGATAAATGGGTGCATTTACGTAAATCGAACACAGAACCTATTATTCGGATTTATTCGGAAGCAAAAACTCAGGAAGAAGCGGAAGAGGTTGGAAAACAGATTATTGATATTATCAAAGAACTCAAATAAAAGAAAGGTTAATTTCAACAATTACCGTATATTAAGACACCTTCTGTTTTAGTTGCGGTAATTTTTTGTTGAAAAACAGACGATTGTATAGCATGAAAGAACGCTTGATCAGTGATGATGACATAAGAAAGTTTCACCCGGTCTTCCGGGGGAAAAATGGAGATAGGAACATTAAATGGGGAATGAAATTATCGGGGCTCAACAACGCCTGCGAGGTCTACGATAAATCCAAACACCTGACGGGCGTGGCTTTCTGCACCGATTTGCTAGACAAGCTGGGACTTAAGCGTACCGTTGTTAACGATCAGGTTTTGGAACCCTTCAAGGATAAGCCGTTCATTGTGGTGGCCAATCATCCCAACGGCCATGTCGACGGAATTGCGCTTATTGAAACCGTTGCATCGAGAGTGAAAAACTTTAAGGTAATGGTTAACTTTATTTTGGGGCTGGTGGATACGATGGAAGAAAACTTCATAAAAGTGAATCCATACAAACATACAGACAAAATGAAGCACATTTCGCTTTCGGGGATAAAAGAGTGTATCGACCATATCCGGAAAGGGAACTCTATGGGGTTTTTCCCTGCAGGATCGGTCTCCAGGCTAAAGTTCCGCAACGGTAGATTTATGATTCACGACCGTCACTGGCAGCCGTCGGTCATAAAGCTCATACAAAAGGCCAGAGTTCCTGTGATTCCGCTATACATCGATTGTAGGAACAGGTATCTGTTCTACGCTACCCGGTTTCTCAACTGGCAATTGCAGAGCCTGGTTCTGTGTCACGAACTGTATAACAAGAAAGGGAAAGAAATGACATTAACATTTGGTGAACCGGTTATGCCCGACGTGATCAGATCGATCAGCGATGCCGATGAGTTAGGTGATTTTTTACGTGATAAAACCTATGCATTAGCAAAAAAGAGGTAAATTTGTGAGTAAGAACATGGCCAAACAAAATATACAACAAGTTAAACAGCGTTTCGGCATTATTGGTGTTTCTTCCGAATTGGATAGGGCCATCGATATAGCTTTACAGGTTGCACCTACCGACCTGTCGGTGCTTATTACGGGTGAGAGTGGTGTTGGGAAGGAAAACTTCCCGCAGATCATTCATCAGTACAGTCGCCGTAAGCACGGACCCTATTTTGCCATTAATTGCGGGTCTATCCCCGAAGGAACGATCGACTCCGAGCTTTTCGGACACGAGAAAGGATCGTTTACGGGTGCTACGGCAACCCGCAAGGGATATTTTGAAGTGGCTAACGGAGGGACCCTTTTCCTTGATGAAGTAGGGGAGTTGCCGTTGTCCACGCAGGCCCGTTTATTACGCGTGCTGGAAACCGGAGAGTTTATAAAAGTAGGTTCTTCTCAGGTGGAAAAGAGTGATGTTCGGGTAGTTGCAGCTACCAACCTGAATATTGCCCAGGCCATTGAAAGGGGAAAGTTCAGGGAAGATCTGTTTTACCGGTTAAATTCGGTTCCTATCCGCATCTCTCCGCTGCGTGACAGAAAAGAAGATATCGCGTTGTTGTTCCGGAAATTTGCTAGTGATTGCGCCGAGAAATACATGATGCCATCCATCACATTGACCGAGGATGCCCGGGAAATGCTTACAAATTTTCGTTGGCCCGGTAACGTTAGGCAACTGAAGAATGTAACGGAGCAAATATCGGTGATTGAACACGAACGCGTGATTACCAGCGAGATTTTGCAGAAATACCTGCCCAAAGCAGACGCTGCATTGCCTGTGTTGGCTTCGCAATCAAGAGATTCGGATCAGAAAATCTTTTCGTCGGAACGGGAGATTTTATACCAGGTCCTTTTCGATATGAAAAAAGACATCAACGATTTGAAAAATGTGGTGAAAACTATTCTGGAAGATGCGGCAACTTCGGTTCCCCAGGATGAGAATCCCATTTTCCATTCACCAGCTGCCCCTCAGGACAAGACCCCGGTGACGCTGCCGTTGAAATATGAAGAGCTGATGCCTAAAAAAAATCATCTGGCGGAGGTTCATGACCGATCCGATTTTCAGGAGGCGACCGAAGTTGAAATTACCAATTTGTCACTCGAAGATGCTGAAAAGGAGATGATCGCGTTGGCCTTGGAGAAGCATGACGGGAAGCGTAAATTGGCCGCCAGTGAACTGGGCATTTCGGAGCGTACGTTGTACAGAAAGATTAAGGAGTACAATTTAGAGAAGTTATGAGAAAAATAAGAAATACAGCGGTGCTGTTTATCCTGTTGACTTCCTGTTCCATTTCTTATAAGTTCAGTGGGGCCTCCATCGATTATAACCTGACCAAAACCTTGCAGCTGGGTACTTTCGTGAATCAGGCGCCGTTGGTTTATCCGCCATTGGAGTCGCGCTTCAACGAAGCATTGAAAGATATGTTTACCCGGAATACCCGCTTGCAGTTTGTGAATCAGAACGGCGATATGGAGATAGAAGGTGAAATTGTGGGTTACGAACTAACACCGCTTGCCGTGCAAGAAGATGCGTTTGCTGCAGAGACCCGCTTAACGATGAATGTTCGTATGCGTTTTCGTAACAATAAAATCCCGGGACAAGATAAAGAGGAGACAATCTCTGCCAACCGCACCTTCTCCAGTAACGTTAACCTGACAGACGTGCAGGATCAATTGATTAAAGAGCTTACCGATGAAATTGTAGATCAGATTTTCAACACGACTATGGCAAACTGGTGAGATGGATAAATCGGATTTTTTTAGTTATATCACGGATAACAGGAAGTTGGATGAAAGAAGCCTGAGCGGGTTGGAGAACCTGGTTGAAGAGTATCCTTATTTTCAAACTGCCCATTTGCTGTTGGCTAAGAACCGGTATTTAACCCGCCGGGAAGAATTTGAAAAGAACCTGGCAAAAACTGCTGTTTTCTGTGCCGACAGAAGCCGATTCTTTTATTTTATCAACAACGATAAATATGCCCGGTTTTTTCCGAAAGAAACGGTATCAAGCCCTGTCGACAGAACTCAAGCCTTGTTGAACGCTTACCTGGATACTTTTTCCGAAGAACCCCGGGAAATTCCGGAAATTGAAACAAGCATCGTTTCCACGGATTATTTCACTTATCTGCAGAGCCTGGAGGAAGAGCCGGACGGAGAAATTGCAGAAGCCCGTCAAAACGAATTTAAGCATCAAGACATCATTGATAGTTTTTTGGAAAAAGCTGCAGCTAACGAGATTACAATCACTTCGTTGGAAAGAGAACCGACCGAAACTCTAGAGGTAGATGCAGAGCCGGGTAACGATGGATTTTTAACGGAAACGCTTGCGAAGATTTACATTAAACAAAAAAAATATGAACAAGCATTGACAATTATTCGGCAATTAAGTTTGAATTTTCCAAAAAAAAGTGTTTACTTTGCCGACCAAATTCGATTTTTGGAACTTTTGATACTCAACGAGAAAAATAAAAAAGAATAAACATGTATATTTTTATTACCATCCTTATTTTAATTGCCGCCATCCTGATGATCCTCATCGTGTTGGTGCAAAACTCCAAAGGCGGTGGACTGGCAGCAGGCTTTTCATCATCGAACCAAATAATGGGTGTACGCAAAACTACCGACTTTCTGGAAAAAGCAACTTGGACTTTGGCTGCTACTATCCTTGTTTTAAGTATACTAACGGCAAAGTTTACCACTTCAAGATCAACGGTTCCCCAATCTCAGGTTGAAGTTCAACAGCCGGCGCCGCTCAATCCGACCACAGCGCCCGACGTTACTCCGGTGATGCCCATACAACCTGACCAGCAACAGGCTACCCCACCCACAGAATAATCGTTTCGATTCGAACAATACAGGAAAGAGAGAAGCTTCACGGTTTCTCTTTTTTCGTATGCGGACCTTCTAAAAGTAAAAAAGTTATTTTCATTTAAACTTTGTGGATATGTTTTAAAGCATTAATTTTGCATTGTACTATTAATGAAAAATACTGTATGAATGAAAAAACTATTGTAACCGGAGTGATTGGCGCTGATGTACATGCCGTAGGCAATAAGATTCTCGCTTTTGCTCTGGAACAGGCTGGATTCAAAGTGGTTAACCTGGGTGTTATGGTTGCACAGGAAGAATACATCGAAGCCGCACTGGAAACTAACGCCGATGCTATTCTGGTATCTTCGCTTTACGGACATGGCGAAATTGATTGCCAGGGCTTGCGCGAAAAATGCGACGAAGCCGGGCTCAAAGAGATTCCGCTTTTGGCAGGTGGAAACCTGGTGGTAGGAAAACAAAACTTCGAAGAGGTAGAAAAGCGTTTCCTGGCTATGGGATTTACCCGGGTTTATCCACCGGGTACGGCCGTGGAAACGAGTATTGCCGATTTAAAAGAAATTCTCAATATCTGATTCGACGTTTCGTAACTATTTCCTCGCAGCTACCCATTACTATTGAATAACGCGCAGCATCACCATGAACATTCTCACTGCAGATATCGGCAGCACCTATACCAAACTGACAGCAATTGATACCGCCAAGAAGGAGATTGTTGCAACCTCCTCAGCCTTTACCACCATCGATACCAATGTGGAGGAGGGTTTTACGGCTGCTTATAATAAATTGAAGCGACAGGCCGGAGCGTTCCGCTACGACGAACTGCTTTGTTGCAGCAGTGCTGCCGGAGGGTTGAAAATGGTTTCGCTGGGGCTGGTTCCCGAACTTACCGCTAAGGCGGCAAAACTTGCCGCAGCCAGTGCGGGAGCCAAAGTGGTCAAAACATATGCTTTTGAAATATCGCAGGCGGAACAGGCAGAAATTTTTGATATCCGTCCCGACCTGGTGTTACTCTGCGGCGGAACCGATGGCGGAAATAAGGAAGTTATTCTTGCCAATGCGCGCCGGTTGTGTCAGGTCGGGTGTCCGTTCACCGTGGTTGTAGCCGGTAACAAATGCGCATCGTTTGAGCTGGAAGAGATTTTCAGGGCATCGGGTAAACCGTTTGTGATAACCGAAAATGTTATGCCTGAGTTCAACCGGTTAAACATTGAACCTGCGCGGAGAAAAATAAAAGAATTGTTTATCAGCCGCATCATTGAAGCCAAAGGGCTTAGCCGCATTCAGGAAATGTGCAAAACCGATATAATCCCCACGCCGTTAGCGGTGTTAAATGCATGTGAATTGTTGAGCAAAGGCACGAAAAATATGCCAGGATTAGGGGATTTGCTAGCTGTGGATATAGGAGGGGCGACCACGGACGTTTACTCCATCTCCGATGGCAGGCCCACCCTCGAAAACGTTACCGTGAAAGGACTTCCGGAACCCGTTAGCAAACGTACCGTTGAGGGCGATCTGGGGATGCGCTACAGCCTTCCGTCGTTGGTGGACGAACTGGACTTGGATGCTTTTTCGAAGGAGTTAAGCATCGACAGGTCGGAGGTGATTGGCTGGGTAAGCACCTGCACGCAGCATCCCGGTTTGTTGGCGGAAGCTGAGTCCCGGGAACAAAAGATCGAGGAGCTGATAGCGCGTAATGCCGTGAAAATAGCCGTGGAAAGGCACGCTGGTACCTATCAGCCAGTGTACACTCCTTTCGGACAGGTGTATACCCTTACAGGAAAAGACCTTGCCGCAGTACCGTTTGTTATCGGTATCGGAGGGGTTGTTATCAATGCCCGTCGGCCTCACGCTATTCTGGAAGGCGCTAAGCGGCAACCGGACGATCACGTGTTTGCCAAACCCGAACAGCCCGGTTATTTAATCGATAAAAAATATATTTTTGCGTCTATGGGATTGCTTGGCTCAGCTTATCCCGATCTGGCGTTAGAATTGATGAAAAAAGAAACAATAAATCTGACTCATTATGGAAATTTCCAATAAAAAACTTTCAACTGATGCTTTTTTTGCCGAACGTAAAGAAGTTCTCGGACACTGGCACACCGGAAAAGGTGTCGATTTCGACGAAGCCGTAGCCTATCAACGGTCTATCCCCCGGGAGAAACGTTTTGGCTTAAAGATGGCCCAAGCTGCCGAACAAAACGTAACCCTTATCCAGCCGCGTGCGGGAGTGGCGCTTTATGAGGAACATATTGAACTGCTCCGGTTTCTTGAGTCTGAAGGCGAAGCCGACCTGCTGCCCACCACCGTGGATAGCTACACACGCTTAAACCGTTACAACGAAGCTGAAACGGGAATTGAGAAAAGCAAAGAAACCGGGCGTTCCATGTTGAACGGCTTCCCTATCGTGAACTACGGAGTTGATATATGTCGCAAGGTAACCTCATCACTCCAAAATCCGGTTCAGGTCCGCCACGGCACTCCCGATGCCCGGTTGCTCACGGAAATCAGTATTGCCGGCGGGTTCACCTCATACGAAGGCGGCGGAATTTCCTACAACATACCCTATTCAAAGAATCATTCGCTTGAAAAAACCATTGCACACTGGCAATATACCGACAGGCTGGTCGGGCTTTACGAGGAAGCCGGTGTGTCTATCAACCGCGAGCCGTTCGGGCCCCTTACGGGAACATTGATATCTCCTTGTATCTCCAACTCGGTGGCCATCATCGAGTCGTTACTTGCCGCCACCCAGGGGGTGAAAGACATTACGGTAGGATACGGACAGTGCGGGAACCTTATTCAGGACGTCGCCGCTATCCGTTCGCTGAATATCCTCACACGCGAGTACCTCGATAAATTCGGGTTCAACGATGTGCGCGTCACCACCGTTTTCCATCAATGGATGGGCGGATTTCCACAGGATGAGGCCAAGGCTTTCGGGGTAATTTCGTGGGGTGCTGCCGCTGCAGTGTTGGCAAAAGCGACCAAAGTGATCGTGAAGACGCCGCACGAAGCCATGGGTGTGCCCACCAAGGAAGCCAATGCTGCCGGATTACGCGCTACCAAACAGTTGGTGTCGATGCTGAAAGACCAGGACTTCCGCTCTATTCCCGCAGTTGTAGCCGAAAGCGAGATCATCATGAAGGAGATGCGCTGCATTCTGGAAAAAGTGGAGGAACTGGGGAAAGGCGACTTTGCTGTGGGTACGGTGGCCGCATTCGAAGCCGGAGTGCTGGATGTCCCGTTTGCTCCAAGCCGGTACAATGCCGGAAAAGTGATGCCCGCCCGCGATAACGTGGGAGCGGTTCGTTTTCTCGAAACCGGTAATATGCCGTTTACGCAGGATCTGATCGATTTTCACCGTCAGAAACTCGAAGAACGCGCACGGTACGAAAAACGGGCCGTCAGCTTCCAGATGGTTATCGACGACGTATATGCCATCGGCAAGGGGTTTCTCGTTGGAAGGCCGAAATAAAATGAATGTCTATCAATCTAACAGAATATGAAAATTACAAAACTTATCTGCGCTCCCGGGAAAACAGGTTTCTTCTTCGATGACCAGAAAGCCATCAAGCAGGGAGCAAAAAACGACGGGGCATTTTATGAAGGTGCGCCCGTAACGCAAGGGTTCACCGCGGTGCGTCAGGCCGGAGAGTCCGTCTCGGTTATTTTTATCCTCGAAAACGGAGCTTTCGCACACGGCGACTGCGCTGCCGTCCAGTATTCGGGCGCTGGTGGCCGTGATCCGCTTTTTCTGGCCGAAAACTTCATTCCCATTATCGAAAAAGAAATTGCACCGCTTTATGTAGGCAAAGAAATCACTACTTTCCGTGAAATGGCAGATCGCGTGGATAAAGCCAATTACCATACAGCTATCCGCTATGGGGTTACACAGGCCTGCCTGGACGCCGTGGCAAAAAGCAAGGGGAAACTAATGGCGCAGGTGATTGCCGATGAATACGGAACGGAAATATCGAAAACCCTTATTCCTGTTTTTTCACAGTCGGGAGACGACCGTTACCTCAATGCCGATAAAATGATTATGAAAGCTGCCGACGTCTTGCCTCATGCGCTTTTCAACCATGTGGAGACCAAAGTGGGACTGAAGGGAGAAAAAATCAAAGCGTATATCCAGTGGCTCCGGGAGCGAATCCTGAAGCTGAAGCCTTTCGACAGCTACAATCCGGTTATACACATAGACGTTTACGGAACATTGGGTATTGTCTTCGATAACAATTTCGAAGCCATTGCCCGTTATGTGGGCGAGCTGGCAGAAATAGCAAAACCGTTTCACCTGCGCGTCGAAGGCCCGGTGGATATGGGAGAGAAAGCGGCTCAGATCGACGCGCTCCGCATTATCCGCCAAACGATGGAAAAAATGGAAATTACGGCAGAGATTGTTGCCGACGAGTGGTGTAATACGCTCCAGGATGTCATCGACTTCTCCGAAAACAAGGCTGGACACATGGCGCAAATCAAAACACCCGATCTGGGAGGAATCAACAACAGCATAGAGGCTGTGCTGTACTGCAAGCAACACCATATGGGCGCCTACCTGGGCGGAACCTGCAACGAGACCAACCGTTCCGCCGAAATTGGAGCACACATTGCCATGGCTACTTCCCCCGTTCAATACCTTGCCAAACCCGGTATGGGCGTGGATGAAGGGTATATGATCGTTTACAACGAAATGAGCCGGATACTGGCACTTAACCATTAATTCACCCAAAAATTACTAAAAGCTGAAAAAATGAAAGAACTGAGAATACTTTCGCCCACAGCCATCCTCGGATACGGATTTCCGATGGAATCGTTTGAGGAAGGAATGAAACGCAAACCGCACGTTATTGCGGTAGATGCCGGGTCAACCGATCCGGGTCCCTATTACCTGGGTGCAGGGAAATCGTTTACCGACCGGAATTCGGTGAAACGCGACCTTGAGATTATGATACCTGCCGCACTGGAAGCCGGAATTCCGGTTATCGTAGGTACGGCCGGCGGTTCGGGTGCGCGTCCTCACGTGGAGTTTGCGGTGGATATCGTGAAGGAGATCGCCCGAGAGAAAAGGCTGTCGTTTAAACTCGCCATTATACAATCGGAGTTCGATAAGGAATTGGTAAAAGAGAACCTGCGCAAAGGGAACATTTCACCGCTTTATCCGGCTCCCGAAATAACCGGAGCCGATGTGGACGAATCGGTGCATATCGTAGCCCAGATGGGCGAAGAGCCGTTCATTGAAGCCTTGGAGAACGGAGCCAATGTTATACTTGCCGGACGGAGCTACGACCCGTCGGTTTTTTCGGCGCTCGCCATTAAAAACGGTTTCAACAAAGGATTGGCCATTCATCTGGGTAAAATCTTGGAGTGCGCTGCCATTGCCGCCTTGCCCGGTAGCGGGAGTGATTGTATGTTCGGCTATTTGCACGAAGACAATTTTGTTCTCGAACCGCTCTCGCCCCTGCGTAAATGCACCACGCTCTCGGTAGCTGCACACACGCTGTACGAAAAAACCAATCCCTATGTTCTACCCGGGCCGGGGGGAGCCATCAATTTGCACGAATCAAAATTCGAGCAGATAGACGACAATAAAGTACGCGTAAGCGGAAGCCGTTTTGTACCGACCGAGGAGTATTTTGTGAAACTGGAAGGGGTTAAGCGTGTGGGATACAGAACTATTTCGTGCGCCGGAGTGAAGGACCCGATCATGATTACGAAAATAGACAGCATTACCCAAAGCGTAAAAGAACGTGTGCAAAACAATTTTGAAACGTACGGAATTACCGACTTCTTCCTCGATTTCAAGATTTACGGGCGAAACGGGGTCATGGGCATGTTCCCCGACGCGACACAACGTACCGGCGACGAGCTCCTGATCATCATCGAAGCTGTCGCACCCACACAAGAGCAAGCCGATACCATTTGCGGGTTCGCACGCAGTACTATGCTGCACTTTGGTTACGAAGGCCGGATAGCCACTGCCGGAAACCTGGCATTTCCGTTTTCTCCGTCCGATTGCAAGATGGGTGAGGTGTACGAGTTCAATGTGTACCATTTGATGAAAGTGGAAGACCCCAAAAAACTTTTCCCGATAGAATATATTCACTTCTAATAGATTGATTAAGATTGAAAACGGTCAGCCAACTATCAATCTCAGTCAATCTCATTCGATCTCAATTAAACTTCAAACGAAATGAAATACAACCTAACCGACGTAGCTTCCGTTATCCGGAGCAAAAATTCAGGGCCTTACGAACTCACGTTCGACATTATTTTCAAGGAGATGGACATGTATCAGCAAGTTAAATCGGCAAAAGTGTTTACCGCGCAAATGTTTGCTCTTCTTTACCACATTCCCGAATCGCAAATCATCAGCCTGGTACACTTCGATCCGGCCAAGGCGGTGAAAATTACGGTTGTGCGCCCCATCCCCTCCGGGGCATTGGGTGAGACCGATGTGTACGGAGCGCAACAGCATGCGCCGTTGATGAGGATGACATTCGAATTATGAGGGCACTGATTCAGGAATACATGGTGTCGTCGCAATATTTTGCGCCGCGCGGAAAAGAACGGTTGATGTTTCTGGGCGAACAGATTGCTCAACGGCACCTTTCCTACAACGATCGGCTGATAGGCATCGTGGGTGATGCCGGCTCTGGAAAATCATCGCTGATCAAGGGAATGTTTCCCGGCTTGGAACTAGCGAACGACGATGACGTTATCCATTCCCGGAAAATAATGCAGGTGCGCTCGCTTTCCGACGATTGGCACGATTCCACTACCTTTCATATCGATATGCGTTTCCAAACCGCTTTTACCCAGATGTTTGAAATCGTGGCGTGGGTACAAGACCTGTTGACTCACCGGCGCAGGGTTATCGTGGAACATTTTAATCTTCTCTATCCCGCACTGGGTAGAAATGCCGATATTATCCTGGGGATTGGGGAGGAGATTATTGTGTCGCGCCCTAGTGTTTTTGGGCCGCTTCCCGAAAGTATTTACCAAATTGTGCATACTTCGCTCAAATTCCGCAAGATGGCCCATACAGCCGAAGACGTAACCATGCAGACATTGGAAGAGGACTACGGAATTACTGAAAATCGTTATTTCTCATCCGACGTTCGCAATGGCTTTGTTCTGAAATTCAAGGAGAAACCCGAAATCAACCTCGACGAGCTGGAGCAGAGAGTAAAAGAACGCCTGGCCAGGCACCTCGAGGTGTCCTATTTCGACGAAGGACACATTCGTTTGGGAGACAAGGTTATCCCGTGCGACGGTTCCCGATTTCATGTGAGAAATACATCGGAGATTACCGATTTTTCGTTGGCCAGGCATTTCATCTTTGATGCAAAGACCAATACCCACTGCCTGGTTGGATTGATTGACAAGTACACCGAGAACCTCGACAACCGCAATACACAATATTTCCTTACCCGGAAATGTGGCGGTGACAATAGTGAACAATAGCATGACAAGAAAAATATCCGCATCTGCAATTACCCTTCTGGTTGAACAGCTTTGCATTGAAGCTTGCTGTGTGCTTGCCGGAGATATAAACAACAAGCTTAAAAGCTGCTTGCAAACCGAAACATCGCCGCTCGGGAAAGAAATTCTGGGCACGCTTATTGAAAATGCCCGTGTTGCCCGGGAAGAGAGCAGCCCGATGTGCCAGGACACGGGAATGACCGTCGTTTTTGTACGCATGGGGCAAAACGTGCAGGTTACGGGTGGATTCATCGAAGATGCCATTAACCAGGGTGTACGGCAGGGATACGAAAAAGGATACCTGCGCAAATCGGTCGTGAAAGACCCGCTCCACCGAGAAAACACCCGGGACAATACACCGGCCGTTATTCATTACGAAATCGTCCCCGGTGATGTTTTTCATATAACTGTTTCTCCCAAAGGGTTTGGCAGCGAAAACAAAAGTGCATTAAAAATGCTCACACCCAGCGAAGGCGTTGAAGGCGTGAAGCGATTTGTACTGGAGACTGTTTCGGCTGCCGGAGGGAATCCCTGCCCGCCCATTATCGTGGGTGTGGGCATTGGCGGGACGATGGAACGGGCGGCTTATTTAAGCAAGAAAGCGTTGCTGCGGCCGCTGGATACACAAAACCCCGATTCCGCACTTGCCGCTTTGGAAGCAGAATTGCTTTCAGAAATCAATAAGATGGGAATAGGCCCTGCCGGTTTCGGAGGAACCACAACCGCACTCGGGGTAAATATACTGACCTATGCTACCCATATCGCCGGGCTTCCGGTTTCGGTAAATATCGGCTGCCACGCCACCCGGCATGCGGAGGGAAGTTTGTGAACAGAAGCCAACAAAAACGTATTATGGATAAAAAAATTCTTTGTGCCCCCTTTTCCGACGAAACCATCCGTTCGTTGAAAACGGGCGATATGGTCTACATTTCGGGAACTGTTTATACAGCCCGCGATGAGGCGCACAGACGATTGTGCGAGATGATCCGCCGGGGCGAGCCGATGCCTTTTGATATTGAAGGGCAGGCCGTTTACTATGCCGGCCCGGCTCCTGCCAAACCGGGCAAGCCCATAGGATCGGTAGGCCCCACTACCGGTGGGCGGATGGACGCTTATTCGCCCTCCCTCATTGCCCGCGGCCTCAAGGTGATGATCGGTAAAGGAACACGCAGCGCCCAAGTGGTAGATGCCATGAAACAATACACGGGCGTTTATTTTGCTGCAATCGGTGGCGCCGCCGCCCTCATGGCAAAATGCGTGGAAAGTGCAGAGGTTATCGCTTTTGAAGAGTTGGGCACGGAGGCTGTTCGCCGCTTAACTGTGAAAGAACTTCCCGTTGTTGTTGCGATAGACTGTCGGGGAAACGATGTGTATAAACTGGCCCGGGAGATATACGAACAATCAATTTAAAATACCGGGAATAAAATAAGTTGCGTATATTTGTTCTTCGGAGAGATCCGAACAGTAAATCCGAAACTTATATATGGACATCAAAAACAATATAACCGCTGTAGTTAAACGGATTGAAAACGCTTGCCTGAGTTGCGCCAGAGATCCAAAAGAAGTGAAGTTGCTGTTGGCAACAAAGACTGTAATTCCGGATAAGATAAAAATAGCCTTTGAAGCCGGACAAACATTAATCGGTGAAAACAAAGTGCAGGAGATAAAATCGAAATTCAATGAATTAGCCGGTTTTCCGCATCAAAAACACTTTATCGGACACCTGCAAACCAACAAAATCAAGGACATTCTCAACCACAATGTTACCTGCATTCAGTCGTTAGACCGGTTGGATTTGGCAGAAAAATTGCACCAACGGTTAACTTTTGAGAAAAAGGAAATAGATGTCCTTATTCAGGTAAACACTTCTGCCGAAGAAAGTAAATTCGGAATCAATCCTGAAGACACCGTTGAGTTTATTAAACAAGTTTCTCTATTCGAAAATATTCACATCAAGGGATTAATGACCATTGGTTTGTTCAGCGCCGAAACCGAAAAGGTAAGAAAATGCTTCAGGCTATTGAAGCAGTTACAGCAGGAAACCATTCGTCAGAATATCCCGAACGTGAAAATGAATGAACTGTCCATGGGAATGAGCGGAGACTTGGAAACCGCCATTGAGGAGGGAGCGACCATCGTGAGGGTGGGCACCGCCATTTTCGGCCACAGAACTTATTCCGATAGCTATTATTGGAATGAAAATAAACGGAATTAAAACCAAAAACTCTATGAGAAAGATATGCCTCTTTTTGTTGATCATTCTTCCGGTAATGATGCCGGCTCAGGTGATTACTTACGACACAATCCGCGTTTCACCGGATGACGAGCGGAATATTTACAAGACACAGCGTCAGCAACAAACCGCCCAAAGCTCCATAGCCCGACAGCCGGTACTTTTGGATCGGGAATCGGCTCCGGGGTTCCGGTTCGATAAAAGCAAACTCCGTTACGGGGCCAATATCGGACTGTCTTTCAGCCGGAATTATTCGGCTTTTAATTTCGGGCCACAGGTTGGGTATCAGCTGAGCAGCCGGTTCATGGCAGGGGTAGGGATAAAGTACTACTACAATAAAGTGCGGGCATTTCAATTCAACGAAGAGTACCTATACAAGAATAATCTGCTCGGCGCTAATCTGTTCGGATATTTTTATCCGGCTAGGTTTCTGGCTCTGTTTGTCCAGCCTGAAATAAATCGTTTGTGGGCGAACCTGACCGACGAAATGACGGGTGAAGTGACTAAAAGCAGCGGTTTTGTGCCTTCATTGCTGGTAGGGGGAGGCCTGAGGTTAGGGCATTCCCACATTACGCTGAACTACGATCTGGCACAACACACCAACTCTCCCTATCCGAGGGGCTGGTTCCTGGGATTTTCAACCTTTTTTTAACGAAAAACAATATCCTTCACAATCTCCATTCCGGCGTGCTCGTTCAACTTGTCAATCAGGTTTCGTTTGTTCATAATCAATTCGGCACGCAACACCGATGAGGAAAGCTGGACGTGTAGGACGTTCCGCCGGAAATAGACGTTTTTGGTGTAGTGGGAAACCCCTTCGCCCAGCAATTCCCTCCATGCCGAGACGGCACGGTGTTCAGCCACCGATGTCTTCAATTCCGGGTTCTCATCGAAGAATTCCGAAAGGATGGTTGCTATAGGTTGGGCGTTTTTTTTAAGCATAAACTGTTATTTCCCCGTCTTTCACCGAATAGATGTGGTGGCTGTTGTTGATCCGTTCCAGTATTTTATCGAACGACCCCCGGTTGGTATCGGAGATAAAAATCTGGCCAAATTCATTGCTCGAAACCAGTTTGACAATTTCTTCCACCCGGTAGGCATCCAGCCTGTCGAAGATATCGTCCAGCAGCAAAATGGGTGTCCGTTTCCCGGTTTTAAGCAGGTAATGAAATTGTGCCAGCTTCATCGATACGAAGTAGGTTTTGTTTTGCCCTTGCGAACCCACTTTCTTTATGGGAAATCCGTCGAGCAACATCTCCAGTTCATCGCGGTGAATACCGGTGGTGGTGTGTCCCACCGCGATGTCGCGACGGCGGGTTTGTCGCAGCGCTTCCCTGAAATTGTTTTCGCGAAGTTGCGAAACGTAGTCGAAAGTCGCCTTTTCGTTGGATAAACTTATTCGTTTGTAAAACTCGTCAAAAACGGGAATAAACTCTTTTACAAACGCTTGTCGTTTTTCAAAAATGAGCTCCCCTTCTCCCGCCATCTGGTCTTCCCAAAGCTCCAGCAAGGTGAAATCGATTTCGTTGTCGTCCATTTTCAATGTTGCGTTGCGTTGTTGCAAGGCATTGTTGTACCGGATCAAGGCGTGCATATACGCTTTGTCGAACTGAGAAATAGCCATGTCCATAAACTTCCGTCGTTCTTCGCTACCCCCCTGGATTATCTCGATATCGGCAGGAGAAATCATCACCAGTGGAATAAATCCAATGTGGTCGGAGAGTTTTTCGTACTCCTTTTTGTTTCTCTTGAACTGTTTTTTCTGCCGCCGGCGTAATCCGCAATAGATTTCTTCCTCGCCTTCCTGTCCCTCCAGCTCATACCTTCCCTGAAGCATGCAAACATCTGCGTCGTGTTTTATGATCTGACTATCGACGGGGTTGGTGTAACTCCGGCAGAACGACAGGTAGTAAACGGCATCCAGCAAATTGGTTTTACCCATGCCGTTATTTCCCACAAAACAGTTTATTTTGGGCGATAACTCCAGCTCAACCTGAGCCAGGTTTTTGTAATTTATAATGGATAAATGCTTTAATGTCATTGTGATTATTCCGCCAGGATCAGTTGTTGCAGCTCTTCGGGATTAACGTTGATTTTCAACCGCCCTTCCTCGGCAAATGTTATTTTTCCGGTTTCTTCCGAAACGACAATCACTTTGGCATCGGTTTCCTGCGTGATCCCTAATCCGGCACGATGCCGTAACCCCATGTGTTTGGGTATGTTCGGGTTCTGCGATATGGGAAGAATACAGCCTGCAGCTTTTATTTTTTTCCCCACAACGATCATGGCTCCATCGTGCAAGGGACTGTTCTTGAAGAAAATATTTTCAATCAGCCGGGAGGAGATATCAGCGTTGATGATTTCGCCCGTCTGCTCGTATAAGCTGAGTTGTAGGTCGCCCTGAACGACGATGAGCGCGCCAATCCTGGCTTTCGACATGTTCATGCAGGCCAGTACGATCGAAGTAATGTGCGATGTGTCTTTTTGTTGCTTGTCGACCGGGATAAAGAGTTTCGATACAAACTTCCACCCTTTCTTCGATCCCAGAGACATAAGGAACCTACGTATTTCATCCTGAAAAAGAATGACCAGCAATATCAGGCCGATATTCACGAACTGGTCAAGAATAGAGCCTAGAAGCACCATATCGAATACCTGTGATACAAGTACCCAGATAATCATAAAGACAACGATACCGATGAAAAGCGGGCGCATCCCCGATATTTTCACCATTTTAAACAGGTAGTACAACAGGGCTGCTACCAGTAAAATGTCAATAAAATCTTTTATTCCAAAGTGTTCGAGCATACAACGTTATTTGCTTATTTTTTCCACAATCTTTACACATTCCACGGCTTCTTTCACGTCGTGAACGCGTAAGATGTTTGCTCCCGACAACAAGGCAAATGTATTTAAAGCCGATGTACCGTTCAGGCTTTCCTGTGGGGTACACTCCAGCAGCTTGTAAATCATCGATTTCCGAGAGATGCCAACCAGAATTGGTACATCAAAGATATTGAAATATTTTAAATAAGCCATCAATTGGTAGTTTTGATCAGTCGTTTTACTGAATCCAAACCCCGGGTCAATGATGATGTCGTTTACGCCCAACAGGTTCAATTTCGATATTTTCTCGGAAAAATAGTACAGGATATCCTGAATAAAATTGTCGTAATGGGTGTGTTGTTGCATGGTTTGCGGTGTACCACGCATATGCATCAGGATATAAGGAACATTGAGCCGGGCAACTGTTTCGAACATGTTATCATCGATCTGCCCGCCCGAAATATCGTTGATGATGTTTACCCCGTATTTTTCCACGGCAGGCCCGGCTACTTCGGAATAAAACGTATCGATGGAAAGGATAGTATTGGGAAATTCTTTTCGAACGAGCCGAAGTGTCGGCTCTAAGCGTTTCAGCTCTTCCTTTGCCGGTATTAAAGTGGAAGTCGGTGTTGTGGATTGACCGCCAATATCGACAATTTTCCCACCTTCCTCCAGAATTTGGCAGACGCGGCTGACAATCTCTTCTTCAGATTGTTTACGACTGCCCGAATAAAAGGAATCGGGAGTAACATTTAAAATTCCCATCACCAGCGGAGTGGAAAAATCGAGCAATTCGCCGTTTATGTTAATGGATTTTATCATACCTTGTGTTGTGTATTACGGCTATAACGTTGAGTCCGGATCCTTGTCCGGATAGTCAATGGTATAGTGCAGGCCGCGGCTTTCTTTGCGTGCCATGGCTTGCTTAATGACCATATAGCCTACCTTGATGATATTGCGGAGTTCACAAATCTCGCGCGAGACAACCGACCGCTGAAAAAGGTTCTCGGTTTCCCGAAAAAGAATGTTCAGCCTGTCCATTGCCCGCTGCAGGCGAATATCGGAACGGACAATCCCCACGTAGGACGACATGATCTGCCCCACCTCCTTGTAACTCTGTGTGATCAGCACCATCTCTTCGGTGGAGGTGGTCCCTTCGGCATTCCAATCGGGAATATCTTCCTGAAAGGAAAACTTTTTGAATAGGGGTACAGAGTGCTTGGCAGCCGAATCGGCAAAAACCACTGCTTCGATGAGTGAGTTAGATGCCAGCCGGTTGGCTCCGTGCAAGCCTGTACAGGCACATTCGCCGTTGGCGTAAAGGCGGTTTATGCTTGTTTCTCCGTCAATACTTACGAAAATTCCACCGCACAAATAATGGGCAGCCGGGGCTACCGGAATCATCTCTTTAGTAATATCGATACCGTAGGTAAGGCATTTCTCGTAAATGGTGGGGAAATGTTTTTTGGTCTCTTCAGCGTCCTTGTGCGTTACATCCAGAAAAACATGATCGTCACCCCGGTTTTTCATCTCCGTATCGATGGCACGGGCAACGATATCGCGCGGCGCAAGAGAAAGCCGTTCGTCGTACTTCTGCATAAACTCTTTACCGTCTTTTGTCTTTAATACCCCGCCGTATCCCCGCATGGCTTCGGTAATGAGAAACGACGGACGCACGCCGGGATGATACAACGCCGTGGGATGAAACTGTACGAACTCCATCCCCTTTATTTCGCCTTTGGCGCGTGCTACCATGGCTATGCCATCGCCGGTTGCGACAAGTGGATTGGTTGTTGTTTGATAGATACAACCGATACCGCCGGTCGCCATCATGGTTATGCGCGAAAGAAACGTCAGCACTTCCCGGGTCTGTAAATCCAGAATGTAGGCACCGTAACATTCTATTCCCGGGGTATGCCGGGTGACAACCTGGCCCAGGTGGTGCTGGGTAAGGATTTCGATGGTGAAATGATTGTCATAGACATCAATATTGGGGTGATTCCGGATGGTTTCTATCAGACTTGTTTGTATTTCTGCACCTGTGCTGTCCTTGTAGTGTAGGATCCGAAATTCGGAATGTCCGCCCTCCCGGTGCAGGTCAAAATTTCCTTTTTCGTCTTTGTCAAAATTTACACCCCAGCTGATCAGTTCATTGATTTGTGCCGGGGCCTCTTGTACAACGCGTTCCACTACGCTGACATCACACAACCCTGCCCCCGCATCGAGCGTGTCTGTAATGTGTTTTTCAAAATTGTCCCAGGGATTTGTTACCGAAGCAATGCCGCCCTGTGCATAGTAAGTGTTGGCATCTTCTAGCGTTGTTTTAGCTATTATAGCCACTTTGCCGTGTTTGGCCACTTTCAGGGCGTAACTCATCCCCGCAATGCCCGATCCGATAATTAGAAAATCGTATTTATGCGTCATGCTCTTTTTCAGATTTTTTCACCACAAATTTAGGTATTAAAGTTTAGAATTTGTTTTATATCATCATTTAAATAATTGAACTTCCGTTACGGCATCAGTTAAATCTTGCGAATGACAATGTATTGTGACCTTATAAAATAATCATTAAAACTCTGTGGTTTAGTTTGATTGTTTAAGTAAAAAACGTTTACTTTGTGTAGCGTATGTAACCCGATGGATAAACAATTTAAAACTTTCCAAACCAATGAACAATTATAGGATTATTAACTTATTGCTGTTGCTGCTCTTTAGTTTTCAGCTCTTTGGGGATGACGTGTTGCAGGCACAATCGTATACGCTGCGGGGTAGGGTATTGGCAAGTGACACCCGCGATCCGCTTTCCAATGCGAGTGTAACTGTAGGAAACCTGAATATATCGAGTGTCACCAACCAGGATGGATACTTTACGCTCAGGGTTCCTGCATCGGCAAAAAACTCCAGACTGATTATACGGTATCTGGGGTATGAGAACCTGGAGGTTCCGGTGGTTACGCTCATCGACAAGCCCAACAACCACATTATGTTAATACCTTCTTTCATTGAACTGGGGCCGCTTGAAGTAGTTTCTGGTGATGGAAGTGAGTTGATAAGGGAAGCGTTGAGCCGTATACCGCAAAACTATTCTACCGATCCCAATATGATGGTGGCGTTTTACCGGGAATCGATAAAGAAAAATGCAAACTATATTTCTTTGGTCGAAACCGTACTGGATGTGTATAAATCTTCGTATCGTTCGTACGAGAGTGACCAGGCAAAAATCTACATAGGCCGGAAAGCAACCGATATTTCGCCGCGCGATACTGTTTTGTTGAAGTTTCAGGGCGGAATCAGTACAGCCCTTATGTTGGATGTGGCGAAGAATCCCGAGATCGTTTTTGGTGAAAAAGGGGATGAATATATTTTCACCATTGAAAGAATGATAAGCATCAACAACAAGCCGCACTATGAGATTAATTTCCTGCCGAAGAACGGTATAAAAGATATTCTGTTCCGGGGAAAGGTTTACCTGGATGTTGAATCCCTGGCTATTGTCAGAATAGAATTTAACATGAATGTGGAGGGCCGGAAAGATGCTTCCAATATTTTTATCCGGCGTAAACCTTCAAAGATGAAAGTGGATGTGGAAGAAGCCCGCTATATTGCCGATTTTATCGAAAATAACGGTAAATGGTTTTTCAATTACAGCAGCACTGAAGTCCGGTTCCGGGTAAGGTGGACTAACCGGTTCTTCGGGCTTTTTGCAACAAACTACACGATCGGTTCCGAGATGGCCATTACGGACAGGTATCAGGAAAGTGTCAATAAATTTCCGAGGGATGAACGAATCCGTTCTACCGATGTGATTGCGGAAAAGGTGGAACACTTCCAGGATCCTGAGTTCTGGGGCGAATACAACGTGATTGAACCCGACATAGAGATAAATAATGCCATAAAAAGATTGAGTGGGAGATTGATGCGCCGTGGAGAATAAATAGTTGTAAAATATTTGTAATCTGAAAATTTAGCTGTATCTTTGCCTCCCAAAAACTTTTTAAATAAATTTTTACAAACAAGTTTTATGTATTTAGATTCTGAAAAAAAGAAAGAAATCTTTGCCAAGCACGGAAAGTCTAACACTGATACTGGCTCGCCTGAAGCGCAGATAGCATTGTTTTCATACCGTATTTCGCATTTGACTGAGCATTTGAAGTCAAACAAAAAAGATTATAACACGGAACGTTCATTGAAAATTTTAGTGGGTAAACGTCGTCGTTTACTGGATTACCTGGTAGAAAAAGATATCAATAGGTACAGGGCTATCGTTAAAGAATTAGGCCTGAGAAAGTAAAATTTTCCGGAAAAACGAAAAAAAGGGAGTCGACGCTATTCAGCATTACTCTCTTTTTTGTTTTACATCCGCGCGGTCAGAAATCATACAGAATTCCAGCAGAAAAAATGGATGGCAAATTAAAAAATATGTTATAAAACATGTAAATATATTTTGCAGGTATGAAAAAAGAGGCTTATCTTTGTATCGATAACCTAAAACAATCTTTTTTACCTTATTGACAATAACAGGATAAACCGAAGACAAAAGAGGTCATCTCGATCGAGGTGACCTTTTTTTTATTCCATCATAAAGCCGATCAATGGCTGTTTTTCAGGAAAAACAAGGCGGTAATCATTTGAAAATTCTGAAGTTCTATAACCAAGAAGTAGCTGGGTCAGCGCATCTATCTCTACATAGAAATGCGTTGTTTCTTTTTTGCTGCTTTTGGAGACACTCCCGTTTTTTATCACAAAAACAGCATTATTTTTCCTGATAATGGGGTCTGAAACTTTTACAGAAACTTTTATTTGGGGATATTTTTTTGCGAAAATTATCAACAGCTTTTCTGCATCTGTGATGCGCGACATGGCCATCAGGCCTTTTTTGACTGGAAAATCAAACAATGCGGCTTCTTCCACAATTGCACGAAAATCATCCGGCGTTTTTTGCACTGTCATGTCGCGTTGACGAAAAAAAGAATCGAATATCTCGTAAGCATTATGGAGGTTTTCCGATTCAACCATAATTTTTTGTAAGTCGGGAAGAGGGGCACCTGCATCAAATGTTTGGGTAAATCCAAATTGCCTGTAGAACTTCATTACTGTTTTGTCCTGCGGAACCAGAATGGCAAGCGGGATTCCTTTTTCATCCATTTCACCGAAAGATTTTTTGATAAGAGCCCCCATAAATCCTTTTTTCCTGGCTTCTGGTAGCGTGCATAGCCCGGAAAAATAAGCTACTGGAATTTCTGAACCGTGAAATGAAAAATCAAACGGGAGCATCTGCAGGGAAGAGACTGCCTTCCCGCTCTCGAAATAGATCAGTGTATTTTCGTTCCTGTATTTCTCCCGGAAATAAATCTCCATGTATTCGTCGGAATCGCCGAACACGGTTTTCCACATGTCGTAAACCTGCTGTCTGGTCGTATTGTCGGCGTAGTGTATCATGGTGATTAATTCTTAAGGCGTGCGTTGTATTTCTCGAGTAGAATATCGGGCTGATAAGACAGCTTGGCATTACGCAGGTTTTCAATACCCATGTCTTCTTCCCGGTTAACATAAGTAAAATCCGCTGCTTCATTCTCGATAAATTGCTGGTTGATGATGTTGTAGGCGCCGTGTATAGTGGTGAATGCCTTTTCTACGTGAACAATAAAGGTGTCTTTTGTAAGGGGCTCACCGATTGTGAATGCGGCGATTTCGTTGTTCACACATATTAACCCGCCCTTCAGCTCCAGGTATTCAAAATTCTCAAGCATCAGCGTAGTAGCAAAATCGTCGTAAACCAGCGAAGGGTCCTTCTCTTCCAGGTTTATCTGCATCCACTGGTCGAGCATTTCTTTACATTCCTTTACCAGTGCCGGATTCCCGGTCAACGATTTGTATTTCCACTCGTTTTCGCGCTTAAACCTGTTGATATGATTCCTTTTGCTTTGTAACTTTTTCCCGGTAAGGTTGATCATTTTTTCTGTTGTGTAGATATAGTCCGATACGCTGCGGTTGAACTTGTAATCGAAAGCACCGGGCATTGCCGTTTCAATTTCATTGATCATCTCCTGAGTCAACCCCCTGATCTGAAAAGTCGTATCAAACTGCTGATGGTCGTCTATGATCGTTTCAATGGCTCTCTTTATATTGTCGCCTCCCACCGGTTTCAGGTAGGAGTTCCGGTTGTTGTTGTCCCTGAACCGGATAAAAAGCCATTCGCCCTCCGTTGCATATTGGGTGTCGAATTTTTTCCCCCAGCTGTACAGATTGGTGAAACAGAGGTCCGATGCCCTGTAATTTTGTTTGCAGAGGTGCGAATTGATAATGTCTTTGTCTTTTAATTCTATGGATTTAAACGGTAGCATAAAATCGTTGCATTGTAGTTATTGAGTGTGAACAATCTTTTATGCGAAAAGTTTAACAAAAAAAGGAATGACACTGTCATTCCGTCAAAAATCAGGGGCCTGTTGGTTTAAAATTTTTTGAACCCTACAATCTCCCGGACTGCGGCAATGGTTTTTGATGCGCTTTCGCGTGCCTTTTCTGCCCCTTCCCGGGTGACCTTTCGCAAATAGGCGTCGTCTTTTTCAATTTCCAGGATTCGTTCGCGAATGGGTGAAGTCACTTTAATAATGTCTTCGGCCAGTTGTTTTTTCAGGTCGCCGTAACGAATGTCACATGCGTTCCATTTGTTTTCGTAATGTTCTACAACTTCGGGGGTCGAAACCACACGCATAATGGTAAACAGGTTCTCTATGTAGTCTGGTTTCACGGAATTCGGCTGAGTGGGTCCGGAATCAGTGAGGGCACGTTTTACTTTCTTTTCGATCTCTTTGGGCGAATCTGCCAGGTAAATGGCGTTTCCTTCCGATTTTCCCATCTTCCCGCTTCCGTCCAGCCCGGGAATTTTCACCAGTTCCTCTCCAAAGTTGTATGCGACAGGCTCTTTAAAAAATTCCACACCGTAGAAATTGTTGAACCGGCGGGCAAATTTACGGGTCATCTCCAGATGCTGTTCCTGATCTTTTCCCACGGGCACCTTGTCGGCGTTGTGAATAAGGATATCGGCAGCCATCAGCGTGGGGTAGGTAAGTAATCCCGCATTTACGTTCTCGGGTTGTTTTCTTGCTTTCTCCTTGAATGATGTGGTTTTGGCAAGTTCACCCATGTATGCGTGCATGTTCAGATAGAGATACAACTCGATCGTTTCCGGCACGTCACTTTGTATATAGATGACCGATTTACCGGGATCAATGCCCGCGGCCAGGTAATCCACCAATACATTTTTAACGTTCCCGTGTAAATCTTTCGGGTCGGGGTGTGTGGTGAGTGAGTGAATATCGGCAATAAAAAAGAAACACCGGTTCTCGTCCTGCATCCGGATGAAGTTGCGCAACGCACCGAAGTAATTTCCTAAATGCAAGTTTCCCGTCGACCGGATTCCACTGAGTACTGTATCCATATTGAAATTGACTGTTATTTGAAGTGCAAAGATAATAAATATTTACGATTTAGGATTTCATGTGTTCTGTTGTTTGATGGAACAGAATCACGAAACTCATCCTTTTTTTCGTAAATTTGCAAATCACAAATCAATCAAACAACAAATTCAATAGTTTTACGATGAAGAAATTTATTCTATTATTTACCTTATCCGTTTTTGGATTGCTGACTTTTGGCCAGCAGGTTGAACGGGGAATTTCCATTATTCCCGAACCTGTTTCCGTAGTTAAAAAAGGAGGGTATTATGTGCTACCCGACAATATCGTGATTTCCGCTCCTTCAGGAGACGGGATGAACTTTATAAACGAACACCTGGCGGAAAAACTTTCCACGGCTCCGGGTAAAAAAGTGACCGTGCGCAATAACGTGGCCAGCGCGGACATCGTTTTAACGGTCAATGCGAAGACAGACGCTAAAATTGGCAACGAAGGGTATACTTTGTCGGTTACTTCGGGTAAAGTGAGGATTAACGCCAATAAGCCGGCCGGGTTGCTGTACGGTATTCAAACATTTTTACAGCTTTTGCCGCCTCAGGTTGAAAGTGATAAGCCCGAAAGGAGCGTTTCCTGGCAGGCTCCCCAGGTTGAGATTACCGATTATCCCCGGGTAGGCTGGCGCGGGTTAATGTTGGATGTTTCCCGTCATTTTTTTACCGTTGACGAGGTTAAACAATACCTGGATAATATGGTGAAATATAAGTACAACCTGTTCCATTGGCACCTCACTGACGACGAAGGGTGGCGGATCGAAATCAAAAGCCTGCCCAAACTTACTGAAGTTGGGGCCTGGCGTCAGGAACAGATCGGGTGGTTTGGCGGCTTTTCTCAACCCGATCCCGATGCCCCAAAAAATTACGGTGGCTTTTATACGCAAGAGCAGATAAGGGAAATTGTTCAATACGCCAAAGAACGCAATATTCAGGTGATGCCTGAAATCGATGTCCCCGGACACAGTTCGGCCATCCTTGCGGCTTATCCTGAACTGGCTTGTTTTCCTGAAAGCGAAACACACGCCGTGCGTACGGGTGCGCCTTTTCTGGACTGGAATACGGGTGGCCGGCCGTCGGCAATATACGAAAATACGCTTTGCCCATCCAACGAAAAAGTGTATGAGTTTTTGGACAAGCTGATGACTGAAGTGGCTTCGCTTTTCCCCTTTGAATATATTCATACGGGTGGCGATGAAGCGCCGTACACGTTTTGGGAAAAGAGCCCCGATGTGAAAAAGCTTATGCAGCGAGAAGGGATTAAGGATATGGCCGGGGTGCAATCCTATTTTGGTAAACGGTTGGAGCGGATTATCTTATCAAAAGGCAAAAAAATGATGGGATGGGACGAAATTCTGGAAGGCGGTATTACGCCAACCACTGCGTTGATGAGCTGGCGCGGCGTTAATTACGGAATTGAAGCGTCCAAATCGGGGCATTATGTAGTGATGAGCCCAACCAATTACGTGTATATCGATTATATGCAGGGCGATATCAGCACGGAGCCCCGTGTTTATGCTTCGTTGCGGTTGAACCAAACCTATAAATTCGACCCGATTCCCGAAGGAGCTGATGCTAACTATATTTTAGGAGGCCAGGCCAATCTGTGGACAGAACAGGTTTACAACATCCGTCAGGCAGAATACATGACCTGGCCGCGTGGATTTGCTGTTTCTGAATCGCTTTGGTCTCCTAAAGAGAAAAAAGACTGGGACCAGTTTGTGTTGAAAACAGAAAATCATTTCGTGCGTTTCGACTACGCAAAAACGAAATATTCACCAGCCATATACGATCCGATTGTGCGTGTTACGCGTGACAGTGAGCAGTATTTCGTGGAGCTAACTACAGAAATAAGCGGATTGGATATTTACACCAGTTTCGACAGCTCAACACCGGATAACTTCTATCCCAGATATGCCAAACCGCAGCTTATCCCCAAAGATGCTGTTATGATGCGTATAATCACGTACCGCGGCGATACGCCTATTGGGCGGTTGTTAAGCATTCCGGTAGAAGATTTGAAGAAAAGAGTCCGGTGAAAGTTTGGATAATAAAAAGATTATCACTATTTTTGCGCCGCTTTTTGGAAGCTCCCTCGTGTGATGGGAAATAAAGAAGCAAAAAACAAACTTTATTTTGAGTAACACAAACAAAAATTAAAAAATGAAAACGTACGAATTAAAAGGCGAAGTCAGAGAAGATTTCGGAAAAAAAGCAGCGAGAAGCTATCGTAGCGAAGGGCTTATTCCCTGTGTTGTTTATGGCGGAAGTAACGAAAAAAACCTCAATTTTGTGGTGAAAAAAAGCGATGTCCGCAACCTCATCTACACGCCCGAAGTTTATTTGATCAACCTTGTTTTGGATGGAAAATCCGTAATGGCTATTTTGAAAGAGATACAGTTCCATCCCGTAAAAGACAATATTCTTCATATCGATTTCTTGCACGTATTCCCCAATGTTCCGCTTGTAATTGAACTCCCGGTTCGCTTGGAAGGGTTGGCTGCCGGTGTTAAGTCGGGAGGTAAACTGTCGCTCGACTTGCGTAAACTGAAAGTGAAAGCATTGGCTGAAAAGCTGCCCCAGGAATTGGTTGTCAACGTAGAAGATCTCGAATTGGGAAAATCCATTCAGGTGGGCGAGTTGAACTTTGAAGGACTGGAACTGCTGACACCGAAAAATGCCGTTGTTTGCCGCGTTCAGCTGACACGTGCCGCTAGAGGTGCCGCAGCTAAAGCACAGTAACGGTAAAGAGAAAACGTTAAATGAAGTATTTAATTGTGGGATTGGGGAATATCGGGCCTGATTACGAGAACACCCGCCACAACATAGGATTTAGGGTATTGGACGCTTTTGCAAAAGCGTCCAATATTGTTTTTCAGGACAAGCGATACGGCTTTGTCGCCGAGACCCGGTTGAAGAATAAATCGCTTCTGCTGCTTAAACCTTCCACGTTTATGAACCTAAGCGGGAATGCCGTCCGGTATTGGCTGCAAAAAGAGAAAATTGAAGACAGGAATCTCCTCGTAGTGGTAGATGACCTGGCTCTGCCGTTCGGTACACTGCGGTTGAAGTCGAAAGGCAGTGATGCCGGGCATAACGGGTTGAAACACATTGAGCAGGTCCTGGGTACTCAGCAATACGCCCGGTTGAGGTTTGGGATCGGAAATGATTTTCCCCGCGGAGCACAGGTGGATTATGTGTTGGACGAGTTTTCCGGTGAAGAGAAGCAGTTTCTTCCCGAACGATTGGAGAAGGCTGCGGAAATTATACGCAGTTTTTGCCTGGCCGGCGTAAATATTACGATGAATCAGTATAATAATAAGTAAGTGAGGTTGTATCAAAAAGGATGAACGAAGTTCGGATCGATAAATGGATGTGGGCTGTGCGGATTTTTAAAACCCGAACGGTTGCGTTGGATGCATGCAAGAAAGGGCGTGTGTTGATCGATAACGTATCGGTGAAACCGTCGAGGATGATTCGTGTCGGAGATGTCGTTCAGGTACGTAAGCCGCCGGTTACTTTTTCGTTTAAAGTGCTGGGTTTATCCGATAAACGGATGGGGGCAAAACTTGTCCCGCAATTTATGGAAAATGTTACCCCTCCTGAGCAATACGAAATACTGGAATTGAACAAGATAAGCGGATTCGTGGACAGGCAGCGCGGAACCGGGCGCCCCACCAAAAAAGAACGCCGCGATCTGGACCAGTTTACCGATAAATTCGATTTTGATGAGTTTGACTGGGATGAATAAAAGCTATTGCAACACTGTAAGCTTTTTACTTTCCCTGTTGTAATACGGCACCACCGAGACCGTATTCCGCTGGAGGCAATAGGCCGCATCGCCCTCTGCGCCGTTGGCGATGAGGCGGTGGTAATGGTCGGCGTTTTTCAGATAATCCATCGGGGAGTTTCTGGCTTTTTCCCATAACTCCATTGCTATCCGCACAGCGTCTGATCCAAAAACAATTTCCGCCCTTTCCGACAATTTTTTCACAAAGGCTCCGCCAAACAACGTGTCTTCCATACTTACGCAGTTGTTCCAGCCGGCACATAAGACCACAATTCTTTCACCCGACGACAAGCAGGTGTCGGCCAGGTTGTCTATGTTGGAAAACGCGCCGATAAAAAGCCGCCCGCAATCTTTTGCAGCCTCTATAGCCCTCGTGCCATTGGTTGTGGTGAAAACAATATCCCGTCCCGACACTTTATCCGGCGTATATTCAAACGGGGAGTTTCCAAAATCGGCAAACTCCACGCGACGGGTTTTTCTTTCAGCCCCTACCAGGAATCCCTCTGATTTGTACCTCTTTGCCCGTTCGATGTCGGCAACGGGAATTATGGAGGCAGCTCCGTTATTGAAAGCAGCACACATCGTGGTGGTGGCCCGGAATATATCGACTACCACAACCACATCGTTCTCCTTCTGATAATAGGGGTAAAGGGCGGGAGAGAGGCAAATATCAACAATCATAGACAATGAGTTTCGTGCAAATTTACAAAAAACAAACTTTGTTTTGTAACTTTGTTGAAAATTTAGGGAATGGCCATTGCAAATTATCACCTTATCCTCGCCTCCAACTCTCCCCGGCGAAAAGAACTGCTTACCGGTATCGACATTGAGTACGAAATAAGAACGTTGCCCGATATCGAAGAAACATACACCAACGATACTCCCCCGGAGAAGGTGGCGGAATACCTTGCCCTTAAAAAAACAACCGCTTACCTGCCGCAGCTTAAAGACAATGAACTCCTGATTACGGCCGATACCGTTGTCCTGCTGAACAATAAAGTCTACGGGAAACCGATGGATAATGCCGAAGCAAAGCGGATGCTCAGAGAACTTTCGGGCCAGACACACCGGGTCATCACGGGGGTTTGTCTTACATCCACGAAAAAACAAGTGGCTTTTTCCGACACTACCCGGGTTACTTTTACCGAATTATCGGAAGAGGAGATTGAATACTACGTGGAAAGATACAGCCCGTTGGACAAAGCCGGCGCTTACGGAGTGCAGGAATGGATCGGCTACGTGGCGGTAAAACATATTGAAGGCTCTTATTTTAACGTTATGGGGTTGCCGATTCACCGTGTGTATGAAGAATTGAAATCGAGTTTCGGGTTTGCCAGGAAATGACTAAAGGATTTGTTACTTTAATTTAAGGATTTCAAAACATCCAAAATTATTATCATCGATAAAATTATCAATATCTTTTGAGTAGTTTCTCAGAATATCCGCAATTTCCATGGTTTTTAGATTTCCCGTACGAATCCAAATTATTTTTGGCGGGAACCCATAGCCCTTCATGCTTAACCGTTGTCGAGCAATTAATTAAATAGTTTCATACTGCTATTAGATAGGTCTTATTCTCTCTGTTTGCCGCGAAACTTAATGCCGCATAGATATCTGTCTCTGTCAATTCATCAAAATCGGACAAGATTTCTGGGATTGTCATTCCGGAAGCAAGCCATCCGAGAATATCCCCTACGGTTATCCGCATTCCCCTTATGACGGGCTTTCCCCCGCGTTTACCAGGTTCTATGGTGATAATTTCTTTATAATTAATCATAACTGAAAATTTTTACGCAAATTACGTCATTTTTTCTAATCTGCAAAAAAAATCCCTACATTTGCACGTCATAAAACTTCTCCGTCCCTGACGGATTTAAAATTGCAAACAAAACGATGCTTACAGTAGAAAAAATCGGCGGAACATCCATGTCTCAGTTTCAGGATGTGCTTCAAAACATCATAAAAGGCCATCGCAAAGGTGATGAGTATTACAACCGTATATTTGTAGTTTCGGCATACAACAACGTGACCAATTGGTTGCTGGAACATAAAAAGACGGGTGAGCCCGGGATTTACAACAAGTTTTTGAACGGGGAAGATTACAGCAGTGCACTGGACTCGTTCTGTCAACGGCTCTTACTGATCAACGATGGATTTGCCGACATTGGCCTGGACTTGAAAGAAGCGCGTGATTTTATCCGTTTTCGAGTGGACCAGGCAAAAACCCTGCTCTACAGCTTGGGAAAAGTACTTGCGTCGGGATACGTAAACATGACTGACATCCACCTGGCGGCCAGGGAAATCCTGGCTTCCCTTGGAGAAGCCCATTCGGGATGGAATTCGGTCAACATATTGAACAATAACGGTATAAATGCCCGGTTTATCGACCTTTGCGGTTTCAACGACAATGAGCCGCTGACCATTGACCAGCGTATCCATCGCGAATTTGCAGGAGTCGATTTTAGCAATATCGTCTGTGTGGCAACAGGGTATACGAAAGGAACAGAAGGTATTATGCGCGCATTTGACCGCGGATATTCAGAAGTAACCTTCAGTAAGATCGCCGTTGAAGTGAAAGCAGATGAAGCGGTTATACACAAAGAATACCACCTTTCCAGCGCCGATCCTAAAATTGTTGGGGTAGAAAACAGTGTTCCTGTTGGACAAACCAATTATATTATTGCCGACCAGCTGGCAGACATCGGCATGGAGGCTATTCACCCGAAAGCTGCGAAGCCCCTGGAGTTGGCTGGAATCAACATACGCATTAAAAACACTTTCGAACCGGAACATCCGGGAACATTGATTTCACGGGATTATATTTCGCCCGAGGCGCGTGTTGAAATCGTTTCTGGGTCACGCAAAGTGATCGCTTTGGAGATCCACGATCCGATGATGGTAGGCGAAGTGGGTTACGATGCGCGAATCATGCAGTATTTCCAAAAATACAATGTGAGCTACATCCTGAAATCTACCAACGCCAATTCTATCACTATGGTGGTCTGGGATGAAGAGAGGGCTCACGAACTTATCCGGGTACTCAAGGAGGTATTTTACCAGGTAACGGTGTTGCCGGCTGCCATTGTCTGTGCCATGGGAACGAACATTGCTATGCCTGGATTCCTTTATCGGGCGGCAAAGGCGTTGCACGAAAAGGGTATAAACGTTGAGAGTTTTGCCCAATCACTGATGCAGGTGAATATGCAGTTTGTCATTTCCCGCGAGCAATACGAAGAGGGAGTGATCGCCCTGAACGAAGCGTTGTGTAAAAGATAGTTTGCCGTAATGAAAGCATATCTGTCGCGCCGGAAAGAACGATTTTTCTTTTTCTTTCTTTACAGCATGTCCCTATTCTTTTTCTTTTCTTGTTTGAATCCACAGGAAAAAAAAGAATCGGAGAATGGCCTGTTAAGTGAAGAGGCGTTTAAAACGCCAGACAGGGAGTATTACCCCGAAACGTGGTATCATTTTATCGGTGGAAACGTTTCCAAACCGGGAATAACCGCCGACCTGGAAGCTATAGCTAAAGCGGGAATCTCTGGCATTCAGTTGTTCCATGGCCAGTTTGGAGGAGAATGGCCCGGTGTTTCGCCTCAGATTCAGACCTTAAGTGAAGATTGGGACGAACTTGTACAATGGACAGCTGAAGAGTGCAAAAGGTTGAATCTGCGGTTTACCATGCAAAATTGTCCCGGCTGGTCGTATGCCGGTGGGCCGTGGATTGAACCGGAGAATTCCATGCGGCACCTGGTATATTCGCGGACAGACCTGGCCGGAGGTGTCGCGTCGGAGATAACCCTGGCAAAGCCCGGGAATATAGAGGAAGAGTGGCGCGATTACCGGGATTTGTTTGTGATCGCGTTCCCAACACCCGAAGGTGATACTGGCGCACGGTTGATCCCTTCCGGGATCACAAGCAATCGCTTCGGCTTGTCTTGGCGCGATTGCCTGGTAGACCGGAAGACCCTCACGATCCCTCCTTCGGTGGATGAACCTACTGTCGTGGATATCACGTTTCCGGAAATGACTACCTTGCGAACGGTTGAATTCCCTCCCATAAACTCCTATTCGCATGCCCGGGTTTATGCACCGGGAGTAAAGGTAGCCGTTTACGCCAACTTGCCCGGTGAAAGGCGCCGGGTGGCATTTATTGACATGCCGGCTGCAAACTGGCAGGACGATCAACCCCTATCGATTGCCTGTGCAGAGACACCTTCCGATTCTTACCGGATTGAGATTTCCAACCTGCATGAAATGACTTTGCCGTACATCCTTTTTTATTCTGCTGCCCGTCAGCAGAACTGGGAGTCAGAAGCCGCGTGGACGTTGAGAAGGATTGTCAGGGAGGAATATCCACAACAGGATCCCCGCTCCTGGGTTGATCCCTCCACGATTGTGGACATATCCAATCATATGGATTCTTCGGGAAAACTTAACTGGACTGTTCCTGCGGGGAACTGGACCGTTCTTCGTATAGGACATGTCAATACGGGCCAGAAAAACGGACCGGCCCCTCCCGAAGCAACGGGCTGGGAGGCAACCAAACTCCACCCTAGCGGTATAAGAGCGAACTTTGATGGGTACGTCGGGCGTTTGATTAAAGGAGATGGAGCGCTGAAAGACGGATTGCTGCAAGGCGTCCTGCTGGATAGTTGGGAATGCAAGACGCAGACCTGGACGGCCGATCTCGATAAAATATTTGATAATCAATGGAGTTACGCCCTTCGCTCCAGGTTGCCTGCCTTGTTCGGGTATGTGGTGGATAATCCGGAGAATACAGCGCGGTTTCTTCGTGACTGGCGCGTGACCCTCAACAATCTGCTGGTGGAAAACTTTTTTGGGGAGATAAAAAAGCTGGCCGATGAAAACGGATTGACGGTCTCTTTTGAGACGGCATCGGGTGATGTTTTTCCCGGAGATATTCTGGAATACTACAAACATGCCGATGTTCCCATGTGTGAATTCTGGCAGCCACGCTCGGATTCGTTTGTGGGGAGCATTGAATTCAAGCCGGTCAGACCGGCCGTCTCTGCCGCGCGGGGTTACGGAAAAAAGAGGGTGGCGGCAGAAGCGTTCACCTCTTTCAACCTTACTTGGGATGAACATCCCCGTTTCTTAAAAGACATTGCCGATGACCATTTTGCCAAAGGGGTGACCCATCTGGTTTTCCATACTTATACTCATAACCCGCGTACGGATTTCCTGCCTCCCGGCACATCGTTCGGAACAAAGATCGGTACGCCGTTCCTGCGCTTACAGACCTGGTGGCAGCACATGCCCCTGTTCACGGATTACCTGGCGAGGTGTAATTACATGCTGGAAACGGGAAACCCGGTATCGGACGTATTGATGTATCTGGGAGACGAACAAAATCATAAGCCGCCCCAGTTACTTCCTTTCCCCGAAGGATATTCCTACGATTATTGCAATCCCGATATTTTGTTGAACCGCTTGTCGGTTAAGAATGGCAAGCTGGTCACTCCTGAAGGAATCCAGTACCGAGTGTTGTGGTTGTACGATTGCAGGAGGATGCTGCCGGAAACGTTAGAAAAGATCGCTTCGTTCGTGGAAGCGGGGGTGATTCTTGCCGGAGATGCCCCGTCGGGTATAGCTACCTTAAGCGGTGGGGATGAAACAAAACTGAGGTTCGACAAAGCCGTCGGAAAACTGTGGGGAGACGGCTCGAAAAACATGCTTACCCTGGGGAAAGGGAAAGTTTACAATACATCCGATATAGCTACCGTTCTGACAGCGGAAAATATCCCGCCGGACATTCTTGCCCATTCCCCCGAGCTGCGCTGGCTGCACCGCCAAACTTATGAGTCCGGCATCTATTTCCTCTCAACCTCTCCTGAAAAGGGGTACCGGGGCTTGGCTTCTTTTCGTATCCGGGGAAATGCGGAACTTTGGGATCCGTTATCCGGGGAAATCGTTGCGGTAAATTCCAACGTAAAGGATAATTACACGGAGGTTGAACTGGATATTCCGGCCGGAAGCTCCTGTTTTCTCGTTTTTAAAAATAGAAAATCGAATAAGCCGCTTAGACAGCCGCAACCAACGGAAAAGTTGGATTTAAGCCAGGCATCCTGGCAAGTTTATTTTCCCGGAGGGTGGGGAGTGGAAAACTCACCGGTGGTTACCCAAAAACTGATTGCCTGGAAAGATTTCCCGGTATCGGAAGAAGGGAAATCTTTCTCCGGGACGGCTACCTATGAGACCACCTTTACGTTAGACCGTAAGTCTGGAACAACGGCGTACCACTTGAATTTGGGCCGGGTGGAGGTTATCGCCAGAATAAGGATAAACGGCCAGGAAGTTGGTACTTGCTGGACCTCACCGTACGTGCTGGATGTTACCCGGTATCTGCAGGAAGGAGAGAATAATTTGCAGGTGGAGGTAACCAGTACCTGGTTCAACCGGTTGGTGTACGATGCCGGGTTGCCTGAAGAAAGCAGGAGAACATGGACCATTGCGGGGCCCGAAGCCAAAGCCCCGCTAAAGGAGTATGGGCTTATGGGACCGGTTTCAATCGAGTTGGTCAGCCGCTAGAAAAACAATTAAAATAAGTTAAAGTCGGTGTATTTTGTGCTGGCTTTAATTTTTTATCCTTTACTTTGTAGTTCAAAGTACTTTTTATTATGAAAAATATTGAAGCAATAGAAACTGTAAAAGAGATCAGGGCGATGATGGAGAAGTCGTCGAGGTTCATCTCTTTCAGCGGCACTTCCGCCATCCTTATCGGTTTGTACGCGTTGGGGGGGTCATGGATTGCCCGGAGTGTACTGACTTCGGTTAACTCCGTGCCGGACGGTTATTCCGCTCCGCCGTGGCTTGCTGTTGCGCCACAACTTATTATTACGGCACTGCTTGTGTTTGTCCTGGCATTGGGGACGATCCTTTTTTTCTCGGTACGGAAAGCAAAAAAGAGGCAGCAGTCTTTTTTTAACAAACCGGCTTACCGGACATTTTTCAACTTTTTCCTGCCGCTTACTACCGGAGGTATTTTTTGCCTGGCCCTGCTTCTCAATGGATACGTCGGGATTGTTGCACCAGTCATGTTGCTGTTCTACGGTGTTTCGTTGATCAATGCCGCCAAATACACCTACGGAAGTATTTTCGGGTTGGGCTGCGCGGAGATAGTTTTAGGCCTGCTGTGTGCATTCTTTCCCGGAAAAGGCCTGCTGTTCTGGTCGGCCGGTTTCGGAGTCTTGCACATCCTTTACGGAATTTATTTCTACGTAAGCATCGAAAGAAAAGAAAGGTTATCGTGAAGGAATTTCTCGAAGATATTAACAAGGCTTTCGAAAGCAAGGTACGCCTGGGCATAATGTCGATGCTGATGGTGAATAATGAGGTGGATTTCAATACGTTCAAGGAAATGTTGGGCCTCACCGATGGCAATCTGGCAAGCCACCTCAAAACGCTTGAAGGATTGGGGTACATTGAAGTGAAAAAGGAATTTATCGAACGGAAACCCCGGACAACATATTCCAGGACCTGTGAAGGCGAACAAGCCTTCAAGGAGCATCTGCAAGCATTGGAAGCATTTATTAAACAGGCAACCGATTAAAAAAGCTTTATCTAACAAGTAAAAAAATATGGAAACAGAAAAACGAAACCTTATCGAGCGGTATTCTACAACCATCAAGGCCTTTTCCGTGGCAATACTTACAGTGATGTTGCTTATTCCGCTGGCCATGATCCAGTCGCTGATCCGCGAGCGGCAGAACACCCGGCAGGGAGCAGTGCAGGAGATTACATCGAAATGGGGAGGGGAACAGACCGTTACCGGGCCCTGCCTTGTGGTTCCCTATGAGGAAATCAGGGTTGAGGACAAAAAGGAAATCACGGTAAATAGAAACTTGCTGGTGTTGCCCGAAACATTGGATGTAAAAATCTCCACACGGGTAGAAAAAAGGAAAAGAGGCATTTACGACGCATCGGTTTATGGCTCCGATATTGTTTTGTCGGGACAGTTTGATGGGTCGGTAATCACCCGGCAGAATGTACAACTTTCACAGGTTAAATGGGACGATGTGCGGATTATTATCGGACTTTCCGACCTGAAAGGCATAAAAGACAATGTTTCGTTACAGAGCAATGGGCAGACCACAACCTTCGACCCCGGAATTCCTGTTGAAAACCTGGAAACCGGCAGGGGAGAAGCGGGTAAAAATGCCAACATCGCATACGAGTTGTTCCGTGTGGGGTTGAACGCGAAAATGGATTCCCTCAATCCCGATTCCGCCTTACAGGAAACGTTCCCTTTTACCGTTTCGTTAAAATTGAACGGTTCGCATGGGCTATACATCGTTCCCACGGGGAAAACTACCACTGCCGCCATACGGTCGGATTGGGCAACACCCAGTTTCGACGGTGAATTCCTTCCCCAAACTCGGGATATAGATAAGGCGGGCTTTTCGGCAGAATGGAGGGTGCTTGATCTTAACCGTAGTTTCGGACAGGCTATACGTTCCGACGACAGCAATGCCATTAATCAAATGGCATCGTCACGATTCGGGGTGCGGTTTATTCAGGCGGTCGACCAATACCAGCAAAACATGCGCAGTGTCAAATACGGCATCCTCATCGTCTTGCTCACCTTTGTGGTGGTTTTCTTTATAGAGCTGTTGCAAAAGAAGCCGGTAAACCCGTTCCAATATATACTTGTCGGGTTGGCTTTAGTGCTGTTTTATACCCTGTTGCTTTCCATGTCCGAATTGCTTGGGTTTAATCTCGCGTACCTTGCGGCGGCGGTCATGACCACCCTTTTGATCATGTTCCACATGGGAAGCATCCTGAAAAGCCGTAAGAACGGTTTTTTGGTAGGCACATTGCTTGCTTTCCTTTACCTCTTTATATTCATTCTTATACAAATGGAGAGCTATGCCCTGCTCGTCGGCAGCCTGGGATTGTTTGCCATCCTGGCCGTGATCATGTATTATTCGAAGAAAGTAACCTCTTCGCTGTTTTCATTCTGACCGCTCCAGCTCAACTGTAAAATGGCGCATGATGGGTTCTTCGTACGTAATGGAATAACTTTTTGTAATTTTGTCCCGCCGGTCGTACACGTTTTTGAGTGCTACTGCTACTACATCCATATGGTTGTTGGTATACGTCCGGCGGGGTATGGCCAACCGGAGAAGTTCCAGGGCCGGGTAACGGTTTTTGCGGGTTGTCGGATCGCGGTCGGCTAGTAAAGCTCCTACTTCCACGCCTCGGATTCCCGCTTCCATATACAGCTCGATACCCAGTGTCTGGGCGATAAATTCTTCCCTCGGTACATTATAGCAGGGATAAGGTTCAATTATGCATTGAAGTAAGGGTAGCCGTCCCGGCGTTTGATATGGATATATTGCAGTTTAAATCTCCGTTTCTTCATCATAAGTCTGGTACAAGAAATCGTTGTATGGGAATCGTTGTATGTGAATTTCCCTGGCTCTTTCGTAGATGAGTGACTTAAGCTCTTCGATGTTAGTTTTTTCTTTTGCTGAAATAAAAATGGCGTTCTCGTTGAGTTTGCTCATCCACGACTGTTTCAGTTCTTCGAGCGATGTGTTTTGCCGGGTTTTGGGCGTTAGGTCGTCTTCCTCTTTTTCAACGTGCGAGAAAGCGTCTATTTTGTTGAAAACCAAAATCGTTGGCTTCTTGGTTTTGTCAATTTCATAAAGTGTTTTTTCTACCACGTCGATCTGTTCTTCAAACGCAGGGTGTGAAATATCCACGACGTGGACGAGAATATCGGCTTCGCGCACTTCATCGAGGGTAGATTTAAACGACTCAATGAGGTTTGTGGGCAATTTACGGATAAATCCTACCGTATCCGTCAACAGGAGAGGAAGGTTTTCGATGGTGACTTTCCGTACAGTAGTGTCGAGCGTGGCAAACAGTTTGTTCTCGGCAAATACTTCCGATTTGCTCAGCAGGTTCATCAGCGTGGATTTGCCTACATTGGTATAGCCAACAAGAGCTGCGCGCACGAGTTTTCCCCTGTTTTTTCGCTGGACGGTCTTCTGTTTATCTATGTCTTTGAGTTCGTTTTTAAGGCGTGCAATGCGATCGAGAATAATTCGCCGGTCAGTTTCCAGCTGAGTTTCTCCGGGACCGCGCATAATGACACCTCCTCCTCCTCGCTGACGCTCCAGATGGGTCCACATTCTTGTTAAACGGGGAAGCAAGTATTGGTATTGTGCCAGTTCTACCTGTGCTTTCGCATGCGACGTCTGTGCACGCATGGCAAAGATATCGAGGATAAGGCTTGTCCGGTCGAGTATCCTGATTTTCAGCTCTTTTTCAATGTTCCGGATCTGTTTCGCCGATAGTTCATCGTCGAAAATAACCACGCCCACTTGGTTGTCTTCATCCAGCACATACTCCGATATTTCCTGCAGTTTCCCCGTACCAACGAAAGTGACCGCGTTAGGCATATCCAATCGCTGAACGTAACGTTTGCCGGGAACAAGCCCGGCTGTTTCGGCCAGGAAAGCCAGCTCGTCCAGGTACTCGTTTACTTTCTCCTCGCTTTGTTCGGGCGTGATAAGCCCTACTAGAACAGCGTTTTCGTTTTTTATCTCACTTGTTATAAAATCTTTCATTTTTCTCGCAGATTTTTTAGGCTATTAGGCTAGCCAGTTATATCCAAAACCCGATTCCGGCCGTGAAAGACGATTGCGAAAAGTCTTTGATAAACCGGTATTTGTATTCGACACTGATCCTCGTCTTGTATCCGAAGTCATACTGAATGCCCAGTCCCAGGTTAGCGCCAATACGGTGTTTCGTCCAGTCCTGCAACCCCGTGTCGTTTGTTTTTGATGCGTCGAACTTCCGGTTTGAATAATTCAATCCTGCCACCGGATAAAAAGAAAACAACCACGACAAGGGAACTATGTAGTGCGCGTCGGCATCGGCTTCCCACATACTGTTCCCTTTTGACGGTAAATAACAGCTGAAAGAAGGAGCAAACCGCAGTTGATTGGTGTGATAATAATGCAGGTGTATGCCTGCTCCAACATTTTTTGCCTTGTTGCTATAGCCGGCGTGGACTCCCAGCCCCACAGTCCCTTCGTACTGTGCGAATGATTTCGACGGGAACAGGGCCAAAAGCAGGATGGATAAACCGATGAGTCTTTTCATGTCGTACCCCATTTATAATTTGTTTTTTTCTCCTTTTAAGATCGGCAGATGCCATTGGAATTTTACAGCCAATATCCGGGTGAGTATTACAATGGATGCCGTTGCCACCTCGTTGACCACTATGTTCAGATCGAGTGCGTATCCCATTGTGAAGAAAATGGCCCCCGCAACACATGCCAGGGCATAAATCTCTTTTCTGAAGATAAGCGGGATCTGGGTGATCAGGATGTCGCGAAGCATCCCGCCGAAAGAACCGGTAATCGTGCCCATAATAACTGCCACCCACGGAGCAAAACCCATTGCCAGCGTTTTCTCGGCCCCCACTACCACAAACAGCCCCAAGCCAATACTGTCGAAAAGAAAGAAAGTGTATTGAAGCCTGACCACCTTGTTTTTGAACAACAGGACAAACAGAAGGGCCAGCAGCGTTGCCCAAAGATAGACCGGGTTCAGCATCCAGAAAGGGGTTACGCCAATGAATAAATCGCGGAGCGTTCCGCCTCCGATAGCTGTGACAAACCCGATGGTGAATGCGCCGAACAGATCGAAATTCTTGGTCGATGCCATCCGCACCCCGCTGATGGCAAAGGCGAAGGTCCCAAGAAATTCGATAATGTTTACAAACTGGATGTTTTCTATCAATTCCATTAAATTATCATCCCGCTTCCCAGGCACAAGTGACTTTCCGTGTCATACACCACTCCGAACTGGCCTGCGGCGATACCCTGGATAGGCAAGCCGGAGGAAATGCTGTACAGATCGCCGGTTTTAGAAATGCGCCCCCGGGTAAATTCCGGAGTATGACGGATTTTAAACGTAACTTCTTTTTCACCGTCGAAGTCGCCCCAGATATCTTTGGTTATAAACGAAAATCCCTGAAGATTAACCACATTTCCATACTGATGCCTGGTGTTGTATCCTTTTGATACGTAAACGATGTTGCGGTTCACGTCTTTTTTTATTACAAACCAGGGTCCGCCGCTTAAGCCGAGGCCTTTTCGCTGGCCGATGGTGTGAAACCAGAATCCCTGATGCCTGCCGATAATGTTTCCCGTTTCCAACTCTACGATCAGGCCCTCCTTTTTGCCGAGGTAGCGTTCGATAAAGTGGTTGTAATTGACTTTGCCGAGGAAGCAGATCCCCTGGCTGTCTTTTCGTTGAGCCGAGGGGAGTTTATTGTCCGCAGCAATTTTCCTGACTTCCGATTTTAACAGGTTCCCGATAGGAAACATCAGTTTTGCAACTTGCACGTAACTCACCTGCCCTAAAAAATAGGTCTGGTCTTTTACGTGATCTTTAGCGGTGGAAAGCCACGTCAGGCCTTCTGATTCGGTGGTTGTAGCGTAATGTCCCGTGGCAATCTTATCGAAATGATGTCCCCATTTTTGTTCGAAGGTTCCGAACTTGATCAGTTTGTTGCACATCATATCCGGATTGGGAGTCAATCCCCGCTTCACCGAATCGATGGTGTATTGAACCACGCTGTTCCAGTACTCTTCGTGCAACGAAACAATTTCGAAGCGACAGCCGTACTTTTTGGCGATAAAGGTCACGATCTCGATATCCTCTTCCGAGGGGCAATCGATATAGCCCTGTTCATCCTCCATGCCGATCTTGATATAGAAAATGGTGGGATCGTAGCCCATCTCTTTCAACTGATGAACCACAACAGAACTATCCACGCCTCCCGACACCAATGCTGCAATTTCCATTATTTTGTTCTTTTTCGGATGCAAAGTTACGAAATAGATAGTAGTTGGGCGTTACGTTTCGGCTAAAAGTTATAATTTTGAGGTCTCAAAGAAAAGAACGTTATGTCTGCTGCACACTCCTCTCACCCCAAAGGGCTGTACTTTATTTTTATTACCGGAATGTCGGAACGCTTCAGTTACTACGGAATGCGTGCTATTTTCACCCTGTACCTTATCAATGCGCTGATGCTCGATAAAGAGTTTGCGTCCGCCATTTACGGAAACTATACCGGGCTGGTTTACCTGACCCCGCTTATTGGAGGCTACGTTGCTGACAGGTATCTGGGCATGCGCCGCTCCATATTCTGGGGGGCGCTTCTGATGGTGATGGGGCAGTTCCTGATGTTTTTCAGTGCTCTCCATTTCGAAAACACCGAACTGGCCAAATGGCTGATGTACGGCGGATTGGGCGGCCTTATTTTCGGCAATGGTTTTTTTAAGCCCAACTTATCGTCAATTGTCGGCAGGCTCTATGAACCCGGAGACAAAAGGCTCGATTCAGCCTACACCATTTTCTATATGGGAGTGAATATGGGTGCTTTTATGGCTCCTCTGCTGTGCGGATACCTGGGTGACACCGGGAATCCGGCCGACTTCAGGTGGGGTTTCCTCGCAGCTGCAATAACTATGGTGTTAAGCCTGGTGTTCTATGTTGCCAGAAACAGCCGTTACCTGGTAGGCCCCAACGGTGAGGCCATCGGAATAGTTCCTGCCCAAAAGGCCGGGCGTGAAAGTGCAGGAGAGTTGGGCGTTGATCTGGGTAAAAAACTGAATGTTTGGCAGTTATCCCTGTGGGCAGTTGGCGGTGTCCTTTTGTTTTTCCTTTTCCTGAAAGGGTTCGACGGAGACATCATCGGTGCCGTTATCTATTCGGCTTGTATCGTTGTTCCCGGCTTTGTCATTTCTGATCCCACACTGACAAAAATTGAACGGCAACGGATCCTGGTAATTTACATCATTGCATTTTTCGTTATTTTCTTTTGGGCCGCTTTTGAACAAGCGGGAATCTCTTTAACCTACTTCGCCGAAGAACAAACCAACCGCCATGTTTTCGGATGGACAATGCCTGCGAGCTGGTTTCAATCGTTCAACGCGGTATTTGTCGTGCTGCTGGCTCCGCTTTTTTCCGCGCTCTGGATTAAGTTGGGTCAAAAAAACAGGGAACCGGCTTCCCCGACCAAGCAGGCTATCGGGTTGTTTTTACTTTCGCTGGGGTACTTGCTCATTGCTATCGGTGTGAAAAATGTGGCACCGGATGCGAAAGTGAGCATGCTCTGGCTTACCGGTTTGTATTTTATCCATACCATGGGCGAGCTAACCCTTTCTCCCATCGGGTTGTCAATGGTTAATAAATTGTCCCCTGTACGCTTTGCCTCGTTGCTGATGGGCGTATGGTATTTGTCGATGGCTACAGCCAACAAATTCGCCGGAACGTTAAGTTCTCTCTATCCCGAAGTAGGAAAGACTAAAATATTCCTTGGTTTTGAGGTTACTACGTTGTTCGATTTTTTCATGATTTTTGTGGTTATGTCGGTCTTGGCGTCGGTAGTGTTGTTTGTCTTATCCAAAACACTGCAAAAACTGATGCACGGAATCCGGTAAGGAGAAAAAGCTGTTTTTTTTATTCCGGTCAAATTATATCGATATTTCAAAAGTTTTTTTCTAACTTTACAAATTAATATTTTGCGATAACTATAAATAGATACAATTTCGCACGGCAACAAAGTTTCAAGTGTGAACGGAAGGTTGCCTTCCACCGGACAATGTCCGGTTTCCGAGAGAAAGAAAAAAACTATATAAATGACCTACAAATGGAATTATCTTACCCTGACAACCGACCAAAAAAATAAAAAAAATGAACTGACGAAAGAAATACAAATTGATCCCGTACTGACAGAATTGTTGCTGAAACGAGGCATTTCAAGCGTGGAAGAAGCCCAAAAATTTTTGTATCCGAGCCTCAGCGATTTGCACGACCCTTTCTTGCTGCCCGATATGGAGGAGGCAATAAGACGTATAGAACAGGCAATCGGGAACAAAGAACGAATTCTTATATACGGAGATTATGATGTAGACGGCACTACCGCCGTTTCGTTGGTTTATAAGTTTTTACGGAAGATAACCAATAACATTGATTATTATATACCGGACAGGTACGACGAAGGGTATGGCATTTCGATTCAGGGAATCGATTATGCCGTTGAGACAGACGTTAAACTTATTATCTCCCTCGATTGCGGCATAAAGGCAATAAAAAAAGTAGCTTACGCTAAAGAGCACGGAATCGATTTTATTATTTGTGACCACCACATGCCCGATGAGGAACTGCCAGATGCTGTGGCAGTCGTAGACGCCAAACGGGCAGACTCCATCTATCCTTACAACGAGCTTTCCGGCTGCGGAGTCGGATTCAAGCTGATTCACGCTTTTTCCATACGTAACGGCTTGGCATTTTCAGATATCGAGCCGTTGCTCGATTTGGTGGCGATAAGTATTGCTGCCGATATCGTGCCCATTACGGGAGAGAACCGGGTGATGATGCATTTTGGGTTGAAACGGTTGAATGCCAATCCCAGTTTTGGATTACGGGGAATTATTGAGATTTGCGGATTAAGTAAAAAGCCCATTACAGTTAATGACATTGCCTTTAAAATCGGTCCGAGGATCAATGCTTCGGGGAGGATGATGAACGGCAAGGAGGCTGTTGATCTGATGCTGGCCGGTGATATGTCGCAGGCCAGAGAGAAAGCAGTCAACATCGATAAATACAACGAAGACCGCCGCGAGTTGGACAAACGGATTACCGACGAGGCCGTTGATTTTGTGGATAACCGTTTTAATATTGCTGAACATAAGAGCATCGTTTTGTACAACGAAACATGGCACAAAGGCATCATTGGCATTGTTGCTTCGAGGTTGACGGAGAAATATTATCGTCCGGCAATCGTTCTTACCAAATCGGGTGGAATGATATCCGGATCGGCGCGGTCTGTCAACAATTTTGACGTTTACAAAGCCATCGAGGCCTGTAAAGATATCCTGGAAAATTTCGGAGGGCACACATACGCCGCCGGTCTGACCCTCAAGGAAGAGAACCTATCGGAGTTCAAGCGCAGGTTTGACGAGATTTCCTTTGAAGAAATCGAAAGTAAAATGATGCAACCTCAAATAACGGTGGATGCGGAAATCTCCCTGAATGCCATTACGCCCAGATTTGTTCAGGAATTAGCGTTGTTCAACCCTTTTGGGCCGGAAAACGAGAACCCTATCTTTGTTACCCGGGGAGTTTTGGATGCCGGAGGCAGCAAGCTGGTGGGTCGGGGATTTCATCATATCAAGCTTGAGCTTGTGGATAGAACCGTTTCCGAACCCGTACAAGCCATCGCATTCAGTTCCGATGAACATTTCAAGAAAATCAAGGAAAAGCAGCCCGTGGATGTTTGTTATACCATCGAAGAGAACCGTCACGGTGGAAGTACGTATACTCAGTTATTGGTAAGGGATATTAAGGGATAGGTTTGGAGTTTGAATAACAATTGAATAATGGAGTCGGCATTGTTTCACGGTATCCTGAAAGAATACTGGGGTTACGATTCGTTTCGCCCGCTTCAGGAAGAGATTATTCAGTCGGTTTGGGAACGAAAAGATACGCTCGGGCTGATGCCTACAGGAGGTGGAAAGTCACTCACCTTCCAGGTTCCCGCGCTGGCCATGGACGGATTGTGTTTGGTTGTAACGCCGCTAATTGCGTTAATGAAGGATCAGGTAGACAACCTACGTGAGAAAGGCATTAAAGCCACGGCCGTTTATTCGGGAATGTCTCGCGATGAGATTATTACCGCTCTTGAGAATTGCATCTTCGGCGATTATAAATTCTTGTATGTCTCCCCCGAAAGGCTCTCTTCCGATATTTTTCTGACAAAACTCCGTGCCATGAACATTTGCCTGCTTGTGGTGGATGAGTCCCATTGTATCTCGCAATGGGGGTATGATTTTCGCCCTTCGTACCTGAATATTGCAGATGTCCGCGATCGCCTGGTGAATGTGCCCGTACTGGCGCTTACGGCAACGGCTACATGCGAAGTAGCCGACGATATCCAGGAAAAGTTGCATTTCGGGAAAAAGAATGTATTCCGGACAGGCTTTGAGCGGGATAACCTTTCGTATGTGGTTCGCACGGCCGAAAACAAAATGGCCGAACTTATACATATCTTAAAATCGGTAAAGGGTTCTGGCATTGTTTATGTGCGCAGCCGGCGGGAAACAAAAGAGATTGCGGTGGCTTTACAAAAGACAAAAATTTCGGCCGATTTTTTTCATGCGGGCTTATCGCATGAAGAAAAAGTGTATAAGCAAAATGCCTGGAAAACGGGTGAATGCCGCGTTATTGTTTCAACCAATGCCTTTGGAATGGGTATCGATAAGCCCGATGTGAGGTTGGTTATCCACATGGACTTGCCCAATTCACTGGAAGAGTATTATCAGGAGGCCGGACGAGCCGGACGCGACGGTGAACGTTCATACGCCATTGTTTTATATACGAAAGCGGATAGTGTCAAGCTTAAGAAACGGGTTTCCGACTCCTTCCCCCGGAAGGAATTCATCATAAGGGTTTACGAAGCGCTGGGCAATTACTTCCAGGTTGCCGTCGGTTCGGGGGGCAGTAACGTTTATGATTTTAACTTACATGAATTTTGCCACGTTTTTAAATTCTCCCACCTCCAGACGCATCACGCGTTAAAAATTCTTGAGCTGGCCGGGTACATTGAGTATACCGAAGAGGTGGATTCACGTTCCCGCTTGAGGTTTTTGGCTTTCCGGGATGAGCTTTATTCGTTGAACTTATCGAAAGACAATGATGAACTGGTTCATACCATTCTCAGAAACTATACCGGTGTTTTTTCGGATGATGTATATATCGACGAAGCTATGCTGGCCATCCGGTTGGGAAGAACGCGTGAAGAAGTTTATCAGGCACTTATTCACCTGGCCAGACTCCGCTACATTTATTACGTGCCGCACAAGAAAACACCTTTTATTGTTTATACCTCTTCGCGTGAGGATACGCAGTTTGTTGCCATTCCCAAATCAGTTTACGAAGAACGTAAGAAGCGGTTCGAAAAAAGGATTGCTTCAATGGCTGATTATGCTGAAAACGAACGGATTTGCCGCAGCAGGATGTTGCTGATTTATTTTGACGAAAAAAATCCGAAAGATTGTGGCAGCTGCGATGTCTGTTTGCGAAAAACGGAAACCGGATTGACCAATTATGAGTTCAACAAGATTGAAACACTTCTTGCCGAGTCTTTAGAAGCAACTTCTCCGCAGCGGTTAGACAACTTGCTGCAGTCAATTCCGGGTTTTCCTGCCGAGAAAGTGATAAAGGTAATCCGTTTTTTAGTGGATAGGGGTAGATTGTCTTTGAATGACGATGAAATCGCTTTATCTGTCCACCGCCCAGGTTAATACCGCATCCGGCAGTACCTCGTAGTGAATTTGAAACGTTTTTTGCTGGGGTGTTTTGGATTCGTTGGCTTGAAAAACGCCCTTTCTCTCGGGATTAAAAGGGTGAATATGAAGGTGTTCCTTGAAGTCTATTTCACTCTCCTCCATCATCTTAAACATGGTTTCTTTCGCCGACCAGTGCAGGAGTTGATGGATTACCTGTTGCGAGTGATCGATATACTCGTTTTCTGAAATAAATTTATCCGCCAGTTTGCTCACCCGTCCCGAAATGGTTTCCACATCAATCCCAACGGAATGTTGCTTATGCAGCAAAACAGCCGCATAGTCTTTCGTGTGGGAAATGCTTATCTTGTAGGATCCATCGATTAAGAATGGCCTCCCGTCAGGACGGTTGTCGATCATTTTTTCTTCACCCAAAAGCTCAAACAATAAAACCCGGGTGGTAAGCCATTCAATAACTCTCCTTTCCGAACGCATTTTTGAAACATACTCCTCCGCAGCTTTCTGCTGCGATTGAGGCAACGAAAGAAGTAAAGCCTGGTGATTGTCGGTTATTTTTCCTATGCCGATAAGACCGTCCCCGTCGATATGTTCCTTGCGAAGCAACATTGTTTTAGTCGCTGTCTCCTTTCGGAGGAATAAACCGGACTTTCATTATCCGGCGTTTACTCATCTCTTCAGCCTGAAATCCGTATTTCTTGTATTCCACCAGCTCCTTACGTTTAGGGAAATCCCCTTTTAGCTCCAACATCAATCCTGCAATGGTGTCGGCATCTTCCAGCAGTTTTTCGAAATCTTTTTCCGGAACACCGGTAACTTCGATGAAATCTTCAAGGGAGGTCTTCCCTTCAAAAATATAAGATCCGTCCTGGGCAATGGTATAGAAAGGTTTTGCTTCTTCGTCGTACTCATCACTGATGTCTCCAACGATCTCTTCCAGAATGTCTTCCATGGTGACAATCCCGGTGGTGCCTCCATACTCGTCCACCACAATCGCCATGTGGTTTTTGTTGGCACGAAACTCTTCCAGCAGATCGTCAATCCGTTTTGTGCCGGGCACAAAATAGGCTGGACGGATTAGGGATTGCCAGCGGAAATTTTCTGTCTTAATAAGATGTGGCAACAGATCCTTAACATATAAAATGCCCCTGATATTATCAGGGTTCTCTTCGAAAACGGGAATTCGCGAAAACCCGGCTTCTACAATAAAATGGATGACATCCCTAAATGAGGTGTTGATATCGATAGCCACCATATCGCTTCGTGATACCAGGATATCCTCCACCGTTTTGTCCTTGAAACGGATAATGCCCTCGAGCATATCTTTTTCCTGCTCCTGCGTGATTTCACCCGATGTAATTTCAAGTGCCTTGGATAGATCGTCCATTGATATTTCGTATCTTTTCCGAATAACGCTTTTGCTAAAGATATGGCTTGTTCTTACCAGGAACGAAGAAAAAGGATTCATCAATTTATTCAGGATTTGAATAAACCGGGAATGGCTACGGGCGAAAGCCAGCGATCGTTGAGAAGCATATGTTTTTGGAATAATTTCCACAAAAAGGAGTATGAAAGCGATGATAAACAGGAACTCGAGAATAATTTTATTGTTGCTGCCCGAAAAGTAGGGGATAAGGTTCAGCAGGTAGAAAAGCAACGTGACGATCGTTATGTTTAGGGCATTGTATGAAATAACAATAGTGCTCAGTAGTCTTTCCGGGTTCTGGAGCAAGTGAGAAACACGTACGGATGCCGGATCTGCATCGGTATTAATTCCTTCGGTCTCTTCCTGATTGAGGGAGAAGAATGCAATTTCAGCACCGGAAATAATCGAATTGATGAATGTTAGTGTCAGGGTAAGCACAATCAACAAATAATCAGCCGCCGACAGCGCGGCTGCTTGTACTTCAGGATATATAAGCGAAAGAGGATCAGGATCCAATGGGGGAAAATTTAGTGAAACAAAAGAGAATGTTCCAATCCGGAAAAAGGGATTAAAACATTCTCTGCAAAATTACGATGTTTTTTTAAAACGGCAAATCATCTGCTTCAGAATTATCGTTCAAATCTACCGGATCGTTGTAAGAAGTGTCGTGTTTATCGTTCTGAAAACCTGCACCTTCTCCCGCTCCGGCTCTGCGGTTAAGCATTTCTACGTTATCGGCATAGATTTCGGTAATATATCTTTTTACACCGTTTTGATCGTCATACGAACGTGAACGGATCTTTCCCTCGATATACAATTGTGTGCCTTTTTTCACAAATTTTTCTACAATCTGTGCCAATCCTCTCCAACAAACAATATTGTGCCATTCCGTACGTTCGGGAACCTGCGTCCCGTTTGCTGCCGTGTATCCTCTCTCGCTGGTTGCCAAAGGGAAATTCGCTTTAACGTTGTCATTGTCAAAATACTTGATCTCCGGGTCTTTCCCTACATTTCCTACTAAAATAACTTTATTTACCGACATAGCTTAAAAAAAATTTGGTTTAAGTAAATCAATTCAAAACAAAATTAGTGATTATTTTGGATTCAGCAAGTTTTACCGGTAAATTGTTTCGAGATACTTATGGATAAGCCGCGATACAGGATATTCGGATATGGATGTAGCTGGTATTTTGATAAATTTCTTCTCCAAACCGCTCATTTCTTGTTTGCTGAATTCAACCCGATAAAAATCAGCAAGGATAATCTGATGCGACAACACGTGCCTGAGCCGGAGTTTGTGTTGAAGAAAAATTTCGTCAGCAGCTTGGAAAAGAGTAGATAATCCAGGGTGGTCCTGTAGCATAAACAAATCGCTTTGTTTCTCTGTCTCGATAAGCGGGAACTCGTATAGATTTTTCCAGATATCTGAATGCTCCCTTTTCTGAATATACGTATATCCGTTTTGTTCGATATGAAAATAATTAAAATAGCGTATTTTGGGGATTGTTTTTCCTTTTTTGACGGGAAAATCGGACATGTTTTTTCTTTCGAAAGCCAGGCAAACACTCTGTAAAGGACAGTCCTGACATTTGGGAAGCCTGGGGGTGCAAATCAGTGCGCCCAGTTCCATAATGGCCTGATTGTGATTACCCGGATCTTGTTGGTCTAGAATGGATGTAGCCGTTTCGGTAAAGAGTTTCTTCCCGCTTGTGGAATCTATAGGTTCTTCAATGGCAAACAGCCGCGATAACACCCGGTAAACATTTCCGTCAACAACGGGGTAGGGTAGCCCAAAAACGATGGATGCAACAGCTGCGGCCGTATATTCTCCAACACCCTTGAGCAAAAGGATGTCGTTGTGTGATGAGGGAAAAACTCCGTCAAACTTTTCCATAACCTGCCGGGCTGCTGCGTGCAGGTTTCTTGCCCGTGAGTAGTACCCCAATCCCTGCCACGCTTTCAATACGTCATCTTCCTGCGCCCGGGCTAGCGATTTTATGTCCGGGAATTTTTCCATAAACCGTAGGAAGTAGTCATATCCCTGACTTACTCGGGTTTGTTGCAAAATAACTTCTGAAACCCACACGACGTACGGGTCTTTTGAATCTCTCCAGGGCAGAATTCGTCGATGACATTCGTACCACTCTTGTAAAATATTGCTGATCAGCTTGTCGCTCTCTTTTTTACGCATTGTGCTTATAGAATATGGTGCAAAACTACGTTAAAAACACGTGCATTCAAGAAAATGCGTGAAAAAAATAAAATTAAATCGTATTTATTTTTTGGGATGAAAAAAAAGCTATATATTTGCAGTCCAAAATTTTAAGAATTAACTATATTATCACTAACATTAAAAAAAAATAAAATGACTAAGGCAGACATTGTAAACGAAATTGCGAAGAATACGGGTGTGGATAAGGCATCTGTTTTGGCAACAGTAGAATCTTTTATGGAGGTTGTAAAGGATTCGTTAGCAAATAAAGAGAACGTTTATCTGAGAGGTTTCGGTAGCTTTATCGTGAAAAAAAGAGCCGAAAAAACTGCTCGCAATATTTCTAAAAATACGACCATCATTATCCCTGCACACAATATACCTGCTTTCAAACCGGCAAAAACGTTTGTTGCTCAAGTTAAGGATAACACAAATAAATAACAGGATTACGTAAATTTTAAAAACTAAAGAAGATGCCAAGCGGAAAAAAAAGAAAAAGGCATAAAATGGCTGTTCATAAACGGAAAAAAAGACTGAGAAAAAACAGGCATAAAAAGAAGAAATAGTCTTTTTGAAAGTTTTTTGACACACTTTATATACGGGAACAAACTTAAAAGATTATATCAAAAGAGTTTGTTCTTTGTGTATAAACATTTCAAAAGTGTTCGTGAGAACACTGCTTTCTGCTCAGAGGAGCAGAAAGCCTGATTAATCAAACATTTAAAAACAAAAAAAATTGTGGCAAGCGAACTTGTAGTGGATGTTCAGCCTAAGGAGATTACGCTGGCGGTTCTCGATAACAAAAAACTCGTAGAGTTACAACAAGAGAGCCAGAGTGAATCTTACGCGGTGGGAAACATCTATTTAGGCAGGGTCAAAAAATTGATGCCTGCGCTAAATGCTGCATTTGTAGATGTAGGACACAAAAAGGACGCTTTTCTTCACTATTTGGATTTAGGGGTAGAATTTAACTCTGTTTCGAGTTTTCTGAAAACGATTGAAGACAAGAAAAAGATTCCGTTGTTGCAGAAAATGAAATTGCAGCCCGAAATCGAGAAAGACGGTTCCATATCGGACAAATTAAAGGTGGGACAGGAGGTACTGGTGCAGGTCGCCAAAGAACCTATTTCGACGAAAGGCCCGAGGTTGACAGCCGAAATTTCTTTTGCCGGAAGATTCATGGTGCTGATACCGTTTATCGATCGCGTTTCGGTTTCGCAAAAAATTAAATCGCGTGAGGAACGCGCACGCCTTCGACAACTCGTGCAAAGCATTAAGCCCAAGAACTTTGGCGTAATCATTCGTACTAACGCCGAAGAGAAAAGAGTCGCAGAACTTGATGCAGAGTTAAAAGTATTGGTTAAACGTTGGGAAGATACTGCAGAGAAATTGCCAAAAGCAAAAGCACCGTCGCTGGTTTTTGAAGAAACGGGACGGACGGTCGGATTGCTTCGCGATATTTTCAGCCCATCGTTTGAACAGATCCACATCAATGATCAGGATGTGGCAAAACAGATTGCCGAGTATGTCGGTTTAATTGCTCCCGACCGGAAAAATGTAGTCAAACATTACAACGGAGCAGCACCAATATTGGACAACTTTGGCATCACCAAACAGATTAAATCGCTCTTTGGCAAAACCGTTACGTTTAAGAACGGCGCTTATCTCATTATAGAGCACACCGAGGCATTACACGTTATTGACGTGAACAGCGGAAACCGCAATAAACAATCGCTCGGTCAGGAAGACAGTGCTTTTGAGGTGAATGTTGCTGCCGCTGAGGAAATTGCCCGCCAGCTGCGTCTGCGTGATATGGGTGGCATCATTGTAGTCGATTTTATCGACATGAGTTCGGGCGATCATCGCAACAAGCTGTTCAATAAGATGAACGAGTTTCTGGCATCGGACAGAGCGAAACACAAAATTCTCCCGCTGAGCAAATTCGGGTTGATGCAAATCACGCGTCAGCGCGTGCGCCCCGAAATGGAATTAGCCACAAGCGAGGTGTGCCCCACTTGCTTTGGAAAAGGGAAGATTAAATCGTCGATTTTATTTACCGACACGTTGGAGGGTAAAATCGATTATTTAGTAAACAAGCTAAAAGTGAAGAAATTCAGTCTGCATATACATCCTTATGTTGCAGCTTATATTCAACAAGGTTTATTCTCGTTGAAATACAAATGGAAAAAGAAATACAATGTTGCTTTGAAAGTAATACCCAATCAGAGTTTGGGATTCCTGCAATATGTGTTTTACGACAAAGAAAATAACGAAATAGACCTGAAAGAAGAAATTGAAATGAAATAAAGTTACGCGTCAGCGAAACGTCAAGTAAAAACCGAATTGCGGAGGCAGTTCGGTTTTTTGCGTTAACCCATCACATCCACATCAAAATACAACACCAAATATTTAAAATCCTGTTTTTCGCGAAAGCGGGATTCAACGGATTTAATGAATTGTCGGGTTTTGGCAGGGGACAAATGGTTGTCGAGCTTGAGCAGAATCTGGCGGAGATGATATTGTTGAATACGGCTGATAAACGGTTTGTTTGGACCGAGCACCATTTCACCAAGCGATTGTTGTAATAACCGGGCGAAAAATGCAGACCCCGATTCCACTTTGTGTTCGTCTTTGTGTTTAAATACAATGGAAATTAACCGCTTGTAAGGGGGATAGTTGAATAACTTTCGTTCCTCTAGCTGGGAGTGGTAGAAACCTTCGTAATCGTTTGTCTCCAGGTATCGGTAAATCGGTTGCCCCGGATCGGCGGTCTGAATGACAACTTCACCTTGCCGGTTTTTTCTGCCGGCACGTCCGGCGGCCTGTAACATCAGCTGAAAGCCGCGTTCGTGCGAACGGAAATCGGGTCGATTGAGCAATCCGTCTGCTGAGACAATCCCTACAAGGCTCACATTCTCGAAATCCAACCCTTTCGAGAGCATTTGAGTACCTACTAAAATTTGCACTTTATTTTTCTGAAAATCGGAGATTATCTTCTCGTAAGCGTATTTCCCTTGTGTGGTATCGGTGTCCATCCGTGCGACAGTGGCACTGGGGAAAAGTTGTATCACTTCTTCTTCCAGCTTCTCGGTACCCATGCCGACAGGCTCTATGCTTTTTTCGTGACAAACAGGACATTCACCGACCGGTTTATACGTCTTGTTGCAGTAATGACATTTCAGCTCCCCGCGATTCTTGTGGTAGGTAAGTGATACGTCACAGTGGTTGCATTTTGGGATCCAGCCGCAAAGCTTGCATTCCAGCATAGGAGCAAACCCGCGCCGGTTGCGAAACAGAATCACCTGCTCGCCCGATCCCAGGGCCGTGTTTATCTTTTCGATCAGTCCAGGGGCAAGTAGCGTTTTCATTTTCTTTGTTCGGCGGAGCTCCCGGGTGTTCTCCAGTGTGATGCGGGGAAGTTCGATATTTTCAAATCGTTTTTCGAGGGTTACAAGTCCGTATTTCCCGGTTTTAGCGTTGTAATACGTTTCGATGGACGGTGTAGCCGATCCTAGCAATGTCTTTGCACCAAAAGTTTGAGCCAGTACTATGGCTGTATCACGCGCGTGATACCGGGGCGCTGGTTCCTGTTGCTTGTAACTGGTTTCGTGCTCCTCATCCACGATTACCAGCCCCAGTTGGCGGAAAGGCACGAATAGCGACGACCTTACGCCGATAACGATTTCATAAGGCGAATCCGATAGCATTTTTTGCCAGATCTCAGTACGTTCATTATCGTTTATTTTGGAGTGATAGATTCCGAGTTTATCTCCAAAAACCGCCTGAAGCCGTGAAGTCAGTTGTGTGGTGAGGGCGATTTCGGGAACCAGATAAAGCGTTTGTTTCCCTTGATTCAGCTGCTCTTCGATGAGGTGGATGTAAATTTCGGTTTTCCCGCTCGATGTAACCCCGTGTAAAAGACAAACATTTTTTTCTTCGAATGAACGGTTTATCTCTTCCAGTGCCTTTTGCTGATGGTCATTTAAGTTAAACGCCTTACGCGATGATACAAAATGCGTATCGATCCGGCTCACCTCTTCCGGGTACTGGATCACTATGTTTTTCTCCGTCAACCCCTTTAAAACAGTATTGCTGTAGCCGGTTTTTGCAGTAATTTCCTTTTTCGGAATGCTCTCCCTGCCTTCTTCCAAAAATAATTGCCTAAGTGCTTGATAAAGTTCAGCTTGTTTTTTAGACCGCCCGGTAAGCCGGTCAATATCATGGATGCCTGTGTTGAGCCGGATATAGGTTTCCGTTCTGGATCTATACCTTTCCTCCAGATCCTGTGGCTTCATCATCGATGGCAAGGCTGCCTTATAAACATCCCCCAGCGGTGACAAATAATAAAAAGAGATCCATTCCCACAAACGAATCTGATGTTCGTTTACAACCGGATGTGAATCGGTGAGGGAATGGATTTCTTTTATTTCAACTCCTTTTGGCGGCGTATGGTGTAGCCTTAGGACCACCGCTGTGTAATACTTCCGTTTCCCGAAAGGAACAACCACCCTGAATCCGGTACCTATCTTTTCCTGCATCTCTGCAGGAACAACGTAGGTAAAAGATTCGGCTAAGGGAAGTGGCAGGATTACATCAGCAAACAACATGTTTCATTTAGAAAAACAGGGTAGCGGAAATGGACCAAAATCCATCCTTCTGATTAAAAATATCTTCAAAGGCAGGTTCATATACAGAGTAGTCATCGGTTAATTTCATCCTGTAATTAAAGCCTACAGCTACGTGGTTGATCACTTCCAGGCCGGCTCCCAGATTAACGCCTGCTTGAAATTTTTTTGCCTCTACCTTGTCCATAAAGACTTCAGATTTAAAATCATCCCCCGCTAGCCAGAAATTAGCGTAAGGACCGGCAGCCAGAAAAATTTTTACCGGGGAGATAAGCCCGATTTTGTATTTTAAGTTTACAGGAACGTCGATGGAATGATTGGAGATATCTTCTACGACAGTTTTCATTCCCTGCTCATTTACGGTTTTTATATTCATTTTCTCGTTGCTGTATAAAACCGATCCTTCAATTCCAAAATCAACAACAGGGAGCATAAATTCCAATGTAGGGCCCACCTTGAAGTCATTCATGTTTTCTACTGAATATACGTCCTTGGTAAAGGAAGGTTTGTTGATACCTACTTCTCCTCTTATTCCAAACCGTAATTGAGCACTTACCGTACCTCCCATCAATAGAAAGGCCAGGAGGATCATCCATAATTTCTTTGTTTTCATAACTAATGTGTTTTAGTAAATAATCAAACCGTTTGCAAATGCAAATCTATATAGTAAGACAGTTAAAACGGAAAAAAGTTAAATCCAGAATGTTAATTAATCCTATTTACGGATTAGCTCACAAAAGAAAAGCGTTCTGTTCCGCACAAGAACAAAACGCTTTGTAAATCGATTTAGAGCAGATTAGTCCTTTATTTTTGCTTTCAGAAACTCGCGGTTCAAGCGGGCGATATGGCTGATGGATATATTCTTGGGACATTCCTGTTCACAAGCACCCGTATTGGTACAGTTACCGAAGCCGAGTTCGTCCATTTTTGCTACCATCGCCTTGGCGCGTTTAACACGCTCTACTTGTCCTTGCGGGAGCAAAGCCAACTGGCTCACTTTTGCCGAAACGAAAAGCATGGCTGATCCGTTTTTGCAGGTTGCCACACAGGCTCCACATCCGATACAGGCGGCAGCATCCATGGCTTCATCTGCGGCATGTTTGGGAATTGGAATTGCATTTCCGTCGGGAACGCCACCGGTGTTTACCGAAACATAGCCACCAGCCTGGATAATTTTATCGAAAGCTGTTCTGTCGACCATCAGGTCCCGGATTACGGGAAATCCCGCTGAACGCCAAGGCTCAACCGTAATGGTGTCTCCATCGTTGAATTTGCGCATGTGGAGCTGGCAGGTGGTAATGTCTTCATCGGGTCCGTGCGGATGGCCGTTGATATACAAACTGCACATTCCGCAAATCCCTTCGCGGCAATCGTGATCGAAAACAACCGGATCCTTCCCTTCGTTGATGAGTTGTTCGTTCAGAATGTCCATCATTTCGAGGAATGAACTGCCCTGCGAGATCTCTTTCAATGCGTAGGTCTCAAAATTTCCTTTGGCTTTCGGGCCTTTTTGACGCCAGACTTTTACGTTGATATTTATATTTTTGTCCATAGGATGATACGATTTTTAAATTACGACTTATAATTGCGTTGTTGTCTCACGATAAATTCATAGTCGAGAGGTTCTTTGTACATAACGGGAGCTTTTTCTTCGCCCTGATATTCCCAACAGGAAACATAGGAGAACCGGTCGTCGTGACGTAAGGCTTCCCCTTCTTCTGTCTGATGTTCCAAACGGAAATGTCCTCCGCAGGATTCTTCTCTGTCTAACGCATCGTGAGCCATAAGTTCGCCTATTTCGATAAAATCGGCAAGACGAAGTGCTTTTTCCAACTCAATATTCAACGAGCTCTTTTCGCCCGGTATCCGTACATCTGCCCAGAACTCCTTTTTCAATACCTTCAACTCTTCGATAGCTTTCTTTAAGCCATCTGCTTCACGTCCCATTCCGACTAAATCCCACATGATGTGTCCGAGTTTCTTATGGAAGTGGTCCACGGAATGGTTGCCTTTTATGCTCATGAGCCTTTCCATACGTGCATCAATATCTTTTTCTGCTTTTTCAAACTCGGGGCTGTCGGTGCTGAACCTGGGTACCCTGATCTGGTCGGACAGATAACTTTGTATGGTGTAGGGCAGAACAAAATATCCGTCGGCTAATCCCTGCATCAATGCGGAGGCGCCCAGGCGGTTCGCGCCGTGATCGGAGAAGTTGGCTTCGCCAATGGCAAAGAGTCCGGGTATGGAGGTCATCAGTTCGTAATCAACCCAAATTCCACCCATGGTATAGTGGATGGCGGGATAGATCATCATCGGGGTTTCATATGGGTTGTCGTCGACGATCTTTTCATACATCTGGAAAAGGTTCCCGTAACGGGCTTCCACCACATCTTTTCCCAGACGTTTGATGGCATCGGCGAAATCAAGATAAACGGCCAACCCGGTTGTTCCGACTCCGTAGCCTGCGTCGCAGCGTTCCTTGGCTGCGCGTGATGCCACGTCGCGGGGGACAAGGTTCCCGAAAGCGGGGTAGCGGCGTTCCAGGTAGTAATCGCGATCTTCTTCCTTTATTTCTGTCGGCCTTAGTTTTCCTTCACGGATAGCCTGAGCATCCTCAAGCTTTCTGGGAACCCATATCCTGCCGTCATTGCGCAACGACTCCGACATAAGCGTCAGTTTCGATTGGAATTCACCGTGAACAGGAATACACGTCGGGTGAATCTGCGCCATGCAGGGATTGGCAAAATAAGCCCCTTTTTTGTAGCACTGCCAGGCAGCTGATCCGTTGGAGGTCATGGCATTGGTGGAGAGGAAGAAGGTATTTCCGTATCCGCCGGTAGCGATCACAACCGCGTGAGCAGCAAATCTTTCCAACTTTCCGGTCACGAGATTACGGGCTATGATACCGCGGGCACGCCCGTCGATGATCACAAGGTCAACCATCTCGTAACGCGTATATAGTTTTACTTGTTTCTTATTTACGGCACGGCTCAACGCACTGTAAGCACCCAGGAGCAATTGCTGGCCGGTTTGTCCGCGGGCATAAAAAGTCCGGGATACCTGCGCACCCCCGAAGGAGCGGTTGTCGAGCAAGCCCCCGTATTCGCGGGCAAAAGGAACACCCTGGGCCACGCACTGGTCGATGATGTTGTTGGAAACTTCGGCTAGGCGGTAAACATTGGCTTCGCGTGCGCGGTAGTCACCTCCTTTAATCGTGTCGTAGAACAAGCGGTATACTGAGTCACCATCGTTTTGATAGTTTTTTGCAGCATTGATCCCTCCCTGTGCAGCAATGGAGTGGGCGCGGCGAGGTGAATCCTGGATGCAGAAATTCAACACATTGAATCCCAACTCGCCCAGTGATGCTGCAGCCGATGCTCCGGCAAGTCCCGTCCCTACGACAATTATATCGAGTCGGCGCTTGTTGGCAGGGTTTACCAGTTTTTGGTTCGCCTTGTAAGATGACCATTTTTCGGCCAAAGGACCTTTTGGAATTTTAGAATCCAACTTTATTTTGTTGTCTGTCAGAGTAGTTTTGTTTTCTACTTTTGCAGTTTCGTCTTCTTTGTTTATCATAATGTTTTTAAATTTTTATACGTAAAATTAGGCGCCAAAGCCGAGCAGATAATAAACCGGAACTGAAATGAACAACAGGCAAATAACGGTTGCAACCACATAGGATATTTTCTTCAGACGGGGCAGCCAGATCTGGTTGTTCCATCCCAGGGTTTGCATGGCACTCCAGAAGCCGTGAGTGAGGTGGTACCATAGCGCAACAAGCCATACGATATATACAATACTGTAAAGAGGTTGAGTGAACAGTTCACGGATAAAATAAGCACCATCCGTCGGATCGTGGTAGCCTGCAGCAGCATAGTTGTGCCCGTGCATCAACTCTACCAATTGCATTTTAGACCAGAAATGGATTAAGTGAAGCACCAAAAATCCCAGGATGATTGTACCCAGAACGAACATGTTTTTCGATGCCCACGAGACATTTTTTTGCGGTTGTGAAACAGCGTATTTGTTTGATCCTCTCGCTTTCTGGTTCTGAAGCGTTAAGATGGACGCATAGATAATGTGGATAATAAAACCCAACGCCAGAATTCCGGTTGCAATAAGTGCGTACCAGTTAGCTCCCAGCAACGATGCAATGGTGTTGTATGCATCGGCCGAAAGGATAACTACGAAATTCATCAAACTGTGAAACATCAAAAACAGGACGAGAAACAAACCGGAAATACTCATAATCAGCTTCCGTCCAATAGAAGATTTAATTAGCCAGCTCATAAAGTTTTTGTTTAAAATTTTATTTAGTAATTATATTGATTTTCAGTTACCGTGATCAAGAAATGAAAAATTTGCTTTAATAGGAATGTGGAAATTCAATTGAGAGCACAAAAATAGCATTTTATAACATCAAAAAAGAATAAATTAAGGAATAATTTTCCCGGCTCTCTTATTTAGAAGCATTCTTTTTAGCGGTCTTCGGGCCTTGAATATTCGGTATTTATTTTACGATACTTTTCGTAAATATAGTAATTAAATGTAATTTTGAGGGATTAAAAAACCGTTTTGAATTTTCATTTTTTCAAAATAGCCCGCTATTATGTGCGAACTGAAAATCCAAATTCATCCCAAAGTAGGCATAAAACAGGAGATGAAAAAATTCAAAACGGTTTCTAAAATTCGATCATAATAATTAAAACATATTCAGATGAAACGATTACCGTTCTTTTTTCTGCTGTTTTTCAGCATAATTTTAATAGGATGTTCAACAACCAAAAAAAGCCTCACGATGAATATTGCTACGTTTAATGTCCTGATGGACACCAAAAAAGATCATCCGAATGCTTGGAAGTATCGCAAGGAGATGGTGACGGGGCTGGTTCGTTTTCACGATTTTGATATTGTGGGTACACAGGAGGCGTTTAAGCATCAGCTGACGGATGTTCTTGAGCTTGGAAATTATGCTTACACCGGTTCAGGGCGCGACGATGGAAAGGATGCTGGTGAACACTCAGCCATTGTTTATAAAAAAGAGAGGTTCGATCTGTTGGAGAACGGAGATTTCTGGTTTGCTGAAAACCCTGACGTGCCGGGTAAAGGCTGGGATGCTACCTGTTGCAACAGGATCTGTTCATGGGCAAAGTTTAAAGACAAAGAAACAGGGAAAGTGTTTTTTGTTTTCAACTCACATTACGATCATGAGGGGCGTGAAGCTCGAAGAAATTCGTCGTTGTTGCTCTTAAAGAAAATAGAAGAGATTGCCGGAGATAATACCGTTTTCTGCACCGGGGATTTTAACGCTACGCCCGATGATGAACCCATACAAATCCTGAGGAATGACGGAAGGCTGAAAGATTCCTACTTGATTTCGGTGCAGCCGCCTTACGGGACGGAAGGAACGTTTAATGCATTGAACTTGAATTCTCCCATGAAGGGACGAATTGATTATATATGGGTTACGGAAGGGGTGAAAGTGAATAAATACGGCGTACTGAATGAATTGCCATACGCCCGTTTTCCGTCCGATCATTTTCCGGTGATGATCAACGTCACGTTCTAAAGAAACAGGCGGCATTGCTGCCGCCTGTTTTTAGCTAATAAATTGTGATAACGCACTCTCGTGTAGAAACTGCGAAACGCTTTATCTCAGTTTTTCCAGTGCACCCTTTACCCTGGAAACGGCTTTTTCTATATTCTCATCCGATGTGGCATAAGAGAAGCGGATGTGGCCCGGTGCGCCGAAAGCATCGCCGCCCACGCAGGCAACGTGTCCCTGTTCCAGAAGATACATGGCCAAATCAGTTGCTGTGTCAATTCTCTTTTCGTCAAATTGTTTCCCCAGGTAACTGCTGCATTCAACAAAAACGTAGAACGCGCCCTTGGGGTCATTGACTTTCAATGCCGGAATTTCTTTCAGGAGCTTTGTGATCAGGTTTTTTCTCCTTTCAAATGCAACACGCATTTCTTCAACACAATCCTGATTCCCGGTGTAGGCAGCCTCGGCTGCTTTTTGTGAGATCGACGATGCTCCCGATGTGTATTGTCCCTGCAGTAACCCACAGGCGGAAGCAATCCATTTTGGCGCAGCAATCCATCCGATGCGCCAGCCTGTCATGGCGTATCCTTTGGAAACTCCGTTGACTACGATTACCCGCTCACGGACTTCTTCGAACTGAGCGATGCTCTCGTGTCTTCCTACGTAGTTGATGTGTTCGTAGATCTCGTCGGAAATAACATAGATACCGGGGTGTTTTGCCAAAACAGCGGCCAGTGATTTCAATTCATCGCGCGTGTAGACACTTCCTGTCGGGTTAGACGGAGAGCATAAAATCAATGCCCTTGTTTTGGGGGTAATGGACTTCTCCAGTTGTTCTGCGGTGATTTTGAAATCCTGTTCGATACCGGCATACACGAAGACCGGCTTCCCTTCGGCAATTTTTACCATCTCCGGATAGCTCACCCAGTAGGGGGCGGGAATGATTACCTCTTCCCCTTTATCTACAATGGATAAGATGACATTGCAGAGCGATTGTTTGGCTCCACTCGAAACCACTATTTGTGTCGGATCAACATCCAGGTTGTTCTCGTTTTTCAGTTTCGCGCAAATGGCTTTCCTTAGCTCGGGAAATCCTGGAACAGGTGAATAGAAGGAAAAATTATTGTCTATCGCCTTCTTGGCGGCTTCTTTTATGTGGTCGGGTGTGGAAAAATCGGGTTCGCCGACACTCATATTAATTACGTCAATTCCCTGAGCTTTTAGCTCGTTGCTTTTTTGTGCCATCGCGAATGTTTCGGATGGAGAGAGTGATTGCAGTCGTGCTGATAGAGGATTCATATATGTGAGAAGTTTGATGGTTGAAGTCAGAAGTCCGCTACCGGACGTCTGAGGTAAATCGATTGCAAAAGTAATTAAAAAACCGGATATTATTATCTATTTTCTCAAAAACAACACAATAAAGTCTCAAAAACACACATTTTTTTAGCCTATTGCAGCATATTTTCCAAATGCAGAAAACAGCAGAGCCCTTAAAAACGGGAACAATGCTGTTTTAAAACGATCGGACAAGGCAATGTCTTGTTCAAAAAGTTCCGGACTCCGTGTGGAGTTACTTTTCGGAAAGATACGAAGCAATCCCGTCCTGAGTTGCGGTAAGGCCTTTGTCCCCCTTGTGCCAATCGGCGGGGCACACTTCACCGTGCTCTTCGGTAAACTGGAGTGCGTCGATCACCCTTAGTACCTCGTCAACGCTTCTTCCTAAAGGCATATCGTTCACCACCTGATGACGGACTATGCCGGCTTTGTCGATCAGGAACAATCCCCGGTATGCTTCAGGGGCACCTACGAAAATCGGATTATCCGATGAATCGGTATCGTATTCTCCTGCAAGTACATCGTAAGCCATGGAGATTGTCAACGCATGATCAGCTACAATGGGATAGGTGACACCCTGAATCCCCCCATCTGATTTTGGCGTTTGCAGCCATTTCCAGTGTGAAACTGCAGAGTCGGTAGAACAAGCCACAACTACTGTGTCGCGATTTTCAAACGCTGCTATTTTTTCTTGAAAGGCGTGCAATTCAGTTGGGCAGACAAATGTAAAATCTGCGGGATAAAAGAAAAAAACCACATATTTTTTTCCTAAATAATTGTCCAATGAGAAATTATCCTCAATGATGTTCCCGTCAAGAACTGCGGGTGCCCAAAAAACAGGCGCTCTTTTTCCTACTAATACTGACATATTTGTAAATTATATTTTTGTTAATTATGAATGACTGGCCAAAGATATAAAAATTAACCGTCAACCCTGTTTTTTTGTTCGCTTATCAGCTATTGAATATTTCTATAACAGTGGTTTAGCCGTTTTAAAAAAACAACGGTATGAAATAAAATTAACGTTTTAAAATCGTTGCATTCAATAAAAAGAGTTACTTTTGCATGCAATAAAATTTAAACATACAGATTATGTCATTTATTGCAGATAAAATTACAATGGAAGGGTTGACTTTCGACGATTTGTTGTTGGTCCCCGGTTATTCCGAAGTTCTTCCCCGAAACGTAGATCTCTCCACCCATTTTTCCAGAAATATCCCGCTTAACATCCCGATGGTGTCGGCAGCTATGGATACCGTTACGGAAACGACTATGGCCATAGCTATTGCCCGTGAAGGGGGTATGGGGGTCATACATAAAAACATGACCGTTGACGATCAGGCAAAACAGGTGCGTGCGGTAAAACGTGCGGAAAACGGCATGATTCTGAATCCCATCAGTATCCATCCTGAGAAAACAGTTGCCGATGCACTTGAAATGATGGCTGAATATAAGATCGGTGGAATCCCGGTCGTTATTGAGGACAATACGCTGGTTGGGATAGTGACCAACCGTGACTTGCGTTTTGAACGCAACATGGATAAGCTTATTCGTGAAGTGATGACCCGGGAAAACCTGATCACGACCCGTCAGACAACCGACCTGGAAGCTGCCGCCGAAATTCTTCAGCAGCACAAAATTGAAAAACTTCCTGTGGTCGACTCCAATTATCGGCTGGTGGGGCTTATCACTTACAAAGATATTACCAAAGCCAAAGACAAGCCTTATGCATCGAAGGATGAGCAAGGTAGGTTGCGGGTTGCTGCGGGGATCGGAGTGACTTTCGACTCTGTGGAAAGGGCTGCCGCTCTTATTGATGCCGGTGTTGATGCCATTGTTATAGACACCGCTCACGGACATTCGAAAGGTGTTGGTGATATGCTAAAACTTATCAAAAAAACTTTTCCTGAAATAGACGTTGTGGTAGGAAATGTTGCCACGGCCGATGCAGCAAAATTTCTGGTAAAGGCGGGGGCCGACGGAGTGAAGGTAGGTATCGGCCCCGGATCGATCTGTACTACGCGGGTAATAGCTGGTGTGGGCGTTCCGCAACTTTCGGCTATTTATGATGTGGCACAGGCGTTGAAGGGATCAGGGGTGCCGCTCATTGCTGATGGCGGATTACGCTATTCGGGGGATATCGTGAAAGCGCTGGCAGCCGGCGGTTCATCCGTAATGATGGGTTCGTTGTTGGCGGGGACAGAGGAGTCACCCGGAGAAACAATCATCTTCAACGGAAGGAAATTCAAAACCTACCGGGGGATGGGCTCGCTTTCTGCAATGCAGAAAGGTTCGAAGGACCGCTACTTCCAGGACGTGGAAGACGACATAAAAAAATTGGTTCCCGAGGGGATTGAAGCCCGGGTGCCTTTCAAGGGAACGCTGCAAGAGGTTATTTATCAGATGGTCGGCGGACTTCGTGCCGGAATGGGTTACTGCGGAGCTTCAACTATCGAGAAACTGCACGAAGCCAAATTCACCCGCATCACTTCTGCCGGATATGCTGAAAGCCATCCGCACGGTGTGATGATCACGCGTGAAGCACCTAATTACAGCCGGGATAAGGAATAATACGATTTAGGAATTTAATTTCCAGGTTTACGACTCTCAACCCTGCACGACAAGCTGTGTGGGGTTGTTTGCTATTTTCTAATTTTCAGCTTTCTGATTTCTGTAAAAAATCACTACCTTTGCAGACAATTTTTTTAAGTGGTATAAAAACGTTGACAATGAGCAAGAAATTCACCGAATACAGTCAGTTAAATTTATCGGAGATCAATAAGGAAATGTTGCGGCAATGGGATGAGCAGAACGTATTTCGCAAAAGTCTGGAGATACGTGAAGGCCATCCGGAGTTTGTGTTTTATGAAGGCCCGCCTTCAGCAAACGGGATGCCGGGTATTCACCACGTAATTGCACGTTCCATTAAAGATATTTTCTGCCGTTACAAAACCATGAAAGGTTTTTTGGTAAACCGGAAAGCCGGCTGGGATACTCACGGACTTCCCGTGGAACTGGGTGTGGAAAAAACGCTTGGTATTACCAAGGAGGATATCGGTAAAACCATTTCGGTAGAAGAGTACAACAATGCTTGCCGTACAGAGGTGATGAAATATACCAAAGAATGGGAAGACCTCACGCGGAAAATGGGTTATTGGGTGGATATGAACGATCCGTACATTACCTATGATAATCGTTACATAGAGACGTTATGGTATCTGCTTAAAGAAATTTACAAAAAAGGATATCTCTACAAAGGCTATACCATTCAACCGTATTCGCCGGCAGCGGGAACCGGGCTGAGTACGCACGAGCTGAATCAGCCCGGTTGTTACCGCGACGTTAAAGATACCACCTGTACAGCACAGTTTAAAGTAATCCATCCGCTACCCGAGTGGAAACAGTTTGGCGAAGTCTTTTTTCTGGCCTGGACAACCACACCCTGGACACTGCCGTCGAATATGTTGCTGGCGGTGGGTCCGAGCATCGAATATGTTGCTGTTCAGACGTTCAATCAATATACGGGTAGCCCGGTGACTGTGGTGTTGGCGAAAAACCTTCTCGATTCTTATTTCCCGGCGAAGAACGCTCAACTAAAACTGGAGGATTATCAGGAAGGGGATAAAAATATACCGTTCCGGGTGTTGGAAAAAACATGGAAAGGCACGGAATTGGCCGGCCTGGAATATGAACAACTTTTCCCCTGGATAAAGGTGACGGAAAAAGCGTTTAAAGTCGTTTGTGGCGATTTTGTAACAACTGAAGACGGTACGGGGATTGTACACATTGCGCCTACTTTTGGAGCCGATGACGCGAAGGTGGGTAAAGAAAACGATGTCCCCGGACTAACCGTTGTTGACAAAGACGGAAACACCCGGCCAATGGTTGACCTGACCGGGAAATTCTTCCGCCTGGAAGACCTGGACGGTGGTTTTGTACAAAACAACGTGAATGTTGATTTGTACAAGGAGTTTGCCGGAAGATACGTGAAGAATGAATACGATCAAGCGTTGTCTGCTGATGAAGTAACACTGGATATCGACCTGTCCGTTTCTCTCAAACTTCGGAACCGTGCTTTCCGCATCGAAAAATTTGTTCACAGCTACCCACACTGCTGGAGAACAGATAAGCCCGTGTTGTATTATCCGCTCGACAGCTGGTTTATCCGCTCGACAGCTTGTCGTGAAAAGATGATGGAACTCAACGACACCATCAACTGGAAGCCCCAGTCCACCGGAACGGGCCGTTTTGGAAAGTGGCTCGAAAACCTGCAGGACTGGAACCTGAGCCGCAGCCGTTACTGGGGAACACCACTTCCGATCTGGCGTACAGAAGACGGCCGGGAGGAGAAATGTATCGGTTCGGTAAAAGAGCTGTGCAACGAAATGCAAAAAGCACTCGATGCCGGTGTGATGAGCGAACTGCCCTGGAAGGATTTTGACCTGAAGGAGTACAGGGATCTGGAATACGGGAAAATCGACCTTCACCGTCCCTATGTGGACAATATTGTGCTGGTCTCCGAAACCGGAAAGCCGATGCACCGAGAACTCGATCTGATTGATGTCTGGTTCGATAGCGGCGCCATGCCTTTTGCCCAGTTCTTCTATCCACACATAGCGGAAGAGGAATTTGCAAAAGTTTATCCTGCCGATTTTATAGCAGAGGGAGTAGATCAGACCCGGGGATGGTTTTTTACGCTGCACGCTATCAGTACGATGGTTAAAGGCAGTGTGGCTTTTAAGAATGTGATCTCAAACGGGTTGGTCCTCGACAAGAACGGCAATAAGATGTCGAAACGATTGGGAAATGCGGTTGACCCGTTTGAAGCTATAGAGAAGTTCGGTTCCGACCCGCTCCGCTGGTACATGGTTACCAATGCCGCACCCTGGGATAACCTGAAATTCGATATTGACGGCGTGGAAGAGGCCCGCCGCAAATTTTTCGGAACATTGTACAATACCTATTCCTTCTTTGCCCTTTATGCGAACGTGGACGATTTTCACAATCAATATCCCCCGATTGCACTGGCGAAACGCCCCGAGATTGACCGGTGGATCCTGTCGCTCCTGAACTCCCTGGTTAAAGAGGTGGACGGGGACTATGCCAGCTACGAGCCTACTAAAGCAGGAAGAGCAATAAACGACTTTGTAAACGACAACCTCAGCAATTGGTTTGTCCGTTTAAACCGCAAACGTTTTTGGGGAGGCGAGATGACCGAGGATAAAATGTCAGCCTATCAAACCCTTTATCAATGCTTGGTTACGGTAGCGAAGCTGATGGCTCCCATCGCTCCGTTCTATGCCGACAGGCTTTACCTGGATTTGGTGAAAGTAACCGGTAGCGAACGTTTTGAGTCGGTGCATCTGGCTGATTTCCCCGCCGTCGATGAATCGGCTGTCGATGTTGCCCTCGAAGAGCAAATGTACCTGGCACAAACAGCATCATCTATTGTGTTGGCGTTGCGGCGAAAAGTGAATTTAAAAGTCCGCCAGCCGTTGACGAAAATCATGATCCCCGTCGCAGATGAAAAGCAGCGCAGAAACATTGAAGCGGTTCAGGCTCTTATTCTTAGTGAAGTGAACGTGAAAGAACTGGAGTTCGTAGATTCGGCAAACGATATGCTAGTGAAGCGGGTGAAACCCGATTTCAAGAAACTTGGGCCTAAATACGGGAAAATAATGAAGCAACTTGCTGCACGCATTCAGGAAATGCAGCGGGATGAGATAAATAAGTTGGAGAAAAACGGTTGTTTTGCATTTCGGATAGAAGGACAAGAAGTCGTAATCGATCTGGCTGACGTGGAAGTTATTTCGGAAGATATCCCAGGCTGGCTGGTGGCCAACGAGGGACAGTTGACCGTTGCGTTGGATATCACCGTAACTGATGAACTGCGCAAAGAAGGGATTGCCCGCGAGTTGGTAAACCGTATTCAGAATTTACGCAAGTCGAAAGATTTTGATATTACCGACCGCATCGCTGTCCGGTTTTCGTCAAATCCGTTGTTCGACAGTGCCGTAAGGGAATTCAGCGAATATATCAAGACTCAGGTGCTTGCCGACTCTATAGAAATAGAAACACTGGTTTTTGAAGATGAAATAGAGATTGATGATGAGAAATTAACTATTGATGTACGTAAACAATAGTCGGACTATTTGCGTTTATGATTGATATATCGGTAACTAATTTTTGTTATCTTTGCGAAAACAACTACAGGTAAGATTATTTTGACATAAAACAACACCGTTGCCGATTATTAATTGATCGATACTAAACGTTAGGAAAAACAATTGAAATAAATTATAAAATATTTACTGTTATGAGTGAAAAGACGAGATACTCTGATGAGGAATTGGAAGAATTCCGGGCCATCATTAATGAAAAACTTGAGGTAGCCAGGCAGGAGTACGAAAACTACCGGGCAGCGGTCACCAATGCGGATGGTAACGATACGGTGGATACGTCACCTACTTACAAGGTGTTGGAAGAGGGCGCTTCAACGTTATCGAAAGAGGAGGCCGGACGGTTGGCTCAACGTCAGATGAAGTTCATTCAAAACTTACAGGCAGCATTAATACGTATAGAAAACAAAACCTACGGTGTGTGTCGTGAGACCGGTAAACTAATCCCTAAAGAACGTCTTCGTGCAGTGCCCCACGCAACATTAAGCATCGAAGCTAAACAAGGAAAAAGAAAATAGCCACTAGCTAATGATTTCAATGACAACACGAATGATCGCTGGACAGGAAAGAAGTATTTCTGTCCCCGGTGTAATTACGTACAAATGGCTACCCGAATGAACAGCTCCACAAAAAAAAGACTTATTGCCGTTTCAGTTATCTTCTTGGTTTTACTCGTCGACCAAGTTAGTAAAATCTGGGTGAAAACCCACATGGCTCTCTACGATATGATTCATATAACCGATTGGTTTAAAATATATTTCGTGGAAAACAACGGCATGGCATTCGGTATAGAAGCCATAGGCAAATTGTTTCTTTCCCTTTTCAGAATAATAGCCGTAGGAGCAATTTTTGTTTATTTACTCCGGATTGTTCGAGAAAATTACAAGATTGGCTTTATTGCCTGCATCGCACTGGTGTTGGCCGGCGCATCGGGAAACATTATCGACAGCGTTTTCTACGGAGTATTCTTCCAGGCAAGTTACCCGGGACATGTTGCCTCTGTAGTGCCTTTTGGTGAAGGATATGCTTCCCTGCTCCACGGGAAAGTGGTGGATATGTTTTATTTCCCACTTATTGAGGGGACATATCCCGATTGGTTTCCGGTGATGGGCGGCAAAGACTTCTTGTTTTTTCGCTTTATCTTTAACGTTGCCGACTCAGCCATATCCGTAGGCGTTGTATTGTTGTTGGTTTTTTATCGAAAAACACTTTCCTATTCACTTCTCTCGAAAAAAGATAAAGAGAAGTTTGATCGTGAAAGGCAGGAACAATTGGAAAAAAAAGCTGTTTGTGAATCGTAAAGTTGCTGCATATCTCCTGACTTCGGTAATTCTGAGCATTTTGTTCTCTTTTTGCAACAGGCCGAAAGAAGTGCTGAACAGGAAAGATATGGAAAAACTGATGTACGATATTTACGTTGCCGAAGCAATGATTGAAAATGATTATCAGGGCTTTGACACACCGGAAAAAAAGGAGGCGCTTATCCGCGATGTTTTCAGGAAACACCAAACAACGCAGGCGCAGTGGGATACCTCCCTTTCCTGGTATTCAGACAGAATAGATATCTACCTGAAAATGAACGATTCCGTTAAGGCGCGCCTGCAACGCCGCCAGAGAGCGAGCGAACAGGTCATGAATCGTCAGCTCCAACAAGAGCAATCACTTACCGCCCGTTCTTATTCGCCTTCCTACATTCCTGAAAACTACTCTTTTGATGAAACAAATCCGAAAAACGGTTTCCGTTTCCGGATGGACACAACTGACATTGCTCAAAAGATAAATAGCAGCGGTTTCGATTTCGGTTTCGACGTTATCGGTATCCCCGCTCGTTCGAAACCAGATTTGCGGGCAGTATTGATGCTCGAATACAACGATACGGTTATTTATCACTCCGAGCTCATTGTTGAGAACAGGAGCTACTTGTTGCACGGACAAAAGTATATCCCCAGTGATACAATTAGGGGAATAACTGGGTTTGTAAGGTTGCAAGACACCATCGGTATGTTTAGAAATATTCGGCTGAATAATATCTTTTTGGGACATCCAAACGATTCTGTCCAACCCGCCCAACGCAACGTGTCGGCACCTCAGGAGAGAATACTCATGGATGAGGAAACGGGGACGCAGTAATCCCGAATTCCTACACGATCTAATATTAAATTTTTTACTACATTTGCAGAAAATTACAGCACAGAATCCAACATTTAATGATTAACAAATAAATTTTTCGAAAGATGAAGAAGAAGAGAGTTTACACCTTTGGCAACGGACAGGCCGAGGGTCGTGCAGATATGAAGAATCTGCTTGGAGGGAAAGGCGCTAATCTTGCCGAAATGAACCTGATCGGTGTGCCCGTCCCCCCGGGATTTACCATTACCACCGAAGTGTGTACCGAATACAACCAGCTTGGCAAAGATTATGTGGTAGATGTGTTGAAGCCCGAGGTTGAAAAAGCAATTAAAAACATCGAAAAGCTGATGGGAGCTAAGTTCGGTGACAGGGAAAATCCTTGTTTGGTTTCTGTGCGCTCCGGCGCCCGGGTTTCAATGCCCGGCATGATGGACACGGTCCTGAATCTTGGATTAAATGACGATGCCGTGGAAGGAATAGCCAAAAAATCGGGGAACGAACGTTTTGCGTGGGATTCTTATCGTCGTTTTGTGCAGATGTATGGCGACGTGGTGTTGGGAATGAAGCCACAAAGCAAAGAGGATATCGATCCGTTCGAAGAAATAATGGAAGAGATGAAACAAGCCAAAGGAGTGGAGCTCGACAACGAACTGACTGTCGATGACCTGAAAGATTTGGTAAAACGTTTCAAATCTGCCGTGAAAAAACGTACAGGAAATGATTTTCCCGAAAGTGCATGGGAGCAGCTTTGGGGAGCCGTCTGCGCCGTTTTTGACAGTTGGATGAACGAACGCGCCATCCTTTATCGGAAAATGAATAATTTCCCGGAAGAGTGGGGAACCGCTGTTAATGTGCAGGCCATGGTTTACGGAAATATGGGTAAGACATCCGGAACAGGAGTGGCTTTCACCCGCGATGCTGCAACCGGTGAAGATATTTTTAACGGTGAGTACCTGATAGACGCACAAGGAGAAGATGTGGTGGCAGGTGTGCGCACGCCGCAGGAAATAACACTCGAAGGTTCACGCCGTTGGGCAAAACTGCAAGGGGTATCGGAAGAAGAACGTGCCGCTAAGTACCCTTCACTCGAAGAGGCATTGCCCGAATGTGCCAAAGAACTGATTGAAACGCAGCAGAAACTTGAAGACTACTTCAAAGACATGCAGGACCTCGAGTTTACCATACAAGACGGTAAGCTGTGGTTGTTGCAGACCCGCAGCGGTAAACGTACCGGGGCTGCCATGATCAAAATAGCCATCGATATGCTTCATCAGGGTTATATCGATGAAAAAACGGCACTGAAACGCTGCGATCCCGAAAAATTAGACGAGTTGCTACACCCTGTTTTCGATAAAAAAGCATTGGCAGCGGCCAAACCGGTAACCAACGGGCTCCCCGCATCGCCAGGGGCTGCCGCAGGACAAGTTGTCTTCCATGCCGACGAAGCTGAAGAATGGGCTAAAGAAGGAAAAAAAGTGATTCTCTGCCGCATCGAAACGTCGCCCGAAGACTTGCGCGGTATGGCCACAGCACAGGGGATTTTAACCGCCCGCGGAGGAATGACTTCTCACGCTGCCGTTGTGGCACGCGGTATGGGGAAATGTTGCGTGTCGGCAGCAAACGGTGTGGTTATCAACTACAAGGAAAGGAAAATGACCATTAACGGGAAAGTGTTTAATGAAGGGGATTGGATTTCGTTAAACGGTACTACTGGAAATGTTTACGAAGGAAAAATACAGACGCAGGATGCTGAGTTGGGTCCCGATTTTCTCGAACTGATGAAGATTGCAGACAAGTATACCCGTATGAACGTAAGGACCAATGCCGACACACCTCGGGATGCGAAAGTAGCACGTAATTTCGGGGCTACCGGAATCGGTTTGTGCCGCACCGAACACATGTTCTTCGAAGAAGACAAGATTATTCCCATGCGTGAAATGATTCTGGCCAAAAATGAAGAGGGCCGTCGTAAAGCGCTGGAAAAACTGCTCCCCCTGCAGAAAAAAGATTTCAAAGGAATTTTTGAAGCTATGGACGGATATCCCGTGACTGTCCGTTTGTTGGATCCTCCTTTGCACGAATTTGTTCCCCACGATGAAAAAGGGCAAATGGAAATGGCGAGGGTAATGGATATTTCTTACAGCGATATACACGAACGTGTGGAAAGCCTGATGGAATCGAATCCTATGCTTGGGCTGCGCGGTTGCCGCCTTGGAAACTTGTATCCCGAAATCACGGAAATGCAAACCCGGGCTATCATTGAAGCTGCGCTTGAACTGAAAAGGGAAGGCATCAAGGCCATTCCGGAAATCATGGTTCCGCTGACAGGTATCGTGTATGAGTTCCAGGCACAGAAAGAGATTATTGAAAAAACTATCCAACAGGTATTCAGCGAAAACAGTGATTCCATCGAATACAAGATTGGGACAATGATCGAGATCCCCCGTGCTGCACTCACCGCTCACAAGATCGCCAAGGAAGCCGACTTCTTCTCGTTTGGTACGAACGACCTGACACAGATGACTTTCGGCTATAGCCGTGATGATGTGGCTAAATTCCTGCCGTTATATATTGATAAAGGGATCCTGAAACAAGACCCGTTTGCTGTTCTCGATCAAAACGGGGTAGGACAACTGGTAAGCATGGCCGTACAGAATGGCCGTGCAGTGAAACCCTCACTTAAATGCGGTATTTGTGGTGAGCACGGGGGTGAACCTTCATCGGTGAAGTTCTGTCACCGTGTAGGGCTCAACTATGTCTCCTGTTCTCCGTTCCGGGTGCCTATCGCACGTTTGGCAGCAGCCCAGGCCGCGATTGAGTAAAATCTCCGGTAAGATAAATTTTGTAAAGACGCGATAAGTCGCGTCTTTACTTTTTAATGCTTGCCCACCAAATTCAGTCCGATAACCGACAAAACCAGTGTGCAAAGAAAAAAAATCCGCCAGAAGGCCGTGGATTCTCCCAGGAAAAGAATTCCTGCCAATACCGTAAACACTGCACCTATTCCACCCCACACGGCGTAACCTGTTCCAACGGCAACGGCATTTTCACCGCTAATGGCTTTGAAAAGTAGAAACATACTGATGGAGACGCTAATCAGAAAGGACAAAAACCACATAACGGCCGTTTTGCCTGTACTTGCCGACATCCTTTCAAGACTGAAAGCAAAAACGGCCTCAAACAATCCGCCAACAATAAGAAAAATCCAATTCATCATAGTTGTAAAATGTAAAGGGTGCAAATATACACCTTTTATGTTTTTTCTGGATAAAGCCTTGCTCTATTTAGCAATAAATACTAATTTTGGACAACTATTCAACCCGTTAGACAAACACTCCCCATTTAAATGAAAGTATTGTTGTTCGTTTTTTCTTGTTTGGCTTTGTCCGTTTCCTGTCAAAAAAAAATGGAGTATTACAAAAGTAGTGATTTTAAATCCGTGAAAAAGGTAGATGCACATCTCCACATCAATACGGACGATGGACGGTACCTGGAATTTGCCACACTGCAAAATTTCAGCATACTTTCTCCAAACGTTGATGCCGGAACACCTGTCGAAAAACAGCTAAGTATTGCAGCCGTACACCGGCAAAATTATCCTGGAAACTTTGCTTTTCTGGGGACATTCACCGTAGATAGTTTTGGTACTTCCGGTTTTGTCCGGAGCGTGATCGGACAGATTGACCGTGCCATTGAGCAGGGCGCTTCCGGAGTTAAAATATGGAAGAACATCGGGATGAGCCTGAAAGACAGCAACGGCAGGTATGTCATGGCGGATGATCCGATCTTTAACCCCATATTTCAATACCTGACAGACAAGAAGATTCCTTTGATGGCTCACCTCGGCGAACCGCGCAACTGCTGGCTCCCGCTAGAACAGATGACCGATTCCGGCGATTACCGTTATTTCAAGAATCACCCTGAGTATCATATGTTGTTACACCCCGAAGCTCCCTCATATGAAGATCAGATCAACGCCCGCGATAATGTACTGAAGAAGTTCCCGGGCCTCACTTTTGTGGCGTCTCATATCGCCAGCTTGGAGTGGAACCTGGATGAAGTTGCCGAAAGGCTTGATCGCTATCCGTCGATGAGCATCGATTTATCGGCACGAATGGGACACGTTCAGCGTCAATCGGTTGCCGACTATGAAAAAGTACGCGATTTTTTTATCCGGTACCAGGATCGGATTTTATACGGCATTGATATAACGATTAGCGAAGGCGGTGACCGTTTCGATACTGTTTCGTCGGAAATGCTCCGGAAATGGGAATCAGATTGGGCTTACCTGGCAACGGATTCCATACAGGTTATAGAGAACATTAGTGGCGATATCCGAGGGCTTCACTTGCCCAAAACCGTAATCGATAAGGTATATTATGAAAATGTGAACCGGTATTTCAGTGCTTTTGAGAAATAAGCCGGATAACAGCTGTCGGCCGGCCCGTGAGTAAGTAATCCCGCACGGAGGGTGTTACTTTGCCTTGCAGATTTCCTGAGACAGCCGTCGACAGATGATTTTGTATCTTTTAATAATTGATTTGTTGCCCGATAATTTTATTATAATTACTTTTACATTCAACTTTTCAAAAAACCTGTAAAAAATGAAATTTTCTGCAAAAATACTATTATCGCTTGTCGTTTTTACGTTGATGGCGAATAGTGCTGCTTCTCAAAATAACGTTGTCGATGAGATCGTTTGGGTGGTGGGCGATGAAGCCATACTTAAATCCGAGGTGGAGGAATACCGGAAGGACATTCAGATGCAGAACCAGCGTATCGAGGGCGATCCATATTGTTTCATCCCTGAGCAGATGGCTATAAACAAGTTGTTTCTCGACCAGGCAAAGCTCGACAGTATCGAGGTGAATGAGGCCAACGTGAACCGTATGCTGGAATATTACATGAACGAGTACATTTCATCAACGGGATCGGCAGAAAAGCTCCAAGAGTATTTTGGTAAGAGCCTGAGGAAAATCCGCGAAGACCTTCGCTCCCAATTACGCGAGCAACAGTTGATACAAGGTGTACAGCAGAAGCATTTCGGTACAATATCTCTCACTCCTTCTGAAATCCGGAAATTTTACAACGCTATTCCGCAGGACAGCTTGCCGTTCATCCCTACCACCATGGAAGTACAGATAATCACCGTTGAACCCGAAGTGCCTTTGAAAGAGATAGACGCAGTGAAGAACAGGCTGCGTGAATATACCGAGCAGATCAACTCGGGAAAAAGCTCTTTTTCCACACTGGCCTTGTTGCACTCCGAAGACCCGGGGACGGCACTCAAGGGAGGGGAAATGGATTTCCAGACAAGGGCGCAACTTGTTCCCGAGTTTTCGAATGTAGCATTTGCTCTCAACGATCCGACAAAAGTTTCGAATATAGTTGAAACGGAATATGGATATCACATCATACAACTTATCGAACGAAGAGGGGATATGGGTAAATTCCGCCACATTTTGCTGAAGCCGAAAATTCCACAGGAACAATTGGACACTGCTCTTGTCCGGCTCGACTCCATCCGAAACGGAATTGTCAATAAAAAAATCACGTTTGACGAAGCTGCTACTTTCTTTTCGGCGGATAAAGATACTCGGAACAACAAGGGAATTATGGTCAACAACCGGTCCAATTCACAAAACACGGGAACTCCCCGTTTCCAGTTGAGTGAGCTTAATCAGGACATTGCCAAGGTGGTAGGGGAAATGAAAGTAGGGGAAATGTCCAAACCCTTTGTTATGGTTACCGATAAGGGCAAGCAAGTAGCAGCCGTGGTGAAAGTCACCAACCGGAACGACGGGCACAAAGCCAACATCAACAACGACTACCAAATCATTAAGCAAATGGCTGAAAACGCCCGCAGCCAGGAACTGCAAGACGACTGGTTGCAGAAGAAAATAGAAACCACCTACGTTAGAATTGATCCCAACTGGAAAGGGTGTGATTTTAAGTATAAAGGCTGGCTGAAGTAATAGGCTTAATTCGTCGTGGCGGTGAAATATTCAACGCAACAATCGAACAACGTTTTTCGGATGAAAAAGCAAACGTGCCCCAATATTACCATCAAAAGCATACTCTTCGCGGGTGTGCTTTTTGTGCTTATGTTACCCGCCCGTCCGCAACAACCGCCACCAACCAACCCAAACGTGAAGATTGTCGAACTGAAGCAAGCCGATTTGCTTTATAAACGGGAAAGTTCCGAAGCTCAAATCTTGAAGGATAACGTGGTCTTGTATCACGAAGGTGCTTTTATGTATTGCGACAGCGCCTACCTGTTCGAAAAAACGAACACGTTCGAAGCTTTCAGCAATGTCCGGATGGAACAGGGCGATACCATTTTCGTGTACGGTGATTACCTGCATTACGACGGGAATACCCGCCTGGCACGCCTTCGGGACAATATCCGTATGGAAGACCGTCAGGTTACGCTCTTTACAGATAGCCTGAACTACGACCGTGAGGCAAACCTGGGGTATTACTTTGACGGGGGAATGCTGGTGGACGAAAAGAATGAGCTTACCTCCTTTTGGGGACAGTATGATCCGGTAAGCAAGGACGCCCTGTTCAGCGACAGCGTAAAACTGGTCAATGAGGACTATACTATATTCGCCGATACACTGAAATACAACACGGAGAGTAAGGTCGCTGATATCCTGGGTCCTTCAACCATTGTCTCAGACAGCGGGTTTATCAAAACATCACACGGGTGGTACAACACCGGGACTGACGACGCACGGTTGTTTGACCGATCAGAAATTTACAGCAGTGACAGCACAAAGATGCTTGTGGGAGACACCGTTTTCTATAACCGGCAAACCGGTCTGGGGGAGGTCTTCGGTAATATGTACCTCGAGGATTTTGAGCAGAAAGCCATCTTGCGTGGAAACTACGGAACGTATAACGAGAAAACCGAGTATGGAATGGCAACCGACTCGGCTTATGCTGTTGATTATTCACAGAGCGACAGCCTTTTTCTTCATGGAGACACGCTGAAAATGTTTACCGACTCCATTTACAAGGAGATCAAGGCGTATTACAACGTCCGGTTTTACCGGGAAGATATTCAGGGAGTTTGCGATTCCATGAACTACGTTCAAAAAGACTCCGTGTTGTACCTACTCGGCAATCCGGTCATTTGGAACAAAAGCAATCAGATTCTCGGCAACCGTATCGATATTTATCTGAACGACAGTACTATTGATAAAGCACACGTGAGGGATTATGCCCTTGCCATCCAGGACAGAGAAATGACGGGACAATATAACCAGATAAGCGGAAGGGATTTGAAAGCCTTTTTTGCAGAAGGGGAACTCAGGCACGTTTTGGTGGAGGGGAATGCCGAATCGCTTTATTACCTGGTGGAAGAAGATAGTGCGCACACCGTTATAGGATTGAACAAAACCGAAAGCGCCTACCTGTCCATGGACTTCCTGGACGATGAGTTGCAGAAACTAAAACTATGGTCATCCACTAAGGCTGTAACTACCCCGTTGAGCCAACTGAAACAGGAGGAATCGAAATTAAAAGGGTTTATGTGGCTCGACTACCTGAGGCCGCTCCACAAAATGGATATCTTCCGGCGAAACGAACGTCAGGGCCCCGATAGCGAAGTGCAGGCCCCGAGAAGATTCTCACGGGACGATGCTGTTGAATAGATGACTTTTGTTTTTTAGTATTCTTTTTTTAATTTTGTGTAACGATAAAATTGACAGCTATGGGAATGTTCTTTTTTTACAACAATAAAAAACCTCGAAAATTTAATTACACACCCATACTTTACGATCCGGACAAGGAGGAACGAAAAGAACAGATGGAAAAAAGAATCCGGAGGATCCGGGAAGAGGTCGCCCGAGAAGAGGGTAAAACAGTCGAAACACCGCGGGAGGCTGTCAACACTGACTTTGGTGAAGCGTTCCTCTCCCAGACCAAGTATTTGAAACGCAGAAAAGAAAAAGAAAAAGAGGGAAGCAAGCCTTTTTTTACCAGCAACCTTACTGTCGTCTTGCTGATTATTGCGTTGCTTGTAATCTTCTATTTTGTGTTCCTGCGCTAAACGCTACAACAAAAACATGACGGATATAATTCATCTGTTACCGGACTCCATAGCCAATCAGATCGCAGCCGGTGAGGTTATTCAACGGCCTGCATCGGTAGTGAAAGAACTGGTGGAAAATTCGCTCGATGCCAACGCCAAACATATCCACATCATTATAAAAGATGCCGGGAGAACCCTCGTTCAGGTCATTGATGATGGCAAAGGTATGAGTATGACCGATGCCCGAATGGCATTTGAACGTCACGCCACATCAAAGATTAAAACCTCTGAAGATCTTTTTGCCCTGTACACCCGGGGTTTCCGTGGCGAAGCTCTCGCCTCCGTAGCGGCTATCGCGCACGTAGAACTTAAAACCCGGCGTGCGGAGGATGAAATGGGAACAGGGTTGAAGATTGCCGGGTCGAAGGTGGAAAGCCAGGAAACCATTTTTTGCGCTGTGGGGACAACAATCTCTGTAAAAAACATTTTCTTTAATGTGCCGGCCCGCCGCAAGTTTCTGAAATCGAACGAGACCGAACGGCGGAATATCTTCACGGAAATAGAGCGTATTGCCCTTGTAAACCCGGAAATTGAGTTTACGGTTATCGAGAACGATGTGCAGACGATGCACCTCCCTCCGGCAAACCTGCGCCAACGCATCGTGCAGATGCAGGGAAAGGGCATCAATCAGCAGCTTATAGAAATAAACGAAGAAACCACCCTGGCTAAAATTCACGGATATGTTTCAACGCCGCAGTTCGCCAGAAAGGGGAGAGCCAATCAGTTTTTCTTCGTCAATAACCGTTATATCCGTCATCCTTTTTTTCATAAAGCCGTCATGACCGCTTACGAGCCGTTGATTTCGGCTACCGAGAATCCCAATTATTTCATTTATTTCGAAGTGGAGCCGGATACGATAGATGTGAATATCCATCCCACGAAAACCGAAGTGAAATTTGAGAACGAGCGTGCCTTATGGCAAATCCTGATGGTAACGGTAAAGGAATCACTCGGAAAATTCAATGCTATCCCCAGCATAGATTTTGATACGGCAGATGCACCCGACATTCCTATTTTTGACCCGTCGAAGTCTACTTCGATGCCAAAAGTGAATATCAATCCTGATTACAATCCTTTTCAACCTTCATACGGAGAGAGTACCCGGATTTCGAAACCCAGGCTCGACTGGGAACAGATGTACCGGGGATTTGAAAATGAAGGAAAGCCAATGTCCGGTTCACCCGATGCGGACGCAACCCTTTTTCAGTCCAACGAATCGTTAGTTTCACCCAAACATTACCAGTACAAGGAGAAATATATCCTTACGTCGGTAAAATCGGGGTTGATGATTATTGACCAGCATCGCTCACATGTTCGTATTCTTTTTGAAAAGTACCTTTCCCAGATAACCAACAGAAAGGGTATTTCTCAGCGGGTGCTGTTTCCCGAAAGAATCGAACTGACCTCTTCCGAAGCTTCTTCTCTTTCAGAAATTCAGGAAGATATGGAGGCACTGGGCTTTGAAATGAGTGACTTGGGCAATAATTCTTTTGCCATTCAAGGTATTCCGTCGGAATTACAAAACGTTGATGCTGTGGCATTGGTGCGTTCCATGATCGATAAAAACATGGAGACCGGCAGCAACATCCAGGAGCAGATGCATGAAAAACTGGCGTTGTCGATGGCAGATTTCACGGCTATTCCCGCAGGAAAATCACTTACGGAAGAAGAAATGCTGCGGATGGTCGATCAGCTGTTCGCCTGCCAGTCACCCAATCACACACCCGACGGAAAATCAATAATAACCGTCATTTCTGATGACGAGATGGAAAATAAACTGAAATAATTTAAATTCTTTGACTTATGGAATACGCATTTTGTGGAACGAGCGGCTTGCAGTTGCCCCGGATTTCGCTCGGATTGTGGCACAACTTCGGTTATACCGACGATTTTGAAGAAGCGCGAAAGATGATTGTCCACGCCTTTGATCAGGGAGTGACCCATTTTGATATTGCCAACAATTACGGTCCACCTCCGGGTTCGGCCGAATCCAATTTTGGAAAGATACTGAAAGAAAACCTGGCCTCGCACCGCGATGAAATGATCATTTCGTCCAAAGCCGGATATCTGATGTGGGACGGCCCCTACGGTAACGGATCCTCCAGGAAATACCTGATGGCGAGCCTGAACCAGAGTTTAAAACGTACGGGATTGGAATATTTTGATATCTTCTATTCCCACCGGTACGATTCAACTACGCCCATAGAGGAGACCATGCAGGCGCTGATCGACATAGTGAAACAGGGGAAAGCCTTATACGTGGGCTTGTCGAACTATCCGGCTGACAAAGCCCGTGAAGCCATGGTCTATTTGAACGCTCAGCATGTCCCGAGCCTGATTTATCAAGGTAAATACAGCATGTTCAACCGGCAGCCCGAGGAAGAGATCCTGCCAGTTACCAGTGAGTTCGGTTCCGGATTTATCGCCTTTTCTCCATTGGCTCAAGGAGTTCTAACCGATAAATACCTGAACGGTATTCCCGATCAAAGCCGTGCTGCCGACCCTACAGGGTTTCTGAGAAAGGAGCAGGTTACGGAAGAGTTAGTCGCCAAAGTGAGAAAATTGAACGAGATCGCTCGTGACCGCGGACAGACTATGGCTGAAATGGCGGTTGCCTGGACGTTGCGCGACGAGCGTGTGACCTCGGTGATCGTAGGAACGCGGAACGTAAAACAGTTGCAGGACAATCTGGGATCGTTGAACAATCTTCGTTTCACATCGGAAGAATTAGCATTGATCGACAATATTTTAGGCGGAGCAACGTTATAACTTAAACGTTGTTCCTGAATTGAAATGAGAAGATCTGCACCTGTTCTTTTTATCACCCTTCTGCTTTCGGTTGTTTCCTGTGTAGATGAAGCATCCCGGTTTACGGTTCCCTATTCCCGGGTGTTTTTCCGGATCGATGTCAACGGGTTGGATTCCGATTTGACGTTTTTTGGCCACAAGACATTTGTTCAGGGAAGAACCGTTGGAGAACAAACCGGGTATGGAGGGTTGCTGGTTTTCAGAACAGCTGAAGGATCGATCTTCGCCTACGATCTTAGTTGTCCCCATGAAGATAACCGTGAGGTCAAGGTGCAGCCTGCCGACAACGGCAAGGCCGTCTGCCCCAAATGCGGCAGTGTGTTTGTTACAATGTACGGGTTAGGTTCGGTTGAGTCGGGGCCGTCCGCCGAACCGTTACAACGTTACACGGTGAGAAAGGATTTCGGGCGTGAAGGAGTTTTTGTGATCACAAATTGATCCTGTGGGTGCAAATTTTTGGCGGATTCTCTTGTATTAATCAAGAAACATTTCTACATTTGCAGTCGCTTTTAAAAATTGACAATTCATTGCGGAAATAGCTCAGTTGGTAGAGCATAACCTTGCCCCGGAAGGAAAAGATAACCCTAACCTTGGCAAGGAGCCGGTGAAGAGTTGCCGGAGTTTTTTTAACAGAGAATAAATAATTGCGGAAATAGCTCAGTTGGTAGAGCATAACCTTGCCCCGGAAGGAAAAGATACCCCTAACCTTGGCAAGGAGCCGGTGAAGAGTTGCCGGGGTTTTTTTAACAGAGAATAAATAATTGCGGAAATAGCTCAGTTGGTAGAGCATAACCTTGCCCCGGAAGGAAAAGATACCCCTAACCTTGGCAAGGAGCCGGTGAAGAGTTGCCGGAGTTTTTTTAACAGAGAATAAATAATTGCGGAAATAGCTCAGTTGGTAGAGCATAACCTTGCCAAGGTTAGGGTCGCGAGTTCGAGTCTCGTTTTCCGCTCAAGGTCTGCTCGGATGGTGGAATGGTAGACACGCAAGACTTAAAATCTTGTGACCATTACGGTTGTGCGGGTTCAAGTCCCGCTCCGAGTACAAGAATCCGCTGATAATCGACTGATTGTCAGCGGATTCTTTTTCGGAGCGCCAAAAGGACGGCAAAGAAATCAAGAGATATGATTTAAATAGCTTTAAATCAATCGCATACCCATATCTTTCCTTTTATCCTTATTTTAGCCTTTAATCATTTCAATAATTATGCTATGGAAGCAATCATTACTCGCCTACAAAATTTCATTAATGAGTTTACATCATATAGATTAAAAAAATCAATCGACCTTTTTGACTTGAAATATAGATATTGGGACGATAAAATTTTGCATTTACATATACCAAATCCTTTCCGATATGGATTCAGATATTGAATTGTTGGAAAAGCGTTTGCAAAAAACAGAACTCATCAAACAAGGAATGATGCAGGAACTGCTTACCGGAAGAATACGGCTGGTAGCAGAATATGAATCGTATAGTACGGTAGCAGAAGATACACCAAAGTATACTAACATCCAGCTTATTTTACTTTTTATGAAAAATATAAAATAAATTTTGTCACTATTATACCTTTTATCTACTTTTGTATAATAAGAGGAATTCTAATTATACATTTTATTTTATGAAAGACTTTGTTTCCGGCAAATATATCAATCAGGGATATTATAAAAGTTTTCAACCCGGCTTTATTAACAGGCGCTGGCAGGTTGACGATATGCATCTGCTCAGCCTGCTTAGTCAGGCAGACAGGCATCTTGGGAGGTTGGATATGTATTCTCAGTACGTCAATATAGACCTGTTCATTCAGATGCATATTGCCAAAGAAGCTATTCAATCGTCAAAAATCGAAGGTACGCAAACCAATATGGAGGAGATTTTTTTAGATAAAGATGAGATAAAAAAAGAAAAACGCGACGACTGGGAAGAAGTGCAAAATTATATTCTTGCCATGAACGAAGCAGTTTTGCAGCTGCACAGATTACCTTTTTCGAGCCGTCTTATCAAGCAAACGCACAAAGTATTGCTTCAGGGTGTTCGTGGTGAACAGAAACAACCGGGAGAATACCGCACCAGTCAAAATTGGATAGGCGGAGCTACTATAAATGATGCCGTATTTGTACCGCCCGTACATACTTCTGTTGCTGAATTGATGTCGGATATAGAAAAATTTGCCCACGACGAACTGAATCATTTGCCGGATTTGCTCAAAGCCGCCATTATTCACTATCAGTTTGAAACCATCCATCCCTTTTTGGATGGCAATGGACGTGTTGGCAGATTACTTATCACGCTTTATTTGGTGGACAAAGGGATATTAAAACGACCGATTTTGTATTTATCCGATTTTTTTGAGCGTAATAGAATGTTGTATTACGATAATTTAATGCGGGTACGCACGCATAACGATATGAATCAATGGTTGAAGTTTTTCCTGACCGGAATCATCGAAACTGCGAAAAAAGGAGTGACTACTTTTGACGGTATCATGATGCTGCAAAAAGAGATTGACCGCAAACTGAAAGAATTTGGAAACCGAAGCGGCGATGCCTACAAAGTGATAGACTATCTCTACAACCGCCCGACCATCGACGCACAAAAAGTGGCAAAAGTAATTGACAAATCACCACGAACAGCCTACAAACTGATAGAAACGCTGGAACAAGCCGAGGTAATCAAAGAGATTACTGGCGCTGAAAGAGGAAGGATTTACCTGTTTGAAGATTATATAAACTTATTTGAAGATTAAAAATAAATCCAACCATGAGCAAAGTAGGAGAAATTGAAAGGAAACAGTATCAAAATTCCGATAGTATCAATTTTAGCTTTGACAACCGCAGTCTGGTTATACGAAACAGGCAATCGGTTATAAATAAAAACCGCCTGTTTCTATCATCTGGTAAGGACAAACTTCTCAAACAGTCAGATTTATCTTTTTCCGTCGAGTTTTGCCGTTACATTCTTTTTTTTATTATTCTTTGGCGAAAGACCCGCTTCTTCCGTGAGTATATTGATTGGACTAAAGAGATGTAAACTATCACTAAAAGTGTTTATTTAAGCCACAAAAAAAAGGATTTATAGAGGAAACATAGAAATTAAATCCGGATTTCCGGGGCGCCCAAACCAACAAAAATGAGTGAAAATTGGCAAATAAAGGAAAGTTGTAATGGCTTGATATACATGGAGGTGTTTGCTTTTGATTTCCCTTGTTTTTGGAGTTGTGTACTCGCTCCAACTACTGCAGAATGCTGAAAATCTATTGATTTTCAGTATTCTGTGTTTATGCGAGGGTGTTAATACAAAACAAGATAAAGATAGATTTGGGCTGTGTGTTAATAATTGTTTATATTAATGATTTTTTCCGTATTTGATGCAACATTTTACGTAAAATCTCATCTACTAATTATAGGCAATGTTTGTATGAATTTATAAAGGTATTTATTTATGAAAATAAAAATCCTGTTTTTATTTCTAACCGGCATCTTGTTAGGTTGTAATTCAGAGAATATGGATGTAAGTATGGAGACAAATGCTCCTACACAAGTTCTGATGCTAAAAGTCGATTACACGACGAACGCTTTTGAGGGTGGAACAATATTCGGGTTTCCCAAAAAAACCGATAAATTCACTATTGAAAACAAATACGTTGAGCCAAGCGATTTTGGCAGCGTCAAACTGATTTACAAGGAACTCAATCAGACTCTTTTCGAGGGAGCCATTCACTGGATGGGTTTGGGGAAAATGACGTTACCGGAAAGATTGAAGCCGGCAAGTTCTTTTGAGTTTGTACTAACCGAAGACCTCCGCTATCCAACCGGTTTTGAAAATGTGTTTAATCCCTACAATCGGGAGTTGGATTATAACAAGGCGTGGCTATCCGTTCAGGGCTTGGTGAAAGTACGCGAGTTTTTAGCCGCCAACCCCAACCAAAAAGCGAAGCTGTTTCTGTATACCCCGAGTGTTGGTGTAGGTGATCCAAAAGATTGGTATTGGGTGATTTACTTGAAGAAATAATTTACCGCCACCACCATGGCGAAAAATATTTTTAACCCGCTATTTAAGATTTCGGGATAATGCTTTTTTATGTGTTCCCGAATAATGCTTAATGACTTTGAAAAAATATTATGAACCGTTTGAGGTGTTGTATTCAGTTTATTAGCCACTTTTCTGGCCGGAATGTTTTCCATTCGCATCCAAAAAGTAGTTTGAGTTAATATGGAACAGTTTTTCAAGGCATCGTGTACAATTTTCAGCAACTCTTCTTTTTCGATGTTTGCGTATGCGGTAACGGTAGAAGCTATTTGTGCATCTTCCACCGGGATGGTTTCAGGAACAGCGATGCGGTATATATCGTAAATACGGAAACGCAGGTATTGCAACATATACACTTTTGCACAACCGGTTTTATTTGCACGCAACATACATGGGTTTTCCCAAAAGGAGAGCCAAAAACTCTGAACGATATCTTTCGCAACATCCAGGTTGTGCACTTTGGACAGTACAAAACAAAGAACGGTACGCCTGTACCTTTCATAAAATTGATCAAAAGCCTTCCGGTCTTTATTCCCAATCGCTCTTAATAATATCTCATCCGTTGCTTGCAAACTGAAACAAAAGTAGTAATTTTATCCATTCTAAACATCTCATCGATAGAAGAATGAAAGAAGAAAAATTATCGGCTAAGGAAAAAGCGGCAATTACACGCGATTTATTTGAGCGATACCGTCGGGGTGAAACCTCACAGACAGAGAATGAGATCATCGAATCGCTCGAATCGACGGTTATTCCCGAAAAAGAATTTGAAATTACCGATGAGCTGCTCGATAAATTAGAAACCGAAACGACCGATTTCATTTTCAAAAAAGTTGAAAAACCCAAAAAGCGAATACTTTCACCTGTCCTTATCGGCGCGGTGGCGAGTATCGCGCTATTGGTCATCGGGATATTTGTATTTTACAAGCCACAACCTTCTCAACATAGAGTTTTCAATAAACAACACATTGCAACCAACTCCATCAAAAACATCAAGTTATCCGATGGCTCGGAAATTATTTTAAACTCGGGTACAACGTTACGCGAAAATTCACGGGAAGTGTGGCTGGAAGAAGGGGAAGCATTCTTTGACGTAAGATCCGATGTCAATCAGCCTTTTGTTGTTCACTTACGTGATGGAGTTACGGTGCGCGTGCTTGGAACAAGTTTCACCGTTCAAAGTTACTCGGAATTGCCTTTTCAAGAAATTAGTGTGGTAAGCGGAAAAGTGAACGTATCCACTCAAAACAATCAAAGCGTGGAGCTTATAGCTAACCAACAGGCAACGTACAGTGTAACAGAAAAAGAACTCTCAAAAAAATCGGTAAACGGCATGTGGAAAGCAGGATGGCGTACAGGAACAATCGTGTTGGAAAACGCCACAGCAGATGAGCTACGCTTGCGTATCCGGCAACTTTACAATAAGAATATTGTTTTCGAAAGTAGGACGGATACAATGTCCATCAATATTACACTCGATCAAACTACGGTAATAAATGAAGTCGCGGACGAAATAGCCTTCCTCTACGATTTATCCTATCGAATTACGGACGACAAAATTGTATTCTATCCAAAAAATGCCGAGGACGTTTCATAAAATAATAGTTACAATCCTCGGTTTGTTGTTTGTTGGGAATACGCTTGCCCAAACCGTTTCGTTCCCAAATGAAACGATGCTTTCACGCATCAAAAATATTGCCGAAATTGCCAGGGAAGACGGAAAATCCATCACGTACGAATCTCGGTTTTTACAAGGAATAACCGCGCATCCGCTAAAAACATCTTCTACCGACATTGAAACATGGCTCCGCTTATCCCTTGAAAACACGTCCCTCACTTATTGTAAAATCAATTCTTCACGCTTTGTAATCATGCGCCGGGCCGACGAGAAACTTTCCGTTGGAAACTTGTCGGGTAAAATTACCGATGCGTATGGAGTGCCGCTCGCAGGCGCTACCGTTTGGGTACAAGGTGTGCAGAAAGGAACCATGACGGGATTGGACGGCGATTATTCGTTACCGCTTTCCGTAGGCAGTTTTGAGGTTGAAATCCGTTTTTTGGGATACGAGCCGATACAGGTTACATCCGTTGAGATTGGCGCAAAGCAAACAACACGTCTGGATGTGGCTCTGAAAGAAACAAACGTTTCACTTAACGAAATAGTAGTTGTCCAAACACCGCCCGAAAGCACCATTATCGGTGCACTGCGGGCACAACGAAACACACCTTACGTCAGCGCAATTCTTGCCTCGCAGGAAATGGAGCGTTCAGCTGTCGGTACCGTCCGCGAAGCGTTGCAACTTATTCCGGGTGTCGCTGCTAACGAAAACAACGGTATTATCGTTCGTGGCGTGGGTGGGCGATGGAACGAATTCGCACTCGATGGAATTTCCCTTCCCAACTACGACCCGTCATACCGCATTTTTTCTTTCGATTTGCTGCCCATTTCGCTGGTGGACAATATCCGCCTGTTGAAATCGGCTACGCCCGACGTTTCTATGAATTTTGGCAGTACAATGACCGATATCGTCACAAAAGACATCCCCGAACAAAACTTTGTGCAATTAAAAGCTGGATTTCAACTGAATACGCAAAGCACATTTCAAAACCAACGCGCGCGAAAACGCGGCAAATGGGATTTTATCGGGGTGGACGACCGAAGCCGTGAAGCACCGGAGAGCATAGCCCATATTCCCGCTGAACATTTTCGGTTTTACGATTACAAAACGCTGCCCTCGCAACAATATTCTCTAACTATCGGTCGTACGCGTACATTGGCGGACAAGGGTAATCGAATGGGCATATTGTTTTCTTTCTCTTATCAAAACACACAACAGCAATCGGTAATTGAGCATACAGAGCGCGGTAGATGGAAGAGCATCGGGCAATATACTGGCAGTGTGAGTGTGAGCCGGAATTCGGGATATACTTATGGTTACAATACTGTTGCGGGCGGAATGCTGAACACGGGATGGCAATTCGACAAAAACAGAATAAGCCTGCGGAACATTTTAACAAGAAATTTTGAAAATGATTTAACGGAGATATCGCAGCATCTGGAAGACATTCCGGATAACAACAAGAACCTGAGCCGTCAGTTCTTCAATTATCCCACGTTTTCCACCCTGTTGCAGAATAAATTGGACGGACAGCACATTGTCGGCAATACTTCGGTAAAATGGAATGCTTCGCATACCTTGGTTAACCGTAAGCGGAAAGATGGCGCATTCTCGGAAATGTACAAGCCGTTGCGCGACGATTCGCTGCTGTATTTTCTCCACAGCAACCCCCAATTAAGGGACACCTACCCCGCATCCAGCGGACGGTATGGGAATCGGGAGCAAAACTTCAGGATAGGAGCATCGGTTTCGTTCCCTTTTCGTCGGGAAAATCCGACAAGCACATTCACAGCGGGTTATAAGAGCAACTACAAGCGCATCCGATACGAATTCAGCGAGTTAATCCTGCGATATGATAATGTTCCCGCACCGGAAGTCTACCAGACATTTGAACGGGATTTTTTTGAAAAAACGATGATAGAGCATCTTCCATTTACCATGTTGGAACACCGTTTTGGTAAGAATTTCCGTTTGGTTTGGGGAGTGCGTGCCAATTACGAAAACATTGTGAAAAAATGGGAGTTTATGCCGTCGGCAAACTTCACTTTCATACCTACAAAACATTTAAATATGCGTTTGAGTTATCAGCGTTCGGTTATTCTTCCGCAATTGGCCGATTACATCCCTTTTCCTGCTTACGATACGCAATTGCTCGGCACATCCATTAATCGCCCGATACGTTCTTCAGATGTTCAGGCTCTCGATTTTCAGGCTGAGAAACAAATGGGGGCGTTCGATTTTATTTCTGTCGGACTCTTTTACAGATACATTAACCGCCCCATAGAACGCACCACATACGAATACGGTCTAGACGAACGGATGTACGTACTGCAAAACTCGGATAAAGCGGTTAATTACGGGCTTGAAGCGAATATACGCAAACAATTGGGGTTTATGACTGATGCCGATTTCATGAGTCGTATTCAATTTACTGCCGGATTTACGCTTACCCGTTCATCCGTATATGGGAAGAGAATGGTAATGAAGAACAATGACGAATTTGTGGAAACGGAGAGTATGCAAAAAAGACCGCTGTCGGGACAAATGCCTTATCTGTTGAATGTTGGATTAAACTATTCGGATAAAAATCTAAATGCCAACATTCTGTTTAACCGAAGCGGCCGTCAGCTTTTTGTGTTGGGCGAAAATGCGTACGGGCACGAATATCGCGCACCGTTTAATTCGCTGGAAGCTACTGTGAGCTATCGTTTTCCCAAAAGCGGTATTCAGCTTAAATTGAGCGGGGTAAACATTTTGAATTCCACGCAAATCTTCTATACCAACACGCCCGACGATTATATTCGCGATGAATATAATTTTCCTACGGATAACTTTTTGCCGCACAAATCCGAAAATTTTGACCGCGGACATGATCCGGTTATTCATAAAACATATGACGGACGATCATTCGCCTTTTCTGTTAGTCGCACATTCTAATTATATTTCCTTTTTTTAACTAAAATCGCGGTTAGGTTTCTTCTCTTTTTTGCGTAATGTTCAAATAACATTGCGCTTCGTGTTTTGTTACTGTTGCGCAATTCATTTAAAATTAATAAAATAAATGAATGCAAAAAAGACATACGAATAGGAAACAGTATTTCAATGAATTAGCGGAAACATGCGAGAAGTATTTTCTCCCATTCATAGAACATCATAAAAAAATCACCCCGAACCTCAGCATTTTGGAAATTGGGTGTGGCGAAGGTGGTAATTTGTTGCCATTTTCCAAACGGGGATGTAAAGTAACCGGGATCGATATTTCGGAGATCAGGATCAAGGAAGCAAAACAGTTTTTTCAGGAAGAAGGATTGTCCGGTAATTTTTTATGTCAGGATATTTTTACAGCAATCATTGTGGAGAAATTCGATATCATTATCATCCACGATGTTATTGAACACGTGTTGGCAAAAAAACGATTACTTGCTATTGCGAAAAACCTGTTGAACAGTAATGGAGTTATCTATGTCGGTTTTCCGCCGTGGCAAATGCCGTTTGGCGGGCATCAACAGATTTGTCGTAACAGAATGATTTCTTTTTCACCGTTTATTCATCTTTTACCTGAAAGAATATATAAAATACTTCTGAAGAAAGCAGGCATAAATCAGCGAACAATAACCGAATTGATGGAGATAAAGGGCTGTGGAACAACAATTGAGCTTTTTAAAAAGCTTGTCAAGGAAGTCGAATTAACGCAAGTGGATGAAGCGTATTATTTTATCAATCCGCACTATGAGAGCAAGTTTGGATTAAAACCCGTCAAGACAATTTCAATTTTTTCGGCGATTCCTATCTGGAGAAACTTTTTCACTACATCGTATTTTGCCATCTTGAAAAAAACTTAGAATTCTTGCCACTGCAACAAGCCAATGTTCCACATCCTCTCGGTTGTTTGTACGGTTGTCGTATTAAGTGTGCGTAAACGGCTTAAACAGGGATAGTCTGTGGTCGACACGCCTGACAAAAACTCGGCTACACGCTAAAAAACACCTTTTTGTAAACAAAATAACAGTGAACAACAATATTTCAGACCACAAGAATATTACCCTGTTTCCAGGTTTAAACTCTCTTCGGTTTATTGCCGCATTCCTTGTAGTATTGCATCATGGCGAAACCATTAAACGAAAATATGAAATGGATAATTTTGAATGGCTGGGGTTGTTCAGAAACGGAGGGCATGCGGTTACATTCTTCTTTGTGCTGAGTGGATTTTTAATTACCTATTTACTGTTGAAAGAAGGCGAAAGAACAGGTACTATAAAAGTGAAAAATTTCTACTTGAAAAGAGTTTTACGAATTTGGCCGCTTTATTTCTTGTTGATTTTCATAGGGACTCTTCTATTGCCTTATGTGTTTTCTATTTTTCAGATAGACTATGAAATGCCCTATAACCTGAGGCAAACATGGTTTTACTTTTTGTTTTTTATGCCGGGACTGGTGACATTCCATTTCGGACATCACTTTCTGGAACCCTTATGGTCCATCGGCGTGGAAGAGGTGTTTTATTTGATATGGGCTCCTCTTTTTAAATATATTAAAAAAAGAGTGTGGGTTCTGCTCTTGTCAGTCATTCTGTTTAAGATTATTTTATACGTGTCGGGTTTTGTAATACACAATGAATTGTTTGGTTATTTAATTGCTGTCTATAAGTTTGAGTCTATGGCAGTCGGCGGTTTGGGGGCCTACCTTATATACACGTACGGGCGATCATTTACCGAATCGTTTCTGTTTAAAGTGCCTATCCAGATAATTATATTTTCTACGCTTGTGGTGTTTTTACTGTTTCATTGTAATATTCACAACCATGTATGGCTTATTGTGTTTAAAACACCGATACTTTCTTCGTTGTTAATAGATTTCTTGTTTTTATATGCCATTATCTGCATCTCCACCGTAGATAATAGCATGATCAAGTTGAGAAATAAAACCCTGTCATTCTTGGGAGAAATTTCTTATGGTATTTATATGTATCATATGCTTATCATTTTTGGAGTAATACTATTTCTAAAAAAGTATTTAGTTCAAATTACCTTGGCATGGAGTCATATCGTATTTTATGGGATAGTTGTCTTTAGTACGATTTCTGTATCTATCTTATCAAAATATTTATTTGAGAATTATTTCTTGAAATTAAAAAGACGGTATGATTGAAATGGGAATAAGTGACTCTATAATTACTCTCGAATCTTAGACAAATACCATGTATAAGGACAATAATTCTTTGTTAGGCATAGTAGCAACGCGATAACTACTTTGTAAAATCGCATTTTTTTTGAGTTTGTCCACGGTGCGGATGTGTTTCACGGTGAGCTCCAAGCCGCTATTTACCAGTAAATTTTAGCTCGTTTTACCCAGCGTGCATTCTTTTTTTTATTTACTTTGTGGATATTGAATAAAAACCGAAGTCTCCGGGTATCCGGTAGGCGCTAATACTACCAAAAAAATGGATTTTGATTACGGTAAATTTAAGGTAAAGCCCGGTTCAAAAGTGAACCTGAAGAATTTTGCCACCTCCGAGGATGGCGGGTTCGATAAGAAATCTGCCAGAAAAGAGATTGAAAACAACATCAAGCAACTGAAAGACCTGCAGGAGATGTTTTACGCCGATGACCGCTACTCGTTGTTAATCATTTTGCAGGCGCGGGACGCAGCGGGAAAGGACGGGGTTATCCGTCACGTGATGTCGGGCATCAATCCCCAGGGATGCCGGGTGCACAGCTTCAAGACTCCCACGAAGAACGAGTTGGAACACGATTACATGTGGCGCCACTACAGGGCGTTGCCTGAGCGGGGGATGATTGAGATCTTCAACCGCTCACATTACGAGAACGTGTTAGCCACCAAAGTAAATCCCCAGTGGATTCTCAATGAACGTATCCCCGGGTACAGTTCTGTAGATGAGATTGATCAACAATTTTGGGAAAACCGTTACGCGGCTGTCAATGCTATTGAAAAGCACTGGTACGACAACGGCATGCGCATTTTAAAGTTTTTCCTCAACGTATCGAAAGAAGAACAAAAGGAGCGTTTCCTCGCAAGGCTTGACGAGCCGGATAAAAACTGGAAATTCAGTTCTGCCGACTTGCAGGCCCGCTCGCAATGGAATAAGTACGATGAAGCGTTTGAAGAGATGTTGGAAAAAACGTCGAAACCCTATGCTCCGTGGTACGTGATTCCTGCCGACAAGAAATTTTTTGCCCGTGTTGCTGTCGGCGATATAATTCTGGAATTGTTTAAATCGCTTGACCTTCACTATCCTTCTGCAGAGTCACCCGAAGTGCTCGCCAGGGCACGGGAACAATTAATGAGCGAATAGGCTTTGGTGAAGAGCTTCGAAGCATTTATTTCTCTTTCCGTTTCTCCCTCAGCCATATATCCAACCGCGTAATCGCCCAGAACGATGCAAATACCACCGAAATAAGCGTGGCGGTGAGTATAAACTGCGTGGAAACAAGAGCTTTTGTCCCTCCGGAGATTACTGAAAAAACTGATAACCCGAAAAGCAATAAGTACATAACTCCGAAGATAGCCTTAAAATCTTTCAGCATATTGACCGATTCTCTCTTGCCCTTCGTCTGTTGTGGCGTAAGCGCTTTTTCGATTTCGATTTGGTGCATGATACGGTGCTTAAGGTTTTTAGACGCCTGTAGTTGGGTGGATTGCATTATCCGACGGATGATTTGGTCCTGATTTTGTATGTTGTTTTTTTCTTTCATATTCTTTTGTTTTGGAGTGAGGCATTTTTAATCGCCGGAACACCGGGCGACTTGGAATTAACTTCTCCTTAGTTCTTGTACGTTGCTTCGCCCGGCCCGTAGACGGAAACGAGCAGTTCCCTAAACATTTTCCTTGCTCTAAACAATTTCACCTTCACGTTGGTTTCGTTTAATCCCGTAATTTGTGCGATATCCTTCACCGCGTTATCCTCCAGGTAATATAAGGTGAGCAGCAACGCATCGCCTTTGGGTATTCGCTGCAGGATATCGTTTACCATTTCTTTTCGCTCCATGTCCTCGAAGTTGATCTCCCATTCGTTTTCGGATAGATGGACGGCATCCTCCAATTCCGTTTCGCGACCGGTCACCCACATTTTCGATTTCGTCAGCGTGATAGCCGAGTTATAGACAATACGATACAACCACGTGGAAAACTTGCTTTCGGCACGAAAGCTGTGTAAGTTTCGGTATGCTTTCAAAAAGCTTTCCTGCACAACATCTTCCGCATCCTGCACGTTGCCGCAAATCCGGTAAGCGATGGTGATCGCCATATCCTGGTAGGTTTCGACAAAGTAGCTGAAAGCAGAAGTGTTGCCCGAAAGCACTTGTTGCACGCGCTGTTTTTCGTTCATTCCAACAAAATCGGCTTATTCCTGTGACAAATCGGTTTCGTTTTCACTGGATATCGTCATATTTCTTGTTACGAAGAAATAAACCAGATAGCCGATTCCGAGAAAAAGCAGGATAGAGGAGGAGTAAATCCAAAATGCTTTTTCTTCTTCCAGGCTCATCCCTTCAGAAATAGAGAATCCTGCGAGTATCCCCACGGCTATTCCGATAAGTACGATACCGTTTCGCAGTGATACAAACCGGTTCGGAGTCCGTTTCTGTTTTGCATCTTTTTCAGGTATAATCCCCAGTGCAATTAATGACATGTTCTCCTTGTTTCGAAGATTCACCTTGCGTATTTCCAGTATTACCCAAAGGAGGAAAAGAGGAAACCCAAAAACTCCGACTATCGCGACAATAGGAACTAATACATCTTCCATAATTACAATTTTTTAAAAGTGAATAATTTGTTTACATCCATAAGACAGAGGGAAACAACATTCGGTTACAAAAATAGAAAAATATTTTTAATAAGATTAATTTTTGTTTGAAAATCAGGTTGTTGAAATATTTATCAACAAGACAAATATTTTTATGATTTTGAATTCGCAGGATTCATTTCTATTTATTTTCTTTGTAAAGCATAATCCGCAACCCCGACATGAACGAAAAAACGCTCGATAAATTGAAGATCCTTGCCGATGCCGCCAAGTACGATGTGTCGTGTGCATCGAGCGGAACTTCCCGTGGAAGCGTGAAGAATGGGATAGGCACAGCCGCCGGCTGGGGCATTTGTCACAGCTTCACTCCCGACGGGCGATGCATCTCGTTGTTTAAGATACTCCTGACCAATCACTGTATTTATGACTGCGCATACTGTTCCAACCGACGCAGTAACGATGTCGTGCGCTCTGCTTTTACAGCCGAGGAATTGGCTGAACTGACTATTGAGTTTTACCGGAGAAATTACATTGAAGGCCTTTTTTTGAGTTCGGGCGTTATGCGTAACCCCGATTATACGATGGAACAGATGCTTCGTGTGGTGAGGTTGTTGCGCGAAACACATCGTTTTAACGGATATATCCACATGAAGAGTATTCCGGGTGCTAGCCGGGAACTCATTGCCCGGGCGGGAACGTATGTAGACCGGATGAGCGTGAACCTCGAGATTCCATCGGAACAGAATCTGAAATTGCTTGCGCCTGAGAAAGATTACGAAAGTGTTTTTGCGCCCATGCGCTTTATTCAGCAGGGGATGCTTGAAAGCGCGGAAGACCGCAGGAAGTTTCGTTCTGCCCCTAAGTTTGTGCCTGCTGGGCAGAGTACACAAGTCATCATTGGTGCTACGCCGGACTCCGATAAGCAGATACTGACGCTGGCTTCTGCCCTGTATAAGCGCCCTTCTTTTAAACGCGTCTATTATTCAGGGTATATTCCTGTAAATAAAAACGACAACCGGCTACCGATCATCGCGACACCGCCTTTGGTTCGTGAAAACCGTCTCTACCAGGCAGATTGGTTGATGCGTTTTTACCAGTTCAAGGCCAGTGAAATCGTAGACGATGCACATCCGGACCTTGAGTTGGACATCGACCCAAAAATGGGTTGGGCGTTGCGTAATCCCGCTTTTTTCCCTGTTGATATAAATACGGCTCCCTACGAGATGATCCTTCGTGTGCCGGGAATCGGGGTCAAATCAGCGAAACTCATTGTCGCCTCTCGAAGATACGGGCGGTTAAACTCGGTTCAGCTGAAAAAAATGGGAGTAGTGATGAAACGGGCACAGTATTTCATCGTGTGCCGCGAACTGCCAATGCGCACCGTGAACGAACTCACACCTCAGTATGTCCGTCGACAGGTTTCCCAAAAACAGAAAAAACAGGCTGCAGATTTGTTGCAGTATTCGATTAACTGGGGAGAGTGATAGCACAATGATAATTTTTACCTACGATAAAACTTTCGACGGCCTTCTCTCCTGCGTGTTTTTCGCATACGAGCAGAAGAAATTTCCCGATTTTATCCTTTCGGACTCCGATCAAAAGCCGTTGTTCGTTGACGAGCAATATCGTATAATTACAGAAAAGGAAAAATCGCTACGTGTATGGAAAGCACTGGAAAAAAAACTTTCGAAAATTGCGCAGAACATGATGTTAAGCGTTTGGCTGTCGGAATTACCTGAAACCGAAATGTTGCTTTTCCGCTACATTCGTAAGAATATCGACCATCCGGAGGGGGTCGAAATGAATTTTGGCGACGACGATGTGCTTCGTATTAAAGAAATTGCGCAAAAAGTAGCTAAAGAAGCCGAACAGCTTCGACAATTCGTTCGGTTTCAGGAAACGGCCGACGGGATTTATTTCGCTCCTGTATCACCGCGTTACGATGTGCTCTCGTTGATCGTTTCGCATTTTCAATCCCGGTATGCTGGTCAGCCTTGGATTATCTACGACACAAACCGCAACACAGGCTTGTATTACGATACACGGTCCGTTGTTGAGGTTTCCTTTTCGCAGAAGGATCTCTCGAATTTAAGACTCGGGGTTCTCGACGAAGAAAAACTTTCTAGCGATGAAACATTTTTTCAGCAAATGTGGAAAGAATATTTTAAAAGCACGACTATCAAGGAGCGCATCAATCTGAAATTGCAACGGCAGCACATGCCCCGCCGTTACTGGAGGTACCTGACGGAGATGCAGTGAAAAACCACCCGGCCAATAGGCGGCCCGGCGGTTCAAAAAAGTTACCCGGACTTTTCTTACTTGTTTTTCAACAAATCGCGGATTTCGGTCAGCAACGTTTCTTCCTTGGTGGGTTCCGGAGCTGCAGCTGGGGCTTCTTCTTTTTTACGCTTCATTGAGTTCATGGCTTTGATCACCAGGAAGATAGCTGTGCCTACAATCACAAAGTCAACAACCGCCTGGATGAACGCGCCGTAATTCCACGTTATGGCCGGAGCAACAACGTCTGCTCCGCTCATGACCGCTTCTTTAAGAACCACTTTCAGCTCGGCAAACTTGCTGTCACCGACCAGCATAGCGATGGGCGGCATCAGGATGTCGTTAACAAAAGAGGTGACAATCTTGCCGAAAGCAGCTCCGATAACAATACCCACGGCCATATCCACTACGTTGCCGCGCATTAAAAATTCCTTAAGCTCTGTTCTGAATGACATAATACTCATCTATTAAAAGGTTAATTTTCCATTTCATCACAAAGAAAACAAAAAAATGTGAATATATGGTTTTTATCGATAAATTTCACTCCTTATCAGTGGAATAGTTCCGCAATCATACACCGGGCAGAGCCACCGCCGTTGGTTTCGATAGTGGTAAGTTCAGGCGAAAGAATTTTATTATAGGTCGAAATAGTCTTTTCCTGCTGCATCGTCAGCGACTTCCGGGCAGTAGCCGACATGATCATCAGGGGAGCTCCGTTCCTGCTTTTTAACTCCAGCATGTTCCCTGCAAAATGTTCCACTTGGTTCGGGGAGATCTCCACGATAACTTTTCCCGTTGCACTCAGTCTCGATTCCACTTTCTGGCGTTCCTCCCCGTTCCTTATTGATTCAAGGCATACAACGGCAACCTGAGTACTTACCTCCATCATCACGTTCGTATGGTAGATAAGGTTTCCGTTTTTGTCGACGGCATCAAAAACCACCGCATCGAAATTCATTCGTGAACAAAAATCAGCCAGCACTTTTTCCGACGACCGCGGGGAGCGGCAGCAGTAGGCGATCCGTTTGTTGCGGTCAAGGACCATGCTCCCCGTACCTTCCAGAAACTCGCCTTTCTCCTCCCACGGTGTGAGATCAATAAGTTTAGTGTGGTTCATCTTCCGGCGCAGGAAATCCAGCACGTGTGGCTTCCTCTCCCGGCGGCGGTTTTCGGCAAACAGGGGGTAAAGAACCAGCTCCCCCGAAAGGTGAGAGGAGAACCAGTTGTTGGGAAACAGGGAGTCGGGCGTCCAGGGTTCTTCCGTATCCTGCATGACAAACACCTCCACGTCGTTTCTCCGGAGTAGATTCACGAAGGCATCAAACTCCTCCAGCGCTTTTTCCGACACTCCTTCCTGCTCTGTCTTTTGCTGGAAATAGTTATTTTTTGCCGTTTCTTCGTTAAAATCGAACCGGGCCGGACGGACCATCAATATCCTTGACGTTGTTTGCATAACAATAATAAGATTGAATTAGGTTGAAGCAGATTGACTGAGATTGATTAAGGACGGTTTCAATCTTTTTCAATCTTTCTCAATCTTTCTCAATCTATTTACTCCAACATTTTAATTGATTCCTTAATAATTTCAATTGCTTCCCTGATTTCTTCTTCCGTGATTACCAACGGGGGGGCAAAGCGGATGATGTGTTGGTGTGTGGGTTTTGCCAACAAACCGTTTTCGGCCATCTTCAGACAAACATCCCAGGCTTCCTTGCCGTTGTGAGGCTCTATAACAATGGCATTGAGCAATCCCTTTCCGCGGACCTGGTGTACAAACGGACTGTCAATCTTCCTCATTTCGTTGCGGAAGATCTCTCCCAGGTACTCGGCTTTTTCCGCCAGCCTTTCCTCTTTTACCACTTCCAGCGCAGCAGTAGCTACTTTACAGGCAATCGGGAATCCTCCAAAAGTAGATCCGTGCTGGCCGGGTTTAATGGTCATCATGATCTCGTCGTCGGCAAGCACGGCAGAAACCGGCATAACGCCACCGGAGATGGCTTTACCCAGAATAACGATGTCGGGACGAATTCCCTCGTGGTCACAACACAAAAGCTTGCCTGTGCGGGCGATTCCGGTTTGCACTTCATCAGCGATGAACAGTATGTTGTGCTGTTCACAGAGGTGTTTACAAGCTTTCAGGTATCCGTCATCGGGAACGAAAACACCGGCTTCACCCTGAATGGGTTCAACGAGGAGTCCGGCTATCTTATCTCCTTTCACTTCAAAAATCTGTTGGAGAGCATCCACATCGTTGTAGGGGATGACCTCAATTCCCGGCGTGTACGGGCCGTATTCGGCACGGGCTTCCCCATCGGTGGAAAGGGAAACGATTGTAATGGTACGTCCGTGAAAATTTCCTTCGCAAGCGACAATAATGGCCTCATTTTCGGGGATTCCTTTTTTCAGGTAACCCCATTTTCGGGCGAGCTTCAATCCGGTTTCAACGGCTTCTGCTCCCGAATTCATGGGCAACATCTTGTCGTAACCGAAGTAACGGTGGACAAACTCTTCGTACGGGCCCAGGCAGTCGTTGTAAAATGCGCGCGAAGTAAGGCACAATGTTTCCGCTTGTTCGGTCAGTGCCCTCACGATCTTCGGGTGACAATGTCCCTGATTCACGGCAGAATAGGCGGAAAGGAAGTCGAAGTATTTTTTGCCATCAACATCCCAGACATATACACCTTTCCCCCTTGACAGTACTACGGGCAGCGGGTGATAATTGTGCGCCCCGAATCTGTCCTCCTGATCGATAAATTGTTGTGCTTTTTCTGTGATTAACATGTGATTAACATAAATAGCGATTTTGATTACTTCACATCTTGGTCAGGACCAGGTTCCGGAACAGAATCTCTTTTCCTTCACTCTGCAACCCGATGTTTCCTTCTTTAACCAGTCCGGTTCCCGTGTTTTGATGCACGTCGTTCACATAAACGTCCACAACTCCATCCTGAACGGTAATTTTTACTTTGTTCCATTCGCCCACCGGATTTTCGCTCGAAGGTTGTTTTTTCTGGATGACCGGGAATTTCGGACGCTCCGTCACACCTTCCGGGAGCGTATACTCCTTCATGTCGGATCCGGCAAGCAATACAAAGTCGCCGGCCTTGCCTGCTGCCAGTTGCACTTCAATGCCTGTGGCAAATGGATTTTTGGGATCCTCGATAAGCACAAAAATCCCACTGTTGCTGGCTTCTTCAGCCCAACGGTATTCCAGTTCCAGGGTGTAGTTGGCATATTTTTCTTTCGTGTACATATAACCCAACGGCTCCCCTTTAATAGAGATTTGTCCGTCTTTTACCGCGTACACCTGGTCTCCCGGAACAGCATCGTTCTCAACGACAAAGTTCCAGTTCGATAAATCTTTTCCGTTGAAAATTTTTCCGTTGTCTTGCGCACAGCCTGAAGCAAGAACAATTAATACTGCAAATACAAGTAGATTTGTCTTTTTCATTTGTTGTATAAATAGATGGTTGATATCTTGTTAACAAAGTTAAGTAAAATTGCTGAGAATATAGACAGGTTTGGGTAATAAAAGACGGACGATACGGGATATAGTCCTAAAAAAGCAAAAAATGATTGTGAGATAGGCAATAAATGCATATTTTTGCTCAATTTTCTGCAGGTAAATCATTAAAGGAAAAATGAAAAAAGCGCACATCCTATGGGCGGACGACGAAATTGACCTACTCAGACCTTATGTCCTTTTTTTGGAAGAAAAGGGGTACGGGGTGGATACCGTGAATAGCGGTCGTGATGCCATTGAGATGTGCCGGAGCTCGGTTTACGATATCATTTTCCTGGATGAACACATGCCCGGATTGACAGGCTTGGAGACACTCGCCGAGATTGCTGCTTCTCATCCGGAACTGCCGGTAGTGATGATCACGAAAAGTGAGGATGAAGGTATTATGGACAAGGCCATCGGCAAGAAAATTGCTGATTACCTGATAAAGCCGGTTAATCCCAATCAGATCCTGATGACCATCAAAAAAAAACTGGAGAAAAACGAAATAATCAGTGAAACAAACACTATTCATTACCGGGAGGAGTTTGGTCGGCTAAGCAGTGAAATGAATAATTGCCGTTCGGCAGAAGGTTGGACCGCATTGTATAAAAAACTTGTTTCCTGGGAGGTTGAATTAGCTCTTTTGCAACATCCGCTGCAGGAACTGCTGACCGTGCAAAAAACGGAAGCAAACGCCGGATTTGGAAAGTTCGTGAAACGAAATTACGAAAACTGGCTGTTGAATGCCGGATCAGGCCCATTGCTAAGTAATGAAGTTTTTCAACAACGGGTTTTTCCGGTGTTGGATAAGGGTGAAAAACTCTTTTTTATCCTGATCGATAACTTCCGGTTCGATCAATGGCTGGTGATCAAAGACCTGGTGTCGGATTATTTTACATATACCGAAGATACTTATTTCAGTATTTTGCCCACCGCAACCCAATACGCCCGTAATGCCATTTTTTCGGGGTTAATGCCGTTGCAGCTGTCGAAAAAGTTTGCCGGACTGTGGGTGGATGAAGTTGAGGACGAGGGCAAGAATTTGTCGGAAGAACTGCTGGTTCGTTCACAACTGGAAAGATTCAGGCGAAAGGAGCGGTTTTCATACAACAAGATCAATTCAAATACTGAAGGGGAAAGGCTTGTGCAAAATTTTACCGGACTGGAACACAACGAACTGAATGTGGTAGTTTTTAATTTTATAGATATGCTTTCTCATGCACGGACCGAATCGAAAATGATCCGTGAGTTGGCACCCGACGAGCCGGCCTATCGGTCGCTAACGCGTTCGTGGTTTCGCCATTCGCCTTTGTTTGGGTTGTTGAGAAAGATATCGGAAAAAAAATACCGGGTAATGCTTACCACTGATCATGGGACTATCCGTGTGCGTCATGCGCAAAAAGTGGAAGGTGAAAAAAATACCAATACCAGTTTGCGTTACAAAGTGGGTCGGAATCTGTCATACGATCCCAAAAAAGTGTTTAGCGTTACCCATCCCGAAAAAGTAGGCTTACCCTCACGAAACATCAGTACAAGGTATATTTTTGCTCTTGGCGACGATTTTTTCGTGTATCCGAATCAATTCAACCACTATGTTTCGTATTACGAAAATACGTTTCAACATGGTGGAATTTCCATGGAAGAGATGATTGTTCCGCTGGTAACGTTGCAAGCCAAGTAAATAAAAAATAAAAGGAAAAGAGTATGCAATTGAAAATAAGTGATATATCCGAGATACATAAGGCAGCTGGACAATTTATTGCCGGAATGGGGAACGATAAGGTTTTTGCTTTCTATGGAGCAATGGGTGCCGGTAAAACCACTTTTATCAAAGCCGTTTGTGAAGGATTGGGCGTGCAGGAAACGATTACCAGTCCCACATTCGCCATTATCAATGAGTACAGGGATAACGAAGGAAATTCCATTTATCATTTCGATTTTTACCGCATCCATAAACTGGAAGAAGCTTTCGATTTCGGTTACGAAGATTATTTTTACAGCGGAAATCTTTGTTTTATCGAATGGCCGGAATTGGTAGAGCCGCTTCTCCCCGGCAATACCGTAAAAGTTTATATTACCGGAACTGATGCCGGCACGCGGACAATCGAAACAAAAAAGCCCGATTAAACGAATGGAGATTTAAATGATCCAATAGTCAGTTCAGTAAAAAGAATTACCATATACATGAGAAAAATAGCTATATCCGTTTGTATGTTTCTGTCCGCACTTTTTGTCTCTTCGCAGGTGAATACCGACCGGGTGATGACAATTGGGAAAAATGCCCTTTACTTCGAAGACTATGTGTTGGCTATACAGTATTTCAATCAGGTGATTGGCGCCAAGCCTTACCTGGCTGACCCATATTACTTCAGGGCTATGTCGAAGTTTATGCTCGACGATTTTAAAGGTGCCGAAGAAGATGCGAACCTCTGTATCGAACGGAACCCCTATTATACGTCGGCTTATCAGCTGCGCGGGGCGGCAAGGCAGAACCAGGAGAAATACGAACTGGCGGCTACCGATTACCAGAGGAGCCTGGAGTTTTTTCCCGAAGACCGTCTCACGTTGGTGAACATGGCCATTGTGAACGTTGAATTGGAGCATTACGACGTGGCGGAGAAGTTTTTCGAAGTGTTGCTGCGCCGTTTCCCAGATTACGTTCCCGGATACCTTACCCGCGGACAGATGCACCTGGAGAGGAAAGACACGCTGAAAGCACTGGCCGATTACGACAAGGCTATCGAGATTGATCCTTATACGGCACAGTCTTTTTCTGCACGTGGTCTGTTGCAATTTCAGCTGAAGGATTACAACAAGGCTTTGGCCGACCTGGATGAGGCTATCCGGCTGGATCCCTATTTTACCGGAAATTACATCAACCGGGGGTTGGTAAAATATAATCTGAACGACCTTCGTGGGGCGATGGCCGACTACGACCGGGTGATCGAGATGGATGACAACAACCTGATCGCACTGTTTAACCGGGGTCTGCTGCGTGCACAGGTTGCCGATAACAACCGGGCGATCAGGGATTTTGATAAAGTTATTGAAATTGAACCCGATAACACAATGGCGTACATCAACCGGGCTATGTTGCACGCAGAAATTGGAGACAATGCGAGTGCCATAGAGGATTTAAACGTCGTGCTCAACGACTATCCCGATTTTTTCACCGGATATTACATGCGGGCCGAAATGAAGCGCCAGTTGAACGATTTACGCGGAGCGGAGCGCGACTACCTGGCTGCCCGGGATGAGGAGGCCAAGGCCAAAAAACGTGCCACAACGGATGCGGAGGACGGCAGGAAGCTAGCTTCAGAATCGAAGGATACCCGCGAAGAAACGGATAAGGATATCGATAAATTTAACCTGCTGGTGGTTGCCGACAAGGAAGCATCGCAGAAAAGCCAAAGCAAATACCAGCGTGAATCGCGCGGGCGTGTGCAGGACCTGAACACAAAGGTGGCGCTGGAGCCTAAGTTTGTGCTGACCTATTACGATAAAGGGTTTGAAGTGAGCCGGCCGGTCTATTTCTCCGAATCAATGGAAAGAGCCAACGATCTGCTGAATCTTAATTGGAAGCTCAAGGCGGTAAACAACGAAGCTGCACTGAACGAGTTACAGGTGCAAACGCATTTCCGCTCCATCGATAATTTTTCGCGGCTGTTGGTGCAACAGCCAAACGATGCCAGGCTCTACTTTGGCCGTGGGATGGATTTCATGTTGGTTCAGGATTACGAAAATGCATTGAAAGACATCAACCGGGCTATTGAGCTACAGCCCGATTTCCTGCAGCCCTACTTTGTACGTGCGGTCATTATGACCAAGCAACTCGAGCTTGACCCGTTGCTTCCCCCCGAGGCGCTTGCGCAGGAAGCTCCCGCGGGCGTAAACCCGGTGGACAGGTTGAAAGAGTTGCCTCAGATTGCCCGGCCGAAAGTACCGGAGGTCTCCACGAAGTCGTTCCGGTATGATGCTATTTTAAAGGATTATGAAACGATCCTGCGACTTGACCCCAATTTTATTTTTGCCTACTACAACATGGCTGAAATATACAGCCTCGAGAAAGATTATCGTGCCGCGATAGACAGTTACACCAAAGCGTTAAAGATTGAACCGCAGTTTGCCGAAGCCTATTTCAACCGGGGGTTGTCACGGCTGTCGATCGGCGAAACTGCGGTCGGGTTGGACGATCTCCGCAAGGCTGGAGAGTTGGGTATCGTGGAATCGTACAGCATCATTAAACGGATGCAGTAAGCGCTATGGGATAAATTCCAGTTTAGCCTCTTGTCCTGCTTTCAACACTACCGATACATACCCGTTTTCGGCTGTTAATTCTTTTCCGTTCTGTTTTACCGTTGTCGCATAACCGGGAATTTTCACCTTGAATGTATTGTCGTTTAGCGCCTTAATGGTTGCAGACGACAATCGGTTGTCGCTCCAGCTTGCAGCCGCTTCGGCACCGCCACGGACACGTAGGCCTTTGAAACTTCCCGTTGGCCACTTGTCTGGCAGGGCAGGCAACAGTTGTATATAGCCGTCTTGACTTTGAATCAGCATTTCAGCAATTCCAGCAGTACCTCCCAGATTACCGTCGATCTGGAACGGCGGATGCGCGCAGAATAGGTTAGCGTACGTTCCAGACCCGCGGTGCATGTTTACTTCACTTCCGGAAGTGGGCTCCAGCAGGCTTTTAAGTAGCTTGAAAGCACGGTTCCCGTCGTACAAGCGTGCCCAGAAATTGATTTTCCATGCACGGGACCATCCGGTTCCGGCATCACCACGGCGTTCCAACGTTTCGCGAGCTGCTGCGGCCAGTTCGGGGGTAGTGTTAGGCGATATCTGGTTCGACGGATACAGCCCGTAGAGGTGTGATACATGGCGGTGCTTGGGATCTACCTCCTTATAGTCCTCGAGCCACTCTTGCAAATAACCTTCGGGGCTGATCTGCATGGGAGGCAGTTTCGGCAGCGTTTCACGGATGTTGGCGGTTGTCTCGTCTTCGATACCGAGAATTGCTGCTGCCGACAACACGTTGGTAAACAGTTCGTTCACGATCTGGACATCCATGGTCGGGCCCATGCATACAAAAATGCGATCGTCGCTCCCGGGCATGTAAAATGCATTCTCTGGCGATGATGACGGGGCGGTGACGAGCCATCCGTTCCTGGGTTCGGAAATCATGCTGCTGAGGAAGAACTGCGCTGCCCCGGCGAGCGTCGGGTAAACAGTGCGCAGGTATTCCTTATCCTGGGTAAAGGCATAATGCTCCCAAAGATGTTCACAAAGCCACGCTCCTCCCGTGTTGGTCGCTCCCCACGAAGCATGTTCGCCGGGAGCCGTGAACTTCCACGGGTTGCTCATCATGTGAGCCAGCCAGCCGTTGGCCCCGTAAAACGTTTGGGCGGTAGCTTCTCCCGAAGGTACAATCGATTGGGTGAAATCGATCAGGGGTTTATGCAGTTCAGAAAGATTACATACTTCTACCGGCCAGTAGTTCATCTGTACATTGATATTCAGGTGGTAATCGCCGTTCCAGGGCGTCTGCACCTGGTTGGCCCACAGGCCCTGAAGGTTGAGGGGAAGCGAGTTCTCATCGGTTCCGCTGATCATCAGGTAACGGCCATACTGAAAATAGAGTGCGGCAAATGCGGGATCATCGTCTGTCTGGAAACCGGCAAGGCGCTCGTTGGTAGGTGTGGTGTTGTCTTGTTCGCCTAACCAGAGCTCTACACGGTCGAACTTTTCTTTGTAAGCTGCTATATGCGCCTGTTTCATTTTTCCGAACGAACGTTTTTTTGCTTGTTCGAGCAAGCTGTCTACCGTCGACGTGTACTCTTTGTCGAGCATGTCGGTGGAGGTGGAAATGAGGATGACGGCCTCATCGGCATTGGCGATAGCCAGGGTATTGGAGCCCGCGGTCAGTTCCCCGCCTTTGTTCACGATTTGTACCTTGGTAAGGTAGCGGACACCCTTATCGGTACCGTATCCATCGTTGAGCTGCCCTTCCATGATAAGGGTATTCTCTTGCACCGAAAGGGTTGCCCGTTCGGGACGGCTCAGGCTTACTTCAAATGAGACTGACCCTTTCTTATCGGCAGCCACGTGGACAGCCAGCACATCGTCGGCGTGAGAGGAGATATACTCGCGCGTAAAGGTGGTTTCACCTTTCATAAACACGGTGGATGCCACTGCGTCATTGAGCGAAAGTGTCCTCACGTAATTACCCGTATCTTCCGTTTGTGGGTAGGAGTAGTTTATGTGCAGGTCCCCCAGCATTTGAAAACAGCCGTAGGGCGCATCTTTGCTTTTTCCGCCGGAAGAACCGAGCCCGCCGCACTGGAAATGATCGTACATCATGCGTTGTGCTTCCCCGTTCTTTCCTGTAAGCAGTAACTCCCGGATTTTCGGCAGATAATTGAGTGCTTCGGGGTTCAGCGCTTCAGGATCTTCGCTGCCCGACCACATAGTAATGTCGTTGAGCACGATAAGTTCTTTGTCAATACCGCCATCCGGCATCATACCGATACGTCCGTTGCCGAGAGGCAGGGTCTCTTCCCACGCCGCGGCAGGCGTGTTAAACCGCAGGGCGAGTTCTTGGGCCGTTTCAGCAGGTGGCGTGCAGTAAAGCAATGCCGCAGCTGCAAGGAGAATGGATAAAATTTTCATCGAATTGTTCATTTAAGTGGTTGATTATTTTACGGTGATGGCATCTTCTGCCGAGTTTTCTGTTCGTATATCTTTCTCCGCATCCCATCCGTTTTCGAAGCGGTTGTTTTCGATAAGAACGTTGCTGACCCGTTCAAAGAAGAACGGATGTTTGTTCCAGTGGAACGGTTCAAACTCGGTATTGTATGTAACGGTGTTGTTTCGGAAAATCAGTCCGTCTGTCGATTTGGCATAAACGAGCGGACGGTCGAACGTTTCGAACGTATTGTTTTCAATAACAATACCCGAGTGGAAAAACTGCTGTTGATCCTTGAGGTTGGGTATTTCGGGATAGATGGAAATGACGGCGTTTGTAAACTGGTAGGTTGCCGTAAGGGCGTTGATAAACCGGTTGTTTCTAATGATCACCTCCTTGCAGGCTCCGGTTTCGTACCAGCCGTTGCAGTCTCCGCAAAGCAAGATGGCCGTCCCGTGGGTATGGTCGAAAAGGTTGTTTTCGCAGATTACCCGTTTGGGTGTGCTGAAGAGTGCACCGCGTGCACGATTGTTGCGGATGATGTTGTCGGAAAACACTACTTCGGGAGTCCACGTCAGGTTTTCAATTCCGAATTTTCCGGTTTCGGAAATTTCCTGCGGAAGTGTGGCAGCAAAGGTTATTTCAAACTCTTTTGCTCCAAATTCGGTAGGTTTATCGACAGCTTTGATCGATGTAATCGTGTTGAAGTGACTGCCTACCCGTTCCATCTTTTCCGATTCCACAAACTGTACGCTGTCTCCCGTTTCACCCCACTTGAACCCCCATGCTTGTGGATGCATATATCTGGCCTGTAGTGTGGTGTCGTTTAATCGTTTGGTGACTCTCAGGTAAGTCCCGTGTACATTTATGGCATCATCGGCCATTCCTTCATAGAGCCCGTTTTTCGAAACAATCACCCCCTTACACGCCGAAAAGTGGGTTGCATCGGCCTGTGTGGTGAAAAACCGGGGGTCTTCTTCCCCTTTCAGGCAAACGGAGAACCGGTCTAAAGTGATATTTTCACTCATCTGTGCCAGCAGGCCCATCCCTTCGGCATAATGTACCTTAACATTCTCCAGTACGGTGTTGGTGCATTCGCTGATGAAGATGCCGGGTGTGGGACGTTTCCACGAACGCAGGACATAGCGTTCACCCGGCGTTGTTAACTTTATCTGCTCCCATCCCTTGATGCGTAAAACATCCGGCGAAGCTTCTGTAACCGACAGCGGGTTAAAATTTACGTCACGACGTATGTAGGTCAGGCGTTTGTCGGGCCGGAATGCCATTGAGCCCTGTGGGGTTACTTCGTAGCCTTCTCCGAGAAGGACAAGCTTTTCGGTATCGATGCGGTAATTTCCGCCGGGATAAATTTTGGCCAGCAGTTCATCTTTGCCGGGATCCACTTCGAGTATGTTGAGCTGGCGCAAGGCAGGAAGTTCAAAGTCGACGGAGAAATTTTTCAAGGTAATGTTTTGCCCTTTCAGGATGGCAAAAGGGATCATGCGTCCGTGAAAAACAAACTCCGAACCTTGTCCGTCGATGGTTACATTCTGCAGGTTTTCGAGTGCGAACCCCACCTTTTTGGGATTATCCTGGTCGTGGTTCGAGATATAGTATTCGCGTGTGAAAGCACTGTCTGGATAAAAGTCGTACCGCCCTTTCGGAATTTTAACGGTAATGTGCACGGTATCTTTCCGCGCTTGCAGTTGTCCGATCAGTTTAACTGCCGCACCCGACGCGTCTTCTTTCGTATCGGGTTTCACACCGAATGTATACTCCGGTTGTTTTGTAGAGCATCCTGTGCAGATTATCAAGGAGATAAAGAGTAAATAGATGTTTTTTAGCATAATTATCCTGTTTTATTAATTCCGTTCCTTAAATCACTCTCGCATTCTCGAATAAGAATGTTTATTAGTTTTTCAGCAATCTGAGGATAGTTGTCTATTAAGTTGTTTCGTTCCTGAGGGTCAGTATTCAAATTATACAGTTCGAAAATATTTTTTTTGGCGTAATGCCGAAGTTTCCAGCCCGTATTTTCAACGATTGCCGCTCCCAGATTGGAACTGTAAACCACATATTGGTTGTCCGGCAAAAGTACGTTTTCAGCGAATGTGCCTTTCCAATAAAATATGAGCGGAACGTTGACACCGCCTTGCAGGTTACTTCTTTTCAACCCCGCCATGGATGCGTTTCCATTGAAAATATCACCCGAAAGCATACAGCCATATGCCCGGTTAAAAGAAATACCTTGCTTTACTAATTTATCTATATTAGGGGTAGTGTATTGTTTTTGCCCATATGCTGAAAGGAGCCCTTTTCCCAAATCATCGGCATAAATGAAGATGACGTTGGGTTTTTGTTGCGCAGCTAAATTACCACTATAGGTAATTGTCGCAACGGTAAGTAATGAGTTAAAAATATGATTTCTCATTAAAAATAGGGTATTAATCAGCTAAAATAGCATGAATATTTTTAACATCAAGGTATTCTTCATCCGGAGACGCATAAATACCATCCATTATATATTCTACGTTAGGGAACTGTTTTAAAATTTCCTTCGCTTTCTCTTTATTTTGATACTTATATAGAGGATAACTGGTATTCCATAGCTGTTGGTGAATATCTTTTGCTGTACCCGATACGACTATATTTTCTATCTTCATTTGCTTTAATAGCGTAATGTTTTTTCTTATATTTCCCTCATCCAACAGCAAAAGGGCAAGAGAAGGTGAAAATGTAAAATTACCGCGATTTACGTCATCAACTAATTTTTTCAAGTCCGAAATGGATGAAGGTGTTCGGGCATAAACTTGTTTCAAAAAGAGTTGGATATTTTTCTCCTTCGCATAATCAGCTAATTCGATGAAAGTTTCTCTCAATGATTTGTTAAAGTTTTCAGGCGTGAAATTATTTTCAATGGTTTGTTGGGTTGAAAGTAACAAAACGTCTGCTCCTAAAGCGGACATTTTATCCATTACGTTTTTAATGATTGCCATACTTTTTTTATAGGGTAGTTCATCGTTATTGACAATACGCAAATCAGGAAACAGGTTGATTCCAGAGGTTAAGTCTACTGACACCTTTAATTTCTGACGGTTTATCCAATCTCCTTCCTGTTGTAGTCTATTTTTTTCTTTGTTGTATAAATAACGCCAATCGACTACAACCCTGTCGTAATGTTCAAAGAAAGTAGGGCGTTTCAGGATCTCTTCTTTTATATTCAGGGTATTCCTTAAGACCAGTGATATTTTATGTTTTGGTCTATCCGGATTAATCTTTGGCATCACGGATATATCTGCATCCTGAAGATTAACCTTGAATATTCTAACACTACCGCCAGCAATCGTGTTGTGCGTGTTTTTCCCTATTGAGGCTCTTACAATTTTTGGTGTGAATCCAACAGCCTTCATTTCAGATAAATCAGTTTCCAATTCCTTTATCGATGCTATTTTTCCTGTTTTTGTACCGATATGGAACTTTTGTGGATACCATTTATCATTAGATATAAGAACCGTATATTCATTATTGCCTTTATAACATGTAATCATACTTAACGCAGGATTTGCAGAAAATAGTTGAACAGATGAGAAAATATTGTTCAACAACACTTTTACGTGGTTTAAAACCGGAAAAGGTTTCGCTAAAACCTGTTCTTCCTGTGCCAGAGCCGGCAATTCGCATTGAGGCTGATCGGTAATGCCAAAAGGAGAAGCAAACACCGTAATCATTCCTTTGCCTGAATTCAATTCTACTGTTACTGGAATTGTATCACTCCATTGGATTACTTTTGCGCATGATGGATACTTTAACTGCAGCAGGTTATATTCTGCTGTTTCCTGTATCTTATCTCCATTGTATTCTATCTCCGATGCAGATGTATACGCTTTCTTCCCGACACAGATGCCTGCTATACCATTCGGCATATTTTTTAAAGATGCTGACGTGATAACAAGATGGCCGCCGTCTTTTACATACGTTTCGAGTTTGTCATTTATTTCAGAACTCCGTTGTATTTCATCTGCGATAATCAAAACAGGATATTGCTTTAATACCCATAACGGAGCATCGGTCATTAAACAGTCAGCAATATCTCCATACGGAGTTGGAGCAATAAACCCCCTTTCATCTTTATAGTAGGAAGCGTCTTGATATCCGGGATACAATAGGTCGAGTACACCGTCTGTAAAGTAGTTCGGCTTTTCGTAAGGTAGATTTCCCCACAATTTGTATGCCTGACGGGAATAAAGATGACGGGGAAATGTCCATCCGGAAAAGAAGTCTACCATTACAGCAACCGGCGTGTACATTATTCCCGGATCGCCGTATTTATCTACCCATTTGGCTGCACTCTGCTGAATTTTTCCAATTGGACTTAATTTTTCGTTGTCAACCCGCATGGATCCTTCAAATCCTACTGCTAGGCAGTCGTACATCAGATGGTTATACATCAGTCTTTTCAGCAGGCTGAGTGATGTCCCTTTCAAGGGGCCGCCACTGTTGTAGTCTTCATCGATGTTTGTAGCATCCTTATCGTATGTTTTAAACCCCCAACGGTTCCATACCGATGCGTTCCCAAACCAACTAACACCATATTGTTTTCCTGCTCCGCGAATAAATGAATAATAAATTTGTGAATTAGGTAATCCTTGAGCGGTTTCAGCTCCTATTAAGGCATAAACTCCTTCTTTTAAAAAATAATGGCCGAAGTTTAACGAAACAAGTGTAGACATTTTATTTCCGAGCTGATTACCCATCTCCTCGAAATGACGTTGAAAGTTTAAGTATTGTTGTTTTCGGTCTACCCCCATCGGATACATGCGTGGCGCGTAACTCCCGACATATCTCCCGTCCTGCTCGCCGTTGTCCATTCCCAACCACCTGTTGCCAAGTTCAGTTTCAAACAGGGATGAAATGCTGTCTGGCAATACAAACTGTCTCCAATAACCTCCGGGTCCGGAACCGGGGACATATCCCCAAAGATCGAATAAGTAAAGGCCCCTTCTTTTTATTTCACTTACAATTTCTTTGATGTTCTCTTGATAAATAAAAGGATACGACACCCATAAGATTTTACCCAGTTTGTCTTTATTGATCCACAAGTCCAATTTTTCATTATAATTTCCTGTTAAATCCCTTAGTGCGATAAATTCGGTTTTATTTTCGAAAAGTGAAGCGTCTGGCGATTGAACAAGGTGTCTTGAATAATCGGGATGTTCTGAAGGTGTCATGGGGTAAGGATAGATTTTTATGCTGTTTTGTCCATGCATGGTTGCAAAACATAATGTCCAAAAGAATATGGAAAACAAAACCGTTTTCATTTTGTGTGTTTTTAAATGTTTCAGCGTATTTTTATTAACATCATGATGTGGATAAGGTAAGATTGTTAAAGATGAAGAGGGTGTGTTAATGCACCCTCTTCAAGAAAGATTATTTACTTGTAATCAGTGTTCTGCGAGAGTTTCCCCTGATTTTTATCAATTTCTGATTGAGGTATGGGCCACAAATAGTTTTTATCTTCGAATTTATAAACAACAGGTGCGTCCTGCACTGCATTTAGAACAGTTTTGGCTGTTTTCCATCTTTTTAAATCAAAGTAGCGTTGCCCTTCAAAAGCCAACTCAATTCTACGTTCGTGGCGTATTCTCTTGCGCATGTCGTCTTTTGACAAACCGACAGGCAACGGCGGCATTCCTGCACGTGTGCGGATGGCATTTATAGAATTATACGCAAGGAGAGTGGGTCCATTCAGTTCGTTTTCAGCCTCGGCCAGCATCAACAATACATCTGCATAGCGCATAATTACCCAGTCTTGTTGGCTTAATGTGCTATATCCATAAGGAGGGGTGAGGTTCGATGATAAAAATTTAGCAAGTCCTGCTCCTGTTGGCTTTGCGTTTCCAGCAGTATATTCTGTACCGTTAATAACGTATTTCTCGATGAAAACTGTTTTCGCTAAACGCGGGTCCCGGTTTGCCAAAGAAGCGTTGGTAAAAGTTTCAGTATCGAGGGTAAATTTACTTCCCGCTTTTTTCGGAAGCGCTGTGCCCGGTGTTCCGTCTTTCATCTCAAACTCTTCCATGAAATTTAGTAACGGGCTAACGACGAGCCAGTCGGCATACCACATATCGGCAGATGTTGTGGTGTTGGGAGCCAGGAATTTTATCGACATCATGATTTCTGGCGATGTTTCCTGTTTTACATCGATGAAGTTGTCTGAAAAATCCGGAGCCAGGGAGTAGCCTGTAATTTCGCTCAACACTGTTTTTGCTTCGGACATTTTACTGCTAATCATATTGCCGGCATCATCATAGGCGGTATAAAGAATCATACGCGCTTTGTAGGCTTTTGCTGCATTCCTTGTCCATCGGCCTTTTGCCCCGCTGTATGTGGCATCTTTTAGATTGGCAATTGCGAAATCGATGTCGTCCATCATAAATTTATATACTTCGGCTTGAGGCTTCTTTTCCTGATATTGTGTTTCGAGGGTCAACGGTTCACTTACAATCGGCACTTCTCCATAACCTCTGTAGAGATAACTGTAGTAGTATGCCCGTAGCATCCGTGCTTCAGCTTCGTATTGGGTTTTAACAGTACTGTCTAATCCGCTGAAGTCTTTCAATTTACTCAGAAAGATGTTGATTCGGGCAATATCTGCAAGTGCTCCTAAATAAACCTCTGAAACAAAACCCCCCGATGAGGGATCTATATTTCCCTGTACCATGTTTGTCGTTAATCCGTACTGTCCTTCGGCATGTTGCCCGTAACTGTTGTCGGTTAAGTTGTCCCAGCATGGAGTTGAGAATGACCACATATTGCGACGCATGCTGCCGTAGGTTGCAGTGAGGGCCAGATTAATGTCCTCCGGGGTTTTCCAAAAAGTTCCCGAAGAAGGCCTGTCGTTTGGATTTAAATCGAGATCCACACACGAGGAAAAGCCTATAGCAATTATAATAAAGTAAATTAATTTTTTCATTGTTGTTCAGTTTTAAAATTCAACATTCACTCCAAAAGATACGATTTTGTTCTGAGGATATTGAACAAACCTTCCATCTCCGGCACGTTCCGGATCCAATCCCTTATATTTGGTAAAAGTAAGAAGATTGTCCCCGGAGAAGTACAGCCTTATTCTGTCAATGCTTACCTTAGAGGTGATGTTAGCAGGAATTATATACCCAACAGTGAGGTTCTTTAGCCTTAAGAACGAGGCGTCCTGCAAATACCAGGTACTGGCTCTTCTGTTGGGATTTGTACCGTCCCATCCATAATAGATTTTAGGGTAGAAGTTGGATGTGCCGGGTCCTGTCCAGCGGTTATTCACAAAATCCAGCGTGGGTGCAGCTCCCTGTATAAATGGCTCCAATCCCCAGCCGTCCGTGTAGATTCTTCTTCCCTCGACTCCCTGGAACAGGAATGACAAATCGAATCCTTTCCATGATGCGTTTCCGTTGAACGAGTATTCAAATTTTGGAAATCTACCGGGTACGGTTACGCGGTCATTGTTATCGATGACGTTGTCCCCGTTCACATCGCGGTACTTGATATCACCGGGGCCAAAATTTCCGCTGAACTGAGTGGGCGAATTATCCACCTCTTCTTGTGTCTGGAAAATGCCGATGGCGTCAAGCATATAATATGAGTTGTAGGGTAAATTGTTTTCGCGAATAACATATCCATCAATCTCTCTTGCTCCAAACTTGATAAGCTTGTTCCTGAAAACGTCTACAAAGAAGCCCCCGCCATATTGCAGTCCCGACAAGGCACCCTGGTTAATCCTGTCATTGTACTGAACGGTAAGTTCATGGCCTGTATTCAGCATGTCACCGCTATTAACAAATGGGGCGCTTAATCCCAATGCCCCGGTAACCTGTGCTTGCCTTAAAATATCAAAGGTGTGTTTTCTGTACCAGTCATACGTAATGTTTAATTTTCCGAATAATTGCAAGTCGAGTCCGGCGTCTGCAACCGAGGTCGATTCCCATTTCAGCAATGAGTTTGCAAGAGCGGATTGAGCAACCCCAGGACTTAATACAGAATTGTCAAAGGCATAATCGCCGGTAAAGTTAAGTAAGTCTTGATAGGGATAGGGAAAATCTCCACCTATATTTTGATTTCCTAAAAGTCCGTAAGACGCTCTTATCTTTGCATTTGTCAACCAATTTATCTCTGCATTTTTAATAAAATCTTCTTCGGTTAATCTCCATCCTGCAGAGAACGAAGGGAAGAAGCCCCAACGAGTGTCTTTAGCTATTCTTGATGTGCCGTCATAACGAACATTAGCTTCAAATAGGTATTTCTCCATGTAGTTATAGTTAAACCTGCCGAAATAGGAGTTCAGCGCCCATTCTGTTGTATTTCCATTGGCGGTTTGGACAGCAGCAGTTCCTGCATTCAACTCTTGAAGATTGTTGGTTACATACTTTTGCCGATATCCCTGTAGAAACTGGTAGTTGTTATATTCCTGGCTATATCCCGCCTGTAATCCAAAATTGTGTGCTTGATCTATGTTGAAATCATATTTCAGGTAAGTAAAGAAATTTGTGTAATAATTTCGGTTATTGTGCGATATTAAGCCTTCACCACCCACGTCAAGTGTCCTTGCAAAGTTGCCGGAGTGATAGTCGTAAAGATTGACTATCGGACGCCAGTCTTTATAGGAAACATCACCTAGATTTACGGCCATTTTCGAATACCAGCTTAATCCTTTTGCTAATTTGATATCTGCCCATAGTTGTGATGATACATCGTAATTGGTCGTGGTTCTCATTACATCATTTTCCACGATGGCTACCATGTTTTTGTTATGGCTTTCAAAGTTGTACGCAGAATTCACATATCTTCCATCGGGTAAAAAGGGCATATATGTGGGGGCTTGCGACAAGGTTGACAAAAATGCATCATCATGGCTTTGCCGTGGATTTTTTTGATTTCCCTTTTCCATCGCAATATTTACTCCAACGGTGATCCAATCTTTCAAATCAGACTTTACATTTGTCCTGAAGTTGTATTTGTCAAATGTAAATCCTTTCATTGTTCCCGGCTGATCCACATATCCAAGCGTAATGTTATATGTGGTTCCCTTGTTTCCTCCGTTAAGCGATAAGCTGTGATTTTGAACAAAAGCTGAATTGAACATGTATCCCAGCCAATCGAAATTCGGGTATTTTACCCTGTCCGTTGCGTTCCGGTATGAGTTAATCATATCTTGTGTATATAAACCTGTAGATATCCCGGAATTAGCTTTGGCTTCGTTGGTTAACTCCATGTAGTCGGCGGAATTGGTGACTATATTTAACATTTTGGTCGGATTATGAACTCCAAAATTGGCGTTGTAGTTCACTTTAAAACCGCCGTCTTTTCCCGATTTAGTTGTAACAAGAACTACCCCATTGGCAGCACGTGCACCATAAATAGATGCAGATGCAGCATCCTTCAATACAGAAACACTCTCTATGTCGTTTGCGTTTAGCGTAGAAAGTGATCCCGGAACACCGTCAATTAACACCAAAGGATCAGAACCGGCACTGCTGTATGTACCTTGACCGCGAACTCTTATTTGAACGGATTCATTCCCCGGCTGTCCAAGTCCTTGTATAATTCGGACTCCAGGCATTTGTCCCTGAAGCATGGTTGCCGGATTGGTGACCGGCCGTTTTACCATTTCATCTCCGGTGACTGCCGAAACGGCTCCGGTTAAATTCACCTTCTTTTGTGTCCCATACCCCACAACGATCACTTCGTCCAACAATTCCGTATCGGATGCCATAGTAACGTCGATACGGGAACGTCCGTTCACCGCAACGGTTTGTGATTTCATCCCTACATAACTGAACACCAGGTTTCCGTTTGAAGGTACGTTATTCAAAACGTAGTTCCCGTCAACATCAGTAGTGGTTCCGATGGTAGCATTACCTTCCACGATAATAGTTGCTCCGATCACCTCAAGTCCGGTATCGTCTTTCACGTTACCGCTAATGGTAATGTTTTGAGCAAACATTCCTAAGGATATTGTCCACAGCATGGCGAACAACAGGCCTTTCCATTTAGTAGTTGAATGTCTTTTTTTCATTCTGTTCTCATTTTAAAAATTAATACACATTTCATTAATCACACCTGTCAGATTTGATGTCCTTTAAATGATACCTTATTCTTTGATTTTTCCAGTAAAATCAAGGGGGCGCTTCTTCGTTTCTAAACTTTTCCTTTGTTCCCGCATAGGTAATTAGAGAGTCTCTGCAAAATTGCCTTTGAGTCTCTATTTATTAAGGATTTACAACTTGAATTAAGTCCTGTAAAATTTTCTCATAGCAGTAAGTATTTTTAAAAGACGTAAAGTATTACATAAATCATCCTGAACTGTACTGTGATGATGTAAAGGTAAATTGTTTTTTTGATATATTAGCAAAAATAAATATGTTTTACAGCATAAATAATGCTGAATTTAATATATAACCCCTGTTTTAATTAAATATACGTAGTCAATGAATTTTTAAGTTAAAAATATTACTAAATATCGGCTAATTCTTCACGATCAATTACTTCCTTACTTTTCAAACACATTCTGTTCCTATTGAATTCCGTTAACGCGGCGAAAAATAATTTGCTTTCCGTTGTTGATTGATTTTTTAAAAAGAACGTTTTCAAATTATAAAAAAATGAAATGCTTTACCGGTGTCTTTTCCCAAAACAGTAAAATATTCTTAACTTTACAAAAACAGATCTTTTAACACAAATGACACACTATTTTTTTACCGTGATGCCCCTGTTCGTTGTTTTCTTTTGGTTGATTCTCTTTTTGCTGGATTTCCGAAGAAACGATACTGCAAAGCGATTTCTCACACTCTTTTTAGGAGTCGCTTTGGTAAATTATCTTACACACTGGTTTTATTTCAACCACAACTATTCGGTTTATCGCTTGCTCGACAGCGTATGGGTGTTTACTTCCCTAGCGGTTTATCCGTTGTATTACTACTATATTCGTCTGTTGACCGAGGATTTGAAGCTTGACTGGAAGTGGGGATGGATATTGATCCCTGCAATTCTGCTCTCCTCCTTTTCCACTGTACTCTACCTGCTGATGAGTTCGGCTGAGCTTGATGTGTTCACACATGAGGTACTGTATCATAACCGGGAGTACAGGGTCGGTTACCCATTGCTTGTCCGTCTTCAAGTAATGAGGCTCGTCCTGTTCAAGGTGATTTTTGCCATGGAAGTTTTGCTGACCCTCTATTTCGGGCTTCGTCTGATCAGACTTTTCAACGAGAAAGTACACGCTTTCTATTCAAACGTGGAAAACAGGGAGATCTCCAAAATCAGGACGTTGTTGTTTTTTCTGGTTTTGACAGCCCTGATTTCTTTGGTATCCAATGTTGTGGGGAAGCATTTTTTTTCAGATCATCCCTCGCTTCTGGCCCTTCCCTCCCTTGCTCACTCGATGGCCCTTTTCGGTATCAGCTATGTGGGTTACCGGCAACATTTTTCTATCCGTGACCTGTGTCAGGATCAGCAGGAAGGGGAGTGCTGTTGTGGCGTTGAGTCGGAGAGTGAGGCAATGACCGGGATGGAATATGACCAGCTCCTATCGAAGCTGGAAACCCTTTTCGAGGAGGATCAGATCTTTAAAAACCCTGATCTGCGGTTGAACGATGTGGCCCAGGAGTTGGGAACCAACCGCACTTACCTGTCCAGGCTGATCCGCCACAGGCGGGACATGACCTTTTGCGATTTTGTGAACGATTACCGCGTTCGCTACGCCGAAGCAGTGCTCTCTTCACCGGAGCAGTTCCGCCTGACTATCGATGAGGTTGCTTTCAACTCCGGTTTTTCCGGGAGCAGCTCGTTCTACCGCGCTTTTGTCAAGAAGAACGGAATCCCACCCGGCAAATTCAGGAAACAGGTTTAGGGGTGCAAAAGCAACATTAATCGGCCGGGAGCTTATTTCCCCGAAAGGTGAAATACCTGAGTCCATAGTAGTCCGTGCTGTTTACCGGCATATCCCCGAAATTTCCGCTGCCAACAGTTCCATTAGCCGGAAGGATGCCGTAATAACCTCCGGGCTCGGGTGTGAAACGGAAGGTATGTTCATACAGCTCGAAATTATCATACACAACCCTGTTGTCCTCCCGTCGTGACATGCCCGATCCAATGTAACTTTGTCCGAAATCAACCTCCATGATCTTTTCTGTGGGTTTGAAGCCATACGGCATCCCGCTTTCCAAATAGCCGTATGGTACACCGCTGTATAGGATGGCTCCGATCTGCACCGGCTGCAACAGGTGGCGCATCACCTTGAACTTGCAATGAACCTGTGTGCTGTCGGCCGACAAGTTGACATCACTGGCATGGGGATCGCATAGGGGAGAGAAGTACCGCTCCCAGATGGGATCTCCTTCCAGCGTCAGCTCATCGGTCTCGTAGTTGAAGACACCTCCCAGCGTGGTGAGCGATCCCTTGATTTTGCTCTCGGTGTTGAGTGACATCTTCTGGGTCTGTTCAAAGACATCCCAGTAGTATCCCAACTTCATGCGTGCATCGGCACTGCAAAGCGCTTCCATCACGCCCCATACCTTGATGCCCGCATCTACCCTTACGCCTGCTGTGGTGTGCACGCTGCTCGACAGTTCTCCACCCGTGAAGGAGAGGCCATTCTCGCTGAACTTGGACGCCCGGGTGGTGCTGCGGGTTCTGAATCCCTCGTTGCTGTTGTAGGAGAATCCGAGATCCATCGCGGCACTGTAGCTCATACCTGCCCTGATCTCTACTTCTCCCCCCACACCGGCAACACCGTAAAAATGGATCACCGGCACGATGGTGAGCGGCGGTACGGGGATGGGGGCAAAATAGGCGGTTAGCAGGTGGAACGATTTGTCCACTGCATCGGCTTCCACCTGAACGGTCATATCGGCTGAAAGCTGGATGTCGGGGGATATGCTGGCATGGAAATAGTGCAGTTTCTTGTCGAAGATGCCTACCAGCAGCCGCATGCTGAGATCCATGCTGGCCGATACCTCAATTTCGGAGTTGTCGCCAGGCTCCAGCGTAAAGCTCATGTTGCCGGAGGAATAGTTGTAGTTTTTTCTTCCACTGGCCCGTGTTGTAGGCAAAGAAAGTTCAATTTGTGAACCGTTCCGGGTGAAGCTCACCGCTTCCCCGTCGGGTGTCTCCACCCGGCTGAGATAGGCCCCTAGTTCCAACTCAACACCACCCTCTCCATTGAGGGAGCCATCCTCGTTCCAGATCGGTTCTCCCAGCGAGAGCTCTTCAAACACCTCGGTGATATCGGTCACCGGTTCAGCCACCACGGCAATGTATTCGCTTTCCGGGTTGCCCACCGAGACGATTCTGCCGATATATCCTTCCGGGAACAATTTGGAGGGAGTATTGAAAAGCAATACCTCACCCATCCTGGGCTCAAATTCTTTTTTCACCGTCATAAAGAGCGTGTGGGTTTGTAATTTGACCATATTGACCCATTTGTCATAGCTTACCACCCGGGCATCTACGATATATTCCATTCTTTCCGCATCGACCAGGGTAGCATCCTCCTGCAGTTTGTATTCTACTTCGTCCGATGTAGTGACCGTCTCGCCCACCGGGTATACCCTGCTGCGCTCAATCATTTTTCCCGATGTTGTACCGATCGTCTTTATCACTTCACTGCCGTCATCCATCACGAATTTCACCTCAAATCCCTTTGTGTAGTCGCGGGGAGGAATAAAGAGATAGAAATGGTGCAGGGTGCCATCGAGCAATACTCCTTCACCACAGTCGATGGTAAGGGTAAGTGAGGTTCCACTGCCGCTCTCTGGAAACCGTGCATCGGGGATCCCGTCGCTCCAGGCGACCGTGAAGCTCCCGCTCACCGGTTTGCCCGAGAGATCCCGGAAATGTACCTTGAGCAGACGGTCACCCTCAGTACCGCTGTAACCCACCTTGAGCAGCGCAAAGAGGTTGCGGAAGCCGATGCCCGACGCACTGCCCTTGCCGGCCATGAAGTTAGCAGGGGCATAGGGTTGCGACACCCGCTCCTTGAGGGTATAGGGCTGTGTGGCCGGGAAGGTGAGCGTCAACTCGCTGTTGTTGCCAATAGAAGTTCCCTCCCGATAGGGGTAATAGGCCGTCACCTCGCCCGTGGGCATGCTGCCGGTTGTCCTGAACCGGGCTTTTTTGCCGTTTTCCAGGATGTCATCCACTCCGGCAGTGAAGAGCAGGTTATTGCCCCCTCCCTTGCCGAAGACGCCGATCCGGTCGTTCACTTCCCAGCGGACTTCTGCCTTGATGCCGGGTTGATCAATCACTGCGGTTCGGGTCGTTTCTTCACCGTCAATGATGGTAGCTGTCAATACGTTGTCGCCGGGAGCTGCTCCCTGTCCAAACGGTTCGGCGGTACAACCAAGCAGTGTGAGGACAATCACCAGCAAGGATGATTTTATCAGGTTGTTTGTTTTATCTGTTCTCTTCATGATGCGGTGCTGTTTGTGGTTAATCCCATCCCGTGGGGTCATTGTAATCGTAATCATCATTGTCGGAAGCCTCTTCCGCCTCTTCTTCGTATACCCATAGTTTTCGTGTTAGTGTGCTGGCATAGACAATGATCTCCTGCTCCGGTCTCATCTGGGTGCTGTTGTTGGGCGTTGAGGTGATGGTGAACTGCGTATCGTTGATCTTATTCACCTGCAACCACTCTCCAACATATCCCAGGGTGAACTCGGTCACGTTGGTCATCACCGTGACCACGATGGTGCCGCCGTATGAAGGGAGGGGTATGTTGGTGTTCCCATGAGAGGAGAAGAGGTCGAGCTCCGGCAAAGGATCCTGGTAAACCGTGATGGAGGCGAGCGAGTCGCCCTCATTCCCATAGAGGGTGACCAAGGCTTGTCGGGGAATGTTGCCCGTCCAACTTTCATCAACGGTGATGTTAATGCCTTCGTCCGAAATTTTTTCAAGCAGGCACCAGGACTGATCAGAACGATAGCTCCAGCCGGTTACGTTGGTTTCAATCCCAATTCCGTTATTACCCCCCTGATAATTCATGATCACCTTATCGACAACCGGCCTGATGTAAGCCTCCTCGGGCTCTACGGCTGCATCTTGCGTCACCTCGATGGTCACCTTTTTGGCGGTTCCCTCAGCTGCAACGATTAGGATTGCTTTCTCCGGAGGGGCGAAAGCCTTGTTTTCAGTTGCAGTTACCGTGAAGTTGGAGGCTCCCTTGTTGACCGTGCACCAGCTCTTGCTGGATGTGACGCTCCAGCTTTTGGCGTTCGTTACGACTGTGATCTCCTTGCTTCCTCCTTCAGCGGCGAAGTGGATGGGTGAGGCGGATACCTCCAGGGTGATTGTCTCGTTTTCCCCTCCACCGGGGATTTCACCCTTGCCGCAACCGGGCAAAAAAAATAAAATCAAGGCCGCGACAGATAGTGCGAGTGTTGATGTATGCATATTATCTTACAGGTATTGATGCTTCATTTATTCAACGGCTGGCGCCGTGGCGTGGCAGCAAAAATAGTGTTAACCGGCCGGAGTTTTTTCCCGAATAGACAAAAAAATCTTTTGTTTTCACAAAAAAATGGACAAAACCGACAAAAATAGGGGCAAAAAAACAAGGCCGACTCAGTTGAGCGGCCTTGTTAAACAATATAAAAACAGTGATCAATAATAGCCTAATTTACAAACGCGTGCCTGAATCCTTTTACATCATTCCAGTGCCCCCGCGTGAAGTCGGGAACCGCTACCGGGGCAGAGTTGTTTTCGAGCGATAAAGCCGTAAGAGGGGCTAGGCTGCACCATTCTGCCAGGTCGTATACGTCCATGTCCAGTGGAAGTCCGTTTTGCAGGCAGTAGACCAGGCGATAATCCATGATAAAGTCCATTCCTCCGTGTCCGCCTACTTTTTTGGCGGTCTCTTCGAGTTCGATGTGAATCGGATGTTTGTACTTATCCATCAGTACTTTTTTAACTTCATCCGACACATAAGAGTGAGCGGACAGGTTTTCGTGGTTGGGGACAGTGCCGGCTTCAACAGCATCGGCTTTAAGGGCATAACCTTCATTCGGATATTTATTCGCAAATCCGTTGGTCCCCTGTACCTGATACATACGGCTGTATGGACGAGGAGAGGCAACATCGTGTTGAATATGGATGGTCTTCCCGTTTTCGGTACGAATCATAGTCATGGTGTGTTGTCCGTTTTTAAAATCGGGCGCTTCCTCTCCGCGTTTTTCTTTCAGGTAAGCCGGTATACTTACCGGTTTGCTGTCCATAGCCACCAGGTAGTTCATTTTGTCTCCCCGGTGGATGTCAAGAACCTGACAGGCAGGCCCCATTCCGTGCGTAGCGTAAATGTCTCCCCGGTGTGTTTTGTTATATTCCATGCGCCAGTCGTTTTCGTAAGAATCCCAAAAATCTTCCAGTTGATGGATATAAGCGCCTTCAGCGTAGAGGATGTCTCCAAGAACACCTTGTTGCGCCATGTTGAGTGTGGTCAGTTCAAAGAAATCATACACGCAGTTTTCGAGTTGCATGCAATGTTTCTGGGTACGTTCTGCCGTGTTGACAACGTCCCAGATTTCCTCCAGGGTCATGGCAGCCGGTACTTCACAAGCCACGTGTTTCCCTTGCTCCATAGCGTAGATCATCATCTGAGCGTGACGTTTCCAGTCCGTAGCTATGTAAACCAGATCGATGTCGTCCCTTTGGCAAAGTTCTTTCCAGGCGTCCTCGCTTCCGCTGTATGCTGCAGCACGGGGCACCCCCGCTTTGTCGAGAATTTGTTGGGATTTTTCAACCCTGTCGGGATGAAGGTCGCACAGTGCGACTATTTTTGCTCCCGGTATATGGGTGAATCGTTGTACGGCACCCGGGCCACGCATTCCCAGCCCGATAAACCCTACACGGACGGTATCCATTTTGGGTGAGGTCAACCCCACCACATGCTTTTGTCCGGCAGGGCGAGCCGAAACGTTGGTTTCGATGGGTTGAAAAGTCTCCGCCGTTTTTCCTTTTTGCGAACCGGTATTACAGGATGCAAAAAGAACGGTTGTGATGATGGATAAATAGATCAGCTTCTTCATAATTTAAATATTTTAATTAATCCAGGGGATGTTTATAAGAAAATATACCCGAAGTTGGGGTTGATACATTAAAAAAGCAAAAAAGCAAATGCTTTAAAGTGCAAAAATAGTGTATTTTTACCACTTTTTAATAATCCTTTAATATGTTATATAACATATCCTCTTTCAGCCCAAAATTCTCCTTCTGTTTGTCCGTAAACCGTAAATGCAGATAACGGTGAAGCAGATAAATGGCAAAACAAACGATGCGTTCACGGCGGGTAGCCAGGCCACGGTGCCCAGATCAATTATGGATCCTTGCAGGGGAGGCATCAATGCGCCGCCAACAATGGCCATAACCAGGCCAGCCGCTCCCAGCGTTGAGTCATCGCCCAGCCCCTTGAGCGCGATCCCGTAAATAGTCGGGAACATCAGCGACATGAAAACGGAGGTGGCTACTAGGCAATACAAACCGGTCATCCCGCCGATGAAGATAACCCCCAGGGTGGTAGCCATGGCCCCCGCTGCAAACAGGGTCAGCATAAGTGATGGCCTGAGGTACTTCATCAGGTAAGTGCTGATAAAGCGGCTCGTCAGGAACAGGGACATGGCGAGGATGTTCCAGCGCTGGCCTACGGCTTTCGGTATACCGATGTTCTCGGCGTATTGAATAATAAATGTCCAGCACATGATTTGTGCCGCTACATAGAAGAATTGTGTGAGAACCCCCTCGCGGTAATTGTGGTTCCGGAGTAATCTCCTGGCTGAATCTATGGCACGGATATTTTTCGCCTCTGCCGATTGGGTCCTGGGCATTTTAGTCAAAGCGATAATGACGAAGACCAGCAAAACGACCCCGCCGATGATCACATACGGATTGCGGATGATTTCCAGGTCGTGCGTCCGGATAACTGCCTTTTCAGCTTCACCTAATGAATGGAAGATAAGGTTGCCTGCCGCATCGCGTTTCTCCGAGTCAAGGGACGTAAGCACGTAATTCGATGCTACAGTCATGCCTAACAATGAGCCCATCGGGTTAAACGATTGGGCAAAGTTCAGCCTGCGTGTAGAAGTAGCTTCATCACCCATCGAAATGATGTACGGATTGGCGGTTGTTTCCAAAAAAGCCAATCCGAAAGTCAGGATATAGAGCGACAGCAGGAAAAACGTGAATTGTTCGAACTGGGCCGCGGGGATAAATAAAAATGCCCCAATGGCATACAGGGCCAATCCCAGAAGTATGCCTTTCTTGTAACTGAACCGCCTGACGAATAATGCTGCAGGGATGGCCATGGTGCCGTAGCCGCCGTAAAACGCAAATTGCACCAATGCCGCTTCCGAAACCGGAATCTCCATAATGGTCTGAAAAGCAGCTACCATGGGATTGGTGATGTCGTTGGCAAACCCCCACAGGGCAAATAAACTGGTGATAAGTATAAAGGGGACGAGGTATTTTTTCTCAATAACCGCCGGTTTGGAAGGTGACGTACTGTGTTTCATCTGACCACTCCTTTTTTTAAGATGATATTGGCATAAAGCGCCTCTTCGCCGGAAGCGATTACGGCAAAAGATGTTTTAGCCCTGTCGTAAAAAGCAAACCGTTCCAGGTGGCCGATAGAGAAAGGTTCACCCGAAGCACTCAAAATCTCTTTGTATTCTTCCCATATATCCGGTTTGTAATCGTCGCCGGGAGTTACTTCCATCAGAAAAACCGAATGTTCGGAATAAGGGTCTAATGGGAAAAGCTCAAGAATGGCTTTCAGTAAGACAGCACCGGAGAGCCCGTCAGCCCTGATGACGTTGGTTGAAAGGCTGCAACCCGGAAAATTGGCGTCACCAAGAACGATCTCATCGCCATGCCCCATCTCCATGAGGGCTTTTACCAGCTGAGGCGATAGCACTTTGGGTATTTTTTTGAGCATAGTTATTGCAAATCTTATTTGTAAATGGGGCCAAAGGTGGCGCAGGCGCGGTAGTCGGCACCTTCCTTATCCATTCCCAATGCATTCCATGCTGCGGGGCGGAATATCTCGTCTTCTTCCACGTTGTGCATACACACCGGAATGCGAAGAATGGAAGCCAGCGTGATCAGGTCCTGTCCGATGTGTCCGTAGCTGATGGCCCCGTGGTTTGCTCCCCAGTTGTTCATTACCGAGTAGACATCCTTGAAGGCCGGTTTGCTGGTCAGCCTGGGGACGAACCAGGTGGTGGGCCAGGTCTGGTCGGTGCGTTCGTTGAGCGTTTTATGAATCTCCGGATCGATCTCCACGGTCCATCCTTCGGCTATTTGCAACACCGGACCGACACCTTTTACCAGGTTTAAGCGTGACATGGTAACGGGCATCCCGCCTTCCGAGAGGAAATTGGAAGAGTAGCCTCCGCCGCGGAAATAATCGCGGTTTGCTGGACACCAGCGCGTGGCCGCCAGACAGTCCTCTACCTCTTTTTCGTTGATTTCCCAGAACGGTTTCATGGCCGGTTTGCCCTCTTTCCGTTGTTTCCCGGTCGCGTCGAGCGTGGTGGCGCCGGAGTTGATGAGGTGAATGATTCCGTCTTTGGCTTTTCCGGTAAGCTCTTTTCCCGTAACCCGTTTTACTGCCGCAGGACTCCAGTACGTGCGTACATCGGAGAAGATCTGGGAAGTGTTGGTCAGAAGATGTCCAAACAACATGGCCACGCCGTTACAGGCATCGTTTTCGGTAGCTACCACATAGGCTTCACGAATTCCGTTCCAGTCAAAAGATGAACAGAGCAGGGCTTCGGAGAAGTCGCCGTTCGGTTTATAGTCGGTCCACTGGCGTTGTCCTTGAAAACCGGCGGCAATAGCGTTGTGTCCGATGGCCTCTTCTTTGAATCCCATCTCCTTGAGACTGGGGTTTCCGGTCATCAAGTCGCGGATGATAAGGGTCATCTTTACCACAAATTCCCAATCAGCATCTTTTTCGGCACGGTTCTTTACTTTTTCAGCCCGGTTGAGGTCTTCGGCTTCGTTCGGGACACAATATTTTCTTGTCCATGCCATTGCTTTGGCATACTCTTCCTGGTCGTAAATTCCTTCTTCCATGCGACGAAGAATTTCGATGGATTCCACTTGTTCGTTTCTCATCCCCAGGTATTCCTGGAAGAAATCGGGATTGACAATGGAACCGGCAATACCCATAGATACATTTCCTATCGATAGGTAGGATTTTCCGCGCATGGTGGCGACAGCCTGCGCTCCGCGGGCAAAGCGCAGCAGCTTTTCAGCCACGTCATCGGGAATGGAATTGTCGTCCAGGTCTTGCACGTCGCGCCCGTAAATACCAAAGGCAGGCAACCCTTTTTGGGCGTGAGCCGCCAGAACGGCTGCCAGGTACACCGCTCCCGGACGTTCAGTTCCGTTGAAACCCCATACTGCCTTGGGGTAATGCGGGTTCATGTCCATGGTTTCGGATCCGTAGCACCAGCACGATGTAACAGTTATGGTGGATCCTACGCCCTCACGTTCAAATTTTTCGGCACAGGCAGCACTTTCGCCCACCCGTCCAATAGTTGTGTCGGCGATTACACATTCAACGGGACTTCCATCACCGTTTTTTAAGGTTGAACTTATCAGGTTGGCAACGGCCTTTGCCAGGTTCATTGTTTTTTCCTCGAGGCTCTCTCTGACGCCTCCTTGTCTCCCGTCGATGGCGGGACGAATACCGATTTTTGGATAAGTTTTCATAGCGTTTTTATTTTTTTAATGATTCGTTTGTGCAAATTTAAGTTGTAGTATGAACAGTGCTGATGTTGCAGGAAAAAAATTAATAGGACCCTCTCTTGATGATTTTTGTCGGAAGATAACGGGTAATGGGATTGCCGGTTATCACGAAATCGGCAGCTAGGTTGCCCATCTCCTCCCAGTCGATGCTGATGGCCGCAATTCCGTTTTCAATCACTTCGTAAAAAGGGTTGTTGTTATAACCGATAATCCCGAACTGTCTGCCCACGGTCAGCTTGTCGGCTTTGCTCCTTTTGATGACCTCTACCACATCGGTCTGCTTGATAATGATGTATAATGTGCCCTCCACAACAGGCGTTTGAGGTGTGAAAGATTCGATGATTTCAAATTCGAAATTGTTGTCCGTACAGAACCGGATAAAATAGTCTTTGCTGCTTTGCGGATGCTTGTGTCGTTTATCGAACAGGAAAACAATTTTTTTGTATTTTTTGAAATCAAGTTTTGCTTGATCCAAGGCATCGTAAAAAGCCCGGTCAAAGTCCTGGCAGACGTACGACAGTCCTTCCTTGTTAAAACTGCCGAAATCGAGCAGCAGTAATTTTTTGGGATTGATTTTTGACAACGACTCTGCCAGCACATCGTTGCTATAATTCATAATCAGGTATTTGTTGTACATGCCGTAAGATTCCCGAACAATGTTGTTGAAAAGGTTCTCGTTGTATTGATGGAACCAGAGGTCGATTTTATGGTTTGAAGGCAGCTTGGATACCAGCGCATTATACAACACGTCTTTGAACGGCGTGTACTCATCAAGGATGAGCAGCACGTTTTTTACCCGGTAACTTACGTGATAATTTTTTCCGTGAATGGATTCGATCAGTCCCCGTGTCCGCAGTTCATTGAAGGCTTTGAAAACGGTATCGCGGGATATGTTGTGTTGTCGGCTTAACGTGTTGATCGAGGATAGTTTATCTCCGGGCTTCAATTCGTTCATCGATATAGCCCTCTGGATATAGTCGGCTAATTGCTTTACTTTCGTATTCTTGTTGTTGAATTCCAATTCCATGATAAACTAGTGTGCTGTTCTGTTCTGATCACAAAGGTATTTTTTATTTATTGATTTTCGCTTTAAGCCCATATGTTTTATAACATAAATAGTTAATCACCTGTTTTCAAACGAAAGATTCAGCTGCAATAAAAAAACCGGCAAGGCTCTTCACAGAGTCTTACCGGCCATGGAAAATCAAAAAGTCATATAAGAAATAGAACTAATTAAGTTATGGTTATTTAATAGTATTCGTTCGATGCAACAACCGGTATGGGTGTTTCAGCGATTTTGTTTTGCAACGCAGCCTGGTTGTACCTGTACACCACGTTGTAGGTTTTCACTTCATCCCCGTTTCTTGCTTTAACCGCTAATTGAACAGAGTCGGTATTTGCTCTTTGAAGCGGTTTCAGGTCGAAACACACAAATCCTTCGTAAAACCTCGGGCTTGAACTGCCATAAGCGTTGTGTCGGAATTCCAGTTCAAGAGTGTCGGGGACACTATTCGGATACAGCGAGTCGGCCACCAGGTTGATAGCGTGAGGCCTGATCCCTCCGTAATTGAACATGAAATCGATATTCAGGTAGTCGTTTCCTACCCATGCTTCGTTTATTTTTACCGGATCATGCCCTATGCTGTCGGCGTTTTGCGACGTTTGTTCGATGACCTTTTTAGTAAGAATATTCCAGATGTCGTTTACTTTCACGTAATGATCATATCCGCCCTGTTCATCCGATAAGGTGGTGTAATTCACAAATACCCTCTGGTAGTTCCCCACTGGCAGGTAGTGTACATCCGTTGCAGCCGGCCAGAGTTGCTTGCCGTTGTCGAGCACTAGCATATATCCGTTCTCTCCCATGGGAATAACCGTAGCAATGTCAATATGAAATTCGCCCAGCGAATGTTCGTCTTTCTTGTTGCACGATGCAACTGTAAGTAAAACGATAAAAAAAACAAATCCCCACGCGGTATCTTTCATATATTTCTTTGCTTCTATATACTTAGATGCAAAAAAGAAAAAAACGCTGCATGAAAACCTTGGATTTTTTTGTTTTTAACTCTATTTAACTTTTGGATAGAGTTTCTCAATAAGATCGGTGCGATTGAGCCGTTTCAACTCTGCTATTAATTTCTTCCGGTTGTTCTTGTCGTACCAGAAAAAAAATTGTCGTTGACTTTCTTTTTGTGAAGGGGATTTTGCGGTGTAAACCTTTTCGAGCGAATAAGGGTGGTAGCCTGTGTAATAGATCTCTGTAGCCAGTGTCATGGGCGAGGGTGTGAAGTCTTGTATTTGCTCCAGTTTGAAATTCAGGTTTTTAGTAATAGCGGCAAGTTCTGCCATATCTTCTTCTGTGCAACCCGGGTGTGAGGAAATGAAATAAGGGATCAATTGCTGATTCAGGTTCTGCTTGTTGTTTTCAGCATCGAAAATCTTTTTGAATTGATAAAACAGGCCGAACGAAGGCTTACGCATCACGTTGAGCGTCCGGTCTGCCGTATGTTCGGGAGCGACTTTGAGCCTGCCGGATACGTGGTTTACAATCAACTCTTTTGTGTATTCTTCGGCGGCTTTGTTGGCACTTTCGTCTTTTCCCCTATGCAGCAGCATGTCGTAACGGATCCCGCTTCCGATAAACGATTTTTTCACCATCGGCAGGTTGTCCACAGAGCGATAGATGTCGAGCAGTGGAGCGTGATTGGTATTGAGATTTGGGCAAATACCGGGATGGATGCACGACGGGCGTCTGCACTTTTCACAAACCGACAGGTCTTTGCCCTGCATCTTGTACATGTTTGCCGACGGCCCTCCCAAATCGCTTATGTATCCTTTGAATCCGGGCATTTCGGTGATTTTCCCGACTTCCCGGAGAATCGATTCTTTTGATCGCGACGCGATAAACTTTCCCTGGTGTGCCGAGATGGTACAAAAAGCACATCCTCCAAAACAACCCCGGTGCAGGTTTACTGAAAACTTGATCATTTCGTAAGCCGCAATGTGTTTGTTTTTGTACTTGGGATGAGGCAAGCGGGTGTATGGTAAATCAAAAGATGCATCAATTTCCTCTTCCGTCATCGGGGGAAAAGGTGGATTCACAACCAGCGTCTTATTGTCCACATCCTGTAAGATACGCGATGCGTGCAACGCGTTGGACTGCTCTTCCACAATACGAAAGTTTTTCGCCTGTTTCAGCTTGTCTTCCAGGCATTCTTCATGAGAGAACAACCGGATCTCGTCTTTAAATGAATTTTCAGGAACATTGTCTTTTCCCGCAAGGAAAGCTGTCTGGGGCACATGGCGCATTTCGGCAATTGTTTTCCCGTTTTGCATTTCCCGGACCACGCGGGTAATCGGCAGTTCGCCCATGCCGTAAACCAGCAAATCGGCGTTGGTGCCTGCCAGTATCGTTTTATGCAGTGAATCACTCCAGTAATCGTAATGCGAAACCCGGCGGAGGGAAGCTTCCACACCTCCAATAATCAGCGGAATGTCGGGATAGAGTTCTTTCAGGATGTTGGAATAGATCGTTACGGCCCGGTCGGGGCGCATATCCGACCTCCCGTCGGGTGTGTAGGCGTCCTGCGATCGTAAGCGTTTATTGGCGGTGTATCGGTTGATCATCGAGTCCATAACACCGGCGGTTACGGCAAAAAACATTCGGGGAAGCCCCAGTTTTTTAAAATCCCGCAAATCGTCCCTCCAGTTTGGTTGAGGAACAATGGCTACGCGCAACCCCAGCCTTTCCAGCAGTCGTCCAATCACCGCAGTCCCAAACGAAGGATGATCGATGTAGGCATCTCCCGAAAAGAGGATCACGTCCGCCTGGTCCCACCCGAGAAGATCCATCTCTTTTTTGGTTGTAGGGAGGAAGCGGGGCAAAGGATAGGGTTGGCTTTCCATCCGTTAAAAGGGTTTGTGTTTCCTGGGTCTCTCTTCTCCCATCTTCTCGCTCAGCACGGTTGCCCTGTCCACCGCGAGGTGGATGTTTGAACAGATGTTCTCTTTTCCGATAATATCCGGTATTTTGGAGTTTTCGACTTTTGCCCTGACATTGCCATTCACTCCCGAAAGAATAACCTGAATTTTTTCTCTCCGGGAGTTTTTGCAGAGATTTTGGAGGTTGTTCAGCCCCGTAGCATCGATAAACGGCACCTTGCGCATCCGGATAATCCGGATCTGTGCCCTTTCTCCGATTTCGCGCATAACATCGTCAAACTTATTGGCTACCCCAAAGAAAAAAGGCCCGTCAATTTCATACACTTCCACGCCTTTAGGCAGGTGCAAGACTTCGTCCTGCAAGTTCCCGGAATGAGACTCAATCTCTTTTGAGATGTCAATCTTTCCGGTTGTTACCGACACTTGAGTGCTTTCGTTCATACGCTTCAAAAACAAGAAGATGGCAAGCAATAGCCCTACTTCAATGGCGATGGTCAGGTCGAATACTACCGTTAGAATAAACGTCGTCAGTAAAACGGCCAGCGTTCCTCCAGACTGTTTGACAAGTGAGCGGAACGTGCGCCATTCGCTCATGTTGTATGCCACCACAACCAGCACTCCGGCAAGGCAGGCCATAGGAATATGTTTGGTAAGATCACCCAAAAACAATAGAATCAGCAACAGAACCACTGCATGTATAACCCCTGCCACCGGAGAACGCCCACCGTTGTTGATGTTGGTCATTGTCCGGGCAATGGCGCCGGTAGCCGGGATCCCGCCAAAAAACGGGGTAACGATGTTGGCTACTCCCTGTGCAACCAGTTCCATGTTCGAGTTATGCCGTTTACCGATCACGCCATCTGCAACGGTTGCAGACAACAGGGATTCAATAGCCCCCAGTATGGCAATGGTAAAGGCTGAAGGAAACAGCATGCGGATGCTTTCGAGATTGAACCCGATAGGATTTGCCTGAGGCAGTTGGCTGTTTATCTGAAACCTGTCGCCGATGGTTTCAATTCCGGTAATTCCAAAATAGTGCTTCATCACGAACACGATAACAGTCATCAAAACAATCGCTATCAGCGATCCGGGTATTTTCCTGGAAATTTTTGGAGTGAGAAAGATGATGGTCACACTCAACACGCCAATGCCTGCTGCCCACCAATTGATGGTTCCCAAATGTTGAAAATATACTTCCCATTTGGTAAAGAAATCGGAAGGGACCTTGGCTATGCTCAATCCAAACAAGTCTTTTATCTGCGTGGAGAAAATAGTAAGGGCAATACCACTGGTGAATCCAACGACAATGGGGTAGGGAATGAACTTGATGACAGTCCCGAGCTTGAGAACACCCATTAAAACCAGCATGGCTCCGGCAAGAACAGTAGCTATTGCCAGCCCGGTCACGCCAAACTGTTCCACAATTCCGTAAACAATAACAATAAATGCACCTGTCGGGCCACCAATTTGTACATGGCTTCCGCCGAGGAACGAAATAATAAATCCGGCAATGATGGCCGTTACGATACCTTTTTCCGGTGTAACACCGGAGGAGATTCCAAAAGCAATGGCCAGCGGCAATGCCACAATTCCTACGATAAGGCCTGCCATTAAATCGGAAATAAATTTCTCCTTGTTGTAGTTTTTTAACGATAAGAAAAGGATGGGTTTAAATTCTTTCAGGAAGTTTCTTTGCATCTGCATATTCAATAATTGGCTGCAAAATTAACCATTTAAAGAATAAAAATGAAATAGTACGTGCGAAAAGTTAGAATGCACCCTGTTCCACAAGCACGCAGGCACGTTCCGTTAAGCGATCTTCGGCATAGGGGTTATACCTCTTTTTAAGGCTATTGCCGAACATGCTTGCAAACGCATTGTAAAAAAAAGCCTTGGCACTTCCCATGTAGGCGTCAATAATGTGGTAAGACGATGAGTTGGTCTCCCGATCAACCAGCTTCATCAAAAGTTGTCCTTGAGAACGGGTGAGTTTTTTCATTTTAGGGGTATAGGCCTCCATCAGGTACTTTTCCATCTGGTTCAGGTGACTCTGCCGTGCCTTGTCATCGGGCAGGGTTTCCATATACTCGTACGTTTCGGTAATGATTACGGCTATCTCCTTGGCATAGGGCAGGGTTTTCTTTACGTCGCGGATCAGTTTTGTATATTGTAACTGTTCCCTGTTGCTGCCGAAACGCAGGGGGGAATACTTGATGAAATCGTGTAAGCTCATGCAGGCAACCGTGTCGCCGTCAATCACCACTGCCGGATACACATTGGGCAACAGGTAGAGGGTCGTCCTTTGTTTTGCCGGAGAAGCGTTGTCGGCAAAGAAATCCTGCGCCTTGGCCTGGAAGGCAAGGGGCACGGTCAGGAGCAGCCATATTTGAACAAATCTTATCATAAATCCGGGACAAAAATAACATTATTGTTTTATTCGAGTACTTAAAATCACGTTAAGTGTAGTTAATTAACAATCCTGTTTATAGATTGTTAAGTAAATAATTTGGAAAAAACAGCTTAACCAGGGCCTTCTCGGGCAAAAAAGAGATCGCTTTTTACTCGATTTCCTTCAATTTGAATTACCTTTGAAGGACTAAAATCAGAAATTATGGCTTATTATCATTTGGGGGAGCTGGTTCACCATCAGGCGCAGAAATACAAAAACAGAACCTCGTTGAAGTTTTTATTATCAGATGGGCGATGGACACAAATGTCGTGGGAAGAGTTTTCGGAAAAAATAATGAAAACCGCTCAGGCCATGGCAGAACTACAGATCAAACCCGAAGATAATGTGGGGATTTATTCCCAGAATATGGCAAAATACCTTATTACCGACTTTGCCGCCTACGCCAACTGCGCGGTTATGGTACCCATGTATGCCACCTCATCGCCATCGCAGGTAGAATATATCGTAAACGACGCTCAGCTAAAGGTGATATTTGTAGGTGAGCAGTTCCAGTACAATAACGCATATAAAGTACAGCAGGAAAGTCCGGTCCTGAAAAAGATCATTGTCTTTGACAGGAATGTAGTGTTGAAACCCGAAGATAAAACGTCCATCTATTTTGATGATTTTATCACTACCGGAGATAATTCCGAATCGTTGGCGCTTGTCAATGCCCGGTTGCGTCAACTTAAAGGTTCCGATCTGGCAACCATCATTTATACGTCGGGAACAACCGGGGAGCCCAAAGGAGTTATGCTCACCCATGATAATTATATCCAGGCGTTCAAGATCCACGATGCACGGCTAACCCAGTGCTCGGAGAAAGATGTCTCGATGTGTTTTCTGCCGCTGACGCATATCTTTGAAAAAGCGTGGACCTATTATTGCCTCCACAAAGGAATACTTGTTGCCGTAAACAGGGATCCCACCCGGATTCAGCAGACTCTTAGACAGATACGTCCCACTCTGATGAGCAACGTCCCCCGGTTCTGGGAAAAAGTGTACGATGGCATTCAGCAAAAGATCGAAACTTCAAGCGGTGCTTTGAAATGGTTGTTTGAAGATAGCGTCAGGACGGGTAGAAAGCACAATCTCGTATATAAAAATCAGGGGAAAAGGGCACCGTTTGGTGTTGCGCTCAAATTCTTCCTCTATAAACTCACTATCTTTTACCTGATCAAGAAGGTGGTGGGTATCGACCGGGGAAACTTTTTCCCCGTGGCAGGAGCTCCTCTATCGGACAAGATTAACGAGTTCATGCAATCGATCGATGTACATCTGATATACGGCTACGGCCTCTCCGAGACGACCGCGACGGTTAGTTGTTTTCTGGAAAAAGGGTTCACGATTGGAACTGTTGGCAAGGTCATGCCCGAGGTGGAGGTGAAGATCGGGACAAACGACGAGATCCTGGTGAAAGGCAAGACGGTGATGAAGGGGTATTACAAAAAACCCGTTGAGACGGCCGCGATATTCACGGAAGACGGTTTTTTCAGGACCGGTGATGCGGGAAGGCTGACCGGGAACAACGAGATTATCCTGACCGAAAGAATAAAAGACCTTTACAAAACCTCAAACGGGAAATATATTGCTCCACAGATGATTGAGACCCGGATGACCGAGGATAAGTTTATCGATCAGATTGCCGTAATTGGCGACGAACGAAAATTTGTAAGCGCGTTGATTGTTCCGGACTTCGGACATCTGAAACAATACGCCCTCGAGCATCAGATTCCCTGCGGGTCAAACGAAGAACTGGTGGAAAATAAAAAGATTCACGATTATATGTTTGGCCGGATCGAACTGCTGCAGGCTCAGTTTACCTCCTATGAAAAAATCAAAAAAATAACGTTGCTGCCCCATCCTTTTACGATGGAATCGGGCGAACTGACCAATACGTTAAAACTGAGAAGAAAAATTGTACTCCAGCGTTATGCCGCTGAGATTGAGAAAATGTACGCAGAATAGCTTTTAGGCGGGAAAATCATTATCTTTGCACCGTTTTTTAAAAGTGAAAAAATGGAATATAATTTTGGGGAAATAGAAAAACGGTGGCAGCAGTATTGGGCCGACCGTGAGGTATACCGGGTAACAGAAGATACAACCAAACCCAAGTTTTATGTGCTGGATATGTTCCCGTACCCCTCGGGAGCCGGGTTGCACGTGGGGCATCCGCTAGGTTATATCGCTTCCGATATTTATTCGAGGTATAAACGGCTGCAGGGATTCAACGTGCTTCACCCTATGGGTTACGACGCATATGGCCTTCCTGCGGAACAATATGCTATCCAAACCGGCCAGCATCCGGCCATCACTACCAAAAACAACATTGCCCGCTACCGCGAGCAGTTGGACAAAATAGGATTTTCTTACGATTGGAGCCGCGAGGTGCAAACCTGCGATCCTGAATATTATAAATGGACGCAATGGGCATTTGTAAAAATGTTCCGTTCCTACTACTGCAACCAGGCACAACAAGCAAGGCCGTTGGATGAACTGATCGAGGTCTTTTCACAACAAGGCACTACCGGGTTGGACCTGGCTTGTACAGAGCCGATGAGCTTCACCGCTGATGAGTGGAATGCCAAAACCGAAAAAGAGCAACAGGAAATTCTGATGAATTACCGCATCGCCTACCTGGGCGATACCCTGGTAAACTGGTGCCCGCAGTTGGGAACGGTGCTGGCCAATGATGAAGTGAGCGAAGGGCTGTCTATCCGCGGAGGATATCCGGTTGAGCAGAAGAAGATGCGTCAGTGGTGTCTGCGTGTATCCGCCTACGCGCAACGGTTGCTGGACGGGCTCGATGATGTGGATTGGACGGACTCGTTGAAAGAAACACAGCGGAACTGGATTGGGCGTTCTGTTGGAGCAGTCATGAAATTTAAAACACCCGGCGGTGTCTCCTTCGATATTTTTACCACCCGGGCCGATACTATTTTCGGAGTCACCTTCATGGTGCTTGCACCGGAAAGTGAACTGGTTGAACAACTCACCACCCCCGAACAGCGCAACGCAGTAGATGCATACATACTGAAAACGAAAAAACGCACGGAGCGGGAGCGCATTGCCGACAAATCGGTCAGCGGTGTTTTTTCCGGATCCTATGCATTACACCCGTTTACCGGAGATCTTTTACCAATCTGGATTTCGGATTACGTGCTGGCCGGTTACGGTACCGGAGCGATTATGGCTGTTCCCGCTCACGACAGCCGCGACTACGCTTTCGCCAAACATTTTAACTTGTCCATTGTTCCCTTGATCGAGGGCTGCGATATATCGGAAGAGAGTTTCGATGCCAAGGAAGGTATCCTGATGAATTCCGGTTTTTTAAACGGGCTTCCGGTAAAAGAGGCGATTGTTAAAGCCATTGAGGAGGTGGAAGATCGCAACCTGGGTTTCCGGAAAGTGAACTTCCGGTTGAGGGATGCCATTTTCTCGCGTCAACGTTATTGGGGCGAACCGTTCCCTGTTTATTACAAAGACGGGATGCCCTACACGCTGGATGAGGGCGAGCTCCCGCTCGAACTGCCCGAAGTGGATAAATACCTCCCAACAGAATCGGGCGAACCCCCGCTTGGCCGTGCCAGGAACTGGCAGACAAGGGAAGGGTATCCGTTGGAGTTGAGTACGATGCCCGGATTTGCAGGCTCATCGGCCTACTACTTGCGGTACATGGATCCGCGAAACGGCCAGGCATTGGTGTCGACAGAGGCTAACAACTATTGGAGAAGCGTAGACCTCTATATCGGTGGAACGGAGCATGCGACGGGACACTTGATTTACAGTCGGTTCTGGAATAAATTCCTGTTCGACCTGGGCGTCTCTTGCGAGCAGGAGCCGTTCCGGAAACTCGTTAATCAGGGTATGATCCAGGGACGAAGCAATTTTGTGTACCGGATTAAGGAGACCAACACATTTGTCTCGCTGAACCTTAAAGATCAGTACGATGTTACGCCCATACACGTGGATGTAAACATTGTTCATAACGATGTTCTGGACGTGGAGGCTTTTCGCAACTGGAACCCCGAGTATAAGAACGCTGAATTTATTTTGGAAGACGGGAAGTACATTTGCGGGTGGGCCGTCGAAAAGATGTCGAAATCGATGTTTAACGTGGTGAATCCCGATGTGATTGTGGAAAACTACGGCGCAGATACGCTTCGGTTGTACGAGATGTTCCTGGGGCCTCTGGAGCTTTCCAAACCGTGGGATACGAACGGCATCGACGGTGTACACCGTTTTTTGCGCAGGCTTTGGAACTTGTTTCACACCAACGGGGAGTTTTTGGTTTCTGACGAAGACCCAACAAAAGAGGAATTGAAATCGTTGCATAAACTCATCAAGAAAGTGTCGTTTGATATTGAGAATTTCTCGTTCAACACATCCGTGTCGGCGTTTATGATTTGCGTCAACGAACTGTCTCAGCTAAAATGTAATAAAAAAGCCATCCTCAGCGATTTATTGGTCTGCCTGGCTCCTTTCGCTCCGCACATTGCCGAAGAGTTGTGGCACAAGTTGGGAAATGAACAGACCATTTGCGACGCAAAATATCCCGAACTTAACGAAGAATATTTAAAAGAAAACGTGTTCTCTTACGCCATCTCATTTAACGGAAAGTCACGTTTTGTGCTGGAATTTCCGGCCGATGCATCCAACGCTGAAATTGAAAAAACGGTGCTGGAACATCCTTATTCACAGAAATGGCTGGACGGAAAATCACCGAGAAAAGTGATCATTGTGCCGCGGAAAATTGTAAATATCGTTGTCTGACGCTTATAGCCATTTATAAATTCAGGACTAAAACATTGAATGTCAATGAACCTTCCTGCAAAAAAATACCTTAAAGCATTTGAATGGCGCGATTACCTGTTGGTCGTAATCGGGCTGGTTCTCTACGCCATCGGACTGGCCGGTTTCCTGATTCCCAACAAGATCGTTACCGGTGGACTGGCTGGTGTCTCTTTGCTCATCAACTACTCAACCGGCGTCCCCGTGTGGTTTTCCATTCTGGTTATCAATTGTATCTTGTTGATCATCGCGTGGTTTATATTGGGGCGTGGTTTTGTGTTTAAAACACTTTTCGGCGCATTCGGGCTGACCTTCATTATCGGTATCGCTGAGAAATACCTGACACATTCGCTGCTCCCCAGCGCAGATCCACTCATGGCGAGTATCATAGGCGCAATCTGCTGCGGTGCCGGGCTTGGACTGGTCTATTCGATGAACAGTACAACGGGCGGTACGGATATCGTGGGCGCCATTATCACCAAATACCGTTATATCAGTATGGGCCGCGGATTGATGTATGTGGACGTGGTGATCATTCTCAGCTCGTGGTTCCTGTTTCAGAGCCTCGAGAAAATTATCTACGGGCTTATCATCATTGCCGTCCTTTACTACGTGGTGGATATGGTTATCAGTGGAGCAAGGCAGTCGGTGCAGTTCCTGATCTTCTCTTCAAAATACGAGGAAATTGCTTCGCACATCAACGCCGAGCTCCACAGGGGATGCACCGTTATCGACGGAACGGGATGGTATTCGAAACAGCCCCAAAAAGTACTCGTCGTCTTGGCCCGGAAAACGGAATCGACACCTATTTTCCGGTTGGTAAAACGTATCGATAAAGATGCTTTTATCTCGCAAAGCAATGTGGTCGGGGTATACGGAAAAGGGTTCGATCAAATCAAATGATTGTTTCCTCACCTCTGTTTTTTCCTGTCGCTTTTTTTCATATCCCCTACATGGGTCATCATGTTGGAGTACAGGTAAAAAGGAGTGGGGAGCGATAGGTTATGAAAGAGTGTAAATTGATTCTTACAGTTACTTGTTCTCAATTTCCTTTATTATTCTATTTTACCTTTAAAATTGTCCATTGTAAGATTGATTATGTCCGTCTTATTGGTAAAGTTTGATTTAATGCGGAAAAAAAATCTAAATTTGTATTCGGATGAAAACGAACTCGAACAATAGCAAGATTTTAAAGGTGGCGCTCTATACTTCCCCGTTGATAGGGATTTTGGCCATTACCCCATTATTTATTGTGAGGGCTGCCCCTTATCACATATATCCCAGGTCTATTCTTTCAACTACTCTGATTATCTTTCTTGCCTGGATGATTAATCTTGCCCTTGTAAATTATTGGAGCAAATTTGAATTTCGAAAAAACATTCATAAAATCTCCAGATATTTTGCAAGCTATTTACTGTCTGCTTCCTTTATCCTGATTGCCATGAGGACGCGCAAATTAATTTTTGAAAGTTTACATACGAGTAGTGAGATTAGCTCGTCCCATTCCCCGTACGCGACGCTCGCCATGGCAATTTCGCTGAATACCGTTATATTAATTCTCCTGGATTTACTGTTGCTCAGGGAGAAGAAAACAAAAGTTGAAATTGAAAATGCCCGTCTGAAACAAAAAAACAGCGAGGCATTGTATCAACAGTTAAAACAACAAATACATCCGCATTTTTTATTTAACTCCTTAAATACGCTGAAAGCATTGATAAATAAATCACCGGATGCGGCAGAAGATTATCTCGTCACGCTATCCGGTTTTTTACGGATGTCGGTTTCTGCAGGAAACGACCATATGGTAAAGATAGAAGATGAACTGAAAATGTGTCTCGATTACTTAAAGATGCAAAAAATAAGGTACGGCGAAGCGTTACAATTCCATGCTGATATTCCGGAAGAAATTGCCCAAACAAGGTTTGTCCCATTTTTTTCGCTTCAACTGTTGTCTGAAAATGCCATCAAACATAATGTCCTGACGAACGAAACGCCGTTGCAGATAAAAATGGCGTATAATGAAGGATGGATTACTGTTTCCAATAATATCCGACCAAAACTCACCACGGAGGCTACAACGGGTACAGGATTAATCAACCTTGCCGACCGGTACAAAATCTTATCAGGTGATGAAATACAAATTCATACCACTGCTGAGCAATTTTCAGTAAGTATTAAAGTGCTGAAAATATGAGAATCATAATCATTGAGGATGAGCAGTATACAGCAGATAATCTGGCTGAAACCATTTTAAAAGTTGAGGCTAAGGCGCAGATCGTGGCAAGCATCCGGTCGGTTAAAGAAGCGATTCCTTATTTGCAAACCCATGAAAAACCCGATTTAATATTTTGTGACATACAATTGGGTGACGGCTTAAGTTTCGAGATATTTAATCAAGTTTTTATCAGCTCTCCGGTTATTTTTTGTACAGCATATGATGAATATGCCTTGAAAGCATTTAAAGCAAATGGAATAGATTACATTTTAAAACCATTCACAACAAATACAATTCGGGAATCACTGAAAAAATACCGGAACCTGAGTCACAGTTTCATCCACAATGCACCCTCATACAAAACAATTCTCGAACTGTTGGAAGGCAGAAGAAATCAAAAACAGGTTTCGGTGTTGGTTTACCAAAAAGACAATATCATTCCGGTAAAGGTGGAGGATATCGCGTTGTTTTATATTGAATCGGAAGTGACCCACCTGATTACTTTTCATCAAAAAAAACACACCATCAACAAATCGCTTGAAGAGTTGGAGAAAATTATAACAGGTGATTTTTACAGGGCAAACCGGCAATTTTTAATTAACCGCAAAGCCATTGGCAATGTATCGCAATATTTTGCCCGGAAGTTATCGGTACATCTTAACTTGCCTTTCCACGAAAAGATACTTGTCAGCAAGGAGAAATCAAGCGATTTTCTACACTGGCTGTCGGGGAACTAATCCCCCAATCCGGTGATCGTTTCACCCCTCATTTTGTCCGTTTCACCCCTCTTTTGCTTTTACAGGCGCGACAGCCGGTTTAATTTTGAACAATAACAATCGTAAAAACAAAATTTTATGAGAAAATTGTTTGTTCAAACTTTATTCATGGCATTGCTTGTTTCTCCCCCGCTTTTGTATGCACAAAATGAAGAATCCGGCAGGTTAAGTTTGGAAGATTGCATTGCAAAGGGACTTCAAAACAACCCGATGATTCAATCTTCGCAACTCTTTGTGGAAGAAAACCAGACAAAAGTCGATGAAGCACGCTCGGGTTATTATCCTAAGGTAAGCCTGAATTCGAATGCAACAACCTATTCAAACAACAATGGCGATCAGCGTTTTGAAAATTACAACACGGGCATCTCCGCATCCTACAATTTATTTAACGGGTTCAGGACAAAAGCAGGCTACCATGCAGCCGGGGATCATCACGAGGCGGCCTTTCTTCAACACGAGTCCGTTCAACAAGATTTGGTACTCGATATTACTTTCGCGTATTACAAAACGTTGCAGGCAGAACGTATCCTGAAAAGTGCCGAAGAAGCGGTAAAAAATTCCCAGTTGCATTTAGATTTTGCCCATGCCAGAAATATGGCCGGTATGGCAACCCGTTCCGATATCCTTAAATCGGAGGTCGAGCTTTCAAATGCTGAGCTGGAAAAGATAAAAGCGGCCAATGCGCTTCTTGCTGCCAAAGGAAACCTGAATAAATTGATGGGATTGCCCGCAAATCATCCGACAGAAATTATTGATGATCTTTCTGAATTGAATGAGACCTCGGTACAATCGTATGATTCACTTTTTGCCGAAGCAATGGAATCGCGTGTGGAGGTCAAAAGGTTTTATTCATTGTTGAACGCGCAACAAAACAATATCCAGCTTGCGAGAGGTGAATATTACCCTTCGCTCGATGTCAACGCGAATTACAATTTTTCCGGGGAAAAGATATCAGGGATGCGGGAAAACTGGTGGCTGGGAATGACGCTTACCATACCCGTTTTTAACGGATTCTCAACCAAAGCCCGGGTTAAAGGAGAAAAAACAGCGCTGAAAGGGATTGAGAAGGATCTTGAAGCATTAAAAGACCAAATCGGGAAGGAAGTATGGAATGCTTTTCTGGCAGTGAAAGAATCCTCCGAAAGAATGACCGCAACATCTAAGGGGCTGGAGAGCGCCAGGGAAAACTTGTCTCTTTCTGAAGGAGAATACAAAGAAGGCACAGGTTCAATCATACAACTTACCGATGCCCAAACGACATTTGTCGCCGCGGAGCAGAATCATATACAGGCTGTGGCTGATTATAAAGTATCATTAGCCGAATTAAGGAGAAAAACAGGGAATTTATAAATACTGAAAACAAGGGAATAAAATGAAAAAATTGTTTTGGATAATTGGAATACCGTTAATAATTGCCGCTTCATTTTTTGCCTGGTCATACATTTTCAAACCAAATCATAAAGGTGAGAAAAGGGCACAAACATCAGAAGTTGTCAGGAGGGATATCAGCTCAACCGTACTTGCCACCGGGATAATAAAACCACAGGTTGGGGCTGAAGTAAAAGTTGGCGCCCGGGTTTCGGGAGTCGTCAAAAAGTTACAGGCCAATATCGGTGATTATGTTCAGGCAGGCCAGGTTATTGCCGAACTCGATCACGCCGAGCCCCAGGCGAAACTAAACCAGAACATTGCCGCGATGAACAAAGCCAGGGCAGATTATGAATATGCAAAATTGAATCTGGAAAGGCAAAAATCGTTGCTCGAACAAAACTATATCTCTCAGCAACAGTATGACCTTGCGGAAAACAGCTTCAAAATTTCAGAGGCCCAGCTACAACAGGCTGAAGCAAATGTGGAAGTGACCAAAGTGCAATTGTCCTACACCACGATTTACGCGTTGACATCAGGCATTATTTCTTCCGTTTCTACCCAGGAGGGCGAAACTGTTTTGGCCGGCCTGTCAGCTCCTACTTTTGTGAATATTATTGATTTGAACCGGCTTGAGGTACAGGTTTACGTGGATGAAACAGATATCGGAAAAGTTCTTATCGGGCAAGAAGCGACATTTACTGTTGACACGTATAGTGACACCGATTTTAAAGGAAAAGTCACTGCCATCTACCCAAAGGCAGTGATTCAGGATAACGTGGTAAATTATATCGTAGTGGTTGAGATAGAAAATTTTCAGGACAAAATACTCAGGCCTGAAATGACCACGACAGTGACCATCTATCTAGAATCCCGAAAAGATGTGCTTACCGTCCCTTCCCGGGCCATCACAAGGGAGAAGGGTGAAAGATTCGTCACGGTAGTTGAGGGAGGTACGCGAATAAATAAAAAAATCAAAACCGGCTGGTTTGATAACAGCTACACGGAGGTTACGGAAGGAGTTGAAGCAGGCGAAATGATTTTGTTGCCGGAATAAATTTAATGCTTTGTAGAATCAAGAAAAGTAATATAAAAATGGAGGGAAAGAGATGAATCACATTGTTATTAAAGCCGAGAGGCTAAGCAAAATTTACAACAAGGAAGCCAGCGGCGAAGTGGTCGCCGTACGCGATGTGTCGCTCGAAATACATAAGGGCGAACTCATTGCAATCATGGGCACTTCCGGTTCGGGTAAATCCACCCTGATGAATATCATCGGGTGTCTGGATAAGCCGACGCACGGCTCGCTCTATTACGATGAGACGGAAGTGAATACACTGGACGATGCAGCGCTTGCCAGGATCAGGAATAAAAAAATCGGGTTCGTGTTCCAGTCGTACAACCTGCTGGCACGTACCAGCGCGTTGGAAAACGTGGAATTGCCATTGATTTATTCCGACCGCTCCAATATCAGGAAACTTGCCAAAGGTGCACTGATTGCGGTGGGACTCGAAAACAGGATGCACCATCATCCCGGCGAATTGTCCGGCGGGCAACAACAACGTGTTGCCATTGCCCGGGCCCTGGTGAACGACCCGGAGATCATCCTGGCCGATGAACCCACAGGGAACCTGGATACAAGATCGAGTTATGAGATTATGTCTTTGTTTCAGCGACTGAACGATGAAGGGAGAACAATCGTACTGGTCACACACGAGCAGGATATTGCCGAACATGCCAAAAGGATTATTAAAATATCCGATGGCATGATTATCAGTGATGAGTGCAATGAATCGCCAAGAAATGCAGCCAACGAACTCGGTAAATTAGTAGAGGAGGTGAAAAATGAAAACTAAAAGGATAATTTTAAGCGCGTTAAGAAGCTTGGGTAAAAACAAACTCCGTTCGTTTCTGATGATGATCGGGATAATTATCGGGATTATCGCGTTGACTCTGATCGTATCGGTGGGTTTTGGCGCGAAGAAACAGGTCATGGAAAGGGTCAATAAATTTGGTACCGAAAGTATCATGATCCGTGCCGGAGGGGGAGTCCAAATCTCTCAAATGAGTGCAAACCAGGGAACCACAACCTTAAAACTTGCAGATGCGGAATTTCTGGAAAATATAATCCCTGAAATTAAAGGGGTGGCCCCTTTTAGCAGTAAAGGAAATACAGACATAAAATATTTTGAAAAGTCAGCTACAGTCGGCCTTCTAGGCTGTACACCTTCGTATGCACCTGTTTGGGACTGGAACGTTACAGCAGGTGAATTTATTACCGATGAGGATATGAAATCGCTCAACCGGGTTTGTTTAATCGGTACAACCGTACAAAAAGAACTTTTTGGAGACAGCTATCCAATTGGAGAGCAAATTCGAATCGACAATATACAGTTTGAAGTAAAGGGCATCCTGGAACCAAAAGGAACAAGTCCCGGAGGAGGTGACATGGATAACCGCGTGATGATACCCCTTTCTACCTTTATGCGGCGCGTGGCCAATATTGATTATTTGTCGGCAGTGAAAGTGTTGCTGCACAATCCGAAAGAAATAAATACAACTGCTGAAAAAATAAACCAGATATTACGGGAACGGCACAGCCTTGCTGAAGGAGAGCCCGATGATTTTACCCTTATTACGCCCACTGAAGCTACAGAAATGGCTGAGAAGGTTTCAGGCACCTTTAATCTATTTCTTGCCCTGCTTGCCGGTTTATCCTTGATCACGGGAGGATTTGTGATCGCGAACATCATGACTATTTCTGTAAATGAACGGAAAAAAGAGATTGGATTAAGAAAAGCCGTGGGGGCCAGCAGTAAAAAAATTGTTTTGCAATTTTTGTTTGAAGCGCTTGCGATAACTATATCCGGGGGTGTCATTGGCATTGTGCTTGGCGGCGCCGGAGCGGTCATCCTCGGAATTGTGATGCAAATACCTGTTTCTGTTTCCTGGGCAAGTATACTTACAGGCGTTATTTCTGCCAGTATCATCGGGATTGTTGCCGGCATACAACCCGCCAAAAAAGCGGCAAGGCTGAATCCTATCGAAGCATTGAAATAATGGCGATTATTTTACATTCCGGACAAATGAATTCATGAAAATATCAAAGAGCATTAAAATATCGCGGAATCAATTACTGGTCAATAAACTGAGGACATTTTTTGCCCTGATGGGAATCATCATCGGTGTGTCGGCAGTGATCGTGATGGTTGCCATTGGCAACGGAGCCCAGCACGAGGTGGTGAGTAAAATAGAATCGATGGGTATCAATCTGATCATTGTGAACGCCGGACAGGTGCAAAAAAATGTAGGCAGGCAACAAATAAGAGGAACGGTTACCAGTTTGACTCTCAGTGATGTTGATATGCTGGCCTCGAAGTGCCCCGATGTGAGCATGGCTGCTCCTGTGCAGACAAAAAAAATGCAGATAAAATGGGGCAATTTAAGTACCAATACGACCGTTACAGGAACCACTTCTGATTACCCGTCTATCAGAAACTTTCATGTGGGACAGGGCAATTTTTTCAGAGAAGAAGAAAACAGGGCCTCCTTAAGGTACGCGGTATTGGGTCAAACAGTGGTAAATAATTTGTTCAACGGGAGGAATCCGGTTGGGGAAACAATAAGGATTGGGCGGATCCCCTTCTCGGTGATCGGGATAATGGAGCCCAAAGGGGCAGACCTGGATGGAGTTGACCAGGATGACCAGATATTCATCCCGGTCCAGACCGCTTTGCGCAGGGTTTTTAACCTGAATTACATCAATTCAATCAATATTCAGGCCACTTCAATTGATAAAATGGAGGAGGCCATTGGGCAGGTAACTGAAGTATTGCGCGAACAACACCGTTTAAACAGAGGAGACAAACCCGATGATTTTACCATTCAAAATCAAATTGAACTTTTAGAAGCGCAGAAAGAAACAACCGACACCTTCACGTCACTTATCGTGAGCACGGCCGGCGTCTCTTTGCTGGTTGGCGGAATTGGCATACTCGCGATCATGTTAATTGCCATAAGGGAGCGGATCAATGAAATTGGTTTGCGCATGGCAATTGGCGCGAGCAGAAAAGATATATTGCTCCAGTTTGTTATTGAATCGTCCATCCTCAGCATTGGTGGCGGCATAATTGGTATTGCTGTGGGTGTTTTAACTTCGGTTGTAATAATTTTCGCCACCGAGTGGACATTGAATATCTCTATTCCATCGCTGGTATACTCATTTTTATTTTCACTGTCGGTGGGTCTGTTTTTCGGGGTCTACCCGGCACGCAAAGCATCCAGGCTTGACCCGATTGAAGCGCTGAAGAGTGAATAAAACAGATTTACACCAACGAAAAGATGTCGAAGCTTTTAACCATTGAAATTTGAAAACGGTTAGGGGTCTGCCCCCTAACCGTTTTTTTGACCCCTATAAACTCAGGTCTAGGTATTATACCCTTCCACATCATTATTTACGAGCATAATGCTGTCATCGTTTTAGCCGTCAATTAAAACGCCGGATATCCCGGATTTTGTACCAGGTTATTGTTTGTTTCCCATGCTGCTTCCGGAATCGGGAAAAGCAACAGATGCACCGGCGAGGTGGAAGGCCGCAGGTAACCCGGATTCAGGAACCTGCCAAACCTAATCATGTCCTGGCGGTTGGTGTTTTCCCACGCCAGTTCGAGCCGTCTCTCCAGATAGAGGTCGTCAAGTGTGGCAGTTGTATAGTTATGGGAATTATTTCCAAACCCCCGTTGGCGGATCACGTTGATCAACCGGGTGGCTTCAGCACTATTTTGCCCTAGCCTCAGTAAGGCTTCCGCCTTCATCAGATAGACATCGGCAAGCCGAAAGATAGCGAAGTCGTTCTCCTGATCAGAGTTAGAGAGTCCTTTCTCAAAAACCCACTTGTTCACACGGGCGCCCTCTTCCTGGTGCACCTCACCCCACATTCCCTCTCTGATTGTACCGGGAATGATATTGAAGTCCACTGTATGGATCAGGGGCCGGGCGTGAGCGGTTGTCAGTACCTGGCCGGTGGAAGGGTCGATCATAGGGCCGATCAGGAAGGAACCTTTCTTGCGAAGGTCTGTATCATCAAACTGCTTCACATAATCGGGTTGGGCACTTACTCCGTTCCAGGTGCCCACATTAATTCCCAGTGCTATCGGATCCAGGTAGTGGAGCGTGCGTTTATGTAAATGGTTGCCCCCGTCAGCCTTTCCAAAAGCGACGGGGAGAATAATCTCCTTGGATACCTGATTATTTACTTCAAAGTTAATTTTCCAGTTGGGTTCAATGATATAATCCAACGACATCACCTTGTCGGCTGCGTCAATAACACCCTGCCAATTGGGAGTTCCTGTCCATACCCCTGCGTTCAGGTACATTTTGGCCAGCAATGTATAGGCAGCACCCTGTGTGAATTTCCCGTAGCTTTCGCCGGTAACATCGTCGCGCAGCAAGTCTTTGATATCATTCAGCTCGTCTATAACGAAGTTGTAAAGTTGCTGGCGGGTTGACATCCCTGGTAGTTCAGTGCTCTCATAATCTGCCACCAAGGGGGCGTTTCCGAAATAATCAATCAATATATAATACCAGAAAGCGCGAATACCCCTTATTTCCGCTAACGTCTGTTCTTTCAGGTCTTCATCCATCTCCGTGCCTTCAATGGTCGCATAAATCTGGTTGCAGGTGGTTATGCCTGACATGCAGGCGTTCCAGGAGCCGTTAATCAGCCCGTTTCGAGCATGCCAGGTGTGCAGTTTAAGGACCATGTGTACCCCGCCATCCCACCAGTCGCCTCCTATGCGGGTAGGGGTAATAGCCATATCGCCGGTCTGTTCCGAAAGCAGGAAGATATCACCGGGCCACACACTCTTCAGCGTTTTATAGATTGGTGCAATAACTGCGTTAATTTCCGCAGGTTTTTTCCCAAACTGATCCGCGGGGATGGTGTCATAGACTGTTTCATCGAGGTTGGTGCAGGAGTACAACCCTCCCGCCAGAGCCAATGTTATCGACATCAATGTTATGTGAAATATTTTTTTCATATTCTATGTGATTTTTTTGTTAGAAAGTAAGATTTATGCCTACGGAGAAAGTGCGTGACTTAGGATAGTACTCGCGGTCTTCTACACCGGGTGCCAAGCCGTTGTTCCTGTTTTCATCCACTTCAGGATCGAGCCCTTTGTAACCGGTAAGCACAAACAAATTTTGTCCGGTGGCATATATCCGGGCACGCTCCAGCCAATCGATGCCTTTCGTATTAAAGGTATATCCCAAAGCCATGTTATCGAGACGGATATGGGAAGCATCTTCCACATACAAAGATGAGTATTCGGGCACGACCTTGAGTTGATGTACCAACGGATCATTTAATGCATTGGCACCAATGAGGTAGCCCGGATGCCCGTATGTCATTCGTCCCATATTCAACACGTCGTTGCCCACAGTTCCGCGGAAGAAAAACGATAAATCCCAATTCTTATAGGCGAACTGGTTGTTCCATCCGAAAGTCAGGTCCGGTTGTGCAGATCCGATATAGGTGTAATCTTCGGCTGTCACCGAGTTCACTTCTTCCCCTTCCTTGTTGCGGAATACGTATTTCCCATTCTCATCAATCCTGACAAATTCAGGTCCATAGAACTGTCCAACAGGATAGCCTTCTTCAATCACATGGGTGGTACGGCCGGATCCGCCGCGTACCCATGCGTCACCCACCATAATGCGACTGGTGGTATACACGTCGTTCGATAGGCGCGTTACTTCGTTCTTATTGTGTGCGAGTGTGATAGATGTATTCCAGTTGAAATTACGAGTGCGTACGGCATCGATATTCAGTGCCAGTTCCACCCCCGTATTTCTCATGTCCCCCACGTTGGCCATCATATCGGGGTGCAGGTAAGGAGGAGTGGGAACCCTGTATGTATATAGCATGTCGGTGGTTCTTTTGTCATACCACTCCAGCGTACCGCTAACGCGTTCATTAAACAGGTAAAAATCGAGTCCGACGTTAAACATGCCGGTCTCTTCCCATTTCAGGTCGGGATTGGCATTCTGGCTGATCTTATAGGCCGTGAGCCAGGCGCCATTGTCGTAATAGGTCCCGCTGGTGCCGTACAGTTGTAATGTCTTGTAAGGATCGAGTCCTGCCTGGTTGCCGGTTATTCCGTACCCCACACGAATCTTCATGTCGTTGATCCAACTCATATTATCCATAAAAGCTTCTTCTGAGATACCCCATGCAGCCGATACCGAGGGGAAGGTGCCCCATTTGTGGTTTGCACCAAACTTGGAAGAGCCGTCACGGCGCAGGGTTGCCGTGATCATATATTTGGATTGGTAACCATAGTGGGCACGGCCGAAGAAAGAGATAAGACGGCTCATGTTTCTCGCCGACCCCACGTCGTTGGGGCGTAGGCCTTGCCCTGACTCCAAGTTGTTGGCTCCCAGCAGGTCGGTGGTAAAATTGCGGTTGGCTGACTTCATAAATGAGTATTCGTTCTCTTCCCACGAGTAGCCTGCTATGGCGTTCAAACTATGCTGGTCGGTTGAGCCGAAAGAACTTCTGTATTCCAGCAACCACTCCATCAGGTTTTTATCCCATATCCTGTTTTCACGCAGTGCATATCCGCCGTCGTTCCGTCCAGCTTCCGTCTCCGAGTTGAGGTACTGGCTCCTTTCTTCGGTCTGTCTCTCTTTATACAACATAGTCTTGATATCCAGTCCTTCCACAATATTAAAAAGAATATCGCCGGAACCATAATAGTGCACATTCTTTTTCAAATCTTCGTTGTAAGCCTGGTTACGCACCGGATTGCCCTGGTCATACTCCCGGGTGTCGAACCACTCGCCGTTCGTCAACTTCACCGGATAAACGGGCAGCATGTTATAGGCCAGCACAAAGTTGCGTCGATTAGGCTCTTTGAAATCCCTCATTGTCGCAGCTCCTGTCAATCCAACCCTCAACCTGTCGTTTATGGCGCGTTGCTGAATCTGGAAACGGAAATTGAAGCGCTCCATGTCATTATCATTTACCACTCCTTCCCTTTGCAAATAATTGAATGATGCCCGATAGTTGTTGCTTGAGCCTCCACCCGACAGGGAGAGGCCATGATTCTGTGAAATCCCCTCCCGCGTGATCTCGTCGAACCAGTCGGTACTGGCTCCGTATTTGTCGTACACGGATGCATCGCTCCCACTCTCCCGAGCATAGCTGCGCCATTCATCCGCTGTCAGAAGATCCGGCTTATTTGCAATAGAGGATACCGCTACATAGCCATCGTAAGATATTCTTGGTTTAAGGCCTGAGCCTCTTTTGGTCGTGATCAGTATCACTCCTCCCGCGGAACGTGAACCGTAGATGGCGGCTGATGAGGCATCCTTCAGTACAGAGATCGATTCAATATCCTGGGGCGCTACCGTTTGCAAATCGCCTCCCGGTACGCCGTCAATCACAATGAATGGCCCCTGGTCGTTTTGCAGGGTAGACACGCCCCTCAGGCGTATGCGTGCGCTTTGCGTGACATCTCCCGACGGAGTTGTGATCTGCAGTCCCGCCACCTTGCCTTGGAGCAGATCTGCCGCATCTCTTGTGACGCCCTGATTAAAGCTCCCCGCCGTTACGTTGGTTACGGAGCCGGTAATTTCCCTGCGTCGTTGCTCGCCGTATCCCACGACAACCAATTCATCCAGTAACTCGGTTTCATCCATAAGTACCACATTTATCGTCGTACGGCCGTTGACCGGGATGATCTGGGTCTGCATACCCACATAAGATACATCCAGTGTGATATTGGGTGATACGCTTTCCAACACAAAATTTCCGTCTACATTTGTAACTGTTCCGCTAGCGGTTCCTTGTATAAGAACAGTTACACCCGCAAGCGGTTCACCTTCTGAGTCTGTTACCGTTCCTCTCACGGTAATGTTCTGTGCAAAAATACCCAGGGAGGCTATCCATAGGAACAAGGATAATATTCCCTTCCAAAAACCAGTCGTTTTTCCTTTCATGATTCACAAATGTTAAGTTAATAATTTACTAAAAAAACAAAGAGCATGTGATTATAAAATCAAACATCGTGTGTTTAGTTTGATTTTCAATTTACTAAAATAAGCAATTTACAAAAATAATTCAAGAGTATATTAAAAATATATTTTTATACATGAAATTATCTATTTTTTAACGCAATCGATTGCATAAATACTTACCTCGCTTGTCGGGTCTTCCCCGGGCGTCAACCCGGGAAAAGCCTTCACATTTTAATTGGATCTGTTCCACGGGATACTCTCATTAAAACACATTGTAAAAATCGGGCTTGATACAAATCCCTACGCGCAGTTGCACATCTTTCCGTTTGTATTCGAGCAGGCTATCGCCGGTTCCGCTGTATAGTTCACCGAAAATATATTGATTGAACTTCTCTGAGATTTTGTAGCCGGCGGTGAATTTCAGGTTTATGGCTTTTACGCTCTTCCGGAGGCTATAGGTGCCCGAGAGCCACCATTGGTTGTCCGAGGTTTTGTAGTCTGCAGTGAAGTAACCTGTTCCCCTGTAATCGTATAAATCGCTGTTGTCTTCTCCCGTCATGAAAGGGACTGTTATTTTGAAACTGGCCGCGAGGTTGGAGGTGAAAAAATATTTCCCGGAGAGGCCTATCCAGTTGATGCTTCTCGACTCAAGACTGTCACGGCCGTTGGACTCATGTTCCAACTGCAGAAATATTGCTCCCGTAAGACGGTTGTCAACGATGATGTACCTTCCCAGTCCGATCCCCGGGTTGTAATTACTGTCTTTGAATGGGGCAGACTCCCGGTAGATATCCCAAAATGATTTTTGTGTGTAAGTAAGGTAGAGAAAAGAGTTGAAGGGCAACCTGCTTGAAGTAAGCCTGTGCCTGACGCTAAGTTGAAATTTGGCGTCGGCACTCTCCCTGTCGATACTTCGGTTTAAAGGGATGCCGGTGATAAAATAATTGTCCTTATAGATGGAAAAGGGAGGCAATTCGTCCATATAGCTGATGATTTCATCTTCTGTCATGGCCAGATCCTGCCTGTCTTGCGTAAGGCTCTTAATCGGCCATGTTGTTGAATCGGTACGGCTTGCTTTTAACTGAGCATTTATTTCAGGAATAAATAAAAACAATGCCAGCGTGGCGGATAACAAATTTTTCGTTACCATCATGATTTAAATTGATCAAACATTCACGCCCATTCCAAAAAAAAATTCATTTAAGCTGTGCTTCACACTGGGAAAATGCGTATACAAGGTGTTCCTGTTGAAACTCCGGGCCCTAAGCACTACATGAACCCTTTTGTTCAGGCTGTATTTCATGGTTAATCCCAGTAAATTCAGCATGGTGCTGCTTTTATCGCCTTGTACGTTGAGGAAATCAATTTCATTTATTGTCAACTGTTTCAGTACTTCGTAGTCATCCACACCTTTCCACGAGAAAAGAAAATAATCCTCAGAGAATAAAGAGATCGTCAGCCTCTGTTTAAACTGTAAGGAACTGCTCAATTTCAGGCTAAAGCCACTCCCGAAATTATAATCCCTGTCTTCGAGCTTAAAATGATCTGAGGTGCTTGCTCCCAGGATAATCCCGCTTAAATGAACCGCGAATTGTACTGTGCTTTTGTCCTTTTTCTTCTGAACGATTATTCCCGGGCCAATTGCCGCTGCTTCGGAGATATAAACCGGTGCCGTATTATTGTTTGTTCTCCCGTTTAGGTCGTAGTAGTTGAAATGCTGGAACAAACCTACAGTTACCCGTGTCTCGTTGTTGTGAAGCAGTTCCTTGTTGAGCATGAGCCCGAGGGTATTGGCCTGCGTCAGGTGGAGGTAGTTGTTGCCTGCACGGATTTCTCCCGTCAGCCGGAACCAGTCATACGGCTTTCCGGCAACAGTTTCAAACAGCTCGCCGTAGAGCAGCTCAATCCCCAGAGCAGATCTCCACATGCTCGGGTTACTGCCGGTAGTACCTGTCGCTGTTTCTCCGAAATACAGTTCCAGCCAGTAAGAAGGAACGTGGAGAAAGTTTCCTCTGGATTGGCCTGTTCTCCACGCCTCACCCGTGGTCAGCCGGGTGATGAGCCGGGTAGGGGCCAGGATGCCGGCAAGAAGCTCCCTGCCCACACGCTCCAGCCCCGTTGTCCGATTATCCAATACCAGATCGGAGAACCGGAACAGGGTCTCTCCCAGGGCCGTTCCGCCGATCGTTGTAGCCCACAGGTCGTTTTGAGAGGGCGGTTTTGTCTCCATCAGGTATTCCCACATCAGGCTGCCGGCCATACTGACAGAGGAAGATTGATAAAACCCCAACCCGTTCGTCCTTGCACTGCTGAAATACATTGACCCGTGGTAGGGATGTCCGATAAAGTTTGTGGAAAACCTGTTTGTATCCCATACAGGCCATGTCTTTAAATTGGTCCGCATCGACCTTAAATTGATCTGGGCGTATTTATCCTTTAGGATGATCCGGTTGAACCCTCTCATCACCATGTTCAAACCTACGTTGATAGAGACAGACTTGCCCTTGTTTTTCTCGGCAACGCTGTCTGTCCTGCCCTGTCCGTAAAGTGGTAGGGCCAACAACACGCAATATGTCAGTATCGATCTATACACCCACGTTATCCTCTCTTTTTATAACTGAATACTGCCCATCCATTCAATACTACGGCTATTGCTCCCAATGCCAGCAGGTTCCCGGAGACATCAGCCAGGCTGCTGCCGTTCAGGTAAAGCATCCGGAAGGCTGTCGTCAGGTAGTTGAAAGGGTTGATGGCCGCGATTGCCTGAGCCCATGCGGGCATGCTTGAGACCGGGGTGAACATGCCTCCCAGCAGGACCAGGATCAGGATAAAGAACATCACCAGGAAACTGGCTTGTTGCATGGTCTCCGAATAGTTGGAAATAATGATTCCCAGGCCCGACACGGAGAGGATAAAGACAATGGCCGAAATAAGCACTGCAACCACTCCTCCGCCGGGCCATAGGCCGTAGATCAGAAACGACAGGGTAATGGAAATGATCATCACAACGAGGCCGACGGCCCAGTAAGGTATCAGTTTGGCAAGGATGAAGTTCATCTTGCTTATCGGCGTTACATTGATCTGGTTAATGGTGCCGTTCTCTTTCTCCATTACGATATTGAGTGCCGGCAAAATGCCACACAGAATCGTAAGCAACAGTACCATGAAGCCCGGAATCATAAATTTTTTGTAATCCAGTGCGGGGTTGTACTTGTACTGCGGGACAATATTCATCTTCTTCAGGCGCATGACGGACACCCGTGTTTGGGGCGGCAGTGTCTGCGTCAATTCCCCGCGCAGCTCCGACGAAAAATCGTTCACGATTTGCATGACATAATTGCTGCCCAACAGCCCTTGAGTCCCGTTTACCGAGTTCACAGCAACCCCTACGCCCGACTCTCTTCTTTTCACCAGATCCACATCAAACGAAGCGGGTATCTCCAGGATCATATCGGTTTCGTCGTTTTCCATATTCAGCATCGCCGCATTGTAATCGGGTGGGGTGTCGTGCAAAATAAAGTACTGTGAAGCAGCTATTTTGTCGGTTAGTCTTTTGGAATAGACGCTTTTGCTGTGATCAACCACATCCACACGGATATTTTTTATCTCAAAACTTACTGCCCACGGGAAAACCAGCAACACCATGGTGGGAAACAACACGATTAGCCTTGGAATCAACGGATTCCTGAACATCTGTTTAAATTCTTTTTCGATGAGGAATTTTAATGTCTTCATAAGGATTCTATTTTTTACTCCAGCCTCTTTTTAGTCTTCATAATGGTAATTCCCAGCAGGAACAGCGTCATTCCGGCTAATACGAGTATTTCTTTCCAGGCTATGGTCATCCCAAGTCCCTGGATCATCACTTTTCTCACGACTTCAATAAACCAACGTGCTGGTACTATGGCCGACAGTGCCTGCAATGTCCCGGGCATGTTATCTACCGGGAAGATCATCCCTGAGAGCATAAGCACGGGAATCATGGCGGTGATAGCCGAGAAGATGACTGCGTTTACCTGTTTGTCTACCAGTGTGGAAACGGTCAATCCATATGACAAAGTTAGGGTTATGTAGAGGATAGCAACGAAAAACAGCAACAGGAGGCTGCCGTTGACAGGCACGTCCAGCACAAAATAGCTCAGAAGCAGAATAATGACAAAGTCGATAAAAGAGATCACCATATAGGGAATGGTCTTTGCGAAGATCATGGTTCCCTGTTTCAACGGCGATGCGAGGAGTACCTCCATGGTCCCTCTCTCTTTTTCACGGACGATTGACACCGAGGTCATGATGGTGCAAATGATCATCAGTACCAACCCCATGATGCCTGGTACAAACATATAGGATGATTTCATCAGGGGATTGTAGATCATCCGGTTCTCAGTCTGGATCTGAAACGGTATTTGTATCAAGTCGGTTTGTTCCCGTTGAAATCCCGCTATGATAGCCGTGGTATAGGTTGCCGCGATGGAGCCCCGGTTTGGGTCGGAACTGTTGGAAAGCAGTTGTACGTCAGCTTCTCCCGAGTGAACCAACTCCTCCTGGAAGTTTTGCTGAAAGACCACTGCCAGATCGAGCTCACCTTTCCGCATCGACTCTTCCATTTCATCCATGGTTTGAACGCTTCCCCGATAATTGAAGTAGGAGTTCTGCCGTATCCGTTCCGCGATGCCCGTGGTGAAAGCATCGGGAGTGGGGTCGTAGACGGCTACACGAATGTTCTGTACCTCCATGTTTACGGCAAAGCCGAACAACAGAACTTCCACTACAGGCATCCCCAGGATTATCAGCAAGGTCCTGTTGTCCCGGATGATATGCCGGAACTCTTTTTTTACAAATGCTATAAATTGTTTCATTGGTCCCCCCTCTTTGCTTTACGTGCCAATTGTCGAAATACCTCATCCATGGAGTCGGCGCTGAACCTGCGGCGCAACTCGGCCGGTGTGTCCAAGGCGTCGATACGGCCATCCACCATGATCGATACCCTGTTGCAGTATTCAGCTTCGTCCATGTAGTGCGTGGTTACAAAAACGGTGATCCCCCGGTCGGCCGCATCGTAGATCATCTCCCAGAACTGCCGACGCATGGCCGGGTCAACTCCGCCCGTAGGTTCATCCAGAAAGACAATCCTGGGCTCATGAAAGATGGCCACGGAAAAAGCTAGTTTTTGTTTCCATCCCAACGGGAGGTATTTCACCAGGGTGTTGCGCTCCTGTTCAAAATCCAATTGCTTCAACAACTCGTTCGTCTTTTCCGCAATTGTTTTATCAGATAACCCGTAGATACCCCCGAACAGGCGGATATTCTCCCAAACTTTCAGGTCTTCGTACAGGGAGAATTTCTGGCTCATGTATCCTATATTCCGTTTAATCCGTTCATTTTCTTTAATGATATCATAACCAGCCACGGTTCCTTCTCCTGCCGTCGGCATGCTGATACCGCAAAGCATTTGCATGGCAGTGGTTTTACCCGCGCCGTTGGCACCCAGAAAACCAAAAATCTCACCTTCCTTCACATCAAAAGAGATGCGGTCCACGGCCGTGAAATTGCCAAACTTTTTTGTCAGGTTGAATACCTCGATAACTTTTTTGCTCATGTCCTAACTTGTCAATGCCATAAAACAATCCTCCACAGTGGGCGCTATGGGAGCGATACGTACGTCGTTGAATTTTTTGTTCGCCAGGTATCGCTTCAACTCTTCCGCCTGCAGGTTTTTTTCTACGGTAATGTGAATCTTGTCGCCAAACGCGAAACTGCTCTTTACCTTATCGTGGGCGCGCAGCTCACCGAGCAGTGCCGACATGCCGGTTCCTTCCACCGCCCAGAGTACCTCCGGATAATCATCAATAATTCCTTGAGGGGTATCGCTTGCAATAAATTCCCCTTCGCGGATCAGCGCTATCCTGTCGCAACGGCTCGCTTCATCCATATATGCTGTCGACACCAAAATGGTGATTCCCTGCTCCTTCAGCCGTCCCAGCATATCCCAGAACTCCTTTCTCGAGACCGGGTCTACCCCTGTGGTAGGCTCGTCCAGGATCAGGATCTCCGGTTTATGGATCAGTGCGCAGCTAAGGGCCAGCTTCTGTTTCATTCCGCCCGAGAGCGCTCCGGCACGCCGTTTTTTAAAGGGCTCGATTTGTTGGTAAATATCTTTGATCAGGTGATAGTTCTCTTCTACGGTTGTATTGAAGAGCGTGGCGAAAAATACTAGGTTCTCCTCCACGCTCAGATCCTGATAGAGTGAGAACCGGCCCGGCATGTAACCGATAATCTGTCGTATCTTCCGGTAATCCTTCACCACGTCGTGCCCATTCATTATTGCCGAACCGCTATCGGGCAGGATCAGTGATGCCAGGATCCGGAAGAGCGACGATTTCCCGGCACCGTCCGGACCAATCACACCGAATATCTCCCCGTCATCTACTGTGAAAGAGATGCTGTTCAGGGCATTCACCTTACCCTGCCTGCCGTAACTTTTATGTAAATCCTTTACTTCAATCATTTTTGTTGCAAATTAAAGCTTAACCTCTCCATACATGCCGATCTTCAGGAAACCATCGTTCGGGACGGCAATTTTCAGCGCATACACTAAGTTAGCCCGTTCATTCTTGGTCTGAATGGTCTTGGGAGTAAACTCCGATTTATCGGATATCCAGTTGATCCGGCCCTTGTATGACTTCATTCCGCCGTGCCCGTCGTCAACCCGTACCGTCACCTCACCGTTCAGTTTGATTTGTGCCAGCTGATCATTTGTCACGTAGGCCCTCAGGAATAGGATTCCGGTATCGGCAATTTTGAATAGGGGAGTACCTATGGTAGCCAGCTCACCTGCCTCTGCATATCTGTTGAGTACGGTCCCCGAAATAGGGCTGACGATACGGGTCTTGTCCAGTTGATCTTCCAGTTGTGCGACCTGAATATCGAGCGTGGAGCTTTGTGCGGAAATATTATCACTGCTTTTTTGTAATGTGGATGTCAGCGCCGATAGCTGCCTCCTCACAACCTCCAATTGGGAGTCAATGTCGTCCAGCTGTTTCTGATTGGCGGCATTGGCGGTAACCAATCTCCCTAACCGTGCTTTTTCCCGCTCCAATGATTTGATTTGCTCCTGTAAAGCTGCCGTCTGCGCTTTTATATCGGGCTGCTGGGCACGGACACCTTTCGCGTTGGAGAGCAAGGACATTTTTTGCAGATAGAGCTGGGTGCTGTCGATGAGTCCCACTTCTTGCCCTTGTTCCAGCTGATCTCCCTCATTCAGCCCCAGCTCTAAAATGCGTCCATTCGCCTGTGATGAGACGATAATTTCCGTTGCTTCAAACGATCCGGTAGCGTCATAGTCGCCTTTGCCGTTGCTGCATGAAAAGAGCAGGAACAAGGCGGATAATGTTGTTAGTAATCTAAATAGTTTCATCGTTTAATGTTGTTTTATTGAATTTTAGTAGATATCCTCAGATAGCTTATGCGACTAAAACAGAGACCTTTTAGCTATTTACGGGATACCCATAGCTCGCGATAAACGTAAAAAAGAGTAGTTGTTTGAGCGAAGCGAGTTTCTACTCTTTTAGTTGACACGAGCGAGAATGGGTCGCAAAATATCGTCAGACGATGATTTAGTCACATATAGACAGCCTCCATTTTATTGATTTATTGTATGTTTCAGTGAATAGATCGACATGAGGTATTGAACTTCATGCAATGTTTTCGCTTGTTTGACTGCCTCCTCGGCATTGATTTCCTTCATCAGGTCGGATACCGTCAGGGTGCCGTTTTCCACTTTCACCTCGGCAGCTTCACGGATCAGCGTTTGATGGCGTATGATCTCGTCATCGTCCAGCATGGTCTTTTTATATTTTTCAATCTCCAACTGCTGCTGCGGTATCTGTACTTTCAGATTATACAGGAAAGTCTCCTTTTGCGTGTTCACCGACTGTTTTTGCAGATCGATCTTCTTCTTGTCGTTACCGTATGTATATAGATTGCCAATGTTCCATGAGAGGCGGATCCCTCCCAAAAAGTAGGGGGAAAATTTGGTGTCGAACATGTTGAGTCCCGGTTTTCCGTAACCTCCCTGTGCAAAGGCGGACAACTTTGGCATGTTTTTGGCTTTCAGGAGCGATTTTTGCGATTCAGCGGCCTCCTCCTGTGCGGTGAACATCTTTAACTCGGGACGATTGATGATGGGAGATATCAATTCTACTTCGGGATTTGGTTTTACAAATGTCGTATTCTTTTCGAGCGGTTCTCCGGTGAGCACGGATAACATCCGTATATAAGCATCTAACGTAGATTCCAACTGAATCCGCTGTTGTCCTGCTTTCAGCTGTTCTACCTTTACTGTGCTCAAGTCAACGTCGTTAGCTACGCCGTTTTGCACATAGGTTTGCACGTTATCGTAGTTGCGCTGCAGTTCATTTTCCAGGATCTCATGTTGCTGCAGGTTTCCCTTCATCAGCAGAATGCCGAAATAGAGATTATTTACCCGCTCTCTCAGGGCGTAAACCTCTGTGTCCAACTGCTTCTTTTCTACTTCCGCACCGGCTTTCAGACTTTTTTTCTGGGCTGAGATATTGCCTCCGTCCCATATAAGCTGGTTCAGTTCTGCCACCACGCGGTACTGGTCCTGGTCGGGCACTGGAAAATCGAGGGGCGGTATCCCTTCTGGCATCTCCATATCTATCCAAGTCACATCGGACTGCCAGGTAGCCTGGGCACTCACTGTGCCCTGCGGCAGAAACCCCCGGTTAGCATTCGCGATGCTGAAATCCTTTGTTTTCTCAATGATGTCGTATCGCGCTATGGCCGGGTAATTTGCTTCCGCCATCTTTTGAATCTCACTCAGTGTGATAACCTGTGACGATACAAGCGAACTGTTCAGCCAGATCAATGCTGCAAAAAAGAGGAATATTTTTAATCTCATGTTCTTATTTGTTTATTGTTGTAATCCGTTTAATCTGTACGCTCCTTCAGAAGCAGCAACAGTGAGCCCGCCAAAGATTCGATGCTCTGTGCCACGTCCGATTCAAAATTGCTTATCTTCCACCTGAACAGTTGATGCCTGAAGGCAGGAATGATAATCTCCACGATCTGCTCCGACGTCAGCGAACGGGTTATAAGGCCTTTTTTCTGGCCTTCGCCTATAATGGTTCGTACATGTTTCGTTAAATTATTCATCAGCTGAAGAATTCTCTCTCCAATCCGGGCACTCTCATTCATCAGCCCTTCAGAAAAGACAGCAACTACATAGAATGGGTTCTCCATAAAATAAGTGGTCAGTTTTCTGAAAAGTGCCGTAAAATCTTTTTCAAAATCTCCCGATGCGGAAGATTCTTTAAAAATCTTGTTCACAGTTTCATTCAAGTATTTCAACAAAGTGATGATGATTTCTTCCTTACTTGAAAAATGCCTGTAAATAGCACTTTCGGAGAAATTCATCTCCAAAGCCAGGTTCTTGATCGTCAGGCCGTTTAAACCCGAAGTTGTAAGCAGCTTTCCGGTTGCTTCAATAATTTCCAGTTGCCTCGGTTTAATGTTCATTGTTACTATCATTGTTCATCCTTTTTTAGTAGTAAAGAATTGTTTTATTCCTGGTTGGCAGAGAATCAGCGTTCAGGGCTTCTCCTTTTTTGCAGCCTCGAGAAATTTTTCCATATGCTCAAAAGATTTTCTGGGAAATGCTTTCTTCATCATTAGAAACGGCACTTTAAATCCCGGCGAAACCGTAGTTTTGATGGTTATTTCCAATTGATTCCCTTCTACCTCCTTAAATGAATAGATCTCTTTTGCATAGGTCAAACGGGCCATGTCCGTCTTTTCAATCAATGTAGGGTCTGCCGTAAGAGTAAACGTGGCCGTTTTATTTTTCCTGTCTTCTTCAAATATCATTCGGTAGGAACCATCCACTGCCGGGGTAAGCAGCATTCCATCGTTGTAATAATAGATGGACCATTCATTTTCTGAGATTTTATTGATGAGTTTACTCGATTTTTCTCCGCGGAAATCTTTATGCTTTGCAATATTTTTCATTAATGCGATACAGTTGTCAATGCCGATACTTTCTGTTGTTGTAGTAATAGTTTTTACTACAGGGACTTTATCGTCGTCTTCATTTATCCGCGACGAAAAATTGTATTTCGCCGTTATTTTGCCATTTTTACTGAGTGCGGTTTTCCACTCGTCGGTTTGGGCAGATAGATTTGCGCCCAAAGAGACAATCCATGCCAGAAGCGTACTTTGTAAGATCGTAATGTTCATTGAGATTTTTGATTTTTTTTAGTAATTGAATAAGTTGATTTTTATACTGTTTATCCATTTTTAGAAAATCGGAGGAGACAAATAGAGCGAATTAAATAGTTTGTCGTTTTTTATCGTCATGGACGTTTTCACGACCAGGCCGGAGTCTAAAAACAAATTTTCCGTTTTACTGTCTATTTCCGAAACATAAATTACACGAATATATTTTTTTTGAAGAAAGAGCAACAACTCTTCGGTTGAAACGAATCTATCCTCTATATCAACGGTTTCTACACCAACAACCTCATCCCGACTCATATCAAAAATGACCAATATCTTTTTTTTGTGCTCAATACTGGTGAGTCTCTCCCCGGAAATAAAGAATGCTTTCCTTTCAATCATATCCCGATTATTTTTCTCCATTTTCAACATTCAAACATAAACTGATGAACAAATAATTTATGCCGAGAAGAGTAAGTGAATAGACATCAACTAAAATTCCAAACATAAAATGACAATCGATTAATTAATCTCATAATAAGTAAGTGAGCAATCACTCACAAAGATACAATCGAAATTAAAAAATGCAACAGGTTTTGAATTATTTAACGCAACTTTCCGGTTTATTAACACAATGTGCGGGCCTTTCAACTACGCGGTCAGAAGTAATGTCCGAAACTAAGATAAGGGTGAAACCTCCTGGAGAGGCTGGAATACCCCAGTTCAACCCGCAATGGTCCGGCTACCGAAAGGTAGGAATAGCCTAAGTTTGCCCCCAGGTAAGATTTTCCTTCAAGCAGGTGATGCAGGTGATGGCTGTCTGCGGTGAAATTGATGTTGGCGTAGAGGTAATTTTTCGGGGTGAAATTATAATACAATGTCACATCCGTCGACAGCACCATGTTGTTTAAAAACTCCATGCCGGCAGAGCCCTGCACGGATATCTGCTGAGGCAGGTAATGTCCGTCGAACCTGCCTCCCGCTAAGTTGCGGTACATGTGCGGTACACTGTCGTTCATAACATACCTGGCGTTGATGCGGGGAGTGATGCAGATTTTTTGGGTTAACGGTAACGGTTTGTAGAAATTCATTTTCAGGACGCTTAATGGGATTTCGTTTTTCAGTTGAACGAAATTGTCGGTATGCAGTGAGTACTGAAAAGAGAAATATTGCCCCGATGTGGGGAAGTCGAGGCGGTTGAGGTTGTCGTACACTCCGTTTATCAGGTAGTTGATATACAGCTGATCGTTTGGCTCTGTATGGCGGGGGTCGAACTCGCTTCGCAACGCTTTATAAAAGTGAAAATGTTCCATTGCTGCCTTTAGCTGCAGCATGATGTTGCCAAAATAGAATTCGGAAAAGACCAGGTTCAGCGCGTTCCGTGTAACGCCCAGGTTGTACGATAAGCTACCCCTTTCGTAAATGCTCAGATCATTGCTGCTGATCTTGTAACTGATCCCCCCCTTGTAGAAAATCCCTTTGTTGATGGAGTAATCGATCATCAGGTAGGGATCGCGGCTCAACCTGGCAGTGATATCAAACAGTGAATTGAGTGAAGTGTTCAACCGGATGGTTGTGTTGGCAAGTATTGCTGCCATATCGTTGCTGTCGAAATGTATGCCCAGGTTTAGGGTGTTTGACTCTTTCACTTCAACAGTGAAAACAAGGTCAAACGGATGTTCCCCCTCGAGCCGGTAGTAAACCCTGGAGAACCATCCGCTACTGTATATGCGTGCCGTCATCTCATCCAGCTCCTCCCTTGTAACGCTGTTCTTGTCGATGTCGATCCACCGGGCAATCTGACTTGTCTCCCGTGGTGAGACACCTTCGATCCGTATGGAATTAATGACCAGCGTGTCGAGTCCGATGTAGGGGTTTTTACCCGATGTAACGGCCGGAGCAGCCTCTTCTGTGCCCAACGATTGTTTCAAGGCAATCAGCTCGTCCCGCTTAGCGACTGCTGCCTCCTTGCCCCGGGAGATAATGGTATCGATGGCGGGACGTTGAAAATCCATCATTCCGAACGAGTGCACCTCGGGAGTGATCAGCAGGTCGGTGTCCGCTATGTTTCTCTTGCGTTTCCCCTGGCCGATAAAGTTCCAGAGCTGCTCCGTCACTTCGGAAATGCTTCCCCGGTTCTTTTCCATGGCCTCCTCGTCGGGAGGAAAGATAACTCCGATTACCCTGTCTGCCCCCATGCTGCGTACCAGATCGACCGGGAAATTATTGACGACACCTCCGTCAATCAGCAACATGCTGTCTTTCTCAACCGGTGTGAACATGCCGGGTATGGCCATACTTGCCCGTATTGCTTCGGGCAGGCTTCCCTCCCTCAGGACGACTTCCTTGCCACTGCGGACATCGGCCGCCACACACCCGAAAGGAATGGAGAGGTCGTTGAAATTCAGGTCATTCTGATATCCGGCAGTCAGCTTCAGAAAAAGGGTGTAGATATTCTGCCCGGCGTATACTCCCGGAGGTAGGGTCACCTTTCCTCTTTTCTCCCTGAATTTCAGCTGGTAGGGTAGGGAGATAATGTATCTTTTCTGGTGATCTCTTCGGGAGGCATGCTGGTGTTTCCGGTAAATATCATCACGCATCAGGTAGCTCCAATCCTGAATCTTTATCAGTGAATCGATCAGATCGCTGGAATAGCCCGCTGCATAGAGCCCGCCAACAACGGCCCCCATGCTCGTGCCTGCAATATAATCGATGGGGATTCCGGCCTCCTCCAGCACCTTGAGCACTCCCACGTGCGCAAATCCCTTAGCGCCTCCCCCGCTGAGCACCACCCCCACTTTTTTTCGTTGCAGCTCCTGTCCCGGCAGGGTTAAAGTGAGGCCGCAGATTATCAGTAATATGGAAAGAATTTTTTTCATTTCTTACAAAGAATCGGCGCACCTGCAAAGATACTGATTTTCTGGAAGTACGGTTTTTTTTTCACTAAAAACTACAGGCCTGTAAAAATATAGGAAGGTTTTTATTCGCGAAGAATAAAAAATTCTTATACATTTGTCGTATATAATCACAGCTGTCTGCCTCTGTTGGGATTTCTGTTCATTGAACCGGAGATCTCAATTGTATCCCGGACAATAAATTAATGTATAGTACAATGATCGACAATCAATTATACCGTTATTTCTTCATAAGCGCCTTAGTTACGATATTCACATTGGGTTGTATGTGGGGAGCTGTCAATCTGCTTCTGATCGGGCTTGGGGAAAGCTTCCACAGCATTGATTACTCGTGGGTACTGGCTCACGGCCATGCGATGATCTTTGGCTTCGTGGGGCTTTTTATTATGGGGTTTTCCTTTCAGGCTATGCCCCGGTTTGCGGGAGTGACGCTTCGGAACCCCCGTTTAGCCTTTTCGACGTTACCGCTCCTGATTACGGGTATCCTGCTGCAGGCGCTGGCCCATGTAATGGCTCCCCAACCGCCCTATCTTCCACTCGGGGTTCTTGCCGGTTTGCTGCAACTTGTCGCAGTGATTATTTTTGTGTGGGTTATGGTTTATACTCTTCGTGGTGCACCGACCAAAGGATATTACAACGACTTTGTCTATGCGGCGCTTGGGTGGTTCCTCGTTGCTGCTGTCGCCAACCCGATTATATTCAGTTTGTTTGAAGCGGCAGTAACCCCGGAAGAATTTCTCTTCAACGTCTCCTCGTTCAATATACCCTATCGTGACATTCAAACATTAGGGATCGCCGTAGTGATGATTCTGGGGGTGTCCCTGCATATTCTCCCGCATGCCTATGGATTTCGTACACCTTCAAGGCGCTGGAGAAGATTTTTATTGTGGGGCGTGAACGGGGCCGTTCTTTTTGGCATCATCTCGTTCACGGCCGGCATGACTACCGGTGTGCACTGGTGGCACGCCGCAAACGGTATCTCCTACATCATTTTCCTGGTGGCAGCCATCGGTACACCCATCCAGTTCCGCTTGTTCAGGCCTCTGCAGGCAGGCAGTAGCGACCGCAGCCTGAAATTTATCCGGGCAGCCTTTCTCTGGTTTATTGTAGCTACGCTGTTGCTGGCGTTTGGCCCCTATTACATGTTCGGCATCTATCTTCCCATGACGGGAGGGGAGAATCCATTCTCGCACGCTTACTTCGGTGCCTACCGCCATGCATTGACAGTCGGCTTTATCATGATGATGATTGTCGGTGTTTCCGCTAAGGTCGTGCCCGGTTTTTCAGGTATCGACATTCGGAAGACAAGCTCGCTTTGGCTGGTTTTCATCCTGCTCAATGTGGGCAACACCTGGCGTATTGTCTCGCAGATTACGACTGATTTTTACCCCGAAGCTTTTCGGTTTATCGGCATCTCCGGTTTTATTGAGCTCACGGCGCTGGGCTTATGGGGGTACGAACTGATCCGGAATATCCGGGCAGGTATTCGTCTTAAACACTCACCACAGCAGCAGGACTGCTGATTCGCATTACGCTTCTTCTTCCTCTTCCGTCAGGTCTAACCTTACGTCGTCTTTTCCGCGGTCGAAGAACATTTTACGCAACGGGTTTTCGCCCGCTTCATCGTAATCGCGGCGGTTGTTAAAAATATCTATAGCCATATAAATCGCTTGCCGGAAAGATTCTTCCGATGCTTTGTTTTGCCCTGCAATGTCGTACGCCGTTCCGTGATCGGGAGATGTCCGCACGATAGGCAGGCCGGCAGTAAAATTTACCCCCGAATCCATGGCGATGGTCTTAAACGGAACCAGCCCCTGATCGTGATACATGGCTAACACAGCATCAAATTCCCTGTACCTTCCGGTTCCGAAGAAGCCGTCTGCGGCGAAAGGCCCGGCACACAGTATTCCTGCATCCTGCGCTTCTTTTACGGCCGGAGCAATGATCCGGAGTTCTTCTTGTCCCAGCAGTCCGTTTTCCCCTGCATGAGGATTTAATCCGAGTACGGCAATGCGTGGTGTTTCGATACGGAAATCGCGCTTCAGGGAGAAGTTGAGTGTGGACAGTTTTTCGGTGATGAGTTCTTTCGATATTTTTTCCGATACTTCCGCCAGAGGAATATGGGTGGTGACCAACGCAATTCGTAATGAATTACTGGCCAGGATCATCAACGCCTTATTGTTTTCGGCAAAACGGTCCTGCAAAAATTCGGTATGGCCGGGGAAATGGAATTTATCGTTTTGTATGGTATCTTTATTGATGGGGAGAGTGACCAGCACGTCGATTTTTTTTGCGGCAAGGTCCCTGACTGCATTGTCGAGAGCGATGAAGGCCGACTCACCCGCTTCGGCCGTTGGCGTTCCCAACTCAATCCTTACCTCTTCCTTAACGCAGTTGAGCAGGTTGATCTTCCCCGGGCTGCACTCATCAACATGATTGATAATGTGGAAGCTGACGGGGCTGTGATCGAGTACTTTACGGTGATAAGAGGCCGATTTGGAAGAGCCGTAGATGACCGGGATGAAAAGTTCCTGCATGCGCTCATCGGCAAAGGTCTTCAGCAATATTTCGTATCCTACCCCGTTAATATCTCCGTGAGTGATACCCACTTTTATTTGTTCTGACATTGTTCAAATTTATTTAGCTGTTATTGCAATGAGTCGTCTACTTCTTCGCTTTGGGAAAACTTATGGTATAAAGTGCTCCTTCCATGCTGCGGATCAGGTTGCGCTTGTCGGCTTCCGGAGCGAAAACAAAGACCTCTACCACCACTACCATGTTGGTCTCTTCATTTACAAAGGCATGCGAAACGAATGGACCTCCCATCATATCACTGGTCATTTCCCACAATCCACGCAGCTCGGCACGGAAGATGCCGTTGTACTCCATCTTCCGGTAGTCGGGATTATAAGCCTGTGTGGCGGTGGTCATGTGCGAGTCGAAAGAGCCAGTAATGTATTGTCCCAGCACCCGGTTACGGATACCGATGAGGGAATCTTTTTCGAAAACAGACTCGGACGTATAGGGAAACTGATAGATCACGATGTCTTTTCTGGCCCTGCCAGCACTGTTGGTTGCCCAGTAAAAATTAGGATGTTCGGTAATGTTGGATAATCCTTTTGGATAGTAAATGTTAAAGCCAAACACCTGTTTAATATGCGATTGCGGCGTACCGGAATCCTTGATAAGCCATTGGGCCGTACGCTCCATTTCCTTGTTTAGGATATAGTTGACAATACCTTCCTTGTTCTCTTTTAGAAAATTGATAAACGCTGCGGTATCCGGAGCCCTGACGGTCATGATTACCTGTCCCGATGCGTACTTGTCGAGTTCGGAAGAAAGTTTGGCAACGCTGTAAATGGATGATATTTCCGGCATAATGATGTTCCGGGAAACTTTGAATGTACTGGTAAAGTTTTCCGGTGTGAGTTGTATGATCCTGAAATTCGGCTCAAATTGGGGCAGTCCCTTGGCGGGGGAGTTCAGCACGTCGAAGAGTGCACGCCCTGTTTCGCCTTCCCATTCGTCTTCATCCATAATGACCAACACCTCGCTCGACATTGCAGAGGCCGACAGAAATCCGCTGCCGTCGCACGATGTGAGCAGGAGTACTGCCAAAACCGGCAACAGGAGTAAATGAATTCGTTTCATACTGTTTTCTTTAGAATTTATTTTCAACAAAATTACAATTATTCGATTGTAAATGAAATAAATCGTGTTGATTTAGGATTATTTATTATTTACATGTAGTTGTTAAGACGATGAATATCCCATGACGGACACCTATCAGTCTTGTATCCCGGTTCTTGGTTCTTTTGTCGTTGACAGCATGCCGCAGGCGGCAAAAATATCTTCGCCACGCGATGCGCGAATCGTACAGGTGAACCCTTTGGCCGTGAGGAAATCGCGGAACGCGATCATCGTCTCTTCCGTGGACGGTGAGAGGTCGCTGCCGGGAATTTTATGAAAGCGGATCAGGTTGACTCGACAATCCAATCCCGATAAAAACTTACTCAGCTCGCGGGCATACACCGGGGCGTCGTTCACCCCGTCAAACATGATGTATTCGAACGATAAACGGCGCTGATGGCTCCAGTCGTACTCCCGGAGCAGCTCGATTATATCGGCTGCCTTAAACGTCTTCTCTATCGGCATCAGCTTTTCGCGCTGTACAGAGAGCGGGCTGTGGAGGCTCACCGCCAGGTGGCACCTGCTTTCTTCGAGAAACCTTTTCAGGTTGGGGATCACCCCGATGGTGGATAGTGTGATGCGTTTGGGGCTCCACGCCAGTGCGTAATCCGCAGTGAGCACCTCAATGGCCTTCATGACGTTGTCGAAATTGTTCAACGGTTCACCCATGCCCATAAAGACCAGGTTGGTGAGTGCTTCAGCATTGGGGACTGAATAAACCTGATTCAATATCTCATTCACCGAAAGGCTCCCCAGAAACCCCATTTTCCCCGTCATGCAGAAGCTGCAATCCATCTTGCAGCCCACCTGCGATGAAACACAGATTGTCAGGCGTTCCTCCTCCGGTATGTTCACCGATTCGATGAACTTGCCGTTTTTTACGGGGAACAGCATCTTCTGCGTCCCGTCAACGGATGTTTTTACGTCAACAGGCTCAACGCGGCCCACGTCGAAACGCTTTTTCAGGATGTCCCGGTTCCGTACGGAAATATTGGTCATTTCGTCGATACTCTTCACGCGTTTTACATAAACCCAGTCGGTAATTTGTTTGGCGGTAAATCTCGGCAGGCCGAGCTCCAAAATGATGTTTTGGATTTCGGAAAGCGTCATACCCAGCAGGTGTTCTTGATTCATTGCTTCTTTATTTTTAGCGTTACAAAGATAAGTAGAAATTACGGATTTACGTATTTCGTAAAAAATCACTACTTTTGGAAACTCAACAAAAAACCAGGGCTCTATGAAACACGTTATTGTAACCGGAGGTGCTCAGGGCATCGGGCGCATCATCGCGCAGTCACTGCTTAAAGTGGGGTACGCTGTCTCCATTTTCGATATGGATAATGAAGCGATGGAGGAGATAAAACCGCAATTCGATAAAAAACGATCCGCTTTTTTTATTACCGACGTATCCAGTGAGGTGAGCGTGAGGTCTTCGGTAAGGGCATCCCTGAAAAAGTTCGGAGGAATTTACGGATTGGTAAACAACGCGGTTTACGAGGTCTTCAAGCCCATGAGTGAACTGACGCTGGAGGAGTGGAACCGTGCCATCGGCACCAACCTGACAGGAACGTTCCTCTGCGCCAAGTTCTCTTCTCCCCACCTGATTGAATCGCGCGGAAGCATGGTGAACATGTGTTCTACGCGTGCCTTTCAGTCCGAACCGGATACCGAGTCCTACTCCGCCAGTAAAGGCGGAATCTATTCGCTCACCCATGCCCTGGCCATGAGCCTGGCTCCCAACGTTCGGGTAAACAGCATCAGCCCGGGATGGATAGATGTTTCGGCCGTGAAGAAAAAAGCGAAAGCCCGGCAGGTAGAATTGTCGGAATCCGATCATGCACAGCACCCGGCAGGACGTGTGGGGAACGCTTTTGATATCGCACAGATGGTGATGTTCCTGCTCGATTCGGCCAACGGGTTCATCACCGGGCAGAACTTCGTGATCGACGGAGGAATGACGAAGAAGATGATCTACCTACCTTCTCCTCACCTGGATTAACCCCAATCCAAACAGGGTCCAGAAAAGTTCGCGAATACGGATGCATAAGCTCACGTAAACCGCATGTGCAGCGGGAAACGACAAGATGCCGAAAACCAGGATGAATCCCCCTTCCCGGGCACCTAGCTGCATCGGCATGAAAAAGAAGAGGTTTCCCACCATCGACTGGATCGATTCAACGATCACGCTTTGCGTGAAGGTGACGGGAAACCGGATAGCATGCATCATGAAAATTATTTCCGTGCAGAGTACAAAGCGGGAAAGGAGTTCCAGCGAGAGCGACGTAACAAAATCCTTTTTCCGGTTTTTGTACAGGTTGGCAATCAGGAAATCCATCTGTTCGATCTTCTCCAGGTGTTTTTCTTTGTAAACCTTTACTCTTTTTCCGGCGAACGGCAGTTTCCCGGCAATGGACAGGGCCTTACTCACAAATCCTTTGGAGTAGACCGTGAACGACCACCAGAGCAGTAGCAGCGATGCGATGCCGGCTATGGCAAGGATTATTCTGACGGAAACAGCCACATTGGGCACGATGATAAACAGCAAGGGTATGGAGACCATCCAGAAGATAAAGTGCGATACAAAATGCATCATCATGTAAAGGAGTACCGTGGATGTGGCTTTCTGAATACCCAGTGCCGGCTGTAATTCGATGATTTTATAAGGCTCCCCGCCCATCAGTCCGAAAGGCGTGATGAGGTTAATGGCGTACCCGCTGATGGTCAGCTTCAGTGTGCGGAGGAAACCGACGGACCGGGCTTCCGGACTTCCGTCGCGAATAATGGTGTGAAAGGCGATGGCATTTAAAAAATAGACCACCGCCCAGATACCGATAATTGCCGCAAACCACCAATTGGTCAGTTTTATGTTGTTCCAGATAACCCCTATCCCGGTTTTATATAGCATGAAACCCAGGATGATGAGTCCCAGCAGGAAAAACAGGTTGGTGGCGATCTTCGTTTTACTCATGAGAGTGTGCTATTTCCTGAAAGGTAGTTGAGTGACTTCGGCTTTCAGGTTCTTGTTGCGTACCTTGATGTAAATTGTAGTTCCGGCTTTTGCATATTCGGGTTTCACGTAACCCAGCCCGATGCCCGCTTTCAATACGGGGGATATGGTTCCCGATGTTACGGTTCCGATGGGTTCATCCCCGGCGTTCACAATTTCGTAACCGTGGCGCGGTATTCCCTTGTCCGACAACGTAAATCCACACAATTTGCGCGTAACGCCTTCCGCTTTTTGCTTTTCGAGCAGCTCTCTTGCAATAAAGGAGTTCCCTTCTGTAAACTTGGTGATCCAGCCCAGCCCCGCTTCCAGGGGGGTGGTCGTTTCGTCGAGGTCATTCCCGTAAAGGCAGAAGCCCATCTCAAGGCGCAGGGTGTCGCGTGCACCCAGTCCGACGGGTTTGATGCCGAATTCCGCTCCGGCTTCAAACAGTGCTTCCCAGATCTTTAATCCGTCCTCCGGATAAAAATAGAGTTCGAATCCGCCCGCACCGGTGTAGCCGGTGTTGGAGATAATCACCCGGTCTACTCCGCCGACTTTTCCGTTGGCAAACGTGTAGTAGGGGATGGATGACAAGTCCGTATCGGTAATTTTTTGCAGCGTATCTTTGGCTTTCGGACCTTGCACGGCCAGCAAAGCGGTGTGGGCAGATGCATTTTCGATCACTGCACCCATCGTGTTTTGCTTTTGACACCACTCCCAGTCTTTTTCGATGTTGGCGGCGTTTACCACCATTAAGTATTTTTCGGGTTCGAAATGGTAAAGCAGGAAGTCATCCTTTATGCCACCCTGCTCGTTTGGAAAACAGGTGTATTGTATCTTCCCCACCTCCAGCTTCGAAGCGTCGTTGGTGGTTACCTTCTGAACAAATTCTAGCGCTTTGGGGCCTTTCACCCAAAATTCTCCCATGTGTGAAACGTCGAAAACGCCCACGGCATTTACGACTGTCAGGTGTTCATCGATAATTCCCGAATACTCGATGGGCATGTTGTACCCTGCAAATTCATGCATTTTTGCGCCCAGTGCGATGTGTGTGTCTGTAAAAGGTGTTTTTTTCATATCATATTGCGTGTTAAAACTTATGCTTCTTTAGCTACCAGTCCGGCAATCTTCACGATGACCTCCGTTGCTTTTTCCATCGCCCGGATAGGTATAAACTCGTGACGGCCGTGAAAATTCATGCCTCCGGCAAAAATATTCGGGCAAGGCAGGCCCATAAAAGAGAGTCTGGCTCCGTCCGTTCCTCCACGGATAGGCTTTACAATCGGCGTTATGTTTGCTTCTTCCATAGCCCTGAAAGCGTAATCCACCACATACTTTACCGGCTCCACTTTTTCACGCATGTTGTAATACTGGTCGCGCATCTCCAGCTTCAATCGGTTGTTGTAACGGGCGTTTAGGAACGCTACGGCCTGCTCCATCTCTTTCTTCCGATTTTCAAAAATCTGCCTGTCGTGATCGCGGATAATATAGGATACCGCCGCTTCGTCCACCGTTCCGTTGATTGCGATCAAGTGGAAGAACCCTTCGTATTTTTCCGTGTATTCGGGGCGGCCATTGACGGGCAGCATCTGCACGAGTTCGTTGGCCACATGCAGGGCGTTTATCATTTTGTTTTTGGCATATCCGGGATGAACATTTCTTCCCTGGATCGATATTTTTGCCGATGCAGCGTTGAAGTTTTCATATTCCAGCTCGCCTATCTCGCTGCCATCCATCGTATAGGCCCATTCTGCACCAAATTTATCCACGTCGAATTTATCCGCTCCGCGGCCGATCTCTTCGTCGGGCGTGAATCCTACACGTATCTTTCCGTGCTTGATCTCGGGATGATCAATCAGGTATTCCATAGCGGTCATGATCTCGGCAATACCTGCCTTGTCGTCTGCGCCGAGCAAGGTTGTCCCGTCGGTTACGATCAGGTCATCCCCGATAAATTTTAACAACTCGGGAAAGTCGGCAGGCGAGGAGATAATCTGCTGTGCTTCGTTCAGTACGATCTCTTTTCCGTCGTAGTTTTTGACGATACGCGGATTTACGTTTTCCCCGCTCATGTCGGGACTTGTATCAAAGTGTGCGATGAATCCGATAGTGGGCACTGTCTTATCGGTATTGGACGGCAAAGTGCCCATCAGGTAGCAGTTGTTGTCGAGAGAAACGTCTGTTAAGCCCATCTCAAGCATTTCGCGTTCCACCTCTTTAGCCAGGTTAAATTGTTTCTGTGTACTGGGGGTTTGCGAACTATTTTCGTCAGACTGGGTATCAATCTTTACGTACTTAATAAATCGTTCAACAATGTTCATTGTTTTTTCTTTTAGTAACCGCAAAGATAACAAAAGCCTTTTATTTCAGAAAATCAAATCAACCGTTTTGTAACTAAAAAAAAAACCGTATCTTTGCAGTTGGGTAAGTCCTATACGGCCAGCTCCCATTGAATCCCCCAGGTCTTGACCGAAGCAAGGGTATTTGGTTGTAGCGGCGCGATATAGTAAGCTTACCCTTTTTTTATTCTGCTCGGTACACGGAACAGAGGGCCTTAAGCAATGCGAGGGATATATTTTGCATCGAAGGAATATTTTCCGGGGCCCGTGAGCAAAGCCGCTGCAAAAACAATCAGCAAGTCGAGTGCATGCCCGTATTTCATAAAATCATCGCCCTGTGAAAAGTGCATAACCAGCGCCACAGTCATGGTTCCGATAAGCAAGAGGGCTGCCGGACGGAAAAACAGTCCCAGGGTAAACAAAATTCCCCCGATAGTCTCGGCAAAGGCCGCCATAAATCCCCAGAACGTGGGAGCAAAGTTTATGCCCAGGTTCGACATGGTGCCGCCGATGGCCGTCCACGTCTCCGGGCCTCCCGTAATTTTGGGTAAACCGTGGAAAAATATCGAAACGCCAATACCTACTCGCAGGAGGAGCAATCCGGCCTGCAATAAATTTTTATCTTTTCTCATGTTGTCATTATTTTAAATTATATTCAAGGCCTAAACTCCAAAACCCTACAAATTGTTTATATTTGTCCAATAAATAAAATTGATATGTCTGTTTTTGCTCCCTTTGCCAAACCGTTATATGTGATGCTCAAACCCGTAGGGTCGCGTTGTAACCTCGATTGTGATTATTGCTATTACCTCGAGAAGGCAAACCTGTATACAGAGAAGAAGAACCACGTGATGAGTGAAGAACTGCTCGAAAAGTTCATCAAAGAATACATAGAGTCGCAGACCATGCCGCAGGTGCTGTTTACCTGGCACGGCGGTGAAACGTTGATGCGCCCGTTGAGTTTCTACAAGAAGGCAGTTGAACTGCAGAAAAAATATGCCGGAGGACGGCAGATTGATAATTCCATTCAAACCAACGGAACGTTGCTTACCGATGACTGGTGCCGCTTTTTCAAGGAGAACAATTTCCTGGTGGGTATCTCCATTGATGGGCCGCAGGAGTTTCACGATGAGTACCGGAGGGATAAGATGGGCCGCCCGTCGTTTCATAAGGTAATGCGCGGGATGGAGCTTCTTAATAAGCACGGAGTGGAATATAACTGTATGGCTGTGGTGAACGATTACAACGCCGATTTCCCGTTGGAGTTTTACCGTTTTTTCAAAACTACCGGCAGCCGCTTCATTCAGTTTACCCCTATCGTCGAACGAATACGAAAAAAGAATTCTCCGTTAAAGCTGGCCATGGCAGAAGATAGGGAGGATGCGGTGGAGTTGGCGCCGTTCAGTGTTTCTCCGGAGAAGTGGGGCAGTTTCCTCTGCGCTATTTTCGACGAGTGGGTGAAAGAAGATGTGGGGCAGGTTTTTGTTCAGCTTTTCGACTCCACGCTGGCTAACTGGGTGGGAGAGCAACCCGGGCTTTGTACAATGGCCAAGACTTGCGGACATGCAGGGGTGATGGAGTTCAACGGGGATGTCTATTCGTGCGACCATTTTGTTTTCCCGGAATACCGCCTGGGCAATATTTACGCCAAGCCGCTCGCTTCAATGATGTATTCCAACGAGCAGCTCACCTTTGGTAACGACAAGTTCGATAAACTTCCCCGGCAATGCAGGGAATGTGATTTTCTTTTTGCCTGTTACGGAGAATGCCCCAAAAATAGATTTGTGAGAGATAAGTATGGGATTCCCGGATTAAATTACCTTTGTAAAGGTTACTATACATTCTTTAACCACGTTGCACCCTACATGGATTTTATGAAGCGTGAACTCCTGGCTGAGCGGCCACCGGCCAATGTGATGGAATGGATCAAAAAAACCGGATCACGATAGTGACCCGGTTTTTCTATTGTAGAAACATGCTCCTTAGTTTTCAGCTTTTCGTGCCGAATAACTGATCTTCAAAGCATATGCTTTACGGAGTGCCTGTTTAACATCGCTGATGTAGCGCATCCTTGTTTGTTCGTCCGCCTTGATGGATACCGTCATCAATTGCTGGTCCGCCTCATTCATACTCGCTTTTTCCTGGGCGATATAATCCTGGATGTCTTCCACTTCGGCAAACTTGTCGTTCAGCTGCATCTGGGTTCCCGTACCGAATCTTGGGTCCATTGCGGGCCCGATATTGATGTAGGTTACCAGCGATTTTTTCTCCAGTTTCTGAATTTCAGTGGCAGAAGGCAATTTCAACCTTACCATTAACTCCTCAGAGCGCATGGTGGTTGTAACCATAAAGAAGAATAAGATGGCGAATACCAGGTCAGGCATTGAAGCTGTGTTCAATTCGGGCATCTCACGCCCGCCGCTTTTACTAAATTTTCCCATATTAATTTCCTCCCATAAAGTTTTTAGGTTCGGCCTCAGAAATTCTCTGCGGATACAATTTATTTATCTGTTCCTTTTGATCGTCGGTCAGATTTTCGTAGTCTGAGTTGAAATACTTCTTCGATCCTTCCTGCCGCAACTCGTTATACGCTTTTACCAGTTCGTTCTGAACCGCGATATAGGTTTTGTAACTGGTGGTAGCGTCATTTTGTAACGACACAACGTGGTCGGCGGTCACCGGTACAGTCCCGATGGGCGTACCAAAGTCTTCCTCCACCAATTCCGGCAATAAAGGATTGTTACTCGTATTCAATACAAACTCTTTTACTTTATCTTTCAAGCTTGGCTTGTCTCCACGACCGAGCAATTCAGCATCGTTTTGATACCAGTCCGTCTCTGCCTGAGAAGCAACCATGGTCTCGTCTTTGGAGTTTACCAGTACGACCAGCAGGTTCCGCCGTTGAACATCAACCGTTTGTTGCTGATCTTCGTTTTGTGGCGGTGGTGGCAAACGTCTTGCCAGCCCGCTGTCGGTGTCCATACTCGAAACAAGCAGGAAGAAAGTAAGCAAAAGAAACGAAATGTCCGCCATTGAACTTGCATTCAGAGCTGGAACTTTTCTTTTTTTCTTTGACATAGATTTTTTCTTTTGTTATTTTCTTTTACCTAATAGTGGGGATATGATCATTGCTGCAATGCTGAGCACCAGCATGATGTACATGCTGAATATCCACATGTCTGTCATTTTCAATGTTGCCGGATTATTGTCCGGGCCATCATAACCCGGGATATTCAATAATTCTCCGCTTCCAAGGGCGTAAGATACTCCCAGAATTACAACCATTGCTACAAGGACCAACAATCCACCCAAAGCGCTTTTTGGGTGTGTTTTCAAGCTATTGAAAAATCCAAAGACAGCAAAAAGGATCAATACAACAACCGTTACTGCCAATAAGATATAAGCCCAATACAACATTATATCAGTAAATGCTGGCTGAGACATATCGGCAACAAGTTTTTGTTCAGGCGCTACTTGTCCTCCAAATAAGAATAGTGCTATTACTGCCAACGTTACAAGAATCGCGACAAGAAACACTAAACTGGAGGTTCTTCGTATTTTAGTTACAGCCATATCAATTATAATTTTTTGTATTTAACGTTGTATTTTACCACCTGGTCGAGAAGGGTGATGGAGGCATCTTCCATTCTGTTCAAAATATTTTCCAGTTTGGAGAGGATGTAGTTGTAAAAAATTTGAAGGATAAGGGCCACGATAAGACCTCCTACTGTTGTGATCAAAGCCACTTTCATACCACCGGCAACAATTGTCGGGCTCATATCACCTGCACGTTGGATATCGTCGAAAGCCTGTACCATACCGATAACTGTTCCCAAGAATCCGAGAGACGGAGCAAGAGCGATAAACAGGGTAATCCAGGAGAGGTTTTTTTCGAGCAAACCGCTTTGTACTCCTCCGTAAGAGACGATGGCGCGCTCTACGGCGTCGGGTCCCTGGTCCAGACGAAGTAATCCCTGGTATGCAATTGATGCGATCGGGCCGCGGGTATTGCGGGCAATATCCTTGGCTGCATCGATATCTCCTCTGTCGAGTGCTTCACCAACCCCGTTCAACAATGCCTTTGGATTAACATCTGCCAAGCTCAGGTAGATAATTCTTTCGAGAGCAAAAGCCAGACCGAGTATCAAACAGATAGCGATCAAAGCCATAAATCCGGCACCACCTTCAATAAATTTGGTTTTAAGTGCTTGGTGAAATCCACCTCCATCAGTTTCGGCAACCGATATTGCTGCTGGAGCTGTTTCTTCTACTGCCGGTGCAGCGGGAGCATCTTGAGCGGAAAGAATTGTCGGCAATCCTACAGACATAAGGCCGAAGATTGCTAAAATTGCAAATAACTTTTTCATTGTGTGTTCAATTTTTGTTTGGATTAATGAATTTAATTTTGTTTTTTAAATTGATTTTTTTGATTTATTTAAACGTTTAGTTCGTTGCCTTATATGTTATTTGTCAGCTTGTTGACGCGGAGAGAGCGGGATTCGAACCCGCGATACACTTTTGGCGTATACACGCTTTCCAGGCGTGCCTCTTCAACCACTCGAGCATCTCTCCATTAGGAGACAGTTTCAGAAAACGGGCGCAAATTACAAAAAAAAAATTACTTACCCTTCTTTTATCCGGCAAAATTACTGAAATTATCGATTAATTGCTATTTCAAGTGCAAATTATTTCAAAAAAAACGGTTTTCCGTGAAAAAATGTTTTATTCCTTATTTTTAGTAAGCTATATTAAATAAACGATATGCATTTTCCGTTGTTACTGCGGTAATTTCCTCTTCCGTTTTGCAATAAATTATTGAAAGCTTTTTTACGATCTCCTTTAAATACGCCGGTTCGTTACGCTTGCCCCTGTACGGAACCGGTGCTAGATAGGGGGAGTCGGTTTCGAGGATGATATTCTCCAACACACAATTTTCCAGTGTTTCCATCAATCCCGATCTTTTGAAGGTGACCACTCCGTTTATCCCGATGTAAAAATTCCCAAGTTCCAGGATCTCTTTCAACTCGCCTATGCTTCCCCCAAAACTGTGGAAGACTCCGAAAAGGTCTTTTTCACCGGTTTTTTTTATCGATTCTATCACTTCGGGGATAGCCTCTCTTGAATGAATGGCTACCGGCAGTTTTTTTTCAATGCTCCAGGCGAGCTGCCTTTCAAAAGCGGCTACCTGTCTTTCTTTTGAGCTTTTATCCCAATACAAGTCGATACCTATCTCACCGATGGCTATATACCCCGTTCGGTTTAGCTCGTCGTAAATGATTTCCAGCTGTTGTTCCCAGTCCTCCCGCACGTTTGTAGGATGCAACCCCATCATCGGTATAAAAAACGACGGGTATTTATCGACGGTTTGCTTTAAATCAGAAACGGTTGTTTCGTCTATGTTGGGAAGCAGCACTTTCTCTACTCCTATCGACCTGGCTCTGGCAACTACATCGTCCAGGTCTTTTTCAAAATCTTCCAGATACAGGTGGGCGTGCGTATCAACGATTCTCATCCAATGGTTTCTCCTTTGCGGTAATAATAGATCAGACCGTATTCCCTGTTTTTATCCAGCCGCTCGTTTCCCGGAAGTTCAGCATTAAATCTCTCCACCTCTTCCCAGATATCAAAAATAACACCGTCCACCTCACTTCTGAACTCGGAAACTTCATCCAGGGTTCTTGCGGTGGCTTTCTGATGGATTTGCTGGGTTTGGTAACCCTCTTTAAACAGAATATACATGACACTCACTTTGGCAATGCCCGGATTGTATATCGGCACACCACCCCGCGCCACCCGCTTGTTCTCTCCGGCAATGATTCTCTGGCCCCATTGCAGCAGTTGTTCGTTTGAGCTCAGGTCGGGAACGACAAAGTTTGTGTCCTGCAAACCGTAAAGCTCCAGGTGTTCCGGTTTTATCTCGGAGCGCATGACGCTCATGTACAAGACCTGAATGAAATGGGAGAGGTACATCCTCGCATTCTTCACCTTGCTTTGAAAGGCAATGTTCGCTTTTACCTGGGTGTCCAGGGTCTGCTGGTATTTCAGGGAAAGACGTTCGAATTTTTCCACCACGCTTCTTGCCCTCGACAGTGTTTTCATGGATATGGCGACATCTTGAAAATCAGTACCGGCTGCTTTCTCGATAGCTGTTTTCAACGCTTTAATCCGCGACAGGTCTGTATTGGGTAATCTGCGATAGGGCATTTACGGAAATTATTTTTCTCTGTACATCAGGTTTTCCGACAAGGAAATGAGTTCTTTTTTCCTTTCGTCAGCCACATGCACCAACGAAAGAGAATCCAACGCTGCAAGATAATACTTTTCGATGAGATTTTCCGAAATCGACTTTAAATTTAAATCATTGTAAATATTTTTAACGGATTCAATTTTTTCGTTTTTGTCGAATTTTTCTGCGGTAATCCATTTTAGTAACTCCGTGCGTTGCCTTTCGCCGGATGTTTTCAGCGCTTTTATCAGCAGGTAGGTTTTTTTATTGCTGACAATGTCTCCGCCGATATTTTTCCCAAACGTTTTAACATCTCCGTAAACATCCAACAAATCATCTTTCAGTTGAAAAGCCAGTCCGATATTTATGCCAAAGGTGTAGAGCAGTTCCGCATCACGTGGGGAGGCTCCGGCCAGCAGGGCTCCCATCTTGAGCGAACAGGCTAGAAGTACCGCCGTCTTTAGCACGATCATCTCCAGGTACTCCGACTCTGTGACATCTGTTCTTTTCTCGAAATCCATATCCAGCTGTTGCCCCTGACACACCTCCATGGCCGTTTTTGAAAAGAGGGCAAGGATCTCCGGCAGGATGGCGGGTGGTACGGAACTTACGTGTTTATACGATTCTATCAGCATGGCGTCACCCGAGAGAATGGCGGTGTTGGCGTCCCACTTCTTGTGGACCGCCGGCATGCCTCTCCGCATATCCGAATTGTCCATCAGGTCGTCGTGCAACAGGGTGAAGTTGTGAAAAATCTCTATCCCTATGGCCGGCTTCAACGATTGGTCCACCTCCTTGCCAAACATATCCGTGGCTAGCAAGGCCAACAATGGGCGTACCCTCTTTCCACCAACGGAGAGGGAATAGCTGATAGGTTCGAAAAGGCTCGCTGGTTTTAAATCGAAAGAGATGCTTTGGATGGCTTCCTCAATTTTCTTGCTTAAGGTGTCGGCGCTGTGTAAAATCATGTTGGTGAAATTTAATTTAGAACAAAAAGCTGCCTTTGGGACAAAGGCAGCTTTCGATATTTCAAGAATTACTGTAGTTGATTATTGTTGCAGGCGGAACACCACAGGAAGGGTGAATCGTACGCGCACTGCAGAGCCACGTTGCCTTCCGGCTTTCCATTTGGGCATCGACTGGATAACGCGGATAGCCTCTTTGTCGAGTGATGGGTCAACTCCGCGAACCACCTGAACGTCAGTAATGCTGCCGTCTCTCTCTACCACAAAATTGGTGATGACACGTCCCTGGATGCCGTTTTCCTGGGCAATAACCGGGTATTTAATGTTGTCGCTTAAGAACTTCATCATGGCTGTATTTCCTCCCGGGAATTCCGGTTGTTCTTCTACCACAACGAAAATTTCTTCGGTTACTTCTTCTACTTTAGGTTTGGGTGGTGGTGGCGGAACAAAAGCTTCCATCTGCCTCTTACTTGCATCATCCTCCGTGTTGATCTCGATTCTTGTTTCCACTTTTTCTTCCACTACCTGAATGATTTCCGGAGTTTCCGGTGCCGGTGGCGGTGGTGGCGGTGGCGGAGTCGGATCGCGACGAGTGATTTCAATTTCTTCTTCTGCCAAAACGTCCTGAACGATAATGCTCTCGTCCAGCTTTTTGGTTTGGGAAGACCATTCAAAAGCGAAGAACAGCACCGACACAGCAACCACTACCCCCATCAGGATAGAAGTGAGCTTGAGCGTTTCAATATTCGCTTTGGGTGATTTTTTTACTTCATCATTCATTTTGATTCTACTTTTTTATGTGTTTTACTGACTGAATATACCCACGACATCGGGTGCAAAAATAGGCAAATTTTTTTATACTGTCGTATTTCGCCGATAAAATTCTCAAAAAAATGTCATTTTCTCGCTAGATTGACCAAATCCCGTTACAAATATCGTTTTAATTAGCGTATTTGAATTCACCTCAAATGTACAAATTAGACAGCAAAATCGGAATTTTGTTTAGCTAATAATTATCAAAATGCCTCCCCGTTTTTGGTGTTACCATTAAATTGATATAAAAGGAGACGGCAAACGATTAATATATTTCAATTTTAACGTTTTATCGGGAAATTTTTGAATCAGGTTGTGACGACTGATGCGGTATTGTCAGGGCCTAATCTTGTAAATATCTTTCAAATTCCTGCCGTAACCGTCGTAGTCCAGGCCATAGCCCACGATAAAATCGTTGGGGATTTCCAGTGCTACGTAATCGAGTTGTATCTCCTGTTTCAGCGCGTCCGGCTTCAGTAGCAGGGTGGCAATCTTTATCTCTTTGGGGTTGAGCTTGTTGACTTCTTCTTTGAGCGCCACCATCGTATTTCCCGAATCCACGATGTCTTCCACAATCACAACCGTACGGTTCTCGATGCTTTCGTTCAAACCCAGCACTTCCTGTACTTTATTGGTGGTGGTTGTTCCCTGATAGGAAGCCAATCGTACAAAAGTTATCTCGCAGGGGACGCTCACTTCTTTCATCAGCTCTCCGGCAAACATAAAAGCGCCGTTGAGTACGGCAATAAAAACAGGGTTTTTATCGCGTAGATCACGGTCCATTTTTTCTGCAATCCGATTGATAGCGGCTTGAATCTGCTCGAATTCGATGAATTTTTCAAACTGCTTGTCCTTGATGGTTACTATTTCATTCATGTGTTGTGGATTTTAAAACCACAAAAGTAGCGCTTTTTTTCTTTTTCTGTAACAAAATCCAACACTTTCTGTAATTCGGCCTGAGTTCCGGGGGCGGACAACCTGGATGTCCCAGCAGAACAATAAAATTGAACATTCTTCCAAAATTGACGAAAAATTGTTAAGTTTGCGCCCTGAAATTCTTACGCAATTTTTGATATGAAAAAATACGTTTCTTTGTTACCCGCAGTGTTGTTAACAGCTGCTGTCCTGCTGTCCTGTCAGTCGGAGAAAACCTTTGAGGTAAAAGGAGAACTCTCTGCTGCCGGCGATCAGACCTTATACCTGGAGCACCGTGGCCTGGGTGGTGTTGAACTGCTCGATTCGGTTAAGCTGAAAGAGAACGGGAAGTTTGCATTTAAAGAAAAGGCCCCCGTAAATCCCGAATTTTACCAGTTGAGGGTAGGGAGCCAGGTGGCTGTTTTTGCCATCGACTCGATAGAGACTTTGCAGGTCAGGGGCGATGCGAAAGACCTGGCGAGTACGTTGTCCATCGAAAACTCGCCCGTGAACGAGCAGATCAGGCAGATCGATTCCCAGACCCGTCAAGTCAACATCCGGATCAGTGAAGCGGAAAAAAAACATACAGCCAAGGCTATTGACGACGTGGCTTACCTGGCCGAGCTCGACTCCGTCCTGACAGCGTACAAGGCGGAAATCACCAAACTGATACTGGGCAATCCTTCGGGTGCGGCGGCATACTATGCGGTTTTTCAGAAGGTGGACGGCTACCTGATTTTTGATCCTTACAACAAGCAGGATTACGCCATGTTTGGAGCGGTGGCCACGTCGTGGGACCGGTACTATCCCGGCACCCCCCGATCGAAGCACCTGTACGACTTCACGATGAATGCCCTGAAAACAAGGAAACAGCAGGAACAACAGGCTGCCCTGCTCGAGAATGTTCCGGTTGTTTCCGGGTTGTCGCTGCCGGATATCGTTCTGACGGAAGTTAACGGGGAAAAAATAACCCTCTCCTCGCAAAAGGGAAAAGTGGTTGTACTGGACTTCACCGTGTATAAATCGGACTTCTCCCCTGCTCACAACATGGAGTTGAACAAAATCTATTCGCAGCACAAGGCTAAAGGGTTGGAGATCTATCAGATCTCTTTCGATTCAGACGAGCATTTCTGGAAGAACGCGGCGAGCAACCTGCCCTGGATTACCGTTCGTGATCCGCAAAACGTATATTCCCGCCTGCTCTCCACGTATAATGTCCGCGATATACCTACGGCATTTGTTATCAACAGGGATGGTGATGTGGTGGCACGTGTTGAAAATTACGCAACCCTTCCCGGCGAAGTGGGGAAAGTATTGTAAAATTTGGCAAAAAGTTTTTTTAATTTCGGAGAAAGGAGTATCTTTGCAGTAAACGTAAAAGATTGAATAAAGGGGATTCCGGTCTGTAAAGCAGCCGGAATTCTTTTTCTTTAATCTATATCTGTGTCAAACATTTAAAAAATAGGAGAGTTAAAAAAATGGCAATTACTTATATGACCGAAGAAGGTCTTCGAAAGCTGAAAGAGGAACTTGTGCATATGGAATCCGTACAAAGGCCGGAGATTTCGCGTCAGATTGCTGAAGCACGGGACAAGGGCGATTTATCGGAAAATGCGGAATACGATGCCGCCAAAGAAGCCCAGGGATTACTGGAGGGAAAAATCGCACAGCTGAAAGGGCTGATTGCCACTGCCCGTATTATTGATGAGAGTGCTATCAGCACCGATGAGATTCAGATCATGAACAAGGTGACCATCAAGAACCTGAAAACGAAAAAAGACATGACCTATATGCTGGTGTCGGAAAGCGAAGCAGACCTGAAAAGCGGCAAGATCGCTGTGAATACGCCCATTGCGCAAGGCCTGCTGGGTAAAAAGGTAGGAGATAAGGTAGATATCCAGGTGCCGTCGGGTACGCTGAGTTTTGAAGTGTTGGATATTTCGATTTAATCATATGGCAACTATTTTCAGCAGGATCATAGCGGGAGAGATTCCCTCATACAAGATAGCCGAGGACGACCGTTTTTTCGCTTTTCTGGATATCAATCCCATGGCGAAGGGGCATGCATTGGTGGTGCCGAAACAGGAGATCGATTATATTTTTGACCTGGACGACAGCCTGTTGGCTGGGATGGCCCTTTTTGCCAAAAAAGTGGCTGCAGCTATCCAGGCGGTGATCCCTTGCAGCCGCGTGGGGATGATGGTTATCGGGCTGGAGGTCCCGCATGCGCACATACACCTGATCCCCATTCAGAAGGAGGGAGACATGAGCCTGGCCAATCCGCGGATCCGGCTTTCGAAAGAAGAGTTTGCGGAGATTGCCGAAAAAATAAGCAGCCGGATTAACTGATTCCCCGCCCTGCCGGCCTTATATCTTCCTAATCCTTACTCCCCTCACGAAGTGGTGCTCGCTCTTTTCCAATATCAGGTCGGCACGGAAACGGGTGGGGAGAATGTTTTGCTCCAGGTTGGGCAGGTTTATCTCCTCCCACACTTCGTTGGCAAACTTCATCAACTCTTCTTCCCGGTACGAGGCATATTGATGAAAATAGGATTCGGGATTGGTAAATGCTGTTTTTTGTAGTGTCTTGAACCGTTCGAGGTACCATTGCCGGATATCTTTTTCAGCCGCATCCACATAAATGGAGAAATCAAAAAAATCGGAGACGAACAGCCGCCTTCGGGGTTTCTTATTGAGAGATACCTGCAAGACGTTGATGCCTTCCACGATCAGGATATCAGGCTTACCGATCTGCTGAATCTCGTTGGGAATAATATCGTAATACAGGTGCGAATAGACGGGAGCCTCCAGCGTTTCCCTTCCCGACTTCACCCCGGCCAGAAAAGCAAGGAGGTTTTTAGCATCGTAACTTTCGGGAAATCCCTTTTTGTTTAAAATCCCCCGCTTCTCAAGTTCCGCGTTCGGGTATAGGAACCCGTCGGTGGTAATCAGTTCTACTTTCGGTTTTTCGGGGAGCATCGACAGGAGTTTCTGCAGCACCCGGGCGGTGGTGCTTTTGCCCACGGCCACGCTTCCCGCTATGCCGATGATGTAGGGAATGGTCTGGCTCGAATTCCTGAAAAACTCTTCCCGTTCGTGGTGCAGGTTCCGGTAATGCGTGATGTGGATTTGCAGCAACCGGATAAGCGGGATATAGATCTCTTCCACTTCCTCCACGGTAAGCGGTTCGTTCAGTGCCTGCAACTGTGTCAGGTCGATACCCGCAATCGGGAACTCGGGGTGGTCTTCAAGCATGCTCCATTCCTGGCGTGTAAAGCTCCGGAACGGCGAGTAAGTCACTTCGTAAGGTTTAAAAATCATAAGGATGCCATTTTCTCGTTGCAAAGATAAGACGGTTTTCTTTTACGGGCATTTTTTTGCCTAAAAAATCCGGATGTAGTTTTTTGTGTGCTGTTTAAACTTTATTCGGTTTCAATTGTCTTTAACCTATAACTAAAACCAAACATGATTATGAAAAAGTTTTTCTTTACCTTAGCATTAACCGTAGCCTCCCTAACACTGTTTGCTCAGAACTTCGATGTTTTCGTTACCCACATGAACGAATACACAAGGCGTTACGGCAACACCGAAATCGCCGGCCTGTACAACAATTACTACGGTGTTCCGGAGTCCACGCTGAACCTGTATTACAGCGATTTTGGGAACAATTGGGGGAATGTGGCTTTGGGCCTTGAATTGAGCGGGATCTTCGGTATCCCGATGCCCGATGTTTTTGGCATTTACCGCGAAGGGGTTTCCAACGGACAAGGCTGGGGAGTGATGGCCAAACGATACGGCATCAAACCCGGGTCGGCCGCGTTCCACAGGATGAAGAACACCCTGGGTAAATCGCACCGCGATTGGGGCGGTATATTTGGGGACTACGGTAAAACCAAAAATCCACGGGTTGCCGGAAGAGGGGGATATATTTTTGATAAGGGTGTGGTGAAATTCAAAGGCGGAAAGGCAGATAAGCGGTTCGAAAAACAGGTCAGGAAGATGAATAAAAACAACAATAAGAGGGGAAAAAGATAATAATCCTTTCCCCCCTGCGTTGTTTTCGTGATTACAGAAGCTCCACGCTTCTTTTGATGAAGTTGCTCAAGGCTTCCCCCCTGAGCATCCCGTTGGAGAGCAGCGCCAGGTCGATAACCTGTTTCAGTCTGGCGTTTTCCGACGCAAATGCCGTTGTCTCTTCCTTCGATTTATCTTTGACCTCACCGAGAAGTTGTTTGGCAATCGGATGGTCCATGTTTACAATTACCTGGAACATGTCGGGCATCTCTCCGTAGAAAGCCATCCCCGGCTGCATGGCCGACATCTCCTTCATCCTTCGTGAAAATTCGTTTTGGGTGATCTGAACCGGCCGTGTGGTTTCGCCCAGCGATTTGAAGTCGACGTTGAACTCTGTCTTGTCGATGTTGGGAAGCAGTGATTGGATGGCTTCCGTCAGGTTCTCCTTCTCCTTGTCGGACAATTCCACGGAGGTTTTTTCGTCTTTCTCGATGATGTGCTCCACCGTGTCGCTGTCAACGCGTACGAAACGGGTTTTCTCCAGCTTCTGTTCGAGAAGTCCCAGCCAATGCACATCCAGCTGCCCGTCCATCATCAGCACGTCGTACCCTTTCCCTTTGGCGGCATCGATAAAGGTGTACTGGTCTTCCTTGTTGTTGGCATACAGGTACACCAGGGTGCTGTTCTTGTCGGTCTGGCTGCTTTCGGTAAGGGCCTTGTACTCGTCCAGCGTGAAGTACTTGTTGTCGGTGTTCTTGAGCAGTGCAAACTTGGAAGCCCTGTCGTAAAAACGCTCTTCGGTAAGCATGCCGTATTCAACGAAAATTTTCAGGCTATCCCATTTCTCTTCGAGCTGCGTACGTTCCTTTTTGAAAATCTCCTCCAGCTTGTCGGCCACCTTCTTGGTGATGTGGTTCGAGATCTTCTTCACGTTGTTATCGCTTTGCAGGTATGAGCGCGACACGTTGAGCGGGATATCGGGCGAGTCGAGGACGCCGTGAAGCAACGTCAGAAACTCGGGGACAATCCCTTCCACCGAATCGGTCACGAAAACCTGGTTGCTGTATAGCTGTATCTTGTTCCGTTGCAACTCTATGTTGCTTTTGACCTTCGGGAAATAAAGGATTCCCGTGAGGTTAAACGGATAATCCACGTTCAGGTGGATCCAGAAGAGCGGTTCGTCCATGCTCATCGGATAGAGCTTGCGGTAAAAATCGCGGTAATCCTCGTCTTTTAACCCAACAGGTTTTTGTTTCCAGAGCGGATTCACATCGTTGATAACGTTATCTTCTTCGGTATCCACGTACTTTCCGTCTTTCCACTCCTGTTTCTTCCCAAAAACGATAGGAACCGGTAAAAACTTACAGTACTTGTCCAGCAACGATTCAATCTTGCTCTTTTCCAGGAACGCCTCGTTCTCTTCGTCAATGTAGAGTATAATGTCCGTGCCGCGGCCGGTTTTGTCCGCCTCCTCCATCTTGTAGGCCGGATCGCCTTCGCACGACCATTTCACCGCAGGTTCCTCCTTGTAGGATTTGGTGACGATCTCCACCTTCTTAGACACCATGAACGAGGAATAAAAACCCAGCCCGAAATGCCCGATAATGGCATTGGCATTGTCCTTGTACTGATCGAGGAAATCGTTGGCCGAGGAAAGCGCTATCTGGTTGATGTACTTGTCCACTTCGTCAGCCGTCATTCCGATCCCGCGATCGGAGATGGTCAGCGTTTTGGTATCCTTATCGATAACTACCCTGACGGATAAATCGCCCGGGTCACCTTTGAATTCTCCTACATCCGACAATGTTTTCAGCTTTTGCGTAGCATCCACTGCGTTGGAGATAACTTCACGAAGAAAAATTTCGTGGTCACTGTAAAGAAATTTCTTGATGATGGGGAAAATATTTCCGGTTGTTACCCCAATTTGTCCTTCTTTTATCATACTATAATACTATATGGTGTTAATTTTAATCTTTCAAATTATTTGCAAATAGTATGCCATAAAAATGCCGGCTAACCTGCCTTCATCCGGCTTATTTAGACGTGATCTAAAATCACCGTTCTGCTGGAAATATTGCGTTTTTAGATTATCCAAATCACGATATAAATATTATTTATCGATCATGTGTGGAGAAAATCCCCACATGAAATATGTGTAACGTGCTGAATAACAAATCGCAAAATGATTTGGGCTGATTTGTTAACACTAATTAATTGTTTTTGAAATAAAAAAATGTTCACGGAGTAAATTATGTTATTATATTTGCAAAAGACAACACAATCAAAAATTAAAGCTATGAAGTCAAAAAGTTCTTTCGAAAACAGATTGCTGGGCTTGCAGGATAATATGTTTAACTTCGCATTAACTTTAACAGCAGATCGGGAAGATGCAAAAGATCTTTTGCAGGAAACAACTCTCCGGGTTTTGGACAACCGGGAAAAGTATTACGAGAACGTCAATTTTAAAGGATGGGTTTTCACCATCATGCACAATATATTTGTGAATAACTACCGCAAAATTGTCAGAAGCCAGACAATTATCGACAAAACAGAGAATTTGTATCACCTGAACCTGCCGCAAGATTCCGGGTTCAATACTCCCGACGGAGCCTACACCATCAAGGAGATCAACAAGGCCATTGCCAGCTTCACCGATGAATACAAAGTTCCCTTCTCCATGCACGTTTCCGGATATAAGTACGAAGAAATTGCGCAACACCTGGGGCTTCCCATCGGTACGGTTAAAAGCCGGATCTTTTTCGCCCGCAAACGCTTGCAGGAGATGCTGAAGGATTTCCGGTTCTATACGGAATAAAACGAAACCCTTATAAAAAAACCCCTTTGGCCATTTGAACCAAAGGGGTTTTTTGTTGTTATAGGTACCTGTACGGCTTTGTGCCCTCCTTACTCATAAAACTAGTTGTTAATGGAAGTTGTTTGGTTATTGGTTTCACTCGTCATACTTTATTTCGGAGCTGAATGGCTCGTGTCAGGTGCATCGTCCTTTGCTGCCCGGTTGGGTGTCAGCCCGTTGATTATCGGGCTGACCATTGTTTCCATGGGGACGAGCGCTCCCGAGCTGGTGGTTAGCGTAAAAGCCGCGATGAACGGGCAAAGCGCCTTGTCGATTGGAAATGTACTGGGTTCCAACCTGTTTAATGTCGGAATCATTTTGGGCATTTCGGCGCTTATCTATCCGCTGGCCATTAAAAGGCAGCTGTTGAAGTTCGACGCTCCGGTTATGGTGCTCACAGCGGTACTGTTCTTCGTGTTGTTCCTCGACGGTAGGATTTCGTCTGTCGAAGCTTTTCTCTTCGTGTTCCTCTTTGTGGCCTACATGGCCTATCTTTTTGTTACTTCGCTGAAAAACAAGAACCGGGCCAGCGAGGGAGACGAAGTCATCAAACAATTCAAACATTGGGCGATAGACGTACTGCTGATCGCACTGGGGTTTGCGGGACTGGTCTACGGTTCAAACCTGTTGGTGGACAATGCCATTATCATCGCCCAGAAATTAGGTATGTCGGAAGCCTTGATCGGGCTGACCATTGTTGCTGTTGGTACCAGCATGCCGGAACTGGCCACGTCTGTGGTGGCCGCCCTGAAAAAACGTTCCGATATTGCTATCGGGAACGTGGTGGGGTCCAATATCTTCAACCTCCTGTTGATTTTGGGTGTTGCCGGCGTTATTTATCCGATCGAGACCCCAGACATCAACATTATGGACAGCCTGTTCGTTGTCGGCATCAGCGCGCTGCTGTGGTTTTTCATGAAGATAGGTACCCGCGTAAGGCGTTGGCAGGGAACTATTTTCCTGGGTGTTTATCTGGTCTATTTCCTGATTAAGTTTGCTACGCTGTAGCGGTTTCAATATCACCGACGGATATGTTCAACCTTGGCCGTGTCTTGCTTCTCTTCGTCCTGCTCCTCTTTTCGTGCAACAGGCCCAAGGAAGCGGGCTATGATTTTCCGCAGATCGCCGCGAAGGATACGCTCCGGGTGATCACGCTCAACACCTCCACCTCCTATTTTATTTACCGCGACCAGGAGATGGGGTATCACTACGAGATGATTAAAAGTTTTGCCGATGAGCATGGGCTGGAACTGCAGGTCGTAGTGGCCCAAAATACTTCGGCGCTTATTCGGTTGCTTCTCAACAACAGCGGCGACGTGGTTGCTTACAGCGTACCGGTAGAAAATGCATTGAAAGACTCGGTGCTGTATTGTGGGTTGTCGGAGATTTCCCACCAGGTAGTGGTGCAGCGTGCCGAACGCGATGATACCGTATTACAGGATGTGACGGATCTGATCGGCAGGGATATCTATGTGCTGCGCGGTTCCAAGTACGAGCAGCGGATGGACCACCTGAACCAGGAGCTGGGAGGCGGGCTACGCCTCCGGTATGCGGACCGGGATACGCTGGTGGAGGAAGACCTGATTCGCATGGTATCGGGAGGCGAGATCCGGTACACCGTTGCCGACGAGTATGTGGCACGGCTCAACCATACCTACTTCCGGAACATCGATGTAGGGCTGAAGGTCAGTTTCGACCAGCGGACCTCGTGGGCAGTCCGGAAAGACACCCCTGTCCTTGCCGATTCGCTGACTGCCTGGTTCGGCAGGGTCAACCGGGCACCCCATTACCTACGGCTGACGAAGCGTTATTTCGAGGAAGCCAAGGGTTTCCATGCCGATAATCAATCCACTTTTGTCACGATGCTGGCTCCCGGGCAAATCTCCCCGTGGGACGCCTATTTCAAGCAATACGGCAAGCAGTACGGCGTGGACTGGCGGTTGCTAGCCTCCGTGTCGTACCACGAGTCCACGTTCGATCCCGACGGCCAGTCGTGGGCCGGAGCCGGCGGGTTGATGGGGTTGATGCCGGCCACGGCGGCAGCCTTGGGTATAGCCGGAAACGATCTGTATATACCCGAGACGAACATCCGTGCGGGAGCCGAATACCTGAAAATGCTGATCGATACGTTCTCCTCCGTTGGAAACGAGACGGAGCAGGTGAAGATGGCGTTAGCGTCCTACAACGGCGGGATCGGGCACATCGCCGATGCCCGTGCACTGGCCGAGAAGTACGCTGCCGATAAGAACGTGTGGGACGGGAACGTGGAGCGGTTCATCCAGTTAAAACGGCTGGAGCAATATTACAACGACCCGGTTTGCAAAGCCGGTTATTTTCGCGGCGATGAAACCGTGGATTACGTGCGCGACGTGATCAGTCGCTGGCAGGCGTATAAATCATTATCTTCATTATAATCATAAAATTTTGATTTTTCCGAACTTTATTGTGTTTTTAACCGAAAATACAACAACTTGTCTTTACATGTGATCGAAGAACATTTTGTAAGTAACGAGGCCATGTCCGAAGCTCTTCATGCCGTTGCGTTGGATTATTACCGTCAATATATGATTGTCGGAGGAATGCCAGCCGCGGTGACTTCGTTTGTTGATACACAAAGTTTTCATGATGTGCAATTGATCCAAAACGGTATCATTCAGCAGTACATTGCGGATATGTCAAAATATGCCACTGCGGCAACAAGTGTCAAGATCAGGGCTTGTTATAATTCCATTCCGGCGCAGTTGGCAAAAGAGAACAACAAGTTTCAATATAAGATTGTACAACGCGGAGGCACTGCCACAATTTTCGGAGAATCGATAGAGTGGCTTCAATTTGCGGGAATTGTGCTCAAATGTCAAAAGTTGGAACATGGGTTTATACCGGTCAGTGCTTATGCCGACTTATCCAATTTCAAATTATACATGGGCGATATCGGAATGCTCACGTTGCACTCCAGGATACCGTTACAGGTCTTGTTATCGCCTGTTGAAGCGGATAATATTTTTCTCGGTTCCATGGCCGAGAATTATGTAGCACAGGCATTGGCCGCCAAAGGGGTTGATCTGTTCTATTGGCAAAGCGAGGGCAAGGCAGAAATCGATTTTGTTTTACAAAACGATGACGGTGTTGTTCCGGTAGAAGTAAAAAAAGGATACCGGAACCGTTCCCGAAGCCTATCACTTTTTGCAAAGAGATACCATTCGCCATACGCTATTCGGATCAGTAAAAAGAATTTTGGTTTTGAGAACGATGTGAAATCTGTTCCTCTCTATGCAGCATTTTGCATATGACAATAGGTGAGGTTATTTTTTTCGGGTCAGTTTCTTCCAGACCGTTTCTTTCTGTGCATTCACAAAAGTGGCTTCGTCCGCTAGAGTGATTCTGCCGCTCACAATTGTTCCGGTTATCACGCTTTCTTCCGCATTTTCCGGTGTCAGTATAACCGTTGGATAGGTGATATCGCCCTCCTTGTCACATCCGCTAAAGCATACTCCTCCCATCACCAGGATTAACATTGTTAAGAATTGCGCGCTTTTCTTTCTCATGATACCTCTGTTTATTCCGTAAAAGTATACATTTTTAACAAAACAGGCAATACCTTCATGCAAATGAATTGCATTTAAAATAAACTGCATTTACATTATATGCAATTCCAGTCGCCTTTATGTAAGTTCAAATGTCTATTCAATTAATACTTCTTGTTCCATCTTCACGGAATCTCCAGAAGTTTAATTCATGTCCAATTCTACCTAAAACAATCCACTTGTTTAAGTTATTACTATTAGCCCACTCTGTGAATACTTTTTGAATTTGATATTGATCTAATTTCACAGCAGGAGCATTCTTCCATATTTTTTCTGAAATCAAGCCATCACTTGCAAACTTATCTGCTTCTTTTTCCAATTTATCTACTCTCTCCTTTTCTTCAAGAGTTATAAACTCCTTACTTTCGTTTTTAGACAAATGAAGAAATATATGCCCTATTTCATGCAGTAAAACAAAAGCAAAATTGTCAATCTTATCTCTTCTTTTAGTAATCACAATACAGGGCGTTCCTTCATGATAAAAAGAATATCCATCTATTGGAGTGGAATCTAATTTATCTACAATGGAAAACCTTATACCTCTATTGGAAAGTATGTCTCTAACTTTATTAATGGTGTCTTCATTTTTATGAAGAACGGAGTTAAGTTCTCTGACAATTAATTCTTTATCAGAGGTATTGAACTCTCCGCCCACTTGTACGTCTTTTATAGCAGACTTTGCTAAAATAGTCCAACTTAAAACCATTCTTGGGTCTGTTTTTAATTTGGCTGATTTCTTAAAACAACGTAAGTGGGAAGTGCATACTTGCAATTCAGCTGCAGGTGGTAAATTTAATTTTGAAGTTAATTGGTCTAATTTGCTTCTATAACTAATTGCTGTAATGTTTAGTCTCTTTAGGAGATCCTTGGTAGATATTATCTTATCATATTCCTCGATTTCATTCAAAGCAGCCTGTTCATCAATATCTAATCTACGTTTACGTGCGATTGCAAGTTCATAATTTTGTTGCAAATTCATCCAGGTATTTGCAGGTATTTGCAAAGCTTCTTCAAGTTTTAGTGAAAAATCAGATGTAAAACTTCTTTTCCCACGAATATACTCATTGAGATTTGATGTTTTCATTCCTATTTCATTAGCAAAATTCTTTTGCGATATTCCTCTTTCATCTAACTCTAGCTTTAATACGCTGCCAGGAAGAATAGCTGTTTTCGGGATAAATTCATTTTTTGTTTCCATAATGCGTATTATCTATTTCTAAAATTGTTATTACTATTCCTTCTTCTGTTTCTCTGAAAATAAGTCTCTCTACTCTATTACTCATTATCCTAACACTTGAGAGACCGCTTAATCCATGTTTTAATTTCTCATATTTTAGAAAACTAAAATTTGGAAGCTCAGATGCATTATTTACAGATCTTATTACTTCAATTACTGTTTGTAAACTCGAAGTGAACTTCTTATTTTTAGCGTAATTCTTGTATGGCTTAATTTTAGACCTCCCTTCTAGCACATACTCTTCCAGATCATAATCTTCAAAAAAAACTTTTATCATAGTCGACTATATCTTGATGCTGCAAAGGTAATAATAAATTACCAATAATTGGTAATTTTGGCGCCTTATATTGTTTATGCTATATAACATAATTTGCAATAAGTATTCACTATCAATTTTTTAAAACCACTTCCTTTTCTAAAAATGCTTCAACGACTACGACGTAGACTACACCATGGATTTGCCGAATTGCATCCTGGTAACCACTCCAGGAGAAACTCCTAAAAATTTCACATCGACTCCGAATGTTTTGGAGGTTCTTGAAAGTCCACTGCCGTAAATCGAAAGCTATGAATCATAACGCCCTAGATCTTCGTCTGCATGCATCATCTCAATGAGCCGTTTCTTTTGCTCTTCTTTCATTTTCTTTTTGTAGTCAATCACATCCTCATATTTAATGCGACGATGTTTACCTACTTTTGTATATTCAAATTTTCCCTCCTCCAGTAATTTCACGAGATAGGGTCTTGAACATCCTAGAATTTCCGCAGCTTTTTGCGTTGTCACTTCTGTTGCAAGAGGTACTATTGATATAGGCTTACCCTGACTCATTGCTTTTAGTATTTCACCTAATAAATTCAATGCTTTAACAGGAAGAATAATTCTCTCCCCGGTCTCTTCAATCTCAATTTCCATCTGGTCCGATTTTAACTGTTCAAGTGAGGAAATGAGAGAAGTGTAAGACTCCTGTGCTAATTTTCGATCACGTTTATTAGGTCTTCTTATCTCATTTGTCGTTACCATAACTGTAGTTTTTAATGTTGTAACTGCAAATATAAACGAAATATACGAAATATATGAAATATACGAAATATATAGTTTGCCTAACTAGTTTATTCTGCAAACTCATTTAAAGCTAATTCAGCGTATTATTTGGACAAATCTGCATTAAACGATGTTGCCATGCTCGTCGGAGAGAACGAATTTAAGAAGCTGAATGAGCGAAAAATTACTATGTCCGCTGGCGGCTTTTCGCTCTCCCTGACCACTCTCAGCGGTATGTTTCCCGTGTTGGTCAACTTCAACTTCCTTTTCTCCTCCTCGTCAAGCTTATTCAACCCGATCACCCTTTCGGTAATCAACAAGAGCTCACTTTTGCAAAGACAGTAAAAATCAATCGGTTGAAAGTAAATGTCAACTTTGTTTTTTTTTATTAAAAATACAAAACGTTTACTTTTGTCAGCATGAAAATGTCCTGTTTGTTAATTGATTGCGAAAATTCGCTAAATACCCGAATGAAATTACAAATATTATTTTTTGTTAAACTTGGTTGATCTGAGGCGGCCTGCCTGCCTGTGTCTGTACTGTAAATTCAAGTAATAGGAAAGATCAGGGAAACTAAAACAAATGAACCTGTTTCTAAGGAGATCCTAATTGAAACTTCCAGTGAAAGATAAAATTCTCAATATTTATAGAGGAAACTTTCGAGATAAGTGGTATGTATCTAAATTTTAAAAATGTGGCTTAATGACAAAAACAAATCAAAAATTAATCCGAAACGTATGTTTTTTCTTTGTGCTAATGGTATTTGTAGTTTCATGTAACAAAGATGATAAGAATGGTGGAAAACCTTATGATCCTAAAATACCCGTAGCTTTTAACACATTCTTGCCTGATTCAGGAGGAATTGCGACAAAAATGGTGCTTTTTGGAAAAAATTTCGGTAATGATCCATCAATGATCAAGGTTTATTTTAATGAAAAGCAAGCTTCGGTTGTGGGTGTAGATGATGATCTTATTTATGTTATGGTGCCCCGGCAACCGGGCGAGATCAGTGATATATCTGTTGTTATAGGAAAGGACAGTGTTGTTTGTACAACCAAACAGTTCAAATACCTACTTTCAGCCAGTGTATCTCCTTTTGCAGGAGTTGTAGACGCCAATGGATACGGTGGCTTTAAAGATGGTTCTATTGCTGAAGCCATGTTTGTATCGCCGCGCTTTATAAACTGTGATAATGAAAACAATCTTTTTGTCTCCGATAATGAAGAGAGAGTGCGTTTAATCTCTCCTCGAACCGATCAGGTCATTACGTTGGCAGATCATATTGCAAGGCCAGTTGGAGGATGTACGTCTACTGATGGTAAACGAGTCTATATTTCTGCTTACGTTTGGAGAACAAGTACTACTGACAGAAATGTATATTGTTTTGATCCTGATAGACAATGGAATGCATATGTGGTTCCTACAAATATTCCCCGTGATAGAGTGGATTGGGTTTCTCAATTGGCTATAGATGAAGATGAAATACTTTATTTTGGAGCAGAAAACGGTGATTTGTTCAAGGTGGATACAAAAACTGGTGAATGGGGATATCTTGCTCAGGGAGTAACCCGAAGTGGAGATTATGTATATGCTGCCTATTCTCAAAAAGATCGAAGAGTGTACATCGCAACAAGGTACGAAAATAAAATTTATTATTTTGATTTAAAGACCAATGAGTTTAAATTCCTGGCGGGTTCGTCTAGAGGTCACAACGACGGTCCGGGGGATGAAGCTCAGTTCAGTACGCCCACCCAGATAGCCGTAGATCTCGATGGAAATTTAATTGTTGCTGACCGTGATAACCATGTTATACGTATGGTACGGCCGGATGGATATACTAGTACAATAGCCGGTGTGCCGGGGGAGAGAGGGTATATGAATGGGATACCTGAAAAATCGTTATTTAGCTCGCCTTACGGAGTTTGCGTTAGTCCTGTAGATGGAGCCATATATGTGGCTGATATGGGTAATTATAGAATCAGGAGAATAATGATTGAATAGCATGAAACGCGTGCGTGCAATGTTCCCTCTTGAGAACATTACTATTGCGAGTCCGTAAACAGTAGAAAATAGCATGCAACTGCATAGTTCAAGCAAGTTTGATTTTTGCTTATTGCATAATGAAGAAATTCCATACATATATTTATTGTAATGTAAAAAATAAAAAATTGTATGAAACGAGCATGAGAATCATTGTCAAACAAGGACAAGATTAAAGCGAGTTGCATACGATACTTTTGAAAAAAAATAGTTTTAATCGTATGAAGCATAATATATTTCTAAACAAGATGCTATGGATAGTAGCTTTTTATTTAAGTTTTCCTATTGTATCTGGGCAGGTTAACCAACGAGATTTGGAGGTTACCGGGGTTGTGTTGGATGAGACCGGAGAAACAATGCCAGGGGTCAGCATTTATATAAAAAATGAACCAGGTGTGGGTGTTGTCTCTAATGCGGATGGTCGATTTTCAATAAAAGTCTCCAAAAACAGCATAATAGTTTTTTCATTTATTAATTTCGTGACCGAAGAGGTGTTAATTACAAAGAGTCAATCCGATCTTACTGTCCAGTTGAAAGAAAGCGAAGGAACTGAATTGGAGGAAATCGTTGTGGTAGGACATGGACAGCAACGGAAAGTAAGCGTTGTAGGTTCTATTTCTACAGTAGACGTAAGTGAGTTGAAGACTCCGTCTTCTTCTATAACAAATGCTCTTGCAGGCCGGATCGCCGGTATTGTTTCCGTACAGCGAAGCGGTGAGCCTGGAAATGATTTTTCACAGTTCTGGATTCGAGGCATCAGTACATTTGGTGCGAATCAAAGCGCGCTTATTTTGATTGATGGGATCGAACGCTCGGGCATCGATCAGATTGATCCGGAAGACATCGAGAGTTTTTCAGTGTTAAAAGATGCCTCTGCCACAGCCGTATATGGCGTAAGAGGAGCTAACGGAGTAGTTTTGATTAATACCAAAAAAGGGACTGCCGGAAAATTATCCATCAAGTTCAAGAATTATGCATCTTTATCCCATTCCCCTCGAATGCCGAAGTACCTGGGAGCTTATGACTATGCATTATTAGCTAATGAGGCGCGGGTTGTGAGAGGGCAGACAGCCATATACGATGATGTGGAATTGAATGTCATCAGGAAGGGCGTCGATCCGGATCTATATCCAAACGTAGACTGGCAAAAAGAAATATTAAAGAAGAATACATGGAATCGCAACCACTATCTAAGTATATCCGGTGGTGGAGAGGTAGCCAGGTATTTTCTCAGTGCCAGCACGTATACGTCTGATGCTTTATACAAGGAAAGCGGCTTGAATGATTATAATACAAACGTAAGGTATAATAAAAATTCTTTCCGGTCTAACTTGGATGTTAATGTAACCAGGAGTACTACCATTTCATTGGGAGTCGATGGCTATTTGACGAGTCAGAATCGCCCCGGTATGGGGAATACGTCCTATATCTGGGACTCGCAGGCAAATTTGACACCCTTAACCGTTCCGGTTCGATACTCTACGGGGCAATTACCGACGTACGGAAAAGAACTGGGAGGGGTTTCGCCAGAAGTATTGCTGAATCACACCGGATATGTCAGTGATAATAATACCGGAATTCAATCGAATATTGCTATCAGGCAAGATTTTTCTCAATGGATAAAAGGACTTTCAGCTCGAGTGTTATACTCTTTTGATACATACACCAATCATGTAGTTACTCGTAGCAAAATGCCCGATCTGTATTATTCCAATAAACGTAAGGTGGATGGTCAACTGGATTTAGAACTTAGGTCTGATAGTCAGCCTCTTGAAGTGAAAACAAGTGCTTATTCTCAGCAGAAAACCTATCTGGAAGGTTCTGTTAATTATGAACAATTATTTGGAGAGAGACATCGGATAGGAGGTTTAATGCATTATTTTCATCAGGAATTCTCCGCAAGTAACAGGACAGGAACGGATGCCATACCTGAGAGAAATCAAGGATTGTCAGGGAGAATGACGTATGCTTTGGACGACCTGTATCTGATAGAAACAAATTTTGGATTTACCGGCTCTGAAAATTTTAAAAGAGGAGAGCAGTTCGGTCTGTTTCCTTCTGTTGCATTGGGATGGATACCTAGTGGGTATAACTGGTTCCAGCAGGTTTTCCCGAGTCTTAGTTTTCTAAAATTAAGATATTCATATGGTACTGCCGGCAACGACAAAATATCTAATTACAGGTTCCCGTACTTCACTTTTGTGGAGTATTCTTCTGCGGCTTGGGGAGGCAAGTATGGAATTACAGAAACAAAATTAGGTGCTGACAATTTACGTTGGGAGAAAGCAATCAAAAATAATATCGGTATTGAAGCTACTTTTTGGGATAAATTATCCTTTGTATATGATTTTTTCCGGGACCGCAGGGAAGGTATTTTTCAAGAGAGGACCAATCTGCCAGCAACCGTTGGGAACATATCCCAACCTTGGGGCAATGTGGGCACGATGACAAGCAAAGGCGTTGATGCAACAGCCTCATATACACATGTATTTGGTGCCGAGAGTTGGGCTACTCTACGAGGTAATTTCACATATGCTCAAAACATGGTCGACTATTGGGAGGAACCTCCTTATAAATATCCCTATAAAGCAAAGACCGGGCATATCTATAACTCACATACCGGATTAATTGCATTGGGCCTATTCAAAGATGAACAGGAAATATTAAGCAGTCCAAAACAATTTGGTGAGGTTTTACCAGGGGATATAAGGTATAAGGATGTGAATGGCGATGGAAAGATTGATACGGAAGATTATGTCTATTTCGATTATTCTAATATACCACAAATAACATACGGAATAGCAGGTGAGGTAACCCATAAAAGTTGGACACTAAGTGTGTTTTTTCAGGGAGCGGCTAGGTCGAAGTTTCTCTATAGGGGAAACTACTTCCCATATAGTGGTGGTAATATTGGCAATATCCTCACTATTGCGAATGAAAAATCCAATCGATGGATTCCGGCTGAATATTCAGGTGATCCTAATACCGAGAATCCTACCGCTCATTTTCCCCGTCTTAGTTACGGAAGTTCTCAAAATAACGAACAGCCTTCCACATTCTGGCTGAAAGGGAATGATTACTTGCGTCTGAAAAATGTTGAGTTGGCTTATCGTCTAAAAAGCAGTTTTATTCGAAGTCTTGCGTTGGAGTCAATAGACATGTCAATTATTGGAGAAAACTTATGGGTCTGGGACAGTGTCAAATTGTGGGATCCTGAACAAGCTGCGTCAAATGGACGATCCTATCCTATCCAACGCAGATATACGTTAAATTTTATTATGAACTTCTAATGATTTGGGTATGAAAAAATACTTTATTGCTACAATAGCCACTGGATTAGTGATTCTTTGCTTTAACATTTCTTGTCAGTACTTGAATGTAGATCCTTATTTTATGGATGTGTTCAGCGCAGATTCTGTTTTTGCAAGAAAAAATTTCATCGATGCTTATTTATGGAATACAGCTACTTATATTTTGCCTGAAGCAGGCTCTCATGCTGAAACAGCACATTATCCTTATATGGTTGGATCAGATGATGCTTTCTGGACATATAAAAGGGGAACATTTCCGCAGAATTATTTCTCTGCTAATGAGATGGATGCAACATCTTCTTATTTCCAGAATTGGGGACATTTCTACAAGGGAATTCGTAAGGCCAATACCATCCTTACACATATAGATGAGTGCAAGGATGCCACAACATTAGAAAAAAGAGAAATTATGGGCATGACACTCTTTCTAAGGGGGTATTTTTATTTTAAACTATTGGAGCAATACGGTCCAGTTGTCATAACTCCTGATGTGCCTCAGGGATATGATCAAACATTGGATGTTCTTGCCTTGCCGAGAAGTTCGTACGATGAATGTGTAGAGTATATCTGCGAGGATTTGGAAGCAGCAGCGGCAATTCTCCCGGAGCAACAAATTGATGCGTATTGGATGCGACCCACCCGAGGTGCTGCTTTAAGTTTGATATCGCGTCTCAGGCTTTATGCTGCCAGTCCCTTGTACAATGGTAATAATCAGTTTTATTCAAATTGGCTGAATGTGGATGGCTCTCATTTTATCAGTCAGACCGAGGACAATGAAAAATGGGCAGAAGCTGCTGTGGCAGCTTACCGTGTAATCCAATTGGCTGAAGACCAAGGTGTATATGGTTTGCACATAAAGCCTCGCAAAGAAAATTCCCCATTACTGGCCCCAAATGTTCCCACAGCAAGTTTCCCGGAGGGAGCAGGAGATATTGATGTTTATCATTCTTATAGCGATATGTTTAATGGGGAAACCATTATGTACAAAAATGTTGAATGTATATGGGGAGATGATTCTGAAGCAACTTCATTAAATCGGATTCAACAAGGCACTCATCCGTTATTTCTTTACGGCTGGAACGGCTTGAATGCAACACAAAAGCTAGTTGATGCATATTATATGAGAGATGGAGGGACTATCAATAAAACCATCTTGCCGGAATATAAATATTCAGCAACTGGTTATACATTAACGGATGAATTTTTTTCCGATTATTTGCTTCCGGCCGGTACATTTAACATGTACGCAAATAGGGAATACCGGTTCTATGCAACCATCATGTTTAGTGGTGCAAAGTTTTACGGGTTAAGTACAACCGGAGGGTCCGCTTATAGTAATTTCTTTGTAAACTATAGTGCCGATGGAAATTCCGGTGCTATCGTGGGATCCGATCCGGATGATCGATTGTTGAGCGGATATTCTTTCCGCAAATACACCCATCCGGACGATAATTTCTTTTTCGGGAAAGTCTCAAAAAAGGCTTTTGCCCGCATCCGGTATGCCGAGATTCTTTTGAATTATGTGGAGGCACTCAATGAGCTAACCGGAACGTATACGATCGATAATATTACAGTAACGAGGGATAAAGAGAAAATTAAAAAGTATTTCGATATGATCCGCTATCGCGCAGGATTACCTGGCTTGACCGATGAAGAAGTAAATGACCCCGAAGTACTCAGGGAAATTATCCTTAAAGAACGTTTTATCGAGTTTGCTTTGGAGGGAAGGCGATACCATGATCAACGAAGATGGAAGCGGCTGGAAAATGACTATCAACCTTTCGAAGGGATGAATGTGGAGGCCTTGAAATCTCAACCCGACATGTTTTTCCAAAGAACCCGGGTTTCACATGTAAATGTTAGGCGTAACTATGATCGGCGTTTATATTTTTTTCCGATACCGACCTCCGATTTAGACAAAAACCCAAAATTAGTTCAGAACCCGGGTTGGTAAAAACTAATTCAAGTTTCGTATAAAATTGAGATAAATAAAAATAAATGTACGTATTGAAGTTCAGTACCTAATGCAATAAAAAATAGATGAATATGAATAAAAATATAATAGGGTTGTCGATTTTTATTATTTTGTTCTTGATTTCTTCTTGTCACGAAGAATTTGATGAAAAAGAGGTGTATAAAAAAGTCGTCTACATCGTTCACAGTGAGAATATGATCAATTATTTCACACATCCGTTTACGGGTAGTTCAACGGAAGGGTTTATATCTTTGTATTGTAGCGGTTCATTAATGCCGGAAAAGGATATTGATCTTGAGATTGGATTCGACGATGAGTTAATAGAGAAATATAATTACATTGAATTTGAAAATGAAGAAGCAAAATATGTGAAATTCTTGAGTCCTGAGTATTTCAACATACCGTCATTTCGAGTTAAAATCAAGGGTGGGGAGCCATTTGGAATTATGCCCATATTCGTAACCTCCGAAGGTTTATCACCTGATACTACCTATGTAATCCCCTTGAGAATAATAAAGATATCAGATTACGAAATAAGCGAAGATTTGTCGTCTATTCTGTACGCTATCAGGTTGGAGAATGCCTATTCGGGCCTTTACCAGATGACTGGGAGCTTACTTGCTGAAGGTAGTACCGATATGCCTCAACAGGTATTCAAGGATAAAACGTTGGTGCCTATTGATCAGTTTAGTTGCCGTATGTTCGTCTCAACTGAAAATGAGCTAAGAGAGAATATTCAAACAAGGACAGTTACGTTTTCCATAAAAGCAGACAACACTATTGCTATCAAAGAGGAAAATGATATTTTGGATTTGGGTGGTAGCACCTATAATCCTGATAGAAACATGATAAGCCTTAATTACAGCTTTTTGAGCGCTGGAGAGCGGTATGAGATACAAGAAAAATTGATACGTTTGGAAGAATAAAAACTCAAGTCTTTTTCAGCATTAGCGTTTAATTTATTGTCTATTAAATAAAATTTTTATGATTCAAAGAACACTACTTATTTTGTTTTTTATGGTTTGTGCTGTTTTGTCAAAAGCACAAAAACTTTCTTTCAATAAAGATGGTACTTTTAAGGTAGTACAGTTTACCGATATGCACTACATTCACGGAAGTCCAAAATCCGATACTACTTTACTTCTTATTTCACGTGTTTTGGATGCGGAAAAACCCGACATGGTCATTTTTACGGGTGATATAGTTACTGGTCGTCCCGTTAGGGAAGGATGGGATGCCCTTACCAAATTCGTCATTGATCGTCAAATCCCTTTTGCCGTAGCATTAGGGAATCATGATCATGAGCAAGGTGTTACTCGTGAGGAAATTGCCCGCATAATTACGGCCTACCCTAATAATCTCAATACAATATCAGTGCCGGGAGTTACAGGTGTGATGAATGACGTGATTCCCATTTATGGCAGTGAGAAACATTTAAAAGTGAATGCACTCATCTACTGTTTCGATTCGGGAGCTTATTCCACAATCGACGGAATAAAAGGGTACGGATGGATTACGCTTGAACAAATTAAATGGTACAAAAACCAGAGTCTGCGGTACACCATTGATAATAACTTCAAGCCATTGCCGGCATTAGCTTACTTCCATATTCCCCTTCCGGAATACCGGCAAGCATTCGATGATGAAAAAAATGTTCGTGTCGGGGTTAGGTTGGAGGATGAATGTCCTCCCGAACTCAATACGGGGTTGTATTTTGCAATGCGGGAGATGCGGGATGTGATGGGGATCTTTGTCGGACATGATCATGTGAATGATTATATCGTTAATTATCATGGCATTGCCCTTTCTTATGGTTGCTTCAGTGGCTGGCGGACAACCTATATATCACCAATGAATGGTGTGCGTATTGTGGAGTTAAAAGAAAATAAACGTGAGTTTGATACTTGGATTCGTTTATTAGACGGCCGGGTCAAAGACAAAGTTTCCTTTCCTTGGTGATAACGTCGGTGTAATCGTACTGTTGCATCGCTCGTAACTGTACCTGTTACCGCCGGCGAACTTTACCACTTACAATAAATAGCTTTAACTCCTCCATCATTGCCGGGCGATTGCGGTAGTAAGTGTGGAAGACCTCGGCAAGTTCTTTCACCAGTGCTTCTCCGCCCGGATAGTTTTGCAGCCGTTGCATGGTTCTGGCAATCAGGCGGTAATGCTCTCTTCCGGTGTGTCCATAGGCGTGATTGATCAGCCGTAGGCGGTACATGTCCAGTAGCCTCTCCGGACGGTGCTTCACCAGGTATTTCTCATAAGGTTCGGCAGAATCGTAAGATGAGGACAGCCGGGTGTGTTCCCACACCCAATCCATCAATTTTTCCCACTGCCTTTCCTCGATAAATATCTCCGCATTCACACTCCGCCCCGGATAATTTTTACTGTTGCTCAACAGCCGGTCGAGGAAATCGGGCCATTCATTTTCGGGAACCGTTTTCTTAAGAAGATGATACTGCACCATTGGTTCACGGCCTGTATAGAACAGCTCGGTCGCCATCTCGCGTACATTCTCCGTGTCGTTCATCAGTTGATACACCTCCAGTTTGCTCTCTTTCAGGTTTATCACATCACCTCTCCGGTGCTCCTGTTCAGCAAGCGCCATGTTCTTATCCAGCATTTTGAGAATACCCGTCCAGTCATTCTTTTCCGCGAGCCATTCAAATCTCATTCTCATGATATCCGGCAGAAACGAGTATTTATCTACTATTTGACGGTACTCTTTAGTTCTCCCCTCTTTCTCCAGGATACGGAGCATGGTTTTCACCATTTCGGTACATCGATAGGGATTATTCTCCTCTTTGATAGCGTTGGAAAGCAGATTTAGTGCCGTATCGGCATCCGATGTTTTGAGAGAGGCGGAAAGGAGCAGAAAGTCGATATCGGCCAGTCCGTATGCTTCAAAAGTATCTATTTCCCGAAGCTCCTTTAATCTGGGAACGATGGTTTCGAGCAATGCATCTGGAATATCACCTTTAATGATCTCCTCTACGACCGATTCGGCCTCGTTGCAGGTATAAACCAGTTCGCCGTCGTGATCATAAATATTGTCCACGGAGAGTGCTATCTGCTCCATCACCGTCAGGGTGATACCGAGTGCCTCTTTGTATTGCCTTTTTCCGGCATAGCGTTCCGCTTTCCAAATCATCCTGTCCAGCTCATCTACAATAGAGGTTAGCCCGTCATCAGCTCCCTTGCGAAAACCCCTGTCATCTTGTCCGGCTTTCAATAACTGCGTCACCCGTTTTTTGTAGTCCGGATATCCTGTGCTCCCCACGTCCGGCAGTAGAAAGTTCTGCAGCGCATCGTGAATGTCCGGTTGTTCTTTAGCGTAACCGATGATAAATTGTTGGAGTTCCTCCCGGGAACACATCCACAAAAGATCGGTCAGTTTCTCCTCAAACTTTTTTGCTACCTGTCGGATATCTCTCCGGTATATTGCCATTGTCCGTACTTGTTTTGATTTTACAGTTCTCATTAAAAGTTGTTCATGTTGAACAGGACCACTTTTTCGGAGGTAATTGTATTTTCCAGCGATAAATCCTCATTCTCTTTTGAGACATTTTAGCTCTATATCAGCACTTTGTAATAATAGATTAGGCAATGTTGATGAATTAATGCCCAGCATGTCACAAATCGCTGGTAATTTTTTGAATATTTTGGAATCATTGCTTGCCCGAGATTCTTCTGTCACCAGAACAACATCTTCGCGCTTCTCTATTAAATTCAGGCAGAGGATGATCTGCTTGATATCGGCACTATTAAGATAGCTATTCTTTTCTGTTTCATACTGAACAGGTGTTAATTTTCTTTTCTGAACAGATATGGCAAAGTGATCATCTACTCTTCGTAGAAATTTTCCCGGAGAGGGAGCCAGGAGACTATCTGTTTTGTATGGAATACCGGATGACTGTAAAAAATTTTTATCTTCAAGAAAAAACAAATCCTTAAATATGACTTTGTTGGAGATATATTTACACTCATCAAATACTTTATCGATCAGAATAATTTCACCAACATGCAATTTCGATTTGATGTAATCGAATAACACTTGCTCATTGTCAAATGGTATGTAGTAACGTACTAACGACAAAAGTGAGCTGGTATCAAGCACAACTTTCATTGGATATACAATTCTAGTTTTTCAGGACTTATTTTAAGTGTTCTACACACGTCAGCTTCGTTCATGATACCCTCATAATAGGCGATTTGAACCGTTGAGATAAACAAGGGAGAGTTGATGGGTTTGGGTGCAGAACCTTTGCTTTTTACCCCCAACATTTTGTCAATCTCTTTTTGTCTCGCCTTTTCCTCTTGCCTTAACCGATACTTTTCTTCCAGATCGCTCCAAACACGGTCGTAATTTGACTGAGAAATCTGGCCACTGAATAAGAGGCGGGTGTATATTGCCAGCTTGCTGAGGTGGGTCTCGCTTGATATCCGGGTTACGTTGTCGAAGTGATAGTCGTTCCGTTCATCCAACCGCCCCAGTTCGGAAATCTCTTTCGCACGATCTCCGGCAAGGAAATAAAAGGCGAATTCGTTGCACCACCTTTCAACAGCCGATAGCTCTTTTCTGGACAAATTTAGCACATCAATCTGTTCAACCTCTTCGATGTTTAACAGATAGTGTCCCAGCTCGTGAATCAGTGTGAAAATCTCTCTGCTGAATGCGTTCTGTTGTCTTTTCAGCACGATCACGTTGGGACGAAGATAGAAACCATCGATATTGGCGTTTTCTTTCTTGTTCCATGTTTCGATGAACTCAAATACCAGGATATTGTATTCTGCAAATCGATTGATCAATGCTTTCAGAAAATCTCTTTTATTACGTTCAAAATCAGGATACAAGTGTTTCGAAAGTGCAAGGGCTACATCATTCGGATTATCATTTGTCGAGAAGATGGGCAATAATCGGTCCCGCTTTATATCGGCAAGATTGGAAATCGCTTCCAGCGATAATTTCAGTTCCTCGAACCGATTGACAATTTTCAGTGACTCCAGATTAAGGTCGGAAATAAAATTTTCTTTTCTGAAAAAGATGCTTGCATCCTCAGTTTTTACAGGAGGTTTCTCATCGAGGTAATAATGAAGTCCCTTATTGAAGATTTTGTCTATTCTTTTCAGGTGATTGATCTCGATCTCCTCTCCGAACAGGTCATCAGCAGTAATAAGCTTTTTCAGCCCCATGTTTATATGAAGCAACAATTCGTCCACTGTCATCTTGTACAACGACATCATGAATTCAATTCTCGCTATGTTATGCTTCACTTTCATGAAATCAAAACCCCCTTTCGACTGATAAAATTACTCAATCTGTAGCAATTCTGCAAATATTGACTAGGTGGATTGCTTCGTGACGTATTCCAGTAACCGGTCTATTTTCGTTCTCAGGTATAGGATTTCTTCTTTCAGCCAGGTGATTTCCCGGTCTTTGGCAGCGGTCAGTTCATCCGCTGCTTTTTTGGGAATATAATGGTTGGAGAAAACCTGCAGGATGTTGAGCAGGTCTATTCTTTCTCTTTTTTTAAAGACTCGAATCTCTCCCTTTCCTTCTCTATGAGTTTTTCAAATAGGTTCATAACTTCCTCTATTGGAAAATTATTGAAAGTGTGGATATTTCCGGTGCTGGTTTTCACCCCGCAATTCTCATGAAAATGGTTTGTATTGTTAAAGACGGCTTCCTCGTTGAATTTTTTTAATCCTTCAACTGTTACCCCTAACGCCGATGCTATCTCATTTAAACGAGCATCATCAAATTTCTCCGTCTGCTCTATCTTAGAAACAGCCTGTTTGGTTATCCCTAATAAATCTCCCATTTCAGACTGTGTCAATCCTCGGAGATGGCGTACTTTTTCAATTTTTCTGCCTATATGTAAAGTATTGGTATAGTTCTCCATTTCCATAATTATTTGATCCATTAGGTGTAATTACTGATAGTTTTATTTATCTGTTTTTCAATAAGTCAACTTTTTCTTTTTCGCTCTGTAGTAAACGCTCGTACAGTTCAATTACTTTTTCAAGAGGATTGAACTGTTGGGATATTGAGTTTGCACCCTGTTCAAGATGAGCTATTGAGGTGGATGTTGCAGCCTGTTCAAACGTATTATCTCTGATATTGTTGATATTGTAAATAGCTCTTTCCACATCAAAATCCCGGATTACTTCTGAGGAGACTCCCAGCACATTGGCAATCTGCGATAACACTTCTTCTTCAATTTCTTCCTGCTGTTCAATCTTCGACACTTCCTGCTGGGTTATGCCCAGGTCTGCAGCCAAAGCCTCTTGTTTCACACCAAAATACATCCGGACTCTCTGCACGTTCCGTCCGGTATGTCTTTTCCTTAATTTATCTGTCGTTTCAGCAACCATCTTATTATTTTTTGATATGTTAGATACAAAGTCGGCAAGAATCAAAAAAACCGTCTATTGCAAAGATAGTAAAAATCAATTGGTTCCGAGTATAAATCAACTCTGTTTTTTTATGTAAAAGCACATAAGGGCTTTGACTAGGGTTTAAGCTTCAAAGTCTGATTAAGTCTTTGGTTCCAGGATATCCTCCGGTTGCAAGGGAGCATAAGGGCCGTCCTTCACTTCGAAGATCACGGTTCCGCTTTCCAGTACTTCCAGCGTATGCCACTGTCCGGCAGGGATATGGATGCCGTATTCCTTCTCATTGGGATCAATCAGGAATTCTGCTGTAAGCACTTTGTCGTCATTATAAAACACGACCTTAATACTGCCCCTCAGCACGATATAGGTCTCTGCAGTATGGCTATGACGGTGAACCGGCAAGACTGTTCCGGGTTCCAACGCGTTTAGTAGCCGCTGCGCTTTCGCATCCAGCGAATCGTGCAGGTTGAAATTCATGCGGAGTCGGGAACTGGCTTTTGCCTGTTCCGTAACTTTATCGAGTAAATCATCGTCAATCAGCATACATCACACTTTTTTGCGTTCATCATCGGGAACTTGATCATGTAAAGTCCCATCAAAAGCAGCAACAGGATTACAAAAATACCCCATCCCAGCACAGGGTAAAACAGGATGATAAGCGCCGAGCAGAGCAGCTGAACCGTGAAGTAGATCAGCGATACCAATCGATGAGGTATTTTCTTTTCATTCGCCAGTATCTGGTAGAAATGGAGCCGGTGCGCCTCCATAATATTTTGTTTCAAGTAGATACGATGCAGAATAGTCATCACCGCATCCACTCCGTAAACCATCAGGAAGCCAATCCATATCAGGTTCTCCGTTTTAATCATCAGCAACAACAACAGGGTAACCACCCAGAATGCTACGCTTACGCTCCCAACGTCTCCGGCAAAGCACCGGGCTCTTTTTCTGAAATTGAAGAAGAGGAACACGGCTGATGCAATCATCGGGTACCAGATCAGGTCAGGGTGTACAAAGTTACCGTACGACAGGTTTACATATTGGAGAGAAGCCAGCACCGCGATAGTGTATAGTCCCGTGATCCCGTTGACACCATCCATAAAGTTGTACGCGTTGACGATGCCAATAAACACTACGTAACCGATAACTATAGCCCACCAAGGATAGCTTCCGAAGACATCTGCCAGGTAGAATGCACAGCTCATTGCCAGAAGGTGAAAGAGCAAGCGCATTTTCTGTCCCAGCCCTTTTACGTCATCCACAAAGCTTATACCTGCAATTAACGTAATTCCAGCCAAAAAACACCCGGCCGTTACGGATAGATTAAACAACAGGTAGAGTAGGGCGGCTACCCACCAGATGACCCCTCCACCTCGGATGGTGATATAGTTGTGCGAACTCCGCTCGTTCGGTTTGTCGATGATGTTAAATCGATCTGCTATCCGGAAATAAAAAAGTTCTGCCGCAAGCAGCAAAACAAAAACAATCAAATATATTATTATTGCACTCATTCTCCCTTTTCATCTAAAACTCTCCAACGTTTTCTGCATCCCCTCCCTGCCCGACACGGGTATACGATCGATACCCAGTGCACGCTTGATCTTATTGTTGCTCACCACATAGTTCTCGGTAAGCTTGCGCAACCGTTCTTTGTTCAACGGAGAATAAAGGATTGGTTCATAGATCCAGAAAAATTTGATTGTCAATTTGATTCATTAACATGAAAGAAAATTCTTTTTAATTTTCTTTGTTGTTTTCATCTTTGACACATTGACAAGCATAAAAGCTTTGTTGATAGAATGAATTAATTGAGTATTTTTTTCAATTATTTTGGTTGCAAGGTTTTCAGTTACAACTAGTTTTTCATTCTTCCAACCATTATTAAAATCATCATTGCCTGTTATAAGTGTATAGAATTCAAAATGAATTTCTTTTATTCCCAATTTATCCACATTCATAGTGTTTAAAATACTTTTTTCTAATTCATCTATTCGTTTATTCATGACATTCAGCCAATTTTTAATGTATTTCGATGAATATTTCGATGAGAAGATATTACTTAAGAAAAAGCCATAAAGTTTCCTTATCTCTTTAATTTCTTCAATATAGTAATTTCTAAAGGTTGAAGTCCTTCTAAATCTATTGTTTACAGTTATAGCTATCCAAATACCAATTATTGCATTAACAATAATATTTCCGATTGTAAGAAAGTCACCTATTTCCATTCATACAAACGTTATGGATTAATCCAAATTTTTTTTTCAAAATTTCCGTCTGAAGTTTTTCTCCACCATTCTGGATGAGATGAAGTTTTTTTAGGTTCATTTTCAGTCAAACGTCTTTTTTCCCATTCCAGAAAAGTCTCATTTTTCAACATCGTAATCCATTCTGGCTCCTCCTCTGATTTAAATTCAATATTTTTGCTTACTGTGTCATAACCGAAATCGTAAACAAGATTACCAAAGGATTCATCTAAAAAAGAAGACGCATATCCATTAGGACCATCTAAATTGACTATCAATTTTTGATTGTTAGATATCGCATTATAAAATTCTTCATTTAGAATTGAATGATAGAAAAACTCTCCTGAATCATCTCCTTGTTTAGTGTAACGGGGCCCTGGATCTACAATATGATTCACAACGTTCAAAATATTGTTCTTGTTCTCCATTTTTCTATACAGCTTTTTGTTAATTTCCAAAAATAAAACGTTCCATTAAAATTAATTTTTAGTTCTCTGGTCTTTTCTAAATCTGAAAAATCCATCAATACATTATTTGTTATAACAATTAAGTTTTCAATATAGTTTTTTGAAGCCACATCATATATTTTTGGCAATCCTTTATTCCTGTTAATGTCTAAAGTTCGAGAATTATATTGTTTTTCGAATGATTTAAGCAAAACCTCTTCAGATGACATCAAACCGGTACTATGTTTAACCGTGTCCAATCCTTTCTTCTTAATTGTCTTTATTATACCCTCTCCAATATCCGTTAAAGTGAATTCAATCTCGTCTGTCTTAAAATTAACAGCCATCAACCAGTTTTTTTCTTTTACATTGTTATTTCCATGCTCAATAGAGTTAGAGCAAATTTCTTGTATAATGCTATACAATGGACGGTAACTTTGGCCTTTTTCTAATGTAAGGTATTCGACAGATTTTTTTACCATTAGACCGGTAGCACGGTTATCTGTTTTATCGAAGCCTCTTGTTACCATTAAATTATCATTATTTCTATAATGCTTTTGATTGCTACCAACTTTTCTCATTTGATCCAGAAAACCAGAATCCTCAATTATTTTTCGACAGATTATGTTTCTAGGCATGGTACAGAAATAATGTTTTTTTAGAGAGCTTAATTCGTTAATCTTTGTAAGCAATAAAGATAGAGCACATATTTCAATATTTACTACATCTAATAGTTCGAATTTAAAAATTTTCTTATGCCTTTTTGTTTTAACTTTATCAACAGCATTTATGAACTGGATAACTTCCTCTGTATTTTCAATCAACGAAAAATTAATAGGTGGAACAAGGGTCGAGGATATATTTTTGAATTTTCTTCGATCACGATCTCTACTATTCTTATTTTCTATTATTTTATAATGTGGTCGTTGACTACGCTGAATTCTTATTTGTCTCTTTATTTTATTGCTCCTTTTAATCCTCCGTAGAATCTTTTTGTGATAAAGTTTGATATTTTTCCTCTTTGTATGTTTCATGGCTATCAAAAATACTCCAAAGATAAATTTACGAAGAAATTAAATGGATGCATTCAAAGGGTTACATATTTAACATATAAATTACCAACAACTTAACTAAAAAATGTACACTTAAAGCTCATATATTGCAAACATAATAATTATTTTGGAATATTTAATGATTAAATTCCAAAATCGACAAAAAATGGATCATATAAAGTGATAATTTTTCATCTAAAACTCTCCAACGTTTTCTGCATTCCCTCCCTGCCCGACACGGGCATACGATCGATACCTAGTGCACGCTTGATCTTATTGTTGCTCACCACGTAGTTCTCCGTAAGCTTCTGCAACCTATCTTTGTTAAGCGGAAGATGTAACACACCACCCACCCTTGCAGCAGTATCCATCAGCCCCTTAGGGAGCTTCCAGATACGCGACTTTTTCCCGACCGATTTACTGATCAACCCAATCAGCTCATTCGTAGAGAGCGGTTCATCATCCCCCACGTGGTAAATACCACTCGCAATGTTTTCTTTCACAATCAGCTGCTCGACTACGTACGAAATATTATCAATGGAGCAGAAAGAACGCAGATTCTCATACGATCCCAACGGCCAGGGAATACCTTTTCTCACTACGCTGTATAGCAAGTTGAGGTTGCCCTTATTGCCCGGGCCATGAATCATGCAAGGCCTTAAAATATAGATGTTTTTAGTTTTTGCTCTCGAATCCTGGTTTCTGGCTTTAAGGATGTACTCCTCCGCCCGGATCTTCGATTCACCGTATGGGCCAATCGGGTGGGGAATCACCTCTTCCGTGAGGACCTCACCTTGTACGCTGTCTGCTGCCGCTTTCACTGAACTGAAGAAGATAAATGTCCGTGCATCCGATCGCAAGAAATAGTCGAATATCTTTTGCGTAAGACCTGTATTTACATCAAAGTAAACCTGTGCTTCGCTCCTATTCTTTGTGTCGTGTGCTTTCCCAGCAAGATGTACGATCGCATCTAGTGGGGGGATTTTCCCAAGTTCGTCCCAACTAAAAATACGCTCCACTCCCTCTTTGTCTGGCTGATGGATATCCAGTCCATATATCGTATGGTTCTTGAACCAGTTTTTGCTGAAATTGGTACCGACGAAGCCGTTTACACCGGTGATAAGAATTTTCATTCTATTCCAATATTTTTTTTATTAAATCTAAATACATGCCAATCACTTTTTCTTTAGAATAATTGTTTGCAATATTTACATAACCATTCTGTCCCAGTCGTTCGAATTCAGATAAAGAGGTTTTTCTCAAAATATCAGATATTTTCGCTACAGCAACTTGCAAATCTCTTTTTGTCAGTAGATACGCGCAGTCTTTATCATTTAGGAAATTTATGATAGGAGTATTATTCCCGGAAATGACAATCAAAGGCTTCGCACAAGCCATTATTGTATAAACCTTGGAAGGGAAGCCGTGTCCTTCAATGTGAGGTGACATAAAAATAAATTGTATATCTGAATATGCAAGAAGGGAAGGCATTAACTCTCTTGGTTGATAAGGAAGAATATGCAACTTATCTAACTGTTTGTTTACTTTCTCTTGCAATAATCTTTCCTTTTCGGCACCTTCGCCAATTACAAAAAACTCTACTGCATCATTTTTCAATTCATCTGCTAGAGCGACCAAAGGTTCCCAGTCTTGTGCAAAACCAATATTCCCCGCATACATCACCTTTATAGATTCAGTATCGGGGAACAACTCTTTGCTTAATTCTAATGTCGATTTATCAATAGGCTTGTAAATATCGGTATCTACAAAATTTGGAATTACATGCAATTTAGAATTGTCTTTAAATCGAGAAACAATCGTATTATAAAATATCTCATCAATTGTAGTAACCGCATCAGACTTGTTATAAACAAATCTTTCCATCCACTTCAAAAAAGATATAGTCAAACCCGACTTTAATCCACCTTCCTCAATCAATAAGTCGGGATATATTTCCTGAACATTATAGATTACTTTTGCTCCTTTCAGTTTTGCTATAATAACATTCAGAAAACCTATAGTCAAAGGTGGGGATGGAGATAAAATCAGATCAATTTTCTTTTCGCACAACGCAAGAACAAAAGATACTATGTGCCAATATACAAATCCAAGTAATCTAAGTAAAGTACTTTTATACTTCTTTTGATAAACATGCTTTACTTTAATCCCATTAAAATTACTCTCATAGAATAACCCCAACACTCTTTTTCTTAACGGTTGTTTCTTTAATTCACTATCAACAACATTGTAGTGAGGAGTAGTAGTTAACACTGCAACTTCATAACCAGACGCTTTAAATTTTAAAGCAATGTCGTTATAAAGATATGCAGTAGATACACCATCGGGGCTAAATACAATGCTATGTATCAATATTTTCCTACTCACTCCAAACTACTCGTTTAATATAATCAGTATATGAGATGATGATGCGAACCACCTTATCGCTCACGTTGGGCATGCTGTAGTCGGCAACAGGGCGGAAGTTGCGCTCATCGGCAATCTTCTGATACTGAAGCTGCACAAGTCCCTGCATCACACGCTCTGGGTTAAGTCCCACCATCATTACAGAGGCCTCTTCCATTGCTTCGGGGCGCTCATGTGCCTCACGAATATTAAGTGCCCTGAAGTTAAGTATCGACGACTCTTCAGAGATTGTGCCACTGTCGGATAACACTGCAAAAGAATTCATTTGTAACTTATTGTAATCGCTCAACGCCATTGGTTTCATCAGCTGTACATTCTCATGAAACTTCACACCTTTCTTCTCAATCATGTTGCGAGTACGTGGGTGAGTAGACACAATTACCGGATAATTATACTTCAGAGCAATACCATTAAGAATCTCAACCAAGTTAAAGAAGTTTTTCTCCGAAGAGATATTCTCCTCCCTATGAGCCGACACAACAAAGAACTTACTCTTATCAAGGTTAAGGGTTTCAAGAATATTTGAAGCCTCAATCTTAGGTAGATACTGCATCAACACTTCATACATGGGGCTACCGGTCTTAATAACCCTGTCGGGGCGTAAACCCTCTGCAAGCAGATACTCACGAGCAATATCGCTGTATGTAAGATTGATATCGGCAGTATGATCAACAATTTTTCTATTGCTCTCTTCAGGAACGCGCTGATCGAAACAGCGATTTCCTGCTTCCATATGGAAAATGGGGATGTGCCGCTTTTTTGCTGCAATGGCGCTCAAGCAGGAATTAGTATCTCCTAAGACTAAAAATGCATCTGGTTTTTCTACTTCCAATACAGAGTCTATATTGATTAAGATTTGTCCTGCCGTTTCCGTGGCATTTTTCCCGGCAGCATTTAAGAAGTAATCGGGTTTGCGAAGTCCAAGATTTTCAAAAAATACTTCGTTTAGCTCGTAATCATAATTTTGCCCAGTATGAACTAAAATATGCTCTACTGCTTCGCTTTTATCTAACTTTTGCAGAACGCACGCCAACCGAATAATCTCGGGCCGTGTGCCAACTACGGTGAGAACTTTTAATTTTTTCATTTCTTTATATTTTCTTTTAAACAGGCAGGAAAAAGGTATCGGGATGCTCAGGATCAAAAACCTCATTCACCCACATCACCGTAACCATATCCGTGTCGCCCAAATTCTCAATGTTATGAGTATACCCGACTGGAATATCGACCACCTCAAGCTTATCGCCCGATACAAAATACTCATAAACCTTCTCCTCGTCAATCTTGCGGAAGCGGATAACACCCCTGCCGCTTACAACCAGAAACTTCTCATTCTTGGTATGGTGCCAGTGTTGACCTTTGGTAATGCCAGGCTTGGAAATATTAATAGACATCTGACCACGATCAGGTGATTTCAGGAACTCGGTGAAAGATCCACGTTCATCTATATTCATCTTCAATGGATATGAGAATCTATTTACAGGAAGATAACTGAGGTAAGTAGAATAAAGTTTCTTCGTAAACCTATCGCCCAAATCGACAACCTGCAAACTCCCTCTACTCTCTTTAAACGAATAGATCAGATCCACTATCTCACCCAGCGTGATTTTATGCTCTATCGGTACCATACAAAACTCACCTACTCTATTTGGGTTTCCCTCCAATGCTGAAATCAATTCTTTCACCACATCGTCAATATAGACAAGCGTCATATTTGCTGAGCGATTGTTCACCTGAATGGGCAGATCATTCGCAATATTGTGACAGAAAGTAGCAACAGCACTATTGTAATTAGGGCGACACCACTTGCCGAACACGTTGGGAAACCTATAAATCAGCACATCGGCACCCACCTCCTTACCATAATGAAACAACAAATCCTCACCTGCTTTTTTAGAAACACCGTAAGGATTGTCAAGCTCAGCCTGAATAGAAGAAGAGAGCATCACAGGGCAATTGTTCCGATGCTTCTTAAGGGTATCGAGCAATACAGAAGTAAACCCAAAATTTCCCTCCATAAATTCACTCTGCTCCCTTGGCCTGTTTACACCGGCAAGATGAAAAACAAAATTAGCATCCCTGCAATAGCCATCCAGTAGCGACGGATCGCTGTCAACATCATACTCGAAGAAAGTAAGTTCAGACGATAAGTTATATCCTCTAGCCTTACTCTCTTTTATATTATTCAGTTCAGCAACAAGATTCTTTCCAATAAATCCTTTTGCCCCAGTAATTAGAATCTTCATCGTTACAATTAACTTATATCTTCTCTAATTTCAGGAAGCTTTAGGAGTAGTTGCTTCATTCCCTCCTTATCCAATCGGAAAGTATTGTGTGAATGATAGTCCTCCACTTTTGAGATATCCTCCTGACCTTCCACAAAGAACTTGTCGTAGTTCAAGTCCCGTGCATCCGCAGGAATCCGGAAATAATCTCCCATATCTTCCGATCGGAACATCTCCTCACGGGTTACCAACGTCTCGTACAGCTTTTCACCGTGGCGAGTGCCAATAATCTTCACCTCAGTATCGGCGTTATACAACTCCTTTAAGGCATCGGCAAGCACGTCCAGTGTGGCAGCTGGAGCCTTCTGTACAAACAGATCACCCTGGTTACCATGTTCAAAAGCATACAACACCAAATCCACCGCATCTTCCAGCGTCATCATGTACCGTGTCATATTGGGATCGGTTATGGTAATCGGATTTCCGGACTTTATCTGGCTAATCCATAGAGGAATTACCGAACCGCGGCTGGCCATCACGTTTCCGTAGCGGGTGCAGCAGATTGTAGTTGTGGCGTCATTGCTCAACGAACGAGCCTTTGCAATTGCCACCTTCTCCATCATCGCCTTGCTGATTCCCATTGCATTAATAGGATAAGCGGCCTTATCGGTACTGAGCACCACCACGTTCTTCACGCCGTGTTCTACTGCGGAATCCAATACGTTCTCCGTACCAATCACATTGGTACGCACTGCCTGCATGGGAAAGAATTCGCATGAAGGTACCTGCTTCAATGCAGCAGCATGGAAAACGTAATCAACGCCTCGCATTGCTGTGTCCACCGAACGTTTATCCCGTACATCACCAATATAAAATTTCACTTTCGGATTCTGTATCTGGTGACGCATATCGTCCTGTTTTTTTTCGTCGCGGCTGAAAATGCGAATTTGTTTGATATCCGAATTCAAGAAACGTTTTAATACTGCATTTCCAAAGGAACCTGTACCTCCAGTAATAAGGAGAATTTTGTCATTAAATAAAGACATAATGTGTCAATTCTTTTAATTTTAATATAAACATTTCAATGCTCAAAATTACAAATTTAAACAATATGTAAAGATGAGAAATATTTTTTGTTACTTATCTAAGAGTTTTTCGTATAGTTGAACATATTCTGCATATCGATCTTCTTTGTTAAAGTTTTTCAAGGCACGTTGTCTGCATGGCTTCACATAAGCATCTTTCCCTTTTTCTTTAATAAAATCCATTGCAATTCTTATACCATTTATATTTCCTTGTTCTATTACATATCCTGTTTCTGAAGTTAATGCTTCAGGGCTTCCTCCTGTGTTATAGGTAATAACTGGAGTACCACAAGCTAATGCCTCAAGGTTCGTTGTTGGGAAATTATCTTCCCATGTTGGATTAATAAAAACATCAGAAGATGAATATAAAGCAACTAATTGATTAATATTTTCTGTACGTTCAATACCAATTATATTATCAGGTAATAAACCGATTTGATTTCTTGATAAACCAACAAGAATTATAACTTCGTCATTTTTCAAGAAACTTGCTAGTTTTATGAAATCTTGCAATCCTTTTGTTTTATTCCATATATTTGTCACACCCAATACTATGAATTTATTATCTAAATTATATTTCAATTTGATACCTTCTGTATTTTTTAAATTAAAAGTAATTAAGTCTATACCATTATAAATAGTCTTTGTTGGGTATTCATTAAGAAAAGACTTTTTAACTATTTCAGCCATCCAATGAGATACAGTAACAATTTGCATATTATCAATTGAAGTAAACAACTTTTTTTTAGTTGAAAAATTGGTGTACGAATTATCAATCCAGATGCTAGAGGGATATGCTTTTTTTTGAGGACACTTTTTACATTGAGTTTCCCATTTATCACACCCAATAAATGAGAAATGCGAACAATGCCCGGTCATAGGCCAACAATCATGTAATGTCCATATAACAGGAATGTTTATTTTTGATAAATAATCGAATAAAACCTCAATATTTAAATAATAACCGTGTAAATTGTGTAAATGAATAATACTTGGGTTGATTTTATCAATACTCTTAATTAATTTATATGTAGCATTCCTAGAGGCGAAACCATGGCGGTCAAAAAGACGAGTTTCAACCCCGTGCCATTTTATATCCCAATCATTTCCAATTTTTAATTTATTCGATGTACTGGGTTTGTCATTCCTTCCAAAAGCAATATAACTTTCCCATCCCTCACCCATGGCTTTTTGTCCAATATCCTCAGCTATACGACCAGTAGATCCGAAATTAACAACTGAATTTATTTGCAATATTTTTCTCCCAACTTTATCCACAAATATTCATTTTTTTTCGAGATTTAGAAATACATCATTTGTAGCACTATTTATTATAGCAGGAGCGTTTTTTCTATCATTTGTAAAAACGCTCATCCAGTGTTTATTTGCATTTATAAATTTATTAAAATCCTCACTTGATGAAGTTATAATCTCATTATCATGACCGTACAGTGAAGATCTTATTTCGACAGTTTTGGATGGATATAGATTTTCATCTAACTCTACAAAATAATTATTAATGAACTTATTTCCTATATTGCCAACCCCAAAAAAACTCAAAAAAACAGTATTTATATATCCCTTAGCCAAAGAAAAATCATTAGTAGGACAGAAGAGGCTATATTCAAAAATATTGTTTTTACTTTTATTTATAATTATTGAAACAATATTCTCCTCAAAATAACAAGATTTGAATGTATTATTAAAACTTTCTTCGATATTTACTCCTTGGCCGGATTTATTAATTATTTGATTGTTTTCTCCTTTTAAAGGTAGAGGTAAAAAGTTAGACATATTACCTTCAATAATGCATTGATTAAAATGATTGGAGAAAGATTTAACAATATGTATTCCTACAGAATTCATTCTTATTTCACAATTGTTAGCCATCATAGTTGTAGTACTATTTGATGCAATAATTCCATAACAATTATTATCCAAAGAAACCCTATCCAAAATTAAATAATAGGAGTTATCCGACTTAAAACCTGCATTTTCAAAACCACTTATCCTAACATCTATAAGTTTTAGCCTAATGTTATTTTTTATAAGAATGCCGTTCCCTTTTGCTCTTTTGTTATAATCTAATTTCCAAGCAAAAGGATTAGTATTAAAATGTTTACCCGCGATTGTGAGATTTTTAATGGTTGTATAATTGTAGACAAAGTTATCAAATTTATCACGTTCTGTTTGAATAGAAACATCAAGCAAATCAATATTTGGATTTTTACACTGTAAAATAGCGCCTTCCGTAGTTTCTCCTTCTATGGTAACATAGGAAGGAATTTTTAGAGTTGATGTCACAATGTATAGGCCATTAGGAATATATAGTTTAGTAAAAATATTATTTTTGTTTTCTGTAAAAAAAAATGGTGATATAATATTTTTTCTGGATTCCTGAATATAGCCAATAGCTTTTTTAAATGCTTCCGTATCATCATTCAGCCCATTGCCAAGCGCCCCAAAGTCTTTTACGTTAATGGAACCGACGTTCTTTAACGGAGCACTTTGTCTCTCCTCAGCTAGGAATTCAGTACTGTGGAGATAATACATATTTTTATCCAATTCGGTCAATTTCCCGCTCATTATATTTTTCATATTATCTTTGCATGCAAAATTCGCAAGCAAACTAAAAAAAAATAAACCTAATAATATCTTTACGTTCATATATTTTTATGTTCTCTAAAACGAAGTAAAGCAAAAATCTTGATCTTATAAAAAAGATATTTAATGTATCCTCCCCATCCGATTCTTTTAAGCATAAGAGCTTCCTTCTTGTTAATTTTAAATATCTCTTTGATATTTTTGATTTTGTAACTAATAGTATTTTTCTCTCCCAAATTAATTGCCGCCAGATTTGTCCCAATTTGTCTGTAATATACTAATGGACGGTATACAGGAATTATAATCCCATTATGTTTCCTGGTTTGCAATGACATCCAATGATCGAAAAACGGAGCAAAATTATTAACTGGAAATGTTATTTCTTTTACTTTTGGGTTGAAAAGCATTGTAGCTCCCGCAACAGTATTACAAACGCCAATTTTATTAAAACTATCAATTCCTTTCGGGTCTAAATTATTAAACTTCCATAAAGACTCATGAAGAATATTGAGGTTTTCATCAGTGACTGCTAAATCAGTATGTACTATTATTGGCGAATTAATGTGTTTTCTTTCAGCTTCTTCCATTTCTTTCATGGAGAGTTCAATTTTGTTATCAGCCCAAAAATCGTCCGCATTACAAAACATATAATAATTAGAATCAACCAAAGATAGTAAGTGAAAATAATTCCCATTACAGCCCAAGTTGCCTAAGCTGTCATTTATTATCTTAATATTACTGTAATTTTGAGCAAACTCTATAATTTTAGAAAGAGTGGAGTCACTTGACGCATCGTCTCTTATATATAATGTGAAATCTTTATAGCTCTGATTCATGATAGAGTTTAGTTGCTCCAATATATATTTCTCTGCATTATATACTCCTAATAAAATAGCAATATTTCTGTTATTCTTTTCCATTATAAATTAAAAAATTTGAAGTATATTAGATTCTAAAATTTCTGAGTAATGATTCATCCATTCGGATATACCGCTTATGTGTAAAGGTAAATAATATTTTGAATACATAGTAAAAAGCGCGGAAAAATAAATTTTGAAATAAAAGTTCTTTTTATTATTTAGATATTTTTGAGTATAACATAAAAAAACAACAAAGATAATAATTGAAGGTTCAATGAATCGGTATATAACAATTTGGATTGACATGGCTAAAAATATAAAAATAACAGGTAATAACGACAATCCATATAAAAGTACATAATTATTGTCCAATGTAATATCCTTCCTCTTAATTATTAGATGAGTTCTTAGAACAATGAATATCCAAGGAACGGTAGGCAATATAGCCAACAAACCTCCTAAAAATGTGGAGGTCGGACCAATTATATATGAAGTAAAACTTCCATATCCAGAGGAGCTTAAAACTGCAAATATTAAACTTTTGCTTAGTAAAATAAGTATCGAGATTAAAAATACGTGAAAAATACTTTTTTGAAACAACTTATATTTGTGTATAAGGAAAAATATGAGGAAAATTATTGATGAATAATGGCTTATAAGAGATAGTAGAATAAATATAATTCCCAGTATTTTTTTTCTTGAACTGTAATAGAAGGAGACTCCATTTATGAAAAATAAAAAAGATGTATAAAATCTCAATAAAATAGAGGCAGTAGGACCTATAAGGATTAAAACCAAAGCAACCGTTATTAATACAGAATTAACTTTGAATTTACGTATAAAGAGCACCAATAGCAGAGCGTTTAATAGTTGATTGAATCTATAAAATTGCTCAAATGAATAACCTCTGTTTCTGAAAACCTTAAATAAATATTTATAAAAAAGTTCTGCTGTAGGTATTGTATCTTCAAACTTAAGCACATATCCTTGCCAATCATTATTGTATGTAGCGAGTCCAATTACAAGAAAGTACACTAAAACACCTGAAATAACAGATGTAGTTCTTGTCAACTGATTGTTATTACTATTTAGTAGTAAGGCAATTGGAAGTATTATCAAAAATATGTATATAAATAATGCCATATTTGAAGCATATTAATCTTCCCTATCAAAGATATCAACAAATGATTTTGTTGTTCTGTTAATTATCATACATTTTTTCTCTTCAGCGAACGCTTTTATTAGTTTATAACTATCCAACGCGTCTGCAATACTTCTTAACCCTAAAGACAAGGACCCACGTGGCATTATAAAAGATGTTTTTTCTCCATAAAAGTGATTCTGATAACAACAAACATTATTATTTTCGTCCACATAAAGATCACTAATCCAAGAGTGATCAGCGCCATAGAGATATATTTTGTCATATCCCATATTAATTGCTAAAAAAAGTGTTGCATTTAAAATATTGACGGGTCTGGGCATACCTAAGTTTTTCCTATAAAGAAGATGTGCTACAGATCGTAAACCGTGAACAGGAGTCCTATTGTATGGGATGACTTGAAGAAAGGTGTTATTAAGAGATTTACTGATAATGTTATAAGCATCATTAGGAATTAATAAATTCATATTCCATGTTACTTCGTTCATTATTTTGAAAAAAGAATCTTGTATTTTAATTGTGATAGGGTCAATTCTATCTTTCCAAAAAACATTATCTGCTATAACATAATTAATTGGTTTGATTTCTGTAAATAATGGATCTTCACAAAAAAGATTAACGCAAAAAACGTCGTTTTCATAATTTTTAAAAGCATCCAAGTTGTAGTCAAATTCTTTTCTTAATGAAGGGCCATTGCCTAAGACTTTACAAGAACTTTTCCTAGATTCAAAATTTCTAATAAATTTTGAGTTTTTGTATGAACTAAAAAGAATCACACTAAAAACTGAAACTATAGTTTGCAAAATTATATTTATGTAATGATATGCATTTTTTATTAACTCTTTCATGTTCTATTTAACACGTTTAAGGATATTAAAAACAATTTTTTTTTCATACTGATTAGTGGCAGTTTTAAAAATAAAAACTAAATATATAATTGATATAACTAAGATACTAAGAATTAATTCCATAAAATTTCGTATTAAAAATCCTTTAAAAAAGAATTTTGAAACGAGTAGGAATACAGCCATTGGCAAAAAAATTTTAAATATTTCTTTCCAAAATTTTTTTATATCAATTCCAATTTTCCAATAATATATATTCATCACAATTACTTCTCCAATGAGAACAGCAACAAACAAGCTAAGTGCTGTCCCTATATTTCCGAAAGTTTTTATAAAAAAGTAATTCAACCCAATAGTAATTGCAGCAATAAGAGCAAAAACGAAAACCTGAAATTTCATTTTATTCAAGGCTTGCAACATCTGAAGAGCTAAAATTTGTATTAATGGAACAGTATAAGGAATTATAATCCACAAAGACATATAATAGGCATCTGAATAATTATCTCCCGCCCATAAAGATATGAATTTATCACCTATGAGTAAATAAACAATAAGAATAAATCCTGAAATATGAAATAATATTCTCCCTACTTTTATAAATAATAAATTAAAACCTAAGAATGAATTTTGAGACGCCGCAACTTTAACAACTCGGGGTAAGAACAAATTACCTATGGTTTTAGCGAACGTTTCATAATAGCCTTTAATTTGAAGTGCTATGGAAAATATAGCTACAGATACTGAACCCAATGTAGCGCCGAGCATAATCTGGCCCGATGACCAGTATATTCTTTCAAAGATGTTCTTCAAAAAGACGAAAGTAGAAAATCCTAATACTGAATATAACAATGCTTTATCAAAATTTTTAAAAGTAATCCTAATCTTTAATCTTTTAAAACAGAACCAAAAATTTGAAAGCAAGATAAAGATTCCAATGAGAATAAATACGGCAATCATAGCCACCGACTTATATCCCATCAATAAAAGCGGGATCATTAATGCAGGCATTAATAATGCCCGTATAATATTCAATGATTTTTGAAATATAAATTTTTCGTGAGAAGTAACAATTGCGCTAAAAACACTGAAAGGAAAACTTAATGTAATATACACTATTACCATGAGCAACATTCTTTTCATTATAATCAATTCGTGAGAATTTAACGATTCCGAAAAGAAATATTCTATATTAAAAAAGAAGATCATGCCTATAATAAATGACAAAAACCCTATAAAGGAATACATAATAACAAACAATCCATACAATGAGGGTAATTTGTTTGTCTTATCCGTTGCCATATATAAAGACGTATATCTTACTATAGCCGCTCCGAACCCAAAATCCATTAAAGCCAAATATGACACAATTGTCATTACCAGGGAATAGACTCCATATTCCGACTGTCCTAACATGCGTAACATAAAGGGTGTATAAGTAATACCCACTATATTACTAATAAAAATAGAGATGTATGATAAGATGGAGCCTACTTTGATTTGATTCATATTTTTTCAGATATAGTCCATAATTCTATATAACACTAATTAGTCGAGCCTTAAAAAGCCCATTTTTATATGGTTTGTAAAATTATACTGTCCCTGATGGGGTGAAGTTGCCTGTTCAGGAACACAATTATCTTTTCAAGGAAGAGCCAAAAAGATGACTTCCACTTGTTCATCATCCTTTTGAAGTTGAATCCGGCAGCTGCGAGCATAACATTGATCTCATCCCCGGTGATTCCCTTGTAGTAATTGCGGGAGAGACGGTGATCTTCTTTCAGGTGTCCGATTACAGGCTCAATACCTGCCCGCTTGCGGAAGTACTTTCTCTCTTTATTCTTCCTATAGGTGCTTAGAGCCTTTGAAAAGGATTTGGGGATGTGGATGAGTGTATCCCTGACTTTACTTCTTCCCCGGTACCCCCTGTCGCAGATACCGTTTCGGGGTTTTCTTTCCGTCAACTTCTCCACTTGCCCGATAGCCTTGTCCAGCGTGTGCCCGTCAAATTCATTTCTAAAACTCAGTGCTCCAACAATTACACCGCTGCCGGTTCGTGTGATGGATACCTTGTTTCCAAACTCGTACAGTTTATGCTCTTTCCCCTTGCTGATGCATTGCACATCCACCTCGTGCAGTGAATAAATCTTGTTCTTGTCTTTCTTCTTCTGGGCCAGTACCCGCTTGTACAGGTCCAGTTCATTCCGGTAAGCATCAACCATCGGACCCAGCTTCCTTTCCACATCGCGAACCAGCCGCCCGGCTATGGTGCGCACCTTCTTATCGGCTTTCCTGGCTTTACCCTTGTTGCGTGGGTGATTACGGAAGCGCTGATCGTAGGAAAGATCTTTTAAAATTCGCGTGTAACTCTGGCGCAAATCCAAACTGTTCCTGTCTGCTATCTTCCAGCACCTTTTGATAATCTTCCTTGCCAGTTTGTCATCCGTGGGGAAGGTGATATTTTTCTCCTGGACAGTGGTGTCGATGTAAACGTCCTTGTCGTTCGAGTCTTTACCATTGATACGGATGCTCTCCCTTAAGATCAGCTCAATACCCTCTTTGCCGATGCGGTGACGGAAATGAACCAACTCGGACGCTTCACAAGGGACACGAGGTTGAAACTCCTGTTCCCCGCAAAAGTATTGGTAATAATTGTTTTCACTCCATTGTTCCACCACGCTTTCATCAGAGAGATCGCGAACATGTTTCAGGATCAGTAACCCCACCATCAGGCGAACAGGTTTCGCCGGACGTCCGTTATCGGGACAATACAGGGGTGAGAACTCTCTTTCAAACATCTCCCAATCAATTTTATTGGCCAGAATGAATAGCGGGTACTTATGATTCAATGTGCTTTCCAGTGAAAAGAACAATGAGTGTTGTGACCGATTTTGTTGTTTTGCAAGCATAATTTTCTGCAAGATTTATATCTCAAATATACGAAAACTTGCAAAATTAACCAAGAAAAATATCTACTATTTCGCTGTAATATAGGCGATTGGATGTTTTTTTAACTGTCGACTAATTAATAATAATTATTTGTTAAATTTCTTATCTTTACTAGTTTCAACGAGGACCCACTATATATCTCAAAGTAAGTAATGTATATTATATTATTGTAAATCTTTATTGAGGGATAACTATAGTTATATTTAATTTTGTTTATTTCCGGATTGTACTTTTCTATGTCAAGTATATAAGTCCAATTATAACCACTATCTTTACTAATAGCTAAAGAGAGTGGATTTCTGTTTCCCGTGCTACTCTTATAATCTTTATCAGTATAGTTCCATACCATCAATAACTCTTTTAACGATAATTTTACTATTTTTTGTGGAGAAGAAGGAGATTTAATATCAGAAGGTTCGAAGCTCCAGTTTTGACCTTTGTCTTTAGTCCTTGCAAATAACACTTTGCCTCTGTTCGTTCTGATATACATCAAATATTCGTTTGCGGTTAAAGGGACTATTCCGGGTTCCAATAAGGCAAAGGTTGTTGATAATTTCTGAGATTTAATCCAAGTTTTTCCTAAATCATCAGAATAATAGTAAAAAACCGATAGGTCCTCATAACCTCTTAAAACTCCTTCTTTATTCGATGGAATTGATAAAGGAATTATGATTCTTCCGTTTTCATATACAACCCTGTCATTATTTAATATTTGGTATCCTTGGTTTTCTCCAAAAACCAATTTATCCTCTCCCCATGTCTTACCATAATCAAAAGATTCTTTAAAAAATATATCTATAGACTCCGCACTATACTTTACAAGAAAAAATAACATAATATGTCCTTTTTCATCGACTTTGAGTAGAGTAGGGTGAGAAATAATCATATGTTCTTTTAAATTGTTATGAAAAACTTCTTGAGGTTCAGACCATGTTTTACCATCGTCATAACTAAAAGATGTAATCAAATGCGATTTCCCAAAATCGTTTAATACCTTAGATCTCGATGTTACTACCAACAACTCATTCTCGTTCAATTTCAACAAATCACCATATGCATACATATAGTCGCCAATTGTAAATTCAAATATATAGGATTTCTCTATTTCAATTGAAGGATTGTCCATTTGATTTTTCAACTCAATCAAACTGTCTTTAATATGGATAACCGCTTTATCAAAATCAACATATACAGCATCAGTTGGAATGTCTCGAATGTCATACAGACACGATGTCAATAAAGATAAAATTGAAAACAAAATAATTATTTTTTTCATTTTTTTTGCTTTTATATATAGTTTTCAAATATTATACTCCAGCCAATCCTCACATCTAATCCATTAAATTATGTGCTGTAACAAAAGAAATTTAATCAGATAAAAAAATTATGTCAGAAGTTGTATCTTTCAGCTTTTACGTCTATCTACGAAGATTCAACTATAGCACTTATAAACTAAGCCTATTTAATTTTTATATGCTCAAATATATTTTCCGCCAATAACCAATCCAATGGTTTATCTATATCCAGTGATGATACTTCATCCATGACATATTTCTTTACTCTGTCAAATTCTGACAGACTATTTTTAGCTAATCTAACAACACTTATCACATAAATAGCACCGTTGTATTCATAATAGGTATTAAACTTTTGTCTTCCTTCACCAGTTTTATTAAAAACCATTCTTATAAAACCATTTGCATCTTCATTGCATAATACAGAAGCGGTATGCGATACTTTGACTGAAACAATCATATCCAAGTCGCTATTATATAACTCAATAGCTTCCTTAACTTGTTTTGCTGTTCTAAACGGAGAGGTTGGTTGTAAAAGCACTATTGAATCATAATTTATACCAATAGATTTATAATAATCTATAGCATGAATCAGAACTGAATTAGTTGTTGCATCATCAGTTGCCAATTCTGCAGGTCTTATAAATGGTACTGACAATCCATAATTCTCAACGACCTTTGCTATATCATCATCATCTGTACTTACACAGATATTTTCGTCATTAGTTAGCTCACGAGCCACATCTATAGAGTAGTAAATCAATGGCTTTCCGGCGAGGAGTTTAATATTCTTCCCCGGAATGCCCTTACTTCCTCCTCTAGCAGGAATTACAAACAATATTTTATTTTTATCCATCGAGTCTTACATGTGTTTTACAAAATCCTGTGCTTTGTTATAATCTTCATGTTTACCAATATCAATCCAATACCCTATTAAGGGAAAGCGTATAACTTTATATCTTTGTGAAACTAAAAGATCCATTAAGTCAGTTGCATTGAAGAAAGTATCTTGTGGAATTAAATCAAGAAGTTTTTTTCGTATAAGGTAAATACCGGCATTGGCATAATAATTATATACGGGTTTTTCGGCTACTCCTTTTATATTTCTCCCTTCCAGTTCAAAAATACCGTAAGGGACAGATAACGAATAAGGTACTGCTGCCACAGACATATCCGCTTCATTCTGGAGAAAATGAAGATAAAAATCCTCATAATTAATATTTGTAAACAAGTCAGAATTCATAACTAATACGGTGTCGTTATCAAATTTTTCCACAAATTTAATAGAACCTATAGTGCCGAGAAACGTTGGTTCCTTCACACAATTCACTTTTATCCCATCCAAGGGTTCACTAAAATGCGCTTCTATTTGTTCTCCCAAATAATTAGTAGTAACGCTTATGTTCTCAATTCCGTGACTAATTAATGCTTCAACATTATAATCAATGATTGCTTTTTCCCCTACCTTTAATAAAGGTTTGGGCGTTTTTTCCGTAAGTGGGCGCAAGCGTTCTCCTTTTCCTCCGGCCATAAGTACCGCATCAACAGGTAACAGAGATTTCAATTTTTTCAGGTTATATACTTTTACAATCTGTCCGTTTTTGTTCAAACAAGGTAAAAGTTCAATTTTGCTGTCACGAATTTTTTTCACAGCTAATACGTCTTTATCATATTCTAAGATAAACTTAAATTCCTTTTGGATAATTTCTTTAACATTGTCGGTTACTTGCAATCCTCTAATCAAACCTCTCCTAATGTCTCCATCAGTAAGAGAACCTATCATCCGATGTTGATTGTTCACAACAAAGAGTGTTTGAATATCGGCAGACAAGTTATTCATGGCAATAAGGGCATCTTTAATTGTTGCTGTATCAGCTAATATGTATCGTTGAAAATCTCGCATTGATTGATATCGTAAAATGATTTAGTTCGTAATGTTGAAAAATCAGTTTGTTTTAACACTTTGACTATTTGTGCTGACGCATTTCCATCTCCGTAAGGATTGATCGTATTTAAGACGACACGTTGAAATTCATCAGACTTTACTTTATTAAATGCTTTTTTAATTTCTTTTTCATTGATCTCGCAGTTTATAATATTATCAGCTTGAATTCTTCCCTTCTGCCTGTCCCCAATATTTATTGTAGCGGTTGGGGCAGAAGGGGCTTCTAAAATACCGCTGGAGCTATTTCCTACTACGGCAGTTACATATTTCATAAGCGAAAGATAACGCAAACTTCCTAGCGATGTGAACAATGTACTGTAATTTGAATGCGAATTGACATATTCTTGGATCATTTGGTTAATGATACGTCCATTAGTATCAGCATTTGCTTTGGTAAAAATGAAAAAACTTTCTTCCTGAGTATCGATAGCTTTTAAAAGTTCATTGAACTCATCAGCTACAGAGTTGTCCGATAAAGTTTCAGGATGAAACCCTACCAAGTAATTGTATTTTTTAAAACGAATCTGTAAGTTGTGCTCCAACTCATCTTTCGATATCAACCTCAAAGATTTAAAATTATCCAAGCCAATGGCACCTACATTGAATACTCTATCGGGCTGTTCCCCCAATTTTATAACACGTTTACGATAAACCTCTGTTGAAGTAAAGTGCAATGCACTCATTTTGGTAATGGAATGACGAATAGCATCATCGTAAGCGCCTTCTGTTACTTCTCCACCGTGAATGTGCGCAATGGGAACCCGAAATATTAAGGCTGCCGACGCAAGTGCAAGCATTTCGTATCGGTCACCCAAAATAATCAACAAATCCGGATGTAGCTGTTTTAGAGCATCTGCATACCCAATCATTCCCAATCCCATGGATTTTGTAATTCCCTCAGGTGTATCGGATGACATGAGCATTTCAACTTTCGAATCGATTGTGAACCCGTCTGCCTCAATTTGCTTGTATGTAAGTCCAAATTCAGGAGAGAGATGTGCGCCAGTTACCAATAACTGTAAAGTAAAAGCAGCATCGGTATTAATCTTTTCAATCAATGGCTTCAGTAATCCATATTCTGCCCGTGTTCCGGTTGCTACACAAATTTTCATACCGTAATCAATTCGTCTGTTTCAAAGTCTCTTTTAGCATGTCTTCCTAACACATTATCCCATTGCATGGGCGATATTCCCGTACCAGGACGTTTAACCGTTATATTTTCTTCAGAGAAGATATCTCCTTTCTGTATGTTTTTTTTTGCAACTATACTTTTGCGAGCAACAGTTATATTTTTTTGCTCGGAAGTAGAAATTTCTTTAATCCCACTTCCTGATATCACCTTCTCTATGTTTCGTATTGCAGAAACCATAGATTTTAGCTCATCCGGTTCCAACGAGGCTTTGTGATCGGGCCCTTCCATTGTTTTGTCAAGCGTAAAATGCTTTTCTATCACAGTTGCCCCCAATGCCACGGCTGCCACAGGCACCTCAATGCCCTGCGTGTGGTCGGAATATCCTACTTTTGTGCCAAACACGTCTTTAATTTGTAGCATGGCTTTGAGATTAACATCAGTCATAGGCGTAGGATATTCAGTATTGCAATGTAAAATGGTTATGTTATCTTTCATGATACCTGCAGAAAGAAAAACCTTTATTGCATCTTCAATTTCGGAGAGCGTCGCCATTCCCGTGGAAATAATTACTTCGGAATAAAGGGCTGCTGCCTTTCTCAAATACGGAAGATTAGTTATTTCACCCGATGGAATTTTTACCATTTTTAATCCGATTGTGTGTAAATACTCCAACGACTCAAGATCAAATGCTGTAGAAAAAAAACGTATACTTTTTCGCTCGCAATAGTTTATCAACTGCTCATGTTGATTATTGCTTAGTTCAAGTCTTTTAAGCATTTGAAACTGATTTTCTTCTGCATTATTTGTATTTTGAATCTGATAATCAGCTTTCTTCGCAGATTTTGAGACGAGGTTCTTTGTTTTAAACGTTTGGAACTTTATATAATCAACACCTGCATTAGCAGCAACGTCAATCAACCTTAAAGCATTCTCCATAATTCCATTATGATTCACACCCGCTTCAGCTATGATAACTACGTGTTGCTGTTCCATCATTTTATGACAATTTTATTTTAAGTGTTGCAGGGTTTCCTGAGTAAACGCCTTTTTGTTTAATATTTTTTCTAACCATTGCACCTGCGGCAATAACACAGCCCGAAGTAATTTCTATTCCGTTTACCATTACAGCCTGACTGCCCAAAAAAGTTCCCTCACCCACTTTACAATTTCCGTTTACTATGGCTCCTGTTGAAATATGGCAAAAGTCTCCGATAATTGCATCGTGTTCAACGTTAGCGAAGGTATTGATGATACACCCTTTGCCTATCATAGCATCGGCATTCACTACCGCCTGATGGAGGATAACACTCCCTTCACCGATAACAGCATATTTGGATACGTGCGCTGTGGATGCAACAATAGTGCCCAACCTACCCCCGGCTTCAAAAATTTTTTGATGTAATTTTATACGAACTGATGCGTCTCTAATATGTCCGACAGTTACAATAAATACATGCTCTTTTGCAAATTTCGCTACATGTTTGTCTTCGCCGATAATTGGATAAGTTAAAACGGTTTTGCCAATATTTTCAGGCATATCCAAAATACCTGCGATCGTATAACCGACACTTTCAGCAGCGTCAATGACTGACTTACAATGACCTCCTCCTCCAATTAATATGAGACTTTTATCGTTCATGACCGTACACTACTCGGTAAATTTACTACCCTGTCTGCAAACCATTGTGTATTTAGCAAATCGTCTGTCTGACAATCATTGAACATTGGTAACCTGCTCATTAGTTCCCAAATCGGACGCGTCATAACACCGTGGTCGTTAGTATATCGTAAAAAATCCTGTTGATGGTGCTTGTCTTCCAGTACAGCTGCATTTAGCCAGTAATTGGATTGACAATTTTCTGGTTCAGGGAAAAATTTTATTTTGGGTTGATTGGCGAAAAATACTTTATATTTTTCCGCCGTTTCCCGTTTATTTACCAAAAAATTATCCAATTGCTCCATTTGTGCACAACCTAGAGCTGCATTAATGTTGGGCATACGGTAATTATACCCGATATGATCATGCACAAACTCCCATCGATGCGGTACTTTAGCCTGTGTAGTAATATGTTTGGCATATTTACCCAATTCTTCATCGCGGAACAATAACATTCCACCACCACCTGTTGTAATGGTTTTGTTACCATTAAAACTGATTACCCCTATTTTGCCAAAAGTACCAGTATGTTTTCCCTTGTAAAAACTACCCAGACTTTCGGCTGCATCTTCAATCAATACCAGATAATAACGGGAACAAACCTCCGCCAATTCCTCCAGACGAACTGGATGTCCGAAAGTATGCATCGGAACACAGGCTTTAATCCTGCATCCGGTTCTCTTGTTATAACAAACTTTATCTTTTACTTCGGCATTTTCTTTTAACCACGCTAGTACTGCGGTTGGTGATAAACCCATGGTCTCCCGATCTACGTCTATGAAAACCGGATGAGCACCAATGTAGCTTATTGCGTTACAAGTGGCTATAAAGGTTAATGCTTGGGTAATTACCTCATCATCTCTTTCCACTCCAGCAATCATCATTGCCATGTGTAGAGCGTTAGTCCCATTCACGCATACCACTGCTTTGGCTGCACCAGTGTATTCTGCTGTCATCTCTTCGAAGCGGTTCACAAACTTTCCTACACTCGAAACAAAAGTAGTATCGATACATTCATTCAGGTACTTTTTTTCATTTCCCGAAAACGTGGGAACGTGTAACGGAATGAAATCTTCCGTTCCGTACAAGTCGTGAATAAAAGAAACAACCTCTTTATACATTGTAAATATCTGATTTATATTTTTTGAGATTTTCTTTGTCAAGAAACCATTGTACTGTTTCCCGTAAACCTTCTTCGATAGAATAGGATGGAGTGAAACCGGTTAGTCCTTTTATTTTACTATTATCACCCCACAAACGGAATACTTCGGAATTTTTAGGGCGCAAGCGTTGTTCGTCTTCCACAAATTTCACAGCGGTGTCCATGATTTTAGCGATCAATTCCAACGTGTCACGCATAGATATTTCATAATTACTGGCAATATTAACTTCCTGACCAATAGCTGCGTCGCACGCTGCTAATTCGATGAAACCCTTACAAGTATCTTTCACATAATTGAAATCGCGTGTTGGGGTGAGGTCTCCCAACTTTATCTCTTTTTTTCCGTTGGCAATTTGAGTGATGATGGTAGGGATAATTGCACGAGCCGACTGTCTTGGCCCGTATGTATTAAACGGGCGAGCCACGACGACAGGGAGTTCGTACGCATTGTAAAAACTCATTGCCATAGCATCGGCACCGATTTTTGTTGCCGAATATGGAGATTGTGGTTGTTTGGGATGGTTTTCATCAATGGGGACGTATTGAGCTGTACCATAAACTTCGGAAGTTGAAGTAACTACGACCCGTTTAACATCATTTTCCTTTGCTGCCTGACAAATATTTAATGTTCCTCTCACATTTGTATCTACATAACTATCTGGAGCAACATAGGAATAGGGAATAGCTATAAGAGCAGCCAAGTGAAAAATGGTATCTACATTTTGTGAAATATGATTGCAAAAATGAGGATCACGCACATCACCTGTTACAACCTCCAAATTTGGATGATTCATTCCATCCAACCATCCCCAATAATTAAAGGAATTGTAATAAGATAACGCTTTAACATTATATCCCTGCTTCAAGAGCATTTCTGTGAGATGTGAACCGATAAATCCATCAGCACCGGTTACGAGTATTTGCTTCATTTTATAATTCATTTCTAAATTTTCTTGGCGGTACTTATTATGTCTTGAATAAATGGCTTAACCAACACCCAGCCTATAGAGAGAATTAATCCAAGCATAAGAAATACTGCCATAATCATAGACCTTTTGGGAGCACTCTTTTCGTGTGGTGCTACAACGGGATCGATAACGGTAAGCACAGGGGTTGATTGCTTAACTGAAAGCTTGGCTTGTTCTAGTTGCTTTGCCAACTCATTATAAACGGTAAAAGCGATATCATACTCATTGCTTAGCCGTCGTTCGGTAGTACGTGCCATAGCAGTTGCTAGGCCACGGTTGGCATCTTGAAAGGTAGCTAAGTTAGCTTGTTTTTGCAAGAAGTCTTTACGTGCTTCCTGATAGCTTGACTCTACAAATTTTAAATTGTCCAGTTCTTTTTCCGCTTTAAAATTTTTCACATAACGTTCCAATACATTGTAAAGTTGCTGTGAAATAACGGCAACAGCTTCGGGCTCGGGAAATGTATATCCCAACTTTATGTATCCGTCTTTGGGGTTACTCTCAAACTGAATATTGGCGTTAATCACATCATATACTTTTTTCTCTTCTGCTGAGAGTGTGATTATTTTTCCAGTCAGAGTATCGGTGTGTACCGTAGTATTATCATCTGTTTTATCGGGCCGAATGGCTAAAAGGATAGTTCCCGGTAGTCCGAGAGTATATTTCTTTATGCCATTTAGAATACTTTTACTTTGATACTTTTTATCGCTATAATATTCGTATAGAGTAATAGGAACAGGTGATTTCTTTACAGTTATGGGGGTATCCATAATTTCCTTACAAAAGGGAGCACTTTTTACTATATGAGGATAAACCGTAGGTGAAAGAGTTTCGCCCGACATAGCAGAACCCAGGTTTATTCCCATCATGGAGGCCAAGCCGCCGAGATTGCTTCCTCCTTTTTGACCGGTCTGAGGTACAACCGTGCAGCTTGCCGTATAGGAAACAGGGGATGTGAAAGCAACAAAGATTCCCAACAGGAGAAATAGCCCGGTTACCATCAATATAAACTTTCGCTTTTTCCAGAGTTGAAGGATAAGGTCTTTTAAATCGATCTCATCCGAACCGGGAGTAGGTATAGTTGTTTTTTCTTCCATATTGACCCTATTTTACCAGATTAGAAATTAGCAAGGCTATGGAGGCAATACTGGTTGAAATACCAAGTATACCTTGCAATGACATCGGTTGTCGTTCCGGTCTTTCCGGCACTACAATCTCGCATCCGGGTTCTATCCTGGCCCACCGGCCGGTAGCCACCTTCCCGTTCATATAAACGACGAACGGCCTGCTTTTCATGGCCAAGCGTGAATAGCCTCCTGCCTGGCGAATGTAACTATCCAAGCTCATTCGTTTGTTGTAAGTGACGGTGTTCGGATACAGTACTCCACCGGAAATCTTCACGGTGCCTTCGTATTGCGGAATCGAAATCACGTCGCCTGCTCTCAGTACTATATCGTCGTCGCCTCCCGGCTTCTTCATGGCTTTTTCCAGATCAATACCCACGTACTGGTTGCGTAAATCGAGTTCGTCGATATTCAACGAGTCGGTATTTATCTTATCCATCTGGGCTTTTGTTTTCAGAGCATCTATCAAGCGGCTGACTTCTTCTTCGTTTAACTGTCGCAGGAGTCTTGCCCCTTTAGGGTATGCGTAATCGGTAAGCCCACCTGCCCGTTGGATAACCGATGACAGGCGATCGTCCTTGGTTACTTTGGCATATTGCCCCTCGAACAGGACCTCTCCGGTAACCATTATGTTCTGCTGGACCTCATAACCGGGTGAACGACGTACAATAATCTGATCGAAAGGCTGCAGGGTGAACGGCCTGTCGCCCGAAACGATCAGTCCGTCTTTAAGGGCGAAAGAGAATGTTTCTCCGGACAAGTTTGTCTGAACTGAACTTGTGGGATCCTTAATCCTCCTGAAGACATCCACGCGTGCTACGGAAGCAGATTCCTTAAGCCCTCCGGCCTGAAGGATGACATCTTCTATTTCCATATTGGAAGCAAATGGATAATCGCCGGGCAGGCGTACTTCTCCTCCGACGAATACGGTTAAACTGTCACTGATGCTAAATTGAGACGGCACGTATAGCAGGTCGTTTTTCTGTAAAAGGATATCTTGTGCCTGATTTTGCAACAATGCATTCAGGTCTATGGACTCTACAGTACGTGTAAGGTCCTCCTTGTCGCGGTACAACAAGGCACGATTGAGAAACGCGTCTCCCTTAGGGCCTTGTGCTATATTTATCAGGTCTTTCACCGTCCTTAGCCGGTCACCGATGGCGTATTGTCCCGGACGGTTAACAGCGCCGTTTATTTCCACCATGTTGGAGAACCGGTTGAGTATGGTGGATACGGTTATGGAGTCGCCATCGTGTACCGTAAAGGAACCAAAACCGGTTTGATTTACGGTGAAGGTTTCTTTTTCGTAATCGCCCTTCCGGTTTACCTGGATGTTGTTCTTATAGGCTTCTCCCGTGAAACCACCGGCAAAACCAAGAACATCCTGAAGCGTTTCATCGGGGCGCATCTCGTATTTCATGGGACGTTTCACTTCTCCGGAGATCTGGGCAAGCCCTACGTAAGGGTCGACCATCACGATATCTCCGTCCTGCAGGGAAATATCGTTCATGTTGTTGCCTTTGAGGAGGTATTCGTACAAATCGACCGTGGCCGCCACCCTGCCTCCCCGGAATACGCGGATGTTGCGCAAACTTCCGATGGGTGTTATACCTCCGGCGGCGTACAACGCATGAAAAGCCGATGAGAAGGACGTCAGCGTATACGTTCCGGGGGTGGTTACCTCTCCCATCACATTGACTTTTATGGTGCGGATGTTCCCCACGGAGAGGGCGAGAAAAGTCCGGGGTTGGCTCGAATTGAGGTCGGAATAGATACCCGAAAACTCATTGCGGATACGGCCGGTTGCCTGATCAATGTTCATTCCGCTGAGCTGGATCCGCCCCAGCCCCGGCACGATGATGTAGCCGTCGGGGGAGATGGTGTAGCGTACGTTCAGCTCCGAGTCTCCCCACACGTCGATAATGACCTCGTCGCCCGGCCCCAGTACATAATTCGCAGGGGTAGGCATGTTCACGTTGGGAGCGAAAGTCAGGTTTTCCCGGGAGAAAAAATCCTGTCCGAAAATACGTTTTCCGGGGGGGATGGTGTCGTTGGGGTTTATTCTTTCCGCAGGTTGTATATCGGGCAAGGTTCTGCTCAATCCTTGTTGGGCATCGTTTTTCGATTCTACCGGGCTCGTCGGGCTGTTTTCCTGATTGTACCGTTCCCGGATCCGCTGCAGCTGGGTGGCGGTAACGCCTTTCTTGCTCAGCTCAAGGAATATCTGTTGCTGCGACATTCCCTGGTTGTTGTATCTCATGACTTCCTGCATCACCTGCTGATCGCTCATTTGCGCGAACAGTGCGGTGGAGACGAACAAAAAGAAGAGGGTTAACAGTGTAGTAAACGTATATTTCCGTTGCATAGAAGTTGCTTTTTTGAGTACATATAACGTGCAAAAGTAATGATTTTCGCTGAATCTGTCCAATATACGGCAGGTTTTAGGGAAAATTTACACAATCCGCCGGCCGTTTGCACAGAGCTCAGTTCCCGTACATTCTTTGGTAATACTGTTGATAATCACCGCTGGTGACGTTGTCCAGCCATTCCTGGTTCTCGAGGTACCAGCGCACGGTTTTCTCGATCCCTTCCTCGAACTGCAGCGATGGCTCCCAGCCGAGTTCGTTTTTCAGTTTCGTGGAGTCGATGGCATAGCGCAGGTCGTGGCCGGCACGGTCGGTAACGTACGTGATCAGCCTCTCCGATTCACCTTCTTGGCGCCCCAGTAACCGGTCGACCGTCTTGATCATTACCCGGATCAGGTCGATGTTTTTCCACTCGTTGAACCCGCCGATGTTGTAGGTATCACCCGTTTTCCCCCGGTGAAAAATCAGGTCGATGGCGCGGGCATGGTCTTCCACATAAAGCCAGTCGCGCACGTTCTCGCCTTTCCCGTAAACCGGAAGGGGTTTGTTGTGGCGGATGTTGTTGATGAACAACGGTATCAGCTTCTCGGGGAACTGGTAGGGCCCGTAATTGTTGGAGCAGTTGGATAGGATAACGGGCAGTCCGTAGGTGTCGTGGTAGGCCCGCACGAAGTGGTCGGAAGCCGCCTTGGAGGCGGAGTAGGGCGAATGTGGGTCGTAACGGGTCTCTTCGGTGAAAAGGGTGTCGTCGAAGGATAGCGCACCGTACACCTCGTCGGTGGAAACGTGGTAGAAGAGGTGTGAGGTTTGGGGTTGCCACATCCGGCGGGCTGCTTCCAGCAGGTTGAGGGTGCCCATGACGTTCGTTTGAGCAAACGAAAACGGATCGGTAATGGAGCGGTCGACATGGCTCTCTGCCGCCAGGTGGATAACGCTGTCGATGGCATACGCTTCAAACACGCGTAGCACGGCATCGAAGTCGCAGATATCGGCTTTGACGAACCGGTAGTTGGGTTTGTCCCGGACATCGAGCAGGTTGGCGAGGTTGCCGGCATAGGTGAGCTTGTCGAGGTTCACGATGCGGTAATGGGGATAACGGTTTGCCATTAACCTCACCACGTGCGACCCGATAAATCCGGCTCCGCCGGTGATCAGGATATTTCTTTTGAATTGGCCTTCCATCACTATAATTTTAACTCGTTTAATAACACATTTTTTTTGTCTTTCTCCGACAAAATTACATCTTCTGCCGGTAATTTCCAATCGATTCCCAAAGCAGGGTCGTTCCAGAGGATGCCGCCTTCAGAATGAGGAACGTAGTATCTGTCGCATTTGTACTGAAAAACAACCTCATCGCTCAGCACCGCAAAACCGTGGGCAAAGCCCCGGGGAATGAAGAGCTGACGTTTGTTCTCACCGGATAACTCCGTGGAGACGTGATGCCCAAATGTTGGCGACCCTTTCCGGATATCCACGGCGATGTCCAGCACTTTCCCTTTTACCACACGCACCAGCTTGGCTTGCGCGTGGGGCGGTTTCTGGAAATGCAATCCCCGCAGGACACCGTAGCGGGAGCTGGACTCGTTGTCCTGGACAAAGGTGGTCTTGCATACTTTTTCTTCGAACTCCCGCTGGGAAAACGATTCGAAGAAATAGCCCCGCTCGTCGCCGAACACTTCCGGCTCAAGAATAACAACGCCTTCAATGGCTGTGGTGGTGATCTTCATCATGCCCTCTCGATTAGTTTCAGCAGGTATTGGCCGTATTCGTTTTTTTTCATCGGTTCCGCCAGGTGCCGGAGCTTTTCGTCGTTGATCCAGCCGTTGCGCCAGGCAATCTCTTCGAGGCAGGATATCTTCAGCCCCTGCCGTTTCTCCAGCACTTCGATAAACGTGGACGCTTCCGACAAGGAGCCGAAGGTGCCGGTGTCGAGCCAGGCGAAGCCGCGGCCAAAGAGTTGGACCTTAAGCTGTCGATCCTTCAGAAACTGCTGGTTCACGGCGGTTATCTCCAACTCTCCTCGTGCGGAGGGACGAATGCTTTTGGCCACTTCCACCACCTTGTTCGGGTAGAAGTAGAGGCCCACAATCGCGTAATTCGATTTGGGCTGTTGGGGTTTCTCCTCGATGCTCAGCACGTTGCCCTCCGGGTCAAATTCGGCCACCCCGTACCTTTCCGGGTCGTTCACCCAGTATCCGAAGACAGTGGCGTTGTTGCCCGATTCCGCATCCTTGACGGCCTGCCTCAACAGATTGGGGAAACCCTGCCCGTAAAAAATATTGTCGCCCAGCACCAGGCAGGCGCAATCGTCGCCAATGAACTCCTCGCCGATGATGAACGCCTGGGCCAGCCCGTCGGGGCTGGGTTGTTCCGCGTAGGAAAAGGTGACGCCGTAGTCCGACCCGTCGCCCAGCAACCGTTCAAACCCGGGGAGGTCGTGCGGCGTGGAGATGATGAGGATATCCTTGATCCCTGCGAGCATAAGGGCGGAGATGGGATAATAGACCATGGGTTTATCGTATACAGGGATAAGTTGCTTGGAGATTCCTTTCGTGATCGGATAGAGGCGGGTGCCGGACCCTCCGGCAAGAACAATTCCTTTCATATATCTTGTTTAAGAAAATTACTTTCGTTTCGCTTCGCTCTTAATAAAAGCTAAAGATTGTCAGTCGAAGATTTAGCTGCAATTAAAGCACATGTAAATTATTAATGAACATAACAATTACAAAAATAACAAAATTAAACGACAAATGTTGTAATTTTTTTAAATTCTACCCGTCGCATTTTTCTCTCATGGGCGGTATTTCAACAATTCTTTTTATCTTTGCTTTTAAAACAGAAAAAGAATGTCGAATAATACAATTATGAAACAGATTGGTTTGTTTCTCATTTTTTTGATCGCACCGTTTATCCTGCCGAAAACCGTTGCCCAGGAAGCCGACAGCCTGAAGCTTTTTGAAAGCATCACCGATATAGAGAAGTTGATTCAGCAGAGGCAGGTTCAGGATAAGCTGCCGGCTGTCCCACAACTGAGGGATACCGCTAAATTCGGCGCAGTGACAACCGTTGCTGTACCGCTGGACTCCCTGTATCCCAGAAAAGAGAACGGGACGCTGCAATTGCCCGATAACTTGTATAACCTGGGATCCCTGAGCGGATTGACCTTCAGGGATACCATTTTCTATAATCCGCTCTTTCTCCCGATGATTTTCACGGGAAAGATGCTGCCGCCCGAATTGTCTTTTTACCCGCCCAAAGAGGAGAGCCTGTATAAGGGACTGCTGATCCCGCAGGAGAAGACATTTGCACCCAGCCTGGTGCACGCGGCGTTTGTAAGCAAAACGCGCAAGAACTTCTACCGGGAGTATCCCGACCGCGTGAAGCTCTCCGTGTTTCACCTGGACTCGCTGCCGTCATCCAGCAAGGACAACGAAGTGATCGAAACGTTCAATCCTTTCAAGGAGCTGATTTCTACCGAAACGAGCTATTCCCTGAATGCTCCCCAGGTGGAAGGGGTAGCGATAAAGCGGAAATACTGGATCTACAACGGCGAACATTCCTTCCAGTTGTCCCAGAGCTATTTTTCTCCGAACTGGCACAAGGGGGGGACAAGCAACGTCAATATCGTCAATAACCATATCCTCAGGATGAACTACCGGAAGGATAAGGTACGCTTTAACAATTCATTTGAATGGAGGCTTTCTGTTTTTACGGCTCCCGACGATACCATCCGTAAATTCCGGATCGGGGACGACCTGTTGCGTTATTACGGGGACTTTGGTGTGGATGCGTTCAACAAACACTGGTCTTATTCGACCAACCTGGATGTGAGGTCGCAGCTATTCAACAATTACCCGACGAATTCCAACGAGCTCCGTTCGGCATTCCTGGCTCCGTTGTATGTTAACGGCGGTGTGGGGTTGAAGTACAACCTCGACAACCGGTCCGAGAAGGTAAGGCACCGCAGGGTGCGGCTCGACCTGCATCTAGCACCCTTAAGTTTTAACTTCAGGTATATCGGAAACGAGAAGGTGAGTGTGGCCCGCTACGGGATTGAGGAAGGGAAGAAACACACCATGGACCTGGGTTCCACGGTGACGGCCAACCTGATCTATGACTTCAACCGGTACATCTCGTGGAATTCGAGGCTGAAGTATTTCACCAGTTACGATAAGGTGGAGGCGGAGTTCGAGAATACGTTGAACATGGCTTTAACCAATGCCTTATCTACCCGGTTCTTCATGAACCTGCGGTTCGACGATAGTGTTCCGCCCGATCCGAAGTTCAACCATTTGCAGGTTACTCAACTGCTCAGTTTCGGGCTGAACTACAAGTGGTAGGTGGCTTACGGGTTTAAAACGAAAACCCGTTGAGGAAGTCACCGGTTTTCATCCGTCTCTTCCCCGATAACTGAATGTCAAGGATATCGATAAAACCATCCTGTGCGGCAACCCGCAGGGTGGTTTTGTTGTCTGTAACAATCTCTCCCGGCCGCAGTTGATGTGCCTCCGGACTGGCTTTGGTGGTGAATATCCTGAAATTCATTTTCTCGCCACCCACTTCGAATTCGGTCCAGGCGGCCGGGTAGGGCGACAGCCCGCGGACGAAGTTGTGGATTTCCTGTACGGGCCTGTCCCAGTTGATCCGGCAGGTCTCTTTGTGTATTTTGGGAGCCGGCCTTAATTCCTTTTCTTCTGTTATTAGTTCACTTTGTGGCAGGGATTGGACGGTTCCGGTTATCACGGCATCGATGGTCTTTAATACCAGCCGGGCACCCAGCATCATCAGGTGGTCGTGCAGGGTTTCCGCATTGTCGTCCTCCCCGATAGCCAACTTTTCCTGAAAAATTATCTCTCCGGTATCTATCTCGTGCTTGAGGAAGAAGGTGGTGACGCCCGTCTCCTTCTCGCCGTTGATAAGGGCCCAGTTGATGGGAGCCGCTCCCCGGTACTGGGGCAGCAGCGATGCATGCAGGTTAAACGTCCCCATGGGCGGCATGCTCCAGACAACCTCGGGCAGCATCCGAAAGGCCACAACCACCTGGATATCGGCATTTAGCCGCCTCAACTCGCTCAGGAAGACTTCGTTCTTCAGGTTTTCGGGTTGAAGGACAGGTAATCCTGCCGACAGGGCATACTCTTTCACCGCCGGGGGCTGAAACTTGTAACCTCTCCCGGCAGGTTTGTCGGGTGCGGTGATGACGCCAACCACGTTGTAGTCGTTTTCGACCAGTGCCCGCAATGATTCCACGGCGAAGGAGGGTGTGCCCATAAAAACGATGCGTAACTCTTTTTTATTCATTTCCATGCGATTTTCTTATTTTGTATGCAAAAATAACGGAAAAAGATCGAATTCGGTTAATTTTGCAGGATGATTACCTCGTGCAACACCGTAAAGCGAAGCATGAACGAAGCGGGGCGGACAAAAACGCCTTTTTTGTTTGGCCTCGATTTTGAACTGAGCGAAGGTTTTTTTATTGAAAATCCTTTGCAACAGTCGGAAATCCTTTTCGATATGGACGGGACGGGAAACGTTACGGAGACAACGGAAGGGAATCCTTTTGCTTTTGTATCCTTTCCCGAAAACTACCGCCGATACGCGCGTAGGTTTTCGCACGTGATGGAGGGGATGCGTTACGGGAACTCGTTCCTGACGAACCTGACGATAAAAACGCCGGTTGAGACCGGATTGTCACTGAAGGAGATATTCCTGCGCAGCCGGGCGAAATACCGGTTATACGTTCCCGGCAGGTTTGTATGCTTCTCTCCCGAACGGTTTGTGCGCATAGACAAGGGGAGGGTGTTATCTCATCCCATGAAGGGGACCATTGACGCTTCGGTGGAAAATGCGGAGGAAACGATCCTGAACGATTACAAGGAGAAAGCAGAGCATTGCACCATAGTCGACCTGATCCGCAACGACATTAGCCGGATAGCCACCCGGGTGAAGGTGAACCGTTTCCGCTACATCGACAGGGTGGAGACGAACGACGGTGCGATCTTGCAGGTCAGCTCCGAGATTGAAGGGACATTGCCCGGTGATTATCACGAAAACCTGGGGACGCTTTTTTTTGAACTGTTGCCTGCGGGATCGGTTTCCGGAGCGCCCAAGGAAGCAACGGTCGCCATTATCCGCGAAGCGGAACAGGAGCCGCGCGGCCTTTACACCGGAGTGGCCGGGTATTTCGACGGAACGGGCCTCGACTCGTGCGTGCTGATCCGGTATATCGAACAGACGGAGGGAGGCCTTTATTTCCGGAGCGGAGGCGGTATCACGGTCAACAGCGAATGTGAAAAAGAGTATGCGGAAGCTGTCCGGAAAATTTATTTGCCCTTTACCTAAAATGACGATGTTTCTCGAAACCATTTGCATAAAGAACGGCACCGCTGTGAACCTGGAGGCTCACGTTGAGCGGATGCGGCAGTCAGCAAACCGTTTCGGTTTTGCCGCCCCGGTATTGCCCTGCCTCGAATCGTTACTCCCCGAAACGCTTCGCGAAAAGAAAGTGAAATGCAGTATAGAGTACAGGGAAGCGATCCGTACGGTCCGGTTTATGGCATACACCCCGAAACGGATCCGTTCGCTGGTGCTGGTGGAGGCGGATGAGCTGGACTACTCGTTCAAGTATTCTGACAGGACGCAGCTGGAGGTGCTGAATAAACAGAGAGGGGAGAGGGATGAAGTGCTGATCGTGCAAAACGGCTGCATCACCGATACTACCTACAGCAACGTGGTTTTCCGGAAGAACGGGGAGTTCTTCACGCCCCATACTTATCTGTTAAACGGGACAAAACGGCAGAGGTTATTGCGGGAATCCATCATCAAGGAAGCGGCCATCACTGTTGATAACCTGCATGAGTTCGAGCACGTTTACCTGATCAACGCCATGCTCGACATGGAAGACGGGGTGGGCTGTCCGGTGCAGAGTATTCTAAATTCTATAATTATTTAGTCTTTCCGACAAAAACTTATAAAGAGATAAGTGTCTTATCAATTGACACTTTTTTGTCTTTATCCACACCTGCCTTGTCTGCATAATAATTCCAGTTGTGTACCGTATCGTTAACCTGATCAATAATTTCCTCCGCCTTTTTATTGCGGATGGAACGTCCTATCACGATCAGATCTTCCCGTGTAATATTTTCCCGCTTCCCGTTAACACTCAACGCGTGACGGCTTACCCATTCGCTTCCGGGACGATAAGCATGACAGAGGTCGTATGCCGGGGCCAATCTCCACCGGTCTCCCTGTTTAAGAATAAAAGAGAAGTTCTTGCTATGGTCATCACAGTTGCGGGCTATCACATTAAACACCATACGGCGGAACATCTGTTCGGCTTCGGCATAAGTCAGCTTCAACTCCCGCATGGTTTGAAATAATTGTTCATAACTGTAACTGTTTACCCGGTTATAATCAAAATGTTTCATGGCGCAAAAAGTCTGTATATGATGTTTTGTATAGCTTCCTTCCCTGTCAAAGCGCCGGGTCATGAAATGGGCGCGCCCGTTCTCTTCCAATAACCGGCATGGCATCATTTCTATTCCGCAATCCAAAGCCATCAGGTAGTACGCGTATTCAACACGTCCGTATCCATGGGTCGCTCCCAATTGCACTTCACTCACCCCGTCAAGTTTAAGCAACCAGTGTTCAAACCCTTCGGGAGCACGCGTTTGCCCGGAACGGACTTCTCCCGTTTTTTCATTGTAGGCAATCACAGCTTTGGGGCGTGCGCCCCCGGCAGATGTTCCGATTTTCAGTATTTCCCGCATGGCCTTTTCTTCCTCGGATTTTAAATTGGCTACAAAAGCCTCTTTCTTCGAAAGCATCTTGCTCGCAATTTCCACCAGGCTATCTATTTCCACCGAAAAGGTATTTACATTTTGTTTTAAAATAGCCGGCTCAATCTCCAATGCTCCCATTCCCCGTTTACCTATAAAACAAAGCATTTCTACGGAGTTCATACTGTTTTCCGGCCGTCCTTGCTGCGCCAGCCACAAATTGATCAATTCATTCCCGTAACGGTCGGGCAGCATGTCCGCAAGCAATCCGGGCAACCCTTTAAAAGTATCGAAAGAAGAACCGGTTTCTTTGCGTAATTCAGGGAAGGAGTAAATTCGTTGTTCCGGAGACAACGGCATCTTTAAGGGAGACAGTTCCCATCCAAGTCTTTTAAAAGCAGGATCGTATTCAAAAGAAGCCCATCCGGATTTTTCATCCCAGGCAACGGCTCCTGCCATTTTGCCCCATATATTCACGATGGCGGTATTCATCATTTACCAATTTTACCAATCAATATTCTCATTATTTGATTTATCTGTTTTCCTCCTTTTAGGAAAAGAAACCCGCTGTTTTTTTTTTCTCTCGGCTTGAGCCAGGGCTAACGGACTTTGCCGGCGGACAACCACAAAAACATCCATGATATGTAATTGATCCAATACCCGCAATACCCGAATGAGTGTTGCGACCGTTACTGTGTCACCTCTTTCCAGCAAACTGAGTGTGGAGCGGCTTATTCCTGCATCTTCAGCAAGCATCGCCTGGGTTTTATTTTGCTTCATACGGTGATGTTTTACAAATTCTCCGATTTGACTGAGAATGTGATCATCACTCATTGCATTCCAATCGTTGCGTGATATATCATTCATAACAGAAGTTTTTTATGTATAGTGAATGAAAAACAACACAAAGATATCATTTTTTAATCAATAAAACTAGGACACTAGTGATTACGTATAATAAAAAAAGGGGTGTATCACAAAATGTGTGATTTCACCCTCTTTTTATTCGGATACTTATTACTTATCTGATTTGATCTGAGAACAAATTCAAATATTCATTTCTCAAAAGGTAAATTTTTATTTTGAGACAACCTTCTTTATAAAAATAATAGAACCCTTAGTTGTTCTCCGGACGTAATTTTCTTACTACGGCTCCGGTCTGCCACATCTCGCTTTCGCGGAGGGCTTTGAGCTCTTTTTCCAAACCTTCACGATAGTTGGCTTTGGAGTTGGTGTCGATGGAGCGTTGCGCTTCATTCCCGCTGGCCACTTCTTTGTAAAGTTTTTCGAAGACGGGCTTTGTTGCATCGTGGAATGGTGTCATCCAGTCCAACGCACCGCGCTGAGCAGTTGTTGAGCAGTTGGCATACATCCAGTCCATCCCTTTTGCGGCAAAAAGCGGCATCAACGACTGTGTGAGCTCTTCTACCGTTTCGTTGAACGCTTCCGACGGGGTGTGTCCGTTTTCGCGGAGTACTTCGTACTGAGCCAGTAAGAGTCCCTGGATGGCACCCATTAATGTTCCGCGTTCACCGGTGAGGTCTGAGTATACTTCGCGTTTAAATGTTGTTTCGAACAGATAACCCGATCCAACACCAATTCCCAATGCAACAACACGGTCGAAAGCGCGTCCGGTAGCGTCCTGGAAAATGGCGTAAGAAGAGTTCAACCCGCGTCCTTCCAGGAACATTGTTCTCAACGAAGTTCCCGATCCTTTTGGTGCTACAAGGATTACATCCACATCGGCGGACGGAATAATTCCCGTGCGTTCTTTGTAAGTAATTCCAAATCCGTGTGAGAAGTACAATGCTTTACCGGGAGTAAGATGCTTTTTCACCGTTGGCCAAACTTCAATTTGTGCTGCATCTGAAAGCAAATATTGAATAATGGTTGCTTTCTCACACGCCTCTTCAATTTCGAAAAGCGTTTCACCCGGAACCCAGCCATCAGCAACAGCTTTGTCCCAGGTTTTTCCTCCTTTGCGTTGTCCGACGATTACGTTGAAACCATTGTCACGCAGGTTTAACGATTGTCCCGGACCTTGGACACCGTAGCCGATTACTGCTATTGTTTCGTTTTTAAGAACTTCCTGTGCTTTACTTAATGGAAATTCTTCGCGGGTAACTACATTTTCTTCTACCCCGCCAAAATTCATTTTTGCCATATTTTTTATTGATTTTAAAAACCGGGAACAAAGACACATCCGGCCCTTGCTTCCCCGGTCTGATTATTTATAGTTAAGTTAGTGATTCCAACTAAATCTTCGACTGACAATGTTTTGTGACCCGTTACCGATTTACAGGCTATCTGATAAATAACTCGCTTTGCTCAAACAGCTTATCAGATTGCGCCTGTTTCATCGACGGGTACCCCACGAAAACATTTAGATATCTTATATTTAGTTTGAATCATATTTTTATATTATTTATAGATGTGATAGTTGTTCCTGCTTCATCTCTTCCCGCTGCGCCAGCATGTCGCTCAGGCGTTCCACCTTCGACTTGGTGATGGCGATTCTGCCGGAGCGGATGAACTGCAGGACGCCGATCTTCTCGGCCAGCTCGTTGAAAAGCCCCTGCGTTTCGGCGTAATGCCCGGCCTTGAGGAACACCACGCAGTCGTTGTTGACCTCGAGCACCCGGATGTTGTATTTCCGGATGAGGTATTCGATGGACCCGTGTTCCATAATCTTATCGGTAGCCAGTTTGTACAGGGCCAGCTCCTGGTGGATCAGTTCGTCGTCCACATTGAAGTAGGCTTTGAGCACATCGATGCGTTTGTCGATCTGGCGCACCAGTTTCTTCATTGCTTCTTCGGATTCCGCGAAAACGGTGATGGTGAACTTATGGATGCCTGCCAGGGCCGAGGGCGAGACCGACAGGGTTTCGATGTTCAGTTGCCGGCGCGTGAAGATGGTGGTGATCTGGTTGAGCACCCCTACCGTATTTTCTGAGAAAATGGTGACGGTATATAATGTTTTTCCTTCCATAGCTTGTTGAGTTTAGAGTTTGTGTCCGTTTCCAATCAGTATATCTGTCACACTTCCGCCGGCAGGCACCATGGGATAAACCATCCCTTTGGTTTCCACCACTGCTTCGAGCAGGTAGGCACCCTTGTGCGACAGCATCTCCTCGATGGCGCTGTCCAGCTCTTTCCGGTCGGTCACTTTCCTTCCCCGGATACCGTAGGCTTCGGCAATCTTTACGAAGTCGGGATTCTTGAGGTGTGTCTCGGAGTATCGTTCATCGAAGAAGAGCTCCTGCCACTGGCGGACCATGCCCAGGTAGTTGTTGTTCAGCAGGATAATCTTGACGTCGATGTTGTACTCCAGGATGGTTCCGAGCTCCTGGATGGACATCTGCAGGCCACCGTCTCCGACGAAGATGCAGACAGTACGGTCGGGAGCCCCGTATTTCGCCCCGATCCCGGCGGGAAGCCCGAACCCCATGGTGCCCAGTCCGCCCGAAGTGACCATGCTGCGTGTCAGCGTGGATTTGAAATAGCGGGTGGCCATCATCTGGTGTTGCCCTACGTCGGTCACGCATACTGCCTTATGTCCCGTAGCTTCCGATACCTTGTTCACCACTTCACCCATCTTCAGTTCACCTCCGTTTTCGGGATACAGTTCGGCCTTGATGACGCAATCGAACTCCGTCTTTTTGTACTGTCCGAATTTCTCCATCCACTCCGAATGTTTACGTTCCTCGATCAGGGCCGTGACGAGCGGCAGTGTGTCTTTGGCATTACCCAGCACCTTTACGGTGGTTTTAACGTTCTTGTCCATCTCTGCCAGGTCGATGTCGAAATGAATGATTTTTGCCTGACGGGCATAGGTGTTGAGGTTGCCGGTGACACGGTCGTCGAAACGCATGCCGATGGCGATCAGCACGTCGCACTCGTTGGTATTCATGTTGGGAGCGATATTACCGTGCATCCCCAGCATCCCTGCGTTGAGCGGGTGGTCGGAGGGGATGGCGGAAAGCCCGAGGATGGTAGAGCCGAACGGAATGCCGCCTTTCTCCAGGAAAGCCAGCAGCTCCTGCTCCGCATTTCCGAGGATCACGCCTTGTCCTACTAGCGCCAGGGGTTTTTGTGCCCGGTTAATCAGCTCAGCAGCCGCTTTGATATTTTCTGTTTCCGGCTCAGGAAAAGGGATGTAGCTTCTCAGAAACGATGTCCTGCTGTAGGTATAGTCGAGTTTGTTGATCTGCGCATCCTTCGTTATGTCGAGGACCACCGGGCCGGGCCGGCCGCTTTTGGCAATGTAAAAGGCACGGGAAACGGCCCAGGGAATCTCTTCCGCCCGCCTTACCTGATAGGCCCACTTGGTGATGGGTTGGGTGATACCGATCACATCGGCTTCCTGAAAGGCATCGGAGCCCAGCAAGCCCGATATAACCTGTCCCGAGATCACCACCAGTGGGGTGCTGTCCATCATGGCGTCGGTGATTCCGGTTACGGCGTTGGTGGCTCCGGGGCCGGAGGTGACCAAGGCAACACCGGTTTTCCTGGATACGCGTGCATAGCCTTGTGCTGCGTGGACGGCCCCTTGTTCGTGGCGGACCAGGATATGTTTTATGTCGTTCTTATGATCGTACAGCGCGTCGAAAACGGGCATGATGGCGCCGCCGGGATAGCCGAACATGGTATCTACGCCTTCGGCCAGTAACGAGCGGATAAGGGCCTCACTTCCCGAAATGTTTACCTTGGCCTCCTCTGTGGAGGGTTGGGTGGATTGTGAATGATTACTCCTGTTCATATTTGTAGATTTATAGACTGTTATAGTATTCTCACACCGCCTAAATCGGCTGAACTGACGAAATGGGCGTAGAGCTTCAGTGCGTTGGATACTTTCCGGTCCCTGACCGGCTTAAAGGCGGCTTTCCCTTTCGCCTCCTCCTGTTTTCTCCGTTCCGCCAGCTCGGCGTCGGAGAGTTGGACCCGGATGATCCGGTTGGGAATATCGATTTCGATAACATCACCGTCTTTCACAAGCCCGATGTTGCCCCCGGCAGCCGCTTCAGGAGATATATGGCCGATGGACAGGCCCGAGGTGCCTCCCGAGAACCGTCCGTCGGTAATCAGGGCGCAGGCTTTTCCCAAATGTTTTGCTTTGATGTAGGAAGTGGGGTAGAGCATCTCCTGCATCCCCGGCCCTCCCTTAGGCCCTTCGTACACGATGACGACCACGTCGCCGGCTTCAATCTCTCCGTTCAGGATCCCGGTGCACGCTTCGTCCTGGGAATGGTACACCTTGGCTTTTCCCGAGAATTTCCAGATATTCTCATCTACCCCTGCCGTTTTCACCACGCAGCCGTTCTGTGCGATGTTCCCTTTCAGGACGGCGAGTCCGCCGTCGAGGGTATAGGCATTTGCGATGTTCCGGATACAACCGTCTTCCCGGTCGGCATCGAGGGTTTTGTAAACGGCGTTTTGCGAGCCCATGACCAGGTTAAACCTGTTTCCCGGTGCCGAGCTGTAGATCGCTTGCGCCTCGGGATGGATATTTTCTGTTGTGATGTCGTACTTTTCTATCGCCTGTTTCAGCGTCAGTCCGTCGGCACGGTGGACCGATGTGTCGATCAGCCCGCCTTTTGCCAGTTCGCCCACGATACCCAGAATGCCTCCGGCGCGGTTCACATCCTGGACGTGGTACTTCTTGGTGTTGGGCGCTACTTTGCATACGCAAGGCACCTTACGCGAGAGGGCGTCGATATCGTCCATCGTGAAATCCACTTCCGCCTCACGGGCAATGGCCAGCAGGTGAAGGATGGTGTTGGTGGAGCCGCCCATGGCAATGTCGAGCGACATGGCGTTGAGGAACGCCGCGCGTGTGGCGATGTTTCTCGGCAGCACGCTTTCGTCGCCGTCGAAATAGTAGCGGTAGGCGTTTTCCACGATCTGCCCTGCTGCTTTGCGGAAGAGTCCGATCCGGTTGGCGTGTGTGGCCACGATCGTCCCGTTGCCGGGCAGTGCCAGGCCGATGGCTTCGTTGAGGCAGTTCATGGAGTTGGCGGTAAACATTCCCGAGCATGAGCCGCAGGTGGGGCAAGCCAGCTTCTCGAGCTGCGAGATGCGGTCGTCCGACACGGCATCGTCGGCCGATTCGATCATCGCATCGATTAGGTCGATGGATTCGTCGCCAATTTTTCCCGCCTCCATGGGCCCGCCGGAAACAAAGATGGCGGGGATGTTCAGCCGCATGGCTGCCATGAGCATGCCCGGCGTTATCTTGTCGCAGTTGCTGATGCACACCATCGCATCCACCTTGTGCGCGTTAATCATATATTCTATGGAGTCGGCAATCAGGTCGCGCGACGGTAACGAGTAGAGCATCCCGTCGTGGCCCATGGCGATGCCGTCGTCCACGGCGATGGTGTTGAATTCGGCGGCAAAGCATCCCAACTTTTCGATTTCGGCTTTCACCATCTGCCCGATATCGTGCAGGTGTGCGTGCCCGGGCACAAACTGGGTGAATGAATTCACCACGGCGATGATGGGTTTTCCCATCTGCTCGTCTTTCATTCCGTTAGCCCTCCACAGCGCGCGTGCGCCGGCCATCAGGCGGCCCTGAGTGGAGGTGTAGCTCCGGAGGTATTTATTGTCTTTACGGTTCATTCCTGTATGTTCCTATTTTATTGTTTTCTTTTATTTCAATCTTAATCCCTATCTCTATTTCAATCTCTATTTCAATCTTATTCTCTATCTCTATCTCAATCTCTATCCCTATTTCAATCTTATTCTCTATATCTATCTCAATCTCTATCCCTATTTCAATCTCAAATTCAATCTCAAATTCAATCTCAAATTCAATCTCAAATTCAATCTCAATTTCAATCTCAATTTCAATCTTATTCTCTATATCTATTTCTTATAAAGTAACTAAAATGGAGCTTTTAATATACTCCGCAATCCAGTCCCCCACCTCACTTGTCCCGTAGGCTTTTCCCCCTTCGGCAATATCTTCGGTGACGACGCCCGCTTCGAGGCTTGCGTTGACGGCCCGGCGGATGGCTGCTCCTTCTTCCTGCAGGTTGAAAGCGTATTCAAACATCAGTGCGGCGGAGAGGATCATGGCGGCGGGATTGGCAATGTTTTTTCCGGTTGCCTGCGGGTAGGAGCCGTGGATCGGTTCGAACAGGGAGGTGTGTATGCCTATCGAAGCGGAGGGGAGCATCCCCAGCGATCCGGTGATGACCGATGCTTCGTCGGTGAGGATATCGCCGAAGAGGTTTTCGGTTACCAGCACATCGAAGCTCTTGGGCCACTGGATGATGCGCATGGCTGCATTGTCCACGAACAGGTAATCGGTCTCGATGTCGGGGTATTGCGGGGCGATCTCCTGCGCGATCTGGCGCCACAGGCGGGAGGTGGCAATCACGTTTGCCTTGTCCACCACGGTAAGCTTCTTGCGGCGTTGCCCGGCAAACTTGTAGGCCAGGTGCAGGATCCGTTCGATCTCTTCGCGCGTGTAGACACAGGTGTCGTAAGCCGTGTCTCCGTCTTCGCTCCGTCCTTGCGGCCGTCCGAAGTACATGCCTCCCGTCAGTTCGCGGATGCAGACGAAGTCGGCTCCTTCCACCAGGTCGGCACGGAGGGGTGATTTGTGGATCAGCGAGGGGAACGTCATTACGGGACGGATGTTCCCGTACAGTCCCAGTTGCTTGCGCATCCGGAGCAGCCCCTGCTCGGGGCGTACCTTGGCGTTGGGGTCGTTGTCGAACTTGGGGTGTCCGATGGCGCCGAACAGCACCGCGTCTGCCTGCATGCACACTTCGTGCGTCTCCGGCGGATAGGGGTCGCCGACGGCATCGATGGCGCAAGCGCCGACAATGGCTTCCGTGAACGTTGCCTCATGGTTAAATTTCTCGCATACGGCGCGTGTCACGTTTAACGCCTGTTCCATAATCTCGGGGCCGATGCCGTCACCGGGTAATATTGCTATCTTTAATTTCATTTTTTTTTCTTTTTATTTTTACGGTAGCTCCATGTGGCGGATCACCGGTATATTTCCTTTTTCTATCATGTTCAGCATTTTTATCGTAGCCTTGATGGCTGCAGCCGTCTGGTCGACATCCAGTCCCCGGGTTTTGAAGACCTTCCCGTCGAACCTCCACGTGATGATGGTCTGCACGTAAGCATTGGTTTTTCCGCCGGGGGGGATGACCACCACGTAGTCGAGCAGTTCGGGCGTGGGTTTGTTGAGGCTTTTGTAGATCTTGTACATGGCCTTCGAGAAGGCGTGGTACTGCCCGTCTCCCGCGGCCGACTGCTGATACACTTCACCCCGGATGGATATCTTTACGGTGGCTGTCGGGCGCATACCGTCGGTGAGGTTCAGCGAGTAGTTCAGTATCTGTATCTCCTGGTTGTCGATCCCGTTCTTCAGGATGTCGGAAACGATGTAAGGAAGTTCATCGGGGCTGACCAGCTCTTTCTTGTCCCCCAGCTCGATGATGCGGGCCGTCACTTTTTTGGCGGCTTCATCGTCTACTTCGATTCCCAGCGCCTCCAGATTCTTCAGGATGTTGGCCTTGCCGGAATTCTTTCCCAGGGCGTACTCCCGCGAACGTCCGAACCGCTCGGGCACGAGGTCGTTGTGGTAGAGGTTCTTCTTCTTGTCGCCGTCGGCATGGACTCCCGCCACCTGTGTGAACACGTTGTCACCGATAACGGGTTTGTTGTTGGGGATACGTACGCCGGAGTAACTTTCCACGATCTTGCTGACGCTGTAGAGCTTGTCCTCGGCAACGTTGGTGCTGAGCTTCAGCTGGTCGTGGATCAGGGCGACGATGCTGGTGACGGGCGCGTTACCGGCTCGTTCCCCCAGGCCGTTCACGGTGACGTGGACGCCTTTTACTCCCGCTTTCACCGCTTCGAAAACGTTGGCTACCGCCAGGTCGTAATCGTTGTGCGCGTGGAAGTCGAAGTGCAGGCCGGGGTACCTGCCGATCATCTTCTCACAGAACATCCGGGTCTCGGAGGGGTTCAGTATGCCCAAGGTGTCGGGCAGCATGTAGCGGGTGATGGGCTGGTGTTGCAGCTCATCCATCATCTCGAACACGTACGCCTCTGAATCGCGCATCCCGTTGGACCAGTCTTCGAGGTAGACGTTCACGTCCATTCCCCGTTTTTTGGCTTCGGCGATGACCGACTTTATGTCGGCGAGGTGCTCCCGGGCCGTTTTTCTGAGTTGATGGGTGCAATGTTTCTCCGAACCTTTGCAGAGGAGGTTGACCACCCGGCATCCCGCGGCGGTGATCCAGTCGAGCGATGCGCTTCCATCCACAAATCCCAGGATCTCTATCTTGTTGATATGCCCGTGACTGTTTGCCCATTGTGCAATCTTCTGCACCGACTTAAATTCTCCTTCCGATACCCGCGCGGACGCGATCTCTACCCGGTCGACATTTAACTCTTCAATGAGCAAGCGGACAATGCTTACTTTTTCTTCCGTTGCGAATGAAACGCCCGAGGTCTGTTCCCCGTCGCGCAACGTGGTGTCCATTATTTCTATTTTCCGCTTTACCATGTGTTGATGAACTGAAGCTTGTGATACATTCAATAGACGTAAGGGCGATTCTTCTCGTACGCTTCGATCTTCTCTTTGTTCGAAAGGAGGAAATCGATGTCGTCGAGCCCTTTCAGGAGGCATTCTTTTTTATAGGGATTGATGTCGAACGGCTCCCTGTTTCCGGTCTGGTTGTTCCTGATGAACTGCTCCTCGAGGTTCACCGTAACTGTTGCCTGCGGGTCCTGGCCGACCGATGCGAACAGTTCTCCGAGGAACTTCTCGCTGACCACCACGGGCAGGATGCCGTTGTTAAGCGCATTGTTGCGGAAGATATCGGCAAAGAAGCTCGATACCACCACCTTGAAGCCGTATCCGGCAATTGCCCAGGCGGCATGCTCGCGGCTTGACCCGCTGCCGAAGTTTTTCCCTGCCACCAGGACTTCGCCGCTGTAGGCGGGGTTGTTGAGGACGAAATCGGCTTTCGGCTCGCCCGATTTTTCGTACCGCCAGTCGGCAAACAAGTTGTCTCCGAACCCTTCGCGGGTAGTGGCTTTCAGGAAGCGGGCGGGAATGATCTGGTCGGTGTCCACGTTCTCTATCGGAAGGGGGACGTATGTGGATGTGATTGTTTTGAATTTTTCCATATTTGTTTGATGTACTGATGTGCTGATCGAATAGTGGTTACGGTGCCGTTATCTTTCCCGATACGGCAGCAGCGGCGGCTACCAGCGGGCTTGCCAGGATGGTGCGTGCGCCGGGCCCTTGTCTCCCCTCGAAGTTACGGTTGGATGTGGAGACGGCATATTTTCCGGCCGGTACTTTATCGTCGTTCATGGCCAGGCAGGCGGAGCATCCCGGCTGACGGAGCTCAAAGCCGGCTTCTTCCAGGATCTTGTCCAGCCCTTCGGCTTCAATCTGCTGGCGGACCTGCCAGCTTCCGGGTACCAGCCATGCTGTCACGTTGCCGGCTTTCTTTTTCCCTTTCACGTAGTGGGTGAACACGCGGAAGTCTTCGATGCGCCCGTTGGTACAACTGCCCAGGAAGACGTAGTCGATCGGTTTCCCTTCCAGTTTTTGTCCGGGTTCGAAACCCATGTATTTCAACGATTTCTCAAACGAGATCTTTCCGGCTTCGTCGATGGCCGAAAGTTCGGGAATGGCTCCGTCGATGGGCATGCCCATTCCGGGATTGGTTCCGTAGGTTATCATCGGTTTTATTTGGGAGGCATCGAACGTGACCTCTTTATCGAAGGCAGCGCCTTCGTCGGACTTCAACGTTTTCCAGTAGGCCATCGCTTCGTCCCACCTTTCCCCCTTGGGAGCAAACTCGCGCCCCTGGATGTAGTTGTAGGTTGTTTCGTCGGGGGCGATTAATCCTCCGCGGGCACCCATCTCGATGCTCAGGTTGCAAAGCGTCATCCGCTGTTCCATGGTCAGGTTGCGGACCGCTTCCCCCGCATACTCCACGAAGTAGCCCGTGGCGCCGCCTGTGGTGAGTTGCCAGATCATGTACAACGCCATGTCCTTTGCACTTACGCCGTCGTTGAGCTTCCCTTCGAAGTTCACGCGCATGGTTTTCGGGCGTGTTTGCAGGATACATTGCGACGATAACACCATCTCCACCTCGCTGGTCCCTATGCCGAAAGCGATTGCGCCGAACGCTCCGTGGGTGGAGGTATGGCTGTCGCCGCAGACGATGGTCATTCCCGGCTGAGTGAAGCCGTTCTCCGGGCCGATCACGTGAACGATTCCGTTTTTGGAATGGCGAAGGCCGTAGTAGGTGAGTCCGAACTCCCGGGCATTTTTGGCCAGGGTGTCCACCTGGTACCGGGAAACCTCATCGCGGATGGGCTTGTCCTGCTCCAGGGTAGGGATGTTGTGGTCGGCCGTAAGCAGGGTCTGTCCGGGACGAAAGACCTTCAGCCCCCGTTCCCGCAGCCCCGAGAAAGCTTGCGGGCTGGTTACCTCGTGGCACAAATGCCTGTCGATGTACAGTTGCGAAGGGCCGTCTTTCACTGTGGTAACCACGTGCGCGTCCCATATCTTATCAAAAAGCGTCTTATTCATATAATTTTGTCTGTTGTATGTTATCTGTTAGCTTTGTTCATTCTACAAACTTATTCACCGCATCTATAAATGCCTCCACGGATGCCGAAACGATATCGGTGTTTGCCGAGAAGCCGTAGTAGAGCATCCCGTTGTGTTCCACCTGCATGTGGACCTTGCCCACGTCGTCGCTTCCGCGGTTGATGGCCTGGATCAGGAACTCCTGAATGACCGTTTCGCGGCTGATGATTTTCTTTACCGCCTTTATCGCCGCGTCCACCGGACCGTTTCCGGTTGCCGATGCCTCAAAATGCTCCCCGGCTATGTTCAGGCCGATGCTGGCCACGTTGCGCAGCCCCACGCCGCAGGTAACCTGCAGGTAATCGATCTGGATGCGGTTCATGCGAGACTCTTTCCCGACCAGGGCGAGTATATCGTCGTCCTTGATGTCTTTTTTCCTGTCGGCGAGAGAAAGGAATTTCTGGTAAACGTCATCCAGCTCGCCGTTGTCGAGATCCACTCCCAGCAGGGTCAACCGGTTTTTCAGTGCGGCGCGGCCGCTCCGTGCTGTCAGCACGATGGAGTTCTCGTCGATCCCCACGTCTTTCGGGTCGATGATCTCGTACGTTTCCACGTTCTTCAGCACGCCGTCCTGGTGAATGCCCGAGGAGTGTGCAAAGGCGTTTCGGCCGACGATGGCCTTGTTGGGCTGGACGGGCATGTTCATCAATGTGGAAACCAACCGGCTGGTGGAATATATCTTGGTGGTGTTGATGTTGGTGTCGAACCCGAGGTCCTTGTGGCTCTTCAGCGCCATCACCACTTCCTCGAGCGAAGTGTTCCCTGCGCGTTCCCCAATACCGTTGACGGTTACTTCAACCTGGCGGGCGCCGTTGAGGACTCCCGAGAGGGTGTTGGCTGTAGCCATCCCCAAATCCTGGTGGCAATGCGTCGAGAGGATCGCATTTTTCAGATCTACATGATCCACCAGGTATTTTATTTTTGCACCGTAAGCGTTGGGAAAACAGTAACCGGTGGTGTCGGGGATATTGACCACGGTGGCTCCGGCGTTTACGACTGCCTGCACCACACGTGCGAGGTATTCGTTGTCGGTGCGGCCTGCATCTTCGGCGTAGAACTCCACATCATCCACAAACCGGCGGGCATACTTCACGGCTTTTACGGCACGCTCGATGATCTCTTCGCGGTTGGAGTTGAACTTGTGTTTGATGTGCATATCCGATGTGCCGATACCTGTATGGATCCGTTTGCGTTTGGCGTATTTCAGCGATTCGGCAGCCACTTCGATGTCTTTTTCCACCGCGCGTGTGAGCGCACATATAACGGGCCAGGTGACGGCTTTGGAGATCTCAACCACAGAGTTGAAGTCGCCGGGGCTGGATACCGGAAATCCGGCTTCGATAACATCTACCCCCAGCAATTCCAGGGCTTTGGCCACCTGGATTTTTTCGATGGTGTTTAACTGACACCCGGGAACCTGTTCCCCGTCGCGCAACGTCGTGTCAAAAACATAAATTCTTTCCATTATAACCTGTATTATTCGTTTTTTTACAAGAAAAAAACCTTTCCCACACGGTGAGAAAGGTTTTCTTTATTTTATTGTTCTTTATTTCAATATCGATATACCGGTCTCACCCTCTGAAGTCCTCCAGAAGTAGAATAGAAATGACTAGAATAGCGATAGAATGAGTATTCATTGATAAAATGAAAAAACTTGTTCGTTAATTGTCTGCAAAGAAAAAGCAAAAAAACGGAATAACAAAATATTTTCCAGTTTTTATTCAAAAAAAATTACAAATTGAAATAAAAAGAGAGTTATCGATTACAAAATATATTCCCTGTAAAATGAAATAAACTGTGTTTCAGTTGATTAGTGTTTTTGATTCACTCGCTGGTTTTCACCGGATAAAAAGTGTCGGAACGGAAAGAAATTATCACTATTTTTGCGTGCCGGATTATTCGGGTTGCTTCGAATGAAAGAAAACAATAAAGCACTTTTGTTTACTGTTATTGCTGTTGCCAGCTGGTCGACAGTTGCTTCTGCTTTCAAGATCGGGCTGCGTCACTACGGCTACTTTGAGCTGATCCTGGTTTCGGCCGTCACGGCGATGCTGATCTTTGCGGGGGTTATCACGGTCCAGAAAAAATGGCCTCTGTTGCGGAGGCTGACCCTTAAGGAGACGGGGAGCTATGCTTTTACCGGCTTGTTGAATCCTGCCATTTATTACCTGATCCTTTTCAAGTCGTACGATTTGTTGCCGGCGCAGATTGCGCAGCCCATCAATTATTTCTGGCCCATCCTGTTGGCCCTGTTGTTAGCGGTGATCGAGAAAAAGCCTGTTCCCTTGTTCAAGTTTATCGGGATGACAATCTCGTTTGGCGGCGTGGTGCTGATCTCGGTGGGAACCGAAGGGATCGCCGGAGTGGAGCTCTCAAAACCGGGAGTCTTACTGGCTTTCTTCAGTGCGTTCCTGTGGGCTTCCTTCTGGATAGTGAACCGACGGAACAAAAACGTGGACGGTATCCTGGGTTTGTTCCTGAGTTTTATGTTCGGTTCCGTCTATCTGTCGCTGGCCACACTCTTTGTCCCGGTCAGCCTGGGTTCCCTGCAGGGGTTTTTGTCGGCCGTTTACGTGGGGTTGTTTGAAATGGCGGTGCCGTTTATCTTTTTCGGGCTGGCGTTACAGAAGACCACCAATCCCGCACTTACCAATCAGTTGTGTTACCTTTCTCCCTTCATTTCCCTTTTTCTTATCCATGCGGTTTTGGGTGAAACCATCTATTTTACCACCTATATGGGCTTGTTCCTGATCGTTTTCGGCATTCTGCTAAACGAATATTTAAACAAGCGCAGGGTTGCCGTTTAAGCTGAAAATATCAACCGTTGTGAGGCAAGCTCGCTTGGATCCATGCTGGACGGTGGCGAAATCTGCGAGGCGAATTCTTTAAGGCTATTAGGTTTAAGAAAAAATAACATTTTCTCGTGCAAGGTTTCGGCTTTTGCCGGATTTATAGGGTAACTGTACAAACACGAATGCAAAAATTAAAAACAATGAAAACTATGAAGATTACTCCTTTTCTTTTAACAGCGGGAATGCTGTTGGGCTTTCTGCTTTTACCGTCCTGCCTGGACGACGACAATGATGTGAACCGCTTATATCCGAATGCGCTGGTGACCGTTAAGCATGCGGGGGATAAAACTGTTTTTCTGCAGTTGGACGACAAGACGACACTGCTTCCCGTGAACCTGACAACCTCACCCTTTGGGGAAAAAGAAGTGCGGGCGCTGGTAAACTACGAAGAAGTGGACAAGCCAGGCAGCGGATACGACCAGGCGGTACACGTGAACTGGATAGACAGTATCCGTACGAAACCGATGGCGCCTAATCTGGGGACTGAAAACGATACGAAGTACGGTATCGACCCCGTTGAGATTGTGGGCGACTGGGTGACCGTTGCCGAAGACGGCTATCTCACGCTGCGATTCAGGACGCAGTGGGGCTATCCGCGGGTTGTCCACTCCGTGAACCTTATCCCGGCCAACAATCCCGAAAACCCGTATGAGGTGGAATTCCGTCACAACTCCAACGGAGATATAGGAGAACGGTTTGGCGACGGCCTCGTGGCTTTCCGGCTCAACAGCCTGCCCGACACGGAAGGGAATACGGTAAAGCTGAAGTTGAAATGGAAATCGTTTAGCGGCGAGAAATCGGTTGAGTTCGACTATAAAACGCGTGCCGCGACGCCCGCCAGCTCTGCCATCGCTGCTGAGCGCAGCGTGATCCCATTGCAATAACCGCTTGCCGGGAGCATCCGCTTCGGCAACCGTGCCACAAAGGGTTGTTTCAAAAATCGACAAAAGGCTGTACCTTTGCGTGATAAAGGTACACCTTTTTCGTAAAGGGAGAGCGTGTATTTTAGTGTTGGTTCGAACAAAATCCGTTAATGATCAGAGACGAAAACAAAGAGCAGGCCCTTCTTCAGCAGATTGTACGCGGTAATACGATGGCCATGAAGAAGTTTTACGACACCTATTCGGGGTATCTTACCGCGGTATGCTCTCGTTACATCGCTGACAAAGAGGATGTAAAAGATATCTTACAAGAAAGCTTCATCAAAATTTTCAAAGCAGTAGATAAGTTCGAATATAAAGGGGCGGGATCGTTAAAAGCGTGGTCGGCCCGCATTGTAGTCAATGAAGCGTTGAGACATATCCGGGAAAGCAATAAGCTGAAGGTTATAAACCTCCCCGGTGAGGAGCTGCCCGACATGGCCGATGACCGTGAGCCTGATTTCAATGAGATACCCACGCAGGTTATCCTGGAAATGATCCGGAAGTTACCTGTGGGCTACCGGACCGTATTTAACCTGTATGTTTTTGAGGAAAAAAGTCACAAGGAAATTGCTTCGATACTGAGCATTTCTGAAAGTACTTCTGCCTCGCAGTTACACAGAGCTAAAGGCTTGTTGATGCAAGAGATAGATTTGTATCGGTTTAAAAAAATGGCACTATGAATAATCAATGGCAGGATAACCTGCGCAATCGGATGGAGCATCACGAAGAGCCTGTTCCCGAAGGTTTGTGGGAGAGCGTCGAGCAGGTGATGAGCGCCGGGAGCTCCGTGGGGACAAAGCCGGCGGGACAACGGATCCGGCTGTGGGACAAGCGTATCGGGGCAGTAGCAGCAGTGGGGATTGTTTTGTTTTTTATCGGGTTGTACACGTTGAAGGAAAATCAAAAAAACATACAGCTCGTAGAACAGAGACAGCCAGAACTGCCTGCTCCCGTTGCGCATCCCGACAAAGAACCGCTCTTGGCGCACCGTACTGAAAATGAAAAACCGGAAACGGAAAAAAAGTTGCGTGGAGCTAAAGGAGAGGAAACAGCTAAAACAGCGGAAACAGTGAGAACAGCGGATGTTGTTGAAGCGGCTGAACGGCAAAGCGAAGAAATCCCGCGTCAGGGAGAGCCCGAAAATTCTCCTTCTCCCCGTGTTGACCGGAAATACAGTCCGGAAACTAACGACGGGCAGGCGTTTAGCTTGCCGGCACGGCGGCGTAACGGCAGGCCCGCAAAATGGCAGACGGACCTTTATGCGTCGAACATCCCGTCGGGTTCCTCCAAACATTACGACGGATACCGCAGCTTTACCCCTTTTGGGTTAAAATCGGAGGAAGAGGAGCATGTGCTGGCCGCAGGTTCGGGTTTGCCCGGCGATTTTATTGTGGGGAAGGAGTACCGGCACGTCTATACCGACGTCAAGCATTTTCAGCCGGTCACGCTGGGTGTTTCGCTGAAGTACAACCTCAGCGACAGCTGGAGCATCACGAGCGGCCTCAACTATACCGTTCTCTCCTCGCAGCTAAGCACGGGAAGCTACAACCATTACTACAACAGCCGGCAGACGCTGCACTACCTGGGCCTCCCGGTAACTGTTAACTACACCGTCTGGCGCTCCGGCCAATTATCAACGTATATCTCCGGCGGTGGGATGGTGGAGAAGAACGTCGCGGGCGCACTGTCCACCGATTATATTGTGGACAATAAAATTGAAGAGCGTAGTCAGGAAGGGTTGTCCGTTAAACCGCTGCAATGGTCTGTAAGCTCCGCCGCCGGCATGGAGTACCGGTTGTGGAAAGGCATCGGATTGTATGCCGAGCCGGGAGTGACCTACCATTTCAGGAACAGTAGCGGAGTGGAAACGATTTATCGGGAAAAGCCGTTGAACTTCAACATCAGGCTGGGACTGCGCTTCTCCTTTTTTTAGGTTTATCCGAAATCGTCGAACATGATCATTTCCGGCGGAACGCCGAGACTGTCGAGCATCCGCTGTACGGCTGCCGCCATTGGCCCGGGGCCGCACATGTAGTATTCAATATCTTCAGGAGCATCGTGATCCTTCAAGTACGTGTCGTGAATCACCTGATGCACGAACCCGGCGGTGTACTTCACGCCTGCGGCATCGGCTGCCGGATCGGGACGGTCCAGCGCCAGGTGGAACGAGAAGTTGGGAAACTCGCGTTCCAGCTCGTAGAAATCTTCCAGGTAAAAAGCCTCCATCAATGCACGTGCACCGTAGAAGTAAGACATTTTGCGGTCGGTGGTCTTCAGCGTCTTCATCATGTGCATGATTTGCGCGCGTAAGGGGGCCATCCCGGCGCCACCGCCCACCCAAAGCATTTCGCGCTTGCTGTTGTAGATGGGGTGGAAATCGCCGTAGGGGCCGGACATGGTTACTTTATCGCCCGGCTTCAGGTTGAATATATAGGACGATACGATACCCGGGTTCACGTTCATCCATGTGTTTTTTGCCCGGTCGAACGGCGGAGTGGCCACACGCACGTTCAACTTGATAATATCGCCTTCGGCAGGATAGTTTGCCATGGAGTAAGCACGAATGGTCTCTTCATCATTCTTGACGGTCAGGTCCCACATCTTAAACTTGTCCCACTCGGGTTTATACTGTTCATCGATCGCGAAATCGGTATATTTCAACTCGTATTTGGGCACTTTTATCTGGCTGTAGGAGCCGGGGATAAAATCCAAATGCTCGCCGTCGGGCAGCCGCACCACAAATTCCTTGATGAAGGTAGCCACGTTGTTGTTGGAAACGACCTCGCATTCCCATTCCTTAACGCCAAATACCTCTTCCGGCACGACAATATTCATGTCTTCTTTCACCTTTACCTGGCAACTGAGGCGCCAATTGGCCATCTGCTCCTTGCGGCTGAAGTGTCCGGTTTCGGTCGGGAGGATTTCTCCGCCTCCGTCCAGCACCTGGCAGCGGCATTGTCCGCATGTCCCTCCGCCGCCACACGCGGACGAGAGGAATATATTCTGTGATTGCAGCGTATTAAGCAGGGTTGACCCCATGGGAACTTCTAGATTTTTCTCTTTATTGACGGTAATCTTCACATTTCCGGAAGGCATCAGCTTTGCTTTGGCCACCAGAATGACAATTACCAAGACCAGAATTATCAACAAGAAAACCACTACACTGGTTAAGATGGTTATTCCGCCTGAACTCATTAACAACACATTCATTGTATATCCTGTTTTTTTATTTTGAAAACTTTGTTTATTTTAATTGGCGTTGAGCTTACTGTTAAATATTGATTCCCGAGAAACTCATGAATCCAATGGCCATCAAGGCCGTGATGATAAATGTTATGCCCAACCCTTTCAGCGGTTTGGGAACGTGGGAATATTCCAGTTTCTCCCGGATGGCGGCCATTCCAAGAATGGCCAGCAGCCAACCGATACCGGAGCCGAACCCGTAGGCGGTGGCCATGCCCACATTGGCAAATTCGCGTTGCTGCATGAACAATGAACCTCCGAGGATGGCACAGTTTACGGCAATCAATGGCAGAAAGATACCCAACGAGGCGTAAAGCGACGGGCTGAATTTCTCCACTACCATTTCAACCAACTGGACGAAAGATGCAATAACGGCGATAAAAATGAGCAGGCTGAACACACTCAGGTCGATCGTTGCAAATTGCGGGCCCAACCACGCTAAAGCGCCTGCCTTAAGTACGTAGTTTTCGAGCATATAGTTGATGGGCAGGGTGAGCACGAGCACGAAAGTGACCGCAATGCCCAGCCCGAAAGCTGTCTTAACGTTTTTTGATACAGCAAGATAGGAACACATACCCAGGAAGTATGCGAATATCATATTGTCTACAAATATCGATCTTACAATTAGACTAATAGCATCCATATTTATTTTTTTATTTTTGTTTTACGATAATTTTTCGATAAATACTCGATAGTTATCCGGTTAACACGCGTAGCGCACTAATTGGTCCCTTCCTGTAAATCCTTGTTTTTCGACCGGTGTACCCAGATGATAACCGCGACAAGGATCAACGCCATGGGGGCCAGCATCATAAGGCCGTTATTTTCGTAACCGGCACTGTATGCTGCCTGCGGGATGACTTTGTATCCGAGTAGCGTGCCGGATCCCAGCAGTTCGCGGAAGAAGCCCACCGTTACCAGTATCCATCCGTAACCCAGTCCGTTACCGATCCCGTCGAGGAACGAAGGCCACGGCCCGTTGCCCAGGGCAAACGCTTCCAGGCGCCCCATCAGTATACAGTTCGTAACGATCAGTCCCACAAAAACCGACAGCTGCTTGTTCACGTCGTAAGCAAATGCTTTGAGTACTTCGCTCACGATGGTCACCAATGCGGCCACCACCACCAGTTGAACGATGATACGGATACGGTTGGGGATAGTTTTTCTCAACAGCGAGATAATAACGTTTCCGAAAGCGGTGACAATGGTTACGGCGATGGCCATTACCAATGACGGTTCCAGCTTGGACGTTACAGCCAGTGCCGAACAGATGCCGAGCACCTGTACCAGGATAGGGTTATTTTTATTGAGAGGCCCTAACAGAGCCTGTTTTGCTTTTGCTGATAATGCCATATTCTTATCGTTTTATAATGAATGCGGATCTATTTTCCGTCATTTAATTGCAGTAAAAAATTCTTGTACTCTCCCACGCTTTCCAGCAACATCGCGTCAACTCCTTTACTGGTGATGGTGCCACCCGATATTCCGTCGACATAGTCTCTTTCGGAGTTGGTTTGCCCGGGTTTAACCACGGCTATGGATTTAAATTCGCCGTTTTTTATCAGCTCTTTCCCGTTGAATTGATTCCTGAAAGCGGGGTAAACTATTTCCGCGCCCAGCCCCGGAGTTTCACCCGCGTGTCCGAATTCGGAACCGTAAACGGTGCTGCCGTTGCCCTCTACGGAGAGGTATCCCCAGATAGGCCCCCACAGGCCGGTGCCGTTCATGGGGATAATGTATTTTTTGGAACCTTCCACTTCCGCTTCATAGACAGCAAGCCCTTCCCCTTCGCCCGAAAAAGCGGGATCGGTGGGCTCAATTCCCTCCGTGCCGTCAATCTTTACTCCTTCGGGAGTGATGAGGTAGGCCGATTTAACCAGGGTTCTGTAGATGCCGTCGGCTTCGGCCGGGGAGGCATCAACGCGCAGCGACCGGAGGATCTGCTGCATCTTGTCGGTATTCACGTTTGCAGTTTGTCTGTCGCTCAACACCTGGTGGGTGAAGGCCAGACCTATGGCAACGATAATCACCATTACCGATGCGTATATTATTGTATATGTGCTATTTTCTCTGTTCATAGTTCAATTGTATTCAGTAGTTATTCAGAAACGCGAATCCCTATTTTTTCACGGCAGCTCGTTTTAAGCGGCGTTTGATGTTGGCATCCACCACATAGAAATCGATCAGCGGAGCGAAAGCGTTCATAAACAGGATGGCAAGCATCATGCCTTCGGGATACCCCGGGTTGAAGATACGGATCAGGATGGCCACCACACCAATCAGAAAACCATATATCCATTTCCCCTTTTCCGTACGTGCCGATGTCACCGGATCGGTTGCCATGAATACAGCCCCGAAAGCGAAACCGCCAAGCAGGAAGTGATACACCGGCGGCATTTCCATAGCGGCATTTTGTGCGAGCAAATTAAGCAGGGCAACGGTGAACAGCCCTCCCAGGAAGACGGAAGTCATCGTTTTCCAGCTTCCTACGCCCGTGATGATCAGCAGGATGGCACCCAGCAGTATAGCCAGGGTGGATACCTCACCGACCGACCCGGGAATTAATCCGATAAACATATCCCACAACGACAAAGGATTACCTGTGATTCCCAGGAAAGAGAAGTCTCCGAAACGTGAAGCGTCCGATACGGCAAGTTGTCCGAGCGGTGTTGCACCGGAAAAGCCGTCTACAACATTTCCTCCACCCAGGCCGAACGTGTCGGCAGTGCGTACCCATACCTGATCGCCCGACATTTTAGAGGGATAGGCAAAGAACAAGAATGCGCGGGCGATCAACGCCACGTTAAAAATATTGTATCCGGTTCCGCCAAAAACTTCCTTCGCAAAAATGACGGAGAACGCAGTGGCTACGGCAATCATCCAGAGCGGGGTGTCCACGGGTAAAATCATCGGGATAAGCAATCCCGAGACCAAAAAACCTTCGGCCACTTCTTCCTTCTTCATCTGAGCCATGGCAAATTCGATACCCAGGCCCACCACGTAGGAAACAACGATCTGTGGAAGCATGGCTAAAAGTCCGTAGAGGAAAGTTCCCACAAAGCCTGCCTGAACGTTTATGGCCAGATAATGCTGGTAACCCACATTATACATCCCCATGAGCAATGCCGGAATAAGTGCGAGTATCACGATAACCATCGTACGTTTTGAGTCTCTGGCATCGTGGATATGTACTCCCGATTTCGACGTCTTGTTGGGTACGTACAGGAAGGTTTCAAAGGCATCGTATGTAGAATTCAACCAATGAAATTTACCTCCTTCTTCGAAATTCGGTTTTATTTTATCGAGAAATTTTCTTAACGACATTTATTTTATCTGTTTTAATTTATTGTTATTCTATATTTGTCAATGCGTAGAGCGGAGGGCCGTACCGGTTACTCCATCTCTTTTCTCAGCATGTCCAATCCTGTGCGTACAATACGCTGCAGCTCCAGCTTGGAGGTGTCCACAAACTCGCAAAGTGCAAAATCCTCGGGCGCCACTTCGTAGATCCCGAGCTGTTCCATCTTATCGATGTTGAATGCCAAGGTGGATTTTATCAGCTGTTCGGGGAAAATATCCAGGGGGAATACCTTGTCGTATTCGTTGGAGACGATGATGGCTCTGGGGCCGCCCAGCAGGCGTGCATCCAGGCGATAGGCCTTTTTCAGTTTCAGGTAGGTGGCGCCGGCGCTGTAGCGTTTGGGCGACAGGGATGCCCATCCGAAAGCTTCGTGAACATCGTCACCTTCCGGTATTACGGTCAGTTGCGAATGGGTGGCGCGAAGCGCGCCTTCTGCCTCTATCCGGGTTCCGGTAAGCACGTTCCCGCTGATGTACCTCAGGTTGCCTTTTCCGTTGACATTGTCAGCAAAGAGCTTGCCCAGCTCCGTGCCGACAAGCATGTTGTAATAGCCGGTTTGTTTGACTTCCGATCCGGTAAGTGCTACGGTGCGGGTAAGGTCTACCACGCCTTTGTTGAAAAGCCTTCCGATGAACAACACATCCAGGGCATTTAATGTCCAGACTACTTCGCCCCTGTTCACGGGTGCCAGGTAGTTGATGTGTGTGCCGGTGTTTCCGGCGGGGTGTGGCCCTTCAAACTCAGTTATCGTTACGTTTGCGGCTTTCCTCAGCCCTTCGTTTTTCGTAGCGGGGCTGATGGAGAGGAACACCTTTCCTTTGGTGAGCCTGGCTAATGCGTTCAACCCGGTTTGCAGGTCGGCCTCCTGGCCTTTCAGGATGAAATCGTATGAGGGGGCCAGCGGAGCCGTGTCGAATCCGGTAACGAAAATGTCGCGCGGTTCTTTTCCGGGATCGGCAACGACGTCGTAAGGGCGTTGTTTGATGACAAACCAGATGCCGGCGTCGAGCAGTCTCTTTTTGATTTCTTCGGGAGGCAACGTACCGATCTCACTTTTGCCGTACTCTACGTAAGTGTTTTCTTTGTCGGCTTTGACAGTAACGTTCAGTATACGTCTTTTTTCTCCGCGGTTGATGGCTGTGACTGTTCCGCTGACGGGAGATGCAATCATCATGTCCGGGTGCATTTTAGAGAAAAATAACGCTTGTCCGGCTTTCACGGTATCACCCACCTTAACTTTGAGTTTGGGCGTGATTCCCTGAAAATCTTCCGGGCACACCTGTACATATTCACTTGTTATACTGCCGAGAAGTGTTTCTTCGGGTTTCCCTAACAAAGGAATCTGCAAGCCTTTCTTGATTTTAATTCGATTAGCCATATGTAATTGATAAAAATAACTGTTGGTTTTCTCAGGATAAACAACTATCAATCAGAGTTCTATTTAAAATAAGCTGTGAGGAGGGATAGCTATTTTCCGTTTAAGGTGCAAAGATAACTGTTTTATATTCAAAAAAGGAAGAATAGTGAAAAAAATCTTTATTCTGAAAATAAGTTAATTCCCGGTTTCCCTGAACGGGAGCTTGTCCGCTATCTATTTGTGGGGATGAGATGATCGAGGAATAAAAGTTGAAAAATATTTCCTGTTTTCCACAAGATCGTTATCTTTGCAGCCGTCATTCTTTCGGGTATTGGTTTTATGAAACTGTGAGAAAAATTGTTGGTCGCAAGATTCAGCTGTTAACGAAAAGCATGCGAAAGCCCATTACTAATTTATAAAATACAAAGTCATGAAAAATCTGTTGATAATATGCTCCTTATTTGCGTCATTATCGGTTGCAGCCCAGTTTGGAAATTTTAACCGGAACAGTCCTTGGGATGCCAGCTGGATATGTGTTCCCGATGCCGGAGAGAATGCCCCCGGGCTTTATTTATTCAGGAAAACAATAGATATAAAGTCGGTTCCCGGACAATTCGAGATTTACGTGTCGGCCGATAACCGCTATAAGTTGTATGTTAACGAGGTTCTGGTATCCATAGGATCTGCTCAGGGGGATTTAGGGCACTGGAATTATGAGGCGCTTGATATTGCCCCTTTTCTGAAAACCGGCGAAAATATTGTTTCCGCAAAAGTCTGGAATGAAGGCAACCTGAGGCCTGTTTCCCAGTTTTCTCTCCGTACCGGCTTTTTATTGCAGGGCACGAACGATGAGACGAAACAACTCAACACGAATGAGACATGGAAATGCCTGGAGGATAAAAGCTATACTCCCCTCAGGCAGAGTGTTCGCGGTTATTATGCGGCAGGCGCGGGGGACAAGGTTGATATGAATCTTGCGGTGAAAGGCTGGAACTCCGTTGATTTCGATGACAGCGGCTGGGAAAAAGCCAGACCTGTTTTCGAACGTCAGGTAAGAGGTATGGGGTTCATGGCCCGGGGCGGCTGGTCCTTAACGCCTTCGATACTCCCTCCCATGGAGTTGACCTGCCAGCGGCTCGCTTCTACAAGAAAGACTGAAAATGTTTCTGTTCCCTCTTCGTTTCCAGCGAAGAAAACAAAAATAACGGTTCCGGCAAACACTACGGCGACCATCCTTCTCGATCAGGCATACCTTACGAATGCTTATCCTACGTTGATTTTCAGCGGAGGAAAGAACAGTACGCTCGTCATCACCTATGCTGAAGGATTGTACAATGAAGCGGGGGCAAAAGACAACCGGAACGAGATTGAAGGGAAAACCATTTCCGGCCGACAGGATACCGTCATCTCCGACGGGTCACAAAATCAGGAGTTCACTTCGCTTAACTGGAGAACATACCGATATGTGGAGTTGAAGGCCGAGACTGGCGACCTGCCTTTGGTGATTGAAGATTTTTACGGCACATTTACCGGTTACCCGTTGGAAATGAATGCGAAGCTAGTATCGGATATCGACGAGCTGAATACCATCATGGAGATAGGCTGGCGTACAGCCCGGTTGTGCGCCGTGGACACCTATATGGATTGTCCTTATTACGAGCGCCTGCAGTATATCGGCGATACGAGGATCCAGATAATGATCACTTATTACAACAGCGGAGACGACCGCCTTCCTAAGAATGCCATTAATCTCTTCGATAATTCCCGACAGAAAGACGGGTATACACTGAGCCGTTATCCCGATACCCAAAACCAGGTAATACCCACCTATTCTCTCTGGCATGTAAGCACATTGTATGATTATTTGATGCACGGCAAGGACAATACGTTTCTGAAGACAAAACTGCTGGGTTCAAGACAGATCTTGAATTATTTTATCAGTTATATCGCAGAAGACGGCTCTTTAAAAAATGTTCCCGGCTGGAATTTTACGGACTGGGTTCCCGACTGGCGAATGGGAGTTGCCCCGATGGCTGAAGACGGAAGTTCTGCGTTAATGGATCTACAACTCCTGTTGGCTCTTCAGTCTGCAGTAATCCTGGAAAGGAGTGAAGGATCTGAAGAGTTTGCCGTGCTTTATGAAAAGATCGCCCGAAGCCTGGAGCAGACCATCCGGGATAAGTACTGGGATGAATCCAGAAAATTGTTTGCGGATACACCCCTCAAGGATAAGTTCTCACAACACGCCAACTCCCTGGCTATTCTTGCCGGTTTGGCCACTGAGTCAACCGCGTTTGAAATGGGTAAGCTGATGTTGTCCGATACAACATTGGCTCCGGCATCCATATACTTTAAATATTACCTGCACCTGGCGTTGGCAAAGGCCGGCCTTGGGGATAATTACCTTAACTGGTTGGACATTTGGCGCAAGAACATCGATTTGGGGCTGACTACCTGGGGTGAGACCTCGGAAGTGGAAACGACCCGGTCCGACTGTCATGCCTGGGGTTCCAGTCCCAATGTTGAGTTTTTCCGCATTGTCCTGGGTGTGGAGAGTGATGCCCCTTATTTCAAGAAAGTTAAGATAACTCCGAACTTGGGAAGCATCGAAAAGATAGGCGGAGAAATACCACACCCATCCGGTAAGGTTGTAGTGAATTACCGGCAAACACGAAAAGGATTACAGGCTGAAATCAATTTGCCTGGGGACGTAAACGGATCTTTTGTCTGGAAAGGGAAGAGCTACGCGTTGAAGGGAGGATCCAACAAGCTGGATATCTCTACAGCTCCCTGATCCAGATATTCCGGAAACTAATCGGCTGGCTGGGGTCGCCGTGATCCTGCAGCTTGATGGGCCCGGGACCGTGTTCTTTCACTTCCGGAAATCCTACATAAGGGGTGGTACCCCGGATGATCGTATTGTTTTGCAGCAGGATACCGTTTTGTAAAAGGGTTACGGTAGGAGGGGTCCGGTAAGTCCCGTCTTTTTTGAATGTGGGTGCGGTGTAAATAATGTCGTAGGTATTCCACTCGCCGGGTTTTCGCATCGCGTTTACCAGGGGCGGTGTTTGTTTATAAATACTTCCGGTCTGACCGTTCACGTACGTTTCATTCCGGTAGTTGTCGAGGATCTGAATCTCGTAGATACCTTGCAGAAAAAGACCGCTGTTGCCCCGTGCCTGGCTTTCACCTTTAATGCCTTCGGGTATGCGCCACTCCAGGTGCAGTTGAAAGTCGCTGAATTTCTGTTTCGTCTGAATATCCCCGGTACCTTTTTTTACGGTGAAAACGCCGTTGTGTACCGTCCATTCCGCCGGGGCACCTTTTGAATTCTCCCATTGGGAAAGATTTTTGCCGTCGAACAGGACAATGGCATCGGATGGGACGGGATCGGGGGTAACCACCGGAGGTTGGGGTTGCCAGTATTCGGTCATGGCCGGTGTCATGGGTGCGCGTTCGGGATATTTTTTTTCCTGTGCGTTTAGCGGAAGCAGGACGATTAATCCTGTCAAAATGATCAGATTTTGCCGTTTCATGTTGTCTTTTCTTTCATGTTGTGAGTTGACCTTTTGTTTATGCGTTATGCTTTTGGAAATTTCCAGGGCTCGCGGTAATCGGGTTTGATTAACCTGTCGGCCTTATCGTTGTTGAATGATTTTTTATTGTCATCATACATAAGCGTCGCTCCTGTACGTGCCGAAATATTGCCCAGATGAGCATATTTAGCACACAAGCTACCGTTTTCGATGGTACAGGCTGTCTGAAAATCGCGTTTTTTCACACATTCGATAAACCTTGCCACGTGCTTTTTGTGGTCCTGATAATCGGGTTCGCCTTTTACCGGTTCAGCTTTGTTCTTCTCCGGAATAACTTCCCATCCTTCGCGGTTGATGACCAATGTTCCGTTTGTGCCTTTAAAGGCAAGGCCGTAGTTTCTCCCGTAAGGCCCGGTCTCCGTGCCTGCAATGTTGTTCCACTGGATGGTGAAGTCATTGAAGTCGTATATTACGGAAAGGGTATCGAACGTTTCAGCGTAGTTCCCGGGATAAGCGAAATTTCCTCCCGAGCCTATGACCCGGTTGGGCATCTCCGTTACGTTCATCCCCCAAAGAGCCATGTCGAGCAGGTGTACTCCCCAGTCGGTCATCAGCCCTCCGCCGTAATCCCAGAACATGCGCCACGAGCCGTGAAAACGTTTCTCATTGAATGTCCTCACGGGTGCCGGGCCCAGCCAGAAATTAAAATCGACGCCCGCAGGGACAGGGCTGTCGGGGACCGGGTTGAGGATGGCCGCGTAATTGAAGTTAGCCCATACATTTACCTGGGCGATCTTGCCCAGCTTGCCGCTGTCGATATAGCGTTTCATTTCATGCCAGTGGTTGCCGCTTCGTTGTTGCTGTCCCACTTGTACTACCCGGTTGTGTCTCTTTGCCGCGGCAACCATTGCATCGCACTCGGCAATGGAATTGGCTATGGGCTTTTCCACATAAACGTCTTTCCCGGCTGCGCAGGCGTCGGTCATCTGCAGGCAGTGCCAGTGGTCGGGCGTTCCAATGATGATCACATCGATCTCCTTTCTCTCCAGCATTTTCCGGTAATCGTCGTACAACTCAGGCTTTTTGTTCCTGAGCTTAACGAGATCTGCAGCCCTTCCGCTGAGTACATGCTGATCGACGTCACACAGGGCGATGCAATCTATTTCGGGATGGATCAGGAAGTCGGACAGGTTGGCCCATCCCATGCTGCGGCATCCGATCAGTCCGACATTGATCTTGTCGTTTGCCCCTGTACGGTTAGCAAACACGCTGCTGCTTTGTAAAAACGACGGGGCAATTAATCCGGCCAGGACTGACGAGGCAGAATTACGTATAAATTTTCTTCTTTCCATTGTGATAAAAGATTAAGCAGGTTTCAGGTATGTTTTCAGTAAATTTTTTGCCTTTCTACAGAGGGACCAATTCAAATGTATAGCCCTCCTTCAACAACCACTCAATAGCCCTGGGTAGCGCGTATCGCAGGTTTTTTTCAGCTTTTAGCGAGTCGTGAAAAACAAGGATCGATCCGTTCCGGGTATAGCGCTTAACGTTTTGCAAAACCTGTCCGGGCGACATGAACCTGCTGTAATCACGTGTAACAACGTCCCACATAATGATCCGGTAGCCCGCGTCCTGCAGTTTCCGGCACTGATTCATCCCGAGGTGGCCGTGCGGAGGACGAAACAGCGATGAGTCGATCAGTTCTCTTGCCTGACCGGCGTTGTCAAGGAATTTTCCTAAGCTGTGCTTCCACCCTTGCAAATGGTGGAAGGTGTGATTTCCCGTACGATGTCCTTTTTCAATTACTTGCCGGTATACCTCGGGGTGTTTGCGTACATTGTCTCCCACGCAGAAAAAAGTGGCCTGAACGCCATATCTGTCCAACAAGTCGAGTACCCAGGGCGTCACTTCGGGAATAGGCCCGTCGTCGAACGTGAGATAAACTGTTTTCCGTACAGGGTCTTCAATTCTCCAGACTGCATTCGGAAACAGCATCCTGTATAAATGGGGAGGTTGCTCAATCAACATAGAAGATGCTTCGGATAACTGTTTACTGTTGTTTATTGTATTGCTCCAGTAGCCGGGGGCTGAACTGCTGCATCAGCTTTAAAGCCTGTTGCATGGTTGCCTCTTCCGAAGCCCGTTGAGCAGTATCGTTTTCCGAACGGTAATATCCGCGAATGGAACTGTCTGTTATGTCTTTTAAAATCACATCGCCTACATATCCCGCCCCTTGCATGTAATACGTCTGGGCCCGTTGCAGTAAATCGTCCGTATAGGTTTTGTACTTCTGCTTGTCGAACTCCTGGTAAACCGATGCTATCAGCAGCAGCGAGTTGACGTTGTAGTAGATATCAACCATCGTATTGCTTATTTGTCTTGGGGTCAGCCGGTCATACCAACTCAGGTTCTTCTGTAGCCTTTCCTCGATTTCGTCCATCAGCCGCTGCGCTTTTTCCGTTTCGCCTAACCGGTAATAAGCCCGGGCGAACATAATGCCGTCGTTGCCATAGGCTACCGCTTTTCCCGGCATGACCGTTGTTACTTTATCCAGCGCGGCAATGGCTTTGTCGTTTTTGCCTTCTTCGGTCAGGGCTTCGATCAGTTGATTGAAGTAGAGCCTGAAAGTGGAAATCATTCGTCGGCCGGTTTCGTCGAGGTAGATGTCCGGATTTTCTTCCAGTCCGCCCCAGCGGAATTTGTTCATCAGGTTGTCGTAAGCCTTTTCAGTGTTCACGCCACCGCTTTGCGGGATTCCCGGAACAATCTGATAGGCTAATCCCGTCAGGGAGAAATTGCTGTTTTGCAGGTTCATATACAGGTTCCGGTCGACCGTGGTGGCATAGTAGATCGGGCGTTTCCAATTATCGTCGTTGATATTGGTCAGCATTTCCATAATCATCATTTCCTGTCGGTAAAGAGCCGATTTCTCACCCAGGTTGAGGAACATTTTGTCTGCCGGCCTTGAGTTGAATGCCTTCCAATCCGTTGTTGCCGAATCAACGTTTAAGTAGAGCCTGTTGGAAGGGATAATCTGAGTATCTCCCGTGCTGAACGGATTTGCCGGTTTGTATTGGCCCGTACGCAGGTTTTCCATTATTTCCTTGAGGGGAATGCTGTCCCGGTAGGCGTTTACGTCGTAATACTGTCCGTAGGAAATGCTGGGTATGTTGTTCTGTTTAAGTACGTTCTGGATTTCGTTTTTCGTAACTACGAAAGCTGCACTTGCCGCATCGCCCCAGTATTTCTCCCTGTCCCATTTGATGGGTAGCGGTGCGGATTCGTATGCTTGACGGAGCATTTGATCCACGTACCATTCGGTTTGCAGGAAGCTTAAGTTGGTGACGCGGACATCGGTGCGGAAGCCTTCTGTCTCCTGAGCGTACCAAAGCGGGTAGGTGTCGTTGTCGCCATTGGTAAAGAGGATGGCATCCGGTTCTACGCTGCTGAGGTAGTTCATGCCGGTATCGCGGGCCAGGGTTCGCCCGGAACGGTCGTGGTCGTCCCAGTTCTGTCCCGCCATTTGAAGGGGGACGAGCAGGCAGGCCGCGCTGACCAGCGTTGCTGACAGCGTGGTATTCTTGATGTAGTTGCGGAGATATCGACTGATTCCGGCAACGCCTATACCCACCCAGATGGCGTAGGCATAGAATGATCCGGCATAAGCGTAATCCCGTTCACGGGGTTCGTAAGGCGTTTGGTTGAGGTACAGCACGATGGCTAATCCTGTCATAAAGAACAACAGAAAGACGATGGAGAGACTTTGCTTCCCTTTCCGTTTCAGGTTCAGCTGGTAAATTATGCCGATAACCCCCAACAGGAAAGGCAACAGGTAGTATTTATTGTGCCCTTTGCTGTCGGCGACCTCGGGTGCAATGTTGTCCTGCGGCCCCAGGCCAAGGATAGGCCCGTCTATAAATTTGATTCCGGTGATCCAGTTCCCTTTGGTAATTCCGCCATCTCCCTGGATATCGTTTTGCCTGCCGGAGAAATTCCACATGAAATAACGCCAGTACATAAAATTAATCTGGTAGTTAAACAGGAATTTCAGGTTGTCGAACAGTGTGGGTTTTTTACTTCTGTCGGTAATGCCGCCCCAAATCTCATACCCTTGAATGTGGTTGCCGTATCCCGGTTCCGACGGGTGGGTATGCATGCGCGGAAAGAGCATGGTGTTGGTGTACTTGTATGTGGGTATCTTGGATTCTACGTACCGGTCTTTCTGGTTTTCAGCCGTTTGCAATACCCTGCTGTACGATTTTTTCTCTTTTGAAATTTCAGCGCGCCCCTGATTGTCCCTGACAATTTGCGAAGCGTAGGTAGTCCCGTAAATGATGGGCGTTTGTCCGTACTGTTCTCGGTTGAGGTAACTGCCGAGGGAGAACACATCCTCCGGTGAGTTCAGGTCGAGCGGGGTGTTGGCCGATGACCGGATCGGAATGATGGCATATGCTGAAAATCCGATAAGGATAACCAGCAGGCTCGACATGGAGAGGTTCAGAAACTTGATGTTTAGCTTGTTTTTGGAGAAAACGAAATAGATGGCTGTGGCAATAAGAACGAGCCACAACCAGATACTGCCTCCAATAAATAAAATACCGGAAAGGCCGATGCTCAACAAAAAGGCAATTCTAGCCCTTTTTATATCGCCCCTGTCGGAGATGCTCTCGAACAGGGCCCAGACGATACTTGCCACCAGCAGGATCAGGTAAACGGCAACGCCCGTGTTGTAGGACATGCCCAGTGTGTTCACAAAGAAAAGTTCGAACCATCCACCCACTTTGGTAAATCCCGGAATAATTCCGTACATCAAAATAAGGATCAACCCGAAAGAAAGGAACAACGAAAATAATCCGCCTTTCCAGGTGGGGTTTTCGGTCTTTTTGTAGTAATAAACCATCACAATAGCGGGGATACACAACAGGTTAAGCAGGTGAACGCCTATAGAGAGTCCCATGATGTAGGCAATCAGTACGATCCATTTGTCGGAATCGGGTTTTTCCGCATTTTCTTCCCATTTCAGTATCAGCCAGAAAACCAGTGCGGTGAGCATCGATGAAAAGGCATATACCTCACCCTCTACAGCTGAGAACCAGAACGTGTCGGAAAATGTGTAGACCAGCGCACCTACCAGGCCGCTGCCGATCACGGCGATAGTTTGCCCAAGGCTGAACGCATCGTTTTTCTCCCCCATCACCAGTTTGCGGGTCAGGTGTGTGATGGTCCAAAACAGGAAAAGGATGGTGAAAGCGCTTAGAAGGGCCGACATGCTGTTAACCATTTTTGCCACCTGTCCGGGATCGTTGGTGAATTGTGTGAACAAGTTCCCGAGAAGCATAAAAATGGGTGCGCCGGGAGGATGCCCTACCTCCAGTTTGTAGGCCGATGAGATAAATTCGCCGCAGTCCCAGAAACTGGCCGTTGGTTCAATGGTCATCAGATAAACAACAGCGGCAATTACAAAAACAACCCAACCTGAAATTGTATTGATAAGTTTGTATTTTTTCATTATTTCGTGATAAAAATGATACTCAACCGAAAATTTGGACAAAGGTAAGAAAAACAATTAGCAGATCTTATTAAAAAAAGAAAAAAAGCGATGCAGTGTCAATGAGTTGCTTACCAAAAAACAGTGGAGGGTGGGCGAAAAGTTATCCTTGTCGTAAATAATCAATTGCACTCAAACGAATGTTAACTGAACTATGCAAAAGTTAAAAGCGGCGATTTATGTTTTAAAACATGTTTCATTTTAAATGACAGATAATGAGATATTTGTGTCACTTTATTAACAAAAATTTAACTTTGTTAGGGTTTGAGTGCCAAAATTTATTGAAAGATAATTTGGTCAAAAAAAAGGAAACAATTTACTTTGGTAAGGATTAAGGAAAAAAATCGTTATTCAAAGGTCATTTTCTTTTTTTATTGTCAGATTTAATGGAGAAAACATTAGTAATTCTTAAGCCTTCGGCGGTACAACGGAGCATTGTAGGTGAAGTTGTTTCGCGGTTTGAAAAAAAAGGGCTTCAAATTGTGGGAATGAAGATGGTGTCTTTGTCTGACTCAATATTGGAAGAACATTATGCTCACTTAAAGGAAAAGCCATTCTTCAAACGCATCAAAGATTCAATGCAGGTAAGTCCGGTCATTGTTATGGCGTTGGAAGGTTTAGAAGCGGTTGAAGTGGTGAGGATGATGGCAGGGCCGACAAACGGAAGAAAAGCTCAGCCAGGAACCATTCGGGGAGACTACAGCGTCAGTGTGCAGGAGAATATTATTCATGCATCTGATTCTCCGGAGACGGCAGAGGCAGAATTGAAACGCTTTTTTTCGGAAAACGAGATTTTTAACTATCCATCACCGGCTTTCGTTAATCTTTATGCTAACGATGAAGTCTGACATCAGTAAATTAATTAAGTTGTAACTAAAGGCCATTCTCAGCTATATCTTATTATGGAGAGAGATAAGAATTTATCTAAGGTAAAAGTATTGTTTTCCGCCTCTTTGGTATTTTTTACGTTGAGCGCGTTCGCTCAATCAAAAGTGGAGTTATCCGCACAATCCAGACCGGAAGTTAATTACAAACAATTACACAGTGCAAGTTTAGGAAATCAGGAAGGATTATTTGCCGACGGTATAAAGCTCAAAATGGACTTGTCTGTCCTTGAGGAAGCCGAAGCGGCTCGTGAAGCATTCGATGTAAACGAAATTCCGTGTGACGATATTTACGGGGGAGTATGGAAAAATGCCCATGTGGATATTTACGGTGCTTTAAAAAATGCTCCCGATTCTTTTATCGTCAACCTGACTAACTTTTCCATGCCTCACGTGGGAAGAATGACTTCAAACTTCGGGAGAAGGGGGAGCCGCCGCTACCATTACGGTATCGATTTGAAATTGCAGGTGGGCGACACCATCTACGCTGCTTTCGACGGAAAGGTCAGGGTGCAGCAATATGAACGGAGAGGGTATGGATATTATGCGGTAATACGTCACGTAAACGGATTGGAAACGGTTTACGGACATTTATCGAAGTTTTTGGTGAAGGAAAACGACTTTGTCAAGTCGGGGCAACCCATCGCTTTGGGCGGGAACACCGGAAGGTCTACCGGTCCGCACCTGCACTTCGAGACCCGGTTCCTGGGAAAACCCATCAATCCGAATTACCTGATCGACTTCAACAACAAGGTGTGCCATCGCGACGAGTACCTGGTTACCAATTCGAGCTACAGAAAAACATCCCAAAGCAGCAGGGTGCTTACCAATGCCAGCAATTATAAAGAACCCACCTCTACCGCCAACAACAAATATGTTTCGGGAACAGTGAAATATCACCGGATTAAAAGCGGAGATACGCTGGGAGCTATCGCCAGAAGACACGGCTTATCCGTATCGAGGTTGTGCAGCATGAACAACATTACCCCGAAGACCACGCTGCGGATAGGGAAATCGTTAAGAGTTTCATAAAGTAGAATTTCTAATTAAGAGGGAAAGGTGCAGGAGGTTGAGCTTGTACCTTTTTCTTTTTTTGTTTAACTTTGTGGCTTCATTAAAGATAAAAAAACAGTGCTATTCCTATGAGTGAAACAAACCGGCAATTCGATGAGGTGATCGCCATTTGCAGAAACATGTTTGAGAAGAAGTCGAGTGATTACGGGCCTACATGGCGGATTTTACGTCCTGAATCGGTAACGGATCAGTTGTTGATTAAAGCCAACCGGATTCGTTCACTGGAGATCAAGAAGGAAAGCAAGGTGGGCGAGGGTATCTTTCCGGAATTCATCGGAATAGTCAATTACGGCATTATGGGGTTGATACAGCTCGAGCTGGGGTATGCCGACAGTGTGGACATTACCAACGAAACAGCACTGCAGCTTTTCGATAAATACATCACCGCAGCTAAGGAGTTGATGTACGCCAAGAACTACGATTACGATGAAGCGTGGCGCAGTATGCGTGTCAGCTCATACACCGACTTGATACTGGCGAAACTGTTCCGGATCAAAGAGATGGAGAACAAGCAAGGGAAAACCATTGTGTCTGAAGGTATTGATGCTAACTATACGGATATCGTGAACTATGCCTTGTTTGGATTGATAAAACTCCATTTCGGGGAAGAATAGTTTTTTATAATTATCATTAATCAGTACAGAGGCTCAACGATGAATTCCCGTGAAAAGCTTGTGAAATTTCTGACGGAATTGTCCCGGATTATTCTTGGGATTACCTTTGCTTTTTCGGGATTTGTGAAAGCCGTTGACCCGTTGGGTTTCACCTATAAGATTCAGGATTATCTTGTTTCTTTTGACCTCCCGGGCCTGTTTCCCCTGGCGCTGCCGACAGCCGTTACCTTGGTTGTCCTTGAGTTTTCGCTGGGTGTTTTTTTGCTGCTGGGGATCTATCGCAAGCCCACTGTCCGGCTCGCGGCTGTTTTTATGGCTATCTTCCTTCCGCTCACGCTCTGGATTGCGCTGAAGAATCCGGTCAAGGATTGCGGTTGTTTTGGCGATGCGCTAATCATCAGTAATTGGGAGACGTTTTATAAAAATATCGTTTTAGGAGTTTGTGCGGTCGTTTTGCTACGCTATTACCCGAGAATCATGCCGTTGTTTTCTGTCGGATCCGCCTGGAAGACAGGTGCCTATACGGTTGTTTTTGGGCTTGCCTTTTCCGTTTACAACGTGGTTAAACTGCCTGTTTTCGATTTTCGTCCGTATCATATCGGGGCCAATATCACGGAAAACATGTATATCGATCCTGCAAAGGCCGATGTTGTGGAAAATATTTTTATTTACAGCAAGGGTGGGGTTGAACAGGAATTTACAGAGGAGGACTATCCGTGGAACGACTCTACGTGGACGTTTGTGGAGATGAAGACCAAGCTGATTCAAGAGGGTGAGAAACCCAGGATAGAGGATTTTCAGGTCTCGGCATTGGCTTACGACAGTCTGTTGCAGGGTTTTGTTGCCGGAGACGATATTACACAGCAACTCTTGTCGGACACGGGCTATCAGTTTCTGATGGTTTCGCATTCGTTGGAGGAGATGAACAAAAGACATCTGGACGATTTCAGGAAAGCAGCCGGGTTCGCGCAAAAAAAGGGTTGCGGTTTTTATTGCCTTACTTCGTCGCCGGTCGATTCTATCGAGGCGTGGAGTGCACGGCACCCCGCCGGTTTCCGCTTTGCTCATGCAGACGAAAGAGTGCTGAAAACGATGATCCGTTCCAACCCGGGATTGTTGTTACTGTCGGGCGGCAACGTCATCAATAAGTGGGACGACAGTGAAGTTCCCGATTTCGAATCGGAGCGGGGAGAAGAGTTGCTGAAAGCCAAGGGATGGAAAATGAACTTTTGGGGTAAACTGATGGTTATACTCCTGATATTTATTGTTCCGCTTTTACTGGTAAAACTGGAAGAATTTAAGGGAAAGCGGTCGGGGCTCCCGGCTATAAAAAAGGGCTATACTAAAAAAATATAGTTTCATATATATTCGTAGCTAATTTATGCAGCTAAAAATGAGGCATGTAAGTCGAGGGCTTAGCTCCCAATGCGATGATTTGCAAATTAAATAAACAATACGCACATTTATATATTATAAAAACAACAATTATGAGAAAAAAGATTGTAGCAGGCAACTGGAAAATGAACAAGAACCTGCAGGAAGGGTTGACATTGGCACAAGAGCTGGATGCGGCCTTAAAAGGGAAACAGGTGAATTGCGAGGTGGTTATCGGAACTCCGTTTATTCATCTGGCAAGCGTGGCTAATGCCGTTGATACGGACAAAATTGGCGTGGCAGCGCAAAACTGTGCCGACAAGGCATCGGGAGCATACACCGGTGAGGTTTCGGCTGAGATGGTGGCCAGCACGGGAGCGAAATACGTGATTTTAGGGCACAGCGAACGCCGGGCATATTACCACGAGACAGTAGGTATACTGAAAGAGAAAGTATTGTTAGCGCTGGAAAACAACCTTACCCCCATTTTCTGTATCGGAGAAGTGTTGGAAGAACGTGAAGCCAACCGTCATTTCGATGTGGTTAAATCGCAGATTACATCGTCGTTGTTCGACTTGTCGAAAGAGGATTTCTCCAAGATCGTACTGGCTTATGAACCTGTTTGGGCCATCGGTACCGGAAAGACAGCAACGGCTGCCCAGGCACAGGAAATGCATGCGTTTATCCGCAAAACTCTGGCCGAAAAGTATGGGGAAGAGGTGGCTGAAAATACGTCCATCCTTTACGGAGGAAGCTGTAACGCGTCAAATGCGAAAGAATTATTTTCCAATCCCGATGTTGACGGCGGGTTAATTGGTGGAGCATCCTTGGGGGTTGATAAGTTCATGCCCATTATAGAGGCTTTTTAATGCATTAAAGAATTTTACCACAGATTTGAACTCAGGTCTGTGGTATTTCTCTATCTTTGCAGAAATTTTTTCACTATGAAGTTTTCATACAACCTATTGCTTTTGCCGTTGTTGCTGGTATTTTGTCTTAACGCAACAGCACAATCGCAAAAACAACACAAAGAGATCATAGCGGACCTGAATGCCGTAAAACCCGGTCAGGGCCGGGTGATGGTTTTTGAGGATAAAGCCATTGCGGAGGTGTTGGGACGGAGTATGGCACCGGCGAGAACGGTTTACGCTACCGGTGACGGATCGGTTCAGTATGTGAAAATGCGGGGATTTAAGATTCAGGCATTCTCCGGAAACAACCAGCGGACTTCAAAAAATGAGGCATATTATAAACAGGGGCTCATAAATACGTCCTTTCCCGGACAGGAGACCGTTGTTACTTTTGATTCTCCTTTCTGGCGGCTGCGAGTTGGAAACTTTAAAACCCGCAAAGACGCTACCGCGGTTTTGAACGATATGCGGAAGACTTTTCCTGCTTTCGGCAAGGAGATGTACATTGTCATAGATGAGGTGAAAATACCTGTCGATCAACTTCAAGAATAATTTAGCCCATGTCGCCGGAAGAAACAGAGGACAGAAAGTCAATCATAGCGGATCACATGAAAGAGGTGATCACCCTGCTGGGTGAAGACGTAGCCCGTGATGGGCTGATCAAGACGCCCGACCGGGTAGCCAAAGCGATGCAACACCTGACAAGGGGGTATTACCAGGACCCCGAAGAGATATTGCGTTCTGCACTGTTCCGGGAGAATTACCGGCAGATGGTTATCGTAAAGGATATCGACCTGTTCTCGTTATGTGAACATCACCTGTTGCCATTTTTCGGGAAAGCCCATGTGGCATATATCCCTGACGGATACATTACAGGATTAAGTAAAATTGCCCGGGTGGTGGATGTGTTTGCCCGGCGTTTGCAGGTTCAGGAACGGCTGACCACCCAGATCAAGGAGTGTATTCAGAAAACACTTAACCCGATGGGCGTGATGGTGGTGATTGAAGCCCAACATATGTGTATGCAGATGCGTGGTGTTGAAAAACAAAATTCCATCACCACTACTTCGGATTTTACCGGAGTTTTTAAAGAGCAAAAAACCCGGGAAGAGTTTATTGCCCTGATCAAATAAGCGGAGACGCTTCTAGACTTTCTTTGCCACCCTTTTCCGGTCGTTTTCGTCCAAAAGGATCTTTCGTATCCGGATGGCTTTGGGCGTAACTTCCACGTACTCATCTTCCTTGATGTATTCCAGTGCTTCCTCGAGGCTGAAAATTATCGGCGGAGCCAGTTGGGCTTTGTCATCGGTTCCCGATGCGCGTACGTTCGTCAGTTTTTTCGATTTGGTGACGTTTACCACTAAATCGCCTTCTTTGCTGTGCTCGCCGACCACCTGTCCTTCGTACACATCGGTCTGGGGTTCGATGAAGAAATGTCCCCGGTCCTGGAGCTTGTCCAGTGCATAGGCAAAGGCATTGCCCGATTCTCCGGCAATAATGGATCCGTTCTGGCGCTTTTCTATGTTGCCTTTCCAGGGTTGGAATTCCAGAAACCGGTGTGCCATGATGGCTTCCCCGGCAGAGAGCGTGAGAACGATATTGTTTAATCCGATAATGCCGCGCGAGGGGATGGTAAACTCAATGTGCATGCGGTCGTTCTTGCTTTCCATGCTTTTCATTTCGCCTTTCCGCCGGGAGATAATATCGATGATTTTGCTTGCCGATTCTTCGGGAAGGTTTACAGTGAGTTGTTCTACCGGTTCGTATTTTTCCCCGGCGATCTCTTTGATGATCACCTGGGGCTGCCCCACCTGTAGTTCATAGCCTTCACGCCGCATGGTCTCGATCAGTACAGACAGATGGAGGACACCCCGTCCGAACACCGTCCATGAATCGGAGCTGCCGGTTTCTTCCACACGCAACGCTAAGTTTTTATCCAACTCACGCATCAGTCTTTCGTAAATGTGGCGTGACGTCACGTACTTGCCGTCCTGTCCGAAAAAAGGAGAATTGTTGATGGTAAAGAGCATCGACATGGTGGGCTCGTCGATAGCAATCGGATCGAGCGGTTCCGGTTTCTCCAGATTCGTGATCGTATCGCCGATATCAAACCCATCGATACCGATCAACGCGCAAATATCACCCGACAAAACAGCATCGGTTTTAACCCTTCCCAATCCCTCGAACACATCTACTTCCTTTATCCGGATCTTGTTGATGCTGCCATCGCGTTTACAAAGCGCATAATCCTTGTTGGGTTCAAGAGTGCCCCGGTGTACCCGGCCCACTGCGATCCGGCCCACGTAATTGGAATAATCGAGTGAGGTGATGAGCATTTGCGGAGTCCCTTCCCGCGATTTGGGTGCGGGGATATATTTGACGATGGCGTCGAGCAGAGGAATAATGTTGGTTGACGGTTTTTTCCAATCGTCGGACATCCATCCCTGTTTGGCCGAGCCGTAAACAGTAGGGAAGTCGAGCTGGTCTTCGGTAGCATCAAGGCTGAACATCAGGTCGAAAACGTTTTCCTGTACCTCTTCGGGGCGACAGTTAGGCTTGTCGATCTTGTTGATAACCAGGATCGGTTTTAATCCTATCTCTAACGCTTTTTGCAAAACAAAACGGGTTTGGGGCATGGGGCCTTCAAAAGCATCTACTACCAGCAGGCAGCCGTCGGCCATGTTCAGCACCCTTTCCACTTCACCGCCAAAATCGGCGTGTCCGGGTGTATCGATAATGTTTATTTTTACGTCTTTGTATTGAATGGAAACATTTTTGGATAAAATGGTGATGCCCCGCTCACGTTCCAGGTCGTTGCTATCAAGTATTAAATCTTCGGTGTGCTGATTTTCCCTGAACAGGTTTCCGGCCAGGAGCATTTTGTCCACCAGGGTAGTTTTACCATGATCAACGTGGGCGATAATGGCTATATTGCGTATTTTTTGCATAAAACAATCTTTTTCTGGGATGCAAAGGTACGTTTTTTCATTGAAAAATTCGTAAGTTATTGAAAAACTGTTTTAAATTTTTTGGTTGATCCGCAAAAGTTATGGATGCTCAGAAAAACAGTTCCGGTTATTGAGCATATTCAAGGGCGTAAATGATATCTAATTTTTCTTTAACCGTTTACAACTATTAAAACAGTATATAAAACTGTTATATATAGTTATATTATTAATCTTTATAGTTGTTTTTTTAGGAAGTATGTTTACATTTGTGTGAGAATCGTATAAAACAAAGCCTTATGATGAGATTAACCGAAAAAGAAGAAGAGGTGATGCAAATTTTATGGGATAAAGGACCTTTGTTTGTCCGCGAAATCCTTGAGGTTTATCCGGAACCTAAACCTCATTACAATACCGTTTCTACCGTTATCCGGGTGCTTGAAGAAAAGAATTTTGTAAGCCATAAAGCGTATGGAAATACGTATCAGTATTTTCCCGTTGTGTCGCAGGATGAGTATAAAGGCAGGGCACTGAAGAAAGTGATTTCCCAATACTTTGATGACTCTTATACCCATGTGGTCTCTACATTGATCGAAGAGGAGCGGTTGTCGATCAGTGAATTGAAAGACCTGATAAGGAAAATTGAAAGAGGTAAAAAATAATTCTTCCGAAGATGGAAAACCTTATGGTATACCTGGCCAAGGCAACCATTTGCCTGATTGCTTTCTCCGTATTCTTCCGGTTGTTGTTGATGAGAGAGACTTTCTTTCGTTTTACGCGTTTCACGTTGATTTCAGGATTAATCGTCTGCACAATCTTACCTTTTGTAAAACTGAAACTGAGTCAGTCGCATGCTCTTCAGCAAACTGTTTTTCAGTTTGAAGAGTTGCTGTTACCGGAAAAACTTAAAGGCCCTGAGGCTCGATACGTATTGCCGGAAGATGAGCGGGTTGAGCGTGCCAACCCTGAAGCGGCTGTTTCGCAGCACACGACCGGTGTAAGCATTGGAAGGCCGATCTCCCCGGTTACGGCATTGACTGTGATTTATTGGCTGGGTGTAGGAATAATGCTGTTGCGCTTGGGAGCCTCTTTTATCAGTTTGTATCGTCTGCTTGGAAAGAGCAGAAGGATCGAGAAAGAAGGCTATAAATTGATTGTCAGTTCCGGGAGTATCGTTCCGTTTAGTTTTTTCCGTTATATCGTATTGTCCGAGAAAGATTATCTGGAGAATCCCGACGAAATTATCCTGCACGAAAAAATGCATATCCACCAGAAACACAATATCGATGTCTTTTTTTCGGAACTTTTTCTTGCTGTCCACTGGTTTAATCCAATGGTCTGGCTGTTGTGCCGCGATTTACGCGAGATCCATGAATACGAAGCCGATAATGCGGTGATTGAAGCCGGCATTGAAGCTCAAAAGTATCAATTGTTACTGGTAAAAAAAGCCGTTGGCGAAAGGCGCTTCACTTCTGTAGTCAACGGGTTTAATCAATCAAAAATTAAAAACAGGATTGCTATGATGTTAAAAACAGAATCATCGAGATGGGCGCGGCTCAAAGTGTTGGTTGCCGTGCCGTTGGTTGTCGTTGCTTTATTGGCGTTTTCACAGCCTGAAAGTGTGAAGGATCAGTTTGTAAGTTATCTGGAACGAAAAGCGGCCGTGGATTATTTTCTTTCGGTGAGAAGGGTGCAGAAAGAAAATTACCTGGCTTACCTGTATCTGGATGCAAAGGGGCAGTTGTTCCTGATGAGTGAAAATACGGATACTGCTTTGATACAAGTAGCTGATGTGAACGAAAGGATGGATTTAGTAGAAGCTTTCAGCGGGCTAATCACCGGGAAGCTTAATGAAAACACCCCGGCACCTGTCGATTTTATTCTGGGAGCCGAAAATGATACCCCTATGCGGAGTGTTTCACTGGTGAAAGAGGCTGTGCGTGAGGTGTACGGCAGATCGTGCGGAGCTGTTTCGAAGGAAAAGAATGCTTCTCCGAAAGAAGTAGCGGAAAAGTTTCCCTTGTCGATTACTTTTACTTCTCTTCAGGCGAATGATCCTGAAGGAATTGTGCAACAGGTGCAGTCTAATCCCTATTTTTATTGGGAGCAGGTGTGGAAGTACTGTAAAGAGAAAGGTATTGAACCGAAAGATATTGATTTCAGGGCGGCTGACAATCGAAACCTGATCCTTGTTTTAATTAATTCGGTCAATGCGGTAATGTATACAAATTACGGCGGTTCCGAGTGGTTCAAAACCCAAGAGGAGGGGATGAGCGCTACGTCGGTCGGGGTGTTGAAGAAGATGATTGTGGAGACGATGAAAAAAAACAGCGACAACCCTTTTTATATCTCGCTGCAGCATGATAAGGCCTCTTCAACCGCTTTTATCATCACGTTTATACGGGAGGTTTTGCCCCAGGCTTACGAAGAAGCGTTGAAGGAAGTCTCTGCCCGAAAAGGTGTTTCTTTCGACGAGCTCAGGGAGAGCAAACCGTTGTTGCTTTTTTATGCCGTACCGCGGGTTTTTGCTGCCCCGGCAAAAGTCGGAAACGACCGGGTAAGCGAAAAAGGGGCCAGGTTTCAGGTGCGTACCACAACGAGGAAGCACGATACGGAAGAGATGATGTTTATTGTAGAAAATGGTCTGGTCATCGTTGATGAAAAAATGGACCAATCGGATGTGACCGGTATTCAAAAGATGTTGAGCAAAGAGGGTAAGCAGGCCGCTAAAAAAACCTACTTTGTCCTTGGAACGGGATTTTGAAGATCCTGTGGAAGCCAGTCCAGGCTGTTTATCAACGGATGGTTCTTCCTCCACTGTTCAAGTTCTTCATAACTGCTTACATCTCCCTCAAAAACAGCGTGATAAATTTCTATTCCGGGAATCACGATACCCTCCGGAATCTCCTGTTTCAGTTGAAGGATTGTCTTGCGGATTTCTGGTGTCAGGCGTTCGGTGATGGCATCTGTAACTCTCTCTACCGTACCGTCATATCTTGATCCCTTTCGGATATGAATCATGTCAAATTTCCAGGTGTCCCGGTTGGTGTGTTCATATAAAACGTGCCACTCGATACATTCCTCTTCGGTATCAATCAGGTTTTTATAATGAATTTCCTTCAAAGATAACCTTTCTGCCAATTCCTGGATAATGGAGAAGCTTTCGGATACACTGAGTTTATCCGTGTAGATGTGCATATCAATATCCCTGTTTTTCATCAACAGGCCCGACTTGAGCGAACCCACCAGGTTTACGGTCGCTCCTGCCTTTTCCCATGTTGGAATAATACCTGTCTCTTTCAATATTTGCCAGGCTGTTTGTTGATTCTCTGCGGCAAGTGTAAGTATATCCATACAGCTTATTTTATTGGGACAAAGATACGCATATGCTTTTTGTCAACCGGGTTTGTTGAAAAAAAATTGTACATTTGGTTTTTTAAACTGAAAACGTATGACACCTTCCGAACTGCTCCATATCCGCCTTTACAACCAGTTGCTCTCTATGCATGCTCTGACGGAACCCCGGGAGGTAGTAGCCTGGATGGGTGCGATGCAGGCTCAGGCACTGGAGATGCCCAAAAAGACCCTCTCTCTTTTTCAGCCGGAAGTGGAGCGGGTGGAGAAGTTTTATACTTAATGATACTTATTGAAGGCTTTTCTTGAAGCCGATAACGGTAAGCAGGTCGATAAGCTGCTCCTTGCAGCTGATATCAACTGTCAGGGGGAATAACTTCCCTATCGGTTTCATCGCGGCGAACTCCTCTTTTTTGGTTTTCGAAATATCCAGTTCGGCAAAGGATTTTAGATGCTTTTCGGTGAAATAGAAACTCGTCTTGAAGAATCCTTCCCAGATGGAAAGCCAGAGAATGGTTTTTTTCTTTTGTGTTATTTTTCCGAGCCATGCTTTCCCGTCGTTGTAATACCTCCACTCGATGTTCAGCCCATACTCCGGGCTTGTAATCCTTCCGAGGAACGATGCCAGGACGCTGTAGACTGAATTGCCCAATACGTCATTCAGTACCCTTTCTGTGGGAATTATTTCCGGGTCTCTCAGTTGCATTTTTGGTTCCATAGCTAAAGTCCATAAGCCGTTGCCGGTTAAGATTTGTCAAATAATCTCAGATCTTCTTCCCGATATAGAAGACATATCCGTAGTACTCCTTGTATTTGTCATACAGCGATTTCTCGCGACGTTGCTCCCGGACGAGCATCTCGGCCGTGGGGTTGCCCGCATGCTGCTGCAGGAACATCTCCTGCACAGCAACCTGCGGAGCATAGAAATGGTCGGTCCAGCAGTTTTCCGGCAGGATAAAGGTAGCTACGGGAACATAGCCTGCTTTCTCCATCTGTGCCACCTTGCGGGAGATGGTGTCGATCTCCGGATAGGCATCCATCCAGAAATCGTGGATCTCGGCAGGACGTTCCACCGTGAACCAGGAGGCTTCCGATATGGCAATATACCCGCCCCTCCTCAGCAGTTTTCGCCATTCGTTCAATCCCTTTTCAAAACCAATATTGTAAATCGACCCTTCCGACCAGATCAAGTCCAGCTCCTCCTCCTTGAATGGAAGTGAAGCCATATCTCCAGTAATCCCTTTCACCCGGTCTTGCAGGTTGTGTTTGGCCGCATTCCGGTTAAAGAGATCGATAAAGAGGGGGAAGAGGTCGATGCCGGTAATCTGCCCCGGGCAGTGTTGTGCCAGCGTCATGGTCTGCCCCCCGGTGCCGCAGCCGATGTCGGCGATGCGGGCAGTATCGGTGAGGGGTTCGATGAAGCTGAATGCCTTCAGCGTTACTTCGGGACTTCCCGGCCCCTGTCGTTCAAGGTTGGTGAAATATTCACAGATCAGGTTGAAATCGAAGTCGTGTATGGAAATGTTTTCGTTGCTCATGATGTTTTTGAATAATGTGGTGATATAACAAATACTACTCCGGCAGGAATCTGCCTGAGGAAAAACTGATGGATAACCTTTGGCTGCTTGCGCAAAGGTTATTTACTTCACCCGATCCGTACTGTTCTTAAACATGCAAACTTGTTAGCAGTGACAAAGATAACAGGTTTTTTATCAAAAATAATCAAGTGAATCGTTTTTTTGAGTAGGACGCAATACCTGTAAAATGCACGCTGTGGTATTCAAAAAATGGGAGCAACTTCTGTTTTAAAGCCAGCACGGTAAGTTTTCCTTTTCTTCATGACAACAAAATTAATATTATTTTTTAACGATACTTGTTGTCTAAGATTCAGGGGTAATTATACAGCTTTCTTTTTTAAACAATGGGGTATATGAGGAAAAGAAGCAAGCATATAAATGGAAAGATGCATAATGGGAAAATCCGTAATTAAAAAGCCCTGATTGACTGATTGTCAATCAGGGCTTTGCCTTTATGGTACCCAGAGCAGGTTTTGACAATCCCAAAATAAGGGAAACACATAAGATTGAAAAATAACGGTATTTATTTGATATATAGTGTTTAACGATTGAATCTGATTGATTGTGTTTGGATGCTATTTGAGTACTTTTCCAAAAATGCGGACAAATTGCGGACACGGAGGTGATGTAATTATACATAAAATCAGTACCTTTGAAGAAATAAAATTTTCGACGATGGCACAGACTAATTTTTATCTTGGAAAAATCATCAATAATGCAGGTGAATCCGAAATAAATCTGCGATTATATGTATCCCGTGATGTTCGTATTCGTGCAGGTTCCGGAATTTGGGTCGACCGCAAGCGTTGGGGAAAGAAGAATGACATAAATATTCCTTTAATACAGGGAGAAGAAAGAGAGCTATTACTTGAAAAACGCTCTAAACTCAAAGCTCTGACCGATTATCTCGAAAATATAATAAACACAAGCGAGGACAAGAGTACAATAGATAGATCTTTCATTGAAAAACAAATAAAGAAGTTTCATAAGCCTACTCGCAAATCTGTTGCTCCAACTGAAGAATCCTTCTTTGATGTGATGGGAAAATATCTTTCCACTCACAAATTATCCGTAGCACGCCAAAAAAATTTCAAAGTAATAATGCGAAGTTTACGCCGTTTTGAGTTATTCAAGAAAAAAGAAGGACATAGAGGATTTAAGATGTCATTCGCCAACTTATCAGTAGATATGTTACACCAGATTGAGGACTTTCTTGGTAACGAAAAAGATGCGTTCCTGAAATACCCTGATATTTACGAAGAGATTCCATATTCGACTAAAGTAGCGGTTAAAACACCAAAAAGAAAACGTCCACCTCGGCTGGATGAGAACGGTAATGAAATTCCCAAAGGTATGCCTAAGCCTCGTGGACAAAATTCTGTTGCAGATATGATGCTCCGCTTCCGCAGTTTCATTATTTGGGCGAACGATAACGGGTATACATCCAATAATCCGTTCAAACATTTTACTATAGGAGAAATCGTTTACGGAACACCCATATATATTACTAATAGGGAGCGGAACAGGCTTTTGGAAACTGATTTGTCCGATAACAAAGAATTGGAAACCCAGCGTGATATTTTTGTTTTTCAATGTTTAATAGGCTGTCGGGTCAGCGATTTGTATAAAATGACTTATAAAAGTATTATCGATGGCGCTATTGAATATATTCCGAGAAAAACAAAAGAAGATAGGGCGATAACAGTTCGTGTACCTTTAAATGATACAGCCAAACGACTAATAACCAAGTATCAGGATTATGAAAGAGGAAGTCTTTTTCCATTCAATACGGAGCAGGACTATAATCGCAAAATAAAAGAAGCCTTTAAGAGAGCCGGACTTGACCGTATGGTTACGGTTCTTGACCAACAAACCCGTGAGGAAATTCAAAAACCTTTATACGAGGTGGCTTCCTCTCACATGGCGAGACGCAGTTTCATTGGGAATATCTATAAAAAAGTCAAAGACCCGAACCTGGTAGGAGCTTTAAGTGGCCATAAAGAGGGTAGTAAAGTTTTTGCACGATACCGGACGATTGACGACGACATGAAAAAAGAATTAATAGGGATGTTGGAATAAATAAGTACATTTGTAGAATATAGGATGCGCCTTGGGCAAGTTCAAGCGAGCTTGCCTTTCCTCTCGGCTTTCACTATATTTGTGTTAAACTTCAGGGCATAATATGATTACAAAAGATGAAATAAAGGTACTATTGAAAGATATTGAAAACGAACGTGTAGAAAGAACAATATCAACAAAAGATACCGATAAATTTGCAAGGGCTGTTTGTGCCTTTGCAAATGACCTGCCTAACAAACGACTTCCGGGTTATCTCATTATCGGAGCCTACGATGACGGTTCATTGAACGGGTTAAAGGTGACGGATGAGCTGTTAAGAAATTTGGCCGGATTACGTTCTGATGGAAACATATTACCTCAACCGGCATTAATGGTCGAAAAGTTTTCATTTCCTGATGGCGATATCGCCGTTGTCGAAGTAAAACCGAGCAAGAGTACTCCCGTGAAATATAAAGGAACGGTGTATATCCGTATCGGACCGAGGCGGGGGGAAGCAAATGACGAAGAATTAAGAATTCTTCGTGAAAAAAGCGAAGTAAAATCACAAACATTCGATACTACTCCGTGTTTGCATACCACCATTGATGATTTGGATCTGGATCTATTCAAATCTGAATATCTACCCAAAATGGTAAGCGCTAACATATTAAAAGGAGATAAACGGGGGATTAAGCAACAATTGGCATCCTTAAAGTTGTTTGATCCGGCACAAGACTGCCCGACAGTTGCCGGAATCCTACTCATTGGAAAAGATCCATCGCATATTCTTTTTGGTGCGTATATACAGTATGTCGAATTTGCCGGAAAAAGTATAACCTCTAAAGTGATAAATGAAAGACAGTTTTCGGGAAACCTTATCACGATATTAAAGGAGATAGACTACTTCATCAAATATACAATTCAGAAGCAACGTCCGGTATTTGTTACGGTTTTACGGGAAGAAATGAAAATCAATTATCCGTATGAAGCAATAAGAGAGTTGGCTATGAATCTCATCATGCACCGTACGTATGAGACGAATGCTCCGGCCCGATTTTATGAATATTCCGACCGGATTGTGATGGATAATCCGGGTGGACTTTATGGTAAAGTACAACCGGAAAATTTCCCGCATGTAAATGATTATCGCAATCCTGTTATTGCTGAAGCGATGAAATTTCTTGGATATGTAAACCGTTTCAACAGGGGAATAAGTATGGTACAGGAACAGCTTGACGCAAACAAAAACGGCTTGGCCATATTTGATTTTAAAGATATTACTACATTCAAAGTAACAGTGATGAGCGCCGACCCTAAACCGGAAGGAGAAGTAAGTGGTGCAGATAAAGCAAAAAGTGGTGCAGAAAATGGTGCAGATGGTATAGAAAGTGGTACAGAAAATAAGCCTGTACATGTCGGAGATGTGTCGGAGAAGCGTCGGAGAAATGTCGGAGAAGACAATGAAGCAGAAAAGAGTATGGGTGAAGCAATAAATGAAGCAATAAATGAAGCAGAAAAGAGTATGGGTGAAGCAATAAATGAAGCAATAAATGAAGCAGAAAATGAAGCAATAAAAATAACCTCGAGGCAAGCGAAGATTCTTCAACTAATTAAAGAAGATGATAGTTTGTCAAGAGAAGCCATATCTAAACAGTTAGAGGTGAGCGATTCGTCTGTATATCGCGACATTGAGAAACTAAAAAAAATTGGGAGACTTGAACGTATTGGAGGAAACAAAGGCGGTTACTGGAAAATAAAGTAATTATCATGTCTTTTTGGTATGATCTTGCTTAATCGGGAAAACGACATGATTTGTAATTTATTGATATATAGATTGTTTTTGCTTAATTAGGAAAACGACATCAACATGGATTATAGTAAAATCAATAGCCACATCATTCTACTACTGATAGTTGCTATTGCGGGTTTGGCAATAGCTATGGTTGGACGGTTGATTGTTCTTGAAAAAGGGTTTGATATAGGTACGGCAAACCTGACCTGTGTGATAATCCTTGGCGTGTGTCTTATTGTATATCTCGTTATTCTTGCAGCGTTAGCCCATGTTATTGTTCCTTGGATTATGAAAAAGCTACCGAATAAAAAGAAAGTTATACCAATAATCACAGATAATAATGTTTCTAATGAAGAAAAAAGAATACAAAAATCATCCATAGAAGATATAAGGAAAGATGCTGAAAAACGTCATATAGAAAAGCAAAACGCAGAGATCGATCTATTCATTGAATATACGCATTTAACGATGGCTCCTTATGTAACGGATGATGAATTGTCTCGGCTTGATAGCTACATCGAATATTATGCAAGAAAAGAATCCTTACCAGATAACCTTACCCCGATTAAACCTAAGACATTGAAAAATCCCGATATGTTTCACTTCGGTTGGAACATGGTTCACTATTTCGGCTACGACAAACAAGATGTAGTGCCTTGGCTTAAACAGATCTTCCTTCAATTACGGGATTTAGAGGATTCCACTATCAAAGGTAAGCTATATGATGGACAAACTCGAAAATATATCATACCCAATATTGATGATATCCCCAAGTATTTAGCGGAACAGAATAAGTAAAAACATTCATTTTCGGAGATAATGGAGAGATTTTCGAGAGATTCCAAGTGATTTGAATCTCTTAAATATCTCTCTTTTTATTTGCCCCGGATTCAATTGAGTCCGGAAGCAAATTATTGTATAACTATAAAAATTTCCGATTATGAACTATCGTGATTTATTGAATTCCGGGGCGAATGTGAGTGTAACACTCAAACTGGAAGATCTGCGGGAAATCTTTAGAGAGATGGCAGGCAGTTTTAAGTCCGTACCCAAAGACCCACCACCCGAAGAGTTCCTAAGCCGTAAAGAGGTTTTGTCTATTCTTAAAATTGATTCTTCTACTTTGTGGAGTTGGGAGAAAACAGGTTACATCAAATCATTCCCATTTGGAGGACGAAAGCGGTACAAATCTGTAGATGTCGAAGCAATACGCACCGGCAGGAAAGGAGTACGACATGGAAAATAAAGAAAAATATATCCGTGTCGGGACAACTTTGTATAAAATTGTTCGGCGTCCGCTGATCAGTGGAGATTATATTGAAGAGAAAATCCTCTGGAGTTATGAGGCGCTTCGGCAAGATTATGGAAAGAATAATCTCCCCGAAATTGAGAAATACGATGGCTTTTGTATTATCCCGAGCCATATAAACTACCAACAGGTTTATGGAACGTTTTTAAACCAATACGAACCTGTCAATCATACGCCTTGCGAGGGTGATTTTCCTTATATCCGGCTATTTTTGGAACATATTTTTGAAGAACAGATAGAGTTGGGGCTGGATTATATTCAACTTTTATATACCCGGCCAACACAGATGCTTCCCATTCTTTTACTCGTTTCCAATGAAAGGGAAACAGGCAAAACAACGTTCCTGCGATTTTTGAAAATAATTTTTGGGAAGAATGCCACATTCAATACGAATGAGGATTTTAAAAGTCAGTTCAATGCCGATTGGGCAAATCGTTTGCTGGTTCTGGTCGATGAACTTCTTCTGAATAAGATGGAAGACACCGAAAAGATAAAAAACTTATCAACCGCAGGCGACTATAAAATCGAGGCCAAGGGAAAAGACCGCCGGGAGATTGAATTCTTTGCCAAGTTTGTGCTTTGTTCCAATAACGAAAAGAATCCGATTATTATTCCGAAAGAAGAAATTCGTTTTTGGGTTCGCAAAGTCAAACCGGTTGAAAAAGATATAACTTCTCTAAGAGAGTTGATGACAAAAGAAATTCCCTGTTTCCTGCATTTTCTTATGAACCGGAAGCTATCTACCCAAAACGAATCCCGCATGTGGTTCAAACCGTCGTTACTGGAAACACCCGCATTGAATAAAATTAAGAAGTACAATTCGAGTAAAGTTGAGATTGAAATGGCTTCCTATTGTGCCGAAGTTATGGAACGCCTCGAACAAAACACATTTCATTGTTGTCCGAAAGACTTTTTGGATATTATGCGGAATGCCGGACTGAAAACGGATATTTCTCAAATCCGAAGCATTTTGAAAGATAGTTGGGGACTTCGTTCTGACCGTAACAGCGACTATACTTTTTATTGGGTTGGTTCTGACGGGGAGATACATCCAATGAAAAGAAAAGGACGGTATTTGGAGATAGAAAAAAATTTAGTGGATAAAATCCTGTTGTAATGTTTTCTTTTCATCGCTAATTAATTAACAATCAAAAAGAACATAATTGCAACAAAACCACAACAATCATACAACAAAATCGAAATTGTCGGTAACCATCAACAACGAAAACGTCGTTTGTTGTGTATATGTTGAGCCTCTAATTTATTGAAATACTGTAGAATATCACACCCTACAACAAATTAACAAACAATAGAAATATGCAATCAGACAATATAAAATCCATATCCATCCGGGATTACCTGAACAGGCAGGGAATTCATCCTGCAAAGGAATATTCCGGTTACGGGATGTATAAAAGTCCCTTCCGTGATGAACGCACACCGAGTTTCAAAGTCGATTACAACCGGAACCTATGGTGCGATTTCGGAAGTGGTGAAGGCGGAAGCATCATCGATCTGGTGATGAAACTGGATAGATGCCCGTTCATTGAAGCAATTGAGCATTTGAAAAACTTTTCATTCATGCCCGTGAAAGGAGAAGAACATTCATTAAAATTAGACTATTTCTGCGCTCGGCATAGCTCAAACAAGTTTGGCTCTGCCCTCACTGATCGAAATAGTTCTTTTTCCTTTCACCGTAATCCTGTACCCGATAAGGAGAAAACAAACGGAATCATCCTGATAGAAGAAAAACCGCTGGAACATCCCGGACTGTTGGAATACCTGCAAAACCGGAAGATTGATTTAACCATCGCAAGGGAACATTGCCGGGAGGTACATTATCAAACCGGGGGACGGGAGTACTTTGCCATCGGTTTTGCCAACGATGCCGGAGGGTATGAAATACGCAACCCTTCCTTTAAAGGCTGCATAGCACCCAAGGACATCACCCATATACGGCAGAAGGACAAAAAGGAAACCTGTTTCCTTTTCGAGGGATTTATGGACTATCTTTCCCTGCTCACTATACGGCAGCAACTCAATCCGGAATATCCAAGTTCCAACTGGCACGACAATATCATACTCAACTCCACGGCCAACCTGCAAAAAGCATTGCCACTATTGGCGGATTACGATCAGACGTATTGTTTCCTTGACAATGACAAGGCAGGAATGACCGTTTTCAGGGAACTACAAAAGGAACTGGGTTACCTTGTGCGTGATTCCTCACACCACTATTCAGGTTACAAGGACTTGAATGAATATTTGTGTGCAGGGGCACATTTAAAATCCCGACAAACCCCTAAAAAGCCAATCCAAAAACGAAGAAAAGGACTGGGAATTTAATGCTGCAAAAAATGGGGAGCATTGTGTTTTTTGGGAGTAGCAAGTTTATGTTTTGGTAGTACCAAAACCCACTTGCTCCCCCAAAGAGGGAGGCCATCCCGCTGGTCTAAAATGAAAACTTTGAAATAACGATAACCGTATGAGAACAATAAAAACAGGCGGCCGTCCCGCCAAGAAATTGGGAGAAAAACGCAGGTACACGGTCAGCGTGAAGCTGGACACGAGGGAATACGTTTCACTCAAAACAAAAGCCAATTCGGCAGGGATCAGCCGCAGCGAATATATTCGGCAGTCCATATCCTGGAGCGTAATCCGTTCCCGCTTGACTCCCGAACTGAACAGCCATATCCGCAAACTGTCGGGCATGGGGAACAACCTTAACCAGATTGCACGAAAGGCAAACGCCGAAGGATATACCAACGCACGGAGCGAATACCTCTATCTGGCTGATAAGATTGACAATGTAATAAAAGATATCCGGGATGATAGCAAAGATCGTAAAGGGTAAGGCTTTCAAAGGCGTAGTCAACTACATCATAGATGAAAAGAAAAAGACTCAAATCCTCGATGACGACGGTTTGCGGATGAAAAGCAAATCTTCCGTTATCCAAAGTTTTATTACGCAGGCAGGCATGAACAGCCGGGTATCCAAGCCGGTCGGCCATATCTCATTGGATTTTTCCGCACAGGATAAGGAGAGGTTATCCAACCGGCTAATGGTACAGATCGCCCGTGATTATATGAAACGCATGGGTATTACAGATACACAATATATCATCGCCAGGCATTTCGACAGGGAACACCCGCATATACATTTGGTATTTAACAGGGTTGACAATAACGGCAAGACTATTTCCGACAGCAACGACCGTTACCGGAGTGAGGAGATCTGCAAGGAATTGACGGAAAAATATGGATTGTATTTTGCCACAGGCAAAGAGAACGTAAAAGAACACAGGCTGAAAGAACCGGATAAAACCAAGTACGAGATATACAATGCCCTGAAAACATTCGTTCCGGAATGTACCAACTGGAAACAGTTGAGGGCGCAACTGAAAAACGCAGGGATAGAAACCGAATTCAAATATAAGGGTAATACAGCGGAAATGCAGGGTGTAAAATTCCAAAAGAACGGCTATCAGTTCAACGGTTCAAAAGTGGACAGGATGTTCAGCTACTCGAAAATTGATTTTCAGTTAAAACTGAATGCCAAACAATCCATACACCAAAATCAAACACAATCCGCTTCGGTTTTTACAAACATAGAATCCATTGGATCGGTATTGGGGGGCCTCTTCAACATCCAATCCGGAAATGGATATAATGAAGATCAGGTATACCCGCACCGGCAACCGAAGAAAAAAAAGAAACGTAGATACGGACGGCAGATGTAGCCTGTTCGGTACAAGACATAAAAGCATGAATGTATAAATGCAACAAAACATTAAAGCAATAACACAATAACTCATCAAAAAAATGAAGAATATAGATGTAAGTGAAGTATATACGCTTTTTGAAGAAATCAGAGAGCTTGTAAAGGCAGGGAACAGGAATAGCACGGTTGTGCAACCTGAAATAGAATTGCCGAATTTATCTGCGATATTTGAACTATTCGGTAAATTGGATGAAACCATCAACGAAATCCGAAAACAGATAAGAATGGAGCATCACCATATTTTCAGTATTGCCTCCAGTAAGGTATTTACCGCGGTAATCGGGTTGTGTGTTGTTTGCCTTTTTTGTCTTTTCACAATGTTCTATCAACGGAAAGAAATCATCATATACAAAGACAACGACTTGAAGTACCGTTATGTCCAGATGCAGGGTGAGATCACTCCCACCGGATTAATCAAGCTGGATAGCATTTTTGACAACAAGCGGGATAGTGTGAAGATAATCCGCAAATATGTGGAAGCTTTTGAAGAAAATGTGAAACAACGCGCCAAACTCATTGAGCAGGAAGAACGGTTGAAAGCAAAAAAAGAAAGATTAGAGGAAGAATCCAATATCTCTCGGAAATCAAAATAAAATAATGGAATATGGAATAAATATAATGTTATATAGATGTATATCAATTGTATGTGCGTGTTTTTTTAAGCCTCGCATCATACTCACTAATTGAAAAATAATATCTAACTTTGTAAAATTGGTTTATTATATTATTTTGAGTAATGAATGGAGAATCGTTAACGCCTTATAAAGAAAAGATTAGCCATCTGAAACGAATATTTCCCGAAGTTTTTACCGAAGAAAAAATCGATTGGGAAAAGTTGCAGGCAACGTTTGGTGAAACCATAAATTTTGCCAACGAACGCTATGTGCTTAATTGGGCAGGTAAAAGCGATGCTTTTCGGATAATGCAGCAACCGAGTACCCAAACGCTTATTCCAGTAGAAGATGAATCCGTCAATTTCCATGAAACCGAAAATATCTTTATCGAAGGCGAAAATTTGGAAGTGCTGAAAGTATTGCAAAAAAGCTACTTTGGGAAAGTAAAAATGATTTACATTGACCCTCCGTATAACACGGGCAACGACAGTTTTATTTATCCCGACCGTTTTTCGGAAACCAAAGAAGAGTACCAAAAACGCGTGGGCGATAAAGACGAAGAGGGTTATATGACTGGAGAAGGAATGTTCCGTCGCAACAGTCGCGAGAACGGGCAATACCACAGTAACTGGCTCAACATGATGATGCCCCGCCTCTATTTGGCGAAAAATCTACTCCGTGAAGACGGCGTGATTTTCGTTTCCATTGATGACAACGAAGTACACAATCTTCGGCTGCTAATGAATGAAATTTTTGGAGAGGAGAATTTTGTAGCAAGCTTAATCTGGAAAAGAAGACAAAATGTAGATAGTCGTGCAAAAAATGGAATATCTACTGACCATGAATACATTCTTGTATACAGAAGAAATGAAACGGGTCTAATTAGAGGGGCGGAGAAAGATTTAAATAAATATTCAAATCCGGATAATGATCCAAGAGGAAATTGGATGAGTGCCGATATGACAGGGCTTGCAACGAAAGAACAAAGACCTAATTTACATTATGATTTAATTAATCCTTCATCAGGCGTTATATACAAATGTCCTCCAACAGGATGGAGATATGAACCTAAAAGAATGAATGAATTAATACAAAATAATGAAATTATTTTTCCAAAAAATGACAAAGGAAGACCAAGAAGAAAAAAATTCCAAAATGATTTAGAGAGTGAATTTACTGGTTTTTCAACATTATTAAGAACTGTATTTAATACTCAAGGAACGAGAGAAGTAAGAGCTATATTTGAAGAAAAAGAATATTTTGATTTCCCAAAGCCAAAAGATTTAGTTAAACAACTCATTCAGCAAGGTTCATCTATTGAAAGTAATGACATCATCCTCGACTTCTTTGCCGGCAGCGGCACTACCGCCCACGCCGTAATGCAACTCAACAAAGAGGATGGCGGCAACCGTAAATATATTTGCGTGCAAATGCCTGAGCTTTGTGATGAAAAAAGCGAAGCGCATAAAGCCGGCTATAAAACAATAGCCGATATTGCCAAGGAACGTATCCGCCGTGCCGGAAAAAAGATACAGAACGAGCTTGTCGAAGAAAATCGAAAGAAAAAAGAAAAACTCGATTTTGAGCAATCAAATGAAGAGATAAAATTAGATACGGGTTTTAAAGTATTCAAACTGTCCGAGAGCAACTTCAAACAATGGCGACAACCGCAACATCACAATGCAGAAGAATTAAAGGAACAATTAAAATTATTCATCGATCCCGTAGCCAAAAGCGCCGTTATTGAAAATATGGCGTATGAACTTTTGCTGAAAAGTGGTAAAGACCTGAATAGTACTATAGAGAATAATGGCGGTTATTATTTAGCCAACGGTAACGAACTGGCGTTTATTCTGGAAAAAGTAGATGAACAGATAATCACGGATGTGTTAGATAAATACCCTAAAAAAGTTATTGCCCTCGACCGTATTTTCAATGGAAACGATCAACTTAAAACCAACACCGCCCTGCAAATGAAAGATGCCGGAGTGGAGTTTAAAACGATATAATTTTTAATAATCATGATAACTTATATTGGGATAAATGGGTTTAAATCATTCCATAACTTTGAAATGGAATTTGCTCCTTTGACTATCATAGCAGGGACTAATGCGTCAGGGAAAAGTAATCTTTTTGACGCTTTGATGTTGTTATCAAGTTTAGCTGAGACCGATAATATAAAAAAAGCTTTCAGGGAACAAAGGGGGGAATTTATAGAATTGTTTTCACAATATGGAGAGAACAATTATGCTCAAGAAATGAATTTCAGTGTTGAAATGTTAGTGAATAAAAATATCACGGATGCATGGGGAAATAAAAAAGTATTAAAATATACAAGACTTCGTTACGAATTGAGTGTAAGGCGATTTACTAATGAAGTAGGTATGGAAGATATTGAAGTATCTCATGAACATCTTGTTAATTTGAAGCACCAGAATGATAAATGGATTAAGATTATTCCTTCGCAATACAGGGAATTATGGCGTCCCAAAGTTATTACAGGGAAAAGAGGCATTCCTTATATTGATATTACTGTTGAAAACAACATACCAACAGTAATAGTACCTCAGGACGGTACAACAGGGAATAAACGAAGATTTCCTCTCAAAAATGCAACTCGCACTGTTTTAAGTAGTTTTGATACAATTGATTTCCCCCATGTTCTAGCCGCCAAAGAGGAAATGAAAAGTTGGAGATTCCTTCAGTTGAATCCAGAAGATCTACGAAAACCTACAGATAAATCTAATGGAGAGGATTTTATAACACAAAGCGGAAAAAATCTTGCAGCTGCACTCAACAGAATTACACTCAAAAATGAATATAGTCTTGGAGAAATTTCAAGAAAACTCCAATCATTTGTTCCAAATTTCATTGAAGTAAAAGTAATAGACGATAAGGAAAATAAACAATTTATTATTAAGCTTATAGATAAGGATAACAAAGAATATAGTTCAAGAGTCCTTTCAGAGGGTACTCTGCGTATATTAGCTCTTTGCATTTTGGAACAAGACGAGCAATTTTCAGGTTTGTTGTGCTTTGAAGAACCCGAAAATGGAATCCATCCTTTCAGAATAAATACAATGGCCGCTCTTTTGAAAGACTTAACGAATGACTTTACAGATGACGAATTGCCACTTAGACAGGTAATAGTAAATACCCATTCTCCTATTTTAGTGAGCAATGCATATAAATGGGAGACAGATAATAATGTAAGTATATGGTATGCCGAATTAATTAATAGAATAGCAGACGTTAATGGAGAAAGGCTGAATGTAAGTATAACCAGCATATTACCGGTAGTGAAAGAGCAAGATTATCAATTGAGTCTACCTTGGACTGAAATACAAAAAAAAATGACTCTTACGACTGTAAAAGAATATTTGGAAACGAAGGAAAATTTACAATAATCATGATTCAATTATTTGTAGGATTAATAGCTGAAGGAACGACTGATTATCTTTTTCTTGAACCAATCATAGAAAAGGTATTGCTTGACATTGCATATGATTGTAGAGGACAGGTAGATGTTGATGTGAAAAAAATCGAATGCGATAAAGGAGAGGGTTTTACAGATTACGTTTTAAATGCAGCTCAAAAAGGAAAAGAAAACTTTATATCTATGTTTATTGTACATACAGATGCGGATGCGGATTCTGCTTGCCATACTTATGCGCATAAAATCCATCCTGCAAAAACTTTATTAGAACAAGAAGAAGATAGTGATTATTGTAAAAATTTGATTGCTTTAGTTCCAATACAGGAAACAGAATCTTGGATGTTAGCCGATAAAAATTTATTCATAAAAACTATTGGAACAAAAAAGAATGAAAATGAATTAAATATAAATGGGCATCCTGAAACGTTCAATAATCCTAAAGAAAGAATAGAAAATGCAATACGCATAGGACGCCAGAATCTACCTAGAAAGTTGAGAAATTCTTTAAAAATTATAGATTTATATTCTTATTTAGGTCAAGCCATGAAGATTGAAAATCTTAGCACATTCAAATCTTATTGTGATTTCAATGACAATGTGAGACGAGAGTTGATCAAACTTAATCTTCTTTCAGAAAATCAATAATATACTCTAAATTCCAATGAAACTCCACTTCGAACCCAACCTCCAATATCAACTTGATGCGATAAATTCCGTTGTTCGGCTTTTTGAAGGTCAGCCAATGAATGATTCTACTCTGGAATTTGGGGTAGAAGAAGAAAGTACGTTAAATTTTATCGATGGAATTGCTAACCGTCTAATACTCTCAGAGGAGCAAATTTTAAAGAATCTGCAAACAGTGCAGGAAGATAATCAAGTTTCGGTTGTGAAATTTTTGGACGGAATGAACTTCTCGGTTGAGATGGAAACTGGAACGGGAAAAACCTATGTATATCTTCGCACCATTTACGAGTTATACAAACAATACGAGTTTAAGAAGTATGTTATTGTTGTTCCGTCGGTTGCCATACGCGAAGGTGTACTGAAAAACTTGGAAATCACCCACGAGCATTTCCAAAATCTATATGATAATGTTCCGGTGCATTTTCGTATGTACGACAGTGCTAAAATATCTTCGTTGCGCGGATTCGCAACCGGCAATAATATTGAGATTTTGATTATCAATATCGATTCCTTTGCAAAAGACGAAAATATTATCAATAAGCCCAACGACCGCCTGAACGGACAACTCCCAGTCGAATTTATCCGTGCCGCCAATCCCATCGTGATTGTGGACGAGCCGCAAAACATGGAAACCGACAAGCGCAAAAAAGCGGTTGAAAATCTGAATCCGCTTTTTACGTTACGTTATTCTGCCACCCATCGCAATCTGTATAATTTAGTTTACAGTCTGAATCCGGTAAAGGCTTATGATTTAGGCTTGGTAAAACAAATTGAAGTAGATTCGGTCATCGAAGAAAACTCTTCGAACGATGCCTTCATATCGGTCGAATCCATTACAGCAGCTAAAACTAAGGTTACAGCGAAAGTAATGATAAACGTAAACGACAAAAATGGTGTATCAAGGAAAACGGTCAATGTGAGAGCGGGTGACGATTTGTACCGTCTGTCTAATGAGAGGGAAATCTACCGAAACGGCTATATTATCGAAGAAATTGATGCTGCGAACGGTTGTATCACACTATCGAACGGAAATATTCTCTACAAAGGTGCAATACAGGGGGGATTGACTGATGAAGTGATGAAATTCCAAATGCGAAAAACTATAGAAGAGCATTTGAAGAAAGAATTAAAACTAAAATTAAAAGGTATAAAAGTACTGTCGCTGTTTTTTATCGACCGCGTCGCGAATTATCGGGAATACGACCAAAACGGCAATCCCCTGCAAGGAAAATTTGCTCGATGGTTTGAAGAAATTTATACGGAGTTGATTGCTAAACCCGTTTTTAAATCCCTTGCTAAATACCCGCTTCAGGAGATTCATAACGCTTATTTTTCACGAGATAAAAAAGGGAGATTGAAAGATACTTCCGGCGAAACGCAAGCTGACGACGATACGTATAACCTTATTATGAAGGATAAGGAAAAGCTCTTGAATATCCATAATCCGCTCCGTTTTATCTTTTCACACTCTGCTTTGCGTGAGGGATGGGACAATCCGAATGTCTTTCAAATATGTACGCTCAACGAAACGAAGTCAGAAATGAAAAAACGGCAGGAAATAGGTCGTGGACTACGCTTAGCAGTCGATGCTGAAGGACGACGTATTTATGACCCGAATATCAATCGCCTTACCGTAATTGCTAATGAGGCTTACGGTGATTTTGCCAAGGCATTGCAGCAGGAAATTGAAGAAGATTGCGGAGTGGTATTTGAAAGTCGTATTAAGAATAAGCGTGAGCGTACGGCGGTAAAATACCGTAAAGGTTTTGAGGCCGATCCCAAATTTTTGGAAATATGGGAACGTATTAATAAGAAAACAACTTACCGGGTATATTATGATACGGCGGAACTGATTGTTGCGGCTTCTAAAGCTGTAAAAGAACTACCGGCTATCGCCCCGCCTTCCATCCGCTCCACCAAGGTAAATGTACTGATGACTGATTCCGGTATAGAAACCTCTTATGTTGGGGACAAAGTGGAACATTACGGAAATTTTAAATGGGTAATTCCCGATGTGTTGGGATATATCCAAAGTAAAACCGAGCTTACACGCCACACATTATTGCAAATACTCGAAAAATCGGAAAGGATAGACGATATCCTTATCAATCCTCAATTATTCATGGATTTGTGTTCACAAGCCATTCAACGCGCTCTATCCGATTTAATGATTGACGGCATACAATATCAGAAAATAGGAAATTCCGAATATGAAATGCGATTGTTTGACGAACAGGAATTGGAAATTTATCTGAATGATTTCTCTTTTAAAGTATCGGACAAATCCAAAACGCTTTACGAGGAATATGTTCCTTTAGACTCGGCAGTTGAAAGCCGATTTGCGAAAGATTGCGAGAGCAGCGAACAGATAAAGTTCTATTTCAAGTTGCCGGGATGGTTTACCATACCTACCCCTATTGGCCGTTATAATCCTGATTGGGCAATTGTTTTTGAGGATGACAAGAAAATCTATTTTGTAGCCGAAACAAAAGATACGGGAACAAAATCAGTCGATTTGTCGAAGCTGCATAGAAGCGAACAGCAAAAGATAAAATGCGGTAAAGCGCATTTTGAGCAGTTTGATGATGTAAAATATAAAGTGGTCAATAAACTCGGAGAATTAGTCGAATAAATATCATGCAAAAATATTCTGTTAATCAATACGAAATAGCATCATTATTGGCGTTTGTAAAAACAGGCGAAATTGCAATTCCTGAAATTCAACGACCGTTTGTTTGGGATAGTTCCAAGGTGCGAAATCTGATGGATAGCTTGTATCAAGGCTATCCGATAGGTTATATCATTGCTTGGAAGAATCCAAATGTAAGGCTGAAAGATGGTTCTTTTAGCGAGGGGAAGAAAGTCCTTATTGATGGACAACAGCGTATAACCGCTCTTTCCGCTGCAATTTTAGGGAACTATGTTATTGACAAAAATTATAGCCGAATAAGAATCAAAATTGCGTTCAACCCTGTAGAAGAGAGGTTCGAGGTGCAGAATCCTGCAATCTTGAAAGATAAACTTTGGGTGAGAGATATTGCAGAAGTGTTTTCAGGAGAAAAAAGCCTGATAAAATTAGTACGTGATTATTTGACATTAAACCCGGAATTAGATGAAGATATTATCGAGAATTCATTTTCTCGTTTGATAGATTTATCTAAAAAACCCGTTGGCCTTATAGAGCTATCTTCTGATTTGGATATTGAAACAGTAACAGAAATATTTATTCGTATCAACTCCGCTGGTGTCGTTTTAAGTCAGGCTGATTTTGCCATGAGTAAAATTACCGCTAATGAAGAACAACAGGGTAATATTCTCCGGAAAGCGATTGATTATTTTTGCCATTTAGCTGTTGCACCCGAATTTTATCAACATATTGTGGATAATGACAAAGAGTTTGCAAAGACAGACTTCTTTCAAAAGATGCAATGGTTGAAGAACGAAAACGATGATCTTTATGATCCAAGTTATGTCGATTTGTTAAGGGTTGCTTTTACTTCTCAGTTTGAACGAGGCAGACTTTCTGATTTAGTAAGTTTACTCTCTGGTAGAAATTTTGAGACACGCACCTTTGAAAATGAAATTGTGGAAAGTTCTTTCTCTACCTTGAAAAAAGGTGTGTTAGAATTTATCAATGAAACAAATTACAAACGGTTCTTAATGATAGTGCGTTCTGCGGGGTTTATTTCTCCGAAACTTCTTCGTTCTCAAAACGCCGTAAACTTTGCTTATATTGTTTATCTTAAATTGAAATCTCAAAAAAGTCTATCTGATTCTGAAATAGAGAAATATGTCAAACGTTGGTTAGTCTATTCTATATTAACAGGACGTTACTCCGGTTCGCCGGAATCTGTATTTGATTATGATATTAAACAGATATCGCAACGCCCAATACGAGATTATATGGCAGAAAAAGAAGAAGGAGAACTTTCTAATGCTTTCTGGAATGCAGCTTTACCGCAGAGCATGGATACCTCTGTAGCAAGTAGCCCCTATTTTCACGTATATTTAGCCGCACAAGTTAGACTAAATGACAAAGGCTTTTTGTCAAAAGATATTACGGTTAATGACTTAATAACATTTAAAGGCGATATTCACCATTTATTCCCCAAAGACTACCTAAAGAAAAATGGACTTGCTAAGGGTAAATATAATCAGATCGCCAACTATGTGTATATGCAGTCCGAGATAAATATTAAAGTAGGAAATAAATCCCCTCAGGAATATTTTGAGATTATTCGTACTAAAATGGAGAATGGCGATTCTGCCTTAACAGGCATAAATTCATTAGATGAGATAAGAGAAAATCTTAGAATGAATTGTATCCCGGAAAATATCGGAGAAATGACAGTGCAGGACTACAATGACTTTTTGTTTGAAAGGCGTAAACTTATGGCTCTTAAGATGAAAGAATATTATTATGGATTATGATAATATTATATCTCTCTAAACAAAAGACATAGAAAGAAGAACTGATTTGTGAGGCAATGAGAAAGCAAAAATTAACAGTTAATACATATCTATAGACTAAAAGGCGAACTAAATAGAACGGATATTCGATGTAATTTTCCTTTACAGGAAAAGCACTATATAATGTAAGTTTCACTTATCCAACCGCGCAAACTAATCTTGTTTAAACTTTAAATCTTTCCGCCAAAATCTTCCGCTAAATTTCCCGCATTGAATCAATATGAAATATTGCTAAATGGGAATAAATTTTTAAACTTCCTCAAAAATGCGGACAAATTGCGGACACGGGGAGTAAAACAAAAACGCTAAATATTTAATAATAAAATATTTAGCGTTTTAAAATCGTACCCAGAGCCGGGATCGAACCGGCATGGAAGTGAATCCACTGGTGTTTGAGACCAGCGCGTCTACCAATTCCGCCATCTGGGCATTTTGTAGAAAAGCGATTGCAAAAGTACACAAAAATTTCAAAAATAAAAACGGTTAGCCTCTTTTTATTTTAAATTATTCCAAAAGAGATGCGGTATGTAAACAGGAATTAAAAATACAGTGAAAATGGGAAAATCCTGTACAGTGTTTTTGGGAACATTACCTACAGTATTTTCGGGAACAGGAATACAGTAAATTCTGAGCAAAAATAAAGATATTTTCGT